>Ga0080006_1209120_pt1 | contig 96037 bp, 89 predicted proteins | sample RS3BMetagenome_FD_69209 | JGI IMG/M metagenome (GOLD analysis project Ga0080006, IMG submission 69209) | Ferric oxide microbial mat and aquatic microbial communities from Rainbow Spring, Yellowstone National Park, USA - RS3B (SPADES... ... | reverse complement strand
ACCCCTCTGTCCCCACTCCAAGCCAGTACTCACTCCGCCGCGAACTCAACAGTATCAAGCGCGAGCAGTTCCCGTGGATGATGGATGTCACCAAGTGTGCACCACAAGAGGCGCTGATTGATTTGGGGTCGTCATTCGACAACTTCATCAAGAGTAGAGGTCGATATCCAAAGTTCAAGAAGAAAGGCATTCACGACTCCTTCTCTTTGTCGAGCGGGACTTTCGGAGTGGACGACAACCGAGTCCGAATACCGAAACTTGGGTATGTGCGCATGTCAGAGCAAGTTCGCTTTGATGGGCGCATACTCTCGGCCACCGTATCAAGACGTGGGGACCAGTGGTTCATCAGCTTTGCGATCGAAACCGATGACCCCTCTCCTACCATCAAGACCAAACGCTCGGTCGGTGTCGATCTAGGAGTCAAGACTCTAGCGACGCTCTCAAACGGAGAGAAGATTGAAGGTCCAAAAGCCCATACCAGATTACTCAAGAAACAGCAACGACTCAACAGACAGCTCAGCCGTAAGCAGAAAGGCTCAAAGAACAGGCACAAAGCAAAAATAAAACTGGCGAGACTCCATGCGAAGATCGCCGACATACGCCAAGACTCACTCCACAAGCTCACCACCGAATTGGCCTCGAATTACGAAGTGATCCACATTGAAGACTTAAATGTCTCTGGCATGGTTAAAAACCACAACCTTGCAAGAGCTGTGTCTGACATGGGGTTCTTCGAGTTCAGGCGACAGCTCTCGTATAAGTGCGAGAAGTTCGGCAGTCAGCTCGTGGTGATTGATCGTTGGTATCCAAGCTCGAAGACTTGTTCCACCTGCGGACAAGTAGCTGCGTCCATGCCGTTGAGTGTCCGCGAATGGACATGTGATGGTTGTGGCGTAACTCACGACCGAGATACCAATGCTGCGATCAACATTGAGAGAGTTGGACTGGCAACCCTAAGTTGCCCTACGGCGAGTTCCGCCGGAAGTAACGACTGTGGAGAAGAAAGCACTGGCCATCCACTAAGCCTTGGTTTGGTGGATGGTGAAACTGGCTTCAACGAAGCAGTAAATAAACTGCAAATCTGTGTGAGTAGATTTGCGTAAGATTTATGGAACGGTTTGGCTACCAATGCTGTGAGGTTTGTCGCTGCTGGGACGGGTACACACGAAATGCGTTCTGGCATTGGGGTTGGTGTATGGCCTCGGCTCTGCGCAGCTTGACGTGGGTCGTGGCAGTAGCGTGGGTTCGCGAGGTGGCGGATCATACTAAGTTGTCGCTGTACCCGAAAGGACGGATGTTCGTTGCGCTTGAGATTTCGTCCGCTCGATCAACCACACGATGAACTGACGCTGTGGCTGCTCCGGGCCCTGGCCGTGGGAGTCGTGGGGCGTTTGCTTGTGAGGAGGCGCCCTTTGGCAGCTGAAAGCGTTGGTGTTGGGGTCGTGGTGGGAACGCTATTCGGGGGCGCTAGTTCGCTCGCCGTGAGCCTCGGATACACATTGGCGCGCGTTGCACCGACGGCCAGGACTCCGCTCGCCACCGCGATCGGATCCTATGGGTTGTACATGCGCTTTCGTGGACAAAGCTGGGGTCGATTGGGGCGGCTACTCATCGTGACTTCGTCGACCGCTATCGCGGTGCAAGTGGTTGAAGCAGCCCTTGGAAGGCGATCCCGTACTCAACGGACGCACTCGCAAGCGCCAACGGTGCTGGTGATCAATCGGGACTCGGGCTCATCGGGACTGAGTAGACGGGCGGTTCAGGCCTTCACGCGTGGCTCCAGCGGTCGCCTTGAGGTCATAGTGACCCAAGGCGAGGATCTGTTGGTGGCGTTGCAGGCTGCCCGTAGCAGGGTTGTCGGGGGCGGCAGGGTCGTTGTTGGGGGAGGTGACGGCACGGTGGGGGCAGCGATCGCAGTGATGGCTCACACGCCCAACATCTTGGGTGTCCTGCCGGTGGGCACCGGAAACGACCTCGCACGCTCCATCGGAGTGCCACTGTACCCAGAGGAGGCTGCGTTGGTTGCCCACCAGAACTCAACCTGTGGCATCGACATTCTCCGTACCGACGTAGGCCTAGCAGCCCATGCAGTCAACATTGGGCTGGTGGCAGATTTCGCTCAACGGGTCCGTGATGTCCACGGCTGGAGGCGACCATTTGTCTATCCATTCGTAGCGTTTCGAGCCTGGCGCCGACATCGACCGTTGGAGTTGGAGATTCGGACGAACGATGAGTCAAAAGTCGGTGAGTGCGAACAGTATCTCAATGTGGCGGTCCTCAATGCGCCGAGAATTGGCGGCAGGATCGGTGTCACGCTGCCCAGAGTCAGTCTCGATGACGGAGTCGCTCAGTTGGTGACGATCTCACGGTCAGCGTGGCGAGTGGTGATTGGCGAGCTTGTGAGTGCGATTCGCCAGGGCATTCGTCCGACACCACGGCACGCGATGGTTGCTGAGGTGACACGAGTCACCGTTGAAGCACGCCAACCGTTTGTGGTCTCACTCGATGGTGAACCTCGTGGATCGACCGCCCGACTTGCGATTGACGTGATAGCCGGAGCTTGCCGGATCGCAGTGCCAAAGGCACGCGCCAAGTAACGACTGCGCCCTTTGATCGAAACCGACGATGCTCCTATGGTCAAGCAAAAACGGTCAAGTAAGGCTTGTCTGGCCAACCGCAGCTGATCAGCGCAGACCTGTTGGGGGGCGCCTCGTTCTCTGCCAGACTCGTTGGGCATGCTGTGTGGCGGTTCATCTCAGTGCGGCCGAGTACCATGGCTGCGTAGGTCTTTGAACCCAAGGAGCGATCGAGCGTGAGGGGATTACCACGAGTGCACGAATTTCGGTCGGCGACTGTCCTTTTGCCAGTGATGAACGAGACGGATGCGCTTCGTGAGACGATCGCCATCATCGAGCAAGAGGCCCAGATGGACGTCTGCGAATACCTCATCCTGGTTTCGCCACGTACCGCCACCGAGAGCCAGACCGTGATTGAGGAACTGCAAAAAAGCTATGGCGAACGTATTCGCGTCCATGTGCAGTCAATGCCATTCCTCGGCGGTGCCCTGCGCGAAGGATTCGCACTCGCACAAGGTTCGCACGTGGTGATGATGGCGAGCGACCTTGAGACCGATCCCCACGATGTTGCCGTCATGATCGAGCGAGCCAAGCAGTTTCCCGAGGCGATCATCACCGCGTCACGCTGGTTGCAGCCTGGCTCTTTCGATGGTTACTCGCCGTTGAAGCTCGCGCTCAACAAACTCTTTCAGCGCTCGTTTGCGCTGCTGTATCAAACGCCGTTGTCTGACATGACCTATGGGTATCGTTTGTTCCCAACGGCGCTTGTGCAAGCGATCGCATGGGAAGAGCTTCGCCACCCCTTCCTGCTGGAGACGATGCTCAAGCCCTTGCGACTTGATGTGTCCGTCTACGAAATCCCCTCACGTTGGCGCGCCCGTACCGAAGGGGAGTCGTCGAACAGCTTCTTTCGTAACTTTGTGTATTTCCGGATCGGTGTTCGAACCAGATTGCGGCCTCGAGCAAGCCTGCTTGCTTGATCTGGTTCGCTACACTCAACCTCGCTATGCGCAAGATCATCGTTACTACCACCATCAATCCTCCCACCGAGGCAATCCTGCGCTATGACGCAATGGAGGACTGGGAACTCATCGTTATCGGTGACCGTAAGACCCCGACCGACTACCGGCTGGATCGTGGGCGCTATGTCTCACCCACCGAACAGGACGCCTATGACCCCCTCCTGTCCGAGGCGATCGGTTGGAACTGTATCCAGCGTCGCAACATGGGAATCGTAATGGCCTACGAGATGGGCGCCGACGTCGTCGCACTGATCGACGACGATAACATTCCCGAGCCAACTTGGGGTAAAGAGGTCAGAGTTGGCTCCGAGATCGAGGTGAGTGTCTATGAGACGTCGCTCGAGGCCTTCGATCCTGTCGGGGCCACGAACCATGGCGAGCTTTGGCACCGAGGCTACCCGCTCGAGTTGTTGGCCCAACGAAGCTATGGCTATCCAGTCGTTCGAAGAGTGCAGGTCGATATCGACGCGGGATTCTGGAATGGTGACCCTGACATCGACGCGATCTGTCGGCTTGAGCATGCACCAGAGTGCGACTTTGACCGATCACTCTTTCCGCTGACAGGGTCGGTGATGGCGCCGTTCAACTCACAGAATACGATGCTGGCCCGCCGGGTTCTGCCCTATTACTTCCTGTATCCCTACATTGGCAGGATGGATGACATCTGGGCAGCCTATTACGTGCAGGCTCATGGGTTTCAAGCGGTCTTTAGTGAGCCATCAGTCTTTCAGGATCGCAACGAACACGACCTGATCCGCGACATGAAGGCCGAGATCATCGGCTACACCAACAACCTGGCGTTGATCCGTGATCTTACAAAGGATCCGGAGTCCATCGTTGCCTACCTGCCGGGACCTGCAATTCGAGCGTGGGATCTGTATCGAAAGCACTTTGAGCGTGCGTAGGGTTTTGATTACCGGAGGCGCCGGCTTCGTTGGGCGTCATTTTGTGCGTCACTTCCTGGAAGCGGGTGATGACGTCGTGGTCGTTGACCCGATCGCCACCGCGACCGGTGGTATCGATCCGAGCGCGGGGTGGCCGTTGTTTGACCCGCGGGAGTTCACGTCATTTCACTTCGTGCCCCAAGACTGTCGTGAGTGGTTTCGAGTTCACCCGCACGAGCCGTTTGACCTCGTGCTCCATCTCGCGGCGATGGTCGGTGGCCGCCTGATGATCGAGCACAATCCGCTCGCGATCGCCGATGACCTCTCCATCGATGCTGAATACTGGCAATGGGCCGCGACGGCTCAACCGACAAAGACGATCTGCTTCTCGTCGAGTGCTGCCTACCCGATCAAACTCCAGCGCGAGGAAGGCTTTGTCTTGTTGTCGGAGGAGATGATCGATTTTGGCGACGACATTGGAATGCCGGACATGTCCTATGGCTGGGCAAAGCTGACTTGTGAGTACCTGGCACGGCTTGCCTACGAGCGTCATGGACTTGCGTCGGTGTGCTATCGGCCCTTCTCCGGTTACGGCGTCGATCAGGACGATAGTTATCCGTTTCCTTCGATCTGCAAACGGGCACTCGCGGGTTCGCCAACTGAACCGCTCATCGTGTGGGGTAGCGGACGACAGATGCGCGATTTTGTGCACATCGACGACTGTGTGCGTGGTGTGATTACCACCATGGACGCTGTGAACGATGCAGCAGCCATCAACCTCTCAACCGGAGTCTTGACGAGCTTCCTTGAGTTTGCGGCCCTTGCGGTACGGACCTGTGGCTATGAGACCGCCGTGCACGGTCGCGACGATCGACCCGTTGGAGTCTTTGCGCGTGGGGGTGACACTACGAAACAGGCTGAGCTTGGGTTCGAGGCCGCTATCAGCTTTGCAGACGGTATCGCCTCGGCGATCGAGTTGCTCCGCGAGGGTACCGTGAGCTGACGCAGGGCTGCGCTTGGGCGCCATGAACCAGTACTTTTAGCTGAAGCGTCGCTGTCGCATGGGTTGATGCCGACGAGCGTGCGTTCCTGGCTCACCCTGTGTCGATCATCACGGTTCTCGGTGGATCATGCAACGCTGCCGATGGTTGCGCGACACGGTCACGCAATCGAGCGTTACGACCAGCAGGGCGTTCCAAGGAAGGATGCTCCCTTCCGTTGTGGCTCGAGTGCATCGATTGGCTGGCCCCAGGTCGATGTCTTGTGTGCGGCGTTAACCTCCGATAGGCTCGTGTCCAGAATGGAGCAAGCATGAGTCAAACGGCACAACAAGATGGTTCCTGGGAAGAACCCGGATGTTTCGAAGTAGCTACCAATGTCTATCGGATCCCGCTGCCGTTACCACACGATGGGTTGCGCGCGGTGAATGTCTATGCGATTGTCGATGATGAGCGTCTGGTACTAATCGACTCGGGCCAACAGCTCGACGTGGCCCGTGAGAGGTTGTTGGCGGCGTTAGGGGAGTTGAGTGCCTCACCCAAGGACATCGGTCGCTTTTTAGTGACGCACATCCATCGCGACCATTACACGCAGGCGGTCGCCTTGCGGCGTGATTTTGGCACCCACATCAGCCTTGGGATCGGGGAGCGTGAATCGATTCGTCATGCCGCCAGTCCGAGGCCCAATCCACTCCACGATCAGATGATCGAACTCGAGCGCTGTGGAGCACGTGAGCTGGTGACGCGGCTGATGCCATCCCCGGCCTCCGACGACATCGCAGGTCATCTCTACGAGGAGCCGGATGCCTGGCTCGGCGAGGAGGTCATTGAGCTTTCTACACGGCGGTTGCGAGTGATCGCGACCCCGGGGCACACCAAAGGGCATGTGGTCTTTTACGATCAAGAGAACGGACTGCTCTTCGCAGGTGATCATATTCTTCCCCACATCACGCCCTCGATTGGTTTTGAGCCCATCGTCTACCCCAACCCGTTGGGTAACTACCTCGCCTCGTTGCGACACGTGCGTCGTTTGCCGGAGGCGAAGCTACTACCCGCGCATGGATTGCCGGCTGATCGTTTTTCCCCGAGAATCGATGCCTTGCTCGAGCACCATGATGGTCGCCTCAATGCGACGAGGGCTGCCGTGGAAGAAGGCGCAGCTACGCCGTTCGAGGTCGCGCAGCGGTTGCGCTGGACGCGTCGTGAGCGCCAACTAGAGGAGTTGGACGCCTTCAATCAGATGCTTGCGGTGATGGAGACAAAGTACCACCTTGAACTCCTTGCCATCCAAGGCCATCTGGTGCAAGCCGAACGCGATGGGTTGTATCACTTCACGCCAGTCACTCCAACACCCGAAGTCCAGCAGCATTCGATCCGCTGAGCACGCGATTTGCACCATCCTTGCAGCAGATGCCGAGGAGAACGCAATGGAGTGCCGGTTGCGCTGAGCACTTGACGTTGGACGGCACCTTCGTGAATGACCGCGATAGTGGCGACGAAGTGGCGCTTGTGGACTCCGAGGGCCTGGTTGTTGAACAGGGCTCAAGGGGCGTAGCAGGGCTCAAGGAGTAGGGCGGGACAGCCAGACAATGTCGGCGTATGGTAAGCGGTAGCGAGGACTAGATGGTAAAGGCAAGATTCTCGACGACACGCTTGGCAATGGTGTCATTGCCGGTGATATGAATCTCATCGATTGCGTCGGTGGGATCCAGTCGCCCGCAAGCCAGCGCCATGAACAGGGTTGAATCCAATTCGAGTTCGGTTGTGGGCGTCCCAAGTTCTGGGACGAGCCGAGCGCGCTCGTCAACCTGGATGTTGAAGGTTCGCTCGACACCTCCGGTGAGCTTGAGCCGAACGCTGGACCCTAGGGACAGCTGTGCCTGCTTACCGACGATGTAGCCCAGTGCGCGTTCCACCTCGTCCATGGCGTATTCGGCGACGGCTCCAGAGCTCGCCCCTGGGTGATTCGTCGAGGCTCGAAGGTCGAGCTCGTGCACGTAGCAATCGAAGACCCGGATCTGAAGGAATCGACGAAACGGCGCTTGGCCGACTGGCGTCCAACCCTCTTTCGCGAGTGCGGCTTCATCGAGATCAGCGAGTATTTGGCGTCGGTAAGCGATCGTAGCCCGGAAGTTGGCGATCAGCTCGGTTGGGGTAAGCGACCGCAACGATGCGACCCAGCGGTCATTGAGTTCGGCAACGGTGTTGGGATATGGTCGATCGTCGGGTAACGATACATCGGGCGTAGGCTCGCCACTAAGAAATCGCTCGGTGCCAATGATGTGAGCCAAGATATCGGCGTTTGTCCAGTGGGGGAGTATCGATGGCTCGCGCCAATCGTCGATCTCGATCTCGTCGATCAGGGTATCGAGGGCATCCCACTCGGTGAAGAGCATCTTGATTGCCGGATCCATTGGTTGTCTCCTCTCTTGCGTGGTTGATGTCTGTTCTTTCGCTGGGATCGGGTTAGCGATCGAACTGAACCTCAACGCCGCGATTAATGCTTTTCCAGTCTCGACCTTCGAGGTAAGGCTTGAGGGCTTCGGTGATGGCGTGCATCTGTGTTGGCCCCTTGGGCTGCTGGAGCTCGAAGAAGTTGGGGTAACGCGCTGCGGTTTGCACCATGCCCCACAGATCGAGGGCAGCCTGACCAGTTGGTGGATCGATGAGAACGGGTCCAAAGAGCGTGTGGCCGTTTTCGAAGATGAGCGTGGGGACCCCAAAGCCTCCAGCGTCTAGCACCCGTTGGTGATCGGCGCGAATCTCGTCGTCAAGGGTTGGGTCCTCCATCGAGGTGTCGACAAGCCCGGGGTCAAGGCCGAGCTCGCTGATGAGCTCGCGAGCTACTGACTGGTCATGGGGTTTGAGCCCTGCCTCGTGGAGAGCGAAACCGGCAAGCGCATACCACCGATCAACGAGCACGGGATCCTCGCGGCGCAAGAGGGCTGCGATGCGCAGCATCGACCAACCATAGGACCATGGACGTTCCCAGGGGTGAATCTTGCCGGGCTCGAGATTGACCTCTTCGAGGCTGAAAAACTTCCAATTGATCGTGAGTGGCTGTTGTTCTCGAACGTTCCTGATCCATTTGGAGGTCATATAGGCGAACGGGCAAAGGATGTCAAAGTGGTAGTCGATGCTGGTGGGTTCAGATGATGTTGGCACAGTGACCAGATTAGCGATTGGGCGCCATTGCAGGGCAGTTGCCGGATTATTGGTGACCTGATTGCTCGTGGCTGGCCCGTTTGTTGCCGGTGTGTGCTAAACACCAGCGACGTCGACCCCGTCAGGCGATAACCTAAAGCGGGTCTATCGGTGATAGGTGCCTTGGTCTTGTGCTACTGTAGCTCTAAAGGGAGGTTGCGTTGTCAGATCGTGTATCCGTCACCATCGATTCTAGCCCCGTCGAGGCCACCGTGGGGGAGCTGATGATCGAGGTGATCAACCGGGCCGGTGTCGAGGTGCCACAGGTTTGTTATCATCCGATGCTCGGAACCATTGGAACCTGTGATCTGTGCCTCGTTACCGTAAATGGGGTCACCGAACGCGCTTGTGAAGTCCACGTCGCAGGCCACGAGGTGGTGTCCACGCGATCGACCGAGTGTGAACGCGAGCGTGCTGGTCAACGGCTTCTTGTCAATCACGATCTTTACTGTACGATCTGTGACAACAACAACGCTGACTGTGTCCTTCACAACACCGTGCGCGACATGGGTATCAACGACCAACCGGAGCCGTATCGGCCAAAGCCCTATGAGGTTGATGACTCTCATCCCTTCTATCGGTACGATCCCTCGCAATGCATTCTCTGCGGTCGCTGTGTCCAGGCGTGTCAGGAGGTCCAGGTCAACGAGACGCTCTCGATCGATTGGTCGCTGCCGATACCACGCGTTGTCTTTGATGGTGGCGTGCCTGCTGGCGAATCCAGTTGCGTGGGATGCGGTCACTGTGTGACGGTCTGTCCGTGCAATGCGCTGATGGAGAAGTCGATGATCGGACAGGCGGGACTAGCGACGAATCTCAAACCCAAGGTCCGTGAACCGATGATCAACCTCACCAAGGCCCTTGAGCCAGCCATTGGTCTAAAGCCGATCTTTACCCTCTCGGAGGTGGAGGAGCGACTCAGGCGTCAACTGGTGAAGAAGACCAAGACCGTCTGTACCTACTGTGGTGTTGGCTGCTCCTTCGATATCTGGACCAAGGGTCGCTCGATTCTCAAGGTGAATCCCGCGCATGGACCCATGAACGGTATCTCGACCTGCGTGAAGGGCAAGTTTGGGTTTGAGTTTGTCAACAGCGCGGAGCGCCTCACCCATCCATTGATTCGCGACGGGGAGGGATTTCGCGAGACCTCGTGGGACGAGGCCTTTGCCTACATCGGGCGATCGCTCCGTACGATTATCGAGCGCGATTCTCCTGACGCTGTCGGTGTCATCGCCTCTTCAAAATGCACCAACGAGGAGGCGTATCTCGCTCAGAAGTTGGCGCGCGCCGTCATCGGTACCCATAATGTCGACAACTGCTCACGATACTGCCAGTCACCGGCGACGATGGGGTTGTGGCGCACGGTTGGCTATGGCGGAGACTCGGGGTCGGCCACCGATATCGAGGCGAGTGATCTGGTCCTCATCGTCGGTTCCAATACCGCCGAGAGCCACCCGGTCATCGCAACGAGGGTGAAGCGGGCACACAAGTCAAGAGGCCAGCGTCTCATCGTCGCTGATTTACGCAAGCACGAGATGGCCCAGCGTGCCGATATCTGGTTCTCGCCACGACCAGGAACCGATCTGGTCTGGCTGACAGCTGCGAGCAAGTACCTCTACGATCACGGCTATCACGACGAGGAATTTCTTGCGACACGGGTCGAGGGTATTGAGGAGTTTGTCGCCTCCCTCGAGCCCTTCACGGTGGCCTATGCCTCCCAAGTAACCGGAGTGTCCGAGGAGACGTTGGTTGCGGTCTTCGAGGAGCTTGCCCACGCCAGCACCTTCTGCGTGCTTTGGGCAATGGGGGTTACTCAGCACAGCGCTGGCTCGGATACCTCAACAGCGATCGCAAATCTGTTGTTGATGAGCGGAAACTTTGGCAAGCCGGGGTGCGGTGCATATCCGCTGCGCGGTCACAACAATGTCCAGGGGGCGAGCGACTTTGGTGCGATGCCCACATATTTTCCCGGCTATGAGTCGGTTACCGATGCCGGGGTCATTGCAAAATATGAAGCCGCGTGGGGTCGACCGATGCCAACCACCAAGGGTCTCGACAATCACGAGATGGTCGATGCTATCCACGCAGGTTCGCTCAAGGCTCTGCTCCTTACCGGGGAAGAGATGGGGTTGGTGGACGCCAACTCGAATGTCGTTCAAGACGCATTCCGCAAGCTTGAGTTCTTCGTCGTTCAAGATATTTTCTTTTCTAACACGGCGCGATTTGCCGATGTGGTGCTCCCGGCCTCTCCGTCGCTCGAGAAGGCCGGCACCTTCACGAGTACCGAGCGGCGTATCCAACGCCTGTATCCAGCGCTCAAGCCACTCGGTGACTCACGACCGGACTGGCAGATCACCCAGGGGATTGCGAACGCCATGGGGGCTGACTGGGCCTATTGCGATCCGGGTGAGGTGATGGCTGAGGCAGCCAGCCTTGCCGAGATGTTCGCAGGGGTCTTGTACGAGCGCCTCGAGGGATATCGGTCGCTGCAGTGGCCGGTTGCTCGCGATGGCGTGGACACGCCAACCCTTTATCTGGATCGTTTTCACTTCCCGTCAGGCAAGGCCCGCTTTCATCCGGTCGGATTCCAGGAGCCGACCGATCAGGTTGACGAGGTCTACGATATCCACGTCAACAACGGGCGGCTGCTAGAACACTTCCACGAGGGCAATATGACCTATCGAGTGCCGGGGATTGCTGCGCACACGCCGGAGCCGTTCGTCGAGGTCTCTCCCGAACTCGCGACTGAACGTGGAGTTGTCGATGGCACGTTGGTGCGGCTCACCTCACGTCGAGGTTCGATCAAGGTGCGTGCTGTGATCACCGATCGGGTGCATGGGAACCAAGTGTATCTACCGATGAATGCCCGCCTCAACGAGTCGGCGGTCAACATTTTGACCTCCTCGGAGGTGGACGAGGCGACCCATACCCCGGCGTTCAAGGAGTTGGCGGCCAAGATGGAGGTGCTCCAAGACCGCCCTCGGCGTGCGCTACCGAAGAATAACTTCCGCTATGGACAACGCACGCCTCAGCGAGGAGTCAACATCGATGCCAAGCGTTCCCGCGCCGATTACCAAAACCCGGTTACGTCGGCTGCGCCGCACGCGATTGACCATGAAGCGATGATCGAAAGTGAGTGAGTAATGGCTGAACCGATTGACTACACGCCCACGGCGGTCCCCGTCGCTCCACAGAGCGTGCCTCGGCACGAACTGAGAGAGAGCACGAAAGTCGCAGAGATCATTCAGGCGGTTCGTGGCGGTGGTGCCGATGCGCTTGCCGTGGTGCTTGACCAGATCGACTCTCCATCTGGCCGGGCTGCGATTACGCGTATCGCGAAGCTGTCGTTGTTGACGGGTTCATACACGCCGCTCTTGGTAGAGCGCCTGGCCGATGGCATCAAAGCGACCTCGAGTAAGGTTGCTTCGGCTGATGTGCCGAGCTGGCGTGAGTTGGCACGACAACTGCGTCTGCCGTCAACCCGACGAGGAATCGGCATCGCGTTAGCCCTCTTGCGCGCCCTTGGTGGCGAGGAGTTTTGACGGCTGTAACCAGCCGGTAACGTTTCGACTCTAATCTGGGACAGAGTAATGACCGAGGTCGGTCTTGGCCCTTGGACGCTGATGCACTATCATTGGTAGGTGGCGTTAGTGGCTTGGCGATCCCAAGACCGTTGACGGAGGACGAACTGGCCGTCTCAGCACATAGATGGCGATGTTCGAAGACAACCCAGAAAGGGGGTGGTCTCTCGTGACCGATGGTATCGAGATGTTTCCGCTGATTCAGCGGCTCGACGAGGAGGGTAATCTCACCGGCGAGCTCGGAGTCTTGAGCGCGGAGAGTCTAAAGGAGACATACGCGACGATGCGTTTTCTGCGTACCTTTGACGAGCGGGCGTGGAATCTGCAGCGCCAGGGCGTCATTGGGACGTATGCGCCGTTTAAAGGCCAGGAGGCGGCCCAGATGGGTGCCGTAGCGGCGTTAAACGATAGCGATTGGCTGGTGCCGACCTATCGTGACTGGGCGGCCAGCTACTTGCGCGGCGTTCCCATGGAGCATGGTCTCTTTTTCTCTAAGGGTCACCCCAGTCTCGGGGATATTCCCGTCGGTAAGCAGGTGCTTCCTGCGCAGGTCGTGATTGCTGCACAGACGCTGCACGGTGTCGGGGTCGCGTGGGCGACCAAACTACGGCACGAAAACGTCGCCACTGTTGTCACCTTTGGCGATGGTGCGACATCACAAGGTGACTTCCACGAGGCGATGAACTTCGCTTCAGTGCTTGAGGTCCCACTCATCTTTTTCTGTGAAAACAATCAATGGGCTATCTCAGTGCCATTGGCCCATCAGATGCATGCTGAGACCATCGCACAGCGGTCGGTAGCCTATGGCATCGAAGGCTTTCGAGTTGACGGTAATGACTACGTGGCGGTCGCCAACTTGATGCATGACCTAACCGAGCGGGTGCGCAACGGCGAGGGTCCGTTCCTCGTGGAGGCCGTCACCTATCGACTAGGTGCACACACCACCGCTGATGATCCTGGTAAGTATCGTGGCTCTGAAGAGGAGGATATGTGGGGTCGTCGTGACCCGTTGTTGCGCCTCGAAAAGTGGCTGCGCGCCCAGGGTCTTTTGACCGATGAAGAGTTGGTCACCCTTGACGCGGAGTCGGAGCAAAAGGTAGAGGAGATCTTGGCCGTCTTTCGTGAGGCCCTTGGTATGTCACCGCTCGTGCTCTTTGACAACGTCTATGCAACGATGCCGACGAACCTTGCCTCTCAACGAGCGCAGTTCGAAGCCCGAGTGAAAGAGGTGGGTGCCTGAGATGGCGAAATTGACGATAGCACAGGCGCTGAATCAGGCGTTGGAGTTGGCGCTGGCCGAGGATCCATCGGTCGTTGTCCTCGGCGAGGACGTTGGTAAAGACGGCGGTGTCTTCCGTATCACTGATGGTTTGTTTGACAAGTTCGGTCCTGATCGGGTCATCGATACACCGCTTGCAGAGTCAGGGATCGTAGGCACCTCGGTTGGCTTGGCTATGGCTGGCATGAAGCCGGTCGCCGAGATTCAGTTTTTTGGTTTCATCTACGAGACGATGGACCAAATCGCCTCGCAGGCGGCGAGGGTCCGCTTTCGCTCGCTCGGGCGTTATAGTGCTCCGATGGTGATTCGGGCCCCCTTTGGTGGTGGTGTGAAGGCACCTGAGATCCATTCAGACTCGCTGGAGGCGTTGTTTACCCATACGCCGGGGATCAAGGTCGTCACCCCTTCGAATCCCTACGACGCCAAGGGCCTCCTGCTGAGCGCCATTGACGATCCGGATCCGGTGTTGTTCCTCGAGCCGATGCGGCTCTATCGTGCCTTCCGTGATGAGGTCCCTGAGGAGCCCTATCGGGTTCCGCTCGGTAAAGCCAGCGTGGTCCGCGAGGGAACCGATGTGACGCTGATCGGCTGGGGGCCGTCGATGGCTCTGGTGCTAGCCGCCGCTGATGAGCTGGTTGCCCAGTACGACATCTCACCTGAGGTCGTTGATCTTCGCACGCTTACGCCGTTGGACGAAGAGACGATTGTGACCTCGGTACAAAAGACCCAACGTGCGGTCGTTGTGCATGAGGCTGTGCGCACCTCTGGTTTCGGTGGCGAGATTGCGTCCATCATCCAAGAGAAGGCGTTCCTCTACCTTGAGGCACCAGTGCTCCGGGTGACGGGATACGACACACCGTATCCGATGACAATGTTTGAAGATCTTTGGTTGCCAGACACCTCTCAGGTCGTCACTGCTGCCCTCTCGTCGGTACGGTTTTAAGGAGTTATTGACTGTGGAGTGGAAATTTCCCGATGTAGGGGAGGGGTTGCACGAGGCCCAGATCGTGAAGTGGTATCACCACGAGGGTGATGACGTCAAGCGTGACGAGCCGCTGCTCGACGTTGAGACAGATAAGTCGGTCGTTACGATTGGAGCGCCGGTCACTGGGTCGATAGACAAGGTGCTGTTCCGTGAGGGCGATACCGTCAACGTTGGTGAGGTTGTCGTCGCCTTCTCGACCGATCGGGCCTCGAGTGAGAAGGGCACGGAATCGACAGTGCCGCCAATGGCGCCGCAAGCACGATCTGAGGTCACCTCGACGGTTGGCCCGTCGACGGCTGGAGCCGTGCCTTCTGGAGCGCGCGAACCGTCCGTAGGCCAGGCGGGTGAAACAAAGGGCCGCGCACTTGCGACACCAGCGGTTCGTCGGTTGGCCCGCGAGCTCGGCCTCGATATCAACCTCGTGCAAGGAACGGGTCCTGATGGACGCGTCTTGGCTGAGGATCTCCAGGCAATGGCGGCTGGTGCTGGGGCGCCCCATGAGCAACCACGTGCAGCGATGGCGCCGCCTGAGACCATGAGTCCTTTGACTGAGCGCCAGAGCCCTGAGACTTCGGCGGTCAGTTCCACGGCGCGCGAGGAGCGAAGGCCTCTACTGGGGATTCGCAAGCGCATTGCTGAAAACATGGCACGTTCTTGGTCGCACGCGGTGCAGGTCTCTGTTTTTGAAGAGGCAAACGTCAACGCGCTGGTCGATCTTCGTCACGACATGAACGAACGGTTGGCGCCGGAGCGCATAAGTTATCTGCCGTTGATTGCCAAGGCGGTTGCTGGCGTGTTGGCGGAGTTTCCTGACCTCAATGGTCGCCTCGATGAAGAGGCTGGTGAGATCGTCACCTATCGTGACGTGCATCTTGGCTTTGCGGTCGATGATCCTCAAGGGTTGATGGTTCCAGTCCTTCGTTCGGTTGGCGAGCGATCGGTGCTTGGGTTATCTCGGGAGCTAGCTCGGCTCATTGAGGGAGCTCGTGCCCACACATTGACCTCCTCGGAGCTGACGGGGTCGACCTTCACGATCACCAACTACGGGACCATCGGTGGTGTCTACGCGACACCGATTATCAACTATCCAGAGGTCGGCATCCTCGGTGTCGGGCCGATTCGAAAGCGACCGGTCGTGCTTGGCGATGGTACTGTTGGCGTGGGTGATGTCATGACGCTCTCGCTCACCTTCGATCACAGGATCATTGATGGTGGCTATGCATCGCGATTCCTGATGCGGGTGATCTCGCTGTTGAGTGATCCGGTGCAACTGATGTTGGAGATGCGCTAGGTGGTTGTCGGCGAATTTACTGAGCAAGCAGACCTGGTCGTCATCGGCGGAGGACCGGGTGGGTATAGTGCAGCGATCCGCGCTTCACAGCTTGGCCGTAGTGTCACGCTGGTGGAGCGCGGGGACATCGGGGGCGTTTGCCTCAATGTCGGTTGCATCCCGTCAAAGGCCTTGATTGAGCTTTCGAACCGCTTTCATGAGCTTGACGGGCTGGCCAAGAGGGGCGTTGTCACTGAGGATGCCCATATCGACCCGATCGCGCTGAGTCAAACGGTTACCGGGAGTGTTGAGCGGTTGACCTTAGGCGTTCGACAACTGCTTAAGGCTGCAGATGTCGAGATCGTTGAGGGAGAGGCGAGCTTTGTCGGCCCCAATGAAGTCCGCATCCGCGCTGCACACGAGACGAGTCGCATCAAGTTTAAGGATTGCATCTTGGCGACCGGATCATCACCCAGAGAGTTAGATGGGTTCGCCGTTGACCATCAGCGGGTGCTGGACTCAACCGATCTGCTGTTCAGCCCGGTTGTACGTCGCGACCTGATCGTGATCGGCGGAGGCTATATCGGGATTGAGCTCGGCAGTGCCCATGCTCGTCTCGGCACCAAGGTCACGATTTTGGAGATGGCGCCCGAGATCCTCATGGGTGTTGAGCCAGAGATTCAGCGCACGCTCCGTGGTGTGCTCAAGCAGATGGGCGTCGAGGTCCATACCGGAATCGCTGTGAAGGGTTTCAAGGTCGCTGGTGATGCCGTGGTGGTCGAAATCCAGAATGGTAATGACTCTGAGGAGATCCGTGCAGGTTCCGTTGCTGTCATGGTTGGCAGGGTACCTAACTTGGGTCCCGATCTTGGGCTGGGTGAGGCTGGTGTGACCATCGGGGCTGACCAGCGTGTGATTGTCGATGAGCAGATGCGAACGGCGAATCCACACGTGTTCGCGATTGGCGACATCGTACCTGGACCCATGCTGGCGCATAAAGCCTATTACGAGGCCAAAGTTGCCGCGGAGGTGGCAGCTGGTCATGCTGCGGGCAATGATGCGACGGTGATCCCGGCGGTGATCTTCGCTGAGCCTGAGGTGGCCTCGGCCGGGCTCGGCGAGCAAGAGGCGCGCACCCGCCATGGTGATAACGTCGTAGTTGCACGTTTTCCGTATCGCGCGAATGGTCGAGCCATCGTGCTCGGAGCGGCGGTAGGTGAGGTGAAGTTGATCGCGCTCAAGGATAGCAAGCGACTACTCGGTGTCCATATCGTTGGTGCTGATGCGTCAAACCTGATCAGTGAGGCGGCGCTAGCGATCGAACTCGGAGCCACGATCGACGATCTTGCCCTGACGATCCATCCGCACCCGACACTTTCCGAGATGTACCCGGAGGCCGCCGAGGTGGCTCAGGGTCTGCCGACGCACATCATTATGCAGCGAGGCTAAGTCCGTGTCAGGGAGGTCACGTTGTGGCCTCCTTCGGACATTGAGAACGCGTGCGTGACCTGGGTTTTGGTCGGCTTTGGTCACGGGGACACCTTGTCGATCGCAATGCTTACTTGAGCATGGGTGTGCGTCTGTCTTCAGGGGTGAGAGCTACCGAACGTTTGTTGCGCCATTTGTCCCAAACGACACGGGCTCAGGCGATTCACGGCCCATATCGAGGCCTTTACGACCATAACTGGTGGCAGTCCTCTGGTGGCGCTCTGGACAGCCGGCAAAGGTTCGTGGGTTTGGTCGAAGGGGCTGTTGAACGAAGGCGCTGTCCAATGAAGGGGAGGGCAACGAAGGCTCAGGCACCGCCAACTTGTCTTGGGTGGCCGGTGTACTATGGCCCGTCTGACCCTCGAGCATCTTGTCCATCGTCGTCTGGGGGTGGCTCGATCTTGTCAAGTTCCATGGTGATCGCCTCGCCTCGGCTCAATTTCAATGATACGTAGGTGCCAACGCCGATTGGGATGGGAATCCAGAAGTTAAAAAGTCGATAGGATAGCACGCCGAGGATGGCGATCCCCTTGGCGGTGCCGAATCCAGTGATGAGCGGTATCATGATTCCCTCGACGACCCCGAGGCCACCCGGTGTGATGGGGATCGCGGCTGCTACGTTGGCGATGCCATAGCTCACCAGTAGTGCATCCGGATTGACAAGGGAGCCAAAGGCTAGCAACATGATCCAGAGACTGAGAGCGTCGAAGAGCCAGTTGCACGCCGCCCAGATGATCGCGCGCTTGAGCAGTTCAGGATCACTCATAAGGGAGCGAACGCGCTCTCCGGCTCTGACGATGCCGGAGTGTAACGGGGCTTGGATTCGTTTCAGGAGCGGAACCGTTCCGAAAACTTTGTCGACGAGGACGACGACCCGATCGTTGCCTCTCGTCAGTGTCAAGACGAGCACGATCACGGCCGCCATGAGGACGATGCCCAGGGCGGCGACAACCAGATACAACGTGTTGAAGCCAAAGAGTGGCAACGAGATGATGAGGGCAAGCCAGAGCATGGCATTGAGCACGACTGCGGAGCCGATTCCTTGGGTCGCGAGGGCGACCCCGGCATCGGTGCCTCGCACCCCGAGTCCATTTAAGAGGCGGACGGTGAGACCGGCACCGCTTGCTGTCCCGCCTGGGAGCACATGAGAGACGGCGAGGCCTGACATGTCGACTTTTGCGAGTGATTTCAGTGAGGGCTGGGGGTGCGGGAGGACGGCCGAGGTGAGCTTGGCGTACGCAAAAAGTGAGAACCCTTCGGCGATGACGGCCAGCGGAATGAGCCAATAGTTGGCTTGGCTCAAGAGGTGCAAGGTTTTTCTTGCACCGGCGATCTGGGGAATGACGAGGTACTCAATCACCAAAAGGATGGCAAAACCCCAGATGCCGCGGATGGCGAAGTGGCGAATCAGCTTGCCGAGACTGCGACGCGTCCCGGTGATAACCTCGCGCGATTGATCAGTCGGGAGTCGGTGAGGGCTATTGCGGCGTCCGTCACCGCTTCTCGACCTCCACGTGCTCACTCCTTTTACCTTAGTGGAGGCTTCCCAGAAAAGGTTCCCCCAAGTGGTTGTCAATGCCCGGGTGTCGGTTGATTGAGGAGAAGTATCGATTGCGTGATGACTGCTCGTGAACCAGAAGTTTGATCGATCGAGGCGGTGTCGGCGTTGGCCAACGTTGTAGGAGACACTAAGGTACGCTCATCGTTGGGTGAGAAGTGGGGGCAATTGGTGCAACCTTGGAATGCTGCTAGTTCGAGGAGATTGTTGATGGAGCCTGATGGCAAGAGCTGACGCACCGGGTCGATACAGCGGCTTGGGCCGACAGATCTTTCTCGCGGAGGTTGGCCTCTTCGGGCTCGTCTTGGTGTTTCTTGTTCTGTTGTATCTTCGGCACCTCACGATTGAAGTGCTGGTTGCCATTGTCGGTGCCGTGATTTTAGAGCCGCTTGTCAAACTGCTGATGCGTGCCCACCTGCCCCGGGGTGCGGCGGTCGCCTTGACGGTGTTCGTCGCGGCCGTGGTGCTGGTTGGAATTCTGTTTATCTTTAGCGTGCCACTCTATTCCGCGGGGTTGCGACTCGCTCATGACCTTCCCACGCTCATTCGAGACGTTGGGCACAAGAAGTCCCATCTCAATTCACTGTTGACCAAGTTCCATATCGAACACTACTTGAATCTTTCGGCCCAAGGGGTGGCCAAGGTTGCAAGTACGGCGCTGGTTCCAGCGTTGCTGGCCGCCACGGGGGTACTTTCGTTCCTGGCTGACGTCGTCATTACCGCGATGTTGGCGGTGTTCTTCTCATTGGAGGGACCAAAGGCGATCGATGTGATCGCTGGTTTACTTCCCCAGGTTCGCCGCCGTCACCTTCTTGACGCCTTGCACGAGACGGCTGTTGCTGTGAGTGGCTATGTGCTCGGCAATCTCGCAACCTCGATCATTGCAGGGGTCGTCGTCTACGTGGCCTTTAAGTCGCTGGGCTTGCCTTTTGCGTTGCTCGTCGCTGTTTGGGTCGGATTGGTCGATCTGATTCCGTTGGTGGGCGGGCTGTTGGCTGGTATTCCGGCGGTTGGTTTATCGCTACTGCACGGGATCGTCCCAGCCATCATCGTGTTGGTGGTCTTCGTGATCTACCAGCAGATTGAGAACCACATTCTCAATCCTGTCATCCTCTCGCGGACGGTTCAATTGAACCCACTGTGGATCTTGCTTGCAGTGCTGGTAGGTGCGCAGTTTGCCGGCGTTCCAGGAGCGTTGGTGGGTATCCCAATCGCGAGTGGTCTGCAAGTCCTGGCACGGCGCCTGGTGGCGCCATGGCTGCGCTCCAAGCTCAATCCAGAAGGTTCAAATCCCGTGCCCCGAGAGGACGGAGAAGCCTAGCTGCTGGGAGTTGACGAGGTCGACTAACTGAGGAAGCGCCTTCAGTGTGGCCTGAAAGGAGCCAGGGTAGGAGGTGTAGTCGCCGTCGTGCAAGAGTATCGTGACGCCGGGGCGAAAGCGAGAGCGAAGGTCTGCCATGACCGAGACTGAGGTGGCCTGTCGGCGCCAGTCGCGGCCCCACGTGCCCCAGAGGACGATGCGCAAACCATGGGCATGGGCGGCGGCGAGGTCGGCACGGGTGACAACTCCATACGGTGGGCGGTACCAGGCTGGATGCACCCCGGTTGCTCGTTCGGTCGCATCCAGTGCTCGGGCGAGATCGTAGCGAACACTGCGAGAGCTCCGGAAGAGGTGATTCTTGTGCCAATAACCGTGTGTTCCAACCTCGTGTCCACGCTCGACGATCTCACGCGCGAGTTGAGGCTGGCGATCGATCATCTCGCCAAGCAGAAAAAATGTGGCCTGCACGCCGTTGGCCTCAAGTGCGTCGAGGACGAGCGGTGTCGAGATCGGGTCCGGACCATCGTCGAAGGTAAGCGCGACTGATTGAGGGTGCCCAAAGCCGAGCAACCATGGAGCGGTGATTGGAGCGAGCATCCATGTGTGGGTCACGAAGGAGCCAAGGTGAATGGCAAGCTTGGTGCCGGCGATCGCTGCGAGGGCCGTCGTCGTCTTCATGCGCGCGCGCTCACATGGGTATGCAGCGTGGCAAAAGGAGCGAGGATCAGGTGGTCGTTTGTCAGATGGTTTAGCTCAGACTTGATGATCGACAAAGCTGTTGCCGCCGAGTCATGGCTCAAGTTCAATTCGAGAATGGCTCCCGGGGTTGGTTTCATGTCAAAGTGGTGGCTAATGATTCGAGCAGGAACGATGGTCTGGTGATGGATCGAGGCCCACGCAAGGTCTACAGCGTTCATCGTATTCTGGGGGAGATAGGTGTTGATCTGGAGCCCGAGTGCACGTGCCAGGTCGGCGCGTCCCGTTGAGAGATCATTGTCCGGAAGGATGAAGTTGAAATCCGATGAGGCGCCCGTCCCGCCGTTGATGATCCCCACCCCGTTGCGATAGGCGGCGCGTACCGCCGTCGGATCGGCAATCGCCTGTTGACCGGTGACGACCACGCCAATGCCGGCATTGGTAACGAGTTGGTCGATGGCGGGGTTGGCAAGCGCCTGCGAGGACAAGCGAGCCGAGACATACACATAGTCTGACTTCTTCGCTGTTCTGGTGAGATTGAGGCCGTGATAGCCAATCACGCCTGAAAGGAGGTTGGCAACGACAAATAAGACCACCAACGTTGCGACCGAGCGAGTTAGGCGTCGTGCCAGGACGCCATGACGCGTCGTTGGCCTCAGGCGGGCCTCGTGGAGAAGTTCGAGAATGGGTTGCTGGGGTTTTGTTTGAAACTGTTCGAGTTGCTTGGCGACCTGGATCTGCGGTGCGGCTCCCTGGTGGCGCACCGCGTCGATCAGCTGCTGGGGGGAATGGCACCATATCGTGGCGCCCACCGAGTCCATCGCGGCGATGTTTTCGCGGCCATGGCCAACGATGGGGCGAAATGAGAGAACTGGGCGCCGTGAGGCCATCGCCTCGAGAGCCGTGAGGCCGCCGGCGTTTTGGATGATGACGTCAGAGGCTGCCATGTAGAGCCGAACGTCGTCGGTCCAACCGACGGCGGTGCCGTTGGAGGAGTGGGCGAGACGGTGCAGGAGTTCATCGTTGCGTCCACAGAGGGCGACAGGGTGGAGGTCGTCGTGGCTGGCGATGAGCGCAAATGTCTCGGCGATATCACCCACCCCCCAAGATCCTGATGAGATTAACGCGATGATCTTGTCATCTGGGAGACCGAGTGCCTCTCGTGCAGCCTGGCGATCAATCGTTTCAAAGAACGCTGAGTCCACGAACGGGCCGGCGACCACGATGTCACCGGAGGCGCCTGCGCGACTCTTGGCCTGCTCGGCCGCGGTCTCGGAGACACAGAGATGGAGATCGACATCGGGGTGCACCCACAAGGGATGGACGGAGTAGTCGGTGAGGAAGGTGGCGATCGGTCGGTGTGAGATGACTGGATTGTGGTGCCGACGCATCTGGCCAAGGAGTTGAGCGCTGAACGGATGCAGTGCGATGATGATGTCCGGATCCGACTCTTCGATCCATTTGACCACGCCCCGCTGGAAGAACGTCTGCAATGTTCGACGCGTGAAGGTGGCCATAGGGGCGAACCGATTCCATAGCCAGAACTCGAGCTGGTAGGCCCACGGGGCTCGCTTGACCTCTAATTCAAACCCATGCTCTAGCAGGCGGCCCATCCGGGGAGAAGCGTCAAGAAAATCGCGCGTCTCACATTCGATCCCATAGCTGCGCAGCTTCTCGGAGATCGCTCGGGCGGCGCCATCGTGACCGCCCCCCATCCGAGCAGAGAGCAGGAGTGCCTTTGTGCTTGACATTGACACACATCTTATTCGGACGCCATAGAATAAGAGACCTCGTGGTGGTGCTTCTTTCTCTCCTGGCTGCGGTTTGTTTTGGAATGGCTGCGGTGCTCCAATTTCAGGCAAGCACGGTGTCGGCAAGCGAGTTGAATCTTCGGTTCAGCCTCCTGTGGAAGCTGTTGGCCAATCCGCGTTTCGGCCTTGGTGCAGTGTTTGATGTCGTCGGTGGGGCCGCACAGTTCTTTGCACTGAAATATGGGTCAGTAGCACAGGTTTTACCGATCTTGGCGAGCGGATTTGTTTTGGCTATCCTCCTTGAGCACTTTCTTGCACGTCGGCCCATTGCTGTAGGGGACGTGATCGCTCTGCTGGTGAGCTGTGGGGCTTTGATCGCATTTTTGGTGCTCAGCCCCCAGGCCAGCGGTCATACGATTTATGTCGGACCATCCATCGTGATTGGTGCCATCGGCATCGCGGTTGGTGTTGCTACGATCACGGTGCTTCGTCCGGTGCTTGCGGGCCATGGGCGCATCCAGGCGATGATTGGAGCGCTGCTGCTTGGAGTAGTCTCGATCTTTGAGCGGGAGGTAGGGATCGTCTGGAGCGATGAAGGGGCAGTGCGGACCCTTGAACATTGGGAGCTTTGGGTGCTGATCGTGGTGGGGACCCTGGCCCTCCTGGTGGTACAGAGTGCCTTCCAGCAGCAGAGTCTTGCTCGTGTCCTCCCGTTGGTAACGGTCGGGGAACCGATCGCCGCGATCGCCATCAGCACCGCAGCATTGCAGACGCCATTGTTCGCAGGCGGGGCGCGTACCCTAGTAAGCGTAATCGCCCTCGTAGTGGAGATCCTCGCGCTTATTTATTTGGCGCGCTCCGAGGTGCGCATCAACGTGAAACTTCATGACCAGGAGTGATCTTGAGGTGGTGTTCCTCCACGGACAACCGGGACAAAAGGAAGATTTTGCCCTGGTGTCTGAGTGGCTGGAGCCCCGGTTGCGTCTGCGTTGTCTGGATCGACCAGGGTGGGGGTCGAATCCACTGGGCGTTATCGGGATCGAGGGTAACGCCCAGTGGGTGGCACGCCAGTTTGAGACGCGCCGTGTGCTGCTGATTGGGCACTCGTTGGGGGCTACCATCGCGGTTCGAACAGCGCAGCTTTTCCCTGATCGTGTTGCGGGTCTGATCCTGATCGCTCCTCCGATCACCCAGCGCTCGTTGGTGGCGATCGACCGGCTGCTGGCCGCCCGTTTTATCGGACAGATGACCTCGGCACTGATCGCAGGGGTGAGCCTTGGGCCAGCACGCAGAGCGCAGTTTCGGCGCACCAGACGTAGCTTCCTCGCCGAACAACGCCATTTACTTGGGGAATTGCGTCTGGTCGAGGGGGAACTTCCCCTGGTCGTCTGTCCTTCGGTCGTCATCGTCGGCGTTCGTGATCGGGTGGTTCCGCTGGCAGCCATGGCACAGGCCGCACAGCATTTGGCGGATGCCCAGCTCGAGGTGCTGCCCTCGGCGGGACACGATGTCTTGCGTGTGGCACCTATCGAGACGGCTGCTGTGGTCCGGGGGATGATCGGTCGACTCGAAGCAATCGGGCGGGAAGCAAGCGGCGGGTAAGCAAAGAGTGGGCGCAAGCTAGCGGGTTACCACTGGGGCGCTGGTGATCACGTTGGGTGCGGTGCACCGAGTGAGGCACGTGAGACTGCGACGATCGCTAGAAACATCGATACGCGCGATTGTCGGAAGGATTATCAACCTTGCAACGTTGTCACAGTTATTGTGGCTTTCTGTATACCGATGGTCGCAAGCTTGTATTATACTTATATTGTCGTCCGGTCAAGTGGGCGATGAGCTGAGGGACAATGGCGTCCGGCGTGAGCACTGCTCGTTGGTTTGACGACTCGGTTGGTAGCTCGAACTCGGGGGATCGAGGTTCCAAGGAACGAATTCGGAGGTGCTCGATGGAGTCGGCGAAGTTGGCGACCTGGGATTATGAGGCGTGGCGTAGTAGTGCGAAGTGTCGCGATACTGATCCGGGATGGTTTTTCCCTGTTGGGGTGACGGGCGATGCCGAGATTCAGATTCGGCGCGTGAAGGAGTTTTGCTCCGATTGTCCGGTGTCACTTGAGTGCCTCGAGTTCGCCTTGCGGACGAATCAAGAGTACGGCATATGGGGCGGCAAGGACGAGGAAGAGCGACGGGTTATTCGGCGCATTCGCAGAGTTCAGCGCAGGGCACGGGTCGCGTCATAAGTTTCAGTGATCCCTTCTGGGTGGCTGTAGATATTCATCCTGCCTGGTCGCAAGAAGCCGATCAGCGTAATGCCCGCTTCATTGGCGAGTTCGACCGCGAGGGCGGTAGGCGCTGACACCGAGCAAACGTAGGAAAGCCCAACCCGAGCGGCCTTGAGCACGAGGTCGGATCCGGCTCTGCCCGAGAGCAGGGCGATGCCGTTGGTAATGTCAATCTGGTCGAGGACGGCGTGACCAATTGCTTTGTCGAGGGCGTTGTGTCGACCGACATCCTCCCCAATGATACGTGAGCCATCATGAGTCTTCAGCAACGCGGCGTGGGAAGCGCCGGTGCTGGCGAATTGGCGCTGACGCTCGCCGAACTCGTTGGCGAGCGAGAAGAGTTCCTCGGTACTCACCACGGCATCGATCGCTGTCGTGGTCGTGGGTATCAGTCGATCGACGAGATCGGCGACGCCGCACCATCCACAGGACACCGGGCGTAGGCTTGGCGGTTGCAGGTCGATCGGTTGTTTAAGCGAGACGGTGACCTTGTTGTAATCCTGGGTATTGCCGGCACCGACGCAGTAGCGGGTTTGATGAATGTGCTCCCTCGTGACCTGGGTTTCAGTGGCGAGGAGACCCACGGCTAGTGCGAAATCGTCTCCTGGTGTGCGCATAGTCGTGGTGTAGTGGGTTTCGCCCCCAGGCCACGCCACGTCGATGACAAGTGGTTGCTCTTGAAGTAGGGAATCCATGGTGAGACCGGTAACGCCATCACGGATGGTGATGACCCGTCGGGTCTCGATCGTGTGCGCTAAAGCCATATGCCTGAGTCTACGTGCGTCCAGAAGCTCGGACGTATGTCACAGCAAACAAGGAGGTCAGATGACATAGACCGAGCGACAAGCTCACGATAGCTAGCCGGTGAGAGTCCGGTCCAAGGAGACGCCAGAGGCCTTGGTGGGGAAGCCTCCGGGTTTGATAGAGATGTCAAGGTCGAAGCGGGGTGGACCAAATGTGCGGTCACCCAGCATACAGCGAATTCTGAAAGCGTCGCAAAGGCTTGAAGCGAAAGCAGGAGGTAGAGGGAGCCGAGTCTGTGTGGTTTTGACGAAGGCCATGGAAGACACCAGGGAATCTGGAGCGGGTGTCGAAGAACCCTCTCGGGTGTCGCGGGAAGTGGAACGTACACAAAGTTGTCGTGGGAACTCAAGAGGCCCTCCTTGGCCCTGGTCAAAGCGGAGACCAGGAGCGAACCTATCTATAACCGGTACTCCCGGGAAGTGATAGGCGCCCATGTGGGAGTCGGAGGGGGTAATAGTAGTGATGACGGCTGGGACAACATAACCCATCCAGAGCAAAGGACCCCTACTTCATCAACGCATGGCGTGAACGAGAGGAACGCTCATGAGTGCTGAGCAATCAGCTAGGACCATAAGACAGGCCGACGGCTCAGGACCTACGTTCGAGCTCACAGGCGTGTGCGATATCGCAGTGCCAAGCAGAATCGGACACGTAAGTTCCACGCCCGTTACGACAAGCTCACCCGTTTTGATGTGAAGTCGTGGTCGCAACTGGCGGTACTCCATCGGATGCCTCCATGTTCGTGTGCTTGCACGAGGACCATGGAATAGGCGAGCGATTGATGGCATGGCGCTGAGAGACGATCGTGAATCGAACAACATGGTCGCTGCGATGGCAATGCAGAGACCTTGGGACCCTCGCCCAGTGGGTATGGCCTCGCCGGCGCCGCCTAAGCACGTTGGGGAGTTTGCATTCGTTGGTTCAGGAACTGGCAGATGAGAGTCGTTGGTGCCGACCGGCTTTCGCTGTCAAGATCGTGGTTCTTAGACAGTCCTGAGGCGTGGCATATGATGCTTGATTGCTCCAGATACGTTTGCGGTCTCCTTGTCTGTTCGGACACCAACGCCTGACAGGAGATACCCGAGCACCTCGATTCGGAGGTCATAAGTCACACCGATTGATGGCGAAGGGCGAGCCGCACGCGCATGGCTCTTGGTGGGCAAGAGCGCCGTTGATGACGTTGACCATGGTCGGATTGCCGCCCTGAATCGCACCGGGAGTCCCACGACCGATCTGGAGAGTTCGTGGTGTCGGGCATAATACGGTCGCTTGGACAGCGCTTGTCTCGCTAGATCGGCACAACGAGCGGATCAGCGGTGCGGAGCTGGTGAAAATAGGTCTCAGCACCTGCAAGGTAGATCCAGTTCATCGCTGCTGCGGCGAGTAGAGAGGTGAGGATCAGGACGAAGATGAGACCAAATGATTGCATTTGGGTGGCCATCGCGCCGATGATGAGGGTGCTAAAGCTGGCAGCGAGTGTTGCAATCGATCCTCCGGTCGAGAGGCGCTGTCCCCATGTCTGGGGTGCACTCCTTGGAAAGTATGCCAATGCCATGAGCACAACGGTGGCGTCTGCTAGCCCAAGGGCGGCGGCAATTGCCCCCGATAGAAGTGCGTGCGTGGGGTCCCCGTGGAGGGTAGCTAAAAAGACAGCCACGAAAAGTAGTACGCCGATCGCTACCCACCACAAGGTGAAGAGATAGGCGAAGGTCGTACGCGTTATCGGTGTCACCAAAAGCGGTCGGAAACGGTCGAAGCCCCACAGTGCGGCAATGCGAGCGACACCCATTGCCATCTGCGCCCCGAAGAAGAGAAGCAAACCCAGGTTTAGGCCACCCCTGCCAAGGCCCAAGAGGATCAACAGCGGTACGACCGTGGAGAAGATGAGTGTACCGACCAGATTCTCCCGGATCAGGAGCCGCAATAACATGCGGCTGAGCGTGATCGCCTCTGACCAGGAACTGGGACTTGGGTGATGAGACATCATGGAGAGGCCTGCCGTTCCTTGCCAATCGGAATTATCGCCCACCGCCAGTTCGGTGGTTGCTGGTTCTGAGAATAGCGGCGCCGGTACGTGAGGTGTTAAGGCGGCAGCCTTCTGTCGCTTCACGGTACCCTCTTTGCGGGGCTGCGCGACGATACGCCAACCTCCATAGCCGATGAGACCTGCAATGATGAGCTCTACCAGCGCTCCGAATGCGAGCCAAACTGGTGCTTGTTGTGCCATTGGAGTGAAGATGCCACCGGGCAACACAATCGCGGTCACGCGGACGAGTCCTCCGGATGTTAATTGGTTCAACGCGTGGCTTGCTTGGTGTTGGTCCACGAAAACTGAGCCAAGGAACAGGAGAAAAAAAGTGTTTCCCAAGATAGCGAGGATGAATTTGTGCGAGGACGCAGGAAGGAATCGCATCATGCCTCCTCCAGCGATGAGGGTCAATCCAATCGCGATGACCATTGTCTCGATTGCTGTGATGATGCAAAGCGGATACTCGATGAAGTTGGGATGAAGTGAAGAGACGATGAGTAGGTCGATCAGAAGCGTCAATAGGGTGGCACTGACAAAGGTCGCGATGTTTGCGGCAACGAAGGAGGTGAGGATATCCGCGCTCTGCCGGACCGGCAGGAGTCTTGCCACTCGTTGGCTGCTCTTGCCTGCGAGCACAATCGAGAGGGTGCCAATTCCTCCAAGGACCAGAAAGATTGCCAGAAGATTGGCGACTAAAACCAAGAATGGGGTCGTCGCTATGGTGTTGTCTCGGGAGAGATGATGCACCGCACCAAAGATCACGATGGCGATGATCAACACGGACACGGTGTTTAACGTCAACCTCGGCCACACGCGCGCGTTTGGCAGACCCTTATTGGTGACTCGATACCGCGCCTTTATGCTCGCGACAAAGAGGAGCCAGGTGACTGTCCTTGCTCTAGCTGGTTGAGGTCGCATCGGGGTGGTCTTGTTTATCAGTGAGGGCGAAAAAGACCTCCTCGAGGTCGGCTCCTTCTTGGAGCACTGCCTTCGATCGGAGTTCGGAAAGTGCGCCGGATGCTAGTACTTGTCCATTAGACAAAATGGTAGCTCTCTGCACCACCGATTCCACCAGTTCAAGCAGGTGGCTCGAGAAGATGATTGTCTTGCCCTGGTTGGCTAGTTCGGTGATGAGCTCACGGACACGACGGATCCAACGCGGATCGAGCCCGACGGTGGGTTCATCGAGGAGGAGCACCAGAGGGTCAGGCACCAGGGCGAGGGCGAGGGCAAAGCGCTTCTTCATGCCACGAGAGAAGCCCGCTACTCGCTCATCAGCGTGTTCATTCAACCCCACGAGCTTGAGGAGTTCAACGGTTCGCTTGGGTAGCTCCTGCTGATAGCCAAAGGCCTTAGCAAAAAGATCAAGGTGTTCACGGGCGGTCAGCTGGGAGAGGAAGATTGGTTCGTCAGCTACGTAGCCGATGAGGCTTCTCAGGGGAGTAGGGTCCGGCCAAACCGATTTCCCATCGATACGCACCTGCCCACTCACCGGGGGAACGAGCCCCGCGAGGATGTTCAGGGTGGTCGTCTTGCCTGCACCGTTGGATCCGAGGAGTCCGTGCACTTCGCCCGCTGGAATTGAGAGAGAGAGGTCAAAAAGCACCTGTCGTTCCCGAAATGCCTGCACCAAATCGGTCGCAACGAGAACCGGACCGGTTTCAGACAGAGGATCACCCATAGGATGTCACTGTAATAGTTGTAGATCATTGTTCGGCACTATGTTCCGAATCAATGATGGATGAATTTAAGCCACAACAGTGTCTAGCTGCGATTTGGGAGGCGGTGACTCAGGGGTGCTCAAAGAGTTCCTCTGGTGGCCATCCTCGGTCAGCCAATGGTTTGTCCTCCCGGTGACTCTCGGTATTTGGGCTCGATGTCATAAGGTGGGCGATCTTTGCTATCGGGTGAGCGCATCGATCAACGGGCGAGACTCGGCCGGGCGTGGTCAGCTCTGAGGTAGTGTGCCTCGTCATGAGTGCTGTCCTGCTGTACCAGCATCGCAACCTGCGAGGCCAGGCAAGGTCGCTGCCTGCGAGTGCGCAGAGGCTGGCAAAACCTGTGACGTGGCGAATCTTTGCTCGTGAGCGTTAAGTGGACCAGCGCGAGGCACGTGGATAGGCGGTTGCATCCACCGCTTGGGCACGCCTCGTGGCGGCGGGAAGAATCAGCGACTGCACACCGGGGTGGACGAAGTCGGGCTAAAGATTAACGCTAACGAAGAGGGTAAAGGCAAAAGAAAAGGCAACTATTCAGGCCCTTCGCCACCTAGGAGCATGGGTCCCAATTGGGTAGAGCTGCATAATCCAATTACATGGTCGAGATACGAGCATTTCGTGTGCATATAGATGCGACTAACAGCATCAATTTGCAGAATGTTAGGATTCTGACTCACGCTCCTAGAGGGTGCAAGAAAGTATGAACAGAACTTGTGTATGGTCCACGAATGAGCACGGTTGAAAAAAATTGAGGTGTGTGACCTGGTTGTGTGGGATCTCTCAGTGAAAGATCAGTAAGAAAACAACAATCAGAAAGGAAATCCCATGACCATGATTTCCCTGACTTTTCGGACAAGCCACCTTCGTGGTAACTGATGCCCTAACCGAGCTGTTGCGCGTGCATGCTCGGCTCCTGAATTGCTACGAGGAGTGTTGGTAATCGACAGCTAACGGTTGATAGCAATAAGGGACGCTCGGCGGCGGACCTTGTTCGTTTGGGGTTGGTTCGTTTGTGGTTGAAGATGGTTCCAACTGCGCGGTCATTGTTGCGGGAGTCTCCCACTGTCGGCGTCGCGGATGTCCCCAGACGCTGCGTTAGTGAATTGCCGTTCCAAGTAGGTAGCCAACACCGTAGGTGACCAACGCTGCTATCGCGCTTAACAGGAACTGTTGCAGGGCGCCCTTGCTAATACTCCGGCCAGTCATGGCGGCAAGGCCACCCCCAACAAGCAGGGTTGCGATGCCCGCGGAGATCGCTGATGCGACCACAGCCGCCGTCCCCACGGTGATGAACCAGGCGATGAGCGGGATCACGGCGCCGACAGCAAACGAGAAGAACGATGCCAATGCGGCTTGAATGGGTGAGCCGATGGAGTCAGGTGCTACACCGAGCTCCTCCTGCGCGTGGACCTTGAGCGCCGTGTCGGGGTTTTTCATCAGATATTTCGAGACCTCAGCAGCAAGCTCGGCGGGGACTCCTCGCGAGACGTAGAGCTGTTCTAGTTCGCGGGTCTCGGCCTCTGGACGTTCGTGGATTTCGCGCTCTTCGATACGGAGTTCATGAGCAAAAAGCTCTCGTTGTGCTCCCATTGAGATGTACTCGCCGACCCCCATAGAGAAGGCACCAGCCACCAAGCCGGCTAAGCCAGCGATCACGACCGCTTTTGGAGCGGGGTGGGCCCCGGCGACACCGAGGATCAGGGCGACGTTTGACAAAAGGCCATCAGAGACGCCGAACACCGCAGCGCGGGCGCCTCCGCCGGAGATGTCGCGATGGGAGCTGTGATGAGTTTCCATGCTGATAGCTTACCTCCCAGCGGAAGCTAAAATCGTGGTGTCAGACTGATTTCCTGAGAGCCGTGTTGGGAATTATCCGTACAAGTGGGTTACACTGGAGTCATGAGAGAGCTCAAGCTGTTTGATCGGACGCAGCCGCAGACCTTGCAGATCGGCGTCCTCCTTCTTTATCTGAATGCGGCCCTTGCAATCTTGGGTCTTCTCTTCGGCGGTGGCCTGTCTCTGCCGTTTCTCTTGATCGACATCGTTTTACCACTTGGCGGCGCGTACGGCGTGGCGAATGCACGAAAGTACGGGTATTACGCAGCGTTGCTGGCAACTGGGATCCCGTTGCTGTTGCTGATCTACCTTGGGCTGACCGTTGGTCTTTCGGCGCTTTTTGGTGCCGAGCTCTTGAACGTCATTTTGGTTATCGTGATGTTTGCGCTCTTCGTCCATCCACACTCACGGATGTACGCCAAGACCTGGTTTCACTAACCAATTCCCTGGCGAGTCTCGCGCCAAGGCGCGGATTCCTGGCGAAGAGGTCTGAGCTCGACCGAATGTCCGTCGGAAAGTACTCGATCGGAACAGCACTGGGTCGTAGTGCGTAGCTTGATCATGGGTCGAAGGGCACGGCCATTGATGCGTGTCAATTATGCGCGCAGTTCGCTGGGCTCGGAGTAACGAGGTCTTCCGACACGGCCCCAGGGTTAGTCTCCTCTGACGCCGAATCGGCAGTGTAGTGGCGACAAAGCGTACGTTGGGAAGATCGTTTTCGCAGATGTTGTCAGTGGGGCGAAGCCAACGTCGATGGTTCGCGCATGCGCTTTGATCTTGCGCCTGAACTCGCAAGCCAGACCTTCGACATTGCGTGCCGTAGACGGGCGCGGTTGTTCCTGGCCATGCGGCTCATGTGGAGGCACAAGCCGAGACGGCGAGTGGGTGATGGCGGTTTTCAGGCGATAGCGTTAGCCAGGCTGGTCCTCGTTGTGGTGTCGGTTGAGCTCGGCTTCGAGCGTTGCCCGTATCGTTTGGATGTGGGCGATGTCGACGCTCGGCGCGTGTGGGGCGAGTTGTGCGAGCGCGTTGTTGACAACAGCGGCGGCGATGGCGTTACGATACCACTTGTGGTCTGCTGGGACGATGTGCCACGGAGCCTCGTCGAACGATGTGGCTGGGATGATGCGGCGATAGGCATTGGCATAGCTCTCAAAGTGTTCGCGGGTGACGAGATCGTTGGGCGAGAACTTCCAGTGCTTGTCGGGTCGGTCCAGGCGTCGCAGGAGGCGCTTACCCTGCACCTCGTATGAGACGTGAAGATAGAGCTTGACGATGACGATGTGTTGATCACGTAAGTAGCGTTCGAACTGATGGATCTCCTGGATGCGTGCAAGGAGGTCGTGCTCGTTGAGGCTCCCAGTGGCCAAGGGTACGATCAGATCCTCGTAATGAGAGCGGTTAAAGACGCCGATCTCCCCTCGCCCAGGGACAGCTGCATGGATCCTAAAGAGGTAGTCATGGGCGGCCTCGTATGGAGTGGGCACTTTAAAGCCGTGAACCACCACCCCCTGAGGATTGACGCCGTCGAAGATGGCACGCGAGGTGCCGTCCTTTCCTGCAGTGTCTAAGCCCTGGAGCACTACGAGAAGCCCGTCGGTACCTTGGGCGTAGAGGGCCTCCTGAAGAGCCACCAGTGAGCGGTTTGCACCATGGAGAAGGTGGCGCCCTTCGGCTTTGGTGAGGGTAGGGGCATGGGGCACCGAGGCGGTATCCGATGGCATGGCTCCGTGACGGACGAGTCGCGTGAGCTCAGACCAGCGATGATCCGGTGCAGGGATTGCGTCAGATTTCATAACGACGACCCTACTCTTAGTTCGTGAGATACTGCCCTTTGTGAACATGACTCGGCAATACGCGAAACTCGCGGTTGATCCCGGTAGGGTACGATCGTACGTGCGACCGCATTGCCAGGGGACTAGAGGAGCGACGATATCCAATGCACATTAGCCATTTGCCGAGTTGGAATTTGCGGACCTGGCCTGAGTTTCTCGTCATCATCGTGGTGGTGCTCATCGGCGTCCGGCTGATCTTCAAGCTCGCAGTCACCTTCTTGTTATTGATTTTGGTGGTAGCTGCCGGTATTTGGGTTCTTGGTGCATTCACTGTCCGTTAGTCGAAACCGTTGTAGAAGCCGCAACCATCGCAGGCCGCTTCTTCGCCCAATTCCAACTTGAGATCGCCCGTGTGGGTTGACTCACGGCCTCCTAGCACCAGAGCCGCGAGGAAGCGTTGCTGAGCGGCGTCAGCGGCTAACGATAGTAGCGGAAGAGGATCTCAGCCGCCATGGAGGGCTTGGTTGCACCCTCGACCTCGATGGTCACATCGACTCGGACCTGCACTCCTCCGTCGATATCGGTGACGTCTCCAAGTTTTGCGCCGAGACGAATACGAGAGTCGACGGGTACCGGTGCGGGGAATCGCACCCGATTCGTACCGTAGTTGATGCCCATAGAGATGCCATCAACCTGCAAGACCTCTGGCAACATTGCAGAGACGAGCGAGAGTGTCAAGAACCCGTGGGCGATCGTGGTCCCAAAGGGTCCCGCTTTGGCAGCCTCGGGGTCCACATGGATCCACTGATGATCATCCGTTGCGTCAGCAAAGGTATCGATCTGATGCTGGGTGACGGTTCGGTACTCGGTGTATCCAAGGTCGGTACCGACGATTTCCTTGAGGCCCTCGACTCCGTGAATTGTATTTACCATGCCTCAATCGTAGTACCAGGGTACCTGCTCGTGTGATCAGGAGGCCAGGGATCAAGTGTTGGGTTGCGCTGGTGAGGGCGAGTCGGCCAACGGCTTGCACGCCGCTGTGAGAGCACCCTGGGGGCTCATTGGCGATGATGTATCCCAAGCGTGTGATCGGAAGGTGTCAAGGCGCCGAGCGGATCATCCCACCGTCTAGCGTTTTGGTCCCCGACCAGTAGGCGCATGGTGGATTTGTGATGAGCAAATGCCCGGGATGCCAACGGGAGGCTGGTCTGCTTTTACGAGGGGTCGATTGAGATGACCGAGCGAGAATCTCATGACCGTCTCGAGGTTCCTCGGTGAAGTTGGCCTCAAAGTGATTGAGTTGCCAGCGTTTGTGGTCGTGGTGATGGCGTTTCGCGGCTGGCACCCAGGCGCTTAGGATCAGCTGGGCTATCTGTAGGGGAGGGGAGGGGAGTGGCGTTGCGGAGCGATTGCTCGTCATCGCGGCTGTTGCCTGGGATCCAACATGCTCGACCAGGCAAACCGATCCCGATCGGCTGGTGACCTCTCTGGCGGATCTGTGCACAGGCTCTACACTGTTGGGGAAGGAACCGGCGTAAGCGAGGAGGCTAGACGAGGTTGACAGACCTGTTTCAACAGTACTTGCGTGCACTCCCGGCGCTGCTGATCGCGCTTGTGATCGGAATCGGGATTGCCTTTGTAATTATCCGAGCTACCCGATGGATTAACGCCCGTCATCCAAACTCGGTACGGACAGCGGCACTGCGGAGACTGCGTGGCCCAACCAGGTCGATCGTGCCCCTGTTGTTGATGCTGGCATCGTTGCACTACGTAAAGATCTCGGTTAGCGCCGAGGTCGATATCCGCCATGCGATCTCCATTCTGTTGGTTGGGGTGGCTGCTTGGGGACTTGCGCGCCTTGTCGAGGCGATCGAAGATGCGGTGCTGTACTACTATCACATCGACGCTGCTGATAATCTGAAGGCCCGGCGGCTGCAGACCCAAATCCGGGTCTTTCGGCGCATCATCGTGGTGGTGATTGTGCTCATCGCAGTCGCGGTCGCTCTGTTTTCGTTCCCATCGGTACGTCTGGCTGGGGCTGGTGTGCTTGCCTCGGCCGGCATCATCTCCATCATTGCGGGAATCGCCTCGAAGCCAGTGGCTTCCAACGTTATCGCAGGCATTCAGATAGCGCTGTCTCAACCAATTCGCCTGGATGATGTGGTGGTGATCGAGGGTCACTGGGGGCGGATCGAGGAGATCTCGCTGACCTATGTCGTTGTGAGGGTCTGGGACCTTCGACGGCTGGTGTTGCCGATTTCCTATTTCATCACCAATCCCTTCGAGAACTGGACGAAGACGACCGCCGATATCCTCGGTATCGTTCACATCGAGGTCGATTACACCGCGCCGGTGGCTGCCATCCGGGAGCAGTTCCTGGCCATCTTGGCGTCGTCTCCTGACTGGGACGGCAATGTGGCTCGCTGTCAGGTCACGCAGTCAGGAGTCTCGACGATGCAGATTCGCTTCGTGATGAGTTCACCGGATAGCTCACGGTCGTGGAATCTGGAGTGTGAGCTTCGCGAGAAGATGATCACCTATCTCCAAGAGCGATATCCGGAGGCTTTGCCAAGGGTCCGGGCCGAGATGGTTCCGAGCTCGCTGGCTACCGTGCACGAGGACACGATGACGACCTCGCCGGTCCAACCGATTATCGACCCGAACGCCTCCCAGTTGTTCAATACCCCAGCGTTTCCGATGAATGGCAGGAGGAATGGAACGTCCTAAGCGGGGAACAACCGGGACTTCGTCGTCGGGACAGTGCTATGGCGCTGTAGCGGGCGCCAGTAAGGCGGGACTTTTGATTACCGAGGGGCCCATCAGTTCTAGAGCTACCCAGAGAATGGTGCCCACTCTGTCAAGTAGCACCGAGGCCACAACGTGCGAGAACTATTTTGGATCTCAGACAGCATGGGAACGAGGCAAGTAAGGCGTGGCTGATGTCTCACAAACGAAGTGGCCACGCTCAAGGGGCCGTCCTCCACGAATGCATGCGATGTGTCCGGTCGACTCTGCATCGCGAGCCGGTGCGACCAGCAGTGTCTGCTCAGCGACGAGGTCGATGTAGATGACGCGTTCGTAGACGGGGTGTCACCGGGGCGCTTAAAGGGCCGTCCACGCCCGCCTGGTGCTTTGGGGCAAACGTTCGCAATTGAGACTCAGGCACTTGATTCGTGTCAAACGGGTGTATCCTCACCATAATACGATAGTTACACATGTATGATCACTAATTATCACAGTTGTAACTTGAGGAGTAGCGGGAAGATGCCTAGGAAAAACATTGCCGCAAGCCATACCCCTAACGATTGGTTGGCCCGGACCTTGCCTGGTCCATTGGAGCGTGAACGCGAACGCTGGTACACGCCAGAGCGCTCTGTTCGTTACATTCATTGGATCCGGTTTCTACTCGTGTTGGTCGCGCTTGCGGACGCTGCTGCACACATCTTCGCCGCACCGGCGAAGTCCGCCGAAGTAACCCTTTGGCTTGATGGAGAGGTCGTGATCTACGCGCTCATCGCAATGATCTACCTACTGGGCCTGCGTATGTGGTACCTACCGGCGCTAGCCTACAGCGCACTTAACCTTGTCCTCTTTTTCGTCTCGGGCTTCGTCGCCATTCCGGGCATCACGACCGCCGCGCTCACTGGTCACCTTGCCTTTTCGCACTATTACTTTGGCCGTGGATTCTCGTTAGGTGCCTGGATTGTCCTACTTGCGATCGGGGCCGTGATGCTCAAGGTCGACAAGGGCTCGAAACTCAACGAATTGCTACGTGATTCTTAGTCGCTGCCACAAGAATGAGTCCGGTCGTGCACAAGGGGAATCATCAGCTCCAAGCGACAGCCCATAATCAAATGAGAGCCCGATGTCTACCTCAGCAGATGGGAATGACTCCCACATCTGTTTTGACTTGCCTTCTCTCGTTTCGAGTGGATCATATGGGGTAGACCGGCTCACATCCACTGGCATTCATTCTTCGGACTTGCTGATGAATGCTGAGCCCGGACCTCCCAAGGTTGTTGCCCCCTGTCTTGTTGGCCGTGCGCTACTAGACTGGCCTTGTGCGTATGATGCAAGAGGGCCGAAGGTGATGATGTTGTCAAGAGTGGGTGTGCGATAGTGCTGGCCTTCGTTGTTGCTCATATCCCACGCGACATCCTCGAAGGGATGTTTGTCGTGGCTATTGGCGGGATGGTGATCTCAGTGATCCGAAAGGTCACCAATGGCCAGATGCGCCCCTACCTGTGCGCATCGTGTGAACGGCCGACCTCGCGTGCCTATCCCAGGTGCCGACATTGTGGGGCACCCTTGACGCGGTCAGATGCGTCCCGGAATCGTTCGACGTGGTAGTTGGTTGAATCCTCGAGATGATGCACAGCGATAGCGTACTCCCCAGCGAGGGAGCCAAACAGCCCTACGTCCGCGACATGTTCGATCGGATCGCCGGGACCTACGATCTGGTCAATCGACTGATGACCTTCGGACTCGACCAAGGATGGCGTGCTCGGCTCGTACGCGAGATGGCGGTAAGCCCAGACGGTGCCGTGCTTGATCTCGCTTGTGGTACCGGAGACTTTCTTAAAGCCTGGTCTAAGCAGGGGTTGCGGGTCTATGGGCTCGACCTGTCGTACCAGATGTTGCGCAAAGCCAAGCCGGTCGCGCCGTTGGTTCAGGGCGTTGGTGAGGCGCTGCCCTTCGGTGACGCTACTTTTGACGCGGTCAGCTCAGGGTTTGCAGTGCGCAACTTTGCGGATTTCGCGGCGGTGCTCAGCGAGATTGCGCGCATACTCAAGCCAGGAGGAGTCGTCGGCATTCTTGAAGTGGCTACACCGAAAAGTGCTCTGGTTCGAACAACGCACGGTTGGTACTTTGGTTCCTTAGTGCCACTCATCGGGGGGTTGGTCTCCTCCGATCGGAGCGCGTATCGATATCTTCCGCAGTCGGTTGCCTATCTGCCAACCGATCAGGAGTTTGAGAAGCTTTTTGCACAAGCTGGATTTAAGGGCCTCCATCGGATTGGTGTCGGTCTCGGTGCCGCACAACTGTTGGTTGCCAGACGAGGAGTGGCGTGAGGTTTCTGGCTGGACTTACTATGGTCGGCTCCTTCGAGGCGGGCCGCCTGTTTGGACTGATCACCGCGCTCGACGCACGAGACATTCCTTTCCAGCTTGTCGAGGCCGCCGGGAGCATCTATCTTGGCATTGGTCAAGCACTGGATTGCGTGCCGAGTGCCGAGCGACCCTCGGTCGGACCGTGCTTTCTCTCCAGTGGCTTTGAGGTGGTGGATTCGCTACAATCGCGTACCTATCCAGTCGTGCTGGTCGCTGGCCGTGACCGTCTAGAGGTGGATGTCTATGAGGTTCAACCAGGAGCTAGCGGCGGGCTGGGGATCTTACGACTTGCGAGTGAGGTCGCTTCAAGTCGAAGCGGACCGCTGCTCACAGGCGAGCGCGTTCATGGTGTCGAGGCGACGGCTACCCGCATCGAGTTGGCCAAGCTCGCGATCACACAGGGGCAGCTCACGAAGCTCGTGGTGAGCGGTCAAGCTCGTCATGAGGTGACGGAGTCCTTTACGATTGGTGGAGCGCTCTCACGGCTCAAGAAGGCCTATCCCGCGAGCCACATCTATTATGCCGACGGGTTTTTCGGAGCGTCGCCAGAGTTGGTGGTGGCCAAGTCTGGCAGTCTGCTCTCCCTACGGCCTTTGGCCGGTACCGCGTTGCGCGGTGGGCAGGTGGCGCTCTTGAATTCCTTAAAGGACTTGCACGAGCACCGACTGATGGTTGAGCAACTCCGTGACGACCTGCAGTGCTTTGTCAAGGAGATCGACATGCCAAAGAGTCCGGTGCTCTTTGATGCCGGTCGTCTGATTCATCTGGCGACCCCAATGCGTGGGCAACTCCTGCCAGGTGGCACGCTCGATGGTGTTGTGCGTGCGATTGCCCCCACGGCGGCCGTCTCGGGTGTGCCAAGGACAACTGCGTTTGAGATGTTGCGTGAACTGGAGCCGTTCCGTGGACGTTATGGTGGCGTCGTTGGCATCACTGATCCATTTGGGGATGGCGAGGTGTACCTGGCGATTCGAGGAGCAGCCCTGGTCGATGGCCATTTGGCGTTGACAGCGGGGGCTGGCATTGTCGCAGATTCGGAGGTTGACGCCGAGATCGCCGAGATTGAGTCCAAGTTCGACGTGGTAACCCGCGCGCTCAGCGCCCGTTAGGGTAGAAGCAATGCCTGAGGTACTGCGCATCCAGGGTGCCAGGGAGCACAATCTTAAGAACATCTCGTTAGATATACCGCGGGATCGACTGGTGGTGTTAACGGGTCTGTCGGGCTCCGGCAAGAGTTCGCTCGCGTTTGACACCATCTTCGCTGAAGGTCAACGGCGCTATGTTGAGTCATTGTCGTCGTATGCACGTCAGTTTCTCGGCCTGATGGAGAAGCCGGATGTTGATTTCATCGACGGTCTCTCACCTGCGATTTCGATCGATCAGAAGACGGCCTCGCATAATCCGCGTTCCACGGTGGCGACGGTTACCGAGATCTACGACTATCTCCGCCTACTCTTTGCCCGAATCGGTCGACCACACTGTCCACAGTGTGGGCGCCTCGTCGCTCAGCAGACACCCCAAGAGATCGTTGATCTTGTCCTCGCCCATTTTGGCGATCGTCGGGTGATGATCGCCGCCCCGGTGGTGCAAGAGCGTAAAGGTGAGTATCAGGCCCTGCTCGATGATCTGACCAAGCAGGGTTTTGCTCGTGTCATGATCGATGACGTACTGGTAGAGCTAAGCGATCGCAAATCGGTTGCCCTTGAGCGTTATGAAGCCCATTCGATCTCGGTCATCGTGGATCGCCTGCGCGTCGACGGTACCGATGTGCGTCGACTTGTCGAATCCACCGAGACGGCACTGGCACTCACCAAAGGACGAGTCGACGTGCTCGAGGTAGACGACGATCGCAAGGTAGTCCGGGTCGAGCGCTACTCCGAGGAGCTAGCGTGCGTGGTCTGTGGAATATCTCTTGGTCGTCTTGAACCTCGGAACTTCTCATTCAACTCCCCGTTTGGTGCCTGCCCTGTCTGCTCAGGTCTCGGGATGCGCTTTGAAGTCGATGAGGAACTGGTGTTGCCCGATCCCTCCCGGTCGCTCCTGCAGGGTGCTGTCGCCCCCTTTGGCGCGTTACGGGCCGATTACTTGGAGCACATGCTTGAACGGGTGGCCAAGGAGTATCAGATCCCGTTGACCAAACCGGTTGGCTCACTCGACGATGCCCAGCGTAGGATAATCCTCTACGGTGTCGAGGACAAGGTTACCCACGAATACGTCGATCGCCGAGGTCGTGAGCGTTCGTACAGCTTCACCTACGAGGGAGCAGTTAATTTCTTGAAGCGTCGGCACGCGGAGGTGGAGAGCGAGACCGCTCGAGCGATCATCGAGTCCTATATGCGCCAGGTGCCCTGCGAAGGTTGTAATGGAACGCGTCTCAAGCCCGAGGCCCGAGCGGTGACCATTGACGATATCTCGATCGATCGCTTTGTCGCACTCCCGATCGGGGATGCGTTGGAGCGCGTTGGGGCATTCGATCTCGATAGCCGCGAGCGCCAGATTGCGGCCCAAATCCTCAAGGAGATCTCGGCACGGCTGCGATTCTTGGTCGATGTCGGGCTCGATTATCTCACCTTGGCTCGTAGCGCTGCCACCCTTTCGGGCGGTGAGGCACAACGGATCCGACTTGCATCCCAGATCGGGAGTGGGTTGGCCGGCGTCCTCTATGTCCTTGATGAGCCATCGATCGGTCTTCACCAGCGCGACAACCATCGCCTGATCGACACCCTCGTCAAACTCCGCGACCAGGGGAATACCGTCCTGGTTGTCGAGCATGACGAGGATACCATTCGTGCTGCTGACCACGTCGTCGATATTGGTCCTGGGGCAGGCGAGCACGGCGGTGAGGTCGTCTTTGCCGGTTCGGTCAAGAACTTGCTCAAATCCAAGACGTCGCTGACTGGCGCTTATCTATCCGGCAAGCGTCGAGTCGAGGTTCCCACGCATCGACGAGTGGCCGAACGGGGTGCGATCACGGTGTTGGGTGCGAGTGAAAACAACCTCAAGGACGTCGACGTGGCGTTTCCGATCGGCGTCTTTACCTGTGTCACTGGTGTCGCTGGATCTGGAAAATCGTCGCTGGTCAATGAGATCCTTTTCAAGGCAGCTAGATCCCAGGTCAACCGATCCCGTGACATACCAGGGCGACATAAGGGCATCACTGGCCTCGAGCTGATCGATAAGGTGATCGATATCGATCAGTCTCCAATCGGCCGGACGCCTCGTTCGAATCCTGCCACCTATACGGGGATGTTTGACCATATCCGTAAGCTCTTCGCTGAGATGCCTGAGTCGCGAGCACGGGGCTATAAGCCAGGCCGCTTCTCGTTCAATGTCAAGGGCGGGCGATGCGAGGCCTGTAGCGGCGAGGGGACCAATCGCATTGAGATGAACTTCCTCCCGGATGTGTTTGTCACCTGTGAGGCATGTCATGGCGCTCGCTTCAATCGTGAGACCTTGGAGATTACCTATCGCGAACAGTCGATCGCCGATGTGCTCGATATGCCGATCGAACAGGCCCGCCAGTTCTTCGCCCGCCAACCTTCGATCCTTCGACATCTAATCACGTTGGACGAGGTTGGGCTCGGCTACGTTCGACTGGGCCAACCGGCCACCACCCTGTCGGGTGGTGAGGCCCAGCGGGTCAAGTTGGCCAGTGAGTTGGCCCGGAGACAGACAGGCAAGACTCTGTATATCCTTGATGAGCCCACCACAGGCTTGCACTTCGAAGATGTGCGCAAGCTCCTGATTGTCCTGCACTCGCTGGTCGATCAGGGCAACACTGTGGTCGTCATCGAGCACAATCTCGACGTGATCAAGACAGCGGATCATCTCATCGATCTCGGCCCTGATGGTGGTGATCGTGGTGGTCAGGTCCTGGTGGTGGGGACACCCGAGGAGGTGGCACGCTCGACGGTAAGTTACACTGGGCAGTTCCTTGCCCCGCTCCTTCGCCGTGATTGAGCGGCCGCGGAAGTCATCGATACCGGACCAGCCCGGATCGTACCAGTTTCGTGACGCCGAAGGCAGGGTTATCTACGTCGGTAAAGCCAAATCCTTGCGTGCTCGGGTGTCAAGTTATTTTGTGCCACCAGAGACGCTTCCTGGCAAGACGCGGGCGATGATGGCGGTTGCCGAGTCAGTGACCTGGATTACGGTCGCTAGCGATGCCGAGGCGTTCATGCTCGAGTATTCGCTGATCAAGGAGCATCGCCCGCGCTACAACATTCGCCTGCGTGACGACAAGAGCTACCCGATGATCGCGGTGACGATGAATGAAGAGTGGCCCCGCGCGATGCTCGTTCGCGGGGTGCGCCGCCCCAAGGTGCGCTACTACGGACCCTATGTCAACGCCGGCGCGGCCCGGGAGACCCTCGAACTCCTGCTGCGGGCGTTGCCGCTGCGGAGCTGCTCGGGGTCCAAGTTGGCTCGCCACACCAGGGACGGTCGCCCCTGTCTCTACTACCACATTGGACGTTGCGTCGGTCCCTGCATCGGTGCGGTGTCGCATGAGGACTATCGCGAGATGGTTGACCGGGTGTCGCAGTTTCTTGGAGGGCAGGGGACCGAACTTGCTCGTACCATCGATGCCAAGATGCGAGAGGCGGCTAAGGGGCTCGAGTTCGAACAGGCGGCGCGGTATCGCGATCAGCTGACGGCGATTCAGAGTGTGCTCGAGCGCCAGGAGATGGTCATTGGCAACGACAGCGATATGGATGTCTTTGGCGTCTGTGCTGATGAGCTCGAGGTCAGTTTGCAGGCGCTCCGGGTGCGCGGTGGGCGCGTCGTGGGTACCAACGGGGTCATCGCCGACCTCGTGGAAGACGTCACTGGTGAGGAGATGTTGGCCCGGGTACTCGAGCTTTACTACGCCGAAAAAGCCTTCGATTACCCGGCACGCATTATTTTGCCGTCGCCGGTGAGTGATCGTGAGCGATTGGAGACGCTCCTGAGTGAATTGGCAGGGCGTAGGGTGCAGGTCAGTGTCGGACAACGGGGGCGACCGCGAGCACTTGTTGCGACTGCCAACGAGAACGCACGCCAGGAGTTTCGGCGCAACCGGCTTCGACGCGCCACCGACCACAACGCTCGCGCCGAGGCGCTTGTCGAGCTCGCAGGGCAACTTTCGCTGTCCGAGTCGCCGCTACGGATCGAGTGTTACGACATGAGTCATCTCCAAGGGACGAACTATGTTGGGTCGATGGTGGTGATGGAGGATGGGCTGATGAAGCATCGTGACTACCGCCATTTCAGCGTCTCGATTCCGAAGAATGACGACTTTCAGGCGATGGAGGAGGTCCTGCGTCGTCGGCTCGGTCGCCTCCTCGCTGAGGAGGGACAGGCGCTTGATCGGGGTCGTCGATTCGCCTATCGTCCGAACCTGATTCTTCTTGACGGTGGTGCCGGTCAACTCTCCGTTGGGGTGCGTGTGCTTGAAGAGCTTGCGCTGAGCTCAACCATCGAGCTCGCGTCGCTGGCGAAGAGCTTTGAGGAGGTGTATCGGCCTGGAATGGCTGAGCCGTTGCGACTTCCTCGCGGCTCTCAGTCCTTGTACCTCCTGCAAACCCTACGGGACGAGTCACATCGCTTTGCGATTACCTATCACCGACGGCGTCGGACCATCACCGCCGAGCAGTCGGTATTCGATCAGATACCGGGGCTTGGCCCCAAACGTCGCTCAAAGCTGCTGGCCCATTACGGCTCGGTGTTTGAGATTGCCCAGGCCTCGAAGGAAGAGCTCGTCGCTACGAAGATCGTCCCCGAGTCGGTGGCCACCCAACTCCTGGAGCAGCTGACTAAGGTTTATGGCGGAACCGCGAAGGCTGGCGAGGAGTAACGGTGGATCTAGAACAGTTTCGTGCCCTACCTGAATGGCCTATCATTTTGCGAGACTCCTGGGAGACGAACGCCCCTTGGTGGCAGGCCGGCTTCACCGAAGGTAGCGATGCCGAGTACGAGGAGCAGATCAAACCGCTTGTCCGTGACGGATTGCGTGGTGCGAGACGCGTCCTTGATGTCGGCGGCGGAGAGGGGCAGTTGGCCAGGGTGCTTGCCGGCGATGGTGCGGATGTGGTGGTGCTCGACAGCTCACATGGCCAACTGGTGACGGCACGCAGCCGTGGCTCACGAGGTGTGCTCGCGGCCGGTGCGGCGTTACCGTTTGTAACCGGCAGCTTCGATGCGGTGCTGATCTGTCTGGTGCTTGAGCACGTCGTCGAACTCGATGAGGTCTTTACCGAGGTAGCTCGGGTACTGGCCGACGGAGGCCGCTTCCTTCTCTTGTTGAACCATCCGATCCTTCAGACACCCGGCTCGGGCTTTATCGATGATATCGATCTCGGCGAGCAGTACTGGCGCCTTGGGCCGTACCTGCAGGAGGATATTCAGATGGAAGAGGTTGACGCGAACGTTTTTGTGCCCTTTGTGCACCGACCGCTCTCCGAATATCTCAATCGCGCGATCGCTCACGGTCTCATCTTGGCCCAGATGGACGAACCCGCACCTCCTCCTGGTTTTGTCGCCAGAGCCGACGAGTATCAGCAGGTACAGTCCTACCCCCGCCTGCTCGCCCTGCACTTTGAGCGTCGTCGATGAGTGAGCTCGTCGTCGTCGCCGGGATGTCTGGGGCTGGTCGCTCCACCGTCGGTGCCGCCCTAGAGGATGCTGGTTGGTTCGTCATCGACAACCTGCCGCTCTCGCTCATCTCAAAGGTTGTCGAGCTTGGGACGCAGGGGAGTATCGGCAAGCTCGCGCTCATCCTGGGCTACCCGTCGAACAATGACTTTGGTCAGCTTGTCGAGCTGATCGATGAGCTCAAGGCTGCACCGATCGACGTGCAGACTATCTTTTTGGAGGCCCGTGACGACGTGTTGATCTCCCGGTTTGAAGGCACCAAACGGCGCCATCCGATCGTCGCTGATGGCCTGGCTCCGGCGATCGCCCTCGAGCGCGTCGCCCTCGAGCACGTGCGCGATCTCGCTGACGTGATCGTCGAGACGTCACAGCTCAGTGTCCATGAGCTCAGGGCACGAACCCTTGAGCTCGTCGACCCCACGGCACTGCGCCAGCGTCTCCAGGTGCAGGTGACGTCTTTTGGCTACAAGTATGGCATCCCACTCGACGCCGATCTCGTCTTTGACGCCCGGTTTCTGCCTAATCCGTATTGGTACTCACATCTGCGGGCAAAGTCTGGACTCGAAGCTGAGGTTCGCGAGTTCGTACTCGCACAGCCCGATACCGGTCCCTTTCTGGAGCATCTCTGGCCTTTCATCGATTTTTTGCTCCCTCGATTCGTCTCCGAGGGCAAGTCGTATCTCAACGTCACCGTCGGCTGTACCGGCGGCAGGCATCGCTCGGTGGTGATTGCCGAAGTCCTTGCCCGACGGATCACCCAGGCAGGCTTTGAGGTGAAGGTTTCCCATCGAGACCTGGAGCGCGCTGAGTGATGCGTGCCGTGGCGCTAGGAGGGGGTCACGGTCTGGTGGCGTCCCTGTTGGCGGCCCATGAGGTCGCCGACGAGGTTACTGCCATCGTCGGGGTGGCTGACAACGGAGGCTCGAGTGGACGGTTACGCGAGTTTTGGCAGGGTTGTCCAGCTCTTGGTGATGCCCGACTCACGATCTCGAATCTGCTGGGACCTGAATCGAAGTTAGCGCAACTCCTGGAGTATCGGTTTGAGACTGGGGAGCTTGCTGGACACGCTCTTGGGAATCTGATTCTCTTTGGACTCTTGGAAAAGACGGGTGCACTCGATTTGGCGCTCGATGAGTTAGCAGCGTTGGGGGGCCTCACCACCCGTGTGCTGCCCGCAAGTAATGCGCCACTTGTGCTCCAGGGCATGACGATCACCGGCGAGCCGCTCATCGGCCAGCTAGCGGTCCACTGGTCACCCGCGGTCGAGCGTGTTTGGGTGCTGCCTGATGTCGATCCATTACCGGCCGTGATCGAGGCCATTGCTAGCGCTGATGTGGTGCTCCTTGGTCCAGGTTCGCTCTATACAAGCGTCCTGGCCACCGCCCTTGCCCCAGGTATCGCAAAGGCGATCAACGAGACGCAGGCGTTGGTCGTTTTTGTGGCTAACCTCGCCCCCCAGGAGGCAGAGACTCGAGGTTATGATCTTGAGCATACGATTGGGGCACTCACGGCCCATGGTGTTGTGCCAGATGTTGTGCTTGTCCACGCCGAAGACTCGCCCGGGCCGGCGGTGTCGATGGGGGAGTCAATCCGTCTTGTCGGATCCAAACTCAGTGAGAATGGCGTAGTCCATACGCCACACTTGCTTGCTGGAGCCTTGGGTCGTGTGGTTGGGGATGGCAAGACTCTGCAGCCATGATGCAGTCGCAAGGAAGATGAAGTCGTTGGTGCTGGTGCTAGAGTGACGCGTACCTCTTGTGCGTCGACTCGTCGTGGTTGTCTTGCAGTGGAACGGGTGGACGCGCAGTTGCGAGATCTGAGCGGCGAGGCGACTCCCGGAGGTGGTAGCCCGGGAGGACTCTAGAGTTATCCGAAGGAAGATAAGGGGGCCTCATGGCATATCGAGTGGCAATTAATGGTTTTGGGCGCATCGGACGTAGTTTCGTGCGTGCAGTGGTTGCTGGTGGCGTTCCTGTCGAGATCGTGGCCATCAATGATCTGACCTCTCCGAGCGTGAACGCTCACCTTCTGGAGCGAGATTCAACGCAGGGTCGTTTCCCAGGTGAGGTTCGTATCGACGGCGATGACCTTGTCGCCGCCAACCAGCGCATGCGAGTGTTGAGCGAGCGCGACCCCGCGGCGCTACCCTGGAGCGAGCTCGGGGTTGACTGTGTCGTGGAGTCGACCGGGATCTTTACCGATGGCGAGCGAGCGAAGGCGCATCTTGGGGCAGGAGCGAAGCGAGTCGTGATTTCGGCTCCCGCGACCAATGTCGATGGGACTTTTGTCATGGGCGTCAACGATCAGGACCTCGACGCCACCCGGCATGTCATCATCTCGAATGCCTCTTGTACCACCAACTGCTTTGTGCCGATGATCAAGGTCATCGATGACGCTTTCGGCATCAATCAGGGTCTGATGACGACCGTGCACGCCTACACCAACGATCAAAACCTGCTTGATCTCCCGCATAAGGATCTCCGACGAGCCCGGGCCGCGGCGGTCAACATCGTCCCAACCTCTACTGGGGCTGCCAAGGCGACATCGCTGGTCATTCCCGCCATGCAAGGGCGCCTCGATGGCGTCGCCATCCGGGTGCCGGTGGTTGATGGTTCGTTGACCGACGTGACCGTCGTCGTTCGCGCCACTGTCGACGCCGATCAGGTGAACGCTGCTTTTCGCCAGGCGGCCTCGAACGGTCCTCTGGCCAAGGTGTTGGTCTACTCTGAAGAGCCATTGGTCTCGACTGACATCGTGGGTTCGTCGGCGTCTTGCACCTTTGACTCGTTGCTGACCAATGTCTTGGATCTTGGCAATGGCACGAGTCTGGTCAAGGCTTTTGGTTGGTACGACAACGAGTGGGGCTACTCCTCTCGTCTGGTCGATCTCGTCATGCTGGTCGGCCAGAGGATTGGCAGCCTGTGACCCAGTCGGCTCTACCCAGTATTGACGACCTCGATCTCCGTCCCTCGTCGCGGGTGTTGTTGCGGGCGGACTTAAATGTCCCGTTGCGCCAACAACCCGATGGGACACGGGTTGTGGCAGACTCGTTTCGTATTGATGCTGCGCTCCCCACCATCGCGAGACTTTGCGAGGCTGGCGCCCAAGTCGTCGTGTGTTCACACCTCGGTCGACCCAAGGGGGTTGACCCAGCGTTGAACCTTGATCCGGTTCGCGCGGTATTGGCACAGCATTTCCCGGAGGTCGAGGTGCTCGAAAACCTTCGTTTCGATCCCAGAGAGGAGGCGAATGATCCGGGGTTCGCTGCTGAGTTAGCCACGGGCTTTGACGCCTACGTCAATGACGCTTTTGGGGTATCGCATCGCCGGCACGCCTCCATCGTTGGGATCCCTCCGCTTTTGCCATCAGCGGGTGGGCTGACGCTTCTTCAGGAGGTGAAGAGCCTCACGCTGCTGCTTGAATCGCCGGTTCGCCCCTATGTTGCACTACTCGGGGGAGCGAAGGTCTCGGACAAGCTCGGGCTGCTCAACGCCCTTGTTGAGCGCGTGGACACCCTTATGGTCGGAGGTGGGATGTGCTTTACCTTTCTGGCAGCCGCGGGGCTCGAGGTCGGTGATTCACTGGTCGAGGTGGGCATGATCGACCAGTGCCGACATCTCTTGGCCACTGGCAAGGTGGTCTTGCCGATCGATGTGATGGGAATTGCCACAACAGAGAGCTTCGGCCCTGACGGTGGTGCGAGCGAACCCCAACGGTTTGGGCTCGGCGTCCCCGCTGGCTACCGTGGTCTAGACATCGGTCCTGGCACGGTTGACCGGTTTGGAGAGATCCTTGCGAAGGCCCGATCGATCCTTTGGAACGGTCCGATGGGTGTGTTTGAGGATCCTCGCTTTCGACAGGGAACGGATCAGGTGGCCGCTGCGATCGGTCGCTCTGAGGCCTACAGCGTCGTTGGTGGAGGTGACTCGGTGGCGGCACTCCACCAGGCGGGTCTCGCCGATACCATTTCACACCTCTCAACGGGCGGGGGGGCGACACTCGAGTATCTCGAACACGGGGATCTCGTTGGACTCGCTGCGCTGCGACACTCGAGGGAGCCCTAGTGAGTCGCAAATACGAGGACTTCGTTGCGAGCCCCGACCCGATTACGCATCGTGTGCGGCTGATCTCGGGTAACTGGAAGATGAATCTCAACCATCTGGAGGCCATTGCCCTCGTCCAGAAGCTCCATCATCTCATGCGTCCGGAGGACTTTCGGTATGCCGAAATCAGCCTTCATCCGCCTTTTACGGCATTGCGCTCGTTGCAGCTCTCATTTGAAGCTGATCGTATGCCATTTACGCTTGGGGCTCAGGACGTCTCTGATGAGCCCTCGGGTGCCTACACGGGCGAGATATCGGCATCCATGCTCGCCAAACTCGGGGTTGGCTACGTGATCGTCGGACATTCGGAACGGCGTCGACTCTTCGGGGAGACCTCTGAACTCGTGGCTCGTAAGGCGTTGGCGGTTCACCAGGCCGGTATGCGCCCCATTGTCTGTATTGGAGAGTCGGCCAAGGAGCGTTCTGATGGCGACACTGAGGCGGTGCTCGCCGCACAGTTGACTCCGGTGCTTGAGAGCTATCCCATTGATGCGCTTGGTGCTCTGGTCCTGGCATACGAGCCAATCTGGGCCATCGGCGCTGGTGAAGCTGCTGCACCAGAGGTCGTGGGGGAGATTGCTCGCGCGATTCGTGCACTTGTCGAAGCGAGGGTCGGTAGCGAAATCGCGACAAGCATGAGAATTCAATATGGTGGATCGGTGACGGCGGGTAATTCACAAGCCCTGATGACGATTGAAGACATCGATGGGCTTTTGGTCGGAGGTGCTAGCCTGGATGCGGATAGTTTTGCACTCTTAGTCAAGAGCGCGTGAGTTGGCCCAACGAGCGAAAGCATGGCCTGTGAACCAGGAAAATGAAACTAGGCAAATGTGTAGTGAGTCGATTGAGCAATCAAGGAGCCCACGAGCGAGTCGGTCATCGGACCAGAGACATCGGTTGCTTCATGAGCATTGGGTCAAAGATGTGGACACGTCAGGGGCAAAGCGGCCCTGATCAGGTAGGCGATGTTCAAGTAGGACATGTTCAAGTAGGACATGTGCAAATGGGGCATGTGCAAATGGGGCATGTTCAAGTAGGGTATGATCAGTTGGAGGTGCTGTGCTAACGGCGATTTTGGTTGTCTTCGAGGTGGCTTCGGCCCTTGGCATGTTGGTGTTCGTATTGCTGCACTCGGGCAAGGGCGGAGGCCTCTCCGACCTTATGGGTGGCGGTGTTGGGTCCACAGCCGCGGGGTCGTCGGTCGCCGAACAGAACCTCGATCGAATTACCATCGTGCTCGCATTGGTGTTTGCATTCTCTTCGGTGGCACTCGGACTGCGCCTGTAGCGACTGTTGGGCGGCCAGCGACTGGCGCGTTGGGTTGGCGGCCTGAGCGCTACTGCGATAGCCTGAGAGCGTCTTGGAGTCGCTGTTGTCGTGCCACAAGATACGCTGTGCGACGCTGCCACCCAGAGCGACATGAATCTGGCAATGATAGGGCGCTGAGAACGACTACGGAACGCGCGAGTCTCAACCAATATGTCAAAGCCGGGAACCGCATCTGGACGTGGAGGAGCAGTAGGACCTGCTTCGCGCGTCGGTTCCCAGGGTCCAGCGAGGGGGCACAAGTGCACTTCGATTGGTGGGGCAAGGTCCTTGCGAAGCATCCTGGCCCTTGGCTGAGGGCGATCGAGGACGTTGCACCTGGGTAAATCTATCTCAATTCCCTGATTTGTGTGCCGATGTATCGTCTATGGATGCTTCATTGGTTCGGTATCTCGAGATACTGCAAAAGCCCCTCGCCCTCATTGAGGATGATCGTGTGCTGTGGGCCAATGCTGCGCTGTCTGATCTTTTGGCGATCGCACCTGAGGATCTCGTCGGATCCAATCTTCCGATCGCCGGTGGTCTCGATCTTGACCGTATTCGTCGAAGCTCAACTGAGGTGGCGTTACGCCATGCGACCGGCTACCTACTCGACGTGGTCATCACCACGACACTGGTGTCGCCATCAACGTGGATGCTCGAGTTTGCCATGGCCGACTATGAGGACCACAAGAGTGCCGACTATTTCCGCAAGCTACAGGCGTTGGCTGATAACCTTCCGATCGGTATCTTGATCTCAGAGAACGGCCTTCGGCTCGGTTATGTCAACACAGCCCTGGCCGCGATTTTTGGAGTGATTCCGAGCGATCTCTTGGGCATGAGCTGGCTCGAGCTGTTCAATACGAACGACCGTGGGCTCCTGCGGGGACTGGCACTCACCGCGCTTACCGGGGTACCAGTGAGGACCACGCTGACCATTACGATCACCGAACTTCACCAACGCACCCTCGATATTTCGCTGATTCCGGTTACTTCACGGGATGCGAGTGTCTCCTTTATTGGCACCGTCCAAGACGTTACTGAGCAGGTAGAGAACGAGGCGCGATTGACTTTTGAGGTCGACCACGATGTGCTCACCGGGCTCGCTAATCGACGCAAGCTCGAGGGTGACATCGCTGACCGTCTCGTCAAGCTCGCCTCCGGCCAGCTGGGCACGTCGATGATCGGGTTCTGTGACATCGATAACTTTAAGATCATCAATGACACCTTGGGACACCTCGCTGGAGATCGAGTTTTGATCGAGGTAGCACGACGGCTTGAATCCTCTGGACTGGCGGCCTATCGTTTTGCTGGAGATGAGTTCGTGGTGCTCATCGACGATGATCCTCGTCCGGTTGAGGAACTTGAGCAGATGCTCGCCACGATGATTTCGGATGCTATCGCGGTTGGGTCTGCACTGCTCAGTGTCAATACCTCGGTTGGAGTCGCCGCCATCGAGGCAAACGACAGCGCGAGTGAGGTTATCCGCAAGGCCGACCGTGCGATGTATGACCGCAAACAGATGAGGGCGTCGTGACACGAACCATCGAAATTGAGCCTTCAGGAGTCGCCAATGGTAGTCTCGTCGCCGAGGTGATGGCGGCCGTTGGTGATGAATCGATTGGCTTTCATGAGATTGCCGATCTCCTAACGCGTGATAGTGCGCTTGCGACTGAAGTGATGCGCGTGGCCAACTCACGCTACTATGGCCTCGCCGGCGTGGTGGAGTCGTTGCAATTCGCCTGTGCGGTCGTTGGGTCGTTGGGCTTGCGCTCCATTGCGCTGGCCGAGCTGGGGCGCCGTGGTGGTCGATACCCCCAAGAGCTCAACGTTGCGGCACAGGCGATTGCGACCCGTGCGGGTGTACTCGCCGAGCAGGAAGGCCTCGATCCACTGGTGGCGGTCGCCGCTGGACTGGTTGTGAATCTCGGTAACATGCTCATCGCCCAGCAGGATCCAGTTGGTTTTGCCGCCACTCGATGCATGACGCCCGAGGATCGCGCGGATTTTGAGCGGGAACACTACGGCGAAACTGCGCTTGCGATCACAGTACGTGCGCTACAACGCTGGAGCTTCCCCGAGGACTTCATCATCGGAGTCCAGCAGCGACCAGATCACCCCCTCGGGTCGATCCTTGCGCGTGCCATCGAGGAGGTAACCAAACAGCCCGATGACGACTCAGCCGATGATGACCATCGCAGGTGCACGTGTTGAGCTACGATAGCGTTTATGGGAAAGTATGAGCTTGATGCGTACGAGCAGTCGCTGGTTGACACCGGGGCCCTCTTTGAACTAGAGACGACACCGAGCGGTGCTACGCGGTATCGCAACGCACCCACCTCGATGGCCGCGGCGCTTGGACTGTTTGATCAGTTTAGTGCACGGGAGTATCTCGTTTTTGAGGATGTGCGAGTCACCTATGCCCAAGCCAAGGCTCAAATCGTAGGCCTCATGGGTGCTCTCGATGACGCAGGTCTCAACGCTGGTGATCGGGTAGCGATCGCGATGAGGAACTTTCCAGAATGGATCTATGCCTTCTATGCCATCACCGCTGCCGGCATGGTGGCCGTCCCCCTCAATGCGTGGTGGTCGGCCGACGAACTCGCGTATGGTTTGAGTGACTCTGAGGCACGACTCGCAATCGTCGATGACGAGCGAGCGGGGATGCTCAGTGATTTGGTGTCGGTTCCGCTATGGAGTCGGGGTGAGGCGCGCGGTCAGGCGGTGTCGCTCTACGAGCGCATTGCACAAGCTGCGTCTCTCGAGCGACAGCCGACCCAGCGAGAGGGTGATGCTCCGGCAGCCATCTTCTATACCTCTGGGACGACTGGGCGACCCAAGGGTGTGATTTTGACGCACGAGAATTTGATTCAGGCACTGTTCAACGCCCTGTATCTTGGTGCCAGAACCATGTTGCGGGCTGGTCACCAGGTTGGGGCCGATGACGAGCAGGCTATCAACCTCGTGAGTATTCCGCTCTTTCATGTCACCGGTTGTGTTGCCGTGTTGATGCCCGGCACGGCGACCGGAGCGAAGTTTATCCTCACGCGTCGTTTTGACCCGTTGGAGGCGCTCGGGCTTATCGAACGGGAGCGGGTGACATCGTTTGGTGGGGTGCCGACGGTCGCACACCAGATTCTGCGTCATCCAGAGCGTGAGCGATTTGACCTCTCTTCGGTCAAGGTCGTGAGCTATGGCGGTGCGCCATCGGCGCCAGAGCTCGTACGTGAGATCGGTCGTGTGTCTTCGTTGATCGTTCCGGGCAATGGGTACGGTCTCACCGAGACGGCTGGTTTATTGACTTTCAATAATGGCACGCAGTATCAGGAACGCCCCACCTCGGCCGGTCCTCCTGTTCCCGTGGCCGAGATTAAAGTCGTGGATCCATTTGGTGATGAGGTCGCCGATGGCGAGCCAGGCGAGCTGCTTGCCCGTGGCGCGACGATCTTCGCTGGCTATTGGCACAAGCCGACAGAGACGAGTGCGGCCTTTATCGATGGCTGGTTCCGTACTGGGGATATCGCCATGATCGACGCCGATGGATACATGTATATTGTCGATCGTTTGAAGGATCTCATCATCCGTGGAGGAGAAAACGTCGCAACCGTCGAGGTTGAGGCTGCGATTTTCGAATATCCAGGTGTCGAAGATGTTGCGGTCTTTGGATACCCTGATGAGGTACTGGGAGAACGGGTCGCTGCGGCAGTCGTCGTTCGTTCCGAGGACGTGGTCGATGTCGATGAGCTCTTGGGGTTTCTGCGCGGGCGTATCGCGAACTTCAAGGTGCCCGATGTCGTCAAGTTGCGCCATGAACCGTTGCCCCGCAATGCCGCTGGCAAGCTGCTCAAACGCGACCTTCGTCAAGAGTACTTTGGGTGATGCCCGATTTAGTGTGGCGATGCTGGGCGATGCCCCCATTGCTCACCGATCGTCGTAGACGCGACGGCGTTGCGCGAAACTCGCCTGGGGTGTAGTTGGTCGCGGGCGCCGCTTGAGGGGGCCTGATAGGATGTGTCGCACCAAGATCCGATGCCCAGGGCTCGGGGTTGGGCTATACCTCAAAGTGGGCGACAATCAGAGACGGTCCGCGACGGGAAAAAGCGGCTGTGAGTCCTTGGTGTAGCTCCGTTGTCGTCGTGGCGGAGGTTGATGGAACGCCGAAGCTTTCGGCGAGCTTTGCGTGATCGATCGGGGGTTGGGCGAGTGACAAGAGCTGGCGCGATTGATCCGTAGATGCAGCGGGTCCGAGGCGTTCGAGCTCGAAGTTGAGAATGCCATAGGCTCGGTTGACGAGCACGATGGTGATGATGTCGAGGTTCTCTGCGGCCTGGGTCCAGAGCGCTTGCGGGGTATAGAGCGATGATCCGTCGGCGATCAGGGCGAGCACCCTGCGATTTGGCGCCGCCATGGCTGCGCCGATCGCGAGAGGGATCCCATGTCCGATGGCGCCTCCAGTGAGTGCAGGGAGCCAGGTGTGTTGGGGCGCGTTGGCGGTGGCCTGGTCAAGCCATAGGCCAAGCGTGTTGCTCTCATCCACCACGATAGCGTCGGGAACCAACAGCCCCCCTACGATGGCCGCAAAGTTGGCTGGTGAGAGCGGTTCGGTGCCGACGGGGGCTGAGGGAACCGTTGAGGTGAATTGGCGTCCCCTGGGGGCAGCTGGCGCCATTTGCGCCAGGAGGCGTTCGGCCCCAGCTATTGCGGCGTTGGGGTTGGTGGTGACACGGATGATTTCACAGCCCTGGGGTACAAGCCGGTCGGGCAGGTGGGGGTACCCGAAGAATGGCACCGGATCTGTTCCTCCGATGATCACCAGGCGCTGCGTCGATTGGAGCGTGGCGATCGCCATCTCAGGGAGGTAGGGGAGTCGCTCGACGGTGGGCGATCGTTGGCCGCGGTCGATGCGTGCGGGGAACGTGTTGGTAAGTACCTGCAGGTTTTCATAGGCGCAGAGCTTGGCCAAGACCGCTGCGGCGCGTTGGTGCAACAGGGTGCCGCCAACCAAGACGGCGGTGCCCTCAGGTTCGCCCAGCGCCGCACTCGCTCGTGCAAGTGCGGTGGCGTCGAAGTCCTCAACGGTGCTGGCGGCGATCGCTTGAGGTGATGGTTCATCGAATTCGGTCCAAGAGACATCACTGCCCACGACGAGCGTCACCAGTCCAGGTGTGCCCTCGGTGGCGAGGGCGACAGCTTGGGCCCCGAGGTGGCGTAGCGAGTGTGATCGGGTGGCGTGAAGGACCGCCTTGGAGAACGTCTGTGCTAATCCATCGATGTCCGCGGCAAGGGGCGGGTCAAGTGGTGCGACACCGCTGCTGTGGTCTCCGACAATAACGACGATCGGGGAGTGGGCTCGCTTGGCATTATGCAAGTAGGCGATCGCATTCGCGAGACCCGGCCCAAGGTGCAGGAGGATCGCTGAGGGCTCATCGCTGATTCTGGCGTAGCCGTCGGCGGCCCCCGCTGCGGCCCCCTCAGCGAGGGTGAGGACCGCACGGGGTGTCGACTGATGGGCAAGGGCGGCGACAAAATAGATCTCTGTGGTTCCGGGGTTGGTGAAGATGGTGTTGACACCAGCATCAGCGAGGCCCGCCAGAATCAGCTGTGCTCCAGTCGTCATAGCAGTTTCCCCGGATTAAGAATATTGGCTGGGTCGAAGACGCTTTTGAGCGATCGGTAGAGTTCAAGTTGCTCATGGCTCAAGGCGTCAAGCAGGAAGGAGCGCTTGGCAACGCCGATGCCATGTTCACCGGAGACGGCGCCACCAAGGCGCTCTGCGAGGTTGATGATTGCCGCTGTGATGTTGTGACACGCAGCTGGATCGGCTTGGAACACAGAGAGATGGACATTGCCATCACCGACATGTCCCGTGCCAGCGACGATGGTGTCATGTTCTACCCCAAGTTGGGCGACTCCAGCGAAGAGCTCTGCGAGTTTGGAGCGGGGGACGACGGTGTCGAGGACTGCGTTGGCTCCAAGTTGTTTGACCGTCCAGAAGGCTGACTCTCGGGCCGCGATGAGATCGCGACGCTGCCGTTCGTCGAGGAGGTACTGGTTGGTCGATTGATGCTCCCCAATCACGCCGACGAGTTCGCTGATGGTCCGCTCGAGGTCGTCGACGTCCATGGTCTCGAGTTCTACCATCAAGAAGGCTGTGGAGTGGGCGATCTCCTCGTCGCTCACGCCAAGGTCGACACCGACGTGTCGGGTCATCGCTCGAAGACTGGTGGCCTCGACGTACTCGAGAATGCTCGGCGTCAGACCCCGGTCAGCGATCGCGACGACAGCGTCGGCGATCGCAGGAAAGTCCGAAAAGCTCGCAAGGAGGAGACTGCGATGTCGAGGGCGGGGGCTGAGGCGCACGAGTACTTGCGTCACGAGCGCGAGGGTACCTTCGGAACCCGTGATGAGCTGGGTGAGATCGTACCCGGAACTGGTCTTGACGTATGACCCCCCTGATCTGAGCGTGACGCCGGCACCGGTGACGAATTCGAGCCCCAGGACATTGTGGCGGGTCACACCGTATTTGATCGCGCGCATTCCGCCGGCATTGGTGGCGACATTGCCGCCGAGTGATGATGACATCTCGCCAGGGTAGACCGGGTAGAAGTATGGCGTCGGGGCTAGGGCCTCCTCGAGTTGGGCAAGGGTGACGCCAGGCTCAACTCTCGCGGTCTGGTCGGCGGTGTTGATCTCGAGGATCTGATTCATGCGTTCGAAGCTGACGACGATACCATTTGGAATTGGTTGTGCGCCTCCGGAGAGTCCGGTGCCCGAGCCTCGAGCCACGATCGGTAGTTGATGACGCTGGGCATAGCGGATGAGCTCTTGCACCTGATCGGTTGCGGTGACAAAGACGAGGGCCCGCGGCGTGACCGGTTTGACATCGATGGCCTCGTCGTGGGTGTAGACCTCGGGGATCTCGTCTGCGAGGACATTGGTAGCGCCAACGATCCCGGCGAGGTCTCTTGTGAGCTCGGTTGTCGGCTGAGAAGTCATAGCTACTACCGTAGCCGCAAACCTGGTTTCGCGTTGATCAGGGCTCGATGATCAGGGCCTACTGAGCTCTTGATGCACAGCTGTCTTAGTCAGGTTCGAGGACACTGCTCCTTGCTGGGCTATCGATGTTCACGATGCCATGACGTAGTCGTTTGTCCTGATAGAGCGCTCTATCAACGTGGGCGAGTGCCTCATCGAGGCTCCAGGTTGCAAGCCAAGGAGCGAGGCCATAGGAGAATGAGCAGGAGAGAGTGGTGCGAAGAAGGCTAAGTGTGCCGTGAAGACCTGCATCGTTTTGACCAAAGGTGAGCACTGCGAATTCGTCGCCTCCGATACGTGCGACGATGCTTCCCGCTGGTAGCGCCGCATCGAGGGCGGTGGCGGTGTCTTGAAGCACTCGATCACCCTCGAGGTGACCGTTCTCATCGTTAACCGTCTTGAAGTCGTCGAGATCGATGAGGATGAGGTGTGTCACCCGTTCAAGTCGTTGTGCGGCTGCCCTGTTCGAATGCCGGAAGAACCCATTGCGGTTCAGGATGCCGGTAAGGTTGTCGGTGTCAGCCCGACGGACGAGACCACGCACGACCAACATGATGGCGAATGCGGCCACCCAAGCCGGTGCGGTGAAGCGGATCGCGATGTTCAATGGATCCACGATGGAGGTGAAGGCGCTCGCCGTCAAGATCATGGCAGTGCTTGCGCCCATGTAGCCAACAAAGACGATCGGCGCGAGGAAGCAGGCGGCGTACACGCTAATCCACGGAAACGCGATCAAGTCGATGGCAAGACCGATTTGACTGTGGGTCAAGGCGATCAGGATCGTAAGTTCGATGATCATCGCGAGCAGGATCCCTACCTGTACCCAGGATCGCGAACCAAGATGCCAGATCATAATGGCGAGTGCAAGTAGCGTGTTGATGATCGCGATCGAGGCTTCAAGGCCCCGTGCGGTGTTCGGGCTCATCGGGTGGATGGCACCCAATGCACAGGCGATGCCACCCCCGAAGACGAGGAGCGCCAACAAGGTATCCTGATCGGCGCTGAGTCCTGACCACGGCGTCCAAAACCTCGCAGGCTCTTGTAACGGCGTCCTGGGCGTCTTTCTCGGCATAGAGTGCTATCGGCCATCTTTTCGGCGTTCTTGATCGTGGGCCGTCCACGCCAGCCGAGCGTGCGAGGGCAGTGGATCGGCACGACCCGCGAGTGGTACTTAGCCTTTGATCACGGCTGATGGAGCAATCTGACTGGTTCCTGCGCTCGGCGTCGTGTTATGATCCACGTTCTGATGACATGACACCAGGTGTGTTGATAGGCGCTTGGTCACCGATTGGCCTCAGAAACGACGTACTGAGTACTATCGGAGCGACGATGCATCACTAACGAACCAGCCACTCACGCGACACGTTGGCTGAGGCCGATCTCCTGGTCGACGAAGACTATTGAGTGCTTGTCAGGACGGAAGCTAGCTCGGCATGACGGTGACGAGAGTGCCAATGTGGACTTGCGGATAGACCACCGCTGCCGTAGGCACCGGCAATTCGACGCAACCCAGACTCTGCGGGAAGCCATAGGCGGCGCGTACAAACCCATGGACTGCCTCGGACCCAAGGAAGTAGTTGATCCAGTGGACGAGGTCGTGGTATTTGGTCCCGTTGGGGTTGGTCCCGCTCATGTAATTTTCCTTAAAACGGAGATAGATCGGGAACGTTCCGTTCGTGGTCTTCAGTCCTGCGATCCCAGTGTTGGCTGGACTCGTGAGGACGACACTTCCGTTTTCCCAGAGGTAGAGCGTTTCGGGCAGCACTTTGCGGACCTGGATCCACGCATAAGGATGAGGATCGACCTTGTTGGCGATCACGTCGTTAATCAAGGTTGGCCATAACAGCGGATTGTTCAACTTGTTGTTGTAGTCGAGGCTATTGAAGTCCTCGAAGGCCATGACCGCTCCCTCGGTGATCACATTCGACGACCCTGGGCTCCAGAGGGAGGTCAGCTGGCTGGGCATCGACCAACGCCAGCTAAAGGTACCCTGGGGCGGCGATTGGATGGCTGCCAGCTGGGCACTCTCGGTTGAAGCCACGGTCGTCGAGGAGCTAAACGACACTGGCAGGTAGTTGAGTTGGGCGAGCAACTCTTGGAGTCTCAGCATCGACATTGGAGCACCACTCATCGAGATGGTGTTTCCAGCACTCCCGACGGCGCCGGTTGGGCTAACCAAGGCGATTGACGAGGGCGTCGTCATCGTAAAGGTCTCCGACGGCCAGAAGTCGCCGGTGGTTGGTGTGAAAACGAGGGTGTAGGCGGTCGGTTCGCTCCAGGTTCCCTTGACCGGGTCTGCTCCTTGGATGGTGGGGCTAATGGTGGGAAGCTTGCTGCCGAATACCTTGGCGACCGGCTTGGAGAGTGTGATCGAGATCGTCGACTCCGGCTCCAAGTTGCTCAGATCAGGGTTGATCACGGCTTCAGGAGTTGTGCCCGATTGGCGAAAGAAGACCATGTTGGATGCTGGCGGTAGCGTCTCCCACGGGTCGGGAGCGGCTGCCACTTGCAAGGTTCCAGCCATGTCCTTTGATGAGTTCGGTATCGAAACATGCGTGCTCGCCGTGGTAAGCGTTAGCGTCTTTTGTGACGATTGATACGAGTAAGCGACGACGCTGACCGGGTTCGAAAAGTCGGACTGAACGGGAGACCCCGCTGCAGCGATAGCGACAGGATCAAGGAGGCGGGCGCGTGGCGTCGTGCTGTGAAGCGTCAGTGTCTCCGTCTTGCCGGTAAGCCAGGCGATCCAAGACGGACGAGCGAGCGTGACCGTCACAGTTGTTCGCATTCCGGTCTGTAGTTTTTGTGCAGGCAGAACGTTCTGCCCCTTCAGTACCACTGAAACGGGCTTGTCATCGGCTATGGCATGGATACTGGTTACCGTTTCATGGGCACCCGAGGTATGAAGCTCACCAAGAGAAGCATACGATGCGCTGAGGGAGGCTTTTGGCCAGTTGGTCGCGACGATAACCCCCGCGATGATTAAGACACCGGCGACGACACCACCGCTGATGCCGACCACCTTGCGGGTCCGGTGAGACCCCTTTGGCTTTGTGTGCCTGGCACTCGCCAACCGACACCTCCTTTGGAAATTCGCAGCTACACTGGCCTAACTCTACCGATGAAGCACTACTCGCCTCCATTGGTACGGTCGCGAGTATTCACAAGTATAGTTCACCGGTGGTTGACGAGTCGTCGATTTGCTGGTACCTGGATGGGGTTTCTCTCAGGTGTCGCTCGGAGGCGACGCGCGGTTAGCAAAGAATCGATGATAGGGGTACGAGGGGCGATGGATACCAAATTTTTGATCGAGAGCTTTGTCACGTTGTTAGTCATCACTGATCCTATCGGGAACGTACCAACATTCCTTGTCGTCACCCAGGGCAAGGGAGCCAAGGCTCGTCAGCGGCTCGCCGTCGAGGCGGTGCTTGTGGCAGCGGCGGTGCTAGCGATCTTTGCCGGTTTTGGTCGTGAGATCCTTGGATACCTCGGCATCTCGCTCGCAGCGCTGCAGGTGTCGGGTGGACTCTTGTTGCTGATTGTGTCGCTCCAGCTCTTGACTGGAAAACAGGCCGAGCTGACTGCCCAATCGAAGGTCAACGTTGCGTTGGTTCCCCTGGCAACCCCGTTAATCGCTGGCCCAGGCGCGATTGCAGCGGTCCTTGTGTTCGCGGGAGAGGTGCACACAGTTGGCAATGCGATTGGTCTCGCTATCGTGATCTTGGTGGTGATGGTTGTGCTGCTCGTCGTTTTGCGGTCTTCGGTCCACCTGAGTCGACTGCTGCGTGAGGGTGGCATTGAACTGTTATCGAGGGTCTTTGGACTGCTCCTCGCGGCGATTGCTGTCCAGCTAGCCGCTTCTGGCGTTTTAACGTTCGCCCACGGTCATTAGGGATAGAACTGGCTTGCGGAAGCGCCAGAACGGCACTTTGCATCGAGGTGACCCATCAGGATCCACATGAGTCTCTTTGCCTGATTGGTTTAGGCCGAAGATAGGTTGATATCTGGGGAAGGTCAACCCTGCGAGCCTCTGGAGGTTTTGCTCAGGGTTTACGGTCGGCTAAGCGATGCTTTGGCCTCGCGAGGTGTGTTGAGCATGCCGGTGTGTGAGCCCAGGTCGGCTTGGCATGCGTGGCGAGGTGAATCCCCGGATTGGGGATGATTGTTGCGCCAGGCGCTTGGGTTGGGACTCCGTGGCGCATCGATCGTGCCCGCTCACCATGATCGTGACCGACCAATTCGTTGCGGTCCGAGTTAATGTATCGACCGTGCTTGCTACGCTTAGGCTTGGGTTGGCCTGCCGATTTGGTAGTCCATGACAGCGTGTGGAGCCCTCCATGGCTCGTGTGGCTGGAGCCAGCATGTGCAAGTCGCGCAGGTCGCGGGTGGTAGATGCGGTCTTGGTCATTGGAGCATTTCGGGGGCAACGACGATTGAGGAGGCAATGATGGTTCAACTAGGTGATGTGGTACCCGATTTCGAGGCTGATACAACGCAGGGGCATATTCGTTTTCACGAATGGTTGGGCGACTCCTGGGGGATCCTGTTTTCACACCCGAAGGACTATACCCCAGTGTGTACTACCGAGTTAGGAGAAGTGGCTCGGCTCCTCCCAGAGTTTGAGCGACGGACGACGAAGGTTATCGGGCTCTCGGTTGATGATGTTGCCAGCCATGAGGGTTGGGAGGCCGATATCGAGGAAGTTCGTGGACACGCGGTTAATTTTCCGATGATTGGTGATGCTGACCGCAAGGTTGCCTCACTGTACGGGATGATCCACCCGAAGGCCTCTGACACACTCACGGTTCGATCCGTGTTCGTGATTGATCCTGAAAAGAAGTTGCGACTCGAGATGACCTATCCAGCTTCGGTTGGTCGTAACTTCGCCGAGATTCTTCGCGTGCTTGATGCGTTACAGCTCTCGGATGCCTACCCGATCTCGACGCCGGTGAACTGGCAGCCAGGTGATGAAGTTATCATTGCGAACTCGATTGACACCCAGGAGGCGCGCAAGCGTTTTGAGGGCTTTCGAGAGGTCAAGCCGTATCTTCGTTTCGCTAAGGACCCGGGCGCACACACGGTGTGAGTAGACGTTAGCCACGGATCAACTGATACCTATGTTTCGGTTACCCGCATGGCGCGAGGCAGGCGCGATGCGGGTCGTGTGGTCACGGCGCATGGCCCGCCGACTTGTTGTCGATATTACCGTTGGCCTCTCGCGATCTTGCACTGTGGCGATCTTGCACTGTGTAGATCGTGGCCCGTGCAAAGCATGCGTTTACTCACCTGCGCAGGCTTGGCTGTCTGAGTTCGTAGCACCAGGTGTGGCACCACGTTATGTAGCACGCCATTGCTCAGCACGAACGCTTCCCAAGGGCGAACGCCAGAGTGCCTGCGCATTCGTCGCTCCATGGCTCCTATCGCATCTCGACCTTAGGCGACCGAGTCGTTGTGCGTGTTGTTCGGTGGTTTCGGCAAGGGCGGTCCAACTGGTTGCGTGCGGTAAGCGCGCAGGCGGCGTCGCCGATTGATCGACGAGATGATCACCGCGATGATCATGATCACCGCGATGATCACGATGGTTCGAGCTAAGGGCTGAGTGTTGGTGATGGCAAATGGTGCAGGCTCGCCGGCGAGAATGAGTGTGAACGAATCCGCGTAGGTCAACGCCTGTGACGGGGTGAGCTGAGTGGTAAAAGCGGTGCCATAGTTGGTGTCGGTGGAGGTGTTCTCAAGAATGACATAGCGATGCCCCCAGCAGCCACTCGCCTTCGGGGACTGGCAGTCAAGGTTCGATCCGCCGCCACCATTGGTGTAGCGATAGCCATCCTCGTACATCCACATAAAGTCCACAACGAGCGCGTTTGGAAAGTTGCCGGCCCAGTCTGAGCCGCCGTCCATCGTTGGCGGGATGCTCGGGTCCCTGGCCTGATACGCCGCTTGGCTGGCGAGCTTTTCCAACTGTGGGGTGGAGTTGGGGACCGCCGGTAGGTTGCGAATCGTACGTTCGTTGTCGATCAGGAAGTGGAGTTGACTGGCTTGCGAGCGAGCGAGAAAGCCGCGAGGTAGGGTCAACCTTGGCAATCCCTCTCCAGTTCGTGCGAGGTTGAGATCGAAGAGGGCGGCGTGCTCACAGCCTGGCGAAGTGTCTGGTAACGCCGCCGACTGACAGGAGCTTCGCCAGTTAGGGTCCCCAGCTGGGATGGTGAGGTCATGCAACGCCTTGGGTGCGACTGGTTGGGTTGGCGTGAGGAAGTAGAGTGACGAACCCGCGATCAGTAGGAGGACCAAGGCTAGAACGATTACCCGACGCATGTTGCTTTGTGCTTCTCCACCGTATGTAAGGGCCAACCCGCCAGGGTATCCGCGCATTGACTGGTCACGGAATGGCCGTCACCATGAGGTTCAGGTTAGCGTAGCCAACGATCTTCGGCCAATACGAGCCGATAGGTAACCTGCACTGTCGGGTGAGCCGATATCGAAACATGGCACGATTACTCCACCTTCGGGCTCGTTGATCTAGAGCCATGACAGCCGTTGTGCATAGGGATTCATCACCAAGTAACCGCAGGGCTGGCTCGTTCGTCCATTGCACCAAAGCGGGGGAGATCCTTCGAACGAGGTAGCGCGCATAATCAAAGATTACGACAGGTCGATGATTATGGACGGCCCGATGCCGAAACTAGCATTTGGAACTTGCGTGATTTGGGCGCTCGCGATCTGGTGACGTGAGCGTGTCAGGGGCTGGGTGATTGGAGAGTGGAGAGATTAGGGGCTCGGAGGGTGAGCAGGTGCCCTCACTTGGGCCCGGATCAATGAACTGGGCCAACGAACTGGGCCAACCAACTGGGCCAACGATGGCATTGGTAGTTGCTAACGTAGATTAGATAGGTGACGACGGAGGCATTATGAAGTTAGCCATGCAGATCAACTATGCGGGAAATATCCTCGAGACGGTTGAACAGGTAGTGACCTATGAAGCTGCAGGTCTCGACATCGTCTTCGTCGCCGAGGCGTACGGATTCGATGCCGTCTCCATCCTTGGGTATCTGGCGGCCAAGACGTCGCGCGTTGAGTTAGGGCCGGGCATTTTGCCGATCTACTCGCGTACTCCTGCTCTGATCGCCCAGACTGCGGCTGGTCTTGACTACGTGTCGAACGGGCGAGCAGTACTGGGACTCGGTGCATCAGGACCTCAGGTGATCGAGGGTTGGCATGGTGTCGCTTACGATCGGCCGCTGACACGAACTCGCGAGCTGATTGAGATCTGTCGGCGAGTCTGGCGCCGTGAACGACTCGAATCGCAAGGTCTTTACCAGATTCCGCTCGCAGGGGGGACTGGACTCGGCAAGGCATTAAAGCTGATCACGCAGCCGTTGAGGGAGCGAGTGCCGATCTATCTTGCCGCAATAGGACCCAGCAACGTAGCGTTGGCAGCCGAGCTCGCCGAAGGGTGGCTTCCAATCTTCTATCTCCCCGAGGAGGCCCAGAACGTCTGGGGCGCATCGCTCGCGAAGGGACGGTCGGAACGCGATTCCTCGCTTGGTGAGCTTGAGGTGGTGGCCGGCGGGTTGGTTGCGATCGGCAAGGACGTCTCTGGTTTGCTGGAATTGACGCGCCCGCAGGTTGCCCTTTACGTCGGTGGCATGGGTGCCAAGACGAAGAACTTCTACAACGACCTATTCCACCGCTATGGATATGGTGATCTCGCCGAACAGGTGCAGGACCTTTATCTGCGTGGGGAGCGTGACAAGGCTGCTGCCTTGTTGCCAAACGACTTGTTGGAGCGGTTGAACCTCGTTGGGGACGAAGGTTTTGTTGCTGAGCGAGTCGGAGCATTCGCCAACGCTGGTGTTACGACCTTCATGGTCACTCCGGTTGGCGATGATCCTTTGGGTTCGTTTCAACGGCTCCGGTCCATCGTCGATCGACAATAGCAACCCGAGCTGGGTTCGTGTTCTCGATTGTCATCCTCTGGCCATTGCTCGTCGTAGTTGCTGAATTAGCCTACGCCTGGAGGTTGCTTTTTGTCGTGCGATCCGTCGCCGATGACGGAGCGGAGTCGCCGCTGACCCTGGGGGTAGAGATCGTGATTCCCGCCCATGACGAAGCGGGTACCCTGCCGGATTTGCTCAACTCCCTGAACACACAACGGGGTGTGCACTATACGACGACGGTGATCGATGACCGGTCGAGTGACGACACCGGAGAAATCGCAGCCTCGTTTGGAGCTCGTGTGATTCGCATCGAGCGACGCCTTGGCAACAACCCCAAAGCCGGTGCTTTGAGCGCCTGGACTCCTCTGCCGGGATCAGCGATCGTCGTATTTTGTGATGCTGATGTCAAGCTGGTGGATCCCGGAGCGATCAAGCGTTTGGTTCGCTTGGCACTGAAGCACCCGCACGATCTGATCAGCGTTCAACCGTTTCACCGGATGCAACGCGCGTGGGAGCAGGCCGCGTTCTTTCCCAATTTGGTGTCCCTGATAGCATCTGGCGCCTTTCTGCCGGTACACGATGGCCGATCCAAAGCGACGTTTGGACCGGTCCTGTGCTGTCATGTTGACCGATATCGTGCGGTTGGTGGGCACTCGAGCGTCATCGACGCCGTGCTTGACGATCAGGCCTTGGGAACACGCTTTCGAGCGCATGGGGGTGCAACGCTGCTGCTGGCGGGCTTTCGCTGGATCGAGTTTCGCATGTACCCAAAGAGCTTTGCTCAGCTCGTGGAGGGGTTCCGTAAGAATGTAGCCAACGGAGCCACCACCGTCCGGGGCCTTGGAGCGGTGGTGGCCATTCTCATCGTTGTTGGCGAGTTCTCAGCTATCGCGAATCTCGTAAGCGGTGTCGGGGATAATCGCCTCGTCGCGGGACTGGTGCTTGCCGTGATGTGTTGTACCAACAGTGTGATCGCGCGCCGGATCGGGACATTTCGCTGGTGGAGTGTGGTGGCGCAGCCGGTGTACCTATTGATCTTTCTGTGGATTGTCCTTACCTCGTGCGTGGATGTCATCCGTGGCCGAACGACATGGAAGGGTCAGACGATGAGGACAAGGAGCTAGCCATGTCGAGCATCGTTGGCGTTGGTCTCGCGATTGTCTACTGGGTGGGTTCGAGTGTTCTGGTTGGCTTCGCAGCGGCCCGTATGTCGGTGCCTACACTCTCTCGGCTTGGCCAGCATCAGTGGTGGCTTGGGGGTCCCAGCACAGGTTGGTACCGTCACGTTCTGCATATTGATGCCTGGAAAGATCATCTGCCAGAGGCCGGACGCTTTGGTGGCGGTGTTTCCAAACGACATCTCACAACACGTGATCGCAGCGTACTGGTCCGGATGTATCTCGAGACCATACGTGCCGAGGTCGTTCACACGCTCTTGCTGTTGACACAATGGGTGCCCCTGGTGTGGCTGCACGGCGGCTTTGTTGTGGTCCCAGCGATCTATACCGTCGGCGCAAACCTGCCATTCGTTGCGGTGCAGCGCTATAACCGAAAGCGACTCTCGAGGCTAGTGTCCCTCGAGCATGGCGGGAGTCTTGATAAATAGGTGCTCCCGATAAAACTCAAGCTCAGCGATGCTGTCACGGGTATCGTCGAGCGCGCGGTGCGAGCTGTCCTTCTTCGGCACCAGCTCGGTGATGTCCGGGTACCATCGCTTGGCCAACTCCTTGATGCTTGACACGTCTACCGAGCGATAGTGAAGCCAGTTTTCCACCTCAGGCATGTATTTGGCGAGAAATCGGCGATCGGTGCCGATCGAGTTGCCACAGAGAGGCACTTGACCGGCGTTTGGGCAATGGCGCTTCAAGAACGTCAGTGTGGCCTCGTTAGCCTCGGCAAGCGTGACGGCGGAGCCACGAACATCCGCAAGCAGACCGTTTGCCTCATGCATGTTGACGACGACCCTCTCCATCTGTGCTAACTCCGCGTCGGTGGCGTGTAGCACCACCGGCCCGAACTCCTCCACGATATTGAGGTCGTCGTCGGTAATGATCATCGCGATTTCGATAATGACGTGACGCTCAGGTTCTAGACCTGTCATCTCAAGGTCCATCCATGCCAACATGACAGTCAGGTTAGACGTTGTGTATGCTATCTGGGGTAGCAAACGTTTACATCGAGCGAGAAGGGGTGTATGGATCGAACGGTGTCGAACCATCCATGGGTGATTATTCCAACCTACAATGAGGCTGGCAACATCGTCGATCTTGTCGAGTCCGTGCGCCAAGCCGTACCAGCGGCCACCATCCTTGTGGTCGACGATAGCTCGCCTGACGGAACAGCGGATCTTGTTGACAAAGTGGCAATGCATGATCAGCTGGTTCGTGTGTTGTGTCGTCCTGGCAAGGCTGGGTTGGGTGCTGCCTATCGGGCTGGATTTCGTGAGGCGCTTGCCAACGGCGCGAGCGCTGTGGTTGAAATCGACGCTGATTTTTCTCACGATCCAGCGGTGATTCCTTCGTTGCTGGCGGCGCTTGACAAGGGCGCGGGATTGGCAATCGGATCCCGTTATGTGGCGGGTGGATCCTCAGATGGACTGGCGACCTCTCGACTGCTGATCTCTCGGATCGGTAACCTCTACGCGGCGATGATGTTGGGTCTTAAAGTTCGTGATGCCACGGCTGGCTTTCGTGCCTACGATGCGCAAGCACTTGGAATGATCGACCTTGAGACCGTGCGTGCCGATGGCTATGGATTTCAAGTGGAGATGGCCTATCTCATTTCCAAGCTGGGTTTTCGTGTTGTCGAGGTCCCAATTACGTTCCATGATCGGCGAGAAGGAAGCTCTAAAATGTCCACGCACATCGTGGTTGAGGCGATGTTGCTGTGCACCGTGTGGGGGCTTGCGCGTCGTATTGGTTGGCTTCGGCGCGATTCTCGTCAAGACCGCTTGATCGACCGCTTGGAGAAGCTGGTGCATCCCAAACCATGACTGAGGTGGGCATCAAGCGGTTACATCCGCTTGCGCAAGTTCCTAAGCACCAACGAGCTGGTGATGCCGGGGCGGACCTTGTTTTGGTTGAGCCGTTGCGCCTTGCACCTGGCTCAAGAGGGCTCGGCTTGACTGGTCTGGCGCTCGAGCTTCCGCTCGAGACGATGGGCCTTGTCATGCCGAGGAGCGGTCTTGCACTCCGGCATGGCGTCACCGTCTTGAATGCTCCTGGTCTGATCGATGCAGGGTACCGAGGCGAGATCAAGGTACTGCTGATCAACCTGGGAGAGCATCAGGTTGAGCTTTCAACAGGGGAGCGCATCGCTCAACTCGTAATACTGGGGCGCTCGGAAGTCGAGTTCCTTGAACGAACAAGCTTGAGCGAGACCGAGCGTGGATCGGGTGGATTCGGCCATACCGGCAATCGCTGAAGCTGGTCGCCGTTGGAAGAGCGTCGGTTATACTGTTGGTCATAACGCGGACGTGGCTCAGTTGGTAGAGCATCACCTTGCCAAGGTGAGGGTCGCGGGTTCGAGTCCCGTCGTCCGCTCGAAGGAACCGTTGCGTAACTCGTCGGTTGCGTACGTTGCCCTAATCCCAAAGGGTGCCTGGCGCCGTAATCGCTAGCGAATCGTTTGACCGGCAGCTGCTCTCGCGTGGAGCCCTTCACCTCGAAAGCAAGTGGACCTCCAAGCTGGCAGAGGACCGCATCTTGGGTGTCAGAGAGTTTTCTTGATCAGCGAAAGGCGCACAGATTTTGAGGATTGTCAGTGGGTACAGGGATCGCCCCGTGTTACTGCACTAGGTACTGGCGCGTAGTTCGTCAGGCGGGTTCGTCGCCGGGGTTTGCGGGGCGGTTGTGTATCTATTCGTACCCTGTTTTGGGAGTAGTTTCACGCGCGAGTTTCTAGAGTCCAGTATCTCTATTGAGAAGTTTGCCCAGAAACAATAGGACTCAGATCGTTCTGGATAGAAGCGAAGATCGCATCGGCACTCTTGGTCCAGGTGGACGGTTTGGGGTTCTTGTTGTCGGCCTTAGCCAACTGGGTTATCCCTGCATTCAGGTAGGTCACACCGTGATGAACACTGCGCTGTAAGTACTTGGTGGTGAGGACTGAGAACCATCTTTCTACCTGAGACATCGACAGATGATTACGTCGGCGTGAATCGGAACTGAAATCTTGGGTGGGCCAGCAACCACGTGTGGACCGATTTAATCTCATGTGTTAGCGGACATCCAAAACTGCACAGTGGCGGACGAATAATCGCACGGTAGTGGACACCAAAACTGCATGGCATTTGGTGGGCTCCAGGGGAGCCAAGCACCTTAGGCGTGAGAATGTCGACACAAGCAAGCGGTGAGCCGAGCGATCATGTAGCCGAGAAACGTGCCAAGAGCGACGTTGCTGTCGCATGAACAAAAAGGGGTCGAGGTTCCGCGAGCGTCAAGTTGTTCTCGAGCCTTCTGAGCGTGCCGCTATCGCATGCGTTTCCCGAGGAAAGTTCTCTTTGTACCAGGGTCTGATCGCGATACGAGCATCAAAGTTTGCAAGGGCGCGGCATTGGTTCTACGCCACCGACGTCGATTCCTGTCCATGGCGTCGGCGCGATACCGCTGCCAAGCCACGCTTGGGCCCTCCGATTACGAGAGGTAGCGATGCGGATCCCCATCCTTGTCATCCCAATCCCACGATCCCTTCTCGAATGCGCGTCGCCAGAAGGCAGACATTTGCTCGAATGTCGTGTTGTCTGGTTCACCTTCCATCGCATCACGGATGTACCGGTAGGCGCGCTCCATGAGACGTCGATCGCCGTGGGCGAGCGTAGCGAGTTCCTGGGCCGGATCCTCGATGCCGTCGAGATCGCTCATCGCAAGCTCCAGGCAGCGTGCGAGCCAGGCATCCAGGGGATCACAGGATCGATCAGGCGCCTCACCGACGGGAGGCGTAGTCGCATCTGGGGACACAGCTGAGTTCTGGTTGCTAGCTTGCTTGTCGCGCGAGTGTGTCATGGGTCCTTGGCCGCTAGCCACTGGGTGCTCCACGTCACGTGGTGAGTGCGTAGCGACTGGACTTTTTGGGCACGAGGGGCGCTTGGTCGTAGAGATGCGGTTTCAATGCCGAGTACGGGCCAGGCGGACGCTGATTCGGCTCGGACCCGTGTCGCTGTGGCTGGCGTTGTGATGGACACAGCTCGTTGGCTCTGCTCGTCGTTGCTAGGTTGCTGGCCTGCGAGGGTAGTTTGCGAATGTTCGGTCGTCGTGGCGTGGTGATGGGGCAGTGGGCATTGCGAGAACCGTTGTGTCGACCATGGTCCCAAGTTTGGGAGTACCGCGGTGACGGCTGCGTGTGTCGTAACGGGGCGTGACGGTGTCGACAGGGCTTGGGTCGGGTATTCGCGGACACTCATGGATGCCCAGCGCGTTCATCGATGAGGCGTTGGGGGTGGATACCCACGCGCATCACCGACCACGTGGACCCCGAACGCTGGAGTTGGTTCAAGCACCCAGTGGGTTGGGGGATCTCCTCGATCTTGGCGAAGTGCTCAGGTTCGACGGCGTTGATCAGGAGGCGGTTGATCGCATCGTGGGCGACAACCACACCAACAGCTTTTGCCTGGTCCGCAACGAGCTCGAGGGCTTTGCGGGCTCGGATCTGGGCGGCGGTGTGCAACTCGACGCCTGGCGCATTGTCGATGGTCTGGAACTGTGCCTCGACCTCCTCAAGAGTGTGGCCCGCCCAGTCGCCGTAATCACGATCGATAAAGGCCTCGTCAATTTTGACGTTCAGGCTACACGTGGAGGCGATCGCCTGCGCGGTTGCAACGGCTCGGAGGAGCGGGCTCGAGGCGATGAGATCGGGGTGCAACGGCGCCAGCGCTATGGCGAGCAAGCGTGCCTCTCGTTGGCCCACGGTATCAAGTGGGGGATCGAGGTGACCACGTAGAACGCCAGCCGCGTTGAGCTCAGTTTGTCCGTGCCGAACGAGGTAGATGTTCACCTCGGATTCGCTGTGATGGTCCACGGATTCGATGACAACTACCTCCTCATCGTGTCATGTAACTGTTGTAGGAGCCATCACGCCGTGGAAAGCTTTAAGCGAGCTCCATCGCCTTCAATCATTCTATCAATCCAATCATGAGACTAAAACGTACGTACTTGGCTGGGCGCTGATGGCCATGCAGGGCGAGTTGAGACATATACACAGGCGTCATTCTCGAGCCAGAAGGGAAGCGCGCCCCTTGCTGGCTGATTGCCACTTGAGCGCAGGCGCTCGGCTGGTGCCCAACAGGATCTTAAGGGCGATGGATGCGAGTTCTACGTCAGGCTCGTTCAGGTGCTTGGCCTGAGGATCCGGTCTCGCGCCAGATGTTGCCGAGGTAGGCAGCGGTCGCCTGTGCCGGATCGAACCGCGTCGTTTGCCGAGCAATCCCTCGGAGATAGCCGGCAATTGGTGGCAACAGATTGATCGCACTCAGTTGGTCGAGCGCAATGAACTCCGGTTTGAGATGAGCCTCAGAGCCGACAGGAGAGATACTGACATCGCGGACAGTCGCAAGAAAGACGATCTCCATGAGCTGATGTGTCGCATCAGGGCTCGCCGTCTCCAGGACAAAGGCCACTCGATCGGGGTCAATGTGCACACCGGTCTCCTCGGCGACCTCCCGTCTGGCGCAACTTGGGGCCCCTTCACCTCGCCGTGGTGTGCCGCCTGGCAGAACCCACATCGGCCGATCGTTTTCTCGGCGCTCACAAAGCAGCACGGTCTCGCCACGAAATACCGCGGTCGAGACACGGAGGTGGATGGGCTGGCGTTCACTATCGTGGTCCAGGGCATCGCTGGGTACGGCAGCGTTCGTTTTTGTCAACTGTCTCCTCCTATCACAAGGGTCGCGGGTGACCCGTTCGGATGATAGGAGCCATTAGCCAGTCGGCGCTTCTATGGGCGAGCTCCATCGCCTTCATACACTCTAGCCATGGGTGAAGCGCACTTGCCCCTCGAAGGGCAGTTCGTAAACTCGGTCGGCGACCTGTGCTGTGCTTGTGCAACGGCGAGTTTCGTGTTGGTCGATGGGGCTGATGCATTGAGAGTGTCGCATCGATGAGTTGGGCTCAGGCTCTAATCTACGCGGGCATCTACAGCGGCCGATAGGTCGATAATCACTAAGGTGGAATATCCGGTAAACTCAGTATCATGGATACTGTAACCCGAGAATCCAGCCCAGACACATTAGACGAGCTGGTTGATCTGTTCTCCTCAATTGCGCGCTATTCGCGGTCACGACTCATGGAGAGCCTTGAGCCGCTCTCCATCGCTCCGGGTGCTGCTCGGGCGCTTGCGGAGGTGGTCCATCATCCGAGCATTCGGATGTCGGAGTTGGCCGGTGCCCTTGGCGTTAGCGCACGAAGCGTCACCAGCGTCATTGACCAGCTGGTCGAGGCTGGCCTCGTTCTCCGGGTGGCTGATCCAGCGGACCGGCGAGCAGTGCGCCTCGTTGCAAGCGAACGTGGTATTGAGCTCCATCGTGGGGCGCGAAACTGTCGGCGCGCAGTTGGCCGGGAGATCTTTGACTCACTGTCGCCTGAGCGACGAGCCGAACTGGTCTCGATCCTCGCAGATTTGAAAGCCAAACTTGGAGCAAGGAGTCAGTGATGAAGTCGATGGGTGGCGATATGGGGTCGCTTGGCGGCTGGCAGGCGATGAAGTCGTATCGCCGAGATTCAAAGGTAACCCAACGTCAGTTGCCCAAAGGCCTACTGAGGCGGATTCTTCGGTTCGGCGCTCATTACCGACGTACGCTGATCACCTATCTAGTCTTGATCGTGATCAGCGCGATTCTTTCGACAGTTAGTCCGTTGATTTTTCGAGCGATTATTGATGATGGCATCGTCCGGCACAATGTCGGTCTTATTGTCTGGTTGGCGTTGCTGGCGGCCGGTGTGGCGCTCGTGAGTGCGGGGCTGATGTTGTGGCAACGCTACATTTCAGCTCGTGTGGGTGAGGGTCTTATCTACGATATGCGGACCAAGATTTTTGACCACTTCCAATCGATGCCCCTCGCGTTCTTTTCGCGGACGCAATCCGGGGCCCTCATCAGTCGTATCAACTCCGATGTACTCAATGCCCAGTCGGCATTTACCGATACGACTTCGTCGATCGTCTCGAACCTTATTACGGTCGTGATCACTCTTGGGGTTATGTTCTTTCTCTCGTGGCAGATCACCCTTGCCGCCTTGATTTTGTTGCCGCTCTTTATCATTCCGGCCCGGTGGGTGGGGCGAAAGATCGAGGGTATTACGCGAGAGAGCTACAACCTCAACGCCGAGATGACCAACACGATGACGGAGCGGTTCAATGTCTCTGGTGCCTTGCTTGTCAAGCTCTTCGGTGATCCGACTCGTGAAAGCGGCACGTTTTCTGGTCGCGCCGGTAGGGTTCGAGATATCGGTGTCACCCAGGCCATGTACACCAGGATCTTTATGGTGGCACTGTTGACGACAGCTTCGCTTGCTACCGCCCTGGCCTATGGTTGGGGTGGGGTAGAGGCGGTGCATGGCGTCTACCAGGTGGGTACCGTCGTCGCCATCACGCTCTATCTGACTCGGCTGTATGCACCACTCACTGCGTTATCGAACGTTCAGGTAGATGTCATGACAACGCTGGTGTCCTTTGATCGTGTCTTCGAGGTGCTCGATCTTGAGCCGACGATTGTCGAGGCTCCCGATGCGGTTTCGATTCCACGAGGTCCGGCCACGGTGGAGTTTTCGCACGTCACCTTCCGATACCCAACCGCTCGTGAGGTATCGCTGGCTTCGCTTGAGAATGTGGAGAATCTTGAGCGTGGCGCTAGCCCCGAGATACTCCACGACGTGAGCTTTGTCATTCGTCCTGGCACCATGGTGGCCCTCGTTGGTCCCTCGGGTGCCGGTAAGACAACGCTCAGCCATCTGGTGCCACGTCTCTATGATCCAGAGACCGGTACGGTGTCCATCAATGGGGTTGACCTGCGCACGGCAACCCAGGCCTCAGTACGCGCGACGGTGGGTGTCGTCACGCAAGAGGCCCATCTGTTCCACGATACTCTCAGAGCAAATCTGCTCTACGCCAAGCCAGATGCCACCGACGACGAGATTCATGCAGCACTCGAGGCGGCTCAGATTGCTCATATTCCGGCAACACTGCCTGATGGACTCGATACGGTAGTTGGCGACCGAGGGTACCGGCTTTCTGGTGGCGAAAAGCAGCGCGTCGCGATTGCAAGACTCTTGCTGAAGTCGCCTGACGTTGTCGTTCTCGACGAGGCGACGGCGCATCTCGATTCCGAATCTGAGGCCGCCATCCAGGTCGCGCTCGCGCATGCGCTCTCTGATAGGACATCGTTGGTGATTGCTCACCGGCTTTCAACGATTCGCGAGGCCGATGAGATACTGGTACTGGACGCAGGAAGGATCGTTGCCCATGGTACGCATCACGAACTGCTCGCAGCCGGAGGGCTCTATGCCGACCTCTACCATACGCAGTTCGCCGATCAAGAGCTGACGCTGTCAGAACCATAGACGAGGTCAGCATCAGGTTGGACGGCTTGGCGTCTGGGAGATGGCGGTTCTGCTCGTCTGGAGCGGTGGTGTGCGATTGTGGCGCCAGCGTTTGCGGCGGATGGTCGGTCAGCCTATGAGCGGACGGTGCATGAGTGGACTCGCGGGGTACATTTCGGCCCTGCAGGATGGCCATTGGAGGTGTTCGGTGAGGGCGACGCTAAGAGGGGCAGCCCAAGTGACCCGATTGGGGCCCGTGGGGCTGTAGAGTGTAGCCGACGGGCCGTTGGCGCAGCTGGTAGCGCACTTGCATGACGCGCAAGGGGTCAGAGGTTCGAGTCCTCTACGGCCCACTCCTTGATAGCCAACGCAGCTTTGTGCCATTCAATACCGCTTTTTGTTAACCGATAGCGGTGACGGTGGTGTCATCCTCACTGAGCCATACAAAGTTTTCCACGCACTATTCGGTCCGGGGTGCAGCGCGGTGGTGCCGATGATGACCAGTGCTTCTGAGCATCATCCAGAAGCGCATGACCAGCTAACCTTGAGCCAAGGCAATATCGGGCCAAGGCAACGTTCAGCCAAGTCTGGCATGCGCGCGACGAGAGCGATGCGAGTCGTATCGATTACCACGATGAAGCTCTGGGGGGATTCACGTATTGTCGGCTCTGGTCGGGTGATGCCGCATCTGACCCGCAACGACGTTGGCTGCTCTCGGTGCGCAACGTAGGCCGCCCTCTGCAGATCAGAAGAGAACCGATGCTTCTCGCTAACTCTGTTGATGCTTCAGCTTTCTCTGGTTGGCGGATCCGTCCGAACATGGTCGCCTGAGCGACTCAAGTGAAAGAGCAGGAATGCGTAGGCAAAGAGGGAAGCCGAAAACCCAAGTGCCATGGTGAGCGAGAGGAGGTTGGACTTGCCGCCACTGTTTACGAAGCCGAGCCCGGCAGCGATCGCGACAACGATCCCAAGGACCCCAACGATGGAGTAGCCGAGTGAGCGTGACTGGGGTTGCTCAAGGGAGGCGTTGACCATCATGACGCCATTGATCAAAAGAGCGAGGCCGACGATAACGTGCAGATAGAGGATGGCAATCGGATGGGATGCACCCCAAGGATTGTGTGGCGCAATGGTAACGTAGAGGGCGTTCGCTGTTCCAAAGATGAACTCGACGAGCAATGCGACGATGGACGCGAAGGACAACAGCTTGAGATCTTGGACACGCTTGCTCACTGTCGTCAGCCTAGTGGGTATCGATGTATCCTGCAAGCCGGTCGCGACATCCTACCCAAAAGAGTTAGTGCTCAGGGTTCTTTGCAACGGTGTGCGTTGCGGAGTTGGGTGCGGGTTCGTTGAGCCGACGTGACAGGTTCGGTCTCCGTGTCTCCTGGTACACAATGTTGACTCCTGCGGCACAATGTTGCCCCTGCTGCCTAATGTGGATCAGGACGTTGGAAGAGTAGACGACGCTGCTTGCGGTGTCGACGATGCTGCTCCCTTAGACCTTGTTGATTGATTTGAGGTCGTGGTGGATTCGATGACCACGGGCGGGTGCCAGCGTCGTAGCCGTAGTGCGTTCGTGACCACAATCAGCGACGAGCTCGCCATGAGGGCGGCACCGAGCATAGGATTCAAAATTCCGGCGGCCGCCAGCGAGATGGCGATGATATTGTAGCCCAACGCCCAGCCGAAGTTTTCGTAGATGTTGTGCAGCGTGGTTTTTGCGAGGGCAATTGCGGCCGTTACGTTGACAATGTCATCGCCCACGATCGTGATGTCGGCGCTGGCTTTGGCGATGTCGGTTCCACTGGCGAGTGCGATGCCCAAGTCGGCGGCCCCGAGCGCTGCGGCGTCGTTAATCCCATCACCGACCATAGCGACGCGTTCGCCACGTTTTTGAGCCTCACGGATGACGTCGGCCTTGTCGGTTGGTCGGACATTGGCTCGAATGACGTCAATTCCAAGCCGCTTCGCCAAGACCGTCGCATTGTCCAGATTATCCCCTGTCAGCATGACGACCTTGATGTGGTTATCGGTCAGTGTTTGAACGAGCTCGGCCGCCCCGTCGCGTACCGTCTCCACCAAGTTGATGAGGATGGGTGCCCGATCATCAATACCGCAGACAATCACCCGCCCTTGTGTTGGGCTTTGGATGCCAAAGAAGGCAGGGGCGCCAATCGTGATGGTGTGTTCCGCAACCGTGCCGGTGAGGCCTGAGCCAGGGAGTTCTTGGACTGCCTCTACCACGAGTGCTGTTGACGAGAGGGTGCTGAGGGCTCGAGACACCGGGTGTGTTGATGCGCGGGCGACGGCGGCGATCCATGCCCGCTCGTCCTCGCCAAGCGAGGCTGGAAGGCTCTCGAGCGCAAGGGTGGCATCGGTGAGGGTTCCCGTCTTGTCCAGGAAGATCGTGTCGATCTTTGGCACCTGTTCAAGGACGGTGGGACTCTGGATGAGAATCCCTGATCGTGCCGCTCGAGAGGTCGCGACAAGAAAGGCGATTGGCGTTGCAAGCCCGAGCGAGCACGGACAAGCCACGACCAGTACGGCGATAGCTGCCACAAGGGCGCTGGTGGCGGACCCAAAGGACAACCAGAGGACAAAGGTGGCGATAGCGATGACGATGACGACAGGAACAAAGACTCTCGCGATACGATCACTGAGGCGCTCAAGACCTGCCTTTTTGGCTTGAGCCTGGGCAACTTGCTCGGTGAGCTGAGAGAGAAAGCTCCTCCGAGCGCTGGTGAGAGCCTTGCCCTCAAGCAACTGATCTCGGTTGAGTGATCCGGCAAGAATACGATCTCCGCTGGTGACGTCGGAGAGATCGGCCTCGCCGGTAATGACCGACGTGTCGACCCTGGACGTTCCCTTGGTGACGATGAGGTCGGTTGGTACCACCTGGCCGGGTCGAACAGTGACGATGTCCTCGCGTTGTATCTCACCGGCCGGTATGGTCATTTCGGTATCATCGCGGATGACCGTCACCTCGCCAAGCATGCTTGCTTGGAGTCCATTGAGGTCACTCCTTGCCAGTGTCTTTGCTCGATCTTCGATCCATCGCCCAAAGTAGATCACGGTCGGGACGATTGCCGCCGCGTCAAAGAAGACCGGTTCACGGGTGAAATTGCCCAGTGTGATGATGGTGGACCACACGAAGGCGGTCACAAATCCCAGCGATACGAGGGTATCCATACCCCCGGTGAGATGAGCGAGATCACGTAGGGCCGTGATCAGAAACCCTCGGCCCACCAGCACGATGACCGCGATCGCCAGGACGAGGCCGACGACTCTGTCGATGTTGATGAGGTCAAAATCCCCAGCTAGCAGCACAGCGCTCAACGCCGCGCTCATCAACAGGGGCCAACGGTGGTGGGATGATTTGGTCGGTGGTCCTTGATCGGTTTTTGCTATTGCGTCGTAGCCCGCCTGCTGCACGGCTTCGATGATCCGGTCTAGATCGAGGGCGGTGGGATCATACGTTACCGTCGCCTCTTCGAGGGCGTAGTTAACGCTAGCGGCGGCCCCGGGGAGCTTGTTGAGCTTGCGTTCTATCCTTGACGCGCAGCTCGCGCACGTCATCCCAAAAAGCTCAAGGTCGAGTTGCTTAGTCGATGAGTTCGGCATCGTAGCCAGCCTCATCGATGGCGGCGAGAAGCTCGTCAACATTGAGCGTCGATCCCTCAATGGTTACCACCTTGTCGGTGAGGTCAACTACGACGGAGGTAACCCCTGCGACCTTGCTAACTTCGCCCTCGATGGCAACTTGGCAATGGGCACAGCTCACGGTTGGAACACGAAATTGCATCTCATTCACCTCATCATTTCTTAAATATAAGTATATCCTGACCTGAGATCAGATCGAAGTTGAGGTGGTGGATGCAGAGGCAATCGGACGGGTTCAAGAATATCACCGCGTCAGGCGTCCTCGTTGCTGTTGGGCTTTCGCTGGCAGCTGCCACGTCGCTCGGATTTGCCCGGTTCGCCTATTCGTTGGTGCTTCCGACGATGCGGCTGGCGCTGCACTGGAGCTACGTCGATGCCGGTGCAATGAACACCGTAAACGCCCTCGGGTATCTTCTGGGGGCGATCTTCGTGACCAGAATCACCGATCGGTTGGGCAATCGTCGATCATTTATCCTTGCTGGCGTGGGGATGACGGTTGCGTTGGGCTTGACGCCGATCAGTGGGCATCTCATTGTGCTTCTCGCCCTACGTGCAGTTGCCGGATTCTGCGGTGCAGTGATCTTCGTCGTCGGGTCGTCCCTTGCTCAGCAGGCTGCTCGTGAGTTGACCAAAGCTGGGGCAGCGGTGATCCTTGGAATCTATTTCGGAGGAGCTGGACTCGGTACTGCTATCAGTGGCGCACTGATTCCGGCTATTCACCTCGATGCGGCATCGCTGTGGCGTTTGGACTGGGGTGTGTTGGCGCTGCTCACATTGTTGGCAATGGTTGTCGCCGTCATCGCCGCCTACCGCGTCGAAGACCCCCCTGCGCGCTCGGTGACTGAGCGACATCTAGGCCATTTCAGGCAGCTTTTGCCAGCGATCATCGCCTATGGACTCTTTGGATTTGGATACCTCGCGTTTCTCACCTTTCAGGTTGCGCTCATAAGACAGCAGGGGCAGCCGTCCTCGCGGGTCGTGATCGCCTATGTGGTGTTCGGACTCGTCGCGACACTCAGCGGTTTCGTCTGGTACCGGCCGCTTGCCGGTCGTCGCCCGGGACTGGTCGCTGCCCTGATCTATGGCTCTGGGGCGGTTGGTGCTGGACTCTATCTCGTGTCAACGACGCTTTGGGTTGAACTTGTTGCGGGTGTGTTGTTTGGTCTTGCGCTGATGAGCTGCTCGACGGCGTTTGGTGTCGTAACCAGAGCCGTGTTACCACCGTCGCTACAGACCGGTGCCATGGGCTTGGCTACCGTGTCGATCGCCGTCGGCCAAAGTCTGGGGCCACTGGTGACCGGACAGATTGCCGACTCGCACCTAGGGTTGGTCTGGGCGACTGGAGTTGGTGCCGCCGTGATCGGGCTGGCTGGTGTTGTATCGCTCTTCCAGCGCACCCATGATGACGTCGGCCTAAGAGCTTGAGTGGCGAGCGAGAGGAGGTGGACGCCACTGGATCGTGGCTGACTGTCCCCAAAACTGGAGGCGGCGAGCGGATTCGAACCGCTGTGCAAGGCTTTGCAGGCCTCTGCCTAACCACTCGGCCACACCGCCAGTAATCTATAGGAGACTAATCGGGTCTGCATGCTGAACCGATCGAGTTGGCCCAGGCGCGAAAAGTGGATCAGGATGGAGAACGTGAATAGGCGTAAGGTGATCGGTTGGACCGTCGGAGTGGGGGCGATCGTCGTCGTGAGTATCGGAACGTTGGCGGCGATCCCGAGCAGTGGACAAAAACCCACCCAGATACCCATTCCTGGATCGGCGACGACTGCGCTCCCGCAGCTGCAGAAGCTAGGTCCGGGTGGCCTCATTCCCAAGAACATCGCCGAGACCGTGCTGGTGCCGGTAGGACTCAAGGCGATGGCTTATAAGGATCTCAATCCGGATGGTACCAATTTTGATGGTTATGTGATGTATCGAGCGTCGATGAGTCCGGCGAAGGTGCTCGCCTTCTTTAAGGCGTCACTACCGGATGCGGGGTGGCACCTCTACGATGCGGGAGTAACCAAAGGACAGGACGTGATCGTCGCATCGAAGGCGGGCAATAACGGTTTCTACTGGGAGGTGGGGATCAAAGACCCCTATCCTGCTAGTGGATCCGGCTCCACACTCCAGCTTCGGGTCCTCCAGATCAGCTTCTCATGAGAATTCTTGTCGCCGGAGCCGGCCCCGGGGGATCGCTCGCTGCAGTGCTGCTCGCCCGTGGTGGACATGAGGTCCTTCTCGTCGATCGCTCGGATTTTCCTCGGGACAAGGCCTGTGGTGACGTGGTTGGACCGCGTGCGCTCGCGGTGTTGACCCAGGTAGGAATCGAACTGCCTGAGGATGCACATCACATCGGATCTATGGTACTTGGTTACAAGGGTCGCCAAATCACATTGCCTGCTCGACCCGGACTTGGGCACAAGGGGTATGGGATCACGATGCGACGACGGGATTTTGATGACCTGTTGCATCAGAGGGCTTTGGATGAGGGGGCGAGAAGCGTCACCGGAGTGGTCTCAAAGATTGCACGTTCGGGCAAGCGGCTCCGTGCGAGCATCGGTGACGGCATCGAGGAGTTTGATGTCGTTGTGGGTGCCGATGGTGCCAACTCGACGGTTGCAAAGTCCATGGGCCTTGTGGATTCCAAGCGCGTCCTCCTCGGTTTTGCCTTGCGAAGGCATGTACTCGGCACAACGCTCGCTGATCGTGTCGACCTCTTCTTGGATCCTGGTGATGATGCCGTCCCCGGCTATGGCTGGGTGTTCGATCAGGGTGACGGACGTCTCAATCTTGGTGTCGGTGTCGGCGTTGGTGCGGATCGTGCACGCGCCAAGGGGGTCCGCTCACGCCTCGATGCCTATCAGGATCAGCTGGTATCGTCGGGTGCGATCACCGTGATGGGAGAGCCGAGTGAGATGGGCGGTTGGCTAAAGATGGGTCTAGTGGGTGGCCGGGTGGCAACCGACGGCGTCTACCTCGTTGGGGATGCGGCTGGACTCGTTAATCCACTCCAGGGGGAGGGCATTGCAGCGGCCTTGGCAAGCGCTGTTCTTTGTGCCTCGGTTGTCATTCGCCACGGCGCTGATGGTGCTGCTATCTATCGTGGGGAAATCGACGCACACTTTAGCGCCTTTCTGTCTACCGGCTATCTCGCCCAGCACCTCGCACTCTCACATCCTTTGGCGGCTCGACTGGCGATGTCGGGGCTCATACGGGCCGGTATGTCAAGCCGAGTTGCTAGCGCATGGGGCCTCTTTTGGAATGATCTGACCGAATACTCTGGTCCACAGCCCGGCTCGCTTGCTGCTTCGTTAGCGCTCACCATCGGCAAAAGGATCGCAGGTCCGGTGGTTGGCGTAGCAAGTTGGTCCCGTTGATCTAATCCAGCTCGGTCTCAATGACGTCAAGCTTCTAGTGGTCGAAAGTCCAGATGCAACGGACCCAGAGGTTCCTCGTGTGGTTGGGTGTTTGCAAGCAGATCGTTAGAGTGCATAGACGTTGCCGACCTCGACCGCCCACCACCGTCCAGCAATGCGCACGAGCGTGATGTAGACCTCCCAACCTACTTTGGCGAGTGCCGAGGCCTCGTCGGAGACGAGAAGAGGTCCTATACCTCCTTCAAAGTACAATTCCCCTGGTTCGACTCGCTCGATCATGAGGCGGCCTTCGATAATGTCCTTGGAGTCGATGGTCTGGGGATTGACGACTGGACCCCTTCTGCACTGTTGGTATAGCAGGTTGGCCAAGCGTTCCGCACGAGGGAGATCACGCGCAGCACGGACGTGATCCAACCCAAGATCCCGCTCATCGTCACTCACATAGCCGTGTTCGTGTAACCAAACGACAAGCTTCTTTCCGACCGTGGCTGAGGAGCGCAGTAATTCCTGGCCGCCCAACACTTTTTGCACCATGAAGTATCCGAAGAATTCACCCAAGTGCTCAGGAATGTGTTCGGGACCAAAGAGGTGACAGAACGCCTCATCGTCACCGGCATCGAGCGCCGTTTGGAAGCGTTGCATGTCAGCCTCGTTTAAGGACTGATAGGCGTAGCCGTTCAGCGAGTGACGAAGGAGGAAAACAACGTCCACGTAGTTGCGCATCGTACGGGCCGACACTCTACGCTGTTGATCATCAAGGAACGCGTCGAGCACGGTATCGATTGTCACAGCCTTACTCATATGCGAATGCTACCGGCGGCTTGACCTAGGTCGATCCGTCCAAGCGTTAAGAACGGTCGGCGGTGCTCTGGACTGTCATAGTTGACTCAGGGAACAGTCGGTCAGTGGTTGGCGCCACGAATCGACCGCTACGATAGCAGCGCGCGTTCTCATGCTCATCTCATGTTGGGGTTCACCTGTGGTGCCGTCGCGTTGTCACTAGCAGCCTGTGGCTCCACTGGAGTTACCTCGGTTACCACGACCAACTCCTCGTCGCCCGCGAAGTCGGTACCCTCTGGGGCGCCCAAAAGCTCATCTTCTGCTAGCTCTTCGACCTCAACACTCGGCGGTGACGCGGGTCTGTCCCTCTCGAAGTTGGCTAGCTATACCAACTATGCCTTCACGTACTCGGCTTCAGCGGGCGGAGCGACCATAGTCGGTAACGGTGCCGTCCATTCCCTCACCGATTGGCGATTGCCGGCAAGCTCGCTGACCGTGATAACCCATGACGGGGACGGCAAGGGATACGGGGCACGGTCTGTGGCTTTGTCGTGTCACGTCAAAGACCTTCGCGACGCCCGAGAGCATGCATCATCTTGGACGGGCACTAGGTCTTTGCGCAAGCGTTGATCGGTAGGACGCATGTTTACAAAAACACACCCAGGAAGGTCGGCGCGTGGTGTTGCTGGTCTGAGCTGGACGGCCCTCTAAGCGTGCATCTCGTCTTGTGGAGCATTACTCCAGTTTGCCTACGATGTGACTGGTGGTACGAATGCTGACCTATCGCATCTGAACGGTGCTGAGAACGTTGTTGGGGCCACCACCACTGGCGGATACGGGTCCGATCGCGGTATCGTAGCCACGTTCTCACGTTACCGGCGTCGGATAATCGGAAAGGTGCGTTAGTGCTGTGGCGAGCGTCAGTTGTCGGTGACTCGCTGCGGTGATTGTTGCGCCACCTACGGGATCGAGGGCAGGCCGTCGATGCTGCGGGTGTTAAATCGCTTGCGATAGCTGTGCAGACCTTCGTCTCCCTTGGCGGCAATCCAATTCTCTAAGCGATCCCGTTGACGCATCTGTGCTGCCATGGGAACACCGTAGCCACAGGATTCCCCAACCTCCTTGATGGTTATCCAGATGATCGCGCGTGCTCCATCGCGTTGGGGAAATTTGGTTATCAAACTGTCAAAACGTGATCCACCAGGCAGCAATGGTTGCCCACTTCCGTAGATGCGCAAAATGTTGGGCACGCCAGCAAACGAGCAAAACATCAGTGTGATACGCCCGTTCTCCCTGAGATGGGCGATGGTCTCCGCCCCTGATCCGGTGAGGTCCAAGTAGGCCACATGATGGCTATCAGGGAGGTAGAGGGTGTCGCGCAATCCTTTTGGTGAGCAGTTGATGTGGCCATGGTCAGACAGAGGCGCTGTGGCAACGAAAAACACCTCCTGGGCTTGGATGAAGTCGAAGTCATCCTTCGTGAGTTCTGTGCGCATGGTCATGTAGTTGACTCTAGCCATGGGTTAGTGAGCGTCGAGCAATTCGAGATGACACGAACGCAGCGTACCGGATAGCATGGTGGCTCCATCTCGCGTGATGCGCTCAATGGGTGGACGCACGCTCAGTGTCCCTCGCGGCGATTCAGCCATATAGGCATGCAGCCTGGACCGCGGGGACCGCGGGTGGTACGCGGCGGAATAGAGCGGTCATGGTCGTCGTTTCACTAACTTAGAAAGTCAATTGCCAGAAAGGTCCTTGTATGCAGATTGTCGGATTATCAGGTAGCTTTCGGTCGGGTTCCTACAACACGAAGTTGCTTCGCTTCATCGGAACGCTCTTTGATGAGGATGCCGAGTATGTCGTCGTCAGCGATCTTGATCAGCTACCGTTCTACGCAGAGACCTGGGAGTCGGCGCTTCCAGCCTATGCCGAGCAACTTCGTGCGCTCGTAGCTGACGCTGATGCGCTGATCATCGCGTCCCCGGAGTATAACCACTCCTACACGCCGGTCATCAAGAACGCGATCGATTGGCTTTCGCGTCCCTATGGCGCCGGGTCAATCACGCGTAAGCCGGTGGCGCTGGTCGGTGCCTCGCCGAGTCTGTACGGGACCATTCGAGCACAGTCGCATCTGCGCCAAGTTCTGCATGGGGTTGATGCCGATCTCGTGACGCGTCCAGAGATCTTCGTCAATGACGCTTCTTCGAAGTTCGACCTGCAGGGGAACCTCACCGATGAGGTTGGGGTGGAGCTCACCAAGGCGTTAGTCGCCCGGTTGTATGAGTTAGAGGTGTCGGACCGTCGCTTGACAGCCTAATGTGGCTCCTATCCGTTCCCATTCGAAGGTGCCGGTCGTGTTTTGCGTGGGGAGCCACCAACACATGAGCCGTCAGGGTGATGGCGGCTGCCTCGACCATCGGTCCCGGTCGACCGGCAAGGCCGGTGGTATCGGTGGCAACAGACCCTATCACCTCTAGGTGTTGGCGCTGCGTGTCCTTAGCTTCTAGGCTGAGCCCAATGTTCATAGTGGTTGGTGGCCCAAATGGCCGACCAGTCGATGGATGGCGGTGCAGCAATTGATAGCAAACCTATCAAGACAAACCGATCAGTAGCAACCGATCAAGGATGGAGGCATAACGTGGTAGCGAGCCGAGAGCGGGCCATGATCTGTTTTGCCGGACCTCTTGGCAGCTCCGACCATAGGGTTATTGAACTTTTCGGCTTCACGGAGTTCGATCCACTGCCGATGCCCTCGGTGGAGGAGGTCATTTTCACTGTCTCGACGACTCCCGGCCTTCTTGGCGTGCTGCCGATCGAGAACTCCACCGAAGGCGAGCTCACCCTGACGCTGGATCGGTTGATATTTGATGCTGACGATGCCCTTATCGTGGGTGAAGCGGTCCTCGCTGAGGAGATTTGGGGGTTTTCACTCAACGGTGAGGCCTCAGTGCATACCGCAGTATCGCATTCGATGATTCTGGATCTTTGCGCCGACTTCATCCGTCATCGGGGACTCAGTGTGAAGCATGCCGTCTCGACGAAGGCGGCGTGCGATGAGGTAGTCAACGCGCTCGATGTTGGACTCATGGCGCTCGCACCCCCGAGTGTCGGAGCTCAAGCTGGACTCAATGCGGTCGAGACCCAAGTCGCGCGGGTGAGTGAGTTGCGGACCCGGTACGCGCTGATCGCCAATAGCCTGCCAGCGCCAACCGGTGCCGACCGAACCATGCTTGCGATTGTCCCGCGCTACGATGCCGTTGGCGCCTTGAGTGAGATTGCCGGTCAGTTCAAGAGCCACGATGTCAACATGACTTCGATCCTGTCGCGTCCTCTGGCTGGAGAGCGTGACGTCCACTGTTTTGTTGTTGTTGCTGATGGTCACGCTCATGCGGAGCCTGTGCGCTCACTCTTGCGCTCACTCTTGCGGGCTGGTCATCAAGTCAAACTGATGGGTTGCTATCCTCGATGGACGGCCAAAGAGGTGGTAACCCCGTCGACGCAACTCCCTAGAGGGGTGCTGGCCTATGAAGACAGCGCTGACACACCTCGTTCGTAAGGCGCCCTGACGGTGGTTCCTGGCATGCCAGAGTCTGTCACGGATGCTGGGCACCGACTCGGCTGTGTTGGGATACTCGGGCTTGGCCACATGGGGGCGTCACTAGCCGGTGCGCTCGCAACCCGGGTATCGGTGCTCGGTTTTGACCCGGACGCCCAAGCCATTGCCTATGTCACTGGTGCGTTCGGGGTTCGGGGCGCCCAATCATTGCAAGAGCTTGTGACCCAATGTTCAGTGATCATGATCGCGGCGCCGACACCGAAGGTTCCGGCGCTAAGAGCCGAGCTGGATGCACTGGCCAAGCTGGTGGGTACTCGGCCGGTCGTGTGTGATATCGCCTCCGTCAAGGTTGATCTTGGACTGGGGAGCCAACGAGATTTGGCGCTACGGTTCGTGAGTCTGCACCCGATGGCTGGGCGCGAAGGCAATGGGGCCATGAGTGCAGACCCGACGATCTTTGCTCGGGCGAACTGGGTGGTGGTGCTTTCCGGGTGTGAAGAGCCTGAGGCGCTGCTCATGGCGATCAGTATTCCTCTGGCCCTTGGCAACGGCGTTGTGCCGATGTGGCTGGCCCAACACGATGAGGCGATCGCTCTCGTGTCGACCTTGCCGCATGTGAGCGCGGCCGCCCTCGCCCGTGCCGTCGGTACGAGCGAGGATCGCGATCTCCTCTCCTTATTGGCCGCAGGCTCCATTCGCGACGGTGTGCGTGTGGCGCGTACCGATCCTCATCGGATCGTCGAGATGGTCTACCCAAACCGTAGCGCACTGCGCCCGGCTATCGATGCCCTGATCGACGAGCTGGTGGCTTGCCGTGATCATCTCGATGACGTCGTATGGTTGTCTAACTGGATGGGTCAGGCTCATTTCAACGCGAGTGCCCTGGCGCGAGAGGTCGGCGAGGTGACACACAAGTATGTGGCGCTCGAAGCGCTCGGCAACGAGCTCGGACGCTTGGCGAGTGCTCACCGCCTTGTTGTGGACCTGGACTGGGAAGCCACCCAGCTACGAGTGGACTCAGTTGGCTATGAGTCGAGTCGAGACTCTGCGACGTAGTTCGGCTCCAAGACTTACGAGTTCGTCAATCGCTTGTGAGTCATGGTCTTTGATGATGCGGCCGATCAAGGCGTGTTGGGCGCGATGTAATGCGATCAAATCGGTGTGCTTGAGTTGACCTTCGATGCTGCAGTTCTGCCTCGCCAGCTCATCGCCCCCTTCGCTTGCGGCGAAGGCGATGATGGCTCGCTCCCATCGAAAAGTCTGCACTCCTGCGACGAGCAGTTCGTGAGAGCCACCGGTCGATGGCGGGAGCGGGAGAGGATCTGCGAGTTTGAGAAGCGCGTCGATGGTCAGTGGTCGTGCAAGCGCATAGCCTTGCCCGAGTTGAGCCCCGAGAGCATCCAAAACGGGCACCATGCGAGGATCCTCGATCCCCTCGATTACGAGCTCGATCCCGAGGAGCTTGCTTGCATCGATGGCGACGGTCATCAGTGGAAGTCCGACGTTGAGGAGTTCGATTGGTTCCGAGAAGGCGCGATCGAGTTTGATCTCATCGAAGGGGAAACTCATGATACGCGAGAGTGAAGCGTATCCGCTTCCGAAGTCGTCCAGGGCGATGTGGTGGCCCGCTTCCTTGAGCGACGAAAGTGGGCCATAGGCCAACGATACGAGATCTTGCGTCTCGGTGACCTCGACGCCGAGTTGCTTTGGGTCGAGCCCACGTTCGCGCCAGCGGTCGATGATCGACTGAGCGTAGGTGTCACTTGAGATGAGATCCGGTTCGATATTGATGGAGATCGGTAGCGATAGGCCTCGCGAGGCGGCGTGGTCAGCCACTTGTTCGAGCACTGACTCAAAGACGCGATGGCGTTCATCCCTCGAGAGCGCTGTGATGAAGTCCTCAGGGCCGATGATCCCGGCTGGCGAACGGAGGCGAACCAGGGCCTCAAGCCGTGCGATGGCACCCGTGTGAAGGTTGACGATGGGCTGGTAGCGCACCTCGAGATGGTCCGTTCCACGGGCGATGAGGGAATGAATAGTCCGCAATTTCGATGGCGGTGTGGTGGACCGAGGCGGTGATGCGACCAACTGGAGACCCTCGGTCGGCACCTGAGTCAACGCCTGCTCGAGTGCGGCCTCGGCGGCGTCGAGCAGATCGAGCGCGTCATCGCCGTCGCCCGGAGAGATGGCCATGCCAGCGCGCCAGCTCACTGTGTTGTCATGAGGTATGGGGGCATTCATTTCGTCGAGACTCGCGAGTTCTCGTTCCATGATGGCCATTACCTCAACACGATCTTTCGCGCCCTCGATGAGGAGTGCAAAGCTCGTGTCTCCAAGGCGGGCGACGGCATCGGTAGACCGAGTCACGGAGTCAAGTCGATGGGCATAGCCGACGAGTGCTCGATCCCGGTCACGCGGGTCATGTGTCTCGGTTAGGGTCACGAGCGCATCCACGTCGATGATCGATAAGGCGATATGTGAATGGTTGCGTTGGGCTCGCTGGAGACCGGCGGTGAGCGCCTCGATGAGGCCGCGGCGATTTAAGAGCCCGGTCAGTGGATCGTGATGACCAAAGGTCAGTGCAGATCGCAGCTCGTGTCGGTACCGTCGGTCCAGGGTGTCGATGGCACGGCTAACGAGACGCTGACGTTGGCGTTCGATCAGGGATGCGGGAACATCTTGGCGAGCCACGATCGTCAACGACGCTAACGTCTCGATGAGCATCGTGCAGGCAGAGAGGGGCAGGCCATGTCGCTGCAGGGTCAGTCCTGCTAGTTCTGCCCCTTTGAGACTCGCGTTAGGGTCGACCAGCGATGGGGCGAGCGCTGAGATGAGCGGCCCTATCGTCTCGGTTGAGACCGACCATTCTTCGTTAGCTTGCTGTCCGAGGCGTACCATCGTTTGGTTGACGCGGTCTTGGAAATCGGCTATTTCGAACCAGGGCGTTCCAGGTTGCAGATTGTTCACAGGTCGCCCGATCCTTCCGTTGTACATCCGATCGATACAATGCTACCGCCGCACGCAAACTCCTTGGGCAGAGCCAGTATACGAGTTATCAACCAACCACCAACCGCAATATCGGTAGGCGAAGCCTTGTGCGAGCGTCCTGTTGCGTGCTGGTTCACCCCTATTTGACAAGACCAAGAGTACTGGCTCGACGGTCGTGCGGGAATCAAAATTTGAACGATCATGCTACGGACTGATCTCATGTGTCCACCAGGCGCTGGCTTGGCTTCGTGAGATCCACGCATTTGACCCGGGTATCTGCGTGCCTGGTAGCGCTCGGCCAACTTTGGTAGGATACTGTCCGGGTACTCGCCGTAACGGGCGAGCGTTGTAAGAGATGAGGTGATCGTGGAATCAACGATGCAACACGGTGAATTGACGGTGGCTGCGATATTGCGTTATGGTGCGCAGGCTTTCCCTGACTCCGAGGTGGTCTCGTTCGATCAGGAGCACACGACGACAACCACTTTCGCACGGGTTGCTGCTCGGGCGGCTCAGCTCGCCAATGCGCTTGTTGACGTGGGCATTCACCCCTCTGATCGTGTGGGTACCTTCTGTTTCAATCACGCGGCTCATCTTGAGGCCTACCTTGGGATCCCTGCGATGGGTTCGGTGATCCACACGCTCAACATTCGACTTGCTCCCGATCAACTCAGCTTCGTCATCAACGATGCCCAAGACCGTGCCATCATCGTTGATGGTGTCGTGCTACCGATGTTGGCGCAGGTTCTTGGGGGCTGTCCTAGCGTGGAGACGATTGTTGTGGTTGGTCCCACCCCGGACGCGGCTATGCGCGACCAGTTGGCCCAGCGTCTCCGGGTTGTCGATTACGACGACTTTCTCGAGGGTCAACCGACGGTATTTGACTGGCCGCGAGTCACCGAGACGGATGCCGCCATGATTTGCTACAGCTCGGGTACGACCGGCAATCCCAAAGGTGTTATCTATTCGCATCGCTCGAGTTATCTCCATGCCGTGAGCGCGTTGCCGCTTTATGGCCAGCGGAGCTGGAACATCCTTGAGTCCAAGGGCGATCGTGCACTGATCGTGGTTCCGATGTTTCACGCCGCGGCTTGGGGTGCGCCTTATGCCTGTTGGTTAACCGGGTCCACCATGATCATGCCTGGTAGGTTCTTGCAGGCGGAGCCCCTCGCAATCATGATCGAGAGGTTCAGACCGACGGTCTCCTCGGGTGTCCCCACGATCTGGAACGATCTCCTGCACTATCTTGAGTCACATCCAACCGATGTCTCGAGTCTACGGATGCTCACATCCGGTGGGTCGGCAACTCCGCGATCGCTGATCGAGGCGTATCTTGAGCGTCACAACATTCCGGTGGTCTCAGGATGGGGTATGACGGAGACGTCTCCGGTCTGTACGCTGGCGATTCCGCCCTCTGGAACACCTCGTGAGTGTTTAGTTGATTACCTTGAGACCGCAGGCAAGGTGGTCCCGGGTGTGGAGTTACGCATCGTCGACGACGAACATCATGTCCTCCCATGGGACGGTCAAGCAATTGGCGAGGTGCAGGTGCGGGGTCCTTGGATTGCAGCTGGTTATCTCGGGGGTGAAGGTGGCGAAAACTTTGAGGATGGATGGCTTCGTACTGGGGACATCGCGACGATCGATCATGAGGGTTACATGCGGATTGTCGATCGCACGAAGGATGTGATCAAGTCGGGTGGCGAGTGGATCTCCTCGATCGGATTGGAAAATGCCATCATGGCCCATCCGGCTGTCGCTGAGGCGGCCGTGATCGCCGTCCCGGATGACCGGTGGTTTGAACGTCCTCTCGCCTTTGTGGTGGTCAAGCCAGGGGCTTCGCTTGATGTTATGGAGTTGCGAGATTTCCTGGCGAGTCGGGTGGCCAAGTGGTGGCTCCCTGAGCGTTACTCGTTCGTTGATGCCATTCCACGAACCTCAGTTGGCAAGTTTCACAAGAAGGTTTTGCGAGAGGGTGTTCTGGCGGGCAACTACGACATCCAGATGATTGATCGAGTCGGAGGCGGTCAGTCATAGTGGCCGGTGATGAATCCCAAGATCGGATGCTCGCTGGAGTCGCAGAGTTGCTTGCTCAGCTTGACGACCTCAGTTTTTCTCAGCTCATTCACCTGCGCGATCTCGATCCGGCCAGGGTGAAAAAGACCCAACAGGAGCTCGCGAAGGTACGACGGGCGCTACTCAAAGCCCAACAGGTTTTGAGTCACTTGGACCTAGACGTTGGGGTGCAGGAAGAGAACGAATCATGACCGATGTTGGCGATGTGCTGTGGCGGCCGGTTGACGATGGGATGGAGAGTCCCCTCGGCCGTTTTCTCACGACCGAGGGCCCAGGGCTTGGTGTTCACACGGCGTCCTATGCTGATCTCTACCGAGCGAGTATTACGGAGATCGGTCCTTTCTGGCGCGCGGTTGGCCGCTTTTGTCAGCTGGCGGGAGATCTCGGTGGGCGCGACCTCGTCGGAACGTTACCAGACGCCATCTTTTTCCCGGATGGAGTACTCAACTACGCCGCTGAGGCCCACGCGCGGTTTTGTGACCCGGCAGGTATTGTTGTAGCCGATGAGAGCGGGGCACAGCGCAAGGTGCTGGCCTCCGAGTTTTGGCATACCGTTGCCCAGCTGGCAGCCACGCTCAAAGCGGCGGGTGTCCAACCGGGTGACCGAGTCGCAGGGTATCTTCCAAACGTCTACGAAGCGGTCGTTGGGCTATTCGCTTCGGCGAGCATTGGTGCGGTTTGGTCGTGCACCTCGCCCGATTTCGGCGCTGGCGCCGTCGTCGATCGCTTCCGCCAAATCGAGCCCAAGGCCGTTCTCGCGGTCAGTGAATACCGCTACGGCGGGCGGAGGATCGATCGGCGGGCACCGTTGACCCAAATTTTGACCTCGTTGCCGAGTGTCGATACGTTGATCGTCGTAGGGCCACCCGATGAACCCCCAGAGGGGGCGTGGCGTAGCATCTCGTTTGAAGAGGCGACCCAGGGGGACCATGCTCTGAGTTTTACGCCCGTGGCCTTTAATCATCCACTGTGGGTTCTTTACTCCTCTGGGACCACGGGCATTCCCAAGGCGATCGTGCATTCCCATGGCGGTATCGTCTTAGAACACAAGAAGGTTCTCGAACTCCAGCATGGCGTGACGACCGGTAGCACCTTCTTCTGGTTCTCGTCTACCGGCTGGATGATGTGGAACTTCCTCATGGGTGGCCTGCTTGTCGGTGCGTCCATCGTCCTCTACGACGGGTCTCCGGGCTATCCAAACCTGGAACGGCTGTGGCGACTCATCGACGAGGCACAGATCACGTTCTTTGGCGTGTCTGCTCCATTCCTACGCAGCTGCCAGGTTGGCCAGGTTGACATGCACACGTTCATGGATGGCTCTTCGCTGCGAGCGATTGGATCGACAGGAGCGCCACTGACGATCGATGGCTTCGACTGGGTTTATCGTCATCTCCCGAATCCAGTTCAGCTCGTCTCGGCTTCGGGGGGAACTGACGTCTGTACAGCCTTTTTGGGCGGCTCTCCGATGCACCCCACGCGGGCAGGTTTGATCGCAACGCCGTCACTTGGGGTCGCGGTTGCCGCATTCGATGAACAGGGACAGCCAGTAGTGGGTAAGATGGGGGAGCTCGTGATCACCCAGCCGATGCCGTCAATGCCCACCGGCTTTTGGAATGATGACGATCGCACGCGCTACCACGAGGCCTATTTCTCCCAGTACCCCGGGGTATGGCGCCATGGTGACTGGATCACCTTCTACGAGGATGGTTCTAGTGTGATCTTTGGCCGATCGGATTCGACGCTCAACCGGGGCGGCGTGCGAATGGGGACGGCGGAGTTCTATCGTGTGGTCGACGCCGTCGAGGGTGTGGAAGACTCTTTGGTGATCGACACCTCGGCCTTGGACCGGACGGGCGAGCTGTTGCTTTTTGTCGTGACGAGCAGCGACGACCCAGACGCAATCGACGAGGCGATCCGTGCGACGTTGCGTGAGCAGCTCTCACCCCGGCATGTCCCCAATCGAATTCTCCACGTCTCTGATATTCCAAAGACCCTCAATGGTAAAAAGCTCGAGGTCCCAATTCGTAAACTGTTTTTAGGTTCCGCACTCAACGAGGTCGCCTCTGCCGATTCGGTAGCGAATCCGGCCGTGCTTACGGAGTTCGAAGCCCTGGCCCGCCAGTAATCCTAGGGCGGATCTTCCTGTTCGAATTGATTGGTCGAGTATCAGCCATGCCTTGTTGGATGAGGAGATACACGCGGTCATGAGTTTTGTGGCCGTCGGCGTAGCGATGTCGGGTGAGTTTATGGATGGTATCTCACTTAGGCAATTCTTATCTGTGCTATAGTTGAGACGAGACGACGAGGTTCGCTGGCCCACAACCCAAGGGTGGCATAGAGGAGGGACATCGGTGTTCAGCGGTGGTGGGGTCAATGAAGGCAGAGCGTATGCATGCATAAGGTCTTTTCCAGGGGGCCTTTGTCGCGGTTGTTGTCAATACCCGCGATAGCTTGTCCGTCTCCTGGGTGTGATGGTTGAGTTCTGGTCGCCTGACATCGGTAAGACATTCTCGTCTGGTCGTAGGCCAGACAGCGGGAGATTGCGATCGCTCAGCAATCGATCCTATGGGGAGGTCAAGAAGATGCTTGGTTGTTCTTAGTCCAGTTGTCACGTCTCTTCGTTTTGGTATTGCTTGGAGGTGCAATGGTGAAGCAGTTTCGGATGAAGTTTGCTATTGATCGTTCGATCGTACATGCAACGAGTGCGCGGCGTTGGCATGCGTCCATGCTGATGGCCGTGGGTCGGATTCGCTGGCAATCGTTAGCGAGCCAAAGGCGGGCAGCAGTCCTTTGTGGGCTTGTCCTTAGCGGGCTCACCTTGGCCGCCTGTGGCTCGGCTGGCTCGTCCCCGGGCGGCTCGACCAGCGTCCAGTTGAATGCGAACGGATCCAAGGTCACGGTCAAGAGCAACAACGGTACGGCGACGCTCGGTTCTGGCGCAACGTTGCCATCGGGTTTTCCGTCCAGTGTCCCGGTTCCCTCGGGCATTAAGCTCTCTGCGAGCGTTGCTACGAAGAAGTCCGGTAAGAACGGCTATTTGCTGACGTATTCATTTACGGGATTGGCCAATTCCGTTGTTGGCGCTTATGATCATCGGCTTTCACAGGCTGGGTTTTCGCGGCAGTCATCGACGTCCTACGCCGGTGGTGAGACGCAAGACTGGACGTCAGCGTCTTGGGATGTTTCATTGATTGCAGCGGCAGCATCCAATGGTCAACCGGGTTCCCTGATTGTGACTGTCTTGGTACCCACGAGCTCATAGTCCGCGTTATTACTAGCGAGTCAGTTTGCAGAGGGTGCTGCTCCCTTCAATGTTGTGAGAACATTGTCTGCGTTTTGTCAGCCTTCAATCACGATGGTCAGCGTCATTGTGCGGTCAGCATGACCTCAACGGATTCATCTTGGTGACGAGCACACATTTGCCGAGCGGTTGAGCGATGGCCAATGTGTTCGTACCGTCGCGGTCAAAGGTTTTGACACTGGGCATCCGGGCTGTCCAGTGGAGACATTGTCTGGGCGTACGGTGTAGTACCGTTTGTAGTATCAGTGTATCTCGATACCAAAGCTGGCGCGCTTGCACGGCATCGTCATAGGAGTCACTCTGGACCGGCATCAGTTCACAGCCAACGATTCTAGCAACGTTGCGTGTGCTAGCTCTTCTCGCCGAGCCGCTTGGCGTTGCATAGACGGTACGCAAACGATGCATTAACCATAGTGGCTAAGACAACGAAGAACGCTCCGGTAATTGTTGAAGTCCCCGCAAGATGGTTGTGACTGCTTGCAAACCACCCATTGGTTAAATAAAAAAGGCGGGATGCGGTGAGCGAAATTGCGCGCTTTGACCAGGTTCTTGTAGTGAACATCGTTACAATGGATAGGAACAGCTGCGCTAGTAAAGTCGTAGTCAACAGATCAGCAATCAGCGTGATCGATGTTTAAGTAAACCACGATAGGGTAGACAGGCTCCACAGCAGAGAAAGAGGTCCGACAACCACAGCCAGTGCCGTCTCGATCCTCGCCTAATCGACGAGTCGTATCGGTCCTCGTATTTCTTCGGTGCTGGCATTCTTGTGCGTCCTCACGATGTCATTGCTAGCACAATCAGTAGGCAAGTGTTCCGACTGTAAGCTGTAGCTCGCAAAGCTTGCTGGCATGCTGGTTGGGCCACCTACGCGAGATGTACTAATCGCGACTGGAAGCACTCGTAAGAATTGTGCCGCCAGGCCAGTGACGTATTCGAGGAGTATTCTGAGCTGAGAGGGTATTTGTGGATGGCGTTGACGCCGCCATGGCGGGCATCGTGGGTCTTGTAGCAGGTACCGCCATTGGTCGTTCGCTGCGTGCCGTCTTGAGCGCAGGACGGGTTGCTCAACGTTTCTAACCTGGGTCATCATCTTCTGTTTTAAGAGTGATGGAGGTGATGTATGCCTGCGATGGGACCATCTGAAAGTGCTGAGTGATGAGCTAGGGGTCTTTGTCTCGATGTTGTCGAATGTGTGTTCAAGTGATGATCAGGCCCCGTGCCAGTGGCACCTTAGCGTGTCGGCTCAACCGCGTTGAGCTGCTGAGTTGTCGCGATATGCGAGGTCGTTTCCAGAATGCAGTTGGTCGGAGTTAGACACTTGCAGCCACCGAGGTGAGTTCAATGGGTCTAACGTTAGTGATTGGCGTTGCTGGGAGGGTCCCAGGGGTAGGTTGCCACTGCAAAATGGCTGCATGACATCGGCAGGTGTACCGTTCCATAAATCTTACGCAAATCTACTCACACAGATTTGCAGTTTATTTACTGCTTCGTTGAAGCCAGTTTCACCATCCACCAAACCAAGGCTTAGTGGATGGCCAGTGCTTTCTTCTCCACAGTCGTTACTTCCGGCGGAACTCGCCGTAGGGCAACTTAGGGTTGCCAG
>Ga0080006_1149749_pt1 | contig 96175 bp, 107 predicted proteins | sample RS3BMetagenome_FD_69209 | JGI IMG/M metagenome (GOLD analysis project Ga0080006, IMG submission 69209) | Ferric oxide microbial mat and aquatic microbial communities from Rainbow Spring, Yellowstone National Park, USA - RS3B (SPADES... ... | reverse complement strand
CGGCGACGGAGCTCCGCGGTCACCCTCGGGCTGCCGTAGGTCGCGTCCGACTCGGCGTGGATGTCCACGATGTGGTTGATCAGGTAGGCCTCGTCGAGCTCGGCCTCGGTGGGACCGGCGGCCCGGCCCAGCCAGTCGTAGTAGGCCGAGGTCGAGACCTCGGCTGCTGTGCACGCCGCGTCGATCGGGAACCCTTCGGCCTTCATGGTGGAGACGAACCGGTAGCGGCTCACCGGTCCAGCTCCTTCACCCAGAAGGCCACACTTCGTTTGAGCAGGTCACGCTCCATGGTCAGGCGCTTCACCTCCCGCTTCAGCTTGGTGAGCTCCTCACGCTCCTCGGTCGAGAGCCCCTCACGCTCACCCCGGTCGATCCGCTCCTGGCGGACCCAGTTCCCCAGGGTCTGGTCGACGACGCCGAGCTCACGAGCCACGTCGGCAACGGTGCGCTTCTGGTCGATGACCAGGGCTGCCGCGTCACGACGGAACTCCTTGGGATACCGGCCTCGCCGGCGGGCCGGCGTCGGTTGGTCTTCGGTCACTACTGGCATGACTACCTCCTATTCGAGGTGTCCGGCCAGAGGGGGGATGGTCACCAGGTCCATGAAGAAGCGGCGTCAGAGGAGTTCTGTACGAGGTGCCAACGCAGATAGAGACCCTCAACGATTGGTATGAGACGCACCTACCGCCGGACAAGCCCTGGGGCCACTGGACCTGGTATTCACCGACTGGGCCCCACTGCCTGAACTTTTTTCACGGCAGCGCTGGATCGTCAACATGGCAGTGGCAGGAGGGGGCATCCGTATTGAGCCTGAGTTCGCTGAACAACTCAGCGAACAACCCGAACGGACTGGTGTTCATCAACCTGAATATCCTCCCCAAGTCGCCACTTGCGGCGTGCAGCTGAAAACGTGCGACGACCTATCCCACAACGCCGGGTGGTGGTCGGAGAATCCTCCTTCAGGGGCCGGCGGTGCTTGCCGGTCGCGAGCGCTACGCTCCGGCACATCCGGGCGTGTGGAAGACGCCGACACATAGGCAATGAACCTGGAGCTCATTTATCGTTCCGGCATGGGGGGAAACCAAAAGCAGATGGTGCGTGAACTTGACCGAGGACTCGCTGTGGGTGCAGGCCTTCTCGTAGTCATAGTTCTTTTGGCCGTCTTGGCGGGAAATTGGAGGTTCGCCGTCGGCTTTGCCGTTACCGGAGGATTGACACTCGGCTGGTTTGGTGGATTGGTTCGCAAAGGCCTGAAGGCGGCCTCTTCCGAGATCAAGCTGAAGCGTCCCATGAATTCCACGGCGGCGCTTGCGATTGCCATCGCCGTGGGGGTACTGCCGAGTGTCATCGTCGGAGGAATCATGTTCGTGCTCGGCCGGAGGTACCCGGTGGTAATGCTGGCAGCCGGCTTGTTTCTCGGAATCGGCTACGGGATGCTCGTGATCTACCTCTCGGTCTTCACGGGTCGAACAATTCGCACGGGGTCCGACGAGCCTGCTGACGCGTCCTGAACCGGCCCCTCTCGGCCCGCTTGAGGCCATCGGCTCCGGGGTGTCCCCGATCACCTGTATAACGCCGGGTCGGAGCGGGTCGGAGATCGATTCAGTCAGGCAGGCGTGAGGCAGAAACGAGCGCCGTCACGGCCTTTCGGCCGAGCCCCGAGACCTCAGATAGCTGGCGGATTGATGCACCGGCACGATGGGCCACCCGAATCATGTCGTCTCGGATCCGCGCTTCCTTGTCTGCTCGCTCCGCGCTGAAGCCCACGACAACGAGCGCGGCACCGATTTCGCCGCCTTTGTTCCCCCGGTACTTGTTCATGGCGGTAGCCGCCGCTGTTGCTTCAGCCTCGGAATAGCTCATAGTTCCTCCCGGAGCGCGATGGCGAGCTTGTCGCGGATTGCCATCAACAGCGGTACTCGAGGCGACACTTCAACCCTGGCCTCGGCGTCGTTGAGATGGGCCAAGGTCATGCCGAGAAGTTCGAGCACTTCGACCCGTTCAAGCGCGATCGGGATCATTGGTCCTATTGTAGCCATCGATGGTCCTTTTGGGACCACTGTCCCCGATCGCCGTGAGGTTGGCTTGCTCCGAGACGTCCGGACTTTCCTTCTGTCCGCAGTAGCGTGGCCTGGGACAACCGCCAGCGGGACCACACCGTAGGCTTGCCCGAGTGCCCGATTGATCTGGAAGATGGAAACCGTCGGCGTCGTTGGGGCGAGACCTGAGAGTGTCAGAACATGGTGGACTCATCCGGACCGAAGAAGTGAGATTCGGGACCGGATTCAACGTTCGGGAGTAGATGAGTTCTCACAGACCGAGTCGAGTTCAGACGGCGCGGGAGTCCGGGTTGCGAGGTGGAAGGACCGGAAAGGATGGGTCCACGAAACCCGAGTCGAGACTCCTCGGGATGAGGACGGAAGGGCGCTCCGCGATGATGACGGTTCAATGCCCCTACTTCAGGATGCAACCTTTACTGCGCCCTTCAGCTACAAGATCCGTTTCATGTGTAGGGGGAGGATCTCGTTCAACGAGGCAGACGCCTCCTCCACTGAAGTAGTCGCCGACCACACCCACACGGCTGACGGCGGAACCTGGATCAACCGGCGGAACATCCGGAGGTCCAATCAGCAGAGGGAGCCTCGGGATTTCCAGGATTGGATCGACCGGTGCCGTAGGCACTCTCTCCGTCGGCGGCACAGGAATCTGGCGGAGCTGAATAGGCCGCCGCCTCCCTCGATACCGAAGCGGATCGGGTCGCATCCGATGGACTCGGGGTATCTCCAATCGCCGGTTGCGAGCGTTGGCTCGTGGCGATCACGAATCCCTGCGAAGTGGTTTCGTGGTCGAGTTCAGTTGCCCTAAGCGCGGTGGTACAGATTTTGAAACCCGCGCCTTCCAGACAGTCGGCAATCTCTCGCACTTCGTGTCGGTAGCTGGTGAGCGACAAGTGGGTACCGAACGCATTCTCTCGATCGACTTGCTCGCCGTCCGTCTGAAACGCAAGCAGTAGATGGCCACCCGGCATCAGCACCCTCGCCAACTCGTCGAACGCTTCGTCGAGCCGGTCCAGGGGTGTGTAGATGATCGAATACCAGCAGACGGCACCAGCAAGCGCTCCCGTCTCGATAGGAAGCGCATTGAGCTGACCTTCTTCGAACTGAATGCTTGGATGTTCGGTCCTGGCGACGGCGAGCATCGTTTGGGATGGGTCCACGCCGACTACGTCGAGACCGTGATCCGCCATGAACGCAGCCGCTCGACCTGGCCCGCAGCCGACATCGGCCACCCGAGCAACAGGTTGCCTCTTGATGAGGTCAATGAAGCCCACGAGCAGCGATCGGTCAATGGGATGCTCTGTCGCCGAATTGATCTCAGTTCCTACGAACTGGACATATGTCTCGGCCGCCACGTCGAAGACGTCTCGTGCAGCCGACACATGGTCTTCGCTAGACACGCCTTCAGGCTACGTGGTCGCCTGCACGTGAATGCACGGCGAACGTACGATGACCCGCATCTGATCGCCGGTTCGGTGGCGATCGCGCGCCGAGCGAAGTTCTAGGGCTCGATCCGTTCGACTGTGCCGACCCGGTCGATACTCCGGTCGAATGATGCCACTGCATCAACGCCCGATGACTCGGCACTTGCTACCAGGTAGGCCTCGGCGAAGTCGAGCCGGTCATGCTCATAGATCTCGATGGAGCGAAGCAGGAGTGCCACATCGACGACGACCACCGAGTTGAGCGTCAGCAACGACCGCATCGATGTCGCGATGCCCTGGCGGCTGACCTCGTAGAAGGATTCGAGGACGTAGACCGTTTCGGCGACGACCAGGTCGGTGACGAGTAGCTCCGACTCTGAGCCGAGGTAGGCGGTTGCTCGAGCGGCCATGTCGGGAGGATCACCCACCAGGTGTCGCACGAGGATGTTGGTGTCGACGAAGGCGCTCACCGCTGCTTGGTAACCCGTGCAGCACGTGATCTCCGCAATACCTCGTCCCAGGCCACGTTCCGTTTGGCGGCAGGCACCTTGAGAGAACCAGCCAAGTCCAGGAAGCCCGGAGTTCGCTCCATGAGCGCCCGGTCACCTTCGACGTGAAAGATGACGGTGTCACCTTCCTCGATACCGAGGGCTCGTCGGACATCCTTCGGGACGGTCACCTGACCCTTCGAGGTCACCTTCGCTGCGACGTCCATCGATCCTCCTTACATGAGTACCTTCTGTAAGGATACCGGGTGGCTGCGACGCCTGTACCTCCGTGCCCCAGATCGCCGGGAACAGGTCCGACTCGGTGCTTGCTCAGTGCCGAAATCAGGAAGGTGCGAGATCGGTTCGGCGCTGTTCGATTCCCATGGGTTCGTGGCCGGTCGGGCCCGACCGAACGCACAGGAGGCCGTGGTGTCGACGAAGGGGCCCGATGCGGTCGCCGCTCGTCCGCCACCGTTGGCGCGATCTTGGCGCGAAGCACTGGAGAACAGTGGTCCGTGACCGTCCTTGGCGGTAGAGCACGGTAAGCCGGAATCGGCCGCCTGAGCTGGGAGAAGAGGTCAAATCGCCCTGCACGCCTGGGTCCTCGAACTTGCCCCGGATCGCGTTCGGGACGCAGAGGTCCCCGGTTCAAATCCGGGCAACCCGACCAGAAGATGCAGGTCAGCCGGGGTCAACGCCCCGGCTGATCCGCGCCCGGGGGACGTTCGCCTTCCGGGCTCAGCCGCGCTGGCGGGCGCGGTAGGCGGCGACGTTGACCCGATTGCCGCACCCCCGCTCGCAGAACCGCCGGGAGTGGTTCCTCGACAGGTCCACCACCACGTCGGTGCAGTCCTCGGCGACGCAGATCCGGAGCCGGTCGAGCTGCTTGGTGCGGATCACGTCGACCAGGGCCATGGCGGCGTCGACGGCGATCCGGTCGGCCAGCGGCGCATCGGACGAGGTGGCGTGGACGTGGTAGTCCCACGCGTCATGCTTTACCATCTGGGGGAGGGCGTCCGCCTCGCGCAACAGGCGGTTCACGATCTCCACCGCACCGGCCTCGTCGGTCTCCCACACGGTCCGCAGGCGGCCCCGCAGGGCACGGACGGCATCGAGTTCGTGGCGGTCCCGGGTCCGGCTGCCGGTCCAGCCCCAGTGCTCGACGAAGGCGTCGAGATCCGCCGGCTCGGCCAGCTCCTCGACGCCGTTGCCGGCGGTGTTGACGAGGGCGGCCGCCGATGCCAGGGCGATCTCCGTGTCATGGGCAAAGAGCAGTTTGACTCCTTTCACGGCCAGCGATACCGTAATCGTCAAATGAGAGTTTACCCATGACGACGGAGGACGGGCGGGCGGTGCCGTCGACGACCCGGTCACCCGGCCTCGGCGCCGGGCTGGCCATCCTCTCCGCCGCCGCCTTCAGCACGTCTGGATCGTTCGGCTCGTCGCTGATCCAGGCGGGCTGGTCGCCGGCCGCCGCCGTGACGGCCCGGGTGGCCATCGCCGCCGCGGTCCTGGCCGTCCCCGCCGTCCTCCAACTCCGTGGCCGCTGGCACCTGGTGGGGCGGAGCCTCCCCGCCGTGCTGGCGTTCGGCCTGGTGGCGGTGGCCGCCTGCCAGCTCTGTTACTTCAACGCCGTCGCCCACCTTCCCGTCAGCGTGGCACTCCTCCTCGAGTATTCGGGCATCCTCCTCGTCGTGGTGTGGCTCTGGGTCGTGAAGGGGCGACGCCCGGGTCGGCTCACCAGTGCCGGGGGCGTGGTCGCCCTGATCGGGCTGGCCCTGGTGCTGAACCTGGTGGCGGCCCGGCACGTGGCCCCGATCGGCGTCCTGTGGGGCCTCGGTGCCGCCACCGGGCTCGCCTGCTACTTCGTGCTGTGCGCCCGGACCGAGGAGGTGCTGCCGCCGATGGCCATGGCGTGGGGCGGCATGGTGGTGGGCGCCGGTGCCCTCGGCCTGCTCGACGCGCTGGGCCTGCTCCGGTTCCACATCGGCGGCAGCACGGTGGCCTTCGCCGGCCACCACGTCAGCTGGCTCGTCCCCGTGCTCGGCCTGGCGCTGGTGGCCGGCGCCGTGGCCTACGCCACCGGTATCGAGGCCACCCGCTGGCTCGGCGCCACGGTGGCCTCGTTCGTGGGTCTGACCGAGGTGCTGTTCGCCACGCTGTTCGCCTGGCTGCTCCTCGCCCAGCGACCCGGCCTCCTCCAGGCCGTCGGGGGCCTCTTCGTGGTGGGCGGCATCGCCCTCGTCCGGATCGGCGAGGCCGAGGCCGGCGAGGTGGTGCCGGTGCTCCCGGAGCCCGAACCGGTCCTCACCGCCGGCTGACCCACGGTCCTGCCCCAGCCTGCGCCCCGGCCACCGACGGCCGATCCGCCCGTCTGCCGACGGGACGACGGCCGGAAACTGCTGGAATGGTGTCGATCCGGCCGGCGGCCGTTCGTCTAGGGGGTGCGATCTCCCGATCGCGACGTCCACTGGAGGAGAAGTCCGATGAAGCAGTACCTGTTGAGCATGGTCCAGCCCACCGGGGGGTCGGTACCCCCGCCGGAGGTGCTGGACGGGATCATGGCCGAGGTGGGCCGGATCCGCGAGGAGCTCCAGTCCCGGGGCTCGTGGGTGTTCGGGAACGGGCTGCACGACCCGACCTCGGCGAGCACCGTCCGGGTGGTGGACGGCGAGGTGCTCATCACCGACGGGCCGTTCGCCGAGGGCAAGGAGCACGTGGGAGGCGTCACCATCATCCTGGCCGCCGACCTCGACGAGGCCCTCGGCTGGGCACGCCGGTACGCGGCGGCGACCACCCTGCCCATCGAGGTGCGGCCGTTCCAGGGTGACGTCCCGGGGTGAGCCGGTCGCCGGTGGCCGGGGCGGACGACGACATCGAACGGGTGTTCCGCCGCGAGTACGGGCGGGCGATGGCGGTGCTCACCCGGGCGACCGGCGACATCGGTCTCGCCGAGGAGTCGGTCCAGGAGGCCTTCACCATCGCCGTCCGTCGGTGGCCGGAGGATGGCGTGCCGCCGAGCCCGGTCGGGTGGATCATCTCCACCGCCCGGCGACGCGCCATCGACCGTCTCCGTCGGGAGGCCATCGGCCGCGACAAGCTGGCGGCGGTCGCCCGGCTGGCACCCGGCCCGGGTCCGGTCCCTGGCGAGGGGACGGATCTGGAGGACGACCGGCTGCGACTCATCTTCACCTGCTGTCATCCGGCGCTGGCGGAGCCCGCCCGGGTGGCGCTCACCCTGCGGCTGCTCGGTGGCCTCTCCACCGCGGAGATCGCCCGGGCCTTCCTGGTCGGCGAGGCGACCATGGCGCAGCGCCTGGTGCGCGCCAAGGGGAAGATCCGGGACACGCGGATCCCCTACACCGTGCCGGCCCGGGCCGAGCTCCCCGAACGCCTGGCCTCGGTGCTGGCCGTGGTGTACCTGATCTTCAACGAGGGGCACACCGCCAGCGGGGGCCCCGACCTCTCCCGCGAGGGTCTGTGCGAGGAGGCCGTCCGCCTCGGTCGGCTGCTGGCCGGGCTCATGCCGGACGAGGACGAGGTCGTCGGGCTGCTCGCCCTGATGCTCCTCGTCGAGTCCCGGCGCCCGGCGCGCACCGTCGACGGCACCCGGATGGTCCCGCTCGTCGAGCAGGACCGGACGCGGTGGGACCATGACCTCATCACCGAGGGGCAGGCCCTGGTGCGCCAATGCCTGCAGCGGAACCGACCCGGGCCCTACCAGCTCCAGGCGGCGATCCAGGCCGTCCACTCGGACGCCGCCGACGCCGCGGCGACCGACTGGCCCCAGATCGTCGCCCTCTACGACCACCTGCTGCTGGTATCCCCGACTCCGGTGGTGGCCTTGCACCGGGCGGTGGCCGTCGGGGAGGTCGAGGGGCCGGAGGTCGCCCTCGCCCTGGTCGACGGTCTGCCGCTCGACCGGTACCCGCGGCACCAGGCCGTCCGGGCCGATCTGCTCGCCCGCCTCGGTCGGGCCGAGGAGGCCGCCACCGCCTACCGCCTGGCCATGGCCGGGACGGAGAACGCCGTCGAGCTCGCCCACCTCGAGGAGCGGCTCTCGGCCCTGACCCGGGGTGGCGCCCCCGGTGCCGGCGGACCCTGACCCCGGCACCGCCGGCGGCCTACCGGCCCCCGGAACGTGGCGCTCCCCGTCCGGCGGCGGGTCTCCCTACACTGGCCGGAAAGGGCTGTCGAGGGAACCGGCGCCCGAGGGAGGGACGAGCGCATGCCCACGCTGCACCTTCGGATCTGGCATCTCGGGATCGGCGTCGGTGTCGTGGTGGTGATCGCCGCCACCCTGGCCGGTGTCTGGTACTTCCTGTTCCGCAGCCCGACGGACCCGGTCGGGCTGCGCCAGGCCCTCGCCATCTACCGGCAGGGCCGCGACGGCATCTCGCGGGGGCTCCCCTCCCCCGGTGTCTACCGCTACCGGACCTCGGGGGACGAGCATCTGAGCGTGGCCGGCGCCGACCGCACCTTCCCGGCCACCTCCTCCCTCATCGTCAACGACGCCGGGTGCGCCACCGAGCGGTGGGAGCCCTTCGTCCAGCACGTGGAGGGCGCCGTCATCTGCCCGTCGTCGGGTGGGGGCTTCACGACCACCAGCGTCACCACCTACGAGCAGATCGCCGGCACGGGCACCACCGACGTGATCACCTGCCCGACCGGCACCGCCTTCGTCCCCGCCCGGCCCCGGGCCGGCCAGCACTGGCAGGCGACCTGCCAGTCGTCGGGGTCCCCGGTGACCCTCTCCGGATCGGTGGTGGGACGGTCGTCGGTCGATGTCGACGGGACCCCGGTCCCGGCCCTCCACACCCGCCTCACCTTCACCTTCGCCGGATCCGAGCAGGGCACCAACCCCACCGACTACTGGCTGTCGCTCCCCACCGGCCTGATCCTCCGCGAGGCGGAGACAGTGGCCCTGTCGCAGTCGGCCGGTCCGCTGGGGTCGGTCCGGTACTCCGAGCACATGACCATCGCCCTCCTCTCGTTGGCCCCCGATCGCTGAGCATCGGCGCCGACCGGTGGTGCCGAACGCCTCCGGTGTCGGGAGCCGTAGGATCGGCCCACGCGAACAGGAGGCAGTGCAGTGGAGATGGAGTACCGACGACTCGGCGGGACCGGCCTCAAGGTGAGCGTGCTCTCCTTCGGCTCCTGGGTGACCTTCGGGCCCCAGCTGGCCGGCAACTTGGCCGAGGAGTGCCTCGGTGCCGCCTTCGACGCCGGCGTCAACTTCTTCGACAACGCCGAGGCCTACGCCGGCGGGGAGTCCGAGCGCATCATGGGCGAGGCCATCACCGCCCTGGGCTGGGCCCGTCACAGCTACGTGCTCTCCACCAAGGTCTTCTGGGGCCTGAACGCCGGCCCCAACATGCGCAATACCCTCAACCGGAAGTACCTGCTCCAGGCGATCGACGGCTCGCTCGAGCGGCTCGGCACCGACTTCGTCGACCTCCTCTACTGCCATCGTCCCGACCCCGAGACACCCGTCGAGGAGACGGTGTGGGCCATGTCGGACATCATCGCGTCGGGGAAGGCCCTCTACTGGGGGACCTCCGAGTGGTCGGCGGAGCAGATCCGCCAGGCCTGGGACATCGCCGAGCGCCACCACCTCCGCAAGCCCGTCGTGGAGCAGCCCCAGTACAACCTGCTCTGGCGCGAGCGGGTGGAGACCGAGTACTCGCCCCTCTACGACGACATCGGCCTGGGCCTCACCACCTGGAGCCCCCTGGCCTCGGGCCTGCTGACCGGCAAGTACCTCGACGGGATCCCCGAAGGCTCGCGCGGGGCCCTGCCCGGCTACGAGTGGCTCCGCGACATGCTGACCGACGAGGCCCGGAGCGCCAAGGTCCGCGGGCTCCAGGCGGTCGCCGACGAGCTGGGCTGCACCCTCAGCCAGCTGTCGATCGCCTGGTGCGCCAAGAACCCGCACGTCTCCTCGGTGATCACCGGGGCCAGCCGGGTCGAGCAGGTCCGGGAGAACATGGGCGCCCTCGACGTCATCCCGAGGTTGACCGACGAGGTCATGGCCCGCATCGCCACGCTGGTCGCCTGACCAGGCATCGGGCCGGCTCCGGCCGGGGCCGGCGGCCCCGGGTCCACGGCGTGGCTCAGGGCTGGTGCAGGCCCGGGAACTCGCGGTGGATCTGCTCGGCGTCCGACGGCTGCGGCTGCCCGCTCTTGACCCGCTCCAGGTGGGCCAGCTCGGACACGTAGTTGCTCACCCGGCGGGCCACGAACACGCAGAAGACGGCGATGGGGAGCTCGGCGAACAGCGCAAGGGCCAGGGCCTCGACCACCGCCGCCCGCCCGTGGGAGGTGGTGACGTCGAACCAGGCGTCGACGATCAGCAGGGTGGCGGCGGCGGTGGCGGCCAGCTGCACCCGGGCGTCGACCTTGAAGGCCATGTAGGCGGTCCGGGCCAGGGCGAAGACGAGCAGCAGGTCGAACCCCACCCAGCTGGCGCGGTAGTGGACGTCCAGGCTGCGCTTGGGGAGGCTGATCGCCAGAAACACGATCCAGGGGAGCAGGGCCACCGCGGCGACCAGGTAGAGCCAGGCCAGCCGCCGGACCTGCCGGCGCACCTCGGGGGAGATGGCCGCGGCCTCGGCCACCACGCCGGGCCCCGGGACCCTCCCGTCGTCGGCGGCCGCCTCGTCGCTCATCCTCCCACCCTACGGCGGCGGGGCCCGATCAGCGGGCGCGGTAGGTGGGCACCGCAGCGGTGCCGTCGAGGGCGGGCCGGGACCGGAGGATCTCGTCGTGGGGGACGTTCCGAATGAGGGCGGCGGCCATGAGGGAGTCCTGGGTGGCGACGCCGTTGGCCGTCGGGATCCGGTGCCACGACCCGTCGGGGTCGAGCGACCACGACTGCACGTCGTCGGCCAGGTTCAGCTCCAGGATGTCGTCGAGCTGGGCTACCGCCGCGGCGTCGGCCACCGGGATCATGGCTTCGACCCGGCGGTCGAGATTGCGACGGCGGAGGTCGGCCGAGCCGATGTAGAAGGTGGCCGGACGGCCGTGCTCACCACCGAACTTGAGGATCCGGGAGTGCTCGAGGAAGCGGCCGACGATGGATCGGACGGTCACCGTCTCCGACAGACCCGGCACCCCGGGTCGGAGGCAGCAGATGCCCCGGACGATCAGGTCGATGGGGACGCCGGCCCGGGAGGCCCGATAGAGGGCGTCGATCACCCGGCCGTCGTCGAGTCCGTTGACCTTGATGACGATGCGGCCCCGGGGACCGGCGGACGCCTCCGCGTCGATGCAGTCGATGACCCGGTCGCGTATGCCGGCGGGCGAGGTGACCAGCTCCCGGTAGTCCGGGGGCTGGCTGAAGCCGGTGATGTAGTTGAAGAAGCGGGTGACGTCGGTGCCGAGCTCGGCCCGGGAGGAGAGCACCCCCAGGTCCTCGTACATGCGGGCCGTCTTGGGGTTGTAGTTGCCGGTGCCGACGTGGCAGTAGCGGCGGACAGTCTCGCCCTCTTGCCGGACGACGAGGGTGGTCTTGGCGTGCGTCTTCAGCCCCATGAGGCCGTAGACCACGTGGGCTCCCGCCTCTTCGAGCGCGCGGGCCCACCCGATGTTGGCCTCCTCGTCGAACCGGGCGGTGACCTCCACCAGCACCGCCACCTGCTTGCCCCGCTCGGCCGCCCGGATGAGGGCGGCGACCACCGCCGAGTCGCCCGAGGTCCGGTAGAGGCACTGCTTGATGGCCAGGACGTGGGGGTCGCTGGCCGCCTCGTCCATCAGCTCCTCCACCGACGCCGAGAAGGAGTCGTACGGATGGTGCACCAGCACGTCCTGCCGGTCGAGGACGGAGAAGATGGAGATGCCCTCGTCGCGCTCGACCGGTACGAAGGCGGGCGGCACCAGCGGGGTCCAGGGCTCGTCGTGGAGCTCGGGTCGGTCGAGGGCGTGGACCGCCCACATGCAGCCGAGCCCCAGCGGTCCCTCGTAGTAATAGACGTCCTCGGCCTCGAGGCCGAGGTCGGCGGTGAGGCGCTCGACCGGTTGGGTGGAGAACTTGGCGTCGACCTCCAGCCGGATGACCGGCAGGAAGCGGCGGCGGCGGAGCTCCTCCTGGAGGGCGAGGAGCAGGTCGTCGGCAGCGTCGTCGTCGAGGGCCAGGTCGGCGTCGCGGGTGACCCGGAAGACGCAGGAAGGACCCAGCACCATGCCGGGGAAGAGCTCGCCCAGGTAGGCGACGAGGACCTGCTCGAGGGGGGCGAACCGGTCGCCCTCGGGCAGGGGGAGCAGGCGGGGCACGTTGGGTGGCACCTTCACCCGGGCGAAGCGGACGGCGTCGTCCGAGGGGTCGCGCACCTCGACGCCCACGTTGAGCGACAGGTTGGAGATGTAGGGGAAGGGGTGGCTGGGGTCCACGGTGAGTGGCGTCACCACCGGCAGGATGAGCCGGTCGAACAGCTCGTGGAGGTGCTCGCGGTCCGAGGCGCCGAGGTCCTTCCAGTCGACGACCTCGATCCGTTCGGCGGCGAGGGCCGGCAGCAGCTGGTCGAGGAGCAGTGACTCGTGCCGGCGGACCATGTCCCGCAGGGACTGGCGGACGTCGCCGAGCAGTTCCTCCGGGGTGCGGCCGTTGGGGGCCCTCGTCTTGATGCCGGCCACCACCTGGCGCTTGAGCCCGGCCACCTGGACCTGGAAGAACTCGTCGATGCGCTCGCTGAAGAGGATCAGGAACTTCACCCGCTCGAGCAGGGGGATCCGGTCGTCGTCCACCAGGTCGAGCAGCCGGTCGTTGAAGTCCAGGTCGGAGAGCTGCCGGGCGAAGTACCGCGAGGCCCCGGGGAGGTCGCCGCCGGCCGGGTCGGCCCCGATGGTCTGTCCTGCGCTCATGGCAAACGATACCGGGCATCGGCCGGGACGGCGCCGGGTTCGGGCCGGCCCGGCTTGGGGCAGACTCATGGGGTGGCGCCCGGTCCGTCCGGGGCCCGCGAGGACGATGCGAGGGAAGGTGGCGACCGATGCAGGAGGACCGACTGGTCGATGTCATCGTGGAGATCCCACGGGGCAGCCGCAACAAATACGAGTACGACCACGAGCGCCACCTCATCCGGCTCGACCGGCGGCTCTTCTCCGCCACCTTCTACCCGGCCGACTACGGCTTCGTGCCCGACACCCTGGCGGAGGACGGCGACCCGCTTGACGCCCTGGTGCTGATCGACGAGCCGACGTTCCCCGGCTGCCTGGTGGAGGTTCGCCCGGTGGGGGTGTTCTGGATGAGCGACGAGAAGGGGCCCGACGCCAAGATCATCTCGGTGGCCGTCGGCGATCCGATGTGGGACACGGTCTCGGACCTCGAGGGCCTGCCGCCGCACCTCACCTTCGAGATCGCCCACTTCTTCGAGGTCTACAAGGACCTCGAGCCGGGCAAGCTCACCAAGGTGGGCGGGTTCGAGGGGGTCGACGCCGCCTGGGGCGAGATCGACCGTTCGCTGGAGCGGGCCAAGAACCAGGCAGACTGAGGGACGGCCGACCGGCTACCGGGCGCTGATGTACTCCAGCAGTTCGTTGCGGTCCTTCTCGAGCTCGCCGATGCGGCTCTTGACCACGTCCCCGATGCTGACGATACCGACCAGCTCGCCGTCGGCCACCACCGGAACGTGTCGGATCCGCTTGTCGGTCATCAGCTGCATGATCGACTCGACGTCGTCGTCGGGGCCACAGGTGCTCACCGCGGTGGACATGATGGTCGACACCGGGTCGTCGAGGAGATCGTTCCGGACCTCGCTCAGGTGCCGGACGATGTCGCGTTCGGACACGATGCCCTCGATGTGGCGCCCGTCCGGCGAAACCACCAGGGCCCCCACCCGGTGACGGGCCAGCTCGGCGACGACGTCCCCCACCAGGGTGTGGCTGGTGACGGTGGCGACGGTGGCTCCCTTGACTGCGAGCAGATCAGCTACATGCATCGACAACCCCCTTCAGAGCCCCCCCGGAACCGGGGGGCCGACGACAGACGCCGGCATCCCGACCCGCGGCCATCTTCGCGCCGCCACGGGCAAAAGGGAACGGGCAAACGCGGTGCCACCGGCCGGGGAGGTTGCGGACGCGTGACGATGTGGCGGCCATGCCGTGGCGGGACCGGACGCACCACTGATTACCCTGGGTGCACATGGCGTTCACCCCGTCGCTCCACGATGCCGTCGACCTCCGGCTGGCCGGTTCCGACCAGCGGTACACGGCATCGCGCCGGGCGCTCATCGACGCGCTGTCGGGGGCGGGACGGCCGCTCACCATTCCGGAGATCCTCGACCGGTCCCCCGAAATCCCCCAGTCCAGTGCCTACCGGAACATGACCGCGCTCATCGAGGCCGGCGTGGTCCGCCGGGTGGCGGGCACCGACGACCACGGACGGTTCGAGCTGGCCGAGGAGCTGTCGAGCCACCACCACCACCTGGTGTGCTCCAACTGCGGCCGGGTGGAGGACGTCCACCCGTCGCCCCGGCTGGAGCGGGCCCTGGCCGATGCCGCCCGGGGCGTGGCCGAGGAGCAGGGCTACCTGGTCACCGACCACCGGCTCGACCTGGTCGGGCTGTGCCCCGACTGCCGCCCCGGGGACTGACGCCGCCGGCTACCCGGCCGGTCGGGGTCGACCGGCTCGCCGGCTCGGAGGACCGGCGGCGGGATCCAGGCTCATCCGTGACCCCCGCCGGTCAACAACGCCGACGCCTTCCGGCTCGCCACCAGGAGCGCCTGCCCGATCCGGTCCTCGGTGCCGGCGAACCGCTCCGTGGGCACCGGTACGGAGAGGGCCGCCACCGCCCCTCCGCCGTCGAGGACCGCCGCCCCCAGGGCGGAGATGCCCGGGGAGTGCTCCTGGCGGTCCCAGGCCACGCCCTCCGAACGGACGCGGCGGAGCTCGTCGTGGAGCTGGTGGCGGTCGGTGATGGTGTGCTCGGTGAACCGCGGGAGGGGCTCCGGGAGGAGTGCGGCGACCATCTCGTCGGGAAGCGCGGCGAGGACGGCCTTGCCGTTGGCGGTGCAATGGAGGGGGAACGTCGTCCCGACGGACGAGACGGCCTGCAGCCGGTGGTTCGAGACGACCTGGTCGACGAAGAGCATCCGGTCCCCGTCGAGCACCGAGAGGTCGACCGTCTCGTCGACCTCCTGACGGAGTGCCAGCAACAGCGGGTGCAGGCGGGCCACCAGGCCGGCCGACGAGGCGCTGGCGAGCCGGCTGACGGCTGAGCCGATCCAGATCAGGCCGGCGGCGTCCGTCCAGAGGAGCTGCTCATCGACCAGCGCCCGGACGATCCGGTGGGTGGTGGCCTTGGGGAGGGCGACGGTCCAGGCGAGCTCACCGAGCCGGATCCCCTCGGGACGATCGCCCACCGCCCGGAGGACGGCGGCGGCCCGGCGGACCACCTGGATCCCCTGGCGCGAGGCCATGGCCGGCAGCTCCCCGTGGTCGGCCGACCCGCCCTCGGACCCAGGCGTCCGGGCCGGGCTCACCAGGGGAGGATCATCGGTCGCTCGCAATTCATCACGTCCCATCGTATATTGCATCGTGGAATCTCTGTTCCATTTTTTTATAGAAGGAGCTTCGCACATGACCGATCCGGGCGGCACGGTCCTCCGACGGGGGGACGAGGGGTACGAGGAGGCCCGGCGGTCCACCGTCTGGAACGCCCGCCTCCCCGACCGGTTTCCCGACCTGGTGGTCCAGGCCGGAACGGCCGACGACGTGCAGCGGGCGGTCCGGTACGCCGCCCGGGAGGGCCTAACGGTCGGCATCCGCTCGGGCGGCCACAGCTGGTCGGCCAACCACGTCCGGGACGGGGGGATGCTGCTCGACGTATCCCGACTCGATGACGTGGTCGTCGACGTCGAGAACATGACGGCCGAGGTCGGTCCCGGTACCCGGGGACACGAGCTGTGCGCCGTCCTCGAGGAGCGCGGCCTCTTCTTCCCCGCCGGTCACTGCAAGGGGGTGGCGGTCGGCGGGTACTCCTCCAGGGTGGCTACGGGTGGAACAGCCGGCGGGTGGGACTGGCCTGCGAGTCGGTGACGGGTGTCGACGTGGTGACCGCGGCGGGCGAACTGGTCCACGCCGACCACTACGAGAACGCCGACCTCTTCTGGGCGGCCCGGGGGTCGGGTCCCGGCTTCTTCGGTGTCGTGGTGCGGTTCCACCTCACGCTCTACCCGAAGCCGCCGGTGTCGGGGATGAGCACCTACCTCTACCCGGTCGACCAGATGGACGAAGTCTACTCGTGGGCGCACCGGATCGGCCCGGAGGTCGACCGACGGGTGGAGCTCCAGATGCTGCTGTCCCGGAGCTTCCCCGCCGCCGGAGTGGAGGAGCCGGCCATCGCCATCGGCGCGCCGGTCTTCGCCGACACCGAGGGGGAGGCCCGCGAGGCGGTGGCGCTCCTCGACACCTGCCCGGTGCGCGGCCGTGCGCTGGTGGCGGAGCCCTTCCTACCGATGCCGCTCCAGGACTGGTACTCGATCGTGATGGAGGAGTACCCGGACGGCCACCGCTACGCCACCGACAACATGTGGACCTCGGCGCCCGTTGAGGACCTACTCCCCGGGCTCCACCGGATCGCCGAGGGCCTGCCGCCCGCCCCGTCGCACTGCCTGTGGCTCAACTGGGGGCCGTCGCCCGGGCGACAGGACATGGCGTACTCGGTGGAGGACGACATCTACCTCGCCCTCTACGGGATGTGGACCGAACCGGCGGACGACGCCCGCTACGCCGACTGGGCCGTCTCCAACATGCGGGCCATGGAGCATCTGGCCACCGGGGTGCAGCTGGCCGATGAGAACCTCGGCGAGCGCCCGGCCCGGTTCGCCACCGACGACACCATGGCCAGGCTCGACGAGCTGCGGGCGCGCTGGGACCCGACCGGACTGTTCCACTCGTGGATGGGCCGCCGGTGAGCGGCGTCGGCCGGCCCGACCCCGACCGGCAGCCGTACCTCGGGTACCGGGGGGACGACGGCGACACGCCGTTCGGCAAGTACTTCCGCCCGGTGATGGACCCGCTGCGGCGCCACGTGGTCGAGGCCCTGCAGCTCGGCGCCCAGTCCCCGGAGCTGGTCGGCGGGCTCGAGACCGCCCCCTCGCTGGCCGACGACGGGTACCACCCGGTGGAGACCGGCTTCGCCCTGGGACCCGACGGCTCGGCCCGGGTGTCGGTGCTCACCCCGATGGAGGGGGTGTCCCCGGCCATGTGGGACTGGTGGTTCGGGTGGCACGGCTGCGATCCGCGGCGGTACAAGCTCTGGCACCCGCGGGCCCACCTCTGGGCAGGGTGGAACGACGGGCCCGACGGCGACCGGCGGGGGCGCGACCGCTACGTCGGCCGGACCTCGTTCGTCGACGAGTATCTCGGCTCGATGCTGGCCCAGGCGGCCATCCGGTTCGTCCGGCCGTCGGCGGTGGGCCTGGACGAGGGTGCTCTCGAGGATCCCGCCGCCCTGACGGCCGTCTGCGCCCGGCTGGGATCGTCGAAGTTCCCGGTCGACATCGGCTGGCTGGTCCACCAGGTACGGCGGACCGAATCGGGCTCGGAGATGCGCTCGAGGTTCTGGATGGGCGGCCCCCACGTCCGGCTGCGTTCCACCACTCCGGGGGTACCGAAAGAGGTGCCCGCCGCGGTGGCGAAGGTGCTCCGGCCGACCGCCCGGTCGGCCACCGACCTGCTGGTCCACTGTGCCCAGGAGATGGCCCACCTGGCCTCGTTCCTCCCCGAACTCCACGCTGAGCACGGTCAGTCGTAGGGACGGGGTCGGCGCCTCTACACTGGATCGCTCCGGAGCCTCTGGCGGCTGATCGTCGGATGGGATCCGCTCCGGGGGCGTAGCTCAGTTGGCTAGAGCACCTGCTTTGCAAGCAGGAAGTCGTGGGTTCGAGTCCCATCGCCTCCACCATCGCCCCCACCGTGTTGTGGGAGACGCAACGACGTTCTCCCTGTTCAGGGCACTCTTCCGTCAACCGGCGTCCTACCTACTGCGGTCCCGCAGCCATCTGCGCCAGCATCTGTTCGAGGGCCACCTGGTCGGGTCCCACGAACGGTCCGGCATCCGGAACCGCCGCCAGTGACGCAAGGAACTGGTCGATCATGCGGCCGGGGGCGGCAGGCAGATGGCTGCTCAGGATCAACGACGGCTGGAATCTGGCGACTGCAGCGAGCTCACGAGTCAACTTCGCTCGGTCGACCTCGTGCATCCAGGGCGAATCGATGGTCGCCCAGATCACCTGGCCCTCGCGCAGGTCACCTTCGGAGAGGTCGGCGGCGTTCTGCGGGATGTCCTGCAGGAGCGCGCCGAAGCAGTCGGCCGGGAACAGCACGCCCGAGCTGACGTCGAAGAAGCCGGTGGTCGATGGATTGTCAAAGGTCGGAGGCCTGAACGCGGTGAAGGTACGGCTGCCGAGCGTGATGCTCTGTCCGGGATTGACGAGGTGAACCCTGTCCATCGGGAGCGGATCGGACACGCTCATGATGCCGACGCCCAGGAACGTGGTGACGACTTTGATGTCGGGGTACTCGGCGAGCAGCCGGCCCAGTGCGCCGATGTGGTCGCCGTCGGTGTGGGTGAGCCAGATCCAACGAAGGTCGACCGGGTCGATGACCGACTTGAGCGCAGTCATGAAGCTCTCACCTTCGACGACCGGACCGGTGTCGACCAGGACGGGGACATCCCCGTGGAGCACGAAGGAGTTGATGGCCAGTTGGCCGAGGCCGGGGATGGGGAAGTTCGTGGTCAGGACGTCGATGTCCGGTGTTGCCTTGTAGGTGGTGATCATGATGTGCTCCTTGGTGTCGGTTGGTCTGACGGTCGTCAGCGGAACTCGGTGATTCGACATGGCTCCGCCCGGGGTCGGTCCCATGGGACCGGTCGGACAGGTGATCTGCCCCCTACGTCGACGTGATGTCGATGCCGTGCCGCAGGGCTGTGGCGACGAGTTCCTCTTCGCTACGGGGAGACAGGTCCGGAGGCGGAAGGGTCCTGGCCATCGCCGGCCGGCCGCACGCCCGGGTGAAGTCCTCGAACCCGGCCGGAGTGACGAGGATGAGGAAGCGGGCCAACTCGGAGTCCACGCGGAACCGGTGGCGAACTCCCCGGGGACCGAAGACGAAATCGCCGGTGGTGGCCTTGCGGGACTCATCACCCAGCCAGAACGTCAACTCCCCTTCGAGGATGTACCAGGCCTCGTCCTCGTGGCGGTGGGCGTGGACGGGCGATCCCGACCCGTGGGGTGCACGGGCCTCGGCCAGGGCGAGCTGTCCGTGCGTCTCGTCGCCGGTCACTTTGTAGCTGAGCAGGCTGTCTGCGAACCAGACCCCCTCGCCCTCGTGAGTGCCCAACAGGTACCCAGCGGGAGCAACCTCGGTCGTCATGACGCTGCCCCTGGTGCGGTGGCCCCTTCGGCGGCCGTCTTGAGCCGGTCGAGCGTGTGGCCCATGGCGTCCCTCAGTTCGCTGGCCCGGTTGGTCGGGACGTCCATGATCCGGGCCCACAGAGGAATCCATCGCACCACGTAGGACTCGACGACCCGGGTACCGCCCTCGGTCGGTTCGAAACGGTAGTGCCACTCGGTGGACTCGCGCCCTCCCTCCTCGGTGACGAAGGCGAACTCGCGCCCCGGATCGGCCGCCAGCACCCGGCCCTTCCGGGACCACTTCATCAGGTTGGCCGGTCCCCCGACGTTGTGCCCGAGGAACGTCGCCCCCACGACTGGGTCGGTGGAGCCGTCCGACCACTCCACCCGCTGACACTCCGGGCTCCACTCGCCCATCCGGGGCAGGTCCGCCACGAATGCGTAGATGCGCTCGGGTGGCGCATCGATGACGGTCTCCGCGCTGTCGTGCGTCAGCCACCACCGTGTGCTCGTCTCGGCCATGTCTCCTCCAGCGATCGGATGCTCCCTACAGGAGGATAAGCTAATACCTTTAGCTTATCCTGTCAACACTCCTTCGTGCTATAGTCGAACACATGACGAGGACGACCAGCCCGGAAGCGGCCGCCATGCCGTCGGCGGACCGCCGGCACCGCCGACGGCAGGAGACCATCGACGAGATCCTCGACATCGCCGTGGCCATCATGTCCGAGGAGGGTGTGAACGGGCTGAGCCTGTCGGAGGTGGCGAGGCGACTCGGCGTCCAGCCCCCCTCGATCTACAAGTACTTCCCCTCGCTCATGGCCATCTACGAAGAGCTCTTCCTTCGTGGCCAGAGCGTGCACCTCGAAGTCATGCGCGACTCCATGGCCACCGCCGATCCCGGACTCGATGCGCTCATCGCCGGCCTCGATGCGAGTGGGCGCTGGTTGCTGGCCAACCGGGCGGTGGCCGAACTGCTGTTCTGGCGCCCCGTACCGCGGTTCGAACCCTCGCCGACGGCGATGGCCATCAGCCACGAGATGGCCGACATCCAGCGCGCCGCGTTGGTCGACGCCGTGACAGCCGGCCAACTCGGACCCGGTGCCGACTCCGATGAAGCCGTCTTCCTGGTCTCCACACTGATCATCGGGGTCCTGAGTCAGGCATTCGCCAACGAGCCCGATCTCGAGTGGGGCACCGGGCGCTTCACCCCGCTGTTCCCCAAGCTCATGCGGCTGCTCGTGGCCGTCTATCCGCCTTCGTCCTGAAGGACGGGGAGCCTGGTGCTCCGACGTGAGCAACACGTTTGATCTGACCGAACGTCGAACGCAACAGTGCTTTGACAGGGGATTCGAACAGAATCCCATCGCCTCCACCGAATGGGGAGATCACGGCACTCTTGGAACGGGACGTCGCGGGCTGAACGAGCTGTTGTTCGACGGAGCGGCGAGAGAGGCGCGTGGCTCTTCGATGCCTCTGTCACTCGACGAGCCGGCCGAGCTGCAAGCGTGGGAAAAGTCGCCGGGATCGAACGCCTCGGGGTCGAAGGCCCCGCCCACCCATTCGAGCATCGAGTCGTGTGCGGGATGTACCGGGTCGCTGATGGCATTGAGGAAGTCGGCATAGCCCCCCACGCCGCCACAGTCCTCGGGAGGACAGGCCTGGCGGCCTGCGATGCAGGCCGGGTAGGTCGTACCCGGCGCGGCAGTGACGATCTTCTCCACCACGGGCCCGTGCCGCCAATTGTCGCCGAAGTCGTAGACGTATTCGACGGTCGTTCCCTCCTCGATGACAGCCCCCAGCCGAGTCTGGTGTTCGCTCCTCGACGGGGGCCCCAGCCCTCCCCGTCGTCGGGGCCGGAGCGGACACCGTCGATCTCGAACTCGTGCAGGTGGGAATCCCACCAGCCGAAAGCCGCTTGCAGTACCTCGTGGAGCCGGAGGAGTGTGGCTGACTCCGACACCAGAACCCGACGCCATACCGCCGGCTTGGTACCAACGATCGTGGCCTTCAACTGGTAGATCCGTCGTGGCACCGGCCCGCTACACCTTGAGGACGTGGAGTGCCCGATGCGCTCTGGCCATCTGGTCGTAGTCGTCGTCCTGGGCCACGACCGGCAAGCCGAGGTCGATCGCAGTCGCGGCGATCAGCGCGTCCGTGAGCTTGACCGTCCGCTGGATACCGGCGCATGGAGGCGTTCCCGCAGCCCATCGGCCGGGATTGCGGGGGTCCACCGCCGCCACCGAGGCCGCGGACGCGGTCGGGGCGGCCCGGCCTGTCGAAAGGGCCGTCTGGGCGGTCAGGGGGGATGTGCGCCTCGAGGAACGGCGTGCGCCACCACCCATGGGTTCACCGGTCTCCGGCCGATTCATGGCGACGGCGTGGTACGGACATCCGTCGGCGGGTCTGGTCGAGCTCGATTCGGAGGGCCTGGTTGGCGGCCTGGAGCGACAGGACTGCAGCGATGCCGGCCAGATTGAGGCCGTCGTCGAGCAGCCGACCGATCTGTCGGAGGCGGATGAGGTCGTCGTCGCTGTAGCGGCGGGTGCCACCCTGGCTGCGGGCCGGATTGATCAGGCCTCGGCTCTCGTAGAGCCGGAGGTTCTGTGGGGCGCTGCCCACCAATTCGGCCGCCACCGATATCCCGTACAGGCCCCGGCTCGGATCGGGACGGGCGTCGTACCCCGGCGATCGACCGATGGGAGAATCAACAAGACCACTTGCATCAGACATGCCCTCAAGGGTATAACAAATATGTAGCAACTACCATAGATCTAGAGGCGCAGGAAGGACGCCTCCGGCTGAGACAAGGAGGAAACGTCGTGCTTGTTCGTTCTGATCCATTCCGTCAGGTGGACCGTTTGGCCGAGCAGGTCTTCGGTACCGTCGCCCGTCCGGCGGGCATGCCCATGGATGCGTGGCGTGACGGCAACGAGTTCGTCGTCGAGTTCGACCTGCCGGGAATCGACCCGGCCAGCATCGACCTCGACGTGGAGCGAAATGTGCTGACCGTCCGGGCCGAGCGTCGGCCGGCAACCGGGCCCGAGGTCGAGTTGGTGGCCTCGGAACGCCCGAGGGGTGTGTTCGGGCGACAGGTCATGCTCGGGGACGCGCTCGACACCGGGCGGATCACCGCCGCCTACAACAGCGGCGTCCTCCGGCTCACGATCCCGGTGGCGGAGCGGGCCAAGCCCCGCAAGATCACCGTCACCACCGACGAGCAGCCCGCCGTGCCGACCCCCGGAGACTCCCAGGCGATCTCTGCCACCGCCGAGGATCGCCAGCCGGCATCTGTGTGAACCCTCATGGTCGCGGTGAGATCCGCTGTGGGGGCGAGGGACGAGTTCCTCGCCGTGGTGCTAGCCGATCCTGACCTGCTCGACCTGGCCTTCGCCGAGGTGGTCGCCTCCTGGGAGACCGAGCCGCCGAAGCCGCCGGTTCGGACGCTGGTCGCCACCTCGGAGCAGTGCGGACCGCCGTCGCGGGCGTGGCGGTCGGTCCGCACGTGCCGGTGGCGGCACACGTGGCTACCGACCGCTCCCCACCCCGACGTGGCCCGGTCGCCTCCGGAGTGGTCGGTGCCGGGGTGCCGGGTCGACCGTCACGGAGCCCTCACGGGCGGTTCGGCTCGGGTGGCCTCCGGTCGTGGCGGACCGCGTCGACTCTGCGGATGCATCGATGCGGGAGGTGCGTGCGGGCCGTCCCCGACGGAGTGTCGAAGGAGGTGGTCGATTCCCACGGAGCACATCGTCTGGACCACGAACCCCAGCTCGGCCGGGGATCCGGCGTCCGGCAGAGTCCGGCCCGCGCCCAAGGACTTCTAGAACTTGCCCAGCTCACGGAGCCACGCCGTGGTGGCCACCAGCCCGTCGTCCAGGCTGACCGGGTGGTAGCCGAGCCGGAGGTACGTCTTCGATTCGGTGAGGGGGCGCCGACCGGACGACTGGTCGGCTGCCTTGGACGCCTTGGCGGCCTTGGCGGCGATGGCCACCAGCGTGGCCCCGAACATCGCCGCCAGTTCGGGGTCCTCGGACGGCTGGATGTCGGCGACCCGGTGGTCCATGCCGGCCAGCTCGCAGATCCGGCTGCAGGCCTCGGCCGTGCTCACCACGTCCTCGGGCCGGCCGTCGAGCATGTAGCGCTCCCCGGAAACCCCGCGGTCGAGGGCCAGGAGGCATCCCCGGGCGATGTCGTCGGCGAACACCCAGCTCACCGGGAACCAGAGGTAGGACTGGATCCGCTGGCGGAGGGCGGCGAGCAGCACCCGGTTGAAGCTGGTCCGACCCAGCGCGTTGCTGACCACCGGGGAAGGGCCGAAGATGGCGCCCGGATGCGTGGTGACCACGTCCTGGCCGGCTGCGGCCCTCGCCATGGCGTCCTCGAAGGCGGCCATCTTGGTGACCGTGTACGGATCGGAGCTGGGTGTGGTGGTCACGGGAGCGTCCTCCCGCTCCAGGCCCCCCGAGGTGTCGAAGAAGGTTCCGGTGCTGACCGCGACCACCCGTCGCATGCCCAGGGCCTCGCCGGCATCCAGCACGTGCCTCGTCCCGTCGACGTTGACCGCCCGGAACAGCTCGAGATCCTGGCTCGCCCCACCCAGCAGCGCGGCGCTGTGGATGGCCGAATCACATCCGGCGGCGGCCCGCAGTACGTCGTCGGCGTCGGTGATGTCCCCGGTCGCCACGTTGACACCCAGTTCGATCAGCGGGCCGGTGTCGGCACCGTCGCGGGCCAGGGCCCGGACCGCATCACCGCGCTCGAGCAGGAGCCTGCAGATGTTGGCCCCGGCCAGACCGGTGGCGCCGGTGACGAGAACGGTCTCGCTCATCTCCCGGCATGCTCGGCGGCGGTGTCGGCGTAGGCCGCGTCCACCTGGTCGGGTTCGAACGTGATGACCGGGGGCGCGGTGCCGAAAGGGTCGAGCGTGTGGATGAACCGGTGGGTCCCCATGGAGACGGCGCAGGTGAACCCCAACTCGATGATCTGCGCAGCGGTGAAGACCTCACCGAGCTGGCGGTAGGTCTCGTCGTCGATGGCGTGGTGGTCGGCGGACAGGAGGTCGAGGAACTCGACGGCCAGCCGCTCCTGTTCGGTGAGACCGGCGGCACCGGGCGACACCAGGCAGGCCACGTCCTCGTCGGTGATGGAGTCGTGCTTGCGGGACTGCATGCACGGCTGGCACTCGCCCAACTGGGCGCTGCGGATCCGGATGAGCTCGAGGATCCTTCCCCCGAGGAGGCTGTTCTGGCCCCAGGCCTGGCGGGCCATGTTGGTCTGGATGATCTGGGCCGTCCGGTAGGCGAAGATCTGGAGGGGGACGGGCGTGGCGTAGGTGCCGTCGGCCACCCCCTCCTCGATGATCCGGCGAGGCTCGTCGGCCAGTTCGTCCAAAGGAATCGGTTCGATCCGTGGCATACACTCCCTCTCGACCGGGGGGACCTGTCGTGCCCCCCTCGTCCTGACGATCGTCTCGACACCGAACCTAGAAGGATCGAGGTACCCGTGTCCATGCACCCCTCCTCCGTACTCCTGACCGACCGGGTGGCCGTGGTCACCGGTGGCGGTGCCGGGATCGGTCGGGGTATCGCCCGGGGGCTGGCCGCCTTCGGCGCCAAGGTGGCCATCTGGGAGCGCGACCCCGACACCGCGGCCTCGGCCGCCGACGAGGTCGGGGGCCTGGGCATCCCCACCGACGTCCGGGACGCCGACGCCGTCGACACCGCGCTGGCCCGGACCGCCGAGGAGCTCGGCACGGTGTCGATCCTGGTCAACAACGCCGGCGGGGTGTTCCTCTCTCCCCTGCTCGAAACATCCGAGAACGGTTTCGACGCCCTGTACAAGGCCAACCTCAGGCACGTCCTGGTGTGCACCCAGCGCGCGGCCCGCGCCATGGTGGCGGCCGGCATCGGAGGGAGCGTCATCAACGTGACCTCCATCGAGGGGGTGCGGGCCGCCCCCGGATACGCCGCCTACGCCGCGGCCAAGGCCGGGGTGATCAACTTCACCAAGACCGCCGCCCTCGAGCTGGCGCCGATGGGGATACGGGTCAACGCCCTGGCCCCGGACATCACCCTGACGGAGGGCATGCAGGCGGTGGCCCCGCCCGGAGCCGAGGAGCGCTTCGGACTGGCCATACCGATGGGGCGCGCCGGCCACGTGGACGAGATGGCCGGGGCCGCCGTCTTCCTGGCCGGTGCGCTGTCCAGCTACGTGACCGGCCAGACCCTGCACGTGGACGGTGGCACCCAGGCCTCCAGCGGGTGGACCCACCACCCGGAGACCGGCGAGTACATCCTCGGTTCGGCCTGACCGGTCCCATCCCGCTCAGTCGTCGCGGCCGCCGCTCCCCACGTGGGCGGACATCCCGCCGTCGACCGACAGCAACTGACCGGTGATGTACCGGGACTCGTCCGACGCCAGAAACACCACCGTGTCGGCGATGTCGTCGGGCACGCCCAGATGGGTGGTCAGGACGGCCCGGCCCAGTCCGGTCAGGATCTCATCGGTGAGGTGGGTCCGCACGGCATCGGTGATGATCAGCCCGGGAACGATGGCGTTGACCCGGATGTTCTGCTTTCCGTGGGAGGTGGCGACATACATCGTCAGGGTGTTCACGCCCGCCTTGGACACCCCGTAGGCGGTGCGCGTCCGGTCCCCCTTCAGCGACGCCCCCGACGACATGTTGATGATGGACCCTCCGCCGCCGCGCACCATCTCGGGGATGGCGTGCTTGCACATCAGCATCTGGCTGGTCAGGTTGACGGCCAGGGTGCGCTCCCACACCTCGAGGTCCAGGTCGGTCACTGGGGTGTCGCGGTCGAGGAAGCCGGCGTCGGTGAGCGCGGCGTTGTTGTGCAGGATGTCGAGTCGACCGAAATGGTCGACCACGGTGCGGATGGCCGCGACGACGCCCGGTTCGTCGGACAGGTCGACCCCGACGGCCAGTGCGTCACCCCCGGTGGCGACGATGTCGGCAGCCACCCGTCCGGCTCCGTCGCCGTCGATGTCGAGCACGGCCACGCCGGCCCCTTCGCGGGCCAGGGCGCGCACCGTGGCCGCCCCGATGCCCCCGGCACCTCCGGTGACCACGGCCACCTTGCCCGCCACCCGTCCTCTGCCCGGGTCGGACATCTCAGGACACCGGGCCGGCGCTCGTGGGCGATCCGACGGATTGGACTGTGGACATGGATCCCCCTGGGCGCCCTGCGGTGCACGACCGCCGGATGGTATGTCCGGTGCACCCGGGTTGCCAAGCCCGGACCGACCGGCCCCTCGGAGGGTTGCCGGTCACGGCGACCGGGTGCCGCGACGGTCATGCGACCGGCGGAGGTCAGCCGAGGGCTCTGGCCAGCAGCTGCTGGAGGGTGGCCCGCTCCGGGCCGGTGAGCCGGGCCAGGACGTCCCCCTCGACGCCCTCGATCCCCTTCTCGGCGCCGTCGAGCGCCCGCCGCCCCTCGTCCGTGATCTCCACCACGTGCCGGCGGCGGTCGGTCGGGTCACGACGCCGGACGGCGAACTCCCTCGACTCGAGATCGTTCAGGAGCAGCACCAGGTTGTTGGCGTCGACGTACAGCAGCTCCCCGAGCTCCTGTTGGGCGATCGGGCCGTGGTCGCGCAGCACGGCCAGCGTGGTGAACTCCTTCACCCGCATCCCCAGGTGCTCCTCGGACGTCCGCCGGTAGATGAGCTTGGTCAGCTGGGTCAACAGGACCGTCACCCCGGGTGTGGTGCTCGTCGACATCGATCGCAGTATACCCACATCGATCACGAACGACCCGATTACCACCAACGCTTGACACTCACTAAACTAGTGACTATCAATAGGTCCACCAATACCGAGAGACCGAGGAGTCCCATGCCGTCGTCCATCCGCGGCTTCGTCCACCGACGTCGCCGCTGGGTCGCCCTGATCGTCGTCTGCTTCGCGATGTTGATGAACACGCTCGACCAGACCATCGTCAACGTGGCCGTGCCCACCATCCAGCGCGACCTGCACTTCACCCAGGCCTCGCTCGCCTGGGTCATCGACGCCTACCTGATCACCTTCGCCGGGGCCCTGCTGCTGGCCGGTCGGCTCGGGGACCTCATCGGTCGGAAGAAGGTCTTCCTCGTCGGCGTGGCCCTGTTCACCCTGGCGTCGGTGGCCTGCGGGGCCGCCGACACCCAGTCCCTCCTCATCGGGGCCCGGTTCGTGCAGGGCCTGGGGGCCGCGCTGTCGTCGTCGGTCATCCTGGCCATCATCGTCGCCGACTTCCCCGTCCCGGCGGAACGAGCGAAGGCGATGAGCTCCTACATCATCGTGGCGGTGGGCGGCGGGTCGTTGGGCCTGCTGGTCGGGGGGTACGTGACCCAGGCACTCAGCTGGCACTGGATCTTCTTCATCAACATCCCCATCGGCATCGTGACCTTCGTGGCCGGTACCCTGCTGATCGACGACAACGCCGGGCTCGGTATCCGGGCCGGGCTGGATGTCGGCGGCGCGGTGCTGAGCACCGGCGGGCTGATGCTGGCGGTCTACGCCATCGTGAGCTCGACCCAGTACGGGTGGAGCTCCGCCCACACGCTGGCGTTCGGCGGCGCCGCCGTCGTGGTGCTCGCCGGCTTCGTCCTCCTCCAGAGCCGGCTGGCCCATCCGATGATGCCCCTCCGGGTGGTGCGATCCCCGGGCCTGCTGACCTCGAGCCTGGTCCGGGGCCTGATGGTGGTGGGCATGTACAGCACCTTCTTCATCGGCGTGCTCTACTTCCAGCACGTGCTCGGCTTCGACCCCATCGTCACCGGCCTCGCCTTCCTCCCCCAGACGCTGATGGTGGCAGTGATGTCCACCGGGTTGACCGCCCGGATCATGGGCAGGCTCGGACCCAAGACCACGTCGCTCGTGGGCCTGACGGTGGTCGCTGTCGGACTGGCGTTGTTCGTCACCTCCGGCCCCGACACCGCCTACTTCCCCCAGATCTTCGCGGCGGTGCTGCTGATCGGGTTGGGGGCGGCCACCGCGTTCACACCCCTGCTGACCATCGCACTGGCCGCTGTCCCCGCCGCCGACGCCGGTATCGGCTCGGGCATCGTCAACGTCTCCCAGCAGGTGTCGGGCGTGCTGTCGGTGGCGATCCTCGGGGCCGTCTCCGCCAGCCACTCCGCCGCCCTGCTCGCCTCGGGGAGCTCGGTCGTGAGGGCCCTCGACGGCGGGTACCGACTGGCCTTCGTGGTGGCCATGGTCAGCGTGCTGGTGGCGATCGTGCTCGGCGCCCTCCTCCTCCGGCGGTCCGGTACCGCCCCCGAGGCGCCGCCGGCGACCGACGAGTCGTTCGAGGCGGAGGCCGAGACGATGATCGCCGAGATCATGTGAGCGCCCCGCCGGACGTGCACCCGGGCCGCCCGGTGGGATGATCGGGTCCATGGCGAACGGCGCGCGACCCCGGGGTGGACCCGGCTGCCTCGGCCTGGTGGTCGGCACCCTGGTCCTGGCCGTGGTCCTCGCCCTGGTCTTCCTGGTCGGGTTCATCGCCCTGGGGGTGTTCGCCGCCCTGTTCGTCGCCGGCCTGGTGGTGGTGGGCGTGGACCGGCTGCTGCTGGCGCTCAGCCCGAAGCGACGGGCACGGCGGGCCGAGCGGGGTGCGGCATTCACCTGGCAGTTCGGTCGGCTGCCGTCGGGACCGATCATCGATGCCACGGCCATCGACACCACCCCCGACCCCGACGATCCGCACGGCGATCCGGAACCACGGGCCCCGACGGCGGAGTAGCGGCCGGGTGACCCGACGGGCGGCCTACCCGTGTTCGGCCGGCTCCGCCCGCTCCACCCGGACGCCGGTGAAGTCGGGCTGTGCGCGCCAGCGCTCGAGGTAGCCGACGTACTCGAGCAGGCTGCCGGTGTAGGTGAGGTTGCGGGCCGCCCGGCCGTCGATCGCCTGCTGCTCGCTGTTGTAGAAGCTGGGCGTGCAGCTCATGAAGTAGCGGGCGCCCCCCATGCCGACGCCGAGCAGCACCGAGAGCCACTCGTCCTCGGCGGCCTCCTCGGGCTCGATCTCGATAATCCCCTGCTCGACGCAGGCCTCCACGATGTGCGCCACGTGGTTGGCCGACTCGGAGAGCAGGTGCGAGAAGTTGGTGCCGAACCCCCCCTGGACGAGGCTGATCAGCAACAGGTTGGGGAACCCGCTGGCCAGCACCCCGTGCAGGGTGTGGGCCCCCTTGGCCCAGCGATCCGAGAGGGCGACGCCGCCCCGACCCTTGGGGTCGAAGCCGAGTCGGTGGTGCAGGTCGGTGGTGACCTCGAAGCCGGAGGCGTAGATGAGCAGGTCCACCGGGTACTCCACCCCGTCGACCACGGGGCCCCGGGCGGTCATCTCGTCGACCCCCCGCCCGTTGGTGTCGACCAGGTGCACGTTCGGCCGGTTGAAGGCCGGTAGGTAGTCGTCGTGGAAGCAGACCCGCTTGCAGTGCTTGCCCCAGTAGGGCTTCAGCTTCTCGGCGGTCCCGGGGTCCTCGACGATCGCGTCGATCCGCCGCCGGATGGTCTCCATGGCCTCGAAGTCGGTCCGCTCGAGCGCCTCGGCCTCCTCCTCCGACGCCGGGGCCTTCTGGGTGTCGACCCACATCATCTCCGTCCAGCCGTCGGCCACCATGTCCACCTCGGGCTGGGCGCCGGTCACCGCCTGGGTGAAGTTGACGATCCGCTCGTGCTGCCAGCCGGGCTCGAGGCTGCGGAACCACTCGACATCGGTGGGCTGCTGGTTGCGGATGCCCACCGCGCCGGGGGTCCGCTGGAAGACGTAGAGCTCCTTGGCCACCCGGGCGACCTGGGGCACCACCTGCACGGCCGTCGCCCCGGTGCCGATGACGCCCACCCGCTTGTCGGCCAGGTTGTCCATCGGTTCGGTGGGGCTGCCGCCGGTGTAGCCGTAGTCCCACCGGCTGGTGTGGAAGGCCTTGCCCGCGAACGTCTCGATGCCGGGGATACCCGGCAGCTTGGCCTTGTGGAGGATCCCCCCGGCCAGGACGAAGAAGCGGGCCGAGAGCCGGTCGTGGCGGCTGGTGGTGACCTGCCAGCGCCGGGCCGCCGCGTCCCACTCGGCCCCGGTGACGTCGGTCTGGAAGAGGGCGCGCGGGTAGAGGTCGAACGTGCGGGCCAGCAGCTTGGAGTACTCGAAGATCTCGGTGGCGCTGGCGTAGTGCTCGGTGGGCATGAAGCCGGTCTCCTCGAGGAGCGGCAGGTACACGTACGACTCGACGTCGCACATGCAGCCCGGGTACCGGTTCCAGTACCAGGTGCCGCCGAAGTCACCCGCCTTCTCGACGATGCGGACGTCGGTGATCCCGTGCTTGGCGAGGTGAATGGCGGTGAGCATGCCGGCGAAGCCCCCGCCCACGATGACCACCGTGACCTCCTCGACCACCGGGTCCCGGGTGAAGCCCGGCTCGACGAACGGGTCCCGGTCGAGGTCCTCGAACTCGTCGGTCAGGTCGCGGTACTGCGCCATACCCTCCGGGCGGAGACGCTTCTGCTTCTCTTCCTGGTAACGCCGGCGCAGCTCATCGATCGATGGGCCCCCTGCACTGCTGTCCTGCTCCGTCACGGTCGCCCTTCCCCTGTGGACCGCACCTGCCGGCTCGGTCGGATCTACCCGGGACGATCCTGACACGCGCGGCGGTGACCTCGAAAAACGCCGACCGCTGCGCGATGGCCCGGAGCTGGGAGTTCGAGCCGAAGACCAGGTCGACAGCGGTGCCCGTCCACCGGGTCGATCAGCGGTGACGGTGGGCCCGCCTACACCTTCACCGGGGTGAACGACCCGTCCGCACGGAGATCGCTCCGGCGCGCCGGGCCGGTGAAGTCGACCGTCGCCAGGTCGACCACGTAGGTCTGGGGGTCGTCGACCATCCGGTAGGCGTAGCGCGGCGTGCTCAGGTTGAGCACGGTGTCCCAGACCGTCACCTCGGGCACCAGGGACGTGCCCATCCGCTCCCTGATGAGGCCCTGGGGGATGTCGAAGGCGTTGCAGACGTGCAGGGCCAGCCGCTCGGCCGACGCGGCGTCGGTGGCCCGGTCGAGCAGGTGGAGGACGGCGCACAGGCGGACGAACCTCGACGTCGGCGAGTAGTCGGCCGGGATGCCGCGGAGGCCCTCGCCCTGGCCGGGCGACGTGAGGTCGAGTCCCCCGATCGTCTCGTCCGGGGGGTTCTCGGCGGAGATCCCCAGGTAGTTGCCCAGGTTGATCAGGTGCCAGTCGAGGTAGGGCGCGTTGGTGGCGACGCCGACCGGGTTGTCGACCACCCGGGTCCCCCCGGGATGCAGCTCGATGGCCACCGAGCCGGTGGTGTCGTGAACGAGGCAGTGGACCGGCGGCACGAATCCCATGCCGGGGTCGCGGCCCACGATGTTCACCGTGGACATCGCCGCCTTCACCTCGTCGACGCTGGCACAGGTGCCGAGGAGGAAGGCGGCGATGTCGAGCTGCGACAGGTCGTCGCCGTCGCCCCGGGGACGCCGGTAGGTGCAGTAGCCGCCCGGCATGTAGAGGAGGTGGGCGCTGATCCCCGCCTGGTTGATGCCGTCGACCAGCCAGTCGGCGTGGCCGAACACCCCCATGCCGACCACCCCCTGGACGGCCCTCCAGGCCCGTGATGGGGTGCCGTCGTCGAGTGCACCGCCGCCGGCGTGGTCGGCGGGCAGCACCGCCAGCTGGGTGGGCATGCCCACCGGAAACTCCATGCTGCGGCCGGCGACGACCGTGCCGTCCTGCGCGGCGGGAAGCTTGAAGGTCATGCACATGGCCGGTCCTGCTCTCTGGTGGTGGGACCCTTGCCGGACGGCACCGTGGTGCCCGGTGGCCCGTCGGGGAGGTGGTCGACCGGGCGGCAGGCGCCCCACCCGAGACCGTATGCGACGACCCCGTCCCGGGCGAGTCCGGCTACCCGGGTCGGCGAGGTGGGGTTCCGGCACCCACCACCGCGTAGGATCGTCCCAATGTTCACGACGGGCCGTGGAGCGGTCGGATCCACCCCGCGGGCCGGCCACCCACCGGGTCCCGTGGCGGCGGGGCGGCGGTGACCGACAACCCGTTCCGACGGGTCCAGATCGGCCTGGCCGCCCTGGCGCTGGTCGTGGTCATCGGGACCGCCGGCTACGCCGCCCTCGGGTTCGGGCTGCTCGAGTCCCTGTACCAGACGATCGTCACCGTCTCCACGGTGGGCTACGCCTTCCCGCATCCGATCGGGGACGGGGCGAAGGTGTTCACCATCGTCCTCATCCTGCTGGGGGTGGGGACGGCGCTGTACACGTTCACAGTGACGTTGGAGGTGCTCATCGACGGGCACATGCGGGAGCTGATCAGGAGGCGCAGCATGGACCGTGACATCGGGAAGATGACCGGACACGTGGTGATCTGCGGCTGGGGGAGGGTCGGCCGGGAGGTCGCCCGGTACCTGGGCACCGCCGGCCAGCAGATCGTCGTCGTCGACCGCGACGCGGACCGGATCGCCGCCGTGGGCCACTCGACCGTCACCGGGGACGTCACCGACGACGCCACGCTGCTGCGGGCCGGGATCGAACGGGCGGGCACGCTCATCGCCGCACTGGACACCGACGCCGACAACCTGTTCGTGACGGTGTCCAGCCGTTCCTTCAATCCCACCATCCACGTCATCGCCCGGGCCCGGGGTGAATCGTCGGAGGCGAAGCTGCTGCGGGTCGGGGCCGATCGGGTGGTCAACCCCCAGCGGCTCGGCGGGGACCGGATGGCGGCCTTCGTGACCCAGCCCCACGTGGTCGACTTCGTCGACGTGGTCATGCACGACGGCTCCCTCGAGTTCCGGCTCGAGGAGCTGCTGGTGGGCGCGGACTCGCCCCTCGCCGGTCAGACCCTGCGGTCCACCCAGGTCCACGGGCGGACCGGGTGCCTGGTGCTGGCGATCCGGCGTCCCGACGGGAGCTTCACGCCGAACCCTTCACCCGAGGTCGAGGTGGCGGCCGGCGACGTGCTGATCGGCGTGGGCACCGCAACCCAGCTCGCCGCGCTGGCGGCGTATGCGTCGGAACGGTGAACCGCAGCTCCGGGATCGGTCACCGATCGGGAACCTGCTGGGTGATGCAGTGGACGTTCCCCCCGCCGAGCAGCAGCTCCCGACCCGGCACCCCGTCGATCTGGCGCCCCGGGAACTCCTCCCCCAGCCGCTCGGCCGCCATGGCATCGGTCCGTTCGTCGAGGAGCGGGTGGACCACCGACCCGTTGGTGACGAGGAAGTTCACGTAGGAACCGGCCATCCGGTCCCCGGCCGACCGGGCACGGGCGTGCTCACGGTGGTCGACGCCGGCCGCCTCCTCGGCGGTGATGGTGAGCGGACCCGGTGCCGGGAGCAGGCCCACCTCGAGGCGCCGGCCCCGGGCGTCGACCGCCGACTCGAGCACCCTGCGGGCCTCGGCCGAGACCGCCGCCTGCGGGTCGCCCGCATCCTCGGTCCAGGTCAGCAGCACCCGCCCCGGCTGCGAGAAGCAGGCCAGGTTGTCGACATGGCCGTCCGTCTCGTCGCCGACGACGCCCCGGGGGATCCAGATGACCTTCTCCACCCCCAGGTAGGACCGCAGGTGGGCCTCGATCTCGGCCCTGGTCAGGCCGGGGTTCCGGTTCCGGTTCAGCAGGCACTCCTCCGTGGTGAGGCAGGTGCCCTCGCCGTCGACGTGGATGGAACCGCCCTCCAACACCAGCGGGGCCCGGTAGCGCGCCACGCCTTCGAGATCGCACACCTTGGCCGCCACCAGGTCGTCCTGGTCCCACGGGAAGTAGAGCCCGCCCTCCAGTCCACCCCAGGCGTTGAACACCCAGTCCACCCCCCGCAGCTCCCCGGTCCGGCGATCGACCACGAAGGTGGGCCCCGTGTCGCGGCACCAGGCGTCGTCGGTGGTCATCTCCGCCACCTGTACGGCATCCGGCAAGGTGGCTCGGGCGTGCTCCCACTGGTGGGCGGACACCAGCACGGTCACCGGTTCGTACCGGGCCACCGCCCCGGCCACCGCCGCGAACGCCACCTGGGCCGGCTTGGCCCCCAGCCGCCAGTTGTCGGTCCGCTCCGGCCAGATCAGGTAGCAGCGCCGGTGCGGTTCCCACTCCGCCGGCATGTGGAAGCCATCGTCCCGGGGGGTGGTGTCGAGGGCACGTGCGGGCACGGGGACTCTTTCGGTGGGGGGTGGTCGGCTGGCCGCCGAGCCTACTGCCGGGGGGCGGGCGGTAACGTTGGCGCCGCGTGGAGGCGCCCGGCGCATCCCCGCCGACATCCCACGACCGGAAGCAGGTACGGATGAGCCAGACCGCCACGGTGGCAGTGATCCAGCGGGCCTTCGGGGAGGATCGGGACGAGAACCGCGACGCCACGGTGGCGCTGGTGGCCGATGCCATCGCCGCCGGCGCCGACATCGTGCTCCCCTCCGAGCTGTTCGAGGGCCGCTACTTCTGCCAGCACGAGGACCAGTCCTTCTTCGCCTGGGCCACCACGCTCGAGGACAACCCGGCGGTGGCTGCCGTCCGGAAGGTCACCGCCGGCACCGGGGCGGTGGTGCCCGTCTCGTTCTTCGAGGCGGCCCTGCCCGCCTACTTCAACTCGGTGGCCGTGGTGGAGGACGGCGAGGTGCTCGGTCTGTACCGCAAGGCCCACATCCCCGACGGCCCGGGCTACGAGGAGAAGTTCTACTTCAACCCCGGCGACACCGGCTTCCGCACCTGGGCCACCCGCCACGGCCGCATCGGGGTGGGTATCTGCTGGGACCAGTGGTTCCCCGAGGCCGCCCGGGCCATGGCGCTCCAGGGAGCCGACCTCCTCCTCTACCCGACCGCCATCGGCAGCGAGGTGGGGAGCCAGGCCGACAACGACACCGCCGACATGTGGCGTCGGGCCATGGACGGCCACGCCGTCTGCAACCACCTCCCCCTGGCCGCCGCCAACCGGGTGGGGACCGAGGACGACCTCACCTTCTACGGCACCTCGTTCATCGTCGACCACCGCGGCCGGCCGCTGGCCGAGGCGGGCCGGGCCACCACCGAGACCCTGTTCGCCGAGGTCGACTTCGCCCGGGCCCGGGCCGACCGGGCCGGCTGGGGGATCTTCCGCGACCGGCGGCCCGACCTCTACGGCGACCTCACCCGTTACCAGGCCTGAGGGCGGCGGAGGTGTCCGCCACCAGGGCGGAAGTCCCGGGCCCGATCCTGATCGGACACCGGTGGCGTAGTGCCTCCGCCGTCACCGTGGGGCCCGGCCGGGGGCTCCGGTCGCCGGCGATAGCCTCGCCGGGTGACCACCGCTCCCTCCCGGTACCCCGGCGCTCCCGGATCGCGGTAGGCGACGGTGGTCCCCGACAGCTACACCGCGTTCTTCGCCGCCGGGGCCGGGGTGGCCGGGGCCCTGATCGGGCTCCTCTTCGTGGCCATCTCGGTCGGGGCCGGGGCCACCGCCGAGGAGGGCCGGCTCGAGTTCGACGTCCGGGCCGGGCGGGCCTTCTCGGCGCTGACCGACGCCCTGGTGGTGTCGCTCTTCGCCCTCATCCCCGGCACCGACCTGGGCAGCACCGCCCTGTGGGTCGCCCTCATCGGGTTCACCTCGTGCATCGCCCTCGGGCTGCTGCTGGTGCGCGCCCGCGGCGTGGTCCGCCGCCGCAGCCAGCTGGCCATGCTCGGGCTCCAGGCGCTGGTCTTCATCTACCAGGCGGCCGTGGGTGCGCAGCTGATGCGCCACCCGCGCCAGGTGTCGTCGGTCCACACCCTGGCCGTCCTCACCGTCGTCTTCCTCCTGATCGGGATGGCCCGGTCGTGGCAGCTGATCGGCGGCCGCGACACCGGCCTCCTCAGCGCCGTGGCCGAGGTCGTCCGCCAGCGGCAGGCGGCGGCCGACGATCCCGCCGACTGACCTCCCCCGGGGCGGCGTCGTGCAGCCGTAACGGTCGGGAAACGGGGTGGAAACACGCGCTGGTTAGGTTGCCCGGCAGTGGTCCATGGCGTCGCCGGATCGAGCCCGGCGGCGCGGCATCGGGCAGGCACCCGTCGGGAGGGCACCATCGAACACGAGTCGCAAGACGTCCGGGAGGGAACCGGGCCCCCGCAGGGCCGGCCCGAGCCGGCCATGACCGACAGCGCCCTCCCCGTGGAGTTCCAGGGCCTGTGGCGGAGGTGGTCCGTCAGCCTCGGCACCGAGCCCCGCACCGAGCCGGCCCTGGTGCTGTGGTGGCAGGCGCCCCGGGCCTTCATGGACATCCGGTGGCGATTCGCCTCGCCCGACGGCCACCTCGACGGGCTCTCCGAGGACCGGGTGACGGCCGGCCACACCACCTACGAGCCGGTATCGGCCGATGGCGGCTACCTCACGTGGCACCACGACATCGACTCCCTGTCGGGGTCGGGCGCCGACCGGGCGGCCGTCCACTGGGAGGGCGACGACCTGGTGGAGGTGGGGACGGTGGCGGTCGACCCCGACGGCGCTCCGGTGACCTTCACCGAGGTGTGGCGGCGGGTGGGCCCGGAACTGCCCCAGATCGGTGACCACGTGGCGCCCGGGTGGCGGGTGCTGACCGCCCACGCCGAGCGGTGGCGGCTGGAGCTGACCATCCCGTCGGACCCGGTCGAGAGCGCCGCGCTCCAGCTCCAGTGCCGCAACCGCGCTCACTGGTCGCTGGAGGCCACCTTTCCGCCGGCGTCGCCGGCCGTCTCACGCTGACGTGCCTCGGACCAGCGGATCCGTTCGGTGCGGAACCGACCGGCCGACGGGGGGTGCGACCGGTCGGTTCCGTCCTCGGTTCGGCGACCGTCGGTGGCGCGGTCGGCGGACCACGACGGACCCACCAGGGTGAGCGGCATCGGCATCGGCGTCTCCTGTCGGCAGCGGGGTGGTGTCTGCCGTCCAGTCAACCCGCACCGTGTTGCGCCCGGTCGACCGGCGCGTTGCCAGTGTGTGAACGGAGGCCCCGACCGGCCCCCAATCGGGCTCAGGCGGCCGGGCGGGGCTCCGGCAGCCCGAACCGCTCGCGGATGGTGGCCTGGATGTCCTCCACCGACTGGGTGGCGTCGATGGTGGCCACGTACTCCTTGCGCTGGAAGATCTCGATCAGGGGCTTGGTCTCGCGGTGGTAGTCGGCCAGCCGCCGGTCCAGCGCCTCGGGGTTGTCGTCGGCCCGCACCTCGAGGGTCCCGTGGCAGACGTCACAGGTGTTCTCCACCCGGGGGCGTGAGGCGATGAGGTTGTAGTCCATGCCGCACTGGGAGCACAGGCGGCGGGCCAGGACCCGGCGCTGGACCTCCTCGTCGGGGAGGTCGAGGTCGATCACCCCGTCGATGTCGTACCCCTCGAGGAAGAACTCGGCCTGGCGGGCGTTGCGGGGGAAGCCGTCGATGATGAACCCGAAGTTCCAGTCGTGCTCGGCCAGCCGGTCGCGCACCACCGACTCCACCAGGTCGTCCTCCACCAGGTGGCCGGCGGCCACCGTGCGCTTGACCTGGGCGCCCAGCTTGGTGTGGTGCTCGACATTCCACCGGAAGATGTCGCCCACGCTGAGATGCTCGAGGTCGTAGGCCTCGGCCATCAGCTTGGCCTGGGTCCCCTTGCCGCTGCCCTGGATGCCCATGATGATGAACTTGTGCACCGGTCCCCTGCCGATCAGGCGCCGGCGGCAGCCGATTCGGCAGCCGCCTTCAGGTTGACGAGGGTGTGCTCCATCCCGGCCCGGTTGTGGGCGCTGCGGTCCGTCACCCCGCTCACCGACTTGCCACCGAGCCGGGCGATGGTCCCCCGCTGATCGGTCCACGTCTCGGTCACCGCGCACCCGGTAGCGGTCGGCTCGAACGTGTAGCGCCACTCGGCCACCTTGAACCCCTTGGCCGTCACCCGGAAGGCGAACTGACGCCCCGGATCGGCGGCGATGACCTCGCAGTTGGTGGTCCACCGCTTGGCGCCGTGCTCGTTGGCCCCGCGGAACCTCGCACCGGTGGCCGGTCCGGTGGCGCCGCCCACCCAGGTACCGGCCCGCGCTTCGGGAGACCACTCGCCCATCCGGGTGACGTCGGCCACCAGGGCCCAGACCTGCCCGGCCGGTGCCTCGATCCGGCGGGTCACGCTCACCTGTTCACCCATGGCGACCACGGTAACAAGCCGGGCGGCCGGCCCGCGCCGGGCGCGCCGTGGACGGTTGGCCGCGCCCCCGGGGTGCTCCCTGGTAGAACCCGTCCATGGACGAGGGTCTCCCCGCCGACCGGGACGAGCACACCCGGCGGACCCTCGACGCCTACGAGCGCCTGGCCGGCGTGTGGTCGGCCACCACCGACGACGGCCCGTTCAACGGCCATCTCGAGCGACCCGCGCTCCGCTCGCTGGTGCCGGGCCCCCTGGCCGGCCGGACCGTCCTCGACGCCGGGTGCGGATCGGGGGCCCAGTGCGAGTGGCTGCTGGCCGAGGGGGCCGACGTGATCGGGGTCGACCTCAGCCCGTCGATGGTGGCCGAGGCCGCCCGGCGCTGCGACGGGCGGGGCCGCTTCCTCGTGGCCGACCTGGCCGAGCCGCTCCCCCTTCCGGCCGCGACGGTCGACGGCATCACCTGCTCGCTCGCCCTCCACTACCTCGGGGACTGGTCGGTGCCACTGGCGTCGTTCGCCACGGTGCTCCGCCCCGATGGGTGGGTCGTGCTGTCCCTCGACCACCCGTTCGGCACCACCCTGCCCGGCCAGCGGGGCGGCTACTTCGACACCGAGCTGGTGGCCGACACCTGGGTGAAAGCCGGCGTCGAGGTGACCCAGCACTTCTGGCGCCGTCCCCTGGGGGCCGTCATCGATGCGTTCGCGGCAGCCGGGTTCGTGGTCGACCGGGTGGTCGAGGCCCAGCCGTCCACGGAGGCGGTCGAGCGGTTCCCCGAGCTGGCCGAGGTGGTGGGCCGGCCCTGGTTCCTCGTCGTGCGGCTGCTCCGGCGCCCGGAGGTCAGCCCGCCGGCGGCGGGGTGAACCCCGGGCCGGCGGCCCGGTCGATGACCCGGGCGATCGCCAGCAGCCGCCGGTCGGAGAGGAAGGGCCCGACCACCTGGACGCCCACCGGCAGCCCCGCCGGGGTCGGACCGGCGGGGAGGGTCACCACCGGCAGCAGTACCGAACCGATCGCCCCGCACCAGGCCATGGCCACCAGGTGGGGCACCGGGGTGCCGTCGACCTCGAGGACCCGGTCGGTGAGGGGACGGTCGACGTCGTGGGGGAAGGCGGCGGTCGGCAGCACCGGGGCCAGCACGGCGTCGAACCCCTCGAAGCACTCGGCCCAGCGGCGCCGCTCGTGCTGCCGGCGGCTGTCGGCCCGGGCCCGGGCCCGGTAGCGGGGGGCCAGCGACCGGGCCGCCTCCGCCATCGGGTCGTCGCCCGGCAGGTCGCTGAGCGCGGCGAAGGCGGCGAAGGCGTCGTCAGGGAGGCCCGACCCGATGATCGGGAGGACCAGCTGCTGCCACGATCGCAGGCCGTCCTCGAGGGGGACCGGCAGCGGGACCGCCTCCACCCGGGCGCCGGCCACCGCCAGCCGGTCGGCGAAGGCCACCAGGCCGGTCCGGACGTCCGAGGCCAGCGGCACCAGATCGCTCCCCTCGGCGAAGACGGTGGCCACCCGCAGCGAGCCGGGCCCGTCGATCGGCGGGCCGGCCTGGAGGTCGAGGCGCCATCCGACGGCGTCCTCCGGCAACGGGCCGCCCAGCACCCCGAGCGCCAGCGCCAGGTCGTCGAGGCCGCGGGCCAGCGGGCCGCTGCAGTTGACGTCGGCCTCCAGCACGGAGCCGGGCGGGCCGGGGATGTGGCCCCGGCCCGGGACCACGCCCCACGAGGGCTTGAGCCCGTAGACGCCGTTGCAGTGAGCCGGGATCCGGATCGAACCCCCGATATCGCTGCCCAGCTCCAGCGGGGTCAGCCCGGCGGCCACCGCGGCGGCCGACCCACCCGACGAGCCGCCGGCGGTGCGGGTCACGTCCCACGGGTTGTTGGTGGTGCCGTAGACGTCGTTGAAGGTCTGGAAGTCCCCGGCGTAGAGAGGGGTGTTGGTCTTGCCGATGACAATCGCCCCGGCCCCCTTCAGGCGGGCCACGGCCAGGGCGTCGGTGGTGGGGACGTGGTGGGCCAGCTCCGGCGCCCCAGAGGTGGTCACCAGGCCCTCGGTCTCCCACACGTCCTTGACCGTCAGGGGCAGGCCGTGGAGCGGCCCGGTCGCCCCGCCCCGGGCGGTGGCGGTGTCGGCCTCGTCGGCGGCGGCCAGGGCCCGCTCGGTATCGAGGGCCACCACCGCGTTGAGGCGCGGGTTCTCCCGGCCGATCCGGTCGAGGAGGTGGCCGGTCAGCTCGCGGCTGGAGAGCGACCGGTCGCGCAGGGCCGCCACCAGCTGGGTGGCGGTGGCGGTGGCGATGTCGAGGTCCATCCCCGAAGCGTAGGCAGGGCGGTGACCGGGTGCCTCAGGAACCAGCGGCCGCCTTCTTCGCCTGCTCCCAGGCGCCGACCATGGCGCCGAAGCGCATCGGGTTGTAGACGTCCTCCTCGGAGGACCACCGGCCGTCGCCGGCGCACTTCAGGATGGTGAGGTTGTACTCCTGGTGGACGGACCCGTCGCCGGGGTCCTCCATGCGGTTCCAAACCTGGCAGACCACCCAGCCCTTCTCCTCGTCGATGACGTACCACTCGATGGGGAACTCGGGCATGGCGTTGCCCGGGTACTCGGCCATGGTGGCGCTGATCCACTCGAGGATGGCGGCCCGTCCCCTGAACTCCCCGTAGTGGTGCTCGATGTAGGTGGCATCCTCGGTGAAGAGGTCGGCCCAGGGGCCCCAGTCGCCCGACGCCCCCGACTCGGCCGCCCGCCTCTGGTACTCCTCGAACGCCGACTCGAGCTCGGCCCTGCTCCATGCACCCATGATCGCGGCTCCTCACCGGCCCCCTGGGCCCGAGCGCCCAGTGTGGGGTGCGCCGACCGGGCGGTCAAACCCCGGCCGCCCCCACCGCTCACCCTTGGTCGAGGAACCCCCGGAGCCGGTCGGCGACCGTCGGGAACCGGGCGCACAGGTCGCCGACATCGCCCGGCTCCACGTCCTGCGGCTCCACGCCCGGCCACTCGGTGCTCGTCCCGAGGAACCAGGCGCCCCCGGGCGCCAGCCGGGCGGTGTGGAAGGTGCCGCCGGGGATCACCAGATGGAGCACCTGGCCGGCGGCCAGGTCGGCGCCGACCACCGCCTCCCCGTGGCCACCGTCCGGGTGCAGCAGCAGCACCTCGAGCGGATCGCCGAGCTGGAAGGAGTAGAGCTGGTCGTTCCGGATGCAGTGGAGCCGCACCGGGGCCTCGGGAGCGACCAGAAAGGTGAGGGCGGTACCGATCGGCCGCCCCGACTCGAACGGGGCGGCCAGGCCGCCGGGGGCGATGCGCTCGGTGGCCCGGTAGGTCTCGACCACGTAGCCGCAGGTGGGATGGGCGACGAGCCCGAGCCGGTGGCGGAGCTCCTCGGCGGTGGGTGCGGTCATGTGGTCCCTCTTCCTCCCGGGTGGCCGTTCCGACGACCGACGGACGCCGGGGCACGGACCCGACGCCACTGTACGGCCGGCGCTGCCGGGCATCGTCACCCCGGGCACCGGCTCGGTGGCGGGCGGACCGGGGTCGCCCGGTCGCGATCACGCGGGATCAGCCCCCCTTGGCCGTCATCGCGACCGGAGGTGCGCCCGCCGCGCCCGGTACCTTGGCACCATGGGCCGGAGGCTTCTCACCATCGCCGGACCCGTGCTCCTTCTGGTCCTGCTGGTGGGGGTACCGGGACCCCGGGCCGTCGCCGCCCGGGTGCGTCGGTCCGCCACCTCCCACGCCCTGACGCGACCGGTGAGCACCAGCCCGGTCGTGGGCATGGCCACCGATCCGGCCACCGGCGGCTACTGGATGGCCACCGCCGACGGTGCGGTGTTCGCCTTCGGCGCCCCCTTCCACGGGTCGATGGGCGGCACCCCGCTCAACCAGCCGATCGTGGGCATCGCCGCGACCCCCGACGGGGGCGGCTACTGGCTGGTGGGCGCCGACGGGGGGCTGTTCGCCTTCGGGGACGCCCCGTTCCGCGGTTCGATGGGGGGCGCCCCGCTGACCCGGCCGATCGTGGGCATCGCCGCCGATCCGGCGAGCGGGGGCTACTGGGAGGTGGCCGCCGACGGGGGGCTGTTCGCCTTCGGCGCCCCGTTCCTCGGCTCCATGGGGGGCGAGCCCCTCAACCAGCCGGTGGTGGGGATGGCCGCCTCGTCCGACGGCGGGGGGTACCGCGAGGTGGCGGCCGACGGGGGACTGTTCGCCTTCGGGGACGCCCCGTTCCGCGGTTCGATGGGGGGCGCCCCGCTGACCCGTCCGGTGGTGGGCATCGACGACGAGCCGGGGAGCACCGGCTACCGCGAGGTGGCCGCCGACGGGGGGCTGTTCAGCTTCGGCGCGCCGTACCGGGGATCCATGGGCGGCACACCGCTGAACCGGGCGGTGGTCGGCATGTCGTCGACGCCCGACGGCGGCGGCTACCGCCTGGTCGGTGCCGACGGGGGCCTCTTCGCCTTCGGGGACGCCCCGTACCTGGGTTCGGTCGACGTGCTCCCCCTGGCCGGCCTGACGGTGGCCATCGACCCGGGCCACGACGGCGGCAACGGGGGCGATCCGGCGTTCATCGACCAGCCGATCGACGGTGGGGGGTTCATCGAGCCCTGCGACACGGCCGGGACCGTCACGCCCGGGGGCTACCCCGAGCACGCCTTCAACTTCGACGTGGCCGTCCGGGCGGAGGAGCGACTGCGGGCCGAGGGGGCCACCGTGGTGCTGACCCGTCCGGACGACACCGGGGTGGGCCCGTGCGTCGACACCCGGGCGGCCATCGGCAACGACGCCCACGCCGCGGCGGCCGTCTCCATCCATGCCGACGGCGGTCCGCCGGGCGGTCGCGGCTACACGGTCATCGAACCGGCACCGGTGGTGAGCCCGACCAGCGACAACACCGCCATCGTCGGTCCCTCGGCCCGGCTGGGGGCCCTGATGGACGCCGCCTTCGGCGCCGACACCGGCGAGATGCCCTCCACCTACGACGGCACCGGCGGCACCGACGTCCGGGACAACCTGGGCGGCCTCAACCTCTCCACCGTCCCGAAGGTCCTCATCGAGTGCGCCGACATGCAGAACGCCGCGGACGCCGCCCTCACCGAAAGCCCCGCCTGGCGCCAGCTGGCGGCCCAGGGGATCACCGACGGGATCACGCAGTTCCTCATGGCCGGGCTCCGGACGTGAACGCACCGGGCGCCGACGCGTCGGGGCGCTGCCCGTGGGCGGAGAGCTCGGACGCCATGCGGGCGTACCACGACGACGAGTGGGGCGTCCCCTCCCACCACGACCGGCACCTCTTCGAGATGCTCATCCTCGAGGGGGCCCAGGCCGGGCTCTCGTGGTCGACCATCCTCAACAAGCGCCAACGGTACCGGGAGGTCTTCGCCGGCTTCGACCCGGCCACCGTGGCCGGCTTCGGGGAGGCGGAGATCGCCGCCCTACTCGACGACCCGGGCATCGTCCGGAACCGGCTGAAGGTGCGGGGAACGGTCACCAACGCCGCGGCCTTCCTCGAGGTGCAACGCGACCTCGGGTCCTTCGACGCCTACCTCTGGTCGTGGGTCGACGGGACGCCGCTGGTCAACCGGCCGGCGACCACCGCCGGGCTGCCGGCCAGCACCGAGCTGTCCGATCGCCTGAGCAAGGACCTAAAGCGGCGGGGGTTCACCTTCGTGGGCTCCACCATCGCCTACTCCTTCCTCCAGTCGGTAGGGGTGGTCAACGACCACCTGGCCAGCTGCCCGTCCGGGGACACCGCCGCCCGATAGTCGCTCACCGACTGCAAATATTTTCGGTCCCCTCGATCCTCTTCACCCCCACCTACCCGGGGACCATCACCGGCTGCTCCGGACTGGGCCTGAGCGGTGCCGGCGCCGGCAGCTACACCCTGGCCTACGTGGACAGCGGCGTCACCGTCCAGCCGCTGAGCCTGACCGTGCCGGTGACCGGCACCCAGTCCTACGGCGGCACGCCGACCTTCACCGCCGGTCCGCCGGCCTCCCTCCCCACCGGCCTCACCGGGGTGACCGGCACTTTGACCGGCTGCACCACCTCGGTGGGGGCCACCACCGTGCCCGGCAGCTACCCGACCACCATCACCGGGTGCGGGGGCCTGACCCCCACCGGCAGCGGGGCGGCCGACTACGCCGTCACCTACGCCGACGCCGGGTACACGGTGACACCCGCCCCGATCGCGGTGGCCGTGACCGGCTCCCAGCCGTTCGGTGGCACCACCACCTTCGCCGACCAGCCCCCGGCCCTCCTGCCGAGCGGCATCTCGATCACCGGGTCCCTGTCGGGATGCGCCAGCACCGCCACCACCGCCACCCCGGTCGGGTCGTACCCGGGCTCCATCAGCGGCTGCGGGGGCCTCGCCCTGGCCGGCCTCGACGCCGGCGACTACGCCCTCACCTACGACGAGGGTGCCACCACGGTCACCCCGCTGTCCCTGCCGGTCACGGTGACCGGCACCCAGACCTACGGGGGCAGCCCCACCTTCGCCTTCAGCGCCGCCTCGCCGCTGCCCGCCGGGATCTCCGGGATCACCGACACCCTCACGGGGTGCACCACCTCCGTGACGGCGGCCGCCCACGTGGGCTCCTCCGCCGGAACCGTCTCGGGCTGCACCGGCCTCGCCCCGACCGGACCCGACGCCGGCGACTACGCGGTCACCTACACCGGCGGGTCGTTCACCGTCACCCCGGCCACGCTGGCCATCGTCCCGGCCGGGCAGAGCGGCACCTACGGTGCCACCCCGCCTGCCTTCACCTACGCGGTCCACGGTCTCGAGAACGGCGACAGCCAGGCCACCGCCCTGCCGACCGCCCCCACCTGCGCCCCGGGCTCCACCGCCCCCGGCCTGGAGACCATCAGCTGCACCGGAGGGACCACCTCGCCCGACTACGTCCTCGACGAGTCGGCGACCGCCACCTACCTGGTGGCCCAGGCCCCGCTCACCATCACCGCCGACAACCAGACCTCCATCTACGGGCAGGCCCTGCCGACCCTGACGGCGCCGTACGCCGGCCTGGTCAACGGGGACACCCCGGCGTCCCTCACCACGTCGCCGACCTGCACCACCACCGCCACCTCGGCGTCAGCGGCCGGTACCTATCCGATCACCTGCTCGGGGGCGGTCGACCCGAACTACGCCATCACCTATGCAGCCGGGACGCTGACCATCGGGGCCGCCCCGTTGACCATCTCCGCCGACAACCAGGCCTCCACCTACGGGCAGGCCCTGCCGACCCTCACCGCGTCGTACTCGGGCCTGGTCAACGGGGACACCCCGGCGTCCCTCACCACGTCGCCCACCTGCACCACCACCGCCACCTCGGCGTCACCTTCCGGCACCTATCCGATCTCCTGCTCGGGGGCGGTCGACCCGAACTACGCCATCACCTATGCAGCCGGGACGCTGACCATCGGGGCCGCCCCGTTGACCGTCACCGCCGACGACCAGTCGGTGGCCTTCGGGGCCGCCGAGCCGACCCCGACCTTCACCGTGGCCGGCACCGAGAACGGTGACAGCCAGTCGACCGCCCTGCCCACCGCCCCTACCTGCTCGGTGACCGTCCCCCACACCGCGGTGGGCACCTACCCGATCACCTGCTCGGGCGGGGTGGCCGACGCCGACTACACCGTTACCTACGTCGCCGGCACCCTGACCGTCACCGGCCTGTTGCTGCCGGTGACCGTCACCGGCACGCTCACCTCGGCCGGGATCGCCACCTTCGCCTACGCCCAGCCGGCCGCACCGCCGGCGGGGATCACCGGGGTGTCGGGCACCCTGTCCGGATGCACCACCTCGGCATCGCCGTCCACGCCGGGGAGCTTCCCCGACACCATCGCCGGGTGCACCGGTCTGGTGGCGACCGGGCCGAACGCCACCGACTACACCGTGACCTACACCGACGGCGGGACGCTCGTGCTCCCAGCACCGGTGGTGGTGCCGGCCACCCAGCGCTCCTACTGGACGGTGGCCGCCGACGGCGGGGTGTTCGCCTACGGCTCGGCGCAGTTCTACGGTTCGATGGGCGGCAGGTCGCTCGCTTCCCCGGTGGTGGGCATCGCCGCCACCGGCGACGGCCACGGCTACTGGCTGGTGGCCGCCGACGGTGGGGTGTTCGCCTTCGGTGATGCCGGCTTCCACGGGTCGATGGGCGGTACCGCACTATCGGCCCCGATCGTCTCGATCACCGCCACTCCCGACGGCGGGGGCTACTGGCTGGTGGCCGCCGACGGTGGGGTGTTCGCCTTCGGCGACGCCGGCTTCTACGGCTCGAGCGGCGGCGCCGGAGGGTCGACCCCGATCGCCGGCATGGCCTCGACCCCCGACGGCCACGGCTACTGGCTGGTGGCCGCCAACGGTGGGGTGTTCGCCTTCGGTGATGCCACCTACTCGGGCTCCATGGCCAGCCGTGACCTCAACGCCCCGGTGGTGGGCATCGCCGGCACCGGCGACGGCCACGGCTACTGGCTCGACGCCCCCGACGGTGGGGTGTTCGCCTTCGGTGATGCCGGCTTCGGCGGATCGATGGGCGGTACCGCGCTGGTCCGGCCGATGGTCGGGCTGGCCTCGACCGCCGACGGCGGGGGCTACTGGCTGGTGGCCGCCGACGGCGGGGTATTCGCCTTCGGGGATGCCGGGTTCTCCGGGTCGATCGGTGGCCACCCCCTGGTCGAGCCGATGGTCGGCATCGCCGCCCTGCCGGCCGGCTGAACGTCCGGCCTCCTCCACGCCTCCGAGTACGGTCGGAGGTGGGAGGCAGGGCTCGGATGGAGAGCGCGACGACGTGATCAAGTACATCGGCTCCAAGCGGCGACTCGTCCCCGTCCTGGGCGACCTCCTCACCCGGTCCGGGGCGACCACGGCGCTCGACCTCTTCACGGGGACCACCCGGGTGGCCCAGGAGTTCAAGCGCCGGGGGGCCCTGGTCACGGCGGTGGACACCGCCGGGTACTCGGAGATCTTCGCCCGGTGCCACATCGCCACCGACGAGTCCACCGTCGACCGGCGGCAGCTGGACGAGGCCCTCGCCCACCTCTCCGCCCTCCCCGGCGAGGCCGGATACGTCACCGAGACCTTCTGCGTGCGGTCCCGGTACTTCCAGCCGTTCAACGGCGAGCGGATCGACGCCATCCGCAACGCCCTCGAGACTGACTTCGGCGGAAGTCCGCTCTACCCCGTGCTGCTGACCAGCCTGATCTACGCCGCCGACCGGGTCGACTCCACCACCGGGCTCCAGATGGCCTACGTGAAGGAGTGGGCGCCCCGATCGTTCAAGCCGCTCGAGCTCCGGGTACCGGAGCTGTTCGACGGGCCGGGCCGGGCGAGGCGGGCCGACGCCACCCAGGTGGTCCACGAGCTGCCACCGGTCGACCTCGCCTACCTCGACCCCCCGTACAACCAGCACCGGTACTTCACCAACTACCACATCTGGGAGACGCTGGTCGCCTGGGACGCCCCCGAGCACTACGGCATCGCCTGCAAGCGGATCGACAGCCGGGACGACGCCACCCGGAGCGCCTTCAACGGCACCCGGTCGATGCCGGCGGCCCTGGCCGACACGGTGGCCGCCGTCCGGGCCGAGATCGTGGTGCTGTCCTACAACGACGAGTCGTGGGTCTCCCTCGACGACCTCGTCGCCATGTGCGAGCACCGTGGCCACGTCCGGGTCCTCGCCTTCGACTCCAAGCGCTATGTCGGCGCCCAGATCGGTATCCACAGCCCCTCGGGCGACAAGGTGGGGCAGGTCTCCCACCTCCGCAACCAGGAGTACGTCCTGGTGGCGGGTCCGAAGGCCACGGTGGAGGCGATGGTCGGTCCGCTCCGGAGCCGGCTGGTGGTGCCCACCGCCCCGGCGGCGGCCCGCCGGCGGAGCGCCCCGGCGCCGGGCGGGTGACCGGTGGACCCTATAGGTTGACGATCGTCGGAACCGTCACCGAGCACCGAGGATCCCCGTCATGAACATCGTGGTCAGCAACGTCAAAGGTGGCGTCGGAAAGACGACCACGTCCGTCTACCTGGCCGCCGCCGCCGTGGCCCGGGGCTGGGACCCGGTGGTGCTGGTCGACGCCGACCGCCAGGCCTCCTCGGCCGAGTGGCTCGAGGTCGCCCCGGTCGAGGGGGTCGACCTGGTCGAGGCCCCCTCCGAGCGCACCGTGGCCCGGGCACTGGCCGGCCACGGCGGCCTGGCGGTGGTCGACACCCCTCCGGGCGACGAACGGATCGTCCGGGCCGCCCTCGACAAGGCCGATGCGGTGGTCATCCCCACCCGGGCGGGCGGCGTCGAGTACTCCCGGGTGGCCGCCACCCTCGAGATGATCGCGGCGAAGACCCCCCACGGCGTGGTCATCTGCGCCGGTCGATTGGGCACCAACGACTTGGACGAGGCGGTGGCCTGGTGGACCGAGCAGAAGGTCGCCATCTGGGGGATCATCCCCGAGCGGGTGGGCATCGCCTCGGGACCCGAGTCGCGCCTGTACCGCGAAGGCCTCGATGTCTACGCCTCGGTGCTGAAAAGGGCCCTCCGGAAGCGGCCGGCCTGACCGGAAGCAGACCGACCGCCGGGCGGGGCCGACGCAGACTCCCAGGTCAGTGGCCTTTTCACCCCCGCGCACATGATTGTCACGGGTCGCCCGTTCCCCTTGTGCACCACGTCATCGACCGTCGATGACCATCGAGACACAGGGGGAACAATGACCCGCATCAACCGTGGACTCCGACTGGCCGCCGGATCGGCCGGCCTCGCGGCGCTCGCCTTCGCCGCCGGAGGTGCCCTGCCCGCCGCAGCTGCGCTGCCGTCACTGCCCTCGCTGCCGGCGCTGCCGTCCGGCACGCACTGCTTCAGCTCGCCGACGCCTCCGGCGCTGCCCTTCCCGTTCGCCGGTGGCGGTAGCGGCCTGCTCTCTTCGCCCCTCGGCGGCGGCTCGCTCAACGTATCGACCACGACCGGGGTCCAGGCCTGCGTGACCACCAGCGCACCGAGCCTGCCCTCGCTGCCGACCAGCGGGCTGCCGAGCCTGCCATCGCTGCCGACCAGCGGGCTGCCGAGCTTGCCGACCAGCGGCCTGCCATCGCTGCCGGGTGCGCCCAGCCTGACGAGCCTGCCCACCAGTGGGCTGCCGTCGTTGCCGGGTGCGCCGAGCCTGCCCAGCCTGCCCACCAGTGGCCTGCCGTCGTTGCCGGGTGCGCCGAGCCTGCCCAGCCTGCCCACCAGTGGCCTGCCGTCGCTGCCGGGTGCGCCGAGCCTGCCCACCGGATCACTCCCGTCGCTGCCCACCAGCGGCCTGCCCAGCCTTCCCACCGGATCCCTCCCGGGCCTGCCAACCATCGCGGTCAGCATCGGCTCGAGCGGGACGGCCGCCGCCGGCTGATCAACCCGGCCGCCCGGCCGGAGACGGCGGGAGGCGCGCGCACGACCGGACACCCGGACATCCGGGCGCTCCGGCGCCCGGGTGCCCCGCGTCCGGCGGCCGTTCACGGAGCGATGCGCCCCCCGACACGGAGCGGAAACACTCGGGGCCTATCGTCGAGGGGAGAACCGGGGACCGCTCCCCGGAGAAGGAGGCCCATTCAGGGGATGACCACGCCGTGACCGCCGACACCATGCTCGATGACCTCGCCGCCGAGGTCATCACGTCCATGCACCCCCACGTGATCGTGCTGTTCGGCGCCACCGGCGACCTGGCCCGCCGGAAGCTCCTCCCGGGACTGCTCCGGCTGTCGCACGCCGGGCTGCTCCCGGAGTGCCACATCATCGGGACCTCCATGGACGACCTCGACGACGAGGGCTTCCGTAACTTCGCCCGCCAGGCCTGCGAGGAGTTCGCCAGGGCCGACATCGTCGGTGCCCGGTGGGACGAGTTCGCCCAGGGCCTTCGCTACGTGCCCCACGCCACCGGATCGGCCGGCCTGGCCGACGCCGTCTACCGGTCGGAGAGCGTGCTCGGGAAGGACCACCGGCGCCTCCACTACCTGAGCACCCCGCCGTCGGCGGCCCATGCGGTGGTCCGCACCCTGGGCGAGGCCAACCTGGTCGAACGGTCCCGCATCATCATGGAGAAGCCCTTCGGCACCGACCTGCACTCGGCCAAGGTGCTCAACGACGCCGTCCACAGGGTCTTCTCACCCGAGCAGGTCTTCCGGATCGACCACTTTCTGGGCAAGGAGGCGGCGCAGAACATCCTGGCGTTCCGGTTCGCCAACGGCCTCTTCGAGCCGATCTGGAACCGGGGTCACATCGACCACGTGCAGATCGACGTGCCCGAGACACTGTCGGTGGACTCGCGGGCCGCTTTCTACGAGGGCACCGGGGCTTTCCGGGACATGGTGGTCACCCACCTCTTCCAGATCCTGGCCTTCATGGCCATGGAGCCGCCCACCTCCCTCGACCCGCGGTCGATCACCGAGGAGAAGAACAAGGTCTTCCGCTCCATGCGACCCCTCGACGTCACCCAGGTGGTCCGGGGCCAGTACGACGGGTACCGGCACATCCCCGGCGTCGACCCCGAGTCCCAGACCGAAACCTTCATCGCCCTCAAGTGCGAGATCGACAACTGGCGGTGGGCCGGGGTCCCCTTCTACCTGCGCACCGGCAAGCGGATGGCCGAGGGGGCCCGGATCATCTCCATCGCCTTCCGCGAGCCGCCCAAGAGCATGTTCCCGGCCGGCTCCGGTATCGGCGCTAGCGGTCCCGACCACCTCACCTTCGACCTGGCCGATGCCTCGAAGCTGTCGCTCTCCTTCTACGGCAAGCGACCGGGACCGGGGATGAAGCTCGACAAGCTGAGCCTCCAGTTCGCCCTCCACGAGACCCACCAGGAGGACGAGGTGCTCGAGGCCTACGAGCGGCTGATCCACGATGCCATGAGCGGCGACCACACCCTCTTCACCGCCGCCGACGACATCGAACGCCTGTGGGAGCTGTCGACTCCCCTCCTCGAGCACCCTCCGCCGGTGCAGCCCTATGCGCCGGGGTCGTGGGGGCCCGACTCCATCCACCAGCTCATCGCACCGCAGTCGTGGCGGCTGCCGTTCACCCGGGGGTGGCGCCGGGCCGACTGACCCCGGTGGGGAAGCCCGGGACCGTCCCCGGCGTTGTAAAGGGCATGGTCCCCCTTTCTGTGCTCGATCTGGCCACCATCGGCAGCGGCCAGACCGCCGCCCAGGCGCTGGCCGACACCACCCGGCTGGCCGGCGAGGTGGAACGACTCGGTTTCCGGCGCCTGTGGGTGGCCGAGCACCACGGGATGCCCATGGTGGCCAGCTCCTCCCCCGCCGTCCTCATCGGCCACCTGGCCGACGCCACCTCCACGCTCCGGATTGGGGCCGGGGGCGTCATGCTCCCCAACCATGCGCCCCTGGTCGTCGCCGAGCAGTTCGGGACGCTGGAGGCCCTCCACTCCGGCCGCATCGATCTGGGCCTCGGGCGGGCCCCGGGCACCGACCCGGCCACCGCCCGAGCCCTCCGGCGCTCCCCGGACCTCGGGGCCGACACCTTCCCCGACGACGTGGTCGAGCTGATCCACTACCTGGCCCCCTCGGACCGCCCCGCCACCCACCCGAGCGCCGTCCCCGGCCGGGGCTACCTTCCCGAGATGTGGCTGCTGGGCTCGTCCGGCTTCTCCGCCCAGCTGGCGGGGATGCTCGGCCTACCGTTCTCCTTCGCCTACCACTTCGCCCCCGCCATGGTCGACGCCGCCCTCAAGCTCTACCGCGACCACTTTACCCCGTCGTTCCTGTTGGCCGAGCCCCATGCCATGGTGGCCGTGTCGGTGCTGTGCGCCCCCACCGACGAGGAGGCCCGCTGGCTGGCCGGTCCCTCGGCGCTGGTCACCGTGCAGCTGCGGACCGGCCGGCTCGGCCCGCTGGCCACCCCCGAGGAGGCCGCCGCCTACCGATTCTCCGAGGCGGAGGCGGCCCTGGTCCGTGAGACCACCGCCACCCACCTGATCGGTGACCCGGCGACCGTCCACCAGGGCCTGGTCGAGCTCCAGGAGCGCACCGGCGCCGACGAGCTGATGCTGTCCACCCGCTCCCACGCCTACGACGCCCGGGTCCAGTCGCTCCGCCTGGTGGCCAGGGTCACCGACCAGCAGCCGGTGCCGGCCGTCGCCGGCTGAGGTTCAAGCCAGCGAGGCGGCGTGCGGCAGCACCTCGGCGGCGATGAGCTCGAGGTGGTCGAGGTCGTCGAGGTCGAGGAGCTGGAGGTAGGTGCGCGTGGCCCCCACCTCGGCGAAGCTCCCGAGCTTTTCGACCACCTCGGCCGGGGTGCCGCACAGCCCGTGCTCGCGCAGCTCGTCGACGTCGCGCCCGGTCCTCGCCGCCCGGCGGGCGATCTCGGCGTCGTCGCGGCCACAGACGATGATCTGGGCCACCGAGTAGACCAGATCGTCGGGATCGCGGCCGACCGACTCGCAGGCCGCCCGCACCGTGGCGTACTGGGCGATGACGTCCTCCACCTGCCGGAAGGCGTGGTTGAACTCGGCGGCGTAGGTGGCGGCCAGGTGCGGGGTCCGCCGGGGACCACCGCCGCCGATGATCACCGGGGGACCCGGTCGCTGCACCGGCTTGGGGAGGCCCGGGCTGTCGTCCAGCCGATAGTGGGTGCCGTGGTGGGAGAACCGCTCCCCGTCGGGGGTGGCCCACAGGCCGGTGACCACCGCCAGCTGCTCCTCCAACCGGTCGAACCGCTCGGCGACCGGGGGGAAGGGGATGCCGTAGGCGGTGTGCTCCGCCTCGTACCACCCGGCCCCGAGGCCGAGCTCCACCCGGCCACCGCTCATGGCGTCGACCTCGGCGACGGTGATGGCCAGCGGTCCTGGCTGCCGGAAGGTGGCCGGGGTCACCAGCGTCCCGAGGCGGATCCGCTCGGTCTCCCGGGCAATGCCGGCCAGGGTGACCCAGGCGTCGGTCGGCCCCGGTAGGCCGTCCCCGCCGCCCATCACCAGGTAGTGGTCGCTCCGGAAGAAGGCATCGAAGCCGAGGCGCTCGGTCTCCTTCGCCACCGCGAGGAGCTGGTCGTAGGAGGCACCCTGCTGGGGCTCGGTGAAGATCCGCAGTCGCATGGGGCCATTGTCGCCCGGATCGGCGGCCGGGCGGGCGCTCAGGCCAGCGAGGCACCCAGGTCGGGGACGCCCTCGTCGAATTCGGCGTCGCCGGCCCCGGCCACCCCCCCGGCCATGGCCAGGTCCTCACTGGGCCGCTCGAGCCCGGAGTCGGTGCGCAGCCGGATCTCCTTCAGGAACAGCGTGAGCACGAACGTCACCGCGGCCAGGGGCACCCCGACGAGGAAGACGGTGTGGAGGGACCGCACGAACGAGTCGAGGATCCCGTGCTGGATGGCCGGGGGGAAGGCGTGCAGCTGGGCCGGGCTCATGGAGAAGCTCTGGTTGACGTGGAGGTGCTTGCTGACCGCGCCCGGCAGCAGGATCGGGATCCAGTGGGTCAGCCCGGCGATGAAGATGGCCCCGAACAGCGAGGTACCGAAGGCCCCGCCCAGCGACCGGAAGAACGTCACCGCGGCGGTGGCGGTGCCGATCATCCGGCCCTCGACGGCGTTCTGGGTGGCCAGCACCATGATCTGCATGGTCATGCCCATGCCGGCGCCGAGGACGATGATGTAGCCGCTCATCACCAGGTGGGAGGTTTGCAGGTCGAGGGTGGACAGCAGGTACATCCCGAGCACCATGAGCAGGCTGCCGACGATGGGGAAGACCTTGTACCGTCCCGTCCGCGACACCACCTGGCCGGAGAGGATCGAGGTGGCCAGCAGGCCGAGCATCAGCGGCACCAGCAGGAGGCCGGAGATGGTCGGGGAGACCCCGTCGACCAGTTGCAGGTAGAGCGGCAGGTAGATGATGGCGCCGAACATCACCATGGCCAGCAGGAAGCTGACCGAGGCGGTGACCCGGAACACCCCGTTGTGGAAGAGGCTCGGTGGGAGGATCGGCTCCGAGGCGTGGTGCTCCCAGACGATGAACACCGCGATGAGGACGGCGGCCACCACCGACAGGCTCAGGATCACCGGTGAGCTCCAGGCGTACTGGGTACCGCCCCACACCGTCACCAGCAGGGTGGCGCTGATCCCGAAGATCAGCAGCACGGCCCCGAAGTAGTCGATGTCGTGGGCCTGGCGGCGGAACGGCAGCTTCAGCACCACCGAGGTGACCACCAGGGCCACGATACCGATGGGGACGTTGATGTAGAAGATCCACCGCCAGCTCAGCTGCTCGGTGAACACGCCGCCGAGGAGCGGGCCGGCGATCGACGCCAGGGCGAAGACGGCGCCGAAGTAGCCCTGGTAGCGGCCCCGCTCGCGGGGGGAGACCACATCGGCGATGATGGTGAACGCCATGGCCATCAGGCCGCCGGCCCCCAGGCCCTGGATGCCGCGGAAGGCGATCAGCTCGCCCATGTTCTGGCTCAGTCCGGAGAGCACCGACCCCACCAGGAAGACCACGATGGCGAACTGGAAGATCCCCTTGCGGCCCAGCTGGTCGGAGAGCTTCCCGTAGAGGGGGGTCGAGACGGTCGAGGTGAGCAGGTAGGCGGTCACCACCCAGCTGATGTGGTTGAGGCCGTGGAGATCGTTGACGATGGTGGGGAGGGCGGTGGCCACGATGGTCTGGTCGAGGGCGGCCAGGAACATCCCCAGCATCAGGCCGCTGAAGATGAGCAGGATCTGCCGGTGGGTCAGGTCGAAGGTGGGGCCGGCCTCGGTGGCCGGGACGGCGGCGGTCGGCCCCTCGGTCTCCTGGGGTGGGGTGTCGATACTCATCGGGAGCCTTTCTGGGTGGCGTGGAGGCCGTCGGCCAGCCGGAAGAGGCCGTGGGCCAGGGTGGTGCGTTCCTCGTCGGTCCAGTCGGCCACCGCGTCGGCCAGGGCCTGGCGACGGGCGTCGGACACCGCCTCGAGCACGGCGGCGCCGCGCTCGGACAGTCCGAGGAGCGAGGCCCGGCCGTCGAGGGGATCGGGGTCCTTGGTGAGCAGGCCGGACGCCACCAGGTCGCGGACCTGGCGGCTCACCGTCGAGAGGTCGAGCTCCACGGAGTCGGCTAGCTCCGACAGGCGGATGGGGCCCTGCTCGGACAGCCGGACCAGCAGCCAGTAGCCGGCCTTGTCCACCGACTCGCCCTCCCCCAGCACGTGCTGGGGGACCTCGAGGCGGAGGATGGCCCGGGCCACCTGGGTGAGCGCCCGCTCGAGCCCGGCCGGCACGGAGGCGGTCTCGCCGGAACCGGCGGGCGACGGGGTCTGGAGGGTGCGGACGGTCATGCTCGGAACCTCGGGATGGGGTGGTCGGGCCCGACCGGGTGGTGCGGTGCCCGCTAACTGCTTGTAACAAGCAACTATATCAGGGGAGACGGCGCCTCCGCCACCCGCGGAGACCCGGGGTGCGGGGCGCGGCCGGTTCGCCCGCTCATCCCCCTCCCCCGGTGCGGGCCGGCCGGTCCGCGGCCGGCCAGCGGGCGGCCTCGGGGGCCAGCACCCGGCCCACCACCAGCACCCCCGCCACCCCGATCCCGGCGATCCGGAGGGCGGCCACCGCGCTCTGGGCCCGGGCGCCGGTGGTGACGGTGTCGTCTACCACCAGCGCCCGGCGCCCGGTCACCGATCGGGTGACCGCACCCCGGGTCAGGAAGCCCCGGCGGTCGGCCACCAGGTGGTCGAGCCGGGCCGGGCCCCGGACCAGCAGACCGGGCGAAAGCCCGGACGCCAGCCGGGGGACGGTGGCGACCAGGGTGTCCACCGGTGCCCGGCCCGGACGGTGCGAAGACGGGACGCCCACCACCAGGTCCCAGGGGCCCAGCTCCTGCCGGAGCCGGTCCCCGTGGCCCGCCAGCCACCGCTCGACCCGATGGGCCAGTACCCGGGTGTCCCGAGCCCGGTCCCCGGCGGAGGCACCGTCCTTGTACCCGCGCAGGAGGTGGTGGAGCCTGTCGCCAACCCGGTAGTCGGCCACCGCCACCACCGGGACCAGCGGCATCCGGAGCTGGCGGACCAGGACGGCGCAGCAGTAGCAGCAGCCGAAGCCGGCCCGGGTGGGGGCGCCGCACAGCCGGCACGCCCCGTCATCGGAGGATCGAGGTTCCACGGGCGTCTCCCCGGAGAGGCCGCGGTCGGCCGTGTTCGGTGGCGGCACCCGCCGGAGCGCCGCGATGCCGGGGCGGTCAGGCCCCGGGGTCCGGCACCGCCTCCGGGCGGTGCAGCAGGAAGGTGCCGGTCGACCGGCTGATCAGCTCCCCGTCCCCGTCGCGGACCGAGGCCTCGCCGTAGGCGACCTGGCGCGCCATCCGGACCACCTCCCCCCGGAACCGGTAGGACCCGCCGAGCTTGGCCGGGCGCATGGTCTCGATCTTCATCTCGAGGGTGCCCCGGGTCCGGTCACGGCCGGGGAGGGCGGCGTTGATGGCGAAGTTCATGGCGGCGTCGAGCAGCAGGCCGTGCACCCCGGCCTGGACGATCCCGTGGGGATTGCAGGCCACCTCGGCGGGCACCAGGGTCCCGTCCGCCCATCCGAGGTCCTCGCCGTCGACGCCGTAGGCCTCGAAGGTGGCACCCACCAGGCCGATGAGGGGCATGCCCCCGTCGCCCAACCAGCGATCCATGTCCTTCACCCGGTGGCTCACGGGCAGAACCGTAGCCCCACGGTGCGCGGGGGTCGATGCCTGAGCGCCCGGGCCCGGGCCCGTCGGCGCAGCGCCCGACGGCCGGCGCTATAATATTGACCGCCTAGTCAAGTTTTCCGCCGAGGCGGTTGACGAGCAGTCAGATTGTCCACCACAGTGAGCACGGCCGGCAGGCGAACGGTCCGCCGGACCCTGAGAGGAGCCCATCATGACCAACGCCGTCATCGTCGACGCCGTCCGCACCGCCGGAGGCAAGCGGAACGGGAAGCTTCGGAACTGGCACTCGGCCGACCTGGCCTCGGAGCCGCTGAAGGCGCTCGTCGAGCGCAACGGGCTCGACCCGGTCCAGGTGGACGACGTCATCATGGGCTGCGTCATGCAGGTCGGCGAGCAGTCGCTCAACGTGGGTCGCAACGCCGCCCTGGCCGCCGGCTTCCCCGAGTCGGTTCCGGCTACCACCATCGACCGCCAGTGCGGCAGCTCGCAGCAGGCGCTGCACTTCGGCGCCCAGGGTGTGATGGCCGGCGCCTACGACATCGTCATCGCCGGCGGGGTGGAGAACATGACCCGCACCCCGATGGGCGCCTCGGTGGTCCGTGACCTCGGCTACCCCTTCGGCTCCCGGATGATGAACCGCTACGCCGAGCGCGGCGGCCTGGTCGGCCAGGGCGAGGGCGCCGAGCTCATCGCCGACGAGTGGGACCTCAGCCGCGAGCAGCTCGACGAGTTCGCGGTGCGCTCGCACCAGCGGGCCGCCGCCGCCACCGCCGAGGGCCGCTTCGAGAACGAGATCATCGGGGTGGCCGTCAAGGACGACGAGGGCGCCGACACCGACGAGCTGATCACCACCGACGAGGGGATCCGTCCCGACTCCTCGGTCGAGGTGCTGGGCAACCTCAAGACCGTCTTCCGCCCCGAGAACGGCAAGGTGACCGCCGGCAACAGCTCGCAGATCACCGACGGCGCCTCGGCGGTGCTGATCATGAGCGAGGAGAAGGCCAACGAGTTGGGGCTCACCCCGCGGGCCCGCTTCCACGCCTTCTCGGTGGTGGGCAGCGACCCGATCCGGATGCTGACCGGCCCGATCCCGGCCACCCGGATGGTGCTCGAGCGGGCCAAGCTGACCCTCGACGACATCGACCTGGTCGAGATCAACGAGGCCTTCGCCTCGGTGGTGCTGGCCTGGCAGAAGGAGACCGGCGCCGACCTGGACAAGGTCAACGTCAACGGCGGGGCCATCGCCCTCGGCCACCCGCTGGGCGCCTCGGGGGCCAAGCTGGCCGGCACCCTGCTGAACGAGCTGGAGCGCACCGGTGGCCGCTACGGCCTGCTCACCATGTGCGAAGGCGGCGGCATGGCCAACGCCACCATCATCGAGCGCTTGGGCTGACCGGGCCGGGGCGACGCCCCGTCACGGTCCGAAGGACGGCGGCGAACCGGCCCTCCGGGGCCGGTTCGCCGCGTCCGGGGCGCGACCGCCGCCGGGCGCTCTAATCTTCTGCCACACGGGGTGCCGCCCGGCTGATGGCGCACCCCCGGCTCCCACGAGGTAAGTCATGGCGGACGACGAGGTCGAGGTCGAGGAATTGGAGGGTGCCCTCTGGCGGCTGACCACGTCGTTGGACGGGTCGGTGACCATCGCCGACGTCGCCGGTTCGCTGGCCCTCGAGGGGGGCCCGGTGACCGGTGGCACCTTCTCCGACCTGGCCCTGCTGCGGCCCGGTGCCAACGAGGTGGACATCGTGGACCGGCCGGTGCCCGGGCGGGGACTTGCCGCCCCCCGGGCCGTCCCCCTGGCGGCGGCCGTTCCCGCCTGTGAGGCCCTCCGGAGTGGACTTCCCGTGCTGCTCGGTTCGCCCGACGAGATCGGCCGGCGCTTCCCGGACCTCCTCGGCGACCTCGTCGCCGCCGGCTTTTCGGCGCGGGCCGCCGTGCCGCTGCACGGGACCTCGGGTGACGTGCTGGGTGCCGTCGACATCGGGTGGGCGCTCCCGCAGCGCTTCGACGCCCGGCAGCTCCGGCGCCTCGATCTGGTGGCCCAGCTGGTGGCCCTGGCGGTGGAGCGCTCCCGGGCGGTGGCGCCGGACCGGGGCGTGGTCCGGCGCCCACCGGAACCGCCCGACGCCCACCGGGTCGCGGACAGTCAGCAGTCGCGGCTGCTCACCGAGGTGGCCCAGCGCCTGGCCGGCGCCGGCGACCGCACGGAGGTCCTCAAGCGGCTCACCCACCTCCTGGTGCCGAGGATGGCCGACTGGTGCACCGTCATCGTCCCCGACAGCGAGGCGCTGGTCCGGGTGGCGGCCCGCCATATCGACCCGCCGCGTGACGCACTGGTCCAGCGGCTGGTCGGCTCGTACCCGCACGCCTACTCGGGCCCCTCGCCCGGTGCCACGGTGTACCGCCGCGCCGCCCCGCTGCGGCTCGACCACCTGGTCGAGGACATCAACCGCGACCTCGACGACAGCACGGCGAGCACCGCCTACGGGCGCACGCTGCGCCTGCTCGGCGACGGGGCCGGACTGATCACCCCGGTGGCCGCCGACGGCACCGTGCACGCGGTCGTCACCATGGTCCGGCGGAACGGGGGGTACTCCGACGAGGACGTGGCCGTCATGACCGACGTGGCATCACACGTGGCGGTGGCGCTCACCTCCGCCGACCAGGTGTTGAACCAGCACGAGACGGCGCATGCGCTGCAGGCGGCGGTGCTGCCGGCCACCCTGCCCACGGTGCCCGGCCTCCGCCTCGCCGGCCGGTACCGGCCGGCCAGTGACGGCGGCCAGATCGGGGGCGACTGGTACGACGCCGTCGAGCTGGAGAACGGCCGGATCGCCCTGGTCGTCGGCGACGTCGCCGGGCACGGGATCGGGGCGGCGGCGCTCACCGCCCAGATGCGCAACGTCCTCCGTGCACACCTTTTCTCAGGGGTCGGGCCCCTGCAGTCGCTGTCCCGGCTGAGCCACTTCGTCGTCACCCAGGAGCCGGACGCCATGGCCACCATCGCCTGTGCCGAGCTCGACCCGGCTACCGGCACCGTGACGTGGGCGTCGGCCGGCCATCCGGCGCCGATCGTGGTCAGCTCGTCAGGACGGGCCGTCCACCTGGCCGGGCGCCCGGTGCCGCCGGTCGGCTGCATCCCCCCGGCCCCCCCGGACGGTCCACGCGAGCACTGCATCACGCTCGACCCCGGCGACCGCCTGCTGCTGTTCACCGACGGCCTCTACGAGCGCCGCAACGTCGACCTCGACATCGGGCTGGCCCACCTGATGATCCTGGCCGAGCAGAGCAGCGGGCTCCCCGACCCGGGGGATGCCGGAGATCTCATCCTCGACGGCGTGCTCACCGGGGCGGACGAGGACGACGCCTGCCTGCTGGTGGCGCAGCGGGACCCGTCCCTCCCTCGGCTCTGACCCGGGGACCGACCATGCGGCGCGCGGCACCGGCGGGACGCGGCGGTCCGGGGCGCTAGCGGTACCGGGTGGCCAGCAGCAGGCCGGCGAAGATGGAGCCGATGGCCCCCACCAGCCACCAGTTGTTGACCCCGCCCGGCAGCGCCCCGGCGTAGTTGAGAATGATGATCAGCACCCCGAGCACGAAGAGCCCGATGATGAGGATCCCCATCCACCGGGGGCTGGACTTGGCCGTCTTGGGGACCGGCGGGGTGTAGCGCTCCCCCCGGTTCTGGCCGGGCTGGTGGGTGGTGGTGCGTCCGGAGGACGAGCGGCCCTTTCTGGTCGCCTTCCCCGGTCCGGCCTTGGTTGCCATGGGGCGAAGGATAGCCAGTTGCCGCCGGGTCCGGGCACCGGCGGGGGGCCTTCCGGCGGCCCGGTACCATCGGGGGGCCATGGGCACCCGCGTGCTGGTCATCGACAACTACGACTCGTTCGTCTACAACCTCGTCCAGGAGCTGGGCGAGCTGGGTGCCGAGCCCACCGTCCACCGCAACGACGAGATCGACCTGGCCGGCATCCGGGCGGCCCGGCCCGAGGCGCTCCTCATATCGCCGGGTCCCGGCCGGCCCGAGTCGGCCGGCATCTCCATGGCGGTGGTGGCCGAGCTGGGCGGCGAGTTCCCCATCCTGGGGGTCTGCCTGGGCCACCAGTCCATCGGCCAGGTGTTCGGCGGGGCGGTGGTGGCGGCCCCCGCCCTCATGCACGGCAAGACGTCGGCCATCCACCACGACGGGAAGGGCGTCTTCCGCGGGCTACCCGACCCGTTCGTGGCCACCCGCTACCACTCGCTGGTGGTCGACCCCGGTAGCGTCCCCGACGTGCTGGAGGTCACCGCCACCACCGACGACGGCGTGATCATGGGCCTGCGCCACCGCCAGCTGCCCATCGAGGGCGTGCAGTTCCACCCCGAGTCGATCCTGACCCCCAGCGGGCCGTCCCTGCTGGCCAACTTCCTCGCCGCCGCCGTTCCGGTCTGAGGCCCGGGTCGGCAGCCGGGCGGCGACCATCCCCAACGGCGCCGGTCCGGGGTCGCCACCGGCCGTGGCCGCCCTAGGGCTTGGTGGTGGTGGTGGTCGGCGGTGCGGTGGTGGACGTGGTGGTGGTCGGCGGTGCGGTGGTGGACGTGGTGGTGGTGGTGGTGGGCGCCGGCAGTCCCGATGACACGATCAGCGTCACCGTGGACCCCGGCGCCACCTGGGTGCCCGGGCCCGGACTGGAGGTGATGACCACCCCGGCGGGGTACTGGGTCGACGTCTGGGCCGTCGGGCCGCCGGCCACCAGGTTGTTCTGGCCCAGCAGGTTGCTGGCGGCGTTCTGGCTCAGGCCGGCCACCGACGGCACCCCCACGGTGGCCGGTCCCGACGAGACGGTCAGCGCCACGGTGCCACCCTTGTTGATCGCCTGGCCGGGCGCCGGGCTGGCACTGATGACCTGACCCTGGGGCAGGTTGCTGGTCTGGTTGGTGGTGGTGTAGAGGAGCCCGGCGCCCCGGAGGATCGACTCGGCGGTCCCGACGGGCACGTTGGTGATGCCGGACGGCACGGTGGTCTTCGGCACCACCGGGGCGGTGGCCACGGTGAGGTTGACGGTGTCGCCCTTCTTGACCAGAGTGCCGACCGCCGGATTGGACGCCAGCACGATGCCCGCCGGGTAGTTGGCGTTCTGCTGGTCGGTGGTGGTCACCTTCAGACCTTCCGACTGCAGTTTGGTGGTGGCCGGGGCGACCTGTAGGCCGACCACCCGGGGGAGGCTGAACGACGAGGACCCGCCCAGGTAGCCGAGCTGCCGGGCCAGGAAGAAGCCGACCACCGCCAGCAGGACCAGTAGGGCCACCAGGATGATGACGTAGGTCCGGGTGCGGTTCCGCTCCTTCTCGGGGTCCTCGAGGTCGCCGGGCGCCGGCTGGGCGCCGATGGCGCGGGTGGCGTCCATGCCGGCCACCGCCCCGACCGCCATGGTGGTGCCCAGGGCGGCCTGCATCACGGTGGGATCGTCGCTGGCCAGGACGGTACGGCCCTCGTTGAAACGCAGGAGGTCGGCCCGGAGATCCTCGGCCGTCTGGTACCGGTGGGCGGGGTCCTTGGCCATGGCCTTGAGGATGATGGCCTCGAAGGTCGGCTGCACCGCCGGGTTGATCTCGCGGGGGGTGGGCGGTGTGTCGCGGACGTGCTTGGAGGCCACCGCCACCGGGGTGTCGCCCAGGAAGGGCGGGCGGCCGGTGACCATCTCGAAGAGGACCACGCCGAGCGAGTAGATGTCGCTGCGGGCGTCGACCCCGATGCCCTCGGCCTGCTCCGGCGAGAAGTAGGTGGCGGTGCCCATCACCGCGCCGGTCTGGGTGAGGCTCTCCTCGGTGTTGATGGCCCGGGCGATGCCGAAGTCGGTGACCTTCACCTGGCCCTCGTCGGTGATCAGCACGTTGCCGGGTTTGACGTCGCGGTGGATCACCCCGTGCTTGTGGGCGTAGCCGAGGGCGGCGGCGGTGTGGGCGCCGATGTCGGCGGCCCGCTCGGTCGACAGCGGGCCGGCCGTCTTCAGGATGGACGAGAGGGGCCGGCCGTCGATGAACTCCATGACGATGAAGTAGGTGCCGCTGTCCTCGCCCCAGTCGAAGACCGGGACGATGTTGGGGTTGGACAGGTTGGCGGCCGCCTGGGCCTCTCGGCGGAACCGCTCGACGAACGACCGGTCCACCGACAGCTCGGGGAAGAGCACCTTGAGCGCCACCGGGCGGTCGAGGAGGCGGTCGTGGGCGCGGTACACCTCGGCCATGCCGCCGCGGGCGATGAGGTGGTTGAGCTCGTACCGCTCCGAGAAGACGCGGGGTGCCTGGGTGGGGTCCATGTGGGTCACAAGCCTATTCCTGCGTTCCTTGTGGTCTGGGGTTGGTCGGTCGGAGTCGGGGGACGGGGGTCGGGTCGGTCATCCGGAGAGCCCGGCGTCGGTCCGGACATCGCCGAGGATCTGCTTGAGGATGGGCCCGGAGTCGGCGGCCCCGGTGGCACTGCCCTTCTGGTTGGGGAGCACCACGGCGATGGCCACCTTGGCCTGGCCCACCGGGGCGAAGGCGATCAGCCAGTCGGTGGTGAACGGCGGGTTGGGCCCGAACGAGCCGACCTGGGCGGTACCGGTCTTGGCGGCCACCTGCCAGCTGGCCGGGAAGCCCACCCCGGCGGCGGTGCCCGCCGGGTTGGAGACGACCCCCTGCATGAAGGTGGTGAGGGTGGTGGCCGTCTGCTGGGAGATCGGCCGCTGCCAGGGCTTGGGGGTGTAGCTCTCCACCAGGTTGCCCTGGGAGTCGCGGATCTGAGCCATGACGTGGGGGGTCATCTCCAGCCCCCCGTCGGCCACGGTGCCGGCCACCATGGCCATCTGGAGGGTGGTGGCGGCGACGTTCTCCTGGCCGATGGCCGACTTCATCAGTCCGGGGATGCCGGCCTGCCCGGTCGGGGCGAAGTCCGCCACCGTCCCGAAGTTGGAGACGGCCACGGTGTCGGCCGGCAGGTCGATCGGCACCCGCTGGTTGAAGCCGTAGAGCTCGGCCTGGTTCACCAGGGCGGTCGCCCCAAGCTGGAAACCGATCTGGGCGAAGTCGGCGTCGCACGACTGGATCAGCAGGAGCTCGAAGGTACCGCCGCAGGGCTGGGAGGCGTAGTTGGTGAGCACCTGGGGGGGCGTGCCGGTGTCGGGAAGGGTGACGAACGGCACCGTCGGGTAGGTCTGGGAGGCCAGGTCGGGGCGGTGCTCGAGCACCGTCGAGGCGGTCACCACCTTGAAGCTCGAGCCCGGCGGGTTGGTGTCGGCGTAGGTGTCGGGCACCAGCGGGCTCGGATGCTCATGGACGAGGGTGTTCCAGGTCGCCGACTGCACGGAGGGGGTCTGGGAGACGAGGGGGTTGGGGTCGAAGGTGGGGTTGGAGTACATGGCCTCGATGGCGCCGGTGGTGGGGTCGAGCACCACCGCCGCCGCCCCGCTCTGATTGGCCGCATGCTGGTTGATGGCGGCGGCCACCTGCAGTTGGAGCTTGGAGCTCATGGTCAGCGTGACGTTGTCGGTGACGGTGTTGTTGGTCAGCAGGTCGCGGAGCGAGGTGGCCGGCTTGGTGTGGGCCTTGAGATAGTTGTTGTACTCCGACTCCACCCCGCGGTAGTTGCCGTAGATGGTGGAGTCGAAGCCGACGATCTGGGCGAACAGGGTGGCGGTGTTGGTCGGGTAGACGCGCTGGTACTTGTAGGGGCTGCCCGGTGCCGCCAGCACCGACTTGGCCAGCGTCACCCCGTCGGCGGAGATGATCGAGCCCCGGGGCTGGCTGTACTCGGCCTCGATCACCCGGGGGTTGGACGGCGAGGTGGCGAGCGAGTGGGCCTTGATGACCTGGATGTTGTTCAGCTGGACGAACAGGGCCACGAAGCACACCAGCATGAAGATCCCGAGGCGTCGGATGCGCTTCTCCATCAGCCCGGCGCCTGGGTGGTCGGCGCGGATCCGGGCGCGGTGGTCGTGGTGGTGGTCGGCGGGGGCGCCAGCGTGGTGGTCGTGCTGTGGGTGGCGATGTAGTCGGACCGGACCCCGGCCACGTAGTTGCGGGCCGCCTGCAGCGACGATTCCTGGACGCCCGACTGCACGGCGGGGACGTAGGGGGCGTCGACGTCGGCCATGGTCAGCCCGGTGCGCTCCACCTCACGGGGGTGGTACCAGAGGAGACCGCCGATGCGGCCCTGGTAGATGATGAGCTCGTTGCCGCTGCTGGTGCCGTTGGGGTTGAGGGCCACGAAGTACGAGTTGGTGTCGTACCAGCGCACCGCGTAGAGGGCCCCGGCCACGATGCCGGCGAACAGGACGAGGAAGAGGAAGGTTCGGAAGGTGACCAGGCGCCGGCCGCGTGCCCGACGGCGCTCCCGACGTTTGGCCCGGCGGCGCTCGCGACGGTTCGGCACCTTGGCCTCGGGCACCGCGACGGGTGCGCGTTCGGCGGACGGCGGGGGGGTACCGGGCGGTGGCACGGGCACGAAGTCGGCGGAGGCGGCGGCCACCGCCGGGGTCGAACCGCTGTCCTCCTCGCCGATGACCACGTCAACGACCACCGCGGTGATGTTGTCGCTGCCCCCGTGGGTGCGGGCCGCCTTGACCAGCAGGTCGGCGGCTTCCTGGGGGCTCTCGATGGTCGAGAGGATCTCCACGATCTGGGCGTCGCCCAGCTCGTTGGTCAGCCCGTCGCTGCACAGCAGGAAGCGGTCGCCCCGGGTCGGACGGATGCGCCACAGGTCGACGTTCACGTCGGGGGAGACCCCGAGCGCCCGGGTCAGGATGTGCCGGTGGGGGTGGACCATCGCCTCGGCGGGGGTCAGCTCGCCGGTGAGGACCATCTCCTCGGCCAGGCTGTGGTCGTTGGTGACCTGGGTCAGCTCGTGGTCGTGGAACCGGTAGGAGCGCGAGTCGCCCACGTTGACCAGGGCGAGCACGTCGCGGCCGCCCTCGTCGACCAGAGCCACCGCGGTGAGGGTGGTTCCCATGCCGCGGAGCTCGGTGCTCTCGAGGCTGCGCTGCCAGACCGCGTCGTTGGCCGAGGTCACCGCCTCGGCCAGGCCCTTTCCGGTGGGCTGGCGCCCGAAGGCGGCGGTGAGGGCGTCGATGGCGATGCGGGAGGCGACCTCACCGCCGGCGTGGCCGCCCATGCCGTCGGCGACGGCGAAGAGGTTGGTCGCCTCCAGGGCCAGGTCCTGGTTGGACGACCGCACCAGGCCCACGTCGGAGGCCGAGCCCGAGCGGAGGACGGTCACGTCACTTCCCTACCTCGAACACGGTGCCACCGACCTGGAGGAGGTCGCCCTTCTCGATCCGGGTGCGCTCGGCGATGCGTTCGGTGTTGACCCAGGTGCCGTTGGTGGAGCCCAGGTCCTCCACCCACAGGTCGCCGTCCAGTCGGAAGAGGCGGGCGTGGAGGTTGGAGGCGAAGGTGTCGTAGTCGATGGGGACCCCGCAGCCGGCGGCCCGGCCCACGGTGACCTCCTCGCCGACGTCGTAGATGCGGCCCTCGTGCTCCTCGGGGCGCACCACGTGGAGCCGGAGCCGCTTGCCGCGGCGGGCCTTGCCCACGATGGCCGGGTCGAGGTCGTCATCGCGTTCCCGTCGGCGCTTCCGCTTGAGGGGGCGGACCTCGATCCAGACTGCCCGGACCACCCACATGAAGAAGAGCCAGAGGAGGAGGATGACCCCGTACTCGAGGGCGCGGAGCACAGGGGTGTTGGCCGGTCCGGGGAGTGCTGCCGCATACAGATGCATAGGGTCAGGTGCCCGTGGCCGTCAGGAGGTCTCAAACCGGAGGAAGGTGGTCCCGATCACGATCTCGTCGCCGTCCTCGAGGACGCGCTCGTGGATCGGGGCCCCGTTGACCCTGGTGCCGTTGGTGGAGCCGAGGTCGACCACCACCACATCATTGCCGGAACGCCGGATCTCGGCGTGTCGGCGGCTGGCGTTGGGGTCAGAGACCACCACCGTGGACTCGGGGAGGCGCCCGATGGTGATCGGTTCGGGGCCGAGCACGATCCGCTGGCCGTCGGAGAGCACCACCGAGGCCGCCGACAGGCCGGCCGGGCCCTCCCGGACCTCCGAGACGATCTCGAACCGGCCCCGGCGCTGGCGGGGGTCCTCGACGGCCGAGACGGTCACCGGGCCCACGAACACGTAGTCCTCGGCCCGGGCGTGCTCGCGGGCCGCCTCCTCCAACTCCCTGATCAGGGCGTCGAGGAAGCTCTCGAACCGCTCGAACTCGGACGGCGACAGGTAGACGACGAAGGAATTGGGCGCGATCAGGCCGTGGACGCTCAGCCGTCGCTTGAGGTCCATCTCCCGGGTGAGGCGACGGCCGATCTCCACCGGGTGGAGCTCGCCCCGAAAGGCCTTGGAGAAGGTACCGTCGACGATGCGCTCGAGGCGCCCTTCGAACCGTTGCAGTCCCATGCTGAGGCACAGCCTACCGGTGCCAACCTCCTGGTAGGCGGTAGGGGAGGCAATTCGGGCTCCGGGGCCCCACCGGGGCCAATTCTGCTGCTCACCACCACCCGGGGCGCCCGGGCGTGGCGGAGGAGGGGGATTCATCGGGTAATCTCGTCCGGTCGCTCGGGCGAGTGGCGGAATTGGCAGACGCGCAGGATTCAGGTTCCTGTGTCCGAAAGGATGTGGGGGTTCAAGTCCCCCCTCGCCCACCACCACGTCTCGACAGAAGTGACCTGTTCTCGTTGAAAACGCCCACGGATCACGAGAACGAGCGGAACGTTCGCACGTCGGCCCCCACCACCGGGAGGTCGACGCCCGGGATGGAGCGCCGACCCCGTGGATCAGCCGGCGATCGGGTCATCGCCCCCCCGGCGGGATCCTTCGTGTTCCCGTGCCGTCCCGCGTCGATCTTGCGTGGAACGTTGTCGGCGAGCTGAACCGGGGATCGGCGCATCTTCCGGCAGCCCCTGGGCGGGTCGGTCGGGTGCCGACGATCCCCAGGCGCGGGACTCGGGCGTGATGGCTCCGTTCCGATCGCCGGCCTGGGGTGCCAGGCTGACCAGCGTGCACGTCCCGGGCCCTAGGGGCGCCCAGGATCGGCGTCCCCGGCGCCGGTCAGGCTCGAGGCCATCCGGCGGCGGAAGTCCCAGCTGGTGATGGAGACGGGCTGCAGGCGGAAGCAGACCTCGTCGGCCGCGCTGGCTCGCAGCCGCTCACCGAGGGGAGAGTCCACCGAGCCCAGATAGCGGACCAGCAGCCGGTCGAGGACCGCGGCACCGGCGGCGGCGTCCAACGTCACCTGGGCCCGACCCCGCACGCCGGCGTACGGCGGCGTGTCGGAAGCCACCTCGAACCCGCAGCGGGGCCGGCGCTCGAGGCACCGGACGAGGGTCGAGGTGGGCCGGGTCGCCCCCAACAGCTCGAACCCGTCGGCCACGAACCACACCGACAGCACGAGGGGCCAGCCGGATCCGGACTCGACGCCGATCCGCAGGGGGATGACCGAGCGGTCGAGGTGGGCGCGCACCGACTCGGCGGACCACGGCCCACGGAGCTCGGGGGGTTCGACGGCGGTCACGCCCGGAGCCTACGACCCTGGCGACGGGCGCGGGTCGGGCACGGCACGCCGCCGAACCGTCGGGCTCACGCGGCGGGTTGCTCCAGCAGGGTGGCGATCCTGGACAGCGCCACGCGGCAGACCACCAGGTACGGGACGGCCACGACCGGCACGCCGAAGCTCACCCGGCAGCCGCCGGGCACCGCTTCCACCCGGTGGGTGGTGGCCGGCAGGCCGAGGACCTGCCACTCCCAGGCGTGGGGAGGGTCCACCCGGGTGATCCGGAACGGCAGCCACACGCCCACGGGTGTGCGCACCCGTCCGGTCATACCCGCCACGATGGTGGCATCGGCCGGATCGACGGCGGTGACGCTCGGGCCCCACTCCGGCCAGCGGCGGGTGGAGGCGAGCAGGTCCCACGCCGCGCCCGCCTCGGCGCCGACCACCCGGGCCACCTCCGGCATCAGTCCCCCTCGGTGACGGCTTCGGCGGCGGCCAGCCCGGACAGGAAGGCACCCTCCACCCGGGGGCCTCCGAAGGCGTCGCCGGCCAGGACGATTCCGGAACCGGGCGCGACCCAGCACCGGTCGGGGTGAGGCTCGACCGGGGTGGCGTACCTCCAGCGGTGGACCCTGGTGCCCACGACGGTGGCACCGCCCAGCCACGGGAGCGCCGCGGACAGGAGGTCGGACTCCACTCGGTCCGACGCCTCCTCCCACCGACCGGCTGCCACCTCGGACCGGGTGTGCAACGTCACCGCCGGCCGGCTCGAGACGCGTTTGGCCACGTTGTCGGCCACCCAGGACCAGACCGGGTCGTCGTCGAGCTGGATGCCCCCGGGAGCGGGGACCGCCGGCGGTGCATCCAGGGCGACCAGCAGGGAGAGGGTCGACGTGTACGCCAGGTCCGGCGCACCGGTGAGCCCGGGGACCAGGGCCACCGACTGGGGGACGGGTGCGGTCAGGATCACCGCGTCAGCCGAGAGGCCACCCGCATCGATGCCATGGCCCGCCGGCCACGAGGCGACCCACCGGCGACCGGACGGCCGCACCGAGGCGACCCGCACCGAGGTCCGCACGTCGACGCCATCGGTCAGACGGTCTGCCAGTTCGGCCATCCCTCCGACCGCGGCGTACCGAGCATGGCCGTCATCGGTCCCGAAGCCCCGGCACCACTCCCACACCGCACCGTCGTCCAGCCAACCGGACACCCGACGTTGGAACGCCTCGCTCCGGACGGTGAAGAACTGGGCGCCATGGTCGGCCCGGGTGCCGTCGCCCAGGACACGGGTGGCCATGCGCCCCCCCGCCCTGCGACCCTTGTCGAGAACGGTCACCTGGTGACCGCCGTCCACCAGGGAGCGGGCGGCGGTGAGGCCGGCCATGCCCGCACCGACCACCACGACCCTCATGGGACGACCCTACCGGCAGCCGACCGGTACGTCGCCGGTGCGTCGCCGCCCGGCCGGCTCGGCGAGCCGCCCATGGCTGTGTACGTTCTCCGTATGGCTTCCCTCGGCGATCCGCCCGCCGCCGTCCTGCTCGACGCCGGTGGGGTCTTCGTCCTTCCCGACCCCGACCGGATCCTGGGCGCCTTCGCCCGGGCCGAGTGCGCCGTCGAGCGCGAGGTGCTGACCGCCGCGCACTACCGGGCCGCGGTCCGATTCGGGACCCATCTCGACGTCGAGGCGAACTGGGCCGACGTTTGGCTCGACTACCTGCAGACCTACGTCGCCGAGTGCGGCGTGCCGCCCGACTGGCGTGAGGGGGCCCATTCCCACCTCGACAGCGAGTTCGCCGACGCCGCCTTGTGGATCGAGCCCGTGCCGGAATCCCGTGAGGGCCTCCAGGCCCTGGCCGACACCGGCGTCCGCCTCGGGATCGTCTCGAACGCCGACGGGATGATGGCCCAACGGCTCGCCCGGCTGGAGCTCTGCCAGGTGGGCCCCGGGACCGGCGTCGAGATCGAGTGCGTGGTGGACTCCGGCGATGTGGGGATCATGAAGCCCGACCCCCGCATCTTCGAAGCGGCCGTCGACCTCCTCGGGCTCCCGGTCGACCAGGTCTGGTACGTCGGTGACATGCCGGCCATCGACGTCGTCGGTGCGCGGAGGGCCGGACTCCGGCCGTTCCTCATGGATCCCCTCGGCCTCCACCTCGGCGCCGACTACGACCGGGTCCCCTCCCTGGCCGCGTTGGCCGACCTCATCACGTCGTCCACAACCCGGTGGCCACCGACATGACCGGTGGCGAGGAGTTCTCGCTGGCCTCGGCCCGGCGGGCCGCCGACGAGGGCACCCTGGCCGACTGGGTGGTCGACTTCCTGGTCAGCCCGGGCAGCGACAACCCGCAGCTGGCGGCCTCCCTCGGCTTCAGCGGTGCGACCTATCTCGGGCCCGTGCAATTCGAGCTCGATCGGCTGACGCCGATGGCCGGCCCCGACGAGGACCACGTGGCCGTCCCGGTGGCCGAGGAGGAGTGGGAGTCCGACGTCGGGAGCATGGAGGAGAGCATCGGGGAGGGTTGGCATCCTCCACCGCTGCTGGTGTCGCACCGTGACGGCCGGTACTACCTGGAGGACGGGAACCACCGCTACGAGACCCTCCGCCGCGCCGGTGCCCGCTACGCCTGGACGATCCTGCTCTTCCCGGGTCACGCGGAACGAGACCGGTTCCTGCGGGAGCACGCCGGATCCGACGACGGCACGGGCGCTGACGACATGACGCAGTCAACTGACCCGGACGAGGGGACCGTCCCCCGCCCGACGAATGACAGAGAGGTATCACCATGAGCGACCTGGGCATCGACGACCTGTTCTCCGTGCGAGGAAAGGTCGTACTCGTCACCGGCGGGTCACGTGGCATCGGCGAGATGATCGCCGCCGGCTTTCTGGCCAACGGCGCCAAGGTCTACATCAGCTCGCGGAAGGCAGCTGCCTGCGATGCCACCGCCGCCCGCCTGACGGAGACCTACGGCGGGGAGTGCCTCGCCATCCCCGCCGACCTGTCGGGACTCGAGGGCATCGAGGCGCTCGCCGCCGCCCTTTCGGAACGGGAGTCGCGTCTCGACGTCCTGGTCAACAACGCCGGCGTGTCCTGGGGTGCTTCGATCGACGAGTTCCCCGAGAAGGGGTGGGACAAGGTGATGGACACCAACGTCAAGGCCGTGTTCTTCCTCACGCAACGCCTGCTGCCCCTCCTCGAGGCGGGCGCCACCCACGAGGACCCGTCCCGGGTCATCAACATCGGTTCGATCGACGGCATCCGGACCCCGGCGTTCGACACGGTGTCCTACGGTCCGTCCAAGGCCGCGGTCCATGCGCTGACCAGCCAGCTGGCTTCCAAGCTGGTCAGGCGGAACATCCTGGTGAACGCCATCGCGCCCGGCCCCTACCCGACCTGGATGCTCAGCACCGGCGTGGGGACCGGCGGTGACGTGGAGGGCACCGACTGGGAAGCCCTCGGCCAGGGAATGTCCCGGGGTCGCATCGGGACACCCGAGGACATCGCCGGCCTGGCCATCTTCCTGGCATCGAGAGCCGGCGCCTTCACCGTGGGTGCCGTCATCACCAGCGACGGCGGCATCGTCGTCTCGTGACGCGTCCCCGGGGTGCAGCCGCCACAGCGCTCGGGACATCGCCGCCCCCGCTCGGGGCTAACCGTCGTCAGCTCGTCGTCGCTCCCACCCTGCTCGTCGGGACGGGCCTCCGCCCTCCCGCGGCTGTTAGCCTGCGACGTCACAGGCGTACGCACATCGGCGCCGTCGGCGGGCCGCGTGGAGAGCCCTTGGGGAGTGGAACATGAGTGAAGCAGCAGCCAAGGCGACCGCGTTGTTCGCCCGGGACGTCGGCAACGACGAGGGCGTGGGCGACTGGTTCGAGGTCACCCAACACCAGGTGGACCAGTTCGCCGATGTGACACACGACCACCAGTTCATCCACGTCGACCCCGAGCGGGCGGCCCAGACACCGTTCGGTGGGACCATCGCCCACGGCTTCCTCACCTTGTCGATGCTCAGCCACCTCACGGCCGGAGCGAGCAGCGCCGCCGATGATCCGGCCAAGCTCGAGGGCGTCCTCATGGGCATCAACTACGGGTTCAACAAGGTGCGGTTCGTGAGTCCCGTCAAGGTCGGTGCACGGATCAGGGCCCGGGCGGTCACGTCCCACGTGGAGCTCAAGGGCAACATGGTGGAGATCACCCGAGACATCACCGTCGAGATCGAGGGCGAGGAGAAGCCGGCGATGGTGGCACAGTGGATCTCCCGCGTCGTCTACGCCTGAACCGGCGAGTCCCGCCTGCCGGGCGGGCGGGATCTCCACGATCCCACCCGCCCCGGACCTGACCACCCCGCCTACGGGGACCGGAACGCCACCACGCCCGTCGGGGTTCCCCCGGAGGACGCCCCCACACCGGCCAGCACGGTCCCGCCGGAGATGGCCACACCGCTCCAGCACGGTCCGGGCAGGGGGAGCCTGGTGAGCAGCGCGCCGTTGGCGGCATCTCGCACCTCGACGGTCGGATCGAAGACCTGGCACGAGAAGGTCATGCCACCGCTGACGGTGGTGGCACCGAACGACCGGGCGTTGGCGGCGTGCCAGAGGATCCTGCCGGTCGCGGCATCGATGGCGAAGAAGCTCGGATTCGCCTGCGAGGAGACGTCACCCGGGCTTCCCGGACTGCACCCCGCCTGGCCGTGCAGGTCCCCGAGGCCGGTCGCCCCGTAGATGACCGACCCGTCGAACGCCGGGCTTCCGATGAACCCGCCGGCCGAGCCGCCGAAGACCGCCCTGGTCGACCACCGGATGGCCCCGGTGGCCGGGTCGAGGGAGACGTAGCGGCCGTCCTTGCCGAACGCCCCGAGGAAGTCCGGTTTGCCGTTCCGGTCCAACCCGACGTTGGTGCCCACCTCGTCGAAGTCGCAGTGCAGGTTCGGTCCACCCACGCTCCTCGTCCACCGCACCGACCCGGTGCGGGCATCGAGGGAGATGACCCGCTCGGCGGTGGCGGTCTGGAGGTTCCCGTCGTTGCAGTCGGCCAGGGTGAACACGACGTCGTCGAGGCCCGGTAGGTAGCTGCCCGAGGACCAGACCCCGCCGCAACCGTCGTTCAGGACCTTCCCCTGCGAGTTGACGTCCGTCTGGTGGATCCACACGGGCGCCCCCGTGGCCAGGCTGGCCGCCACGATGTAGCCGCGCTCGCCCGGCTGGCCGTCGGTGCTCGTGCCGACGTAGACGTTCCCGTCCTCGACGATGGGCGAGGAGAAGATCCGGGTCGGATCGGTGGACGGGCTCGGCGGGCGCTCGGGCAGGCCGTCGTAGACGTGCTTCCAGAAGAGCTGCCCGGTGTCGGCGTCGATGGCATAGAGGGTGTACCCGCCCCCGAAGATGACCAGGTTCGGGCGCCTCCCGTCGCCGGGCTCGTACCAGGCGGTCGACGTGACCAGCCCACCGTCGGAGTCCGGGGTGCGCGGGTGCTGTCCGGGATACGGCGTGACGGCGGTCTGGGAGTCCAGCTGGAACGACCAGCGCAACACCCCGGTGGCCACGTCGACGGCGTAGAATTTCGTGTCCCACGAACCGAAGTACGCCACGCCGCCGACCACCGTCGGGGTGGCCGTGACCGCATCCCCGGTGGGGAAGAACCACGCCTGGCGGAGGGAGCCGACGCTCGCGGCGGTGAGGGTGGTGGGCCCGCTGAAATCGTGTTGCGGCCCGTTCCCGAAGCTCGCCCAGCTGCCGGCCGGCAGCCGCGACAGCGGCGCACCCGTCGGGGTGGTGTTGCCCGCCAGGGTGGCGGACCCGGCCGAGCAGGCCGCCGACACCAGCACCACGGCCAGCAGTGCGCCGCCACGCGCCAGGCGACGGTCTCGGGAGGTCCGGTGGAACGCCGTCATTCCCCCTCGGAGGGGCTCTCGGGCGTCGGCAGTGGCGTCGGGTGGTCCGGGAAGGGACACACCTGCCGGCCGGGGACGCAGATGGTGACGCTGGTCGGGAAGGCGAAGTGCCCGGCGACCGTCGTCACCGGCCCGGGCGCCCGATGGGGACCGAAGTGCACGGACATCACCCGGCCCTGGTAGTCCGTGGGCCCGCAATTGGTGAGCGTGCCCTGGCAGGTGATGTGGATGTCCACGAAGTAGAGCGTGCCGTCCGGCGCGAACGCCATGCCGAACGGGTTGAAGCCGTTCGGGTCGCTGCCGAAGGTGGCGAGCGACTCCCCGGTGATGCTCGGCCGGTCCACCGGTGTCCCGTCCTTCGTGAACCACTTGATCACCGCGTGGTCGTTGCCGCCGCCGAAGATCGACGAGATGGCGTAGCAGTTGCAGGTCGGGTCGTGGGCGATGCCCATCGGCACCGGCAGGTTCTCCGCCGTCGCCTGAAAGAACACCGACGATCGGATGGCGGACCGCGGGTAGCGACCGTCGGGGCACTGGGCGGCGCTGGTGGGGAACGACGAATGGTCGAACTCGAGCACGTTGCCGGGGAACCCGCCCGAGGCGGATCCCGCCTGGGGCACCAGGACGTTGCCGTTCGCCAGGGTGGTCATCATGCCCGGCTGGGAGAGCCCACCCAAGCCGTCGGTGTGGTTCGGACCGACGCCCCCGGTGTCGGGTCCGTAGAGCACGCAGGCGGAGGTGTACGACGGGGCGAACCACTCGACTAGGCGGCCGTTGGTCGGGATGGGGAACGAGCCCTGCGCCGTCCCGATGTCGCTGGCGAAGATGTTGTGCCGGCTGTCGAGGGCGCACCCGGTGTAGGTGGACTGTCCGTTGAAGACGCCGGTGCTGTCCGCCGGTGCGTCCTGACCCGGCTGCCCGGGTGCCATCCGGAAGGGACCCGGGACGTACAGGGTCTTTCCGGTGAACCGTCCGTGCACGTCGTTCACCATCTCGCTGTCGGCCGGCTGCTTGAACGGATGGTTCGGGGGACCGCCGGGATTGTGCTGGCTCGGATTGGTCGGGTCCGATCCCCCGATGAAGCGGCCGGTCCCGTCGTTGAGCACACACACCTGCCCGTTGAGGTCGTAGGGGGCCATCACCTGACCCTGCGACCGGTTGGCCGAGCTGTAGTAGTCGACCTCCTCGTCCTGGTCCCAGTAGACGAGATAGCCCGATGTCGGGGCCGATGACGTGGCGGCGGACGTTCCGCCCGATACCGGTGCCGCCGCCGCGCTGCAGCCGGACAGGACCAGGGCGAGGACCGCCAGGGCGCCGAGGAGCCGGTGGCGGCGGCCACGGGCCGGGTTGGTTTCCCTCACGACGGACCCCCTCCGGTCGGTCCGGGCAGCGCCCGGATGCAGTTGTCGGCCGTGTCGGAGATCCGGAGGGAGCCGTCGGGGGCCACGGCGACACCCAACGGGATCGAGAGGCCCGCGGCACCGGCTGCCACCGGCGAGCGCCGGGACGTCTCACAGCTCGCCGTCCCCCCGCCTGCGATCGGGGCGAGTTCTCCGGCCACCATCGGCTGGCCGTAGAAGGTTCCGGTCGAAGCGGCCACCACCGCGATCTCGTCGGCCGCCGAGTCGGCGATGACCAGATTGCCGGCCCGGTCGACGGCGACCCCGGCCGGGGAGGAGAGCTCGGCGGCGACGGCCGGTCCACCGGCCCCCGAGGTTCCCTTGGTTCCGTCACCGGCGACGGTGTAGATGTCGCCGGCGGACATGGGGATGCCGTAGAAGGTACCGGTGGAGGCGGCGGCGACCCGCACCCGTTGCCCGAGGTAGTCCGCCACCACCAGGTTCCCGTGGGCGTCGACGGCCACCCCGACCGGCTGGTCGATGGAGGCCGAAGTGGCCGGCCCGCCGTCGCCGCCGCTGCCGGCGGTCCCCGAGCCGGCCACCGTGTAGATGTGGCCCGCCACCACCCGCCGGCCGAAGGACGTACCGGTCGTGGCGGCGATGAGCCGGACCCGGTTGCCGTAGAACTCGGTGACGAGCACGTCGCCGGCGGCGTCGGGGGCCACGCCTTCGGGGGCGTACAGCTCGGCGGCGGTGGCGGGCCCGCCGTCGCCGGCACTTCCCACGGCACCGGTGCCGGCCAGCAGGTAGAGGTGACCGGCGGTCATCGACCGGCCGTAGAACTCGCCGCTGGTGGCGGCCACCAGCAGGACCCGGTTACCGGCGAACTCGGCGATGAGCAGGTTGCCGCGGGTGTCGAACGCCACCCCGGCGGGGGCGTCGAGCTCCGCATCCTGGCCGGGACCACCGACGCCCGAGCTGCCGGCGGTACCGTTGCCCGCCACCGTGGTGATGGTGCCGGCGGCCAACCAGCGCCCGAAGGCGTGCCCGGAACGTGCCGCCACCAGCCGTACCCGGTTGTTGTTCTGGTCGGCCACGACCGTGTCGCCGGACCCACTCACCGCCACCCCGGTGGGCAGGTTGAGAATCGCGCCGGGGGCCGGCCCCCCGTCGCCCGAGAACGCGCCGAGGCGCCCGGTGCCGGCCACCGTCCGGATGGTGCCGGCGTCGATCCGACGACCGAAGGCGGGACCTGTCTGCGACGCCACGACCCGGACCCGGTGGTTGCCGGTATCGGCCACCACCAGATCGCCGCCGGCCCCGACCGCCACCGCCCCGGGGTGGTCGAGCGCGGCCCGCCCGGCGGGACCGCCGTCGCCGGCGAATCCGGGCCGACCGGTGCCGGCGACCGTGTAGATGTCGCCCGCCCGCACCACTCGGCCGAGGACGGTGCCCGACCCGGCCGCCACCAGCCGGACACGGCTGTTCCCCGTGTCGGCGACCACCAGGTCACCACGCCCGTCGACGGCGACGCCGGCCGGTCGGTCGAGTGCCGAGCGGACCGCCGGGCCGCCGTCGCCGGCGAATCCGGCGCGACCGGTGCCGGCGACCGCGTAGATGTCGCCGGCGGTCATGGGGATCCCGTAGAAGGTGCCGTCGGTGGCCGCCACCACCCGGATCCGGCTGTTTCCGAGGTCGGCCACCACGAGGTTGCCGTGGCGGTCGATGGCGAGTCCGTCCGGCTGGTCGAGCTCGGCCAGGAGCGCCCGACCCCCGTCCCCCGACGACCCGGTAGTGCCGGTCCCGGCCACGGTGTAGATGTCACCGGCGGTCATGGGGATCCCGTAGAAGGTGCCGTCGGTGGCCGCCACCACCCGGACGGCGGCGTTGCCCGAGTCGCAGAACACCAGGTTGCCGGAGGCGTCCAGGGCGGTGCCGGCGGGGTAGGCGACCTCGGCGGCGTCGGCCGGCCCCCCGTCGCCGGTGTAGCCCCAGGTGCCGTTGCCCGCCACGGTGGTGATGGACCCGGCGGTGGTCGGCTGGCCGAAGCGGCTGCCGCCGGTGCCGGCGACCAGGCGCACCCGGTTGTTCTGGTCGTCCGCCAGGAACGTGTCCCCGGCGCCGTCGGTCACCAGCCCGTCCGGGGTGTTGCAGGAGGCATCGGTCGCCGGGCCCCCGTCCCCCCCGTACCCCTGGGTGGCGATGTTGCCGGCGCAGGCGACGGTGGTCTCCGTCCCCGAGGGGCCGAGGGAACGGACGACCATGGCCGTCCCGTCTCCGATCTCGAGGGCTCCCGTGTGCGTGGTGGCCAGCGACACCGGATCCTGGGCGATGGTCGTGCCCGGTCCGAGCCCGGTGCCCCCGACGACGGTCGACGCCCCCGCTCCGGCGACCGGAGATGCCGACGCGGCCGGGGCGGGTGCGGCGGCAAGGGCGCTGGCCACCACGAGGGCGGCCGAGAGCAGCGCCGCTCGGGGCCCGTGGCGGCGGGTCACCTCCGGACCCTTCCCCCGGGCGCTCACGTCGTGGCGCGACCCACCACTGCCTCCCCCCATACTCCCCCTTCACCCCTCCGGTTCCCAAATTCCGGACACTCGGTGAATCACCGATTCCCGGACCCTAACCCAGCGGTGCGGTGTGTTGCAGTCGAATTGCAACGGACCCATCCGCGTCCGGCCCGGGGCTCACGGAACAAGATGGTGGCGCGGGCACGACGGGTGCCGCCCGGAGCGGTCGCCCCGATCATTTGAGTGGCGGCCGAGCCAACCAACAGCAGAAAGAGGTGGGGTAGGTGCTCCAGATCTCATCGAGCAACTGGTGGGTGCTCGTCGTGGCGTTCGTGGCGGGTGCGGTCGGTGGCCTCGCCGCCGCGCTCATCCTCCTCGACCCCACGGAGAGCCCGACGCCGCCACCGAACGGGGCGGCGGCGGCGGGCGTGGTGGCCATCCGCACGGCGGTGGGTGCCGTGGCCGCGGTGGCCTTCCTGTTCTTCTTCCCGACCGAGCAGCAGACGACGGTGCTAGCAGCCGGCCGGGCTGCCACGACCATCACCGTCTACCCGTTCCTCAAGGTGGTGGCCCTGGCCATCGTGGTGGGAACCGGTGGAAGTGCCTTCCTCTCCTCGATGCGGAACCAGGCCGCCTCCTTCGTGACGACGTCGAAGGCCAACCAGACCACCGCCACCGTCAGGGCCACCAGCATCACCGCGCTCTCCCTGCTTCCCAGGATCGCCAGTGACGCGGCCAAGGACGGGGCGACGCAGCCGGTCCAGGCCACCAAGGCGACGGGTGCCGAGCAGATCCGCCAGGCCGCCGACGGGCTGCCGCCCCGGGTGGAGGCCCCCGGCGTGGACACCGAGGGGCAGGTGCGGGCGGCGGTCGCACACGCGATCGGCACCACGCCCGGCGAGGTTGCTTCCGCGGATGTCGGCGCCGGGATCGCCGCGCTCGGCGACGTGGCGGACACCATCCCCGGTGCGGTGGAAGCGAGGGTCAGCTCGACGATGCACGAAGAGGTCGCCTCGATCATCCGGCGGATCAACGCCATCTAGCGGGTCCCGGGCCGGGGGACGACCGCGATCCGGACCGCTCGATCCGCAGAAGGCCGCGGCGGGGCGGGGGACGGGCCGCCCGCGCATGGCGGGCGCCCGCCTCCCGAGCACTACGGTCGGAGCATGCGACGTCGGCTCGTCGGTGGTGGCCTGGCCCTGGTGATCGCCGTTGGTCTGGCCGGCTGCGCCACGACGCCCCGAGCCGAGCCCCCCGGCACCTCGCCGCCGCCGTCGACGGAGACCTTCGCATCCACACCCGATTCGACGACCACGACCACGCAGCCGTCGCCGTGCATCGGCCTCGGCATCCCCACCGACGGCTCCCCGGCCTCCCTCGCGATCGAACCGCTGCTGCTCACGGCAACCGATGTCCCGAGCGGATGGACGACGACGGGGCCGACCATCGCCGCCGCACCCGGACCGCCGTCGACCGCCGTCTTCCCGAGCACCAGCCGGTACCCCGTGGCGTCGATCACCTACGGGTACCCACCCCCGGGGCCGCCCACCTCGGGACCGGCCCCCGTCCAGAACAGTGTCAGCGAGACGTTGGCGCGCCTCCCGTCGGTGCCATCGGCGACAGGGGTCCTCGATCGCCTGAATGCCCAGGCGAGCCAGTGCGATCCGGGAACCGCCGTCGCCCTCCCCGGCACCTCGCCCGCCCTGTCGGCCAGGCTCAACGCCATTGGCAGCTCGTATCAAATTGCGGCCTACGCCACCGTCTACGTTCAACGGGGACCGTTCGTGGCCGAGCTCACCTGGTCGGATGTCCACATCCTGCTCCTGCTCGGCGGCGGATCCGGGGCACCACCACTACCGACGCCGGCGCAGATGTCGGCGGACGTCGCCGCCGCCCTGGCGCCGCTTCCGAGCTCGTAGCGTCGTGACGCCGGCGAGCCGGCCGTCGGGGGCCGTCCGTCCCGCTCAGGCCGATCGGTCCCCGGGTGACGACGGGACGAGCTCGTCGAGCAGGGCGCGGACCCGGCCGTCGATGTCGTCGACGATGGGCCGCACCTCGTCGACCGGCCGGCCGGCCGGGTCCTCGAGCTCCCAGTCCAGGTACCGCTTGCCCGGGTAGACCGGGCAGGTGTCGCCGCACCCCATGGTGACGATGACGTCCGACTCCCTGGCCATGGCGTCGGTGAGCGGCTTGGGGAACTGCCGGGTCGGGTCGAGTCCCCGCTCCTCCAGGACGGCGACCACCGACGGGTTGAGCTGGTCGGCCGGCTCGGACCCGGCCGACCGGACGTCGATCCGTCCTTCCGCGTAGTGGTCGAGGAGGACCCGGGCGGCCAGGCTCCGTCCCGAGTTGTGGATGCAGAGGAACAGCACCACGGGCCGGTCGCTCATCGGACTCCTTCCAACGTGGGACGGGGGGCCGGGTAGCGGCCCCGTGCCCAGAGTGACACGTAGACCAGCCCGACCAGCACCGGCACCTCGATGAGCGGGCCGACGACGCCGGCCAGCGCCTCACCGCTGGTGACGCCGAACACGCCGATGGCCACGGCGATGGCCAGCTCGAAGTTGTTGCCCGCCGCGGTGAACGACAGGGTGGCGGTCCGCTCGTAGGGGAGGCCGACGGCCCGCCCGTAGGCGAAGGTGCCGAACCACATGATGGCGAAGTAGGCGAGGAGAGGCAGGGCGATACGGGCCACGTCGGCCGGATGCGACGTGATGGTGCGGCCCTGGAGGGCGAAGAGGATGACGATGGTATACAGCAACCCGTAGAGGGCGAACGGGGCGATGCGGGGGATGAGCTTCGACTCGTACCACTCGCGCCCCCGCCGCCGCTCGCCGATGTACCGGGTGAGGTACCCCGCCACCAGGGGGATCCCCAGAAAGATGGCCACCGTCTCCGCCACCCGCCAGATCGACAGCTGGAGCCCCACGGTGTGGAGGCCCAGCCAGCCGGGCAGCACCTTCAGGTAGAAGTAGCCGAGCAGGGCGAAGGCCACCACCTGAAACAGGGAGTTCAGCGCCACCAGCACCGCCGCCGCCTCGCGGTCACCGCAGGCCAGGTCGTTCCAGATCAGGACCATGGCGATGCAACGGGCCAGCCCCACGATGATCAGCCCGGTGCGGTAGGCCGGCAGATCGGCCAGCAGCAGCCAGGCCAGCGTGAACATGACCAGCGGCCCGATCACCCAGTTGATGACCAGCGACGACACCAGGGTCCGGCGGTCGCGGGTGACGGTCCCGAGCTCGTCGTAGCGAACCTTGGCCAGCACCGGGTACATCATGACCAGGAGCCCGATGAAGATCGGCAGCGAGGTCCCCGTGGTCACGTGGATGGCGTCGAGGTGGGTGTTGAGGCTGGGGATCGCCCGGCCGAGCACCAGGCCGAGGGCCATGGCCAGGACGATCCACACCGGCAGGAACCGGTCGAGGAACGTCAGGCGGGCCACGACCGGCTCGAGGTGCTCCGTCTCCACCGGCGGCTGCCCGGCGGTCACCCCGCTCACCCGTGATCCCGGCCGGTCAGCAGCACGAGCTGGTCGCCGGGGTGCCCCCCGCCGTCGCCGACGCCGGCCGGGTGCTGCAGCACGCCGAGGCACCGGGGGCGTCGGCGCGGAGCCGGCCGGCGGGCATCTCGGTGTCGGACAGGACGGTGTAGATCTCCCAGGGCTCCCCGCCGGGGCCGTCGACCCAGACCTTGTCCTGGACGGCGTAGCAGCAGGCGGTCTCCTCCTCGAGTGCGGTGGGCAGGCCCCCGTCGGCCAGGCGCGCCTGGGCCGCCGCCACCTCGTCGGTCGAGTGCACCTCGACACCCAGGTGGTTGAGGCTGCCCGGGGTGGCGTCGGCGGACTCGATGAGGACGAGCTTCAGCGGGGGATCGGCGATGGCGAAGTTGGCGTACCCGGGACGCACCTTGGCGGGCCCGGTGGCGAAGAGCTTCGAGTAGAAGCCGATCGCCTCGTCGAGGTCGGCGACGTTCAGTGCGAGCTGGACACGGGACACGGTCACGTCCTTTGGTAGATTGACAACTATCGATACTACGATTCAGATCGATACATGTCAATATGAAGGGATCGCCGTGGCCAAGACCGAACCGAGCACCGACACCGCGGCGACCGGGCCGTGCTGCGCCTCGGTCATCGAGTCCCCCCTGAGCCAGGGCGAGGCCGCCACCCTCGCCCACCTGCTGGCGGCCCTGGCGGACCCGGTGCGCCTCCAGCTCATCTCCATCGTTGCCGCCCGGGGCGAGGTCTGTTCGTGCGACCTCGAGGCCCCCCTCGGACGGAGCCAGCCGACCATCTCGCACCACACCCGGCTGCTGGCCGACGCCGGCCTCATCGTCGGCGAGCGGCGCGGCCGCTGGGTGTGGTGGCGGGTCGAACCGTCCCGGCTGGCCGAAGTCCGCCGGGCACTGGGGGGCTGACCCCTCCGACCGGTCCGGGGCCCGGATCTCAAGGCCACCACCAGGACGCCGATGGAGTGGCCATGGGGGAGCGGAGGGCACGCCGGCGAACGACGGGTCGGCTCCGGTCGACGGGCTACCGCGGTGGCAACGGGGGTGGGTCCGGTTCCGCATCCGGCCGACGGGCGCGTCGACCAGAAGCCTGACCGAGACGGTCGGCATCCTCAGCCTGGTGACGCCACTCGTGGTGGCGGCCACCCTGGCGTACCGGCCGCACCTGCGGTCGCCCGGTGCCCTGGTGGCGGTCGGGGTGATGGTCCTCGGCATCGGGTTCTTCGTCGCCCACGCCACCCGGTCGGCCCGCCAGGGGCGTTTCGACGAGCTGCACCCGGTCCACAACCTGGTGATGGTGTGCCTGCCTTCGTGGAGGGTGGCCTGCTCGGCGCCGCCCTCGGCATCCACGGCGGCGCGCTCCTCCTGCTGCCCTGCGTCGCCTTTCTGGTAGCGGCGTGGATGGGCACCGGAGGGATGATCGCCGTCGCCTGGGCGGTGCTGGCGGCCACGGTCGGCGTGGAGGTGGGGCTGCAGGTCCCCGCCGCCGAGGCGGTCTGCCTGACAGTGGCGTTCGTCGGGACCGCGGGGCTCATCGCCGTGGCCACCGACCGGGCACTGTCCCTGTCGCTCCCCGGGGTGAGCCGGAACCAGTCGCTGGCCACCCTGGCGTCGTTCGCCGGGACGCTGCGGACCTGGCCGGACGACCTCTTCCCCATCGCCGCCCCCCGGGCCGAGGCCCTCGACGTCGACCGCTACGCAGTGCTGGCCCGCTGCTTCGGCGTGTTCCACCCGGTGCTGTCGTGACCCGACGCCGACTGGCCCGCTACGGCGGTGAGGAGTTCTGCATCGTCCTGCCCGATACCGACGCCGACGGCGCCACCACCCTGGTGGACGCCGTCCGGACCTGGGTGGCCTCCGACGCCGGGGGTGGTGGCATCACCTTCTCGGCCGGCGTGGCGGCCTGGGACGGGAGCGAGTCGCTCCCCGAGCCGGTCATCGGCAAACGGAAGCGCCCGGAACCGACCCGCCCGCTACCGGGGAGGTTCCGTGTCGACCGGCTCGAGGTAGCGGAGGACCTCGCGGTCGCCCTGCAGCGCCAGCCGGCGCCAGAGCACCGGGTTGCCGCCCGACTGGGTGGCATGGCAGCGGATGGCCGCCAGCTGGCGCGTCCGGTCCACCTCGATCGACAGGTGGACCGCGTCAGGCGCCCGACCCGTGAAGCCGGCCGGGAACTCGGCGGCTAGCTGCTCGGCCACCTCGGTGGGCAACGTCCAGGCCAGGACGGGCAGATCGGTGCGGGCGGCGACCGACCGGGCCACCTCGGTGGCCGTGACGTGGTCGGGATGCCCGGTGATGCCCCCCTCGTCGAATACCAGGAGCAGGTCCGCGCCGGCCCGGGCCACCGCGTGCGACACCTCGGCGGCCAGCGCGGCGACCGGCTCGTCGGCGACGCGCCCGTCACCGAAGCCGAGGAGGTGGGCGGCGTCGACGCCCAGCGCCTCGGCCGCCGACCCGAACTCCTCCTGGCGGATCCGGTGCAGGTCACCCGCCTCGGCCCCCAGCGTCGAAGCCTCGCCGTGGGTCAGGCACAGGACCGACGTCCTCGCCCCCTGCTCGGCGAAGGCGCTCAGCACCGCCCCCAGCCCGAAGCTCTCGTCGTCGGGGTGGGCGCAGACGGCCAGCACCGACGTGGCCTCCGGCAGCCGATCCGCCGCCGTCGCCCCGGGCGCGGGGCCGTCGTACCGGTCGGCACGCAGCCGGTCCACCGGTCAGGCCCGGTGGGCGTGCGTGACGTGGATGGGCTGGTGGACCAGCGGCGCCAGCAGGCAGAGGTCGAAGATCCCCGTCGCCAGCGGCACCAGACCCACCACGGCGAGCGCCAACCAACCGCCGCCGATCACCAGACCCACCGCGATCATCACCGCGCCGGCCGCACCCCGGGCCACCCTGCCGCTCCTGCTCTGCATCAGCTTCACCAGTGCCATGACCTTCTCCTCCGTCTCCGTACTGCTCTCGTCTGCACCATATACCCCTAGGGGTATATCAGGTACAACCGCCGACGCCCGGCGGTATTCCCTCGGCGGCGGGCGAGGTCAGGCCTCCATCGCCCCGACCAGCCGCTCGTCGACCACCTCCTCGTCCCGCCGACCGGCGGGAGCCGGGGCGGCGGGGCCACCCCGGACGCCGACCAGCACCGTCACCACGGCGGCCAGCGACAGCAGCGCCCCGAGACCGAACACCGTGTCGATGGCGTGCACCACGGTGGCCACCGACGCCGTGGACCCGGTCCCCGACCGGAGCTGGGCGTGACCGGTCAGCGCGTCGAAGACGGTCACCAGGACGGCCAGGCCGAGGGCGGCGCCGATCTGCTGGGACACGTTGACCAGCCCCGAGGCCGCGCCGGCGTCGGCCGGCGTCACCTCGGCCAGGGAGGCCGAAGTGAGGGCCACGAAGGCGGTCCCGCTGCCCGCCCCGATGAGCACCAGGGAGACGGCGATCTGGGGGTAGCCGGTGTGGATCCCCACCCGGGTGGCCAGCAGCAGGCCGGCGGTGGCCACTGCCGCCCCGAGGACCATCACCGCCCGTCCGGGCAGCCGGCGGAGGAGGACCCGGGAGGTGAGCTGCGACGACAGGAAGACCGACAGCGGCATGGGAAGGAAGGCCAGCCCGGCCTGCAGCGGCGAATAGCCCTGCACGTCCTGGAGGAACTGGGCCATGAAGTAGAAGAGACCGTAGAACCCGGCGTAGAGCAGGGCCCGGCTGGCGTTGGCCGAGCTCCGGGTGCGGTGGGTGAGCAGTCGCATCGGCAGGATCGGCTCCTCCGCCCGGCGCTCCTGGCGGACGAAGAGGCCGAGCAGGACCACCCCGGCGACGAGCGCCGAGACGGTGACCGGACTGGTCCACCCGTCGGTCCCGGCCTCCACCAGGGCGAGGACGACGCCGGTGACGCCGAGGGTGCAGGTGAGGGCCCCGGCCAGGTCGAAGCGTCCCCGCCGCCGCTCGGTCTCCACGATGGCGACCCGGCCGAGCAGCCAGACGGCCAGGCCGATGGGGACGTTCACGAACATCACCCACCGCCAGGACACCAGCTGGGTCAGGATCCCCCCCGCCACCAGGCCGATAGCTCCGCCGGCGGCCGAGACCGTGGTGTAGAGGGCGATGGCCCGAACCCGGGCCTGGCCCTCGGCGAACACGGTGGTGAGGAGGGAGAGGGCCGACGGTGCCGCCATGGCCGCACCGATCCCCTGGACGGCCCGGGCCGCCAAGAGCATCCACCCGGCCGGGGCCAGCCCGCCGACCAGCGAGCTCAGGGTGAAGACGGCGATACCGAGGAGGAAGGTCCGCCGGCGGCCGAAGAGGTCACCGGCCCGGGCTCCCAGCAGCAGCAGGCCACCGAAGGTGAGGACGTAGGCGTTGAGCACCCAGGAGAGAGCGCTGGTGGAGAAGCCCAGGCTCCGCTGGATGTGCGGCAGGGCGACGTTCACGATGGTGGTGTCGAGGACGACCATCATCTGGGCGGCCAGGATCACGAACAGGATCACCGAGGGGTGGCCGAGGCGGTGACGGAGGGTGCCGGGTGGTCCGGTGGGGGTAGGACGGTCCGCGCCGGGGCGCGTGGCGCTGAGGGTGAGAGAGGGCATTGACGACAACCTTTCCGCTGGTACGATGGCAAGCGGAAGCTTCCTCCGCTTAGTATACGGAGGGTGCCTCCGTTTAGCAAGTCATCAGGCACACGAGGTCGGGAGACGTGAAGAACCAGCAGCTTGTGGAGTCCTCCGGGGCGGAGGCCGAGCCCCCCGCCACCGACCGGCCGCTCCGTGCCGATGCGCGCCGCAACCGCGACCGGCTGGTGGCCGCCGCCCGTGGCATCTTCACCGAACAGGGTCCGGGCGCGTCCATGGAGGCCGTCGCCCGGCAGGCCGGCGTCGGGGTAGGCACCCTCTACCGGCACTTCCCCCAGCGGATCGACCTCGTCGAGGCCGTCTACCGCACCGACGTCGAGGAGCTCTCCCAAGCGGCCCGGACGGCCGTCGCCACCCTCGGGCCGTGGCCGGCGGTGGTGGCGTTCTTCGAGGCGTTCACCCGCTACGCCCGCACCAAGCAGACGCTGCTCAGCGAGCTGCAGCAGGCCTTCGAGAAGAACCCGGACCTGCGGTCGCGGTCCCGAGGGCTGATCGACGAGGCCTTCGACCTGGTCATCGACCGGGCCCGCGAGGCCGGCGTCATCCGGGACGATGTCAGCGGCGCCGACGTGACCCAGCTGGTGAGCCCGGTCTGCACCAACCCGGGCGTCGACCCGGCCCAGCGGGAGCGGCTGGTGTCGATGATCCTCGACGGCCTCCGCTACCCGGCCGGGGCACCCGCCCGGCGCTGAGCGCCGGAGTCCGGCACCGGGCCCCGGCGTTCCGCCATCATGGGAGCCGTGACCGGACCGACCGCCACCGTGGTGCGGAACCTCCGCAGGATCTGCCTGGCCTTCCCCGAGGCCATCGAGCAGCCGTTCGTCGGCCATGATGCCCCGGCGTTCCGGGTGCGGGACAAGCTCTTCGTGATGCTGGGCGAGACCGGGGAGACCCTGACCTGCAAGGCGGGGCCCGGGGACCAGGCGCTTCTGGTGGCGTCCGACCCCGACCGGTTCTTCGTCCCTCCTTACGTCGGCACCAAGGGCTGGATCGGGGTGCGGCTCGCCGGCCCGGTGGACTGGGAGGAGATCGCCGAGCTGGCCGAGGACAGCTACCGGCTCATCGCCCCCCGCTCGCTGGTGGCCCGGCTCGGGCCGGGTGCGGACCCGGGCTGACCGGACCGGGCGGGCGCCTCGGGTGGACCCGTCGGACGGCGCGCCCTCCGGCGCCCCGGTGGGTGCCGCCACCGGCACCCTGGCCGGCGCCTCGGGCAGCGCCAACGGGGCCAGCAGGCCGAGGAGGATGAAGCCCGCCCCGGCGAAGGACACCGTCCGGGCGGCGTCCACCGTGCGTCGGCACTACCAGCGACCGGCCCGGCCCCGGGACGACCGGCATCACGCGCTCCCGGTGGACCCGATCGGGCAGGCCCCGGCGGCGCCGGGGCTCTAGGTTGGGCCCGACGCCCACCGAAGCGAGGTGCCCGATGACCCCGACCGACGACGAGTCGCTGCGCCAACGGCGGCTGGCGCTGGTCCGGCTGCACATGCAGTCGGAGAACGAGCTCGACTTCGACGTGACCATGAGCACGTTCGACCATCCCCGCTACGAGCTCATCGCCTCCGGCCGGGTCTACGACGGTCCCGAGGAGGTGGCCGGGTACTACCGGACGTCGCGTGCCTCGTTCCCCGACCAGCGGAACGAACAGGTGGTCCTGACCTACGGGGAGGATGCCGTGGTCGCCGAGTTCGACCTCCTCGGGACCCACCTCGGCGAGCTGCACGGGATCCCGCCGACCGGCCGGACGTTCCGCTGCCGGATGTGCGCCATCTTCCTCTTCGCCCCCGGCGGCGAGCGGATCGTCGGCGAGCGCGTCTACTTCGACGAGAGCACCATCGCCCGGCAGCTGGTCGGCGGCGACTGAGTCAGTCGGTCCCCGGCGTCGGTGACGCCCCGCCGAGCCGCTCCTCGAGACGGGCGATCTGCTCGGTGAGGGCGGCCAGCTGGTCGCCGGTGCCGTCGACCGCCGCCGTACCGGGACGCTCGCGGGCCCGGGTCCGCGCCGCCTGGTCGATGAAGGAGGACGAGATCTGGGCGGTGATGGTGGCGAGGACGCTGAAGCCGACGAACATCAGGAGCACGGCGGCCAGGCGACCCTGCCAGGTCACCGGCGTGTAGTCGCCGTACCCGACGGTGGTGAGGGTGACGACGGCCCACCACAGCGCGTTGCCCACCGTCTTGATGTTCCCGTCGGGTGCGTGGCGTTCGAAGAAGTAGACGATGGTGGTGAGGTTCAGGAACATCAGGCCGGCGGCCAGGACGAACCGTCCGAGGCTCCCCCGCTGGAAGACCGACCGGAGGAGGCGCAGGCTGAAGAGGACCCGGAGGAACGGGAACACCACCGTGGCCACCGAGAGCAGGTTGTGCCGGAGGTAGTAGGCGTGGCGCGGGGCCAGGACGGTCCGGATGGTGAGGTCGGTGGCGTAGACGAGGGAGAGGGCCCCCCGGAGGCACAGCAGCACCACGTCGAAGGTGTGGTCGTCGCTGATGGACGACGGGGGCACGACGACGAACCACAGGGTCACCAGCGCCAACACGTCGAGGGGCATCTGCCACCGTCGCTGGTAGGCCTCGACCCGGCGGTGGTCGTCGCCGGGCTCGAACCCCTGCTCGGCGATGAGACGGCCGACGCCGGGGACCATCGGTCCCGTCGGGTCGCTCACCCTTCCGCCCCGGGGCCCGGTGCGCTGTCGCTCCACTCCATGTCCCCGAAAGTCTGCACCACGCCCGGCCGCCGCCCGGTGACCCCCGACGGCGCCGCGGACCATTCGCACCCCTAGCCTGACGGGGTGGCACCCGTGATCACCTACCGCCGCGCCTTCCCGTTCGCGGTGGCGCCCGACGAGCTGTGGTCCCGCCTGGAGGAGACCGACCAGTTCGAGCGGTGGTGGCCCTGGCTCTCCGACCTCCGGCTGGAGGGCGACGGACTGGTCACCGGCTCGGTCCTGACCGGCGTGGTCACCCCACCGCTCCCCTACCGGATGCCCATCCGGGTCCAGCTCGACCGCTGCGAGCGCCCCCTCGCCGTCGACGCCACCGTCGGCGGTGATCTCACCGGCGAGGCCCACCTGCGCCTCCGCCCGGTCCCCGACGGGACCGTGGCCGAGGTGTCCTGGTCCGTCGAGATGCGACAGCCGGCCATGCGGCTGGCCGACCGGTTCGGCCACCCCCTCCTCCAGTGGGGCCACGACCGGGTGGTGGCCATGACGGTGTCCGGCTTCCGCCGGAGGATCGAGCGCCCGTAGCCGGACCGCGGCGGGCGGGCGACCCCGCGGCGGGCCCGCCGTCAGGCCAGGCGGGCCACCGCCAGGCCGGCGGCCAGCAGGACGATCGACCACGAGGTGGTCCGGAGCGCCCGCTCCAGGGGTGCCAGCAGTGCCGCCCGGTCGAGGGGCACCGTGGTGCCGTCGGCCATCACCAGGTGCCCCTCCACCCCGGCGGTCCGGCGGCGCAGCAGTCGGGCCGGCGTGCTGAGGGCCCGCTGGGCCGCCGACAGGGCGAAGGCGCCGACCGCGGCCAGCGCCGGCGCCGGCGCCAGGCGACCGGTCTGGGCCACGTAGGCGACCAGCACCGGAAACGCCCCCCAGCTGGCGGCGAAGCCGGCGTCGTTGTGGATGGCGCCGCCGAAGAGCTCGAGGTTGTAGCCGACCACCAGCAGCGGGCCCACCACCAGGAAGGGGACCAGCGGCCAGCCGACCTCCACCACCCCGGCCACCCCCAGGGCGAGGGCCCCGGCCAGGCTGACCCCGGCCGCCGTCACCAGCGCGGGTCCGGGGATCTCCGTCCGCAGGGGTCGCCCGTTCCGCTCGTCGAGGGCATGGGCCGCCACCCCGACGGCGAGGAAGAACGCCAGGAGGGTCCCGAGCAGTCGCGTGGTGTCGACCGCCGGGGCCAGGCAGGCGCCGATGACCACGTAGGCCAGGTGCCAGGCGGTGTAGGGCGGATGGAGCACCGTCCACCAGTCGCGCCAGCCCCCGGGGCGCGCGGCATAGAAGGCGGCGCGCTCACGGGGAACCGACCCGTCGTCATCCACCCGCGCGCCGACCCCACATCACCAGGCCACCGCCCAGGCTCATCCGCCGGACCCCGATGTCCACCAGTCCGGCGTTCCGCCACGCCTCGACGTGCCACGCCAGCGGGTACCGCCGGTAGTGGCCGGAGATGTTGGGGCCGAGGAACCGGCCCACCTCGAACCACTCCCTCCCCCCGGTGAGCCACCCGCCGGCCGGCAGCAGCAGGCGGGTGTAACCCCACCACCAGAACCGCCAGAACCGGCTCTCCGGGAGCAGGAACTCCTGGTTGGCCACCGCCCCCCCGGGCTTCACCACCCTGGCCAGCTCGACCAGCGTGGCCTGCGGGTCGTCCACGTAGCGGAGCAGGTACGTGAAGGTGAGGGCATCGAAGGTGGCGTCGGCGAACGGCAGCTGCTCCCCACGGCCGTTGACCAGCTGGACCCGGTCGGCGAGGTGTCGGGCGGCCACCGCCCGCTTCCCCTCGCGCAGCATGTCCGGCGTCAGGTCGACCCCCACCACCCTCGCCGGGGTGCGGTCGGCCAGCTGCAGCGAGACCCCACCGGGCCCACAGGCCACGTCCAGCACCAGGGCCGGACGGTCGGGGACCACGTGGTCGACCATGGCCCGGCGCCAGCGACCGTTCTGACCCATGGAGAGCACCTCGGCCAGCCGGTTGTAGTGCTGCGGCAGCGGGGCGAAGAGCCGCTGGGCGAAGCGGTTCGGGTCGCGCCGCAGGTCCGGACTCGCCATGGGGCCTCCTCGGGTGTGCGAGTCTCACCGTAGACGGTTGGTCGTCGAAAGGAGCCGGGTGGGCGACAGGCACATCGACGTGCTGGTGGTGGGAGCGGGTCCGGCGGGGAGCATCGCCGCCCTGGTTCTGGCCCGCGCCGGCGCCTCGGTCACCCTGGTGGACAAGGCCCGCTTCCCCCGCGACAAGGCCTGTGGCGACTTCGTGGGTCCGAGGGGGCTCCAGGTGCTGGCCGACCTGGCGCTCGCCGAGCCGCCGGGGCTCGACGTGGGCGACATGGTGGTGGTGGGCCCCACCGGGCGGCGGGTGGTGCTGCCGTGCTTCGACGGGTCCACCTACCCGGGGCGGGCCCGGGCGGTCACCCGCACCGTCCTCGACGACGCCCTCCGGTCGGCGGCGCTCGACGCCGGGGCGGTGCCGGTGGAGGGCCGGGTCGACGAGCCCCTCCCGTCGGCCGACGGTCCGGCGGGCTACCGCCTCGACAGCGGACGCCAGCTGCGGGCCGACTTCGTGATCGGGGCGGACGGTGCCACCAGCCACGTGGCCCGCACCGCCGGCCTGGTCGACGAGACCCGGGTCCTGTGGGGGTTCGCGGTGCGGGGCTACCTCGACCAGGCCGTCGAGCTCCCGGCCATCACCCTGTGGGAGCCGGCACCCTGGCGGGCCTTCCCCGGGTACGGGTGGGTGTTCCCCGGCCCGGACGGGCGGGCCAACGTGGGGATCGGGATCGGCACCCTGGCCGACCGCCGGGCGGGGGCGGAGGCGGTCCGGGTGCTGCCGGCCTACCTCGACCACCTGGTGACGATGGGGCTCCTCGACCACCGGCCGCCGACCCCGGTACCGGGCCGGCTGGGCGGATGGCTGAAGATGGGGATGGTCGGCACCGTCCCCGCCGCCGGTCGGGTGCTCCTGGCCGGTGACGCCGCCGGCCTGGTCAACCCCCTCCAGGGCGAGGGCATCGCCCAGGCCATGACCAGCGGCCGGGCGGCGGCCGAGGCGATCCTGGGGTCGCCGGGGGGTGCCGCCACCCGGTACCGCACCCACCTCGCCCGGGCCCACCTCCCCTACCAGCGCATCACCGCAGCCGGCCACGCCGCCCTGGTGGGACGTCCCCGCGCGGTGTCGGCGGTAGGGCGGCTGATCACCGCGCCGGTGCTCGGCCGGGCGGTGGCCGGCGGATGGGGCATCTTCTGGAACGAGCTGCTGGAGGGGGCGGCCCCCGGTGTCGCCCGGCGGGTGGCCGCCGGGTCGACGGCGTTCGGGCGGCTGGTCACCGCCGGTAGCCCGGTCTCGAGGTGGTTCGATACCGCCTATCCCGGCTGAGCGCCCAACCGCGCCGCGATGTCATCCGGACGTCAGGGACGACCCCTACCATCACGGGATGGCACCGGACCGCCTGCATCCATGAGCACCGACGCCGCCGGCACCCGCCCGACCCGCGGGCCGGTCCACCGGCGCAGCCGCCGCCGCGACGGTGCCGAGGGCAACGCCCGGCTGACCGGGGCCACCGCCCTCGTCCTGCTGGGGCTGCTGGCCGCCGAGGGGTTCACCATCCTCCAGGTCCACCAGCTGCTCACCCCGCACGTCTTCATCGGCATGGTGCTGGTGGGGCCCATCCTGCTGAAGACGGCCAGCACGCTGTGGCGGTTCGCCCGGTACTACACCGGCGCCCCCGCCTACCGGGAAAAGGGGCCGCCACCCGCCCTGCTCCGCCTGCTCGGGCCCTTCGTGGTGGTCCTCACCTTCGCGGTGATGGGGACCGGCATCGCCCTGCTGCTGGGGCCGACGTCCTGGCGTTCCTCGATGCTCCTCCTCCACAAGGCCAGCTTCGTCCTCTGGTTCGGGGCGATGGCCCTCCACGTCCTCGGCCACCTGGCCGACACCGCCCGGCTGGCCCCGCGAGACTGGCTCCGGCGCTCCCGCCGCGACGTCGAGGGGGCCGGCCTCCGACAGTGGGCCCTGGCGGCCAGCCTGGCGGTCGGCCTGGTTCTGGCCGCGGTGGTGACGCCCCACGTCGGCGCCTGGCTGGTGGCCGGCGGGTTCACCAACCAGTGAGCATCACCGACCGACGCGCACCTCGCATCGTCTACCCGGGGAGGGTGTAGGTGTTCTCCAGCTCGTCCTGCAACACGGTGGCCACCGTGGCGGAGGTGTCGACCACCAGCTCCTCGGCGAGCACCCGGGTCCGGTAGGTCCACCCCGGAGGCATCGACAGCCGGTCACCGAGGGACGGGAGGGCCTCCTGGGTGAGGGTCGGGTCCACCCCGGTGCAGTAGGCCTGCATCACGTAGGCCGTCCCGTCGGGGTCCACCAGCTCGTGGACCGGGGCGCCGGCGTCGAAGAAGAAGACCGCCCCGCGGTTGACGTGGATCTCCTCGTACGGTCCGACCCCGGGGACCTCCCCCAGGGCCACCACCGCGATCCGCCGGGTGGTGAGACCGGAGAACTCGCGGAGGACCGGCTCGACCACCGCCACCTTCTGCCCCAACCCGTCGAGCATCCAGTAGCGGGGGCCGTTGAGCTTGACGGCCACGGCTCCCATGTCGGCGGCGATGGCGCTGGCGTCGAGGGCGTCCCACAGCTCCGCCGGGCAGTCGTTGAGCAGCTGGGTACCGTACACCTCGGCCTCGAACCCGGCCTGGCGCCCGAAGACCGCCAGCACCTCGCCGTAGCGGACGCCGCGCATGTCGGAGACCAGTCGGGGAGTATCGGTGGTGGTCATCGGCGTCCTTTCCGGGGGTCCGCCGCCCAGGGTAGCGAAGTATCGACAGTGATGCTGCCAATTCATTGCCGCCCGCCCGGGACCGCCGACCGGGCGGTCAGCCGACCCGCACCACCGGCGGCGGTCGCCACCGGCCGTTCAGCACCCGCTCGTGGGGGAGGTAGAGCCGCATGGTGATGATGACCGGCCCCTCCGGGATCGGGAGCCAGTTCTCCGGCGGACCGTCGACGGGCCGCACCCCGAGGGTCAGGTCGAGGGAGCCGTCGGCGGCGTAGACCAGGGGCGCCCGGTCGCCCAGGGCGTAGCGGTCGAGCTCGTTGGGCACCGTGAAGCCGTTGCCGTCGTAGGCGGTCACCGACCAGAAGGCGTCCACCGGGGGCAGGTCGGCGGCCTCGACGTGGATCCGGTAGGTGTGGTCCCCGGTGATCGGCGCACCGTCCGAGTCGGCCAGCAGGGTCGGGTAGACGGCGTCCTCGGGGGGGTTGGCCCCCAGGCCGAGCATGGCCACCACGGCCCGGCGACGGTAGGAGTTGCCGTAGACGCCCATGCCGTCCACGTTCATCTGCCAGCCGTTGACGATGTTGGCCATGGTGGCGGCCGACTCGCGGAGGAAGCGGTGTCCCCGGGCGACCAGCCCGTCGACCGCGCCGAGGACGGCGTCGTCGAGGGCGTCCACCGAGAACGCGGCGTCCCCCACCAGTCCCAGCCGGGCCATCCGGGTGAGGACGGCCCAGTCGGTGGGGTGCGGTCCGTGGCGGCCGAGCAGGCGGAGGCCCAGCTCCATGAACCCGGCGTCGCCGAGGTCCCGGACCTGGCGCAGCGGCGGGGTCCCCATGTCGACCGCCGGGTCGACGGCGGCGGGGGGGACGGAAGCGGTGTCGAGCGCCTCGACCGACAGGCCGTCCTGGAACCGGCGGGCGGCGGCGTAGTCGGCGGGACCGTCGGTGGCCACCCGCCCCAGCAGCCAGCAGGTCCGGGTGGGGACGTCGATCCGCGCCACGCCCCCCGGGAGGGCGCCGGCGAAGTCGCGGTGGCAGATGGCGAACCGGGTGGGGGCGGTGCCGTTGGTGCGCACCCCGGGGGCGGCCACCACCTCGGACCAGTGGTCGAGCACCGGAAGCATCACGTAGCCGGTGGCCTCCGGCACGGTGACCACGTACGGTGTCGCCGCCACGTCGAACCAGCCGGTGGAGTACAGCGTGTCGAAGTTGGGACGCACCACGCCCTTGAAGTCCCCGGGGGGGAAGCGGCGTAGGTGGACGAGGGCGCCCTCCGGGCCGCGATTCGGGGCGGGCCCGTCGACGTTGGTCATCTGCCGGCGGGTCAGCTCCATGAGGACCAGCGGGTAGAGGTAGGTGAAGGCTTCGAGCGTCACCGCCTCGAGCAGCTCAGGCCGCCGGTCATCCTCGGTCATCGGTTCCCCCCGGGTCGGTCCCGACCGGCGCCGGGGTGGGCCGGGTGCGGGCACCCCGGAGGCTATCCCCGCCGGTCGGGTACACCGGTCCGGCGGTCCGGCCGGGGCGCCGACCGGGTCAGCGCGGTCGCGCCCCGTCGAGCACGGTACGCACCAGGGTCGGGGCCAGTGCCCGGTCCAGGGGCTCGTGCCCCATGGTGAGCCGGTAGTACACGGGAGCGAACAGCTGGTCGAGCAGCGCGGCGATGTCGGTATCGGGCCGGAGCTGCCCGCGCTCGACCGACCGGCGCACCACCCCCGCCGACGCCGCCCGCCTCGGCTCCAGCCAGCGCTGGCGGAGGGTGGCGGCCAGCTCCGGGTCCGACTGGGCGAGGCCGATCAGCTCGGCCATCACCCGGCCGGCCCGGCCCCCGAACGCCTCGACCAGCAGCCCGACCTGGGCGGTGAGGTCGGCGGCCAGGTCTCCGCTGTCCTCGAGCTCGATGGTCTGGCGGAACCGGTGGAAGTAGGCGTCGACGGCCACCGAGCCGCGGGTGGGCCACCACCGGTAGATGGTCACCTTGCTCACCCCGGCCCGGGCGGCGACCGCCTCCATGGTGGTGGCGGCCAGCCCGCCCTCGATCAGCAGGTCGGCGGCGGCCTCCAGGACGGCCAGGCGCGCCCGCTCGCTGCGGGGTCGTCCGGCCCGGGCCGGCGGGGAGGGCGGGTCGGCGCTCACCGGGCCACCCTAGATGATCAATTCCAAGGGATCAGTGGTCGTAGGCGACGAGAGAGCGCAGGCGGGACTGTCCGCTGTGCTGGTTGTGCCAGATGGCTGCGGTGAGTGCGAGCAGTCGTTGCAGCACC
>Ga0080006_1263485_pt1 | contig 96185 bp, 81 predicted proteins | sample RS3BMetagenome_FD_69209 | JGI IMG/M metagenome (GOLD analysis project Ga0080006, IMG submission 69209) | Ferric oxide microbial mat and aquatic microbial communities from Rainbow Spring, Yellowstone National Park, USA - RS3B (SPADES... ... | reverse complement strand
TCTTTACGAGTGTGCCAGCCTTGGTTAAGGCGATTGAACAATATCTCACTGCTCATAACGCCAACCCTAAAATCTTTACCTGGACCAAGGATGCAGATACAATCTTGGCAAAGGTTGCCAAGTGTAAAGAATCGTTAGGGACGCTACAGTAGTGCGGCTTGGGCTTTTTTACCAATTCGTCGCCGTTGTAGCCATCGGAGCCATCGACTTCAACGGCCCTCATATCCAGCAGGCGGTTGCCGGTAAGCCCTATCTCGTCGCCCTTCGAGCCGCCCTTTCGCAAATAAACGCAAACGCCCTCGGGCGCGGTGGCCCCCGCGTGTGCAGTTTCGAAAAGCCGGACGCGCAGCCGGCCGCGTCCCCGTTTTTGCTGGCGATTCCAAAAATCTGGGCAAGGCCGCAATATCCCCCTTGGCGGTACCTGAAGCAGGGGTGGCTTAATCGCCAGCTTTAGCCAATTGCTTTTGACCTGGCCCACTGCGAAGCGAACCCTGTAGCGCCCCGGCATCGACATATCGAAATACCGGTAGATCCCCGCCTCTCTCCAGAACCGCACGGCCTTACCTGGCGGTACCAGGACAATATACAACAAGCTGTGGACGGCCATCCTGCGGGTCATCACGCCGTCGCGCAACGATTCAAATGGGGCTTCCAGAAACGGCCCGGCTTCGCGTCGCCGTTATCCGCAACGTGGCATCGGCGGGATTGGGCCCCGTAAAAGACCGCGCCACCCCCTCACCGCGTGCGCCAAGGGCGAACAGCAAGGCCAAGCCACCGCCAACACAAAAACTCAGGGCCAATGGCCCGATGCCTAGACCGAGCGCCCAAGTCGAAAGCGAGCACGGCCCGCAAATCCGCCGAGCGCGGCGGCGCTCCTTGGCGGTGGCGTGGCGGAATGCCCGATGGAACGCGGGGCCAGCCCAAGGGAGAGGTATTGGCTTCATACGGTGGCTCCTCAATAGTGCCCTCGCCGGCGGTTCGGCTTAGTGTGGCAGAAGGGGTGGCTGCAGAATATGCGACCACCCGGGGTATTCACTGGTCGGGTCAAGCGGCAAGAGCTGGCCGGGCCCGGCGGGGACGGTGTTGGTGAGCGTCCACTGGCCCGTGGCGGTATTCAGCGTCTCGGTGCCGCCCCATTGCCAACCCTGCAGTGCACGCCGCACCACGAACGGCGATCTCGCCGTGTGCCATCGGCAACGGCCGCGCAGTGGCGATGGGTCCGCCACCGCACTGCCTGCAAGCGCAATCGCTGCAGGCAGACAGCCTGCGCCGCCAACACCCGTTTTCCTCTTTCGCCGGACGCAAACACCCAATTTGCGTCCACAACACAGAGCATACTACGCAAAAACAAAACGCAAGTGGAAAAATCAAAACTTTGCAAAAATGATGCGGGGTTAATGGAAGCTTAACGTGATACGCCTGCGAGTACTGCTCATACAGGCTGGCGCGCGGGCACAAGGCCACGCGGCTAAAAGGGATGGCGGGGCGGGCGATGCGGATGCAGAGCCGCGTGCGCTGCGGGGATAATATTACGCTGAGAAAGAATTCCTTTAGGTTTGCGCATCTTGTCGGGCAAGATGCCCGACCCCCAATACCATTCCCGCCGCACGCTTCATGCTGAATCGATAAATGGGGATGCCACCTTCGGTGGCGCAAATCGATGTCAGGCAAAACCTTTGCACGCTGTCAATCGCGGGTCGCTAACAACGCCAATTTGGCTGCTGGGCATTTCAGGCTGTCGGAGTTGCAGTCGGGTTTGGCGCGGCGGGCGCTAAATTGGATGTACACTGTCCGCAGCGCACCGCATTAATCGGAATGGTCGAGCAGCAATAGGGGCATTCTTTGGTGGTTGCAGCGGCTGGCGGTGGCGGCTTGGTGGTCATTTTATGAATCTGCCCGATGACCAGCACCACTATAATGAATAGCCCCACTGCCACGATAAAAAAATTCAGCACCGCGCCAATAAAGTGGCCGATGAGAATCTTTTTTGCGATGGTCCATTTGGTGTAACTTTGACTTGGGGTAATAAAGCTGATTGACGGCATGATGATGTCTTTCACCAAGGCTGTGACAATTCCGCTGAACGCCCCACCGATGACAAAAGCCACCGCCAGATCGATCAAATTTCCCTTGAACGCAAAATTCTTAAAATCCTGCAACAGTGACATGTAAAGCTCCTTTCTTTAAGCGACATTCTTACCACGACCACGACTGCGGCAATTTTAATACAAGTCGCTTCCGCCGCAAGTGCGGATCAACCCACCGAGCGGTTCAATCACTTGGCTGACACTCCGTGCTGGTCCTGGCAATAAGCCTCGGCCATTCATATTTTCAGAGGCTTGGAGACAATTTCACGCACCAGCGCGCTGGGAAACCGCCGCGTGGCCGTGATGGCATAAAAGCTTTCTGATATTCCGTCGATGCGGTGGCGTTCGACCAGCGTTCCGGCAGCCAGTTCACCCTTCACAACCACCGGCGGTACAAGCGTCAGGCCGTTATGATCGCGTGCCAGCAATCGCAGCGTTGCCATGTCATCCACCTCGGCAGCGATAATGGGGCGGACACCGAGACGATCCATCATGACATCAAAGAGCGCGCGGATACTGCTGTCCAGGCTCGGTACGATCAGGGGAATATGTCGCAGATCGTCGGGAAATTTCAACGGTTGAGCTTTTTTCGGCGGCTTACCAATCAGGCTTGCAGCCTGCTGACTAATCAGATGCGAATGCCCGGACACCTGGCTGTCCGCCCGCAGGGGAAAGTTGGAAAGCACCATGTCCAGTGCATGAGATTGAAGGGCGGCAAGCAGTTCGCGCATCGAACCCGACCGCACGACCAATTCAACGTTGGGCCGATTGAGCAGCGGACCGAGCAGTGCGTGCTGAAAATTTCTGGAAAGCGTGGCCACGGCACCGATACGCACCACCTGTCTGCGCCCGGGCGAGCGCTGCTTAAGGGTATCCATTAATTCATCGCCGGTGCGAAAGATGACATCGGCATAGTCGAGAACCAGACGGCCTGCCTCGGTGAGGATCAATTGGCGCTTTTGGCGGTCAAAGAGCTTTTCCCCCAGTGAATCCTCCAACTGGCGCAGTTGAATGCTTAATGCCGACTGGGAAATGTTCAGATTTAATGCTGCCCGACTGAGGTTTCCCGTGTGGGCGATGGCACGGAAATAACGCAGGTGGTGGTAGTTTAAAAAGGTCATATCATGATTATATAAAATATATGAAGTTGATGCAATATATAGATTGTATATATGAATAGCGGCTTCTAAACTTAATACGGTTTAAGGAAAGGAGTCATCATGTTGGAATACTTACGAGTCATCCTGGCGGTGCTGCCCGCGGCAGCTCTGTGGATGGCTGGCCTGGGGCGGGCGAAGGAGAGCATGGCAGCCGGAATGCGATGCCGTCTGGTTGCAGGCGCGGCATGGATCGGCCTGGCTGCATCTTTGCTGGGTGCCATTCTGGCCATTGGGCAAGGCCCGCAGGCGGTCGGCATCGGGGGGCATTGCCTCAGCGTCGGCATTTATCTCGACAATCTCTCACTGGTGATGCTGACTCTGGTAAGCTTTCTGGCCGTGCTCATCACACGATTTTCAGTCAGTTATCTGGGTGGGCATCCCCGGCAGCATTACTTCATGACGTGGCTGTCCCGCACCATCGCCGCGGTCTTAACGCTGGTGGTGGTCGGTAATCTGCTGTTATTCGCTTTGGCGTGGGCCGCTATGAGTTTATGCCTGCATCAATTGTTGACCTTTAACTGCGATCGGCCCGCTGCCATGCTGGCCGCCAGAAAAAAGTTCATCGTCAGCCGATGTGGTGATATGTGTCTTATCACCGCCTTGGTGATTGCTTACTTTGCGTTTGGTTCGTGGCAATTTCAGGCCATGTTTGCAGAAGCCCATGTCAGCTCGCACGCCGAGGCGACCGATGCCATTGCATGGCTGCTGGTCATTGCCGCGTGCCTCAAATCGGCGCAGTTTCCGTTTCATAGCTGGCTGCCCGACACGATGGAAACCCCCACACCTGTCTCGGCACTCATGCATGCCGGCATCATCAATGCCGGTGGTTTTTTACTGATCCGTTTTGCACCGCTGCTGCTGCAGTGCCCCGTTCCATTGATGGTGCTTGCCGTCGTGGGCGTCGCCACTGCGTTAACCGGCTCATTGGCCATGATGACGCAAACCAACATCAAGCGACAGTTGGCTTATTCCACTGTGGCCCAAATGGGCTTCATGATGCTGGAATGCGGCCTGGGTGCGTTTGGGCTGGCCTTGCTGCACCTGGTGGCCCATGGGCTTTATAAGTCACATTCATTTCTTAGTTCGGGCAGCACGGTCAAAAATGCCCCAATTATTCAGTTTCGACGGCTGTACCGGCATCATCATTTCGCGGCCAACTGGACAGCATTGGCCGCCACAGTAGCCATGCTGGGGGCTGGGGCGTGGCTGACACTTCACGGCAAAATCGCCGCCAATCAACTTCCGCTGCTTACAGCGGCGGGCATCTCATGGTGTCTGCTGGTGTGGCGGGCCGTCGCCGGCCGTTACAGCCAGGGCGCAGTTATGCGATGGACTGGTGGCCTGGCCATTATCGCGGCAGCCTATCCTTTGCTGGCCAGTGTGTCGGCGCTGCTGATCAATTCCAACCAGTGGGTGGCTGGCGGTAACACCTTGAGTGCGATGCCCGCTGCGAGCTGGACACTTTCCCTGCTGATCTCCGCCATCCTGCTGGTGATGGGTGTGCTTCAATGGCAGATCATCAGCGGGAGTAAGCCCCACTGGATGCAGAGCCTCTATGTGCACGCCTTAAACGGCTTTTACATCGGGATCATCGCCAATCGGATCACCACGTGGGTGTGGTCGCTGGCCGGCAGCATGCTGGCAGCGGAGGTGTCCACCGGCGGGAAATCGCAGCAACCGCAAACAGCATGAATACGTAAGGGATGATGGAAGCATGACAAATGTATTAAGTAACTCTGCAGTCGACATGATAGCTGGTGGCATATTTGAAAAGATTACCCCCGTCTGGCCGCTGGATGGATTTGTGGCCGTCAACCCACTGTGGGGATTTATATCTCTGCCATTTTTCGATGCGCTGCAGAGGATGCAGACTACGACCGGCCAGCCCATGCATATGTCAAGTCGCTATTACTCCCGGAAACTTCAAAGCGGCGAGATCACGGCCGACGATGTGCGGGCGGTGTTGGTACGCCGGGCCGCGAACAACCCCGCCGTTCACGGCGGGGGCGATGGTGCTGCGGCCGATAGCATTATAAAAACAGTACTTCATGCGAGTGGCACCCCTGAAAATCATTCTTCGGCACCATGGCCGCCAACGGTCTTTGACCACCTGCCTGAGAGCCAGCGGCAAACACTCCTGGACCACATCGCCATGTGGTGCAGCGCTTATTTTGATCGCGGTCAGGCGGCATGGAACATGATGGACCACTCAAAGCGGTTTTTTCTTGCGTGGCGCGATCTGGCCATGCTGGACCGCATGGCGGAAATGGCTGGTATTACGGGCTGCCGCCACTTTATTAAATCGATGCCGCAAAATCCGACCGATGCGCTATCCAGAGCGGTTGAGGCCATGTCCGTGCCGCAGACGCTGCTGGCTGATTATTTCCATCGTCTGTTGCTGGACCATATCGGCTGGGCCAGCCACTTGCGACTGCACACCTGGCAAAATGCCATGTCGCCGCAGGATAATCCGCTTTTTGATCTTCTTGCCATCAGAACCGTTTACGAGGCGGCGGCATTTGACCATTTACACCGGCGGGGTAACACCCCGACTTGGGGCCGCCCCCGCGGCCAGCCAATGGATGAAATACCATGGAACATCCTGCTTGAAGCCGACGAGATATCCTTCCAGCGGAAACTTCTGGCGGCACTGAAGCCTCGCAAGGTGGTGGCTTCATCAGCGATGGCCGATGCAGCAACCCTTGCCGCCCAATGCGTGTTTTGCATTGATGTGCGCTCGGAGCGATTCCGCCGCGCCTTGGAAACCGCCGCAGCCAACGTGCAGACGATCGGGTTTGCTGGCTTTTTTGGCTTCCCCATCAGGTATTCACACTTGGGTGATGAACACAGCACTAACCAGTTTCCTGTCCTGCTTTCGTCGCGTTTCCAAGTTACCGAAACCATCGGTGGCGGCAGGGCTCAGAGCCAGCAATTGGCCGCCGATGTCCGCAGTAGGCGGCAGTTTTCGGCGGGATGGTCGCAGTTAACAGCCTATGGCGTTTCATCCTTCAATTTTGTGGAGATGTTGGGGCTGGGTTATGGATGGAAGTTGCTTCGCGACGGTGTTATTCAACCATCTGAAAAGGCCGATACACTGGCCCAACCCGATACCAGCGATCATCCGTCAGCGCAGGCTGCGGCCACAAACCATTTGTCTCTGGTGGACCAGATTGCGATGGCAAAAGGGGCGCTGAAAAATATGGGCCTTGGCGATCGCTTGGCGCGACTGGTGTTGTTTTGCGGCCATGGATCAGAAACCGCCAACAATCCGTACAAGGCCAGTTTAGATTGCGGGGCCTGCGGCGGGCACGCTGGGGGGCCTAATGCACGTGTGGCGGCGTCCGTGCTGAACAAACCGGCCGTGCGATCAGCTTTGGCGGCCGACGGCGTGCACATCCCGTCCGACACCTGGTTCATCGCAGGCGAGCACAACACCACCACCGATGAAATAGTCATTTTCGACACCCAAACAATACCCGCCAGTCATCTGGCCGATTTGGCCGTCCTTCAGGGGCACTTGGAAGCCGCCGGGGAAATGGTACGGGCCGAAAAAGCTGCCTTGGAGGAGAATCCGCCCCATCAGCCAGCCGCCAAAATTAAGCTTGCGGCCGTGCAGCGAGCTACCGACTGGGCGCAAGTGCGACCGGAATGGGGATTGGCCGGCAACGCCGCTTTTATCGCGGCGCCCCGCGGGATGACCCGTGGGCTGAATTTAGACGGCCGCGCCTTTCTTCACGACTACCACTGGCAGCAGGACGAGGATGCATCCATCCTTACCCTTATCATGACGGCACCGCTGGTGGTGGCGCACTGGATCAACATGCAATACCTGGCATCTACCGTCTGTCCGGGCAAGTGGGGCGCGGGTTCCAAAACCATCCACAACGTAGTTGGCATGCACGGTGTGTGCGCTGGCAATGCTGGTGACTTGCAGGTGGGCCTGCCCATTGAATCGCTGCATGATGGAAAAAAATGGCGGCATGATCCACTGCGCCTTCTGGCCATCATCGATGCCCCTCGCGATAAAATCGCACAGGTGATTTCCGGCCAGCCACTGGTGCGCACGCTGCTGGATAACCAGTGGATTCATCTCGTCAGTATTGATGGCGCCACCAGTCCGCAGTTTTACCGCTATCTTCCGGGCATTCATTGGGATGCCATTTAATGAGGGGTGAGATGATCCAGCGTCAGCTTAGCCCATCGATCGCCGAAGATAGGATTGAAATGTCGGCACACCTGCCTGCTCCCATTGCTTTTCAATCTCGCGAGTGATTTCAGCATTGGCTTGCCGCAAGGCGGCCAGGGCGCGTGCCTCTGATTCCACTGCGGTAAAAAGGTGGCGATCATGGCTGTCGGCGAAAAATAAATAGCCATCAAAATCTGGCGAGGGCTGCAGAAGCATCTTCATGTGCGGATAATTCTTTTGCCCCAACCGTAAGCGTAGTGATGGGTTGGCCTCCGTGTTGGATGAAACCTCAAACCATTCTCGGCGGCACGGCTGCGACGGGTCGGCCGCATTAATCGGCTCCATGCGGCGCAGCACCTCTGGTGGAGGGGTTGCGCCAGCGTAGGCAATATCCAAAAATATCTTCGCCGCCCGCTGCACCTCGCCGACCGTTGGCAGCGTTGCCACTTTTGTCTCGTTTTCCGCCATGTATCGCAGATCCATCCCAAGCCGAACCAACAGCATTCAGCCAATCCCCTTGGATTGTAACCCATGAGGCACAGATATTCACAATTCGAGTGCAAATTGACCGCCGCCCGCCGCCGCCGTCGCTTTTTTGGGCGGCCGCCGGAATGTTCGGGCGTTCCTCCGCATGTGGCCCCGCAAATTCTCGCTGGCTGCCGCGCATAGTTCTTAGTCGCCGGGCTTGTGGCGGTGCGACGACCTCGTGGCATTTGCAGTTGAGCTTATGCCTGTCCGCGGTCATACTCGATCGGTATGACGTTACGTCCATTTACCGTTATTCTTCCCGCCGCCGGCAGTGGAACTCGCTTTGGCGGTGATAAATTGCTGGCCGACCTTTGCGGCAAATGCGTTCTGGCCCGCACGGTAGGTCTGTTTGTCCATCGGCCGGATACTGCGGCGATCGTTATCGCCACCGCGCCCGACCGATTTGCCACCTATCGCGATGCCATCGATCCGAGCCGCTTGCCCCTGCCGATTCACTTTACCCCCGGCGGCATTGAGCGCTGGGACACGGTTTACAACGCATTATGTACACCGCTGATAAGTACCGAATTTGTCGCCATCCATGATGCCGCCCGCCCGCTGACGCCGACGGATGTTATCGACGCCGCTTTCGCTGCGGCCATGCGGCACGGCGCAGCACTGCCCACCATGCCCGAGCCGGCAACTCTGAAGGCCGTCGCCAGCACCAACACCGGCGTGTGGGTTAATCGCACGGTGGATCGCAGGGGCATCCATCAGGCACAGACTCCGCAATGCTTTCGCACCGCGCTGCTGCGTGATGCCTTCAAGTTGCTCATCGATCGTCAAATGACGGCCGGTCTAACGGATGATGCACAGGTGGCGGAACTTGCCGGCCACTCACCTTGCGCTGCTGCGGGTTCCAGCCTTAATATTAAAATCACCCATGCAGAGGATATGCGGCTGGCGGAGGCGATATATCGCATTCAACATCCGACGGCAGCTGTGAAATAGGAAAACGCCATGAGCAGGAATGTCGAATTAGCCAAACAATTTAATCGGGCTGCAGATGTGATGGCCCTGCTGGATGAAAACCAGTTTCGTGTTTTGGCTACGCGCAAAGTCGCCCGCGCGCTGGAAGATTTTGCCCAGCCCATCGAAACCGTCGCTGCCGAAAATCGGCTTGATTCAATTCCGGGCATCGGAAAAGGCTCTGCCGAAAAAATTAACGAATTTTTACGTACCGGCCGCATTGCTGAATTTGACGCTCTGGCCAGCCAGGTGCCGCCCGGCGTCCTGGACATGCTTAATATTTCCACGGTGGGCGTAAAGACGGCCTACCTGCTTTGGAAAGAGGCTGACATTACCGACATTCCCAGCCTGAAAAAGGCCCTGGATGCCGGGACCATCACTGGTATTAAGGGCTTTGGCGAGAAAAAGCAGGCCAACATCAAACAGAACCTTGCCTTTATGGAATCCGCCCACGCCCGAATTGGCCTGGGGTACGCTTACCCATTGGCCTGCGAATTCGTCAGTCGCATCGGCACCATCGGCGGCGTGGGCCAAGTGACTTATTGCGGCAGTTTGCGACGCGGCAAAGAGACCGTAGGCGATCTGGATATCCTCGTCGCCCCGGCGGCGGGCACCGCGCCCGGTGCCATTGCAGCCCTGATTGCAGATTCCGTTAGAAGCCACCCGGAGGTTGCGGAAGTATTGGCGGCCGGCGACACCAAAATTACCCTCCGTACCAAACTGGGGCTGCAGGTTGATTTTCGTGTGGTTCCGCCTGAAAGCTGGGGGGCCGCTTTGCAGTATTTCACCGGTAGTAAGGAGCATAACGTACGCGTGCGGCAGCGGGCGGTTGATCGCGGGTTGAAACTTAACGAATGGGGCCTGTTCCGGGGCGATGAGCGCATCGCCGGCCAAAAAGAAGCCGACATTTACCACGCATTGGAGCTTGCCTGCATCTGCCCTGAAATGCGTGAAGACCGCGGAGAAATTGAACTCTCCGCCGCCATATTCTTGGCATCCATCGGTCAAAAACCGCAGGTGGATGACCGCCGCCTTGTATTTATTTGTAAAACAATACCTATCCAATGGACGCCGGTCGAGGTATCCGATATCCGCGGCGATCTGCACATGCACACCACTGCCAGCGACGGGCATGAAACCATCGCCGGGCTGATCGCAGCGGCCCAGGATCGCGGCTACCAATACATCGCCATCACCGATCACAGCAAAAGTCAGGTGCAGGCCAATGGACTTTCGGTAGATCGGCTCATGGCACATGCCAGGGGAATACGGGAGATCGCCAAAGAATTTCCGCAGATCGCGGTTCTGGTCGGTACCGAGGTGGACATTCTGGCCGATGGATCACTGGATTATCCTGACGAGGTACTGCATGAACTTGACTGGGTGGTGGCCTCGCCGCATTCCGCGCTCACTCAGGACACCGAAGCCGCCACCACGCGGTTAATTCGTGCAGTGTCCAACCCGCTGGTGGATGTGATTGGCCACCCTACCGGCCGCCTGATCGCTGGCCGCCGCGGACTGGAACCCGACATGCAACGCGTGGTGATGGCCGCCGCTCGCAGCGGCTGTGCGTTGGAAATTAACTCTCATGACATGCGGCTGGATTTGCGCGATGTTCATGCCCGGCTGGCGGTGGAAGCCGGCGTCCCCCTGTGCATTGATACCGATGCACATCAAATATCCGATTTTGACAAACTGCTGTTCGGTGTGGCGACGGCCCGGCGGGCCTGGGCGCGGCCACAAAATGTGCTCAATACCTGGCCGATGGAAAAAATTAGGGCGTGGCAGCAAAAGCGCCGCAGCGGCGACGGCTGGCAATAACATTCAACGATGGATGGCTGGTGGGACGGCCCTGCCGCCGGCCCCCAAAAGGGTGGATAACGGGACTCGAACCCGCGACCTCAAGGACCACAACCTCGCGCTCTGCCGACTGAGCTATATCCACCAGCTAAAGAGCCTGTTAAGTGTATGGAATGTGTAAGCCATGTCAAACCAGACCGGATAAAGTCGGTGTCGCGACAGCTACCTGCGGCGGTGGCAGCGTCCGCCATGTTTCTTGCCCATTGACTGATCGCGACGCTGGACAGCGGTTGGCTTCCCTGCCAACTCCCCTTCACGGCCTTGGGCTCGGCGGTGCCGACGATTCATCGGTAGAGAGATAGTCAAATTCCATCCGTCGCCAGTGGCGTAGATGAGAGAGCGTTATTGCACTTTCCGAAGCGCAGGCCACATTTTGGACCTCTATTCCCGCGCAATTGGTGACCAGCGTTTCAAGCTGCGACGCGACGCGTTCGGCGGCCGCCACAAATCCACGTCGCGAAACTCAACTGCTCGCCCCTGGCGGTCCATATGCAGCCGCCGCGGGTTTTTACCGTGCGTCAGATTGCCGTCAGGCGCACCCGCCCGGCGCATCGTAATAAATTCCGCCGATGGCTCGCGGGTCAGATCGTGATGGACAATATCGCAGTCGTGGGAAAGTAATATAAGCGCCTCCACGCCGCTGTCCGGGTCATGAGGGATCCCCACCGGCGCCAGATCTGGCGGTATCGACCGGGCGCAAGCGCCGCGCCCTGCCGCCAGTGCCGCTGGCGTATCTGCTCAATAACCGCAGCGTCGTCGGCATGCTCCGTCATGCTATCAGCGTTCGTCCATCGGCCGGCGCGTCAGCACATCAAACTCGGGGGAATCCGGTCCTCTATCCGACAGGTTGAAGCCGCGCTTCCGCGCATCCTCGAGCCAGCTTGGCTTTCTCTCCTTCAGCCGATCGGCAGCCTCTAAAAGCCTTTGCTCAACCTGCGACGCGTCGATCGTATCGGCAGCCAGCATGTCCAGTATTCCAGCACCGTTTGCACTCGGCGACCGCAGCCACTTTTCCGGAATTGGCAGATCTGCGAGGTCATTCCAGTATTTGGCCACGCTTTGTATCTGCCTGAGTTTGTCCCAGTTGCGTTGGTGCGGCTGCTGTTCATCACCCAGCCACGCATAAACCGTGGGACGGCTGACGCCCAGAACCTGCGCAAGTTGAGAAATCGGCAGGCCGAATGCCGTGCGTATTTCTGCGACGATATCGGCTACCGTGGCCATTGTCGGCGGCTGCGGGGTGCTCGCTATTTCGGAATACGCCATACCCCCCGTTGCAACGGGGAATTGAATTGGTGTCACATGACCGCTCCCGGCGAGCAGGCTGAACACCACCGCACAGAAACCATTCGCGGTAGAAGTGGCGAGGTCGCCAAAGATGGACCATTGGCTTGTCTCATTTATCGAGGTGTTCATGAATTCAACTCCTTGTGATCGCGCGACCGCCCCCAGGCCTCTCGGGCCGCCTCCGTGGTTACTGCCCTGAAGGCTAGGTCGGTGTACTGGCGCAGATCCCGGAACTTCGAAGCTATTTCCTCGGCAGAAAATGGCGGCGCAATGCCGTCCGGCGTGGCGTGGTCAAAATCCAGCACACGTCTATTTTGGGCTTGGCCAACCCAGTCTGCCAAGGTCAAGGGCATGCCCGAAAGATCCGGTGGCAGAACCTGCTGCTCCGATCCAAGCACCTGCACCGAGCGGATACTCAGTATGCCGTGGGGAGTTTTGGCCTGTACGACAAACGTCGATGCCGACTGCTTGACGTCAGGCGCAATCATGCCCGGCTTGATGCCACGAAATCCGGGTGCCAATAAATCATCGATAATCAGGCCGTCAATGTCTGCCAGTAGATCCACATACCGAAGGCCTTGCTGCCGGACACCCTGTGGCTTGGCGTACGTGGCAAGTGGGTCAATCACGCATCCGATGTCGGCAATCAGGCTGTCAAAAGTTTGGTATTTGGTGGTTTGGACGGTGATTGAATCGTTCGTCAGGACGACCGACTGGCGGTTGTCGGTACTTTTGAACTCCCACCAAGTGATTGTTTTGACACTTGGATTATCACCCAAGAAGATGTTTTGAGAGTTTACCTCTCGAAAATGCGGGTAGCCGTTGGCTCGCAGGGTTTCCTGAATGTCCGGCACGAAAGCGTTCATCTTCAGTACTGGCAATATCTTTACCTGTGCCAAAACGAAAATGAGCGGCGCGCGAGGAAGTGCGTTGGACGAACCTATTGACATAGCCATCCGCAATCAAAAAACTAAAGAGCACACTATGTCCGGGCACCTAAGTTCTTTCTACCGCCCATAACTATATCTTACACATGTTGCGGTAAACTTTACATCAAATTTTACACCGCTGCGTGGTGACACTCAAACAGTGGCTTTAACGTAATAAATATTCGTAATAACGTATAAATGGACGGGTGGTGACGCAGATTGCGAGCGTATCGGCCCCGCTGCCATGGGGGCCTGCCCTGCAGGAATTTCCCCCGCGCGTCCCACCGCCTGTTACCCACGAAAGCCAGGTCGCAGGGGCAGGTCTGGGCAACGAAAGTCAGCCGTTATCCTTTCGGATGCAACCGCAAAATCACCAGTGACCGAGCAGGGAAGGTGTAATGCATCCAGGTCGAGACATCTGTCAGTGTGGTCACGACGGGCGATACCTTCTTCGGATCTGCGAAGCTGTTTTCAGCAGACAGATGCGACGCCGTAAGCGTGATGGCCTTGCCATGGGGTGACAGCCCGTCGATGCCGACAATGTTGAGCTGGCTCTTAACCGGTGCATTGGCCCCATTGACGGCCGTAACGACAATAGTTTTTCCATCTCCTGTCATGCCGGCGATGGAACAGAAGCGGGAAGCGTTGGTTTGCTCCGTCGTGCTTTCCACCCTATGTCCATCCAGATAGCAGGTGATCAAGCCGTTGTGGGCAACAATTCGCACATGGTACCAGCGGCCGGTGGTGACATGGCTGCCGTAATGCGGGCCAATCTCACTTTTATTTCCTCCCACAGTGCGTTCAATGCCGGTGGTGGTGTTGGTCCAGCCGCCGATATTCCACCAAAAGTAATGGCGTGGCCCGGAAACGTGAAACAGAATTAAGAATCCCTCAGCCCCGCCAAGTTTTCTTGCCTGCAGGCTGACGGTGTAATTTGACAGGTGCTTCAGTGCAACTGAATGCAGGATGGCAACCGCAGGCATATCGCCGCTGGCTTGGCGATAGGCGTTGCCGGCTACCTGCCACTGGCCAGAAACGTTTTGCCAGCCAGCCATTCCGTTGGCAAAGTGCGATTGATAAACAACTTTGCCACCGCTGGTAACCTTGATATCCCGGTATTCAGAGCGTGTATTCCAGGTCCCCAGCCCGATGGAGCCGTGCGGCAGTGCCTCCTTGGTCATGCTGGGCCGATGCCGGATGGTGGCGGCCAGCATTCGGTGCACGCGATTGTCTGAAAACATTTGCTGAACCCAGTAAGACGGCGTGCCAAAAACCTGCGAACTATTAAAAACAATCATATCTGGATTCCATCCGCGGTAATTGGCGTTAACGAACAGCGGGGCATAAGATGCCATCACGACGATGTTGGAATTGCGTTCCAGCCCCGTCATCCATGCTGCCTCGCCCAGTGCCGCCCGCAAATTGCCAAGCCCCGCGTTTTGAGTGACGGCGTATTCACCCACGAAAACCTTCGGCCCGGTCGGGCTGTAAGAGTCGTACCGATGACGATTCGCCCAAAACCATCCCGCCGATGGGTAAAAATGTTGATCAATAATTTCCGTCGGAAGGCCCTCGGTACTGCCGCTGGCAATCAACTTGATGTTCGCATACGCCTTGTGCAAAGCGTTATAAAACAGCTTGTATCGGCGGGAATAAGGACCGGGCCAGAACGATTCATTCCCAATCTCAACATATTTCAGGCCGAACGGGTCAGGGTAGCCATCTTTGGCCCGGATTGCGCCCCAGGGCGTTTTTACCGATCCATTTGCATATTGCACCGCTTGCAAGGCGCTTCGCACCCATGGGCCCATGTCTTTCAATGGCACCTTGTCATTCATACCCAGAGAAAGACCGCAATTGATAGCAAAGAGCGGTGCGGCATGAAGCTTGCGGCACAAATTCAGATATTCCGCATAGCCCAGTTGATCGGTCGACCAATATCCCCACGAATCATTCTCGTGGCCGGGGCGGCGCGACATCGGCCCGATGGTGCGTTTCCAATGGAATCCGTTGGTCAGCACATTGCCCTCGATGTAATTGCCACCGGGAAATCGTATAAACGACGGGTGAAGCGCCTTAAGCATTCGTAGAAGACTGGGACGGAAGCCACCATCCGCAAGAGCCGCAGCAGAAAACATATTAACGCAGGTAAGCCAGAGCGAGCCGGAATGATCAGGATAAAAGACCAATTCACCCGTTGGATCGTTGCCGTTGCATTTCAGCACGACATTAAATTTTTGCCATTTGCGCGTAAGGCCGGGCACCATTGCCGATCCGATCTGACGGCCCCCTTTACCCAGCAACGCAATCTTGATGCTGTGATTCATCGAATAACTGCGGCGTGCGTAGAAACTCAGGTTATAAGATTCGCCTTTTTTCAGATTCATGCCCCAATAGCCGCTGTTAACCAGCTGCACGCCATCGGCGGGCGGATTGCCCAAAACATCCACCCGCAGGGCGAGCGGATTTTCGATATTAAGCGCATGACTGCTGTCGATCACCATGGTGGCGTTGGCGTGCGGATGATTGAGCGTCCAGCCAATCGGTTGACCATTGCCGCCGATGGCTTTGATGGTTGGATTGTTGACCAGTTGCCCCCAAAGACCGCCTTCACCTGAGTGATTAATTTCTTCAAAAAAGATTCCCCACAGCGTGGGGCTTACCGTAATGCCGGGTTTGGCAGCATTGATATTGATTTGTGTACGCTGGGATGCATGCACGCTGGCACCGGAAAGGCATAACACTGCGGCTCCAAGGGCCATCGCGGCTTTGATGATCCGTCGAAAGTACCCGGGACGGCCTAGTTGTCGCACCATCAGTTGATTAAGTCTCATAAATAACCTTTCTTCAGTAACTGCTGGCAGTGCAAATCGATTGCCGCCTCGGTTTTCGTCACCGCCTTTGCACAGTGGCCAGGAGATTCAGGAGATTACGGTTTGATTTGTCTGGTGTCAATCCTCTGGCCAAAGGCCGATGGTCTGATGCAGCGGCATAATTAACATCCCTGCGCAAGAAGCCTCGCCGATGTCGCAATCGGATCTTAAGCCGCCGTGTTTATCGCGCACTGTATTAAAACTAAGATGGAACATCCAATAAAACGGCCAGATTTACTGCCCCAGCCCCGGCAAAGCTGTTATTCGACGGAAAAATAATAACTGGTTGTATCGTGTCATGATGCAGGAAGCCATTTTCCAAGCTAAAGTAATCCATTGCCCATGTGTGTCATGTTTATCGCCCGCACTGCCGGCAGCGACCGGCTTGCGTTCAGCGGCCCGGCGAGCGAAAGCGACGATGTGATCACCACCTCCATGGAAATTCGCAACGCCCTTCGCATGGGCCTCGGTCAGCGCCGTCAGATGAAAGGGCGGACCGGGGCACTGCGGCATTTAATCGAGGACGCGGAGAAACTTGGCGTGCTGGTGATCGGCAGCGGGGTGGTGGGTAGCAATGAAACGCGCAAGCTGGATGTGGATGAATTTCGGGGCTTTACACCAGCGGGTATGCTGGCTCCCCTGGTATTTATTAACGGAGCGGATAGCCAATCGGCGCAAATGTTCAACCTTGCCCACGAGCTCGTACATTTGTGCCTGGGGCAAAGCGCCCCCTCCGATACCGCCCTCCGGGATAGCACCCACCGCAGTGTGGGGCGATGCTGCGACCAAGTGGCGGCAGAGTGGCTTGGTCGATGGAGGCCATGTGCGCTGCCGCACCAGCCATGAGTTCAAGTTCCGTGTCAGTTATCAGCAACGCCCTGCGTTTGAGAAAAGCCCCGCTGAAATGATTCCTTATTGGATCACTTGCGAGAAGTAATAGGCTCTGGCCCCAGGAAGTGCCGATTTGGGCGGGCCGCCCCGTCGATGGGCGGATCGTGGAGGCCAGCGCAAGATAAACTGATTTCCAGCCGGACGTCCGCGTGCCGCCTACAAGGGTAAACATCCGCCACCCGACACAATCTGGAGGGCACTGCTCTCAAAATAATTGTAATAATTGCTTGCGCCGGCATTTTGGCGAGCGGGCGGCAACCGGATGTCCGCGATCGCATTGCACTTCTAATATCAGGAACCGCTCCACTGTGCCGGGCGTGCCAATTTGATACGGAACCGTCGCAACAGACGGCCGTTCTTCAATTCAATCTTGCCATTGTGGACGCAAATCCATGGTATCTGTTCTTTCTTCCAGTTGGCCAGCGCAGGCAGTGGAAACCATCCCTTTGCATCTGGCGCAATGGTGATTTGCCGTCCCGGCACATTGACCCCAATGCCCGCCCATGTCTGGATCATCGCAATGGAGTCAAAACTTCGCGGATACTGGTCACCGAAAAAGTCGGGCCGGAAATCGTAACGTGTCTGCGGATGGATACCAAAATAACATGCAATCATATCCCGCCAAATGCCCATGGATGGCCATTTGGTGTAATGATCGATCTGGTTTTCCAAGTCCTTATGCACGCGGCTGACCATGAGCGGCTCGTCCTGGGCAGTTAATAAATCGTACAGGATACCGTTGGTAGTCAATGCCCATGGTGCATTCCAGCCGGGCGGATGGCGGGGGCTGATGGTGATAGCATAGTGGTTACCCAGCCACGCTTGCGTCTCAATGCTGTGGGCGATGAGTTTGGCCCGACGGCGATAGCGTATCGCCAGGTGTGGCTCCCCTGCCGCAGCGAGCATGTCGGAAAGGGCCTGCAGGGCGCACGCCGCCTTAAGCCCCAGGAACACCTGATCGGCATAGCTGCGGGGGATTCCCCCGAAGCCGTCAAGCGTATTTCTGGTGCCTTGGTCAGGCAAACCGGTGACGTCGGTACTGGAATGAAGAATGTAATTAGCCAAGGTTAGGCACAGTCGTTCATGACGGCGGAAGACTTTGAGACTGCCCGTGTAACGCCAGTAAAGCGAATTGAGCAGGATATAATTGGAATTTTCCTCAACCGGCATCGCCCCCAGCAGATACACCTGTCGATTGATGATAAACCCGCCGCCGACATCATGCTCCATAATGCCATACTTGGGCCCGAAACGGATCAACGAGCCGCCGGGACCGGTGCGGTAGGGAGCAAGATTGGGCCAATGGTAGTAGCAGGTGGCCCATAGGTTGAGTTCACTTTTCAGGCACGATGGACAGAACATGGCATAAAAGGGGGCGAGGTTAAATTCAACATCAATCGTGCTGAAATATCCGGTGCCCCCTTCATAGGATGTAAATAGTCGCTTTCCCCCCGGCCGCGAAAGCATCCATGTGGCCCCCAGATACACCTGAAAATTACGTGCGATAAATGCCTGGATATCCGCCGGGATCGCCGCCCCCGATACGATGTTATTAAATATGCCGCTGCGGTGCACAATAGACTTGTGACGGGTCCGTGCGTAGTCCATAACGGCCTGAACGGACGGAAAAAGGCGCTGGTATTCATAGGCACACGGCCGGCCGAAATAACTTACCACGTTCCGCGTGTGGACGTACTGCGCCAGAATCAGTCCGACGGTGTCCGTTGCCCCCGGTTTAACAACGATGGTTCGTGATATGCCGATACAGTGATCGGCGTGGATCGTAGTGAACTTATCGGTGCTCTCTGCCGCAGCGATGGCGATCGTATCGGTCAATGTTTTCGGTAATTTAACCGTTTCGGGCCCGCGAAAAATGACGTGGATATGGGTCGTGCGCAACACCTCATCGCTGTGGTGGCTGACCGTCGTGGTCGGCCCTGCCGGCAGGCCACCGATGACGGAGACCGTCTGAGGCAGCGTGCCGCGATTTTTGATTCTGCACAGCACGTAGAAAAACGGCGCGGTTGAAAGCTTTATCGCCCGCGGATAAAAGGGGGAAATAAATTTCCATTTGACATCGATTTCTGCTGGAAATTGCGAGCTGGTCAAAGTTGCGCTGGTCATCTCGCGCCGCAGCGTAAATTGCGTGATGCGCTGATCACCCGGCTTAAGGCTGCGGCTGGAAATCAGCGGCAAGACGTACCGGCGGCCGCCGATGCTTATCGCCAGCAGCGCGTGTGAGTATACGCCATCCGTCAGCGATGAATGATTGTGCCTTGGCCCCAGGCCAGCGGGCAGCAATCCAACGTGGTGCGGGTAAAACTGAATACCGAATTTGGACCCGAAACGGTTGATATATTGATCCTGATGCGGCAGCAGACGAAGCCCCGCCGAAGGTAATGGCTGGGACGGACTGCCAATCTGGGCTTGCACACCCCGAGGAGGAGATGCCACGAGTATTAAAACCATTAAAATCGCCAGCGGTGGTATGATCGGCCGCAAGATGCTCGCATGTATCAAGCGCTCTTGCCGCCGCCGTTGTGCGGAGGTCATAAACCTGCTTGCGAAACTATTCAGGCATACAGCAAGGTAGGAAGCGCAATTCGATTTTATCAGTGTCCTCCGACTTGGTGCCGATATTCGCTGGGCGACAATCCAATCTCACGCCAAAACGTGTGTGCTGGGTGTTGAGTATACGAAATATTCACTGCTTATGCAATTTCGAAATTCTCCTGCCACGGAGCGGGTTGCGTGGCATATTCTGCCGCCGGCCACCATTGGTGGTGGATCGCTGCGCATCCGCTAAGGCCACTTCGGACAAGCCCGGCGCTATACTGCTTACGGTATTAATGGTAACGTGAGTCTGGGGTAAGAAGTCACGATTTATAAGGATTTCTGGCGATTTTCCACCGACCCCTCTGATGGATTGCAGACAAAACAGCGTGTTTTTGAGGCACGCTGTGCAATTTCATTCGGTGAAGGGTGTAACGCCTTGCCAAATTTAAACCTACCACATTGGCACTGGTTCAGCCCAAACCGGAGAAATGGACCCGGCACCATTTTATCCCTCAAAACAGAAGCCCGTTCCTCCATTTCCGACTGAAGCAATATCAACTACCCGGGTTGCATCCCAACCGGCACGCGACGCCCGCGCGACATCACGGCGCTCGATTGCCGTCCAAAAATAACAGCGGCGACGTCCCCGATTTAGGCTTCATCGCCGCTGTAATCTCGTCTATTTTTGCATCACCCAAGTGGGTAGACTTCAGTTACCCGCAGGCTCAACCGAAACTCGACGGTTGGCCGCAAATGCCACCCGCCCATCAGACAATGCAAAAAGGCTGTCGTCCCGCGCCAGGCCAACATTCTTACCCGGTTTAAATTTGGTACCCCGCTGCCGCACGATGATGGATCCCGTTGTCACCACTTCGCCGGCATATGCCTTAATACCGAGATATTTAGGATTACTGTCTCGACCATTGCTGGTGGAGCCTTGTCCCTTTTTATGCGCCATGTTTTATGTCCCTGTCGTCAACCGACGAACCACCATTCCGCACCGTGCGCATGAGCGGGTCGTCGCGCTGAATTAATCCAGACCCGCCATTGTACCGATCTCTTCACGGCCGTCAAATCGACTGGGTCGCACTGAATTCCTCACCGAGCGCGAACGCATACTCTTGCAGGTTAGCGACGAATAGGGTGTGTGATCTGCTGCAGGGCAGATGAGCAGCTCCTATTGAGTGCGACACGTTGTTCCGCCAGTGACGTAGCGGCCCTAGCCCTGAAGGGGCGCAGATACCCAGAGATTTTTGCATGAATTCTTCGCGCTTTGGCTGATTGTCATGATCGCCTCGACGGAGACCGCGGGGACAAGCCCACGCCCGATCATTGGGCAATCCTTTAGCCGGATCGGCGGCATGGGCCCTGGCCCTCTTCCACCGAAGGCAGATGCAATCACACTGGCACATAATGATGTAACCATCTGTCATGTAACAAATTACAAATTTGCATCCGCCAATGCAATACCCCCTGGCCCGCGCTTTGGGCACCTTACTTACATGTGGCTGATGCCTGTAAAATATGCCACTGTCAGGGTCGTGCTGAGCAAAGTCACCGGCACGCCGACTTTTAAATACTCCATATAACCAAGTTGCACTTCTTGCGTCTTGGCCTGCTCGCTGACCAGCAAATTCGCAATCGATCCCAGCATAGTCAGGTTGCCCGCAAAAGTACTGACAACCGCAAGGACATACCAGCTAAAGACCGCGGAATGAGGAATCGCCGGTTTGAGCAGCAAGACCGCCGGAACATTATTGACAATGTTTGAAAGCACAAGGGTCACCACCGAAAGAGGAAGGAAGCTCGCCAGATGCACGCCCATCCGGGCCAGATGATGGATTGTCGGCGCGAGCAGCTGTCGGCTTTCAATGTCCCCCACCACGATGAAAAGCCCCACAAACAACAGAATCAAATTCCAGCTTACCACTGAAAATAAATCACTGGGCCGCGTTTTGCGCGAAATCATGACCAGCCCGGCAGCTGTCATCGCGGAAATAACAATGGGCAGATGCAGCACATCACCCAGAAGCATGGCCAGCAAGAGCAGCGTCATGATGAAAAGTGTCTTGCGGATCACGCCCCACTGGGGATCAACCTTTTCATGCGTGGGCCGTCGCTGGCCGGGTGCCGCAGCGACGGTGAGAATGCGGCGATGGTAGATGCACCAGATCAACAGTCCGTCGATGATCAATACCAGCAGCACCAGCGGTATGACGGCAGCGCTGTATGCAAAAAAACTCAAATGCGCCGTCTGGCTTATCAGCATAATTTGCGGATTACCAATAAGCGTGGCGGCAGAGCCAATATTGGAACTTGTCACCAGCGCCATCAGATAAGGTACCGGATCGCGCCCGGCACGTTTCAGGGCAATGCACAGCACCGGCGTAAAAACGAGGCAGATGACATCATTTGCAAACAGTGCCGATAAACCGGCCGAGGCGGCGATGACACCCCAAAGCAGGCTGCGTGGCCGCCGCGCAACTTCAACAATCCGCAGAACAACCCACTGGTAAAAGCCGGCCAGCCGCAATTGGGCGGATATCACCATCAGCGAAATTAATAACGCCAGCGTGGAAAAGCTGATCTGTCCCATGGCCGCGCGAAACGACATACGCCGAAAAAGGAGCACGGCAATCGCCCCCAGCAAGGCGATGGCCGCTCGGTCCAGCTTCGTCTTTGGCACGCCACCAAGCGCCAGCCCCAGATAGGTGGCGGCAAAAATGGCCACGTCCGGCCAGACACGCAACCATGAGATCGCCGCGGGTGGGATGCTCACTTGCCAGAACCACCTGGATGAAAGATGTTGTTCAGTGCGTTGCCGATATCTTTTCCAATCGGCTTGGCACCGTTTGTTGCCCCCTTAAGCAAACTACCCAGCGAGTGGACAATCAGATTGGACGATGCGGTCAACGCCCGGCTGAGCGTCTGCGGCAAATGTGAATTTTGCGCAATTTGCATCGCGATCTGACCCAATATCACCGTTGTCAAGTCCGCCAGCCGCAGCGGTCGGCCGTTGGCATCAAGCGGTTTTTTTATGACGATTTTCTGCAAATTGAAGGTAACACCCGCACCCTTGGTACCTTTGGCCAGTGCCAGGCGAAGCGTAACCGAGCATTTTGGAATGACAATTTCGCCAATGGCAAGGCGCTTGCCGCCCGCAGTCGCCGCGGGGGCTTTGGCTGCTCCGGCACTTCCTGACGGTGCAGGGCTGGTAGCGGCGGCTGAATATTTATGCGCATTGGCCAGCACTTCTGCCAGGTTGCTGGTCAGCCCGCTTTGATCCAGCGTGATGTGTATGTTATTTAAATAAATCTCCGGTATCTCGATGGTGCTGCTCAGCAGGCTGCCGGTATTAACCATGACCTCGCCCGTTCCCATGGTCAGAAGATACTTTCCCTGATAGCCGGCCGGATTGGCCACCGCCAGTCCATTAAGTGTCAGGCTGCCGCCAAAAATATTAAGCGAGGCATTCTGCAGATAGGTCGGCACCCCAAGTGCGGCACTGGCACGCACCTGCACCTGGTTCTTGATGATGCCATCAATCGAAAGAAAACCAACAACTAAAACAATAATAATCACAAAAAGAGTAATTAGCACCACGCGTGCCACGAGTTTTTTCATACGCGGATCCTCCCGGCTGCAACAGCCATCAGACGATGGCCGGGCATTACGCCCTGTTACCCCTATTGTAATCAGGTCAGGCGCTTGTGTCGCCACGCCATGCATGGTGCCCGGCCAGAGCGAACGCATACCGCATGCCCCGCGGCTGGCCCCAAGCCGCGCCGCCATTTTCAACTGCATAAAATACGGCGTTGGTGCGTTTAATCCATAAGGGTGCCGAGCGTGATGGGCAGCGGAGTTGGAAAGCAGGTTTCGAGGTCATGCTGAGAAAATACATCAATCAGGTTCTTGAACCCGTTACGCCCCGCGAATACGCAACTGTCGGCCTCATTTTTATTCTGCTTATTCCCCTGCTGGCCGGTATCGGCGCCATCGGCATCACATGCATTGCACAATTGGCGCAGTGGGCCACGCGCGGCCCGGTTTATGTGGGCATTATTGCCTGCGGAATAACCATCAACAGCGGCGCTGCCATATATTGCCTCAATCAATCGCGCACAGGGCAGCTACCAATGCAAAAATCCTGGAAGCAGGTGGTGCTGCGGCGCAGCCTCAACTGCGCAATCGGATTGGTCACCTTTCTGCTGGCTCTATGCCAACTGACTGCGACCGCCGTTTTGGTGCTGATCATCGGGATGGCGATCTTTGGAATTGCAATGCCTTCGATCCACGTGTTGCTGCATTTGCTGACGCATCGGTGACGCACCCCGAACGCTTCCTTTTACACCACGGATCCGCTTACATCGACATCGTATACGCTCACCTGCAGCGAACCGCCGTGGTCTAAGGATTAACCACAACGGCGCAACGGACACAACGCAAAGACCAGGCCGTCGCCGCGACCACCCACCTGCCAAAAGGGTTGGATTTCACCTTTTCGTGTGGCTATTTATCCTTGCGCGGCCGGGTCGCGACGCTCAGGTCGGCGCGCGTCGCCTGTGCTGGATGAGTTCGAGATCCTCCCACAGATAACTAAATGGGTCAATTGCATGGCTGCCGCGGAATTCCGCTGTGGCCTCGGCTCGCATTTCGGAGCGGCCAACCAAAATCTGCAGCCAGATCACACCGTGATCGTGGTCGTCGCCGGCCCCGGCGGCTGGATCGCCCGGGAGGTGCAGCCCCACCACCCGAAACACATTGTTTGAGCCAACTGCCTCGCGCAGGAGGTCACCCATACGAATCGGTTCCCCCGCATAATAGTAGGTGCAGCGATTGCATCCGGCGAATTCGGAGAGGCCATGCCGCCCGACGAGCTCTACCGAGGCCCAATCCGCCCCATATACGACCACCGGTGTGGGTTTGGCACCACCCGAATCACGCCGCGTCAACATCACGGTCCCCTGAGGACGGGAGCCCTCTGTATACACAGCCACGTCACCGGAGGTCGCGGCAACGGCAGTCGGCCCCGGCACCCTTGATTCGGCGTAAAGAATCGAATCGACCTTCCAGATTTCACCGCGGAAAAGGACAACATCACCTACCAATGTTGCCGCCCCGGGATAGTAAAAGCTATTGCGTCTCATTCCGCCTGCTCCATCAGCCCACGACTCCACCGCCGCTTACGTCTTGGGGACACGGGGCGTAAATCAGGGCGGCGTCCGGTGACGCCGCGCCGAACCTATTCAGGAAGCACCGGCAACCCGCCTGCGGGCCGCTTTGGCGGACGATTAGCAGCTGGGCGTCGCTGCCGGTGTAAGGGTGATGGGGTTTTGACGGAGGCACGAAGTCGACGCGTGTGACACAAATCGTACCTACCGGCGGGATGCACGGCGCACATTTCCTCTCACTGGGCCCCGACTTACAGGCATCGTCGGCACTGCCTGCGCTTATTGCGATACCCCGTACCGCAGCCACCACGAGTAAAATGCCCCCAATAACGAGAATTCCTCCCGCGGTCGCGTCCGCGACCGGATCGGCCGGGCCGCCGCCGATCAGGTCGGTTGCCCCTGCCGCCGCGACGAATGCGAAGAATCCGCTCGGGTCAGCCACCCCCACCGAATTGCTTGCGACGTAGGCGTAAAGATTCATCCCGCCTTGGGTGCCAATCGGGTCACGGATAAGCCAGCGGCCCAATATCGGCGCGTGATACCTATTACGCACATAATAATTGTCTGATTCCGGGTCCTAGCGGTAGCCGTTTTCACCACCAATGGCACCAAGAGCACCAAAGCCGCCCGTCGACGCACCGCCAAACGCAGGGCAGGTTTTGTTTCCAGCAAATGCGACCATTACGTGGCCTCAATAAATTCTTACTCGAATGGAATTCTACCGCATTCCAAACGCCGTGCCAAACCGGTCCAGCGGAATCAACAAAACTTTCGGAGGTCCGGCGATCCGCAGGGAAAGGTAAATTCTTCCGATCAATCGATAACTCCTCATCAAAATCGACAGACCAGAAACTGCCGGACGCCGTTGCGCGGACGCCTGTGGTCGCGATGGCGTAGGCAAAATTGCAAATACTAGCTGCGTCCCCGTTACGCTCTCCACCCCCACGGCTTTCAGGGCAATTGATGGCCTTGGCCAGAATGCGGGCGGCGGAGGTTTTACCCACGCCGCGAGTGCCGGTAAAGATAAAGGCATACGCAATACGCCCGGACGTGACAGCATTGCGCAACGTCTGCGCAATAGGCTCCTGCCCCAGCAACTGTGAAACATCCTGCGACCGGTAACGCCACGCCAGTACCGTGTATCCCTGCGCCGTACACTTACTATAAACGATGCAGGGCCGAAAATCCTGATGCCATCCTGCCGCCTTTGGAAGCACGAATGAGCGAGCGGACCACCAAGTACGTTACCCCGGAGAATGGAGCCTCCTGCGCCGCGAATTGATACGCCCGCAAGCCACGCAGCAGATGGCATCTGGGGTGCCAAAAGATGAGGCGCCGGTGCCAACGTGTCGCAGGCATTGCCACCAGCGGCGGGTGTCAAAGGGTGGGCAGATGTTGGCCGGCGCTGGAGCGCACGCCTTACGAAATACTCTTTCCGCGCCCCTCCATGATGGCGTCAAAAATTACGCACGAACGACGGCGTAGCGTCCAAAGCCCCATTCGCCTGCGCAACCACAGGCGCGGCGTGTCACGCCGGCGGGAGTATCAGTTCCGGGAGGTTTACTGCACACTTTACGCAGCTAAAGCAACATGTTGTAGGAGGACGCAAAAAAAAAGACGGACTGGAAGGGCCAGTCCGTCGATAGGTCATCCGTGTTACTTGCGCAACCGGCTCGTAATTGCAGTGCGCTGCCGCCGAATTCAGGCAGACTTCCGCCGCCGGGCTACCAGCAGCAGGCTCAGCCCACCGAGGGCCAATATGCCAACGCTTGATGGTTCGGGAACCACAGACGAATTGAAGTAGGCAAAGCTAGCAACGGCCGAATTGGTCTCCCAAGCTTTAGCAAACAAGCCAACCGAAGTGGAGGTTTGCCCGTTCAAATTTGCGTCGGTAACGGATCCCAAGGTCGTCCATGAAGTGGGTGAAGTCAGGCTATAGTTTGCGGTCCAGGTATCGCCATTTCGCACCAGTTGCAGGTAGACCGGTCCACCCGTTGGGGTCGTGGAAGGGACGTTGGCGTAATCTAAAGTGTTTCCGGGTACCTGAAACTGAATGGAGGTGTTGCCGGCCCCAAAGGTACTGCCGTTTTGCAAACCCAATGAAACTGTAAAAGGATAGGTAGCGTCGTTGGTGGTTCCCAAGACGATCAGACCGCCTATGGTATTGGTGTTGGCACTGCCGCCATTCATCGTAACTTCGGTGTCAATTTCGTAGTTGGCGGGTTCGCCTGAAGGTACAACCTGTGTCAAAAATGGTGCGTAGGAGCGGTTATTTATCCACGCATCTGATCCGGCCGGCACATCCATTTGCAAATTGCCATTGCCGTCTAGAAAAACCGAAGCTGGTCCGTTTTGGTTTCCAGTTGGGGCGCTGAGCGTCCAGAAACTGTTGGGCGCTGAACCCGCGGTTCCATTAAATTGGTCCGATTGGATGGTGCTTGCCTGGGTGATGGATCCCGCGGCGGTCGCTGCTACCGCGGCCAACAATAAAAAGGACAACTTAGACTTGGAAAACATAAAACATCTCCTGCTCCGCTCGGAGCAATTTAACATCTCCCGCCGAAACCGGGCGGGACGCGGACCCACCAGCCAACGTGACCGTGGGCATCGGTATCACTTTTGGTGGGCTGGTCGCATGCTCAGCAACTCAAATGCTGGCGCAGACCACCTATCCCTATACGTTTTAGCCCGGCGCATTCTTAACCCAACTTTTGCACGTTGCGGCGGCTCATCGTCGCAAACAATCAGGAAATAGCCCGGGGGCTATCGACAGAGCCATTTTTTCCCAAATCCGTTCCGGTAAAAGCTAAAGAGGCAAAATTTCCCTTTTATTTTGGGACGCGGTCCAGCGATATCAATGCCGATGCGCCCCGGCACCAGCGGTTGCAAGGGGAACGGCACCTTCCACATCTACCATTGCGTGACGGTGAAACGTCTATCGCTGATGGTGGATGGGCACATCGCCAACTCCTCAGTGGTGTCAGTGTGGTGTCTCGGACCACGGCATCGGCACACACGATCCACGAATAATTTCTTCCTGCAAATTTTCAGCAGGCATGATGTCAATGCGTCGGTCGGGGTGGACGACTGAGGCGGGTCTCAAGGTGTGAATCTTAAGAAAACTTGGTCAGGGCGGCGCTACCATTGAGATCCTTACTGTGGCGAACTTCGGACGGAAGCCATCGCGGCGACGCATACTAAAAATTGGACTGTCTTCCGGTGAAATGGGTGGGTACGTTGAGCGGGCCATCGAGGCGATATCCGCAGCCACTGGATGCCAGGATAATATCAGCCTCATGGGGCGCAAGCGTTATTGCGATATACTAAATCAATATTGATTTTTTATTTTTTTTGCATATCGGCCCGATGTCTCACAACCGGACCGTGGTGGAGGCTCGAGCCAGTTTGCCGTTATTAAAATCCACCTCGACTGCAACGAATTTGTCTACAACGTTTATCCGCGGATGCACACCACGGTCGCTTATGCAATCATCAAGATCGAAGGGGACGATCAAGCATTCCACGGTTAAAATCGTGCACGCAGAAAAAGCGCGGCACGGGTATTGGACCATGCAGGCCGAACACCGTGATTCAATACAGTGGCAGCGCGACAAGCATTCTCTTATCTGTATAATGGACAGGGTAGCCACAGGTGGCAAACGGTACGGATGCAATGCCGGTCTACGCACTCCGGCCATACCAGTCGCGACTCTCAAGTCGATATGGCTCGCAAGGAGTACGAGGCAATTCCGACGATTCGATGCACATTGGGAGCCATCACAAGTTAAGATTCTTTTCGCCGTCAACGACTGTTATTGAAGTTGCAGCTCTCAGTGTGCGGTGTTTTCTGGCTACTGGGCTGAGAAATGCATGGCACCAGACGGAGCGCGCCGGGAAATGAAGGAAGAGGAACTGATCAGGTTGCTGATGAAGACTAGGGTTGGCCTCTTGGGTTATATTCAAAGCATTGTACGTAGCGCAGAATTGGCAGAGGATATTTTCCAGGATGTTTGCGTGATTGCCATTGAGAAACGCGCGTCGCTGGCCGATCGCCAGAATGTCGTAGCATGGCTTTACAAGTCGGCGAGATTTGAGGCTTTGAATCGCCTGCGGAAGCGTGCGAAGGCGGAGCTTCAACTCAGCGATCAGTTGCTTGATCTGATGGATGTAGAGTTTCAGAAAGTGGAAGACGAAAGCGACAGTTATATCTTGGTTAATGCCATTCGCCATTGCCTGCAGCTTTTGTCTCCCAGCGCCCAGTTGCTTATCCAGTATCGCTACACACAGGGGATGGATTATTCTCAAATTGCTGCCAAGGTGGGCAGATCAAGCAACAGTTTGTATGTGACATTTTGTCGAATTCACGCCTCTCTTGCTCGCTGCGTCGAAAAATACCGCAAGGAGGCGAACACTAATGGTTGACGAAAATCCCATGGATACGGCAAACGAAAATATCTCGGAAGATTTTGTGCGGCTCGTGTGGAATTATTTTGAAGGGCCTGCGGATGCCACGGTTGTAACGGAACTTAACCGCCAAATGATGGATTCGCCAGCAAAGCGACGCTGGTTTCGAGAGTTCGCCCTAACCCGGGCAGCACTTATCGAGACCATGGGAAAATCGGCCGGTGGAATCGCTCCCATCGGCAACGGAGAAAGCCAGCGGCTGATAGGCAAAATCAGTAGCAGGGCCAGCGCGTTATCGAAAGTGCCTTTGCAATATTTTCGGCAAAGTTTGACCGCGCGGCGATTGGGGTATTTATTCGGGCTTTTGGCGGTAGCCGCCGTCGCCGTTATGGTTACGACCTTTATATTCATAACCCGGGATCGCCATTTGCGGCCCGAGCCCAACACCACGTTGCGGATACTCGCTTCGCACCAAGCCCAATGGCTAGACGTCGAAAAAATCGGAAATTTTCGCCAGCTACGTTCGCACGGGAGGATGTCGCTGGTCCATGGTTGGGCCGAGGTGACATTGGCTAACGGCGTGAATCTGGTTTTGCAGTCGCCAATCACCCTGCAAGTCCATTCACCCATGAATGTCACATTGGTCTCTGGGCGATTGGTAGCCACCGTTCCGCACAAGGACATCGGCTTCACCGTCGCCACCACTCAGGGAGATGTCACCGATCTCGGCACGCAGTTTGGTGTTCAAGCGGTGCCGCGAAAGCCCACCATTACCTGCGTCTTCAAGGGTTATGTGCGGGCATCCATCAGAAATTCCGCGGGCCGATTACTCGTCAGCCGCGTGCTTGTCGCCCGCCAGGCGGCGAAGATGGAGCTAACCCAGACACACGGCAGGCCGCGAGCCACATTAGTGCTGATTCCCCCCCCGCCGCTCGGCTTCATCACGCCCAATAATCTGAGAAATGCCATTAAATAGCTCCCCTTCCAGCAATGGTCGCGTTTCTCGGCCGCGGAATGGGGCAGCCAGCACGCGCGTTGGAATGTATTGGCCACCCCGCCGAGCCCTCTTTGGTTGCGATGCCCAACACCCAGCTTGAAGAGCGTTTTCATATTTAATGTCGCGGCTTTCCAGCCGATGCGGTGTCTATCAGTGTGAATAGGCCCGGCTACTCACGCCATACACATGCACGGGCAGTTTGAAGGCAGTTGCCGCGTACCGGCATCCAAAGTACCCGGCCTAGCGGGGCATTACCTCGGGCCAGCCCCGGAGATGTAATCCCCAGTTATGTAATCCCCGGCTGTCTGAATGCGGTGTCCGCTCGCAGTCTTTCCCGCAGTGGGTGCAGCTGTCTCGCCTGTTTATGCCATCCGTGCAATCTCGACAAAGGGACTAGGTTACCACGCAATCCTTTGCCGGTTGCCCGCATCGAGACGCGAAAGCAGGCGTATGCGCCACCGATGCACAAAACGTCTGTGGAACGCTCTAACCGCGACTGGACCATTGTCCACGGTTCATAGGTCATGCGGTCGGACGCCAAGGTTCCGGCTGCATTCCAGCGCCCCGCTTATCCCGAACGCGGCTTCAAACAGTGCACAGACCGCGTCAAAATCTGAAAAAAACTCAGAAAAATCTTGCGAAGCGCGGTATTCGGAGTTATGCTCACGCATGCTTAATCTCTTTGGAGAGTATACGATGTCAGGTGGGGTTGTCCTCCGAATGCGACGCCGTGCATTCACCCTGATAGAGATGATGGTGGTATTGGCAACCATCACCGTTCTTGTTGCCTTGCTGCTGCCGGCACTCGGCCGGGCCCGGTCTGTTGCCCAGATGGCTGTCTGCGCGTCAAATTTACGGCAAATGGGCACCGCGACCCAAATGTACCTCGGCCAGTGGAATTACTATCCGGGCAACGCCGCGACACTGAGCAATGGTCAGAGTTTTTCCATCTGGCAGCCTCGTTTGATGCTGTTTATGGCCCACAATCCGGCCGTTTTCTACTGTCCAGCCGAGCCCATATCGGAGGAATGGTGGAACACATTTGCGTCGGCCCGAAATAGCAGGAGCCTATGGGTTAATGCAACCTCCGGGGAGATGGGTTATGGATATATACCGGGGGAAGAATTATTTAGCATTCCCCAATACTCAGCCGACGGTGAATACGCTAATTTTTCATATGGATACAACGTTTGGGGCACGGAAATTGGTGCACATCGGCAACTCGGTCTTGGAACCGGAACCTATTTGGTGGGGAAAGCTCATAACGCTCAGCCGACTTCATCGGAAGTCGTCGATCCTGGGGATATGATTGAGATCACCGATCGGGAATTTTTTCTCAAACCTCAATATCCCTACGCCTACGAGGTGTGGCCGTCACGACCGGATTTAAATCCTCCCTCAGATGTACATAATGGCGGTTCCAACGTTCTCTTTTGCGACGGCCACGTCGCAACGCTTTTGCAAACCCGGCTTACCACCTTAAAGCTGGGCCTCAGCCCGGATGCGATCCCGAATAATATGATGTGGAACATCGATCATCGCTACCACAAGCCTTTCTGACTTAATCTGTAAGAAAAAGTCACCCTTGGAATCCGCTTTTTTCATATGGTGTGCCACACACGCCTGCGAAAAGATTTTAAATGATTCCGTAAAACCAAATTTCGTCAGCCGTTAAGATTTGATTACTCTCCAACGCTTAGAAGTGGCGGTGTTTGGCCCTGGCTCGCAGAGAATTTATGGCTGCGCAGATTCAAGGCATCCAATCAAAGCGTGCCAGCATTTGCGCGTGCCATCTCTCGGCTCGCAGCACCTCTGGCGCACTGATAGAACGTTTCTGTTCCATGTCCGCTGTGTTTTCTTAGTGAGGTCGACCTATGAAGAGAAAAAATAAGCGCCGGGTAAGCAGGGGATTCACGCTGGTGGAACTTCTGGTTGTTATTTCGATCATCGCCCTTCTGATAGCACTTCTGCTACCCGCCTTGAGCAAGGCCCGGGGATTGGCCAACGCGGTTGTGTGCGAGTCGAATCTTCGGCAAATGGGCATCGCCAGTCAAATGTATATTTCACAGTGGAAGGAATACCCTGGCAACGCGGTGACACTGTCCAGTGGTCAAGACTTTTCAATTTGGCAATCCCGGTTGATGCTCTACATGTCTAATAACCCGGCCGTCTTCTATTGCCCCGCTGAGCCGATTTCGGAAAACTGGTGGAATACCTATATATCCCAACCCATCATCACTGGCGACCCGTTTTATGCCAGTGCCGCAGACTTGGGCTTTGGTTACAAGATTGGCGAGCAACTGCTTAGCGTTCCCGCGATCGGCGCTAATGGACTGCTGCAGAATTTTTCCTACGGCTACAACGTATGGGGCGTGCAACACGGAGGATTTCCAGAGTTGGGCTTGGGTACCGGTCCATACTACCAGTACCAAAACCAACCGGCCGCATCCGCCGTCGTCGAACCCACGCAGATGGTTGAAATTACCGACCGGCAATACATGCTGCACCCTCTGTATGACTACGTATACGAGGTGTGGCCATCGGAACCACAGTATAATCCTCCCTCAGACGTGCATGCAGGCGATTCCAATGTTCTATTTTGCGACGGGCATGTATCACCCTATCCTGAGACTGCCTTGGTTGATATTACGAGAGGTCAAAGCCCCAACGCGGTTAAGATGAACATGATGTGGAATATTGATCACGAGTATCACACTCCATTTTGAGACATAGCGGCGAGATACAGTATACTGAAGCCTGCAGATCGACATGGTGCTATATGGTGTTATAAAGATTTTGTTGTGCCAAAGAATTTTTTTCCTTTTTTTTGCAGGGGATGACGTAAATGCATAAATATTGGTTGCGGCTGGTACCGGTTCTCATGGTTTCCATAGCTTTCAGTTTTGGCGGGTGCAGCCAGATGCCTGCCAATTCGCTATCGTGGCACAAAAAGCTTCATCATTTGCTCCCGCTCTACGGCGATCGCAACTGGATCGCCATTGTAGATTCTGCTTACCCGGATCAAAGCCGCGCCGGTGTTGAGACGGTTGTCACGCATGAGAGCATGTACAAGGTTCTTAAATATGTTCTCGCGGCGATCGCCAAAGCGCCCAATATTCGGGCCGAAGCCTATACCGACCGCGAACTGCAATTTGTCACCAATACACAGGCACCCGGCATCGGAGCCTACCGCAAGGAGATTGACAATATCCTCATGGCGGCACATGTGCCCCATCACCAGCGCATGCACATTGACAGTATTCATCTCCTCAATGAAAAGGGTAAAATTTATAAAATATTGATTCTGAAAACGAATCTGACCATGGCGTATACCTCTGTATTTCTGCATCTTAAGTGCGGCTACTGGACCAACGCGGATGAGCGAGAGTTACGAAAAGTCATGGCCCAGGCCCAAGCTGCGAAATAAATGGTATGCTGAGGCTTGGCACGAAAGAAACATCGCTCTGCATCCCTATGCGGTCATTTCGTCTACCAAACATGTTGCATCGCCGTGACTGACATAGCATGACGATTTGCCCGGCAGGCTTCAAAGACTGATATCGATACCGCCATTGGAAGGAGTTATGCTTGAGTGGATCCCAGGGGATTTTATTTTCGGCTAAGCCCCTATGGGTTGCAGCATTCGCTGCGATAATTGTAGCGGTGGTTGTTCTGAGCACCGCCCATCGCGGAAGCCACGCCGCACAAGTCGGCCCAAGGATGCCAAAGCCGACCATCGCCTTGCTCCACTCCTACAGTTATGCCGGTAAACAGCAATTGATCCTCAAGCCGAGAAGACAGGTGCAGCTGTTCAACCACCATGGTGCTGGCTGCCTCACTTACATGTGGTTTGCGGGTGGATGGAAGGGGTTTGATCACACTGTCATTCGAATCTACATCAATGGTTCGACCATTCCCTGCATAAGCATGCGGTTGGGTATGGGTCACGGCATGGGCTACCGGGTGACCAAGCCCTGGGGGGTGGGGACAATAGGCCAGACCGGCATCCCCTCGGGCGTATATGACACGTACCAAATTCCATACCAAACATCGATCAGAGTAACCGCACAGCTTGCGTCCACCGTCAAGAAAACACCCCTTTTCTGGTGGATCATCCACGGAACCGATGGCTTGAGGGTTCGTATCCACGGCGTCACGCTCCCCGCCAATACGCGACTTTGTCTTTACAAAAAGGTCAACATTCACGAAACGCCCCTTCAGTTCTTCACATTATGCAACGTCCACGGCTCTGGCGAGCTATATGCCGTCGACATGAAGGGCGCAAGCCCGGGCAATTTTAATTACATGGAGGGATGCATGCGGGCATTTGTCAATCGGTCAAAAATATCCGAATTTCTCTCGAGTGGCTTGGAGGATTTCTTTACTGGGACCGGCTATTTCAACTGGGGTATTTTCCACACACCCGTCGGCGGCTGCACTTATATCAACAACCAATCGCACGCATTTTCCGCCTATCGTTTCTTCACACGCGATCCATTCTTTTTTCAGCATGGCCTGAAACTGGTCTGCCGCGATGGCGAACGATTAGACGGATATGTGTATTACGCCCCGCAACCCGCCGTTTACACCACCTATACATGGGTTTATCGCTGGTGATAGACTTTTTATTGGATGTTATTTTAATGGGAATTTATTATGCAAACTCGACGTGAAATGTTGGCGGCCACGGGCTTGGGAGCATTGGGCCTCTCCGGCGTCGGTTCGGCCATCGCTCAAGGTACCCCGCCGATACGCGGAGTCAAAACGTTCAGCACTGCTCAGAAACAGGTGAATGTTCTATCATCCGAGAAAGAGGCGGTGCTCTTTGAAAGAAAAGGCCCCGGTTGCATAACCCATCAATGGTATGGTGGAAACTGGCCAAACTACAACCAGACACGTGTCCGCTTTTATGTTGACGGCGAAAGTAATCCATCCATCGACATGGAATATGGCCTCGGCCATGGCGTGGGATTCGATGATGCCACTGCCCCTTGGGGTGTGCGGCAGATGGGAATGACGGGACACACCGGCGGCTTTTACAACACCTTTCACATACCGTTTGGCAAATCGATCCGCATCACGGGGCAGTTGGCTCCGGGCGTCAATGGCAATCCCGACTGCTGGTGGATCATTCGCGGTTCGGTAGGCGTGCCGGTGCAGATTGCCGGGGTCACACTGCCGCCAGAAGCGCGGCTCAAGCTCCATCGCCGGGTAAATGTGAAAATACCCCGCCTGCATGAATTTGATCTCATCAACACCCCGTCGGCCGGAGCAATGCTCTTGGTGACCATGAAGGGCAGCAGTCCGAATTGGAATTTTATGGAAGGGTGCATGCGGGCCTACTTTGCAGGCAGCCAGTCGCCCGAATTCCTGTCCTCCGGCTTGGAGGACTATTTCTGCGGTACCTACTATTTTGCAAGCGGAATATATCACACGCCGATCTCCGGACTGACACATAAGGCCAAAGTGGGCGAGGCACACCAATTTTCCGCCTACCGATTCCATGATACCGATCCATTATTTTTTCCGAGCGGACTCCGAATGACCGCCCGCTGCGGCGAAAAATTACGCGGCATGGTGTTTGGGAATCCGCAGGAAACAACTTACACCACCTACGCTTGGGCTTACGAATGGTAATGTATTATTCGCCTTCATTCTCCGGCCGGACAGGTACAAACAGCAGCGTACCGGTCGTGGGGTGAACGCGCCCATCGCCCTGATATGCAGCGATGCCGACAACGGATGCTCCAATAGTCATGTCTCGCAATGAGGCCTTTTGACGACGTTCTCGGGCGGCGTCACCACTGCCACCATGGCTACCGTCAAATGTTGTGGATGAAGCTTATCAAGCGGCAACCTTTTTTACTCCATCTTCATACGGGATATCTGCGATGACATCCGGCATTAAATCCGAACCATTGAGTCGCAGAAAGCCCCGCTCTGCACTCATGCAAAGCTTGTAGACCATCGCCAGGCAAGCCTTGCGTCCGGCATTGTTTCGTGTCTTATTATGCCTCAGCCGCACCGTGGAGAAAATGCTCTCAATCGGATTGGTGGTGCGAATGTGCGTCCAATGCTTGGCCGGAAAATCATAGAACGTCAAGAGCTTGTCCCGGTCCTTCTGCAAGCATTCTGCCGCCGCCGGGTATTTATCCTGGTAGGTTTCCAGAAACCGATCAAACGCATTCTCGGCGTTGGCCTTCGTGTCAGCCATCCAGATTTGCCGCAATGCATCACCCGCCTGCCCGTGCAAACGTTTGGGCAGTTTGTTCTCTACGTTGCGTGCCTTGTGCACCCAGCATCTTTGCTGACGCGTGGTCGGATAGACTTTCTCCAACGCCGCCCAGAATCCCAAAGCACCATCGCCCGTGGCTAATTTGGGGGCCACCGTCAGACCACGGTGTTTCACATCCAGCAGCAGGTCCGTCCAAGATTGTGCGCTTTCCCGGTAGCCGTCGCGAAATGGTGCCGTGACGGGGGCGATGGAGGCGAGACGCCTGCGTTCCTTGGCAGTCGTGCGCCCGGGTGCGAACGGACACGCCGGAAGATCGGGCAGATACATTTCCTGGCTCGCTGCGGGGGTTGGCAAATCCAGCCGGATGTACTTTCTGCACCAAATGGGTTTAATTTTGGCAAATAATCGCGTATCCTTTCCGGCTTGATATTGTGAACCCCCATGGGAGTGTGTAAAAATGAAAATACATGAGTATCAAGCTCGCGACTTGCTCAGCCGGGCTGGCGTGAATGTTCCCCCCGCCAGCGTGGTGGAATCAGCCCAGGCGGCTAAAGAAGCATTTACCAAAAATGGTTTTCCGGTGCAGGTGATCAAAGCGCAGGTCTTTGCCGGGGGACGTGGCAAGGCGGGTTTTGTCAAACTGGTTAAATCCGCCGATGAAGCCTATCAGGCGGCCGATTTTATGCTGAAAAACCGCATGATATCGGTGCAGACCGGCCCGGAGGGGATTGCGGTAAAAAAATTACTCATCGCAGCGGCGGTGGACATCGCCCATGAGTATTACGTCGGTCTGGTGCTGGACCGCGCTAAATCGGGCGTAACTGTGATGGCCTCAGCGGAAGGTGGAGTGGAAATTGAAACGGTGGCTGAGAAAAACCCTGCGGCCATCATTCGCCACACCATGCATCCCACCATTGGCCTGATGCCTTTTGAAGCCCGCAATATTGCACTAGCCATCGGGCTGTCGGGCAAGCAGGCGGCGGTAACTGCCGACATATTGCTCAAACTGTCGCGGTTTTTTGTGCAATATGACTGCTCCATCGCCGAGATCAATCCCTTGGTACTAACCAAAACTGGCGAGATCATGGCGATTGATGCCAAGCTTAACTTTGATGACAACGCCATTTTTCGCCATGCGGACCTACTGGCAATGAAGGATGATTCTGAGACCGATCCATTGGAAGTGAGGGCAGCGGCCGCCAATTTGAATTACATCAAGCTGGATGGTGATATCGCCTGCCTGGTGAACGGTGCGGGTTTGGCCATGTCAACGATGGATGTGATCGGGCTGCACGGCGGCAAGCCGGCCAACTTTTTGGATGTGGGTGGCGGCGTGAAGAAGGAAGGTGCCATTGAGGCGTTTCGCATTCTGCTTTCCGACAAGAAGGTTCGCGGCATATTGGTGAACATATTTGGCGGCATTGCACGCTGCGATCTCATTGCAGAGGCGTTGATCCAGGCGGGTAAGGAAGTTGGCTTTAAGGTTCCCGTGGTGGTACGGCTGGAAGGCACCAACGTGGATAAGGCCCGCGAGATGCTGGCCGGGGCACGGGGCGAATTGCCCACGCTGCAGTCGGCAACAGACCTTAATGACGCCGCCCGCAAGATTGTCGCGGCAGCAGCAGCCTGAACGGCGATGTCGGTAGGAAAACTGGAGACTTTTGAATCATGTCGATATTGGTTAATAAAAATACACGGGTGATCTGCCAGGGCATTACGGGCAGCGGAGGCGGGGCATTTCACACCAAGGGGTGCCTGGATTACGGCACACAGATGGTGGGCGGTACCAGCCCCGGCAAGGGCGGGACCAAAGACGCCAACGGCCTGCCCGTGTTTGACACGGTGGAACAGGCCGTCCGCGCCACGGGTGCCACGGCCACCATGATCTTCGTGCCGCCTCCATTTGCCGCTGACGCCATCTGCGAGGCGGCGGCTGCGGGCATTAAATTGATAGTGGCTATTACCGAGGGTATCCCGGTATTGGATATGGTCAAGGCCAAGGCTTATCTGGCGTCGTTTGGTGACCAGGTGGTTCTGGTGGGTCCCAACTGCCCCGGAGTGATTACTCCCGGCGAATGTAAAATCGGCATCATGCCCGGTTACATTCACCAACCGCCCACTGCAGGGAAGAAAAATGTCGGCATCGTCAGCCGCTCCGGCACGCTTACATACGAAGCGGTATGGCAATCGACGCAGATGGGCTGGGCCCAAAGCACCTGCGTGGGCATTGGCGGCGACCCGGTTAAGGGGCTGGAATTTATTGATGTGATCCGCATGTTTCAGAACGACCCGGCTACCGACGCCATCATCATGATTGGAGAAATTGGCGGCACTGCCGAGGAGCAGGCCGCCGATTTTATTAAAAAGCACGTTACCAAGCCGGTTGCGGGCTTTATTGCCGGCCGCACCGCCCCGCCGGGCAAACGCATGGGTCACGCCGGTGCGATCATCAGCGGAGGCGAAGGCACCGCTGAGAGCAAAATTGCAGCGATGCGCAGCGCGGGCGTGATCGTGGCCGACTCTCCGGCCGACATGGGTAAGGCGTTGGTGCAGGCAGCCCAATAGGGGCTGCGTCAGGTGCGGTAGTCTGTCTTTTGCAGGTTCTTGCCATGGAAGGCCCGCAGGTAAAAGCGTTAGCTGATCGACTGGGCAAACTGGCTGTCGACCAAAGGGTTGATCGGATCGATGTACCAGCGGACCGCTGGCAGGCCAATGTGTTGCTGAAGCACTGCGCCGGCAAAACGGTCAAAGCCGTTCGATCCATTGGCCAGTGGCTTATCTGGGATTTCAGTCACGGCATCAGTTGGGTCTGCTTTCCGCTGCGTTCGTGGCGATGGTCAATAGAAGCTGCCGGGCAGAATGCTGCCTCATTCCAGCCACTGGCACCCCGGGCCGGCAGGCGGCCCCTGCTTACATTAACATTTCCCAACGGCGATATATTAACGCTGTCCGGACGGCCCATATTCCTGGTGCTGATGACCGAAGCCGTATTCCGGCATCCAAGTTTGCGAGATCTTGGCCCGGACATTTTTGATCCGCAATTGACCATTCCGCAGTGGGCGGAGCGCGTGCGAGGTTCCAGGCCGCGGTATATTTCGCAGGCATTGATGAACCCTGCCATAGCCTGCGGCATAGGGAACAGCCTGAAGTGCGAGACGCTATTTACGGCGCACCTGCATCCTGCTGCGCGGGTCTCATTTTTGAGCAACGCCGATTTGCAACTTTGCCTGCAGACCGCACGTGAATTGGCAGGTGCGGCGTATCGCCGCGCTTTGGGGCAACCCTTTCCGCTGCACGATCACCCCCGGGTCTACGATCGGGCCGGTGAACCATGCGACAGCTGCGGCACGCCGATAGAGGTGAATCACAGCGGGCGTGATGGTCATTGGAGCTGGTTCTGCCCCATCTGCCAGGCACCGCCCGACGAACCGACGCTGTTTGGCAAGTTACCATTTTCACAGCGAGGCATACAGTTTGAGCATGCGGTGCGCAAGTCCACCGATTCCACCTAAAATGGTGCGGTCCGGTGCCGAAAGTGATGCCGCCCACGGCGGGCACTTTCTTAATTGGCGGCAATAAAACTTCACTCGAAACAGCCGCGTGCAAAAATCATGCTTCTCGAATGTGCCGTCGGGCGTATAATCCAGTTTGATGGCTGTATGGTGCGCCGCACCGGCCAAAGTTGCGTAAGGAGAAAGATAAATGAAAATTTTTGTCGATACCGGCAGTCTGGAAGAGATCAAAAAGGCCAATGAACTCGGCGTGCTGGACGGCGTGACGACCAATCCATCGCTGATTGCGAAGGAAAAAGGTGTGGATTTTCACACGCGCATCGCCGACATCTGCAAGATTGTCAAAGGCCCGGTCAGTGCGGAAGTGGTAAGCACCAACGCCGCTGGCATGCTGAAAGAGGCGGAAGAGCTTATCAAAATCGCACCCAACGTAACTATTAAACTGCCGACGATTGCCGAAGGGCTTAAGGCATGCAAGGTGCTTTCCGAGCGGGGCGTGAAGGTCAACATGACGCTGGTATTTCAACCGCTGCAAGCCATGATGGTGGCCAAAGCGGGTGCAACGTTTGTTTCGCCGTTCCTCGGGCGGCTGGATGATATTGGCCATGACGGCATGGGGCTGATTCGGGAAATACGCACCATATTCAACAACTATGGGTATAAGACTCAGATTCTGGCAGCCAGCATCCGCAGCCCGCTGCATCTGGTGCAGGCCGCCATGATCGGCGCCGATGTGGCGACCGTTCCGTACAAAGTACTGGAGGAAGTGCTGCATCACCCACTGACCGACATTGGCCTGAAGAAATTCCTTGAAGATTGGGAAAAATCACATGCCGCCAAGGCGTGAATCGCCCGCCCGGGCACCCGCCTCCCGGCCGCGGCGCATATCGAGCCAATTCAGCAATCGCAGCGACGCGAATGCTGAGGGTGGTGCGCGCATCAAACCGATTGAAAACGCCCAGTGCCCCTGGGTGCAGCTGCGTAATTTACAGTTTGGTGTCAATTTATTCCGCAAGATGATTGGCCGTACTTCTCCCGATGCCCGCGATGGCGACATCGTGACGGTTTACGATCGCGACGGGGTACGGTTTGGCATTGGTATGCTTAACCGGGCATCACCCGCCGCCTTGCGCATGCTTACATTTGGTGCCGAGCCTCTGGACGAGGATTTTATCGCCGCCCGCATCCGGAGTGCATCGGATTTACGCCGGCCGCAGCGTATTTTGGCGCATACCGATGCCTATCGTCTGGTGAACGCCGAAGGGGATCGTATGCCGGGCCTTATTGTAGACTGCTATGGGCCAACGGCGGTGGTGCAGATCATGTCACTGGGAATGTTCAAGCGGCGCGATGAAGTTGCCGCAGCGGTAACGGCCGTCAGTGGTGCCCAACGTATCATCCTGTGTGCTGATGAAGATCAGCAGCGGTCGGAGGCTTTTTTTCTACCCCCCAGGCGTGAAGCGGCCGATGGCGAACATGCGGTCGTGAGCGAAAATAATATTAAATTTCATGTCGATCTGCAGCGTGGCCATAAAACGGGTTTTTTCTGCGATCAGCGGGACAATCGCCGGCGGTTCTCCGAGCTATGCGCCGGCAAAACGGTGCTGGATGTCTGCTGCTATACCGGTGGTTTCAGCATTGGGGCTGCCAAAGGCGGCGCAGAAGGCGTTACCGGTGTGGATCTGGATGAAAATGCCATCGCCACGGCCCGGCGTAATGCACAGCTTAATCTCATCAGTACGCGAACACTTCAATGGGTGCACGCCGATGGCTACGCCTACCTGCGTCAGATGAAAACCAATGCCCGCGATTACGACGTGGTGGTTTTGGACCCGCCAAAATTAATTGCCGATCGCGACGGCTTTGATGACGGGCGCAAGGCGTACTTTGATTTAAACAAGCTTGGTATGTCGGTTATCAAGCCGGGGGGAATTTTGCTCACCTGCTCATGCAGCGGTCTGCTAAGCCAGACCGACTTTTTAGATATGTTGCGTGGTGCTGCCCGTAGCAGCGGACGACGCTTACAGATATGGAATGTTTCCGGTGCGGGGGCCGATCACCCGGTCATGAGCGAATTCCCTCAGGGGTGGTACCTGAAATGTGCGTGGTGTCGCATTTTATAAGACTCGATTTTAATTTCTATACTTAGATCACTTACCAGTGGTGCCGTAAGCCAGCCAGCACTCACATCAGTAACCTTTTATAAATAAAGTACTTGTGTATCACATTCATAGCTGCGGAAGGGCGCTTACCACAAAAATCGGAAGATTTTGCTTTTCTAAGGTGCAGCGCGTAATTATAATACTGACGGGTCGCTTGTTTATCAGGACTTTGACAGCGGCCAATGTAGTAAATGTAAAGTCCTGCTTAGCTTGGCGTTACGCGCTTCGCATCACTCGAGTTTTTGCGGGTCTTGCAGTCCTGCAGAGTTGGTGTCGGGGGAGGTTCGGTCGGTAGCCACTTGTTAGAGGCCCACTGGATCTTTTCAGTTGGGATGAGGCCCTTGAGGGGAATTGCTCGTAACCCGGATTATCCGTGCATGATGCGCGGATGCTGTTTTCGTTGGAGGTTTGTACGCTATGGATGGTAAAATTATCAGGGGCTCTGCATTGAGCTTCAACGTAGGCAGCAAGAAGCCTCGGAGTGCCGGACTGAACATATTGGTTTACGACCATCCGCTGCACCCCGAGCTGGTTGCCACCACAGCGCGCCGAATTCGCACCATGGGTGAATTTGACGTCACGATGTGGCTGGTTGAAGGCGGTGGCCACATGGCCGGTGTGACCCATCGCCACACTATTTGTGAATTGGCCTGCTTTCCACAAAAGTCACTGCCGGATCGCGGCCTGGTCGAACGGCTTGCATGCAAAGGCGACAAGCAGTTTGATGCCGAAGCTGGGCCTGACCACCATTATTACCTGACGCTGAACGAAGAGCATCTCACCGACACGCAGTTTGAAAACGCTGTCTCTGAGTTGCAGCGCATCGCGGATGAGCAGGATGGCATCATCACCCACCGCAAAACGGAATTGGGACAGACGGATTACATTTCGGTTCTGGTGGCGGCCCTGCATCGGCGAGCGGTGCACATTGAAGGGTTTCATCTGCTTAGCGACGCTCGTGTGATGGTGCGCACGCAGTCCATCGTAGAACCCAACTCACGGTGAATGACGACCGGCAGAGCGCGGGGCGGTGTCGCGGATATGCCCGTCGCCTGAAGCGACCCTGCAGTTTGCCGTGCAGCCAGGAGCGGTGGCAGGTTAGTCTGCCAGCTTGGGCCGGCGCTGCCGGGCCGACGGGTGCTGGCGTGCCGCAGCACGTTTGTACTCGTATCGGTAGTTTTTGTGGCGCAGCCATTCGCTTGCCGCAGGGGAGCTGTGCGCATGAAAAGGAAATTGGCGATTGGCTTGCTGCTGGTTATCGCAGCGTTCTGCGTACGGCGGGATCAGGCCCACAGCGCCCCAGCACCGTCGCTGGCTCGAACGGAAAATGTCAGCCATCTGCTGCATGCAGGTAAACTTTCAGGTGCAAGCCGCGCTTTCCCGTCGACCTGGTCAACAACGCGCGTCTTTGCTGACTGCGTGCAACTGAACGACAGCCTTAAAACTGCCGCCCAAATACGCTTTGTTGCCACGCACTTTGTTGGAACGCAAAAACTGCTTTTACCGATGATTCAGCAGCTGCGCGCTGTTAATCCCAACTTCATTGTTTTGCATTACCACTTGGCGACCTGGCAATCGGGCAAACATGTGCCCTACATTATCGATGGGCGCCACTGGGGCAACGACTACAACTACGTCGATCATCATGAAAATTGGTTTCTGCATACTTCCTATGCTGACCGCCTGAATGCCAAAGATCGGCTTATGGCCAGCGACGGCAAGCTTTTAATGAACGTTACCAACCCGCATTATGTTCGCTACATGATTAAATCGCTGATTGAACAGGTTCGGGATGGGCACGATGATGGCGTGTTTCTTGATAGCTGGAGTACCGGCGCTGTTAACTATTACATGGAGAATTATCCACGCTGGCGGTACCCCGCGCTTATTAAACCTCACCGCCAGCTTGGCGGGCTGACATGGGTGCAGGCGTCTGAACAATTTATGCGTCGCGTAACTGTGGCTCTCAATAAGGCTGGCATTTATGTCCTGCCGAACCTTGGTGACCTCATCACGAATTGGGATCATACCAATTACGCTATCCCCAACGGTGGAATGCTGGAAGGAGCACCAGGTGTCTGGTCGCGATATGGGCAGGCCCAGTGGATTTTTTCAGCTAATCAAGCATTAAAGCTGATAAATGCAGACAAAATCATCATGTTTCAAAGCTACCTGCCGAAACAAACGGCCTATCAGCAGCGGCTGTATTGGCTCGGCACCTACCTCCTGCTGCGCGGTCATTACACGTACATAACCTATTTTGCCGATGTGCCGATGGAATATTTCCCTGAGTTTGGCATCAGCGTGGGAAGGCCGCTTAAAACCGCCCGCCACAACATCAACGAATTGCGCCAGGGCGAGGTTTATGTTCGCCCGTTTTCCAGAGGTTTGGTGGTGGTCAACTCTGCCTCGCATCGAATGGCTCACTATCGTGTGCCGCCGGGGTACTCCAAGGCGGTCGTACGCGAAGGCGGCACCATCAACCGGATGGGTAAAATCAACGGTCATGTTATTTATGTGCCGGTGCAAGGTATCGTATCGCTGCGCCCGGAGAGCGCGTTGATAATGGTAAAACGATAACAGACGATGACGGCCACACGTAAATGGCACATTATACTTACACGCAAGCCTGCTCGGTTGGCAGTCGATTCGGCTGGAACCAGATCATACAAGGGCGATGCATCCACCCCTTCTGCACGTCGGATCGGATCGCCGCGGATATGAGTTTTTCTATCGTCCCGCCCGGGTCGCACTGACGTGTGCCATCATGCAGCTGGCTTGTGCTTTTGGATCAAGGCTTCAACATCCGCCAGCGATTGCCGCACCCCGTCCATATAGGGATAAATGGCCAGTGCCTGGCAGTAGGCCGACCGGGCTGCCTGAAATTGCCCCTGCTGGGCATGACAATGCCCCATGCCCGCCAGTGCACCGAAGTGCGATGGCATGAGGGCGATGACGCGCGTGCAATCGTCAATGGCCTGGCGATACCGACCTGAGAGGTAATAGGCGATGGCCCGCTGGTTCATAGCTTCAGCAAAAGCCGGGTCGGCATCCAACGCCAATGAAAATTGATTGATGGCCGTGAGGTAATTTTCATGTTCCAGATGCTTTGAGCCACATTTGAGATGACAGATCGCCCGAGGAGATCCGCTGCGGAACCAGATGCTCCACAGCGCGTTTTCCGCCCGCATATGGATATCCGGGCGGGGCTTTCGCAGCAGGCATTGCAACGAGGTTATCGCGGATTGGTCACCACAGAGAGCCAGCGCATCAATAGCAAGTGCTGCCACTTCGACACTATGCGATGCGGCAAATGCACAGAGTTCTGACGTAGACCACCGGCGCGATATAAGATCGATGGCGGAGGTCATGGAGTCACGCTGCATGAGTGGCGAAAGCCGCGTAAAAAACTCCGCCTCCACCGAAGGATTGAATTCATGCTTGTACAGTTCTGGCTGAGTCATCTTTACGCTTTGCTAATGAAATACCCTAATCCCGACGGCCACACCTTTCATTCTAGGCGGGCAGAAAATGCGTTGGCAAGCAATTCATGCCAGCAAATCCGACGGCCACACCGCGCAAATGCGGCCCTGCGGTGCCACCTCTGACATAATTATCGGTCTTTACGGTACAAAAATTCAACATTGGGGCATATGACCACACAGACAGCATGGCCGGCAGACATAGGGCGGCCAGCTATCCCTTTATTCCGGTGGTGGCGATGCCACGGATAAAGGTCTTTTGAGCCAGAAAAAATATAAGGATGATGGGCACGACCACCAATACCGTGGCCGCCATCAGTAATGTATGGGCCACGCCGCCATGCCGCGTCTGAAAAAATTGCAGAGCCAGCGCCAGAGTAAACGTGCGTTGATGCGTCAGGTAGACCAGAGGGCCGACAAAATTATTCCAGGATGCCACGAATGAAAATAGCCCCACCACCAGCAACGCGGGGCGTGTCAGCGGCAACATGATTGACCACCAGATACGAAATGGACCGGCCCCATCAATGACGGCAGCCTCGGTGAGTTCATCGGGAATGGTGAGATAAAACTGTCGCAGCAGAAAAATATAAAACGGTGGCGCCATAAAAGTCGGCAGCCAGAGAGGCAAATTGGTGCCGATCCACCCAAAATCACGATAAATTTGATACAGGGGCACCATCATGACTGAAAATGGAAGCATCATCGAACCAAGGACAATCCAGAACAATATGTTGCGCCCGTACCAACGCAACTTGGTCAAAGCATAGGCAACCAGCGACGCCGAGAGCATGGAGCCTATGGCGACCAAAAGTGCAATAACCAGCGTGTTGCGGGCGTACAGGGGGAGTTTGAAAAACGGGCTTTCAACCACCCGGCGGTAATTGTCCAGGTGCACGGGATGCGGAATGAACAATGCCTCCATGGCTTTGCCGACATTGGATGGGATGTGGGTCATGGCTTGATGCTCAGATTTGACACTGGTATCAAACATCCAGAACAGCGGAGCCAGATAAATGATGGCCACCGCCAGCAGGGCGGCCTGCACCAGCAGCCATCGGGCCAGCAGGGTAGAGCGTTTTTGACCGGGTATGCTCATCGGTAGTGCACCCACTTTCTGGCTGACCAGAAGGCGATGACCGTCAATATTAAAATGATGACAAGCTGTACCCATGCCATGGCGCAGGCGGCACCCATTCGCAACTGCTGAAAACCAGCTTCAAAAAGGTACATGCTGTAAAACAGCGTGGCGCGACCCGGCCCGCCGTGAGTCATCACATAGGGGAGATCAAACACCTGCCAGCTTGCGATTATGCCGACAACCAGGTTAAAAAAGATGACGGGCGTAAGCATGGGCAGAGTAATATGCCGCAGACGCCGCCAGCCCGTGGCACCGTCAATGGCAGCCGACTCGTAAAGCTCCTGCGGTACTTCATCCAGACCGGCAAGGAAAATGATAACCGTTTGCCCCACACCCCAAAGGCTCAGAAGGATGATGGTGGCCATGGCCCAATTGCCGTCGGCCAGCCACAGCGGCGGCTTGAGATGATGCAGCGCTTGGATAGCGGATGGCGATGCATGAAATGCCGCCGCGATGGGTGCGAGCAGATTCCCGATCCAGCGGCACGGGAACTTAAGAAAAAAATTAATAGGCCCATGCACCGGGCTCAACATCCAGCGCCATATGACGGCGGTTGCCACCAGAGGCAGCAAACTGGGCAAAAATACGATCGTTCGATAGATATTGCGTAATCGATTTGGCAAATTCAACAGCAGCGCCAGCAGCAGACTCCACGCCAAAGCCAGTGGAACGGACACCACCGAAAACAGACATGTATTAAGCAGCGACCGCACAAACGCATCATCAGATAACAAATGAGTGTAATTCCTGGCACCAATCCAGATTGGCGGCGTGAGCATGGTGTAATGGCAAAAGCTGAAGTAGAAACTCAGGCTCAGGGGTATCACCAGCAGTACTGCCACACCGATGATGAAGGGCGCGGCAAATGCCATGCCGACCAACTGATCCCGCCAAGTTATGCGACTATAAGCGGCCAATACGCGCTCCCCGATGTGACATCCAGATGCCTATTTCGCGAATCATATTCGACCTGCGGCTCTCATGCGAGCTGCCCTGCGCTCCGCTGGCGATCAAGGGCCAGACGCCAGCGGTTAATTTTTGCCCATCTGGCGGGCACGCTGCGCAATTTCACGTTCGTCCCGCTGCCAGCGGTCGACCAGATGCTGGGCGTGGCGAAAGGTGGCCGTTACGCTCTCGCCATTCCATACTCTTGACGCCGCCAACGATACCTCCGCCTTCACACGGGCAACAATGGGGTTGGCGGGGTTGGTCTGAATGCCCGGTGAGGTCATCTCCTTTTGAAACTCGCGGATGAAAGGGTTACGGTTTTTTCTGAAAAATTCAGGGCTGATCTTCAGCAGCGGGCTGGCCTTGAACTGTTTTTCGTTAAGCAGTTCAATATTTCGCTGCTGGATAAAAAACGCCAGCACCTTCATAGCGGCATTCACATGCCTGGCCCCGCGAGGAATGCCCCACATATCGCAATCGCCCCAGTTGGCACTGCGTGGCGAGCCTGTCGCGGTCGGAAACGGAGCCACGCCGTAATGGCCAATGAGGTTTTTGTTGTAGCGCTGTATAAACTGCACAAAATAGCTGCCCTGCATCTCCATCGCCACCTTGCCATCCATAAACGGATTATTCGCCGAGGCAAACTGCCCGAGGCCACTTTCAAAAAGTTTCAGCCGGTTCCGCCCCAGCTTCCTGGGCCAACTGGCATACCAGCGATAAGCGGCAATGGCTTGCGGCGTATCAAGATTAAAGTGATGAGTCCTAGGATTATAAAGCTGATTTCCAAACCATACTCCCCACTCCCCGGTCCACCAGTCAGGCTCATTGGGCAAAAAGCCCGCCTGCTTGATGCGACCATCGCGGCCAAAAATGGTCAGGCGCTCAGCCATCCGATCCAACTGCTTGATGGTACGTGGTGGCTTATTGGGATTCAGCCCGGCGCGCTTGAAAAGAATTTTATTCCAATAAAGCGCATTGGTCTCGGGCGTGGCCGGCAAGGTGTAAAGCACACCATGCGGCGCGCACAGCCGCCATATCCAGCCGGGAAAGCTGCTTTGGCTGACCACATGCCGCCGCACCAGCGGAGTGAGGGGCACCAGGGCGTCATTGGCCATGAACTGCCCCATCGGTTGGGACCAGAGTGCGATAATATCGGGCGGATCGCCACCGGCAATGGAAATGAGCGACTTGGTAATGGGATTACTCATTTCCACCACGCGAACATAGATTTTAGATTGCGACCGGTTATATCGTTTAACGACATCGCCCATGGCACGGGCTTCAAAACCAGTCCAGCTTTCCCAAAAACTGACGATAATGCGTCCGCGAATTGCCGACCCATTCGCCCGCCGGTAGGTGTTCGGCCGGGGGCCAAAAATCAGAAGGTAAGCCGCAGGAATAATAATGGCCGCCGCCGTTATTCGACTCAACCATTTAGACCATTGAACCGCCATGAAATTGTTCAACACCTCGCTGATGCCCATGTCATAACATGCCGCAAACACGCCGCATATAAGTTTAACGCCAAATTCCACTGATTAGAGCAAATTTGCCCAAGTCCACCGTCACCACGCATTGATTTACCCAAATTCTCTTTCAAATGCGGGTAAATAAGCGTATACTTCGTTAGGTGGATGGCGTGTTCGTAACCCGGGTTACGGTGACATGCCTTGTCAAACAGAGGTTTGAATCATGCTTCACTTGCATTTTAGTACGCTTGCACTGCTGAATAATTTTTTTGACAGCCCCCTCGATCTTGCCGTCATCGCGATCATCGCTTTGCTACTTTTCGGCAAGCGACTGCCGGACTTGGCCAAAAGCCTCGGGAAATCCATTGTGGAATTCAAAAAAGGCCTGAACCAGACCACAGACGAAATTAAAAAAGCATCGCAGGTCGATGCCCCGCCAGACACGCCTGAAATTCCCTCGGCCAAATCCACCCCGTCCATGGGGGCAGGTGCGGCGCAGCCGAACCCTCGGCACATCAAGCAGGTGACAAGCGTATCTGAAGAACCCTGATCTCGTGCAGCACATAATTGGCTCGCTGTCGCCACCCGATTAAAAGTTCGATTGGATCTGCAAACCGTCGTAAAGCACCCTCACGTGGGGTGGCAGGTTGCGTTCAATTTCCGCATGTGGCACGTCGTGCGTAAGGTGTGTGAAAAATGCTCGCCGCGGCTTGAGATCAGCAATTACCCCCAATGCCTGTTCAAAACTCAGATGGGTCGGATGCGGCGAGGGGCGCAGGGCGTCGATTATCAGCACATCAAGATTGGCAAGCTTATAACGTTCTTCCTGCGGGATGTCCGAACAATCGGTGCAGTAAGCAAAATTACCAACACGCAAGCCCAGCACCTGTACATTGCCATGCGGCATGTAAATGGGCGTCCATCGACGGCCAAAAAGGTCAAAAACGCCCTCAATTGGGTGCAGATTAATTTGCGGCCTGTAGACCAAAGGATCAGCGGCGGCCTGATCGACCGCATACGGAAAAACCTGTCGGATAATAGAAAGAGCTTTGGCACCGCCCCAAATGGGCATCCCATTTCCAGAAAGAGTATTGTAACGGCGTACGTCATCAAGACCGAAAATGTGATCAGCGTGCGCGTGGGTTAATACCACGGCATGGACCATATCCACGCCATTAGCAATCGCCGCCAGCCGCAATTCCGGCGGAGTATCAATAAGCACCCGATGCCCGCCGTAGCTGACCACGACGCTGCAGCGGTTGCGCTTATCGCGCGGGTCGGTGCTGGTACAGACTCGGCAATGGCAGCCAATCATCGGCACACCGGCAGAGGTTCCGGACCCGAGCACGACCACTTCAATAGTGTCTGGATGTTTCATGCGGACACGTTAGGCGGTGGCGGGAATCTGTGCAAGCGTCGCCACGACCGGAATCGGATCAAGCTGCAGATATAATCTGATCTGAATGAATTCGGACTGCAGTCATACGGCTCTCCTACCTCGATGTTAGACGTCCAGATTTCGCACTTCCAGGGCGTGATCTTCAATGTAGCGGCGGCGCGGCTCGGCATCTTCGCCCATCAGGATGCTGAACATGGCTTCGGCATTACCTGCGCCTTCCAGCGTTACCCGCAGCAGACTGCGACGCGATGGATCCATGGTCGTTTCCCAAAGCTGGTCGGCATTCATTTCACCCAGACCTTTGAAGCGTTTGACTTCCACCCCTTGCTTGGCGATTTCGTGAATGGTCGGCACAATGGCGGAAAGACCGGCAATTTCACGTTTGAAGTCATCACCGTTTTCAATCCGGTAGCGGGTCATTTTGGTTTCGCCGCTGTCGAGTTCCTCAATTTTTAACAGATAATCATCAATTGGTAGCTGTACTTCAGCAAGTTTTTCAAATAATTTTTCAAGATCACGGCACTCGTGTAATTCCTCATTTTTAACCAGACGACGCATGGCCGCCCGACGCTCTTCGGCCGCCTTCTCCATCTGGGCCTTGGTGACTTTGTCCGAATCATCGCCACCGCTGCCATTGACGGGCAGATGCTGCCCGCGAATTTTGTCCTCCAGATCATCCATGCCGTGCTCTTCGGCAAACGCCTCATATTCGTCGGTCGAAAAGAAAAAGTACTCGCTGGAATCGAGAATCACGTGGTACTGCGGCAGCTTGCCGTGGCCGCGGCGCAAATCCAGCAGTTTGGCAATGGGGATGCCTCGCCGATCGGTAATTTTTGCCAGATCATCCACCTGTTCAAGCATCTGCACCACCCGCTTGAGGTCCGCGCCCTTGATGCAGGCAATATCCTTCCCCTTGCTGTCGCGGATAAAAAGCGACGTGCCATCCACGCCCAGGTCCAGATAAGTTTTGCGGATAGCCGCCTCATTGCGGACGTATTCCACATGTTTTTTCCGCGCAACCTGATACAGCGGCGGCTGGGCAATGTAGACCCGGCCATCGCGCACCAGTGCGTTCATCTGTCGGTAAAAAAAGGTCAAAAGCAGCGTACGGATGTGAGACCCATCCACATCGGCGTCGGTCATAATGACCAGCTTGCCGTAGCGCAGCTTGGTAAGATCAAGGTCGCTGGCACCGATGCCGCAGGCCAGAGCCTGAACGATGGTGCGGATTTCCTCATTGCCGAGCATTTTATCGACGCGAGCCTTTTCAACATTTAAAATTTTGCCCTTGATCGGCAATATGGCCTGGAACACGCGGTCGCGGCCACTTTTGGCCGTTCCCCCTGCTGACTGACCTTCCACGATGAACAATTCGGTGGACTCCATATCGCGACTGGAGCAATCGGAAAGTTTACCTGGCAGGCCACCGCTGCTTAGCGCTCCTTTACGTGTCAATTCGCGGGCTTTGCGGGCCGCTTCTCTTGCCTGGCGGGCCAGAATGCCCTTCTGGATGATACGTTTGGCATCGCCGGGATGCTCTTCCAGCCAGATGCCAAAAGCCTCGTTGACGGCACTGGCCACAAACCCTTCCACCTCACCATTGCCAAGTTTGTCCTTGGTCTGCCCTTCAAACTGCGGATTGGGAACTTTGACAGAAATGACAGCACACAGGCCCTCGCGCAGATCGTCACCATTGGGAAGCTCTTTTTCATCCTTGATGACATTGTTGGATTTTGCATAAAAATTCAGCGTCCGCGTCAATGCAGTCTTGAAGCCCGACAGATGCGTCCCACCGCCCGGAGTGTTGATGTTGTTGGCAAAGCTGTGCAGGCTCTCGGCGTAGCCGTCGTTGTACTGCAGGGCCACCTGAATGGAGAGCGGATTTTCCTTGTCGGCTTCGGTTTTTTCCAAGTATACAACCTGATTGTGCACAACCTCTTTGCCTTCGTTAAGCTGCTTGACAAACTGCACAATACCGCGGGTGTATTTGAATTCATCCTTTTTGCCCGTGCGTTCGTCGGATATGAAAAACGCCAGTCCCTCGTTGAGATACGCCAGTTCCCGACAGCGCGTCACTATGCGGTCATAATCAAAATGCGTGTCAGCGAAAATCTCGGGGTCCGGCTTAAAGGTTACCTTGGTGCCCGTTCGCTGGGTGGGGGCACCGGTTTTCAGATTCCCCGTCTTCACCCCCCGCTCAAACGACATGGTATGGTGCTTGCCATCACGGCAAACTTCCACGGTCGTCCATTCCGAGAGGGCATTGACGACTGACGCACCCACGCCATGCAGCCCGCCGGAAACCTTGTACCCACCCCCACCAAATTTACCACCGGCGTGCAGATCGCACATGACAACTTCAAGCGTGGATTTTTTTTCGGTTGGGTGCATGCCGACCGGTATACCCCGGCCGTCATCCTCAACACTGATGGAGCCATCTGGATAAATGGTCACCCATATATTATCGCAATGACCGGCCATCGCCTCGTCAACGCTGTTATTGACGATCTCCCACACCAGATGATGCAACCCGCGAGTGGTGGTATCGCCGATGTACATGCCCGGCCGCTTGCGCACCGGATCAAGCCCCTTTAACGCCTGAATAGCCGATTCATCATAGACATTCTCATCGTTTGGCCGGTCCTTCGCCATTCATACTCCATGCTATTGGTCGGCAACGCCGACGCACCCTTGAAAAGCCCTGACTGATGCGGTGATTCGCGTTTTTTCGCCATCCCCGCGACAGGTCGAATTATAGCCGAAATTGCCGAATCATGACAGTGGCAATCAGCCGTTCCTGCCGTCGCAATGGCCCGGCAAGTCGCCGAGCGTGTGAGTTCCCGGCAGAGGGTGTCAGAGCAAAAGGCGAGTTTCAGCAACACGGAATCCGTATGTGCCGGAATATCGGCCAGCTTCCGACGTGCGGAACGCCGCCACTTCCGTATGCGTGGACGCCATGGGATTCCCTTTCCCGAGGCGTCAGTTAACCGGTGAGAGCGAATAATGATCAACCACAGGCTGGGCGACCTTGTAAATCATTTTGCGGTAAGCCGGGAAGGTGGCATAAATCGCATTGACCATTTTATCTGCCATCCGGTCGAGTTTGCGGCGTTCGCTTGGAGAAGCAATGATACCGCCCGACGGACTCCACCATGCAAAGTACCCCTCGATGGGCAATTGAATATGCCGCCACGCGTAGTAGCGCTCTTCGGTCAGATGCCAGAGCATATCCTGCACCTTGTAGGCCTGCACCAGCATCGGAGTTTTATATTTTGCCAGGTTGACGCCATGGGCCAGTTGCCGGGCTGAAAATTGCGCCACCGGCTGACCATTAATTTTCAACTGATAATGCCCGCCCGTCAATCCGCTCACGCGAAGCATTTCTCGGTCCAGTCGGCCGTAGAGATGAGTAAGCTTCAACACAGCGGCTGCCAGCGGATTTGTATAGCTGAAGTTGGGCCGGGGCGCAGGCCAAAGATGCATCGGTGGGAACTGAGGCCAGTTTTCATGCAGAGTCATCATCGGCATGGGCAGCGACCGATCCAATTGCGTCCAGTGCAGGCCACCACTGGTTGAAAGCTTCCGTACGCGGGTATTGACCGCCGAAACGACCCTGCCACGGCTGATGGTTACCGATGAAACCACAGGCGTAGCGTGCCACGCCTTCAGCAGCGACGCCGCCATGATCAGCTCGCCGGTGGCACTGGGGTGCACACGGCCGGGAATAAATTGCTGTGCAAGCGGTTTGCTGATGGCCATAAGCCCTTTGGTTACATCCACCAGCGGCTTATTAAAATTAACACACATCAGGTGATTTTTGGCCGCCAGCCGCTTGACAAACGCCGCATATTTCAAAAGCACTGCGTTGTAACCGCCAGGGAACCCGGGCTTATGCGACACATCATCGTAGGGCGATGGCTCAATAAGAACGATATGCACGCCGGGCAGATGCTTTTTAAGCTGATCGATGAGATAGACATATCCCTTGCGATAAACATTAAAAATTGATTGCTGGAACGGACGATATTCCGCGTCATTCATACCCAACATGATGGTGACCACGTTGGGCTTAAATGGGTACACATCGCGTTTAAGCCGCACATTGATAGGCCCGGCCCAACCGCCACCGACCTTATCCCCACCTACCCCGGAATTGACATACATGACATGGAGGTCAGGAAAGCGCGTGGTGGCGTAGGTTTCAACGTCAACGCCGTAGAACCGCTGTTCGGTAATGCTGTCCCCGTAAAAGCAGACACGGTCACCCGCCTTGAGAAAAAACTGCTTCTGCCCCACGGGAGTTGCAGCCCGCGCTGTAGCCGCCAAAGCACAGCAACTCAGAAGCGAAACCACCATTGAACGCCAATTCATCCGCATCATGATTCTCCTGACTTGTGTAAAAAACTTTGCGACGCAACTCCTCGCAGTTGCCGTAGCCGGGACTATAGTTGTAGTCTTGGTGGGTTGTCAATACTGCACACACTTGTATTTGTGGCATTATTGGGCTGCCAGCCACTGCCTCAGTATTGACAACTCACCGATCCCCATGGGCGTTCAGAGCACTTGCCCCTGCCGCAGACAGACGCCAACTGGATTCATCCCCATGCGGCGGCCCCGCAGATCACGAACCACACCAGTCCGCTGGAAGACGCTGCCACCTGGCCCTGCACGGCCGCCAATGTCTTCAGCACTCACTGCCTCAACCCCGGTAGGCTGCCTCGTAACATGTGGCCAGATGTTCCCAATTAAACCGCTGCTTCCAAGCCTGGTAACCGCTTTCTGCCATTGCGGCTAGCCGGGGCGGGTCGGAGGCCAGTGCCTCCATTTCCCGAATAAGGTCGGCGATATCGCACTGACAGTATCCCCGCGGGGCTCCCGGCTTTTGATGGGTGGGCAGGATGACCCCACTGCCACTCCAAGCCGCAATCTCCCGGCTGTTGCCGACGTCGTTGGCAATAAATGGCGTGCGTGACGCCATAGCCTCAAAAAGCACCAGCGGCGAGCATTCAATATTGGATGGGAATATGAATAAATCTGCCGCATGATACGCGGCAATAACGTCTGGGCGGGGTGGATCAAGCAGCATCACCCGCTTTTTACCCAGCGATTTGAGGCGAATCCACTTGGATTGCGCCACGTCTTTGGGCAAACAGCCAAGCGACGCATTGGTGTTGCCGATGATTATCAGCGTGGCAGGGGGCATCCTGGCAGCCCCGAATGCCGCAATGGTCTCGGTATGGCCTTTCCAGTTGGTGTGCGAGCCAACTGTCAGAAGCAGCAGATGATCTTTGGCTATCCCCATGCGACTTCGAAACGTTGGATCAATGACATCAAACTCAGCCGCCGCTGCACCGTTCGGAATCACCTCGATATTGAGCACTTGGTGCTGACGACAAAACTCAATGTCGCGATAGGAATCTGAATGAAATATCAACCGATTATATTTTCTCAATACGCCGGGCAATTCTGAAAAATACTGTTTATACGCTGGATCATACAGGCCGGAAAAACCGCACGGGGCAAGCACCTTGCGGTATGGGATGCGGTCCAGAATGGGAAAAAGGGCGTCGGTGGCCCACTGCTGTGCGGCGTATGACATGACGACATCGTAGCCGCCGTTAACAATAAATTGCTGATACCTCTCAATCTCCCCCGACATGCCGCGCACGGCATTACCCTCGCATTTGAATTCTTCAATCCGCACTCCATTGATGATTTTGCCGGTTCGTTCCGGGCAGGTGGTGGTGGCCACCGTTACTTCGTGGCCATGCTTCACCATAAGCTCGGACAACTGCCGCACCACCTCCTGAGATCCGCCGGTGCGTGGATGATAAAACTCAACCGTATGGACGATGCGCATAGGACGACTAACCACTGGACCATCGAGGAGACGAAACACGTCAGATTATCCGCTAATTACAAGGCGGTAATGGAAGTAATTTTGGGTGCCTTGACCGGCTTACCAGAACCCGGATCACGCAGGGGCGTGGCGGCAATTTTATCCACCACCTCTATCCCTGCCGTCACGTGTCCAAAACAAGTATATTGGCCATCAAGATGCGGTGCCGCCTCGTGCATGATGAAAAATTGGCTTCCTGCAGAATTGGGATCCTGCGATCGTGCCATGCTGATCACACCGCGAGCATGCTTGCGATTGCTGAATTCCGCCTTAATGGTATACCCCGGCCCGCCGGTTCCGGTACCTTGCGGGCAGCCGCCCTGAATCATAAACCCCGGAATGATGCGGTGAAAAGTCAATCCGTTGTAAAAGCCTTTCCTGGCCAGCGTGATGAAATTTTCAACCGTTTTCGGTGCTACATCGGGCCACATTTCCACCGTGATGTCCCCGTGCTCGGTTGTGATCTTCAATTGTTGAGGTTTGGTCGTTTCTGCCATTGATTGGTTCTCCATTTGATTAAAGTTTCCAGCCAGTTCACCATCGGGCCACATAGTTTATAACCGCACTGCATCATTCCGGCCAGATGCCGACGAGGGCTTCGCGATCTGCCTGGCCGTCGGCTTTTTGTCGAGTCGCCCGGCCGAGGGGCACAAATGCCTAAGTTCGCAGTGACTGCAGTCGGGCTTGCGGGCTGTGCACCGACGGCGACCGTGAAAAATCATTAAGTGCGATATCACCGTCCAGTCTTTTCGGTCGATGAGCTGCATCAGGTCCCGTTCCACCTTCTCAGGGTCCGCATGCCGACTTAACCCTAGGCGGCGCGAAAGCCGGCCTACATGCGTATCAACCACAACGCCCTCATCAATCCCAAACGCATTACCCAGCACCACATTGGCCGTTTTGCGACCCACGCCCCGCAGGGCCGTCAATTCAGCCATGCTGGATGGCACCTGGCCGCCGTGCCGCTCTACCAGATACCAGGCCGTGGTAGAAATGGACTTCGCCTTGGCTCGGAAAAACCCCGTACTGCGAATGATATTTTCAATATCACTTACATCTGCCCGCGCCAGGGCGGCCGCATCGGGATATGCGGCAAAAAGCTGTGGGGTCACTTGATTGACCCTTTCATCCGTGCACTGGGCCGAAAGGATGGTCGCTAACAGCAATTCCAATGGCGACCGATGCACCAGTGCGCAGTGCGCATCGGGATAGGTGGATTTAAGAATGGCAACTATCCCCGCCGCATGCTGCTTCTTTTTTTGGTTCGTTGGTTTGCTACCCATCGACGGCCTTAACAGAATAACGCTTAACCCGCTGCACCCGCAGATACGGACTTTACCGCTGATTGCCGCTGCGGCTGCTGCACTCCAACAGCCGAGACCAGCAACAACGCCAGCAACAGCAGCAGTTCTGCTTCACCCAGATGCTCTGATTGGGCGTGCAATGCTTCAAAGGTTCGGCGATGCAAGGCGGCACGATGTGGGTGGGCATCCACATTTTTTACCCACTGCGCATGCTCACGCCACACCCGCGGAAAGGTATAAAACCGGTCGAAAAGCGTCACACCCACCACAGCACAAACCAGCACCACACGCAGCAGGCTCCAGATGTTGCTCCATTTTAAGTAAAACACCATCTGAAGGCCAACGGTTATCAATAGCACCGCCGCGCACGAAAGCTCCACCGGGTTGAAAGCCCTCAGAATATGACCAAATACATCGCCGGCCAGTTGCTTGGGCTGGTTAAGGTGCACGCTCATCCCCGGCACCTGCGCGTGGGCGGCGGGAATTACAGTGAATATTTCATACGCCGCCAGCGGCCCCAGGGCCGCCAAGCCTCCAAAATAAACCGCCAGCGCCAACCAGAAGAAACATTGAGAAATGCGAAAACCCATCAACCAGCATTTCCTTTTCCTGCAGGCGATAGGCGCTTAACAGGTATCTGCACTTCACCATACTTGAACCACGGCAGTACAAACGGGCTGTTGTAGGCCAGATACCGCGCCTGACCATCCGCTTTATATTCATCGCCGTGCGCTGCCAGCCACTGCACCACCTTTTTCTCCGCTCGTTCAAACCGCCCGACCGTGTACTGACCACGCACGCCAATGCTGGCCACCAGCATCGGTGGTTCATCCTCGACGGAAACTTTACCGTCAACGCCATCTTTCCCGATGGTAGGTTTACCATAAACAAATGCCATTGATGCCATGGATTCCCGCCCTTGCGTCGTCTTTCCGTAAGTCATCACCACCGGTGAACTCATCGCAATATGATTGGACTCAATATGCCTGAACAGAGGCATGAATAACTGCCCACTGCTGCCCTGTCCGGGAATGGTTTTGGTCATGGCAATTCGGCACGCGGGATATTGCTTGATAATAACCTCGCCAACCGGACCGGGCGGTGGGAAACCCTCAGGAAGAGGCGCCGATGGCCCCGCCACCCAGGATGGAGCCGCTGGCTTGCTTTTGGCGGATGCCGTCGCCCTCGGCGTTACCGACGACGTTGATGCACAGCCGCCCATTAACAGTACCGCGCCGGCAGCCAAAAAAAACAATGGCCCGGTCAGACCTGCAAAATCTTTCAACGTCCGCATGGTGACATCGTTTAACATGATTATCCCCGGCCCCTTTTAAAACGGTGCACGCCAGATTGTAGCCCGCTATTGGGGCTTATGTCACCCTGCAGGTAGGAAATGCATGATCTGTGCGTGGTAATTTCTTCTGGCGATGTGGACACCCTCGCGGAACCGGGGTATTTCCACGATTCCGCCGAAGAACCCCATGCACTGAAGACAGGGGGGCCAATCGCCGCGCCCGCCGCTTTAGCCGCCTGCCCAACGGTTCAGAAATGGCGTATTGCCACAAGCGTAAACTGTCGCACCGCTTCAGTATTAAGCAATCAGATGTCCGTCGCTGTCGGCAGAACCATTTCATGATAGGTGGTGCGGAAGCCAAGGCGGGAAAAGAGTTCGCGCGCCGGCGCATTAAGCTCGGCTGCCATTAAACGTAGCTGGCTCACGCCCGCCGCCCGCGTCCATTGCCGGGCAAATTGAACCATATCGGTAGCTATGCCTCGGCGGCGGTATTCAGGCAACACGGCCAAGTCGTGAATCATCGCGTACCGGTCGTAAGTGTAAATCGGTATCTCCTGCGCGATGCCAACTGCCATCCCCCCCACCACGCGCCCACCATCGACGGCCACACCGAACAGCCAGTCTGGTTTATCCAGATTTGATGCAATCCACCGACCGTAGCGGTCTTTGATGTCAGGCCGAAGCTGCCAACGGAGCGGCCAATATGTTTCATGCTGGCGTTCGACAAGCAAAAACAGTTCCACCAGTGCGCTCACATGCGGCGAGTGTGCTTTATCGATGCTAACTTTCATACTTGGGTCCAAGTCCCTTGCGGTCAAACAATGCAGTCATTCACTCGTACTCTCACTCCTGCGGCGATGCCATTTTACCCTTGCGACGTGCCAGGCGACCGATGAGAGGGGCGTGGGCCAATTCCGGGATGTCCAATCCCCGGGCCACCAGGGCGTACACGCCGGCGGCAACCACTACCATCAAACCAAGGTCAATCAGGTTGGTAACCAGTGGGTGAGATGCAAACACGTGCAGCCAGCGATCACACGCGGCTGATACCAGCCATGCTGCTCCAGCCATAGCGGCCGATGCCATCAGTACCCTCAACACCATGCTGCCAACCTCGCCCAGTTGCATGCTGCCGATACGCCGACGCAGCAGCCACGCCAGCACCAGGCATTGAAATATGGCAGAAATGGTCGTACTGGCCGCGATACCAGCCACACCCAGCGGCCAGATAAGCAGCAGATTCATTATTAAATTCAGTACAACTGCGGCCAGTGCCACCTTCATGGGGGTACGACAATCATTAAAAGCGTAAAACACACGAATTAAAATCATCTGCAGTTCAAATGCCCAGATGCCCGCACAAAACCACCGTGCTGCACGCGTGGCCCGGTCCACATCGCCCACCGAAACATGGCCCCCCAGATATATGGCGGCAATGAGATGCCGGGCAATGATGATCATACCGATGGTGGCAGGTATGCTTAAAAACAAGCCGCGCCTGAATGCCCCGCGCAGAACATTTTTCAGCTCGTCGAGTTTGGCTTCGGCCGCCAGAGCGGAAAGCTTTGGGAACACGGCTGTCGCAATGGCCACACCAAATACACCCACCGGCAGCATGTAAATACGCTGCGCCACCGACAATTTACCCAGCGCACCGGAGAGCATGGGCAAATGAATTTGCCACGAACCAATTTGTACCGAAGGGTGCCCCTGGTGCCCATCCGGTGAAAACCACCACGCAATTTGTGAATCCAGAAAGGTGTTGATCTGCACGGCCGAAAACCCCACAATCATGACACCCATCTGGCGAACGACCGATTTGACCGCCGGGGATGCAAATTGCAGGCTGCCCCAACGCAAGCCGCAGCGGTACGCCGTGGCACCCAGCATGATCAGTTGCACCGCGCCCGAGGCCAGCACGGCCGCCGCCACCCACCAGATGCGTTCGGCAAGCGGTGCATGGCGGGCAAAATACAGGGCGGGCAGCGCCGCACCTACGGCCATCAGGATGCTGGTGGTGATGGGGGCAAGGCTTTGACTGGCAAACCGATTATGCACGGCAGCCAGTGCCCCCAACAGCGCCACCATGCAGATGGCCATCGTGTACGGCAGCATAAGGGCAATCATGCCGGCGGCCAGACGGTTTTCAGGCAATATATGTTTATTAAGCGCCAGTGGCAGCACCACACATTCGCCGATGGCAGTGATAGCCGCCAGAGCCATAAACAGCAAAACCAGCACCGAGCGTGCAAATTGATCGGCAGCCGCCTTTCCCTCCTCCAACTGCAGTTTGGTATAGGCAGGTACAAAAAGGGCCGTCAGCGCCCCTTCGCCAAAAATGCGCCGGAATAGATTGGGTATTTGAAATCCCATCCAGAAGGCTGACCACACAACGCCAACGCCTAAAAAGTAGCTGCAAATTTTGTCCCGCAGCAACCCGAACACACGCGACACCATTGTCAACCGGGAGATCAGATTGGCGCTGGAAATAAACCGACGGTGCTCGGCGGGAGAAGTGGAGACTTTCGTTTCGTCCGCCAAACCCTGGCTCCTGAAGCTCTGGTATCGCCCGGTTCCCGTGTGCTTACGGTGCGCCTGCGAGAAGGGCTGCTTTGAATGATCGGCATACTGCGGACGGATCTTCCGCACCTATCACGGCACTGCTGACCGCAACCGCACGCACCCCGGCCGCTACCACATGCACAATATTATCAAGGGTAATCCCACTGATCGCCAGCGCGGGTATGGACATCTGTTCATCGGCAATCTGCCGGACGTATGATACGCCAGCCAAATGCGGTTTAGCTTTGGTACTGCTTGCAAAAATCGGTCCGATACCGATGTAGCTGGCACCATCCCGCACGGCTTGTTGGGCCTCTTCCATTCGACTGGTCGATACGCCGATAATCATATCCGGTGGGACCATCTGGCGCAGCACCGCACAAGGCAAATCAGCCTGCCCCACATGCACACCCGCGCCGCACGCCAGCGCCACCTGCACACGGTCGTTGATAATCGGCACACACCCGGCTTTGCTGCATCGTTCACTAAGTATTTTGCCGCGTCGCAGCAACTCACGGTCCTCCATCTGCTTTTCACGCAGTTGCACCATATCCGCCCCACCGGCTAATACGGCGTCCAAAGTCTGAACCCAATCGCCCCGGCATAGCGATTCAGTTATCAATACGCACAGCATGACCGATGGCAACCGCCCCACCTGCTGAGTGGCCATCTGCACCACCTTGGCCGCACCGTAAAGCCTATAACGCAATGATTCCAGTGCAGTGGCCGCCGATATATCAATTGTTTTGGCCACCTCTTCCAGGCTACGCAACGCCTCGCTGGCCCGGCCGAACGCCGCATCGGCGATGGCCGCCATGCTTTGCAATTCAAATTGTGACGGTTGCTTTATCGCTTTGCCCACATCGCCGTCGATATCGCGGCATGCAACGGCCATGGACAAACCCAACGGCTTAAGGGTTGCTATTAAATCATGCCGGATGGATTTAAGAGTTGCCGACGTTTCGCGGTCGGATAGCACAAATCGCGCAATGTCCTCAAGGCAGCGCACCGCCTCGCGGGCCCGATTGGCCGCCGCATCCATCAATCGCAGCAGGTGGGGTGGCAGGCGAGTCATTGGTTCTGGCCGTCATCATCGTTGTTGGCATCAACGGCATCACCACCACCTTTTTCCTTGGTGGTCTGCGACCATGGTTGAAATTTGGCAACACCGCGCTTGGTGGTTTTTACAAATTCGACAAATTCACGCACTTCAGGGTGCGCCAGCAGTTCCGGTGGAAGTTGACCAATGGCTTTGGGCAGCGGAACACCCGCCAGATCACGCATCAGCAGTTTGAACATCTGCCGCACGGCATCGATGGCCGGTTTACTCATACCCGAGCGCCGCAGGCCGACATGATTGATCTGGGTAACCACCGCCGTGTGCGTCGAAATGCAATAGGGCGGGATATCGCCAAGCTGGGCGCAGTTGTTAGTCACCATCGCCAGGCGGCCTACGCGAGCATTCTGGTGGATAGCGCAACCGGCACCCACAATGGCCCGCTGATAAACCTCTGAATGGCCGCCTAATCGAGCACCATTCACCAGCGTGACAAAATCATGCACTACGGCGTTGTGTCCCACGTGGCTGCCAACCATTAAAAAACAATTGGATCCAATGCGTGTGATGCCGTTGGTGCCGCGATGCACCGTCACATGCTCGCGAAAAATGTTGTTGTCACCAATCACCAATTCACTGGTTTGATCCTTAAATTTTAAATCCTGCGGCGCATCGCCAATCACCGCAAAACTGTGAATGGTATTGCCGTTGCCCAAAGTCGTGGGCCCCGTCACCTTGGCGTGCGCGTGAAGGTGGCAATGGGCACCTATTTTCACCGGCCCTTCAATGACTGCATAAGGCCCGGCATGCACGGTGGGATGAATTTGGGCTTGAGAATCTATTATCGCGGTGGGGTGTATCACAGTGGGCATCTGCTCCTAATATGTATCAATTAACCTCAGGCCGGCACAGCCGCAACATGCCTCTATACGCCCGACATTGCCACCGGTTTGGTCGGCGGGCTGGGATCGGCGGCCGCCTTGAGTTCGTGGCAGGTGTAACGTAATTGCCGCTTCTTCATCCAGCGGACCGCCAGCAGATCAATAAAGGCTCGAATCACGCGGCTGCCGAATTTATATTTGGTCGTGCCGTGAGCACGTGGGTAGTGGCTTACCGGCACCTCAATAACTTTAAAACCCCGCATTTTCACCAGCGTAGGGAAGAACCGGTGCATCCCCTTATACAGGGTAAGCCCGTCGAGGCATTGGCGTTTATAAACCTTCAGCGAGCAGGCTGAATCTTGGATGTTTTCTCCGCTGAGCCAATTACGGATGCCATTGGCAATCCGCGTCTGCACCAAACGCAGGATGTTGTCGCTGCGCTTCTTCCGCCACCCGTTGACCATATCCACATCCGGCCCGAGCATCTCCATAAGACGCGGTATCTCGCCGGGGTCATTTTGCATGTCGGCATCCACTGTACCCCATATTTCGCCCCGGGCATTTCGGAAGCCTGCATCCATGGCTGCGGTTTGCCCACTGTTTTTATCCAGACTTATGACACGAAGAAAGCGATACCGGCCGGAGAGTTCCAGTAGTTTTTCACGCGTGCCATCGTTGCTGCAATCATCAACGATGATGGCCTCAAAATGAATACCCAGCGGCGTGAAGACCGAGTCGATGCGCTCCACCAGCGGGCCGACATTATCAACTTCGTTAAAGGCCGGCGCAATAATTGAAAGTTTCACTGCCCCTGATTCCACTGCCTTCAACTCCAAAACGCCCTGCGGCCACCCAGGCGCTTGCACTTCGCCGCTTGGCCAGGTAAAGGTAGAACGCCTGCCCTGCGGTTTTTCTTTCACTCATACGGCCTTGAGTACAAAGTATATCGCGAATGTAACAACCCGATGCGGAAGGGCGGCCAGATAAGCGGCACCGTCGCCAGCCATCACCGGTCATTTTCCGGGCGGGGAAAGCATGGCCAGGTCATCGTTGGGGGCGTGACCCAGCACCAGCCGCCCCATCCGGTAAGGCGCGAAGGGCTGCAGTCCCACGCCCACCGGAAACAGGCTGGATTGTCTCATCCGTCGGGTACCAGATCGGTACTTCCATTGATAACGTAGTACATTAATCCGATAGCGGGCACCGGGCCGACACGCATTCGCCAGCGCACGCGGCAGATTTTTAATTGGAATCCTCACCACCGCACTCCACCCCGGCCTGGGACCATGCAGATGCGGCCATGTGCGGGCCAGCAACCCCGGAGTCTTCCAGGGGATGGATGCAAACGGATGATCAAAATTGACCTGCCCATTGGCCATGGGACGCGGCGCCGATCCCGATTTGTGCCAAACCTGATTGACCCGCCCATCGGGAGCTACCACAATTTCATAAAAATTCATGCCCGTCTGATGGCGTGTTGTATCCAGCCAGACCTCGGCACAACTGTGACGCCACAGCTGCCCAAGCGGTACCGATGGCGAGGCCGCAGGAGACCCCACGCAATTAATTGCCACGTAGAGGTTGTTCGGAGTGTAGTAAGCCGCCACCTGCGTGGCAGCCGGTACCCCTCGCTTACCTGTCAGCGTGTACCAGCGGGCACCGGCCCACCGGTTGCTGTGCATCGGATCCGTAAATACCGCCTGCCCATTGGCAGCGGGCAAAGCCCGAAACGCGGAAGGTATCGCCGCCGACGACGGATGCGGAGTGCGGCTGGAACTTACGGCCGCCGTATTATCCTTGCAGCCGGGCCAAACCGATACCAGCATGGTAGCCATCAGCACCACGCCGATCGTCTTAAATGTGCTCAGTCCGCGTACTTTCAATGTCTCACACGTTACCATGCTGCACTGCGGGGGCCGTGAAAGCGTTTCAGCCATGAAACTTCCAACTTTCTCCAGACCATCTTCTGTCCCGTGTGCAGCCCCACGAATCCATTCGTGTATTAGACGCACATCTTACGCCACAGTTGCGGGAGTCTCGGGGCCAATCGTCGTCAAAGCCTGAGGCCCCATCTCGCTGGAGTGCCCCGGGAAGGCTTTGGCCTTCGGATCCAGCAGCGTCTTGGCAAAGTTTACCGCAGTTGCCGCTTCTCCGAAACCCGTCGCAATCAACTTCAGCTTGCCATCAAACCCGGCTACGTCGCCAGCGGCAAAAACCGCGGGCAAATTCGTCTGCATCTTTTGGTCAACCATGATCGAATTACCTTGCAGCTTGATCGGCCAATCTTTAATTGCCCCCAGCGAGCTGACAAACCCAAGTTGAGGCAGAATGGCATCGACATGGATTGTACGCTCTTCGTGCGTCTGGTTATTCACCAAGACCGCCCCATTTAAGGTGTTATCGGCCGTAATGAGCGATTTTAATTCCCAAAAAGTTAAAATTGGCACGCCCAGTGACATCGTCTTGGTCACGCTGTCTTCGTGGGCACGAAATTGGTTCCGCCTATGGATAATCGTGATATGGGCGGCCGTGTCGTACAGGTTCATTGCCCAATCCAAGGCCGAATCACCCCCACCAATAATCAGAAGTCTTTTCCCGGCAAATACTTGCTTCGACCTCACCGCATAGTAAATGCCCCGACCCTCCCACTGGGCAGCATCTGCAACCGTCAGTTTGCGGGCCTGAAACGCACCAGCCCCGGCACAAATCAGCAAGCTGCGTGTTCGGTGCGAAGCTTTATCGGATGTTATTACGTAACACTGCTGTACCTCATCGCGTTCCAGAGTCTTGACGGTCTGTGACAGGCACACTTCTGGGTCATATTGCTGGGCCTGCTCGACCAAATTTTTGACTAGGTCGCGCGCGATTACTCTGGGGAAGCCAGCAACATCATAAATGTATTTCTCGGGATAAAGTGTGGCAAGCTGGCCGCCGAGTTGATCGAGCGAATCAATAATTTTGGTTCGCATCTGCCTAAGCCCGGCATAATAGGCGCCGTACAAACCCACCGGTCCACCGCCAATAATGGTGATATCAAAAACGTCCGATTCCGTCGCCACGCAGCATTCCTAAAAAGCCATTTGAGAGCCACCGCAAAACCCATTCTGGCTCTACATATTCCGCTAGATTGTATGCGCTGGTGGGCAAATGTATAGCGAATGATAAACGGTTGCGCATTTTATGCGCCAAAGTTGAAGAACTTTTTCATTCGGCTCAACATGGAATGATTCAAACTCTCGGTTGTCAGCCTATTGTCTTCAGATAACTGCAGTTCTTTTAGCAGGCGGATGCGGCTGTCATGGCGTTCCGCAATCAGACCGGATAATTTTTCCATCGCGGCCCCGTTGGCCTTGAACACCTTCTGCAGGGCAGCGTTGGGTATTTCCAGACAAGTGGAGGGTTGCACCGCGCGTACCTTGCCCGCACGGGTACCGCCCAAACAGGCACTGAACTCTCCAAAACAATCACCGGCGACGAGCGTCTCGACATGCATATGACCGGCATCGCCCTCGATGACCAATTCAAGGCGTCCCATTGCAACCACCATGAGTGTGTTGCCCACGTCGCCCTGCCGATACACCACCTGATCGGCTTCATAAATGCGGACCGCCGCCTGCGCAGCGAGCACATGGAGTTCCTCAACGGAGAAGGGGGTTAAAAGCCGCACTTTTTGCAATGTCTCCACGCGGCCGCGCAGCACGCGGTCTGCGGCGGCCTGCTGCGCGGCGGCAACATCAGTCATTTCCACCGTGCGGATCGGAAACGGGAAGCTCATACCCGCGTTGCGGACTTTGTACCACGCTGCCATGCGTACGTGGTTTTCAATCGCAGGAAGACGCAATGGATCGTTGATCCAGAATTTTAATGTGTAGGTGATGGACGAATCGCCAAAATCGGTGAGGAATACCACCGGCGATGGCTCTTTCAGTACCCCGGGCGTTTCATCCATTGCTTCAAGCAGCACTTCGCGCACCTGATCCGGCGGGCTGGCATAATCAATACCCAGTGTGATGAGTCGCGCCGTGGCCACGGTTGGAGCCGCGTAATTGGTAATCTTGTCCCGGGCAATCATGCTGTTGGGAATCAGCACATGGTTGTCATCCAGTGTATGGAGTGTGACAGCGCGCCAGGTCATATCCACCACGCGGCCCTCAACGTTGGCGCAGGATACCCAATCCCCCAGGTTAAATGGCGATGTCGCCTGCATGACCATGCCGCTGAAAAAATTGCCCAGCGTCTCCTGCAGCGCCAGACCAAGCACGATGGAGATAATCGCCGAGCCGGCCAGAAATTTATTAATATTAAGACCGAACGCCCACGATAAAAAAATAAGAATGGTGAAGATATAGATAATCGCCAGGACAATCTGATGCACAAATCGCTGCAGCCGGATTTTACCCCGGCGCGTCAGCAGCGGCACCACCATCATATGGTCAAATATCCGTACCCCGATAAACAGCAGGATGGCGGCAAAAATGCGGCTGACCCACCATGCCGGAGAGCTTTTCGCCGACGCCATGTGCGCCGGGTGCACCGCCCAGAGCGCTGCATAAATAATCAGGCATTGCATTCCAGCGACAATCAGCGTCCACACCCGCGCGCGGCGCAGCCACATACCAAATCGCATCAGCATCACAATGACCGCCGTCTCACCCACAAGCACGGTCACACCGAGGCGTATCAAACCCGCCAATGACGGCATCCAGTCAAAACTTGGGATAATTCCCGCCTGCCCCCGGTGCGGTTGGGTCGTAACCCCCAGCAGATTAATCAGGTGCTGTAACATACGCCGCTCCTGCGTCGAGCCATCTAATGGAAGTTACCACATAATCGACCCACGGGATACTCGACGTGCGTACCCTCGCAGAAAGCGGCCGCTCGGCCCGACAATGCCTGAATGCCTGCCCAACCAGCAGAAAATAAACCCCGCAAAGCGTGCCATATTACCGGTATTTGAATATCCCCAAAATATACATCAATAATTTTAGTGATATCTTGACTTATATCCGATATAAGTGTATATTATTCATAGATTGAGCGTAAAAGGGCGAAAAAGCGACCCAATGGCCTCGGAGATTAAAGTTGGTGTCATAGCAAATGACCGGGGCTTAGGGGGGACGTACCAGCGGAACGTGTGGATACTGAGTTTGGCATACGGGGAGGCGCGAAAAATCCTGACCGACGCGCAATACGCCTATGTGGCCGATCAGGTTAGGTCGCTGGCCACCGAAGCTGACCCTGCCCGCAGCCAGTTATGCTCGGTAGATGCGATTGAGGATTTCCACGAGCTGCGGGAGAAACACGGCGTGCTGGGCAAAATAAATCTGCGAGTTTTTTTTTGCCTGGATTATGGCAAGCGTGCCATCGTTATCCTCGGTGCGATAAAGAAGGAAAATAACGGCCCCACACCCGGGGGCACTGTCATTACGATGCGACGGCGAAAGGGCCTGTACACTGCCGGAAAATGGTCGCTGCCGACCGCTGGCCACAACAGAAAATAACACGAGGAACACCGGCATTGGATTGGGTAAGGGGACGGTGATGATGACTACAGAAATGACAAAATCTCCACGGCGTCCGATAGATGTTGGCGAGGCCGCGATGACCATGGCCGTCGGAATTATTCTCGACAGAATCAATCGTTTATCGGATGAGGACCGGGTGTATCTCTTCGATTTCGTGAAGGAAATTGGCTCGGCGACCTGCGAGGAGGATATTGAAGCCATTCGCAATGGAATGCTGGAAATATTGGATCAAGCCCCATCCGAAGTGCGCGAATTCGGACCAACGGTCGAGGGTTCTCCCGAATTGGACAAATGGGTTCAGCACCTAGCGGGCAAGGTGCGAGCCCTGCGCGAGGCGGCCGGCAAAACCCAAGTGCAGCTTGCCCAGCAGTCCGGCCTGACCCAGAGCCACATCAGCCGTATTGAAAATGCCGAGCTGGCACCATCTCATAAAACGGTTGAAAAATTGGCAGCAGCGTTGGGCGTTGCCCCGTCCGACCTCGACCCTACTCGGTAGGAACAGTCCGACGCCCCACTTCCCATATCCGACGGCGAGCCTTGGCTTTTTGTGCCAAAAGCCATCCATCACGCGTCCGGCCACACGCCACTGAATACTTCCACTGAGGGGCCAGTCATGTACACACAGCCGTCGGCCTGATTCCATTTCAACCCCAATTCGCCCCCCGGCAGTGAAATTTTTACCAGTCGATCGCTGCGATTGGTCAATACGCCGGCCACGCACACCGCCGATGCGCCCGTTCCGCACGCCAGCGTGATGCCCGAACCGCGCTCCCAGGTGCGCATGATCAGCTCTGCACGCTTACGCACCTGCACAAAATGCACGTTGATGCGCTTGGGGAATAATGGGTGGGTTTCAATCTTCGGCCCGATTGCCTCCAGCGGAATTCGATGCACATTCCGGCAATAAAAAATAATATGCGGATTACCCATGGACACGCACGTAAATTCACCGGCCAAGCCACTGGCTGCGATCCAGTCCGAATTTGGGCTTAACTGGCGTAAATCCAGAACGCGCTCCCACGGATGGTTAACCACCTGATCGATACCGGTCAGCAGCATGGGAATGTCGGCGGGTTGTAATATCGGCGTGCCCATGTTGACCGATACCTGGGCTACCTTGCCGCGTTCCAGCCACAAATCCAGCGTCAACACACCACGCTGCGTTTCCACCTTCATCGGGTTGGCCCGACTGATGCCGCGGTCATACGCAAATTTTGCCACGCACCGTATCCCATTGCCGCACATTTCTGATTCACTGCCATCGGCATTAAACATCCGCATGCGGACGCTGGCACCCAGTTTTTTCCCTTCGTCGGTGGGTGCGGCAACCAATATCAGCCCATCGCCGCCGATGCCGAAGTGTCGGTCCGCCACCCGGATGGCCAAAGCAGACGGGTCATCTATTTTTTGACCAATGGCATCGACATATACATAATCGTTGCCGATGCCCTGCATTTTCACAAAGTCCATAGGTACTCCATCACCTTTAATATTATCACGAATTGGAGACTTTGTGGGGCGATCAACTGTGCGTGCAAATACGGTTCCGCCGCAGCACCCCGCTACCCGAGGCGAATCGCCTGCTTTTCCGTGTTCGGGCAGTTGCGATTGGGAATTTTGCGGTGGGCGACGATGCAGGCAAGATGCTTTCGGTACTTGCCCATTTGCGTGATGCGATTGCGCAGCCAGCACGGGCTGCTCACGTCAAGATGGGCGGCCGGGGATGTTGAGTTTTACCAGGGGCGTTGGTACCTCGTAATGGCGGGTGACGGCATCGGGCATCGGCTCGGCAACGGCCGGAGCGGGCAACAGGGTGCGGATCATGGCAATTTCATCGCAGGCCTTATTTTTGGGGCACTTAAGGCAATCGCCCCAAACCTTCAGCGGCAGTTGTGATTTATCCACCACTGAAAAACCGAGATGCTCGAAAAATTTTTGCTTGTACGTCAGCACAAAAACGCGCTGAATCTTCATGGCCAGTGCATCATCCACAGCATACTGCACCAGCGATCGGCCAATGCCGCGACCGAAATACCGCCCATCAACGGCCAGGCTTTTAATCTCTGCCAGGTTGGCCCAGATAATCTCCACCGCACAAACACCGATGAGATTCCCATCGGGCTGATCGGTGTAGACAAAAAAATCGCGGATGGTCTCGTAAAGTTCAGCATGAGAACGAAACAGCATCTGACCCGAACTTGCGAACGTGCTGATAAGGTCCGCAATTTCAGGAACATCGGAAACCATGGCTCGTCGTATCATGCCCGCAAACTGCCTTTCTTTGGTTTGCTGCCGCCACAAAAACCCGCATGGGCATGATAGCAGGCACTCGCATAAATGAATAAATCCGCCTACGATGACGCCATGTTAGCGAAGCGTATTATTCCATGTCTGGATGTTGACGGGGGACGGGTGGTGAAGGGCGTGCGTTTTTTTGACCACGTTGACGCCGGCGACCCGGTTGAACAGGCGAAGTTTTATGATCAATCCGGTGCTGACGAGCTGGTCTTTTACGATATTTCGGCCAGTCATGAAGGCCGTAAAATCATGGCCGATGTCGTGCGGCGCGTGGCAGAAACGGTATTTATGCCCATTACAGTGGGAGGGGGCATTCGTGAACTGGCCGATGCCACGGCGTTAATTCAGGCGGGGGCCGAAAAGGTAAGTATTAATTCCAGTGCGGTTCGGCGGCCTGAGTTAATATCAGACATATCGCGTAAATTTGGTCGCTGCGCCACCGTGCTGGGGCTGGACGCCAACCGCGTCAGGCAACCGGATGGATCGGAAAAGTGGGAAGTATTTATCAATGGCGGTCGTGTGGGCACCGGGCGGGATGTTCTGCCATGGGTGAAAGAAGCGGAATCGCGCGGGGCCGGCGAGATTGTGCTCAACGTGATGAATGCCGACGGCACGCTGGAGGGGTATGACCTGGAAATGACCCGAGCGGTGAGCGAGGCAGTCAAAATTCCGGTGGTGGCCAGCGGCGGTGCCGGCAAGCCCGAGCATCTGCTGAAGGTGCTGACCGATGGCAGAGCAGATGCCGCTTTGGCAGCGTCTATTTTTCATTTTCGCACCTGCCTGATTCCCGATTTAAAGCGTTATCTGCAGGGGCACGGTGTACCGGTAAGGGTTGCGTAACTTACCGCCCGTGGGCTTGATGCCCCGAAGGAACTCTTTATAGGCCGCTGGCCGCGTAATCATTATGGTCACTTCTGACTACTAAAATTTTTGATTTTCCATTTGCATTAAATCCATAGTTGCGAATAATATACGGTGGCGGGAGACGCTGTTGACTAGTCTTGTCTGGGGGCCTGGGCATGCGGTTGGTGCGATCTCCCGTCTTATCACTTGAAACCCTGTTCTTCACCGTCGTCGCAATTATGGTCTGCGGAATTATCGTCCTTGGCGCTCTGGCCATTCATAAAGACAAGGCGGACCTTAAAGCGCAGGAGCGCATCAATACTGATAATGCCGTGGTGCAGACGTGCATGCAGGTGTTGTCCGATCTGCAGAATGCAGAAACCGGGCAACGCGGCTATTTGATCACCGGACAGAAATCGTATCTGCAGCCCTATGCCGCGGGCGTCGGACGGGTGAACACCGACATTGCAGCACTTAAACATGAACTGCCGCCAAAAAGCAAAGCCGACATGAAATTGATCGCGCTCATGCGCCGGAGAGTCGCGGCAAAACTTGCCGAACTGCGCCAGACTATTCGATTGCGCGATGGAAATGGTTTTACGGCGGCAGCTTATGTGGTGGATGATAACCGTGGCAAACGGGATATGGATATGCTTCGCCGATATCTGGCGCAAATTCGCGTTAAGTATCAGCAGAAACTGGCCGCAGAGCTGACGCACGCGAAAACACGCCTGGGATCAACCGAAAAGTTGAGTATCATTTTTTCAGTTGTATTGCTGGCCATGCTGGCGCTCGCTTACTACCAGATCAGGCGAAAACTACGTTGGAAGCAGTACCTGGTGCGGATGATTCAGTCGCCCCGACGGCGCGTTCCCGTTACCGGGCTGCCAGATCGGCAACTTCTGATGGATTGGCTCATTTACCATCTGAACTGGGCCAGACGCGAGGGCAGCAAAGTAACATTGCTGCTGCTGGATGTCGACGAATTTGACGAAATTATTCGGCGTTATGGTACCAAGGCCGCGGATGAGATTCTGCGTGAGACTGCTTTGCGATTGCGAACCACCGCACGATCGGATGATCTGGTAACACACTTGGGTCGAGATCGGTTTGCTGTGGTGATGTCGAATGTGCCCGACGAGGGCGATATGGCCGAGATGGGCCACCGCATGATCGAGGCGATGAGCCTGCCGGTCACACTGGATAAAGTGACGATAGCCGTGGGTGCCAGCGTGGGAATATCCTGCTTTCCCGAAGACGCCAGAAACCGTGAACAGTTACTGGATAAAGCCATCGACGCCGTCGTTAAAGCCAAGGCTGAAGGTCGCCAGCGCGTGGCGTTTTACCGCGACCACACGGGCACTCAAATGTCCCGAACGACACAACTGCGGAATGATTTTCACCGTGCACTGTCCGACGGCGAATTCTGCGTCTACTTCCAGCCCATCCTGGATGCCAAATCCATGCGGCTGACGGGTGCCGAGGCACTGGTGCGATGGAAGCATTCCAGCCTGGGGATGCTGCCACCCGCCGATTTTTTAATCTTGGCGGAGCGCACGGGCTTTATCCGCCCGCTGGGTGCCTGGGTGTTGCAGCAGGCCTGCGCGCAGGCGGAATCGTGGCGAAAGAACGGGCTGGAACTGCGCGTCAGCGTGAATATATCTGCCCAGCAATGCCGCGAGGCAACCTTTATGCCAGAGCTGGAAGCCGCAATTGCCGGTAGCGGTTTATCCCCCGATCTACTTGAATTAGAGCTCACTGAAAGTGTACTGATGCACGAAGAAGCCGCACGCGTTATTGGCCAGCTATCAGGATTGGGCGTTTCAGTCGCCATTGACGACTTTGGTACCGGCTATGCTTCGCTGGGCTATTTGCAGAGGATTACGGCCCATCGGCTTAAAGTGGATCGATCGTTTGTTCGCGGCATACCTCAGCCATCCAGCGTGAAGCTGCTTAATGCGATTGTCAACATGGCGCATCGGCTGGAACTGGAAGTAACGGCAGAAGGAATTGAAACAATGGAGCAGGAGCACTTTTTGCGCGGAAATGGGTGCGATGCGCTGCAAGGCTTTCGATACAGCCGCGCTCTGGATGTGATTGAATTTGAAAGCTGGGCACGAAAATGGGCCTCCGGTGCCACGGCATAGCCCCCCGGTCCGGAGAAAGCCTGCGGTGTACTAGATGGTCGGTTTACCCTGTGGCTCGCGCTGTACCTGACTTGGATTCCATCTGACGATGTCACGCAGTAACAAAACAAGTACAATCGATAGATACGGGACGTTCACGATGGCTCGCCAAGCATAATCATGCGTAAACGGATTTTGGTTTTCCAAGGTCGCCAGCGGAAGGAACAAAAGTATCATTATCCACGCACTGCTTGTCCAGATTACGGATGACAGGCCGAGCACCAGCAAGATGCCGGGTAATGCACGTAAAGGATTAGCCATAGCAACAAGGGTGAAAAATAAAATAACCGCACGAACGGCGGCCAGCGGGTGTGGCGCAGCGGCAAGGGTTAGACGCAGCACCCATGCCCAGATCAGTGTCAGTATAAGCGCGTAAATGATGATCCATGCCAGCCCGGCGTGAATAAAAGCAGATGGTTCAATGGCTGCGGCCCAACGCCAGATATCAAGCCCATCAACCGGCCACCGGGTTAAGCCAAACCACAAAGCGGCCATGGGCACCATGGCAGCGGTCCACAACCGCCAGCGCGGGCTGCGGGGTGGCGGGTAGGCCGTCGGTAGGCCGGCAACACCCAAGAGTGGCAGGAGTAACAATGCTGGCGGGAATATCCCGGCCGTAAGTGAAAGACATAACGCAGAGGCTGATTTTTTATTGGCAAGCGAAAAAATCAGACCGGCCAGCAATAAATTAAGTGCCACGGACGTCCAGACCAGCACAGGCGAAAAGCTGCCCGAAATGAAATCGTAAAGCGGCATCAAGAACGCCAGACATGCCCACCACGGACTGCGCCCGGCCCAATGCAGAAACACCAACGCCAGTATAACGGCGATGATCTGGAAGGCGCAAAACAGATACCATGATATCTGATAATTGGCACCGGCATGTCGGCCGACGAGGTATCCGGTGTGCCAGCGCAGCATCCATACCAACAGGGCCAGCGCTGCGATGCAGGCATGGCTGAATCGCAATGGCAATTTAATGGCGTCACCGGGTGTGGTTTCCAGAAGCCAGGCCAGCAAAAATAAAAGGCCGCACGCACCGAGATAATAAGCGGTTGCCAATACGTAAGATGAACGCAGTGCATTGGGGCCGAGCATGTGAATACCGGCGCAACCCAGCGTGAGAGCTCCAATCGATGCCACCCACCAGAAAAGGCGCAGATATCGGGGCCATATTACGGATGCGGGATAGTCGGAACGGTGATCGGGTGTGATGACAGAGGACATTGGCCTCCATTCCGTTCCGGCCAATCGGCCAGAACCACTGGACCAGGCATCAGCCTCGTTTGGGCGTCAAGATCAGGATCATTCGCTTACCTTCAAGGCGAGGTTCACGCTCCACCTTGGATAGTGTCTCAAGATCGGTCCGAAAACGGTCTAATATCTGGCGGCCCAGATCCACATGATGCATTTCCCGGCCGCGAAACATCAAATTAAATTGGACTTTATGTCCGTCTTCCAGAAATTTTTTAGCCTTGTTGAGCGTCGTCACCTGATCATGGTGATCGATCTTAACACTGCGAATACGCAGCTCTTTAAGCTGCTGATGAGGAGTCGCGTGCGATTTTTGCTCTTTTTTACGCTGCTTGTACTTCCACTTGCCATAATCCATGATACGGCAGACCGGCGGGTCGGCTTGGGGGGATACCTCCACCAGGTCAAGGCCTGCCTCGCGTGCGAGGCGCATCGCCTCGATGGTAGGTACTATACCGGCCTGAGTATTATCTTCATTAATGAGACGAACTTTGGCAATTCGGATTTGTTCGTTACACCGCAACCCATGCTGACTAATGGCAGAAGCTCCTAAAAAACCTGCAGTAAACCCTTCGCTTACCCTGTGATTATTACCGCCCCGGCACGCGGCGTCAAAGCAGAACATGTGTAACCGCTGATGGCCGTTACTCACAGCCAGCAAACCCCGCCGCGGGTAGGCCCAGCAGAACTGCGCCAAACCGGCTGCCGCCAACAAAAATTGCAGCCGTCTTCAGATGCGTGACATGTTCAGCGGCAGGCTTTTTTGGAGTACTGGAATATACCGTGCGCCCCGCGGCAGAGTCTATCCGGCAGGCCTCAGCTACCCCGTGGCCGCCATTCGCTCATCACTGTCGCGAGATTTGGAGAACGCCATTGGGCTATCCAAAACTGGAAGCATCGTCCCGCCGTACAATTGCAAAGATCAGCCGCCCGACTCGCTTTGGTATGTTTACGCATTGGTAGCCCCCATTGCCTCTCACGCACTCACCGCCCTTTCTGGCCAAGCGTGATCCGTTATCCAGAGACATGCACTGTCCTGCGCTCGGTCATGGACGAATTAGGGTTGATAGGTGATAAATACCAGTGTCGAGAGTACTTGGAGAAGTTATGCAGACAGCGGCATCCGCGCAAACCCCAGCACCTTGCCGACCACGCGTTGGCCTCTTTGGCATCGGACTCAACACATATTGGCCGCAGTTTACGGGACTTAAAGAGAGGCTGGAATCATATATAGCCACGGTGGGACGGCGACTGGCACGCCCGGACGTGGACGTGATCAACCTCGGTCTGGTCGACAATCCGCAGCGGGCTATGGAAGCAGGACATGAATTTCGGCAGGCGGATGTGGATATCATCTTCCTCTACGTGACCACCTATGCGCTGTCCGCCACTGTATTGCCGGTGGTGAGACGCGCCGGCGTGCCAGTGGTGCTGCTGAACCTCTCCCCCGGGCCGGCCATTGATTATGCCCGCTTTAACGCCATGCGTGACCGCACCGCAATGACCGGCGAGTGGCTGGCGTGGTGTTCTGCCTGCCCGATGCCGGAAATTGCCAATGTGTTCAATCGCTGCGGCATTGCCTTTCATCAGATCACCGGCATGCTGGAAGGTGACCCGGCGGTGTGGACGCAAATTGACCAATGGGTGGATGCAGCACGGGTGGCGCATGTCATGGAACACAACCGCCTTGGCATTATGGGCCATTATTACACCGGCATGCTGGACATCTACAGCGACTTAACCCTGCACGCGGGCACATTTGGCGGCCACATTGAGATGATCGAGGTGGATGAGCTTTCGGCCCTTCGCCGTGAAATTTCCGATGCGGACGTCCAGCAGCGGGTGGATTATTTTGGTCAGGTTTTTGACGTGCAGCCCGATTGCCCGCCTGCGGAATTGGCACGTGCCGCACGTACCAGCCTGGCACTGGACTGCCTGGTCGATCGGCATCAGCTTGGCTCGATGGCCTACTACCACATGGGTACCGGCAGTGCAGAAAATGAAGACACCATCAGCTCCATTATCCTGGGCAATTCGCTTTTAACGGCCCGCAGCATCCCAGTCGCCGGCGAACTGGAGATTGCCAACGTACAGGCCATGAAAATAATGGACACCTTCGGATGCGGAGGTTCCTTTACAGAATATTATGGCGTCGATTTTAATGATGAAGTATTATTAATGGGACATGATGGCCCGGGACATATCGCCATTGCACAGGGAAAGACCAAAGTACGGCCGCTGAAAGTGTATCATGGAAAAGTCGGCCGCGGCCTGTCGGTTGAAATGTCTGTCAGACACGGCCCGGTTACCATGCTCTCGGTGGTACAGGCCCCCGGCGGCAAATTGAAGCTGCTCTATGCGCACAGCCAATCCGTGCCCGGCCCCATACTGGAAATCGGCAATACCAACAGCCGCTATAAAGTTCCCGGAGGGGTGCGGCACTTTATGGAGATGTGGAACGCCCAAGGCCCCGCCCATCACTGCGCAGTCGGCGTGGAGCACATCGGTGCGAAAATCGAAAAGCTCGGGCGGCTGTTGGGAGTTGAAACCTGCCAGATTGGGTGACGACCTGCCCGCGCCGCCGATGCACAGACCCGCCGCTGGTGATGCGCACACCCACCGGCGACATCGGCAGGGTAAACTGATAGCTCGGCTTACCCCAAAAAGTATTCCGACGAGCACGCAATTCCCACGCCAGAGAGATCGTCGCCAGCGTCGTCCGTTACCAGACTACCGCGGTCAGCATCGGCCAGGCGCGGGACACCTTGAGCACCGGACGCCAGATTGCCAAAGGCATCGGGGCTTTGGTCCTTTGCAGGACGGTCGAACGTGATCTTGGCCAGAACCCGGGGGGCAGATTTTGCTGCACTGACGGAATCAGGGGTGTTGAGGGGCATGACAAGCTCCTTATGTAGAGAGAGGAGCCAAATTTGTACCAAACCCGATTGGCTTAAGTCGGGTTATCTCCGCCGCATGAAAGCCAGTTTCTCGGACCCTGTTATATGACATTTGGTGCGTCAATGCAAGAGAAATTTTGTAGATTTTAAAAAAAGTCAAGTCTTCTGTATTTTTACCCGCTAAGCCTCTATACTTAGCCGTGGTGAACTCGCGATTTGATCGCGATGCACGAAGAGTGATTCGAGGTTTACAATGCCAGATCCAGAGGCCCCAGGGCCGGATAACCCCAACCCATCTAATAAGCCGGGCCGGGACAACAATGTGCGTCTTAACCGTGGCATGATGTGGTGGATGATCATCGTTGGCGGCGGGTTGTTGCTTTTGATCTGGCTGCACCCATTGGGAAACAACGTGCCGTCTGTGCCCTACAGCGAATTCCACAACCAGCTGGTGCAAAAGAATGTCAAGACGGTTCAATTTAAAAACAGCGGCAAAATTTCGTTTACACTTAAAAATGCCATCGCGGGAAGCCGGGCCAATGCTCCGCTTAAAATGACCACTCGCCAGCCACCAATGGCGCTGGTGGGCCGGGGCTGGCAGACCTTGGTCGATCAGATGGACCACTATGGGGTTGTGCGATACAAATCGGCACCGCCGGGCTCGCAATTGTGGCTTATCTTTGCCGAAGACTTTCTGCCCTATCTGCTGCTGTTTGGGATCATCTACTTCCTGTTTTTCCGTAATATGCGGGGCGGAGGCGGAGGCATTGGCATGCTGGGCAACTTTGGCCGGTCGCGCCATCGGATGCTGTCCAAGGAGCATACCAACGTCACCTTCAGCGATGTAGCGGGCATCGATGAGGCCAAAGAAGAACTGACAGAAATTGTAGAATTTTTGCGCAATCCTAAGCGTTTTCAGCGCCTTGGTGGGCGTATACCCCGTGGCGTGCTGCTGATAGGTTCTCCCGGTGTGGGCAAAACGCTGCTGGCCAAGGCGATTGCCGGAGAGGCCGAAGTCCCGTTCTTTTCCATCAGCGGTTCAGACTTTGTTGAAATGTTTGTCGGCGTGGGTGCTTCGCGGGTAAGAGATTTATTCAAAACGGCCAAAGAAAGCTCGCCTTGCATTATCTTCCTGGATGAAATTGACGCCGTTGGCCGCCGCCGAGGTAATGGGTTCAGCACCGGCGGCCACGATGAGCGTGAACAGACACTTAATGCCATTCTGGTTGAAATGGATGGTTTCGATACCAACGATCAAGTAATCGTAATTGCCGCCACCAATCGATCCGATGTACTCGACCCGGCGCTGACGCGTCCTGGCCGGTTCGACCGGCAAGTGGCTGTTCCCCTGCCCGACATCAAGGGCCGCTACGAGATCCTCAAGGTACACGCCAAAAAGGTAAAGCTGGCCGGCGATGTGGATCTGCTGCGAATGGCGCGGCAGACACCCATGTTCAGCGGCGCGGAACTCGCTGCAATGGTCAACGAATCCGCCCTGATTGCCACCATGCTTAACCGCGACGCCATCGAAATGGCCGACCTTGAAGAAGCCCGTGACAAAATTCGCTTTGGTAAAGCACATCGCAGCCGCAAGATTGATGAAGAGGAGCGGGTGCTTACCGCCTGGCACGAGGCTGGTCATGCTGTCGTGCAGTATTTCACGCCGCACGCCGATCCAATTCATAAAGTGACGATCATCCCACGTGGTAATTTTGGCGGTGCGACATTCTCTCTGCCTGAAAAAGATCGTCTGTTCCACAGCGAGAATTATCTACTGGCAGAGTTGCGCATTCTTTACGGCGGCCGCATTGCCGAAGCCATGCCGAACAACGAAATTTCCAGTGGTGCCAGTCAGGATATTCGAATGGCCAGCCAGATTGCACGAGAAATGGTGTGCGAACTTGGGATGAGTGATGCACTTGGGCCCATCCTCTTCCGCAATCAGGATGGTGACGCCGGGTTCTTCCCCAGCAGCCGACCATACAGCGAAAAGACGGCTGAACTTATCGATACCGAAGTTCACCGCCTCATTACGACCGCCTATGACGACGCTAATAAATTGCTCAAAGAAAAGTACAACGAGTTGACGAATCTCAAGGACGCGCTGCTTAAATACGAAACCCTCGATGCAGAAGATGTCAAACGTATTATGTCGGGGCAACTGCTCAGCAAGCCGACCGTGAGTGATTTGCTGGCACAGGAACAGCAACGTCGTATTGGTGACAAACCCGTAACCGGCACGCAGAATGGCTCCGGCCCGGAGATGATTCCCCAAACAAGCTGAGTCGATGCATCCGCCGATAATATCCCCGGCACCCGGCAATAGCCCTAGCTCAGCTGCCATTGGGCGCCCACTCTCGTTGCCGCAGTACCGCTGCTCCGTTCGGGTTCATCAATTCTTAGCTAACCCCTCAAAGAGTCGAAATCGATCTCGTTTAACATCCGGCACATGGAATATCTGCTGCAAGCATTGGACCATGCAAAACGTTGGCACCCGCCCGCCACGCCGCACCATGAACCGTCATTCACAGCCCGCTCGCCGCATCCTTCCTCGGCCAGCTCCGGCTGCGATGCGGTGGCCGATGCCGTGGTCATATCCGACCTGCATCTGGGTAGCGAAAATTGCCAGGCACGTCTGATTACCCGGTTTTTGGAACTTCTGGCCAATCAGACCATTCGCACGCATCGCCTGGTGATCAATGGCGATGTGTTCGATTCCATTGACTTCCGGCGCCTGAAAAAATCGCATTGGAAGGTGCTGTCGATGCTGCGGCGACTATCCGATAAATTCGAGGTAATCTGGACCTGCGGCAACCACGATGGACCGGCTGAAATCATTTCGCATCTGCTTGGCGTTGAAGTACATAATGATTATATTTTTCATTCAGGTGGCCGCAGAATCATGATATTGCACGGCCACTGCTTTGATGATTTTATTGACGATCATCCCGTGTTGACCTGGCTGGCGGATGTCGCATACAACGCTCTGCAGAAGCTGGATCGACGGCATTATGTGGCCCGCCTGGCTAAATCACGATCAAAGATTTTCCTTCACTGCCTTGATAAAGTGGAAATCCGCTCCACCGCCCACGCCCAACATCACCAGTGCGATGTTGTCATCTGCGGGCATACCCACCACGCCACTCGAAAGCAACGGCATGGCGTTGAATACATCAACAGCGGCTGCTGGACTGAATTGCCCTCCACATGGCTGAGAGTTTGCGCCGGACAAATTGCAATCAACTCGTTTTATCCTGCCGCAAAAGCGGTTGAATCAGATGCGGTATCGGCTGACCAGCGCGAACCGGCGGCCGTGTAACGCCCGGCGGCATTTGTCAGCGATCACCCGCAGTACCAGTAATGACGCGACAACCTCCGCTCTAGGCCCGGATGATGTGCCTTTTGGGGCCCTTCACGCCGGCGGTGGCGTTGCGCGTATCGACAATCAGTCGGCTGTGGGCCGCGATCATTGACCAGTCGTACTGGCTGTGGTCGGTGGCGATCAGCACAAGATCATATCGCTGTAAGTGGGTCGGCGTCAGTGGCACGCTTTTCATCTGCAGGTCATGATGCCGCTGGCGATGCGTAGTGGGAATCAATGGATCGTTGTAGTCCACCCGGGCGCCACGTTTTTTTAATTGTTCAATCAGTACGATTGAAGGCGATTCGCGCAGATCATCCACATCTTTTTTATACGCCAGCCCCAGTACCAGGATACGCGAATGGCGAATGGGTTTGCCAATCTGGTTCAGCGCCTCGGCTACTTTGGATATGACATAGTAGGGCATGGATGTATTTAGTTCACCGGCCAGCTCTATAAACCGGGCGGTGATATCGTACTGCCTGGCTTTCCAGCTTAAATAAAACGGGTCAATCGGAATGCAGTGTCCCCCGAGGCCGGGGCCGGGATAAAACGCCTGAAAGCCGAACGGCTTGGTTTTGGCGGCCGCTATTACTTTCCACACGTCAATTCCCATGCGGTCAAAAATCATTTTAAGTTCATTGATCATGGCAATATTGATGCAGCGATAGCAATTTTCTAATATTTTTGCGGCTTCGGCAATTTCACATGATTCCACCGGCACAACCGTTTTGACGGCATGCTGGTAGAGCAGCGTTGCAGCCTGAAGTGAAAGGGCATCATAGCCCCCCACAACCTTGGGAATGTCCGCCGTTTGAAAATCTGCGCGGCCAGGATCTTCCCGTTCCGGTGAATAAGCCAGCAGAAAGTCAGTTCCTATCGATTTACCAGAGCCTTGCAATGCCGGCAGGACGATTTCGCGCGTGGTGCCCGGGTAGGTGGTGGATTCCAGCACAACCAGTTGGCCGCACCGCAGATGCCTGCCAATGGTTTGGGCGGTGCTGGCCACATAGTGCATGTCCGGTTCGCGATGAATGGTCAAGGGGGTTGGCACACAGATGATCAATGCATCGCAGGCGGCTATTTTCGAAAAATCATCGGTGGGAGTAAATTGACCACCGCGCACCAGATCTCGAACCATTTCCGCCGAAAAATGCCGGATATAGCTTTGGCCAGCACGCAGTTTGCGAATTTTGTCGCCGTCCACATCAAAACCGATCGTCTTCAGCCCGCCGGCGCAAAACGCCCGGATCAGCGGCAGTCCCACATAACCAAGGCCTATGACGCCCACCACCGCAGATCGCGATTCGATGGCATCAAGCAGGCGTTTGATGGCCGGAGCGGTGCGATCAGCGGTTTTGCGCAAGGTTATTCTCCGTGGAGGTGTGATTACGATAACGGGGGCCCGGCAGCAGTATCCAGCAAAGCACCAGCAGCGGCACGCCAATGCACAGCATGGAATCAGCAATATTAAAAATCCACGGCCAGTGCGCCAGCAAAATAAAGTCACGCACCATACCATGATTGAAAATGCGGTCGTACATGTTGCCGATGGCTCCGGCCAGAATCAATCCCAGGGCGATGTGCACCACCCAGTGCCGCCGATGGCTGCTGACAAATACATATACTACAAAAGCAATGGCAATAAGACTGATGCCGGCAAACATCAGAGAAAGGCCCTGGCCGATGCCGAAAACAGCGCCCCCATTGAGAGTGGTTTTTAACCACAGCACATGAGGAATAACCGTCACGGGCGGCTGATGCGGTTGATACCCAAGGTCTTTAAATGCCAGATATTTGGTCCACAGGTCAAGCGACGCACCGATGATGGCCACGCCCAAAAAGCGCACCCATGACAAAGCAGAATTGCCGGCAGCACCCGACAGAGAAGGCTTTTTCGCGGTCGCAGTCACCGCGACGGAACTCGTTTCAGACATATGTCCACCTTGTTTCAACGGCGGCCGACGAGTGGGTCAAGGATTGCGGCATCAGTTGCCGCCTCGAAATGTACCCATCACCTGATTACTTAAGTTATAGCTTCGTGGAGGGTTGCGCAGGCGGCTGTCACTGCGACCAGCCGCGATGGCCGCCTCCAATTCCTTAACCCGTGCCTGCGCCGCGTCCATTTTTGGATAGCGCACTTCGCGGTAGCCAGTCACAGGTTCTGGAGTTTTCAGAATGTCCAGCCACAGGTTGTAAAGCCATGGCTCGTGCAGTTCACAGGTATCGACCAGCCGGACGTACCAGTCGCGGAAATTTTTTTCCTTGGCGTGCCACGACGGCAGCAGGTTTCGGACCCATCGGCAATGGCGCATGACACGCATTTGCCAATCACGCCCTTTCATCGAAAAGCGTATTTTCAAACCGCCAATATCAAATTCCGGCCGGTTCAAATGCAGGTAGGTAATCTTGTCACCGTTGGCCGGGTTCACATTGAAACGCCGCCGGTCTCTGCGATATTTTTCCGGGCTGGTGTACATGAGCGCCACGTAAATTTCATCCTTGATCATCATCACCTTGGCAAGATTCCAGATGACCGCACGGGTGGCAGCAAAGTTGCGGTCTGAATTGTCCTGCTGGTAAGTTTTAACCACGCGCGATACGTAGCCGCGAGCATAGGGCAGCGTGCCCCATTGAATCGCATCAAACACGCGGATGACAAAATCCCGTTTGGCTGATTCATCCAACAGAGGCATCCGCTCGATGGCCTCACGCGTTATGGCTCGATAAGCTTCCGCATTTCGGCGGCCCCAAAGCGAGCTGGCGATCAGAATGTTGGCTTTGCGTTCCACCGCATCAGGAACCGTTTCAACATCGCGCGGAGCCGCCACGCCAAAAAGGTCCGGACGCAGCACGATTTTGCGTCCGATGTTAAAAGCACGGTAGTTGCGTTCAAATTCGCGGCGGACGGCATGGCGAATCGCCCATGTGATGCTCTTGTATGAAACCGGTAAAAAGCCCAACTGATAGGCCACGCCCAGCATCATGATGTTGGCATACAGCTTGGAATCCAGCAGCCGCTCGCACAAGTCGCTGACGTTAAAACTGAAAAAGCCGCCCGGCTTGCACTGCTTTTCAATGGTAGCGGCCAGCGTTTCTGGCGAAAAATCCTCGCGCCCCAGCAGCGAAAGTATCGTCGCCGTCTTGCCGGTATTTACCACGGCACGCGTATACCGCGGCGATGCCACCCGCAGATAATCATTGGGCGAAATGGCCCGCGCCGCCTCAAGAGCATCAATGCCAATAAGCAGATCCGCCTTGCCAAAAGGTGTGATGGCGGAGGTGGAGTGTTGATCGCGCGAGAATACCAACTGGCTGAAAACACCACCATTGCGGATGGCCAGTCCTTTTTTGTCGATAAAGTTGATGTGGTAACCTTCCTTGTGGCCGGCACGGACCAATATTTCGCCAGCCACGCCAATACCCATACCGCCAACACCCGCCAGATAGCAGCGCCATTGTTCCGACATTTTTAATACCGGTGGTTCCGGCATGCCGGTCAGATCCACCACTTCGTCCGGCATGCGCGGAGGACGCTTACGGGTAATGACCACCTGTTCAAAGCTGGGGCATGCGTGGATACGGGCGCAGGCACCGTCATTGACGCAGGTGGTAAAGTCAGTCTGAATTTTTGAACCGTAATCGGTGGAAACAACTTTAAGCGCCGGACAGCCCGTCTGATTGGTGCACTCCAGGCAATACTCGCAAACCTCTTCCGCCACGTTCATGTACGTTTTTTGGCGTACAAATCCGTGTTCCTTTTTTTCCTGCACCTCTGCCCGATGCTTGCGGCGGTTGTAGGTAATGCCGCACTCTTTGTCGGCAATCATCACCTTGACGCCGTTTTCCAGAATGACACGTTCCAGCGTCTCTTTGTATTCATCACGATCAGCGGGATTAAATCGCAGCACGCGAGCCTGCGGCTCCTGCCGGCCATCTTTACCATTGACACGCAGCATGCCAGCGGCCTCAGGGATCATGGACCGCACAATTCGTTCAATGTCGTGCGCCAGCACCATGTTGCCCTGAATATCCTCCTGCAACGTCGGGTTGGGCTGGTGCCCCGTCATGGCGGTGGTTTTGTTCTCCAGAATAATGTAGGTGATGTCCTGCCCCTGATTGATTGAATTGGCGATGGCCACCTGACCCGAATGGAAAAACGTGCCATCTCCCATAAACACAATCTGCTTATTGCGTATAAATGGATCAACGCCCCCACCGGTGGCACCCCCCAGACCCATGCCGCTGTAATTATGCATCAGCGGCTTATTGGGCTCAAACATCATCATGGTGTAGCAGCCGGTGTCGCCGTGGGCAACCAGGTCAATCGGCCCCAACCCGTAATGGTGGGACATGTATTCGGCATTAAGCAGGTTTTTGCGTATCTCAAGGAGCGCACTGGAGGAATCGCGATGCGGGCACCCAGGGCAATATGCCGGTGTGCGCACAGGTACCGGGTCGGCCGCCCGACTGGCAAGTTCGATGGTTTCCAGTTCGCGGCTGAGCCGCCCATTGGATAATTCATGTGGTATATTGGGTGTGTCGCGCAAAAACCGTGTAAGAATTTCAATCAGCATCGACGGGTGTAAACCTCGCACCGATGGAATTCCCGGGATATCCCGCGGAAACGTCTTACCCCAAAGCTGTATCCGGGCCGATGGCAATTCCGCATCCCGCTGGCGGCACCGGGTGATATGTTCTGATATTTGTTTTTCAATGAAACTGCGGCGTTCTTCCACCACAACAACGCGTTCGCACATCTGCGCCAGTTCATCCACCAGTGTGGTATCCACGGGATAACTGATGGCCAGTTTCAGGATGGGGAACTGCCCCAGAAGCCCCATCTCCGTCAACGCGTGCACCAGCATGGTGTACGACATACCCGACGCCACAAACCCCACTGGTGCTCTTTCCGCCCGTCCGCCGCGCCATGATCGCTCAATGGGATAGGCAATACGCGAAAGACCCAGCTCGCGGCATCGCGCCAGCAGCTTTTCAAACCGTGCATCAAATGTCAGTTCCTGCCGCCAACTGCGTGGGGGCAGCAACACGGTGGTCTCCACTGGCAGGGTGGCAGTTTCAATCGATATGCGATCATTGGTGCTGATGGTTGGCCATTGGTTCGGGTGGCATTGCACCGTGCCGCCACCATCCGCCAGCGCCACGGTTACCATCATGCCCACATACAGGCTGCTGGCAAGGGATAAATCAAAACTGTGCGCCACCCAATCTTTTAGTTCCTGCGGCGTACTGGGTTCAATGACTGGCACGCGCAGGTGTTCAAACAAAAATCGCGAATCTGCAGGTACCTGCGTGGAATCGCTCCACGGATCATCACCAGATACGACAACCGCCCCGCCCGTCGGCTTGGGGATTCCCGACAGGTTTCCCAACGCCAGTGCATCGGAGGCCACATGTAACCCCACCGACTTGAAGACCGCAATGCCCTTGACGCCCACCATCTGGGCACCATTAAGCATCGCCACGCTGATGGCCTCGTTGTTGGCCATCTTGGCGCAAACACCTTTTTCTTTCAGCAGAGGAGCAATGTCATAGGCAGAATCAAAAAAGCCCGCCACCGGCGACCCGGGATATCCCGTAAGCAGCCCCACACCGCCCGGGGTCTCCAGGCATCCTTTTAAAATTAATTCCGCACCGGAAAATATTTCCGTGCCGTTCTCAACTGCAAATCGTTGATCTATCTTCATATGTTACTTTCCGCCGACCATCCGAGTAAATAAAAGCTGGCATCCAGTGTAAAGCCACCTCCATCCTCGCAGCACGGCTTACTGTTGTTAATGACCGCTATCCGCCACTCCCCTTCTTCGATCGCACCCACGCTTTTTCCAACCGGAATATCAGCGGGCGCGGGACTACTCGCCAGTCCACCGGGCATATTTTAGTCCCGATAACTGCCGTCTACCAGCTAAAAGGTTAAGAAAATCACCTCGGCAAAGCAAGTTGCAACCTGGTCAATTTGTTTTACAATCGAGAAAGTTTTGAAGTGTCAATGATTTACGCCCCTTATGGAGCCAAAATGACGCAGGAAAGTGATGAAAGATCGATAGACGCGATGGCGCAGGAAATTTTCGCCCTGACCATCGTGGCATGGAAAGAACGGCTGAAATCTCGTCGCGGTCGAGCTGAAGAACTATCCGAAGTGCAATTTCTCACGCTCGAAACGTTGGTACAAGGACGGCAAAACCAAACCGTCGGTGACATCTTACGCGCTATTGCCGTGGCTCCAGCGCAGATGTCGCGGATCATTCGCAGCCTGGAAGAAGACTTTGATCATCCCCTGGTCACCTGCGAATTAAACCGCGAAGATCGGCGCAAAATTGATGTCAGCGTCACCGATCATGGACGAAAACTATATGAAGAATTCCGCGATTCACGGCTGGCTCGCACACGCCAATTGCTGACCGAGCTGTCAGAAGAAGATCGGCACGATTTCATCCGGGTGTGCGGCAAAATGCGCGAGCTTTACAACCGCTGAACCTCAAATATTACGCCGCCGCCATTCATTGAGCGTTTCGTTACCCAATTGCTAAGAAACCGTTAACCCTTCATTTCTACCCCTCAACGCCATTGACATATCACGCCTGATTGCAGATTGTTATGTGCAGGCGGAACAGCGCTGGGTTTGGATCGGGTGGATATGTCGCGGAAGAAAAAGATTCTGGTGGTGGATGACGAGCGAGATCTTGTCGAATTGATCTCCATGAATCTTATTCGTCACGGCTACGATGTTGCATCGTGCCATGACGGTAAACTCGGTCTGGAGATGGCCCGCAAGCTGCTGCCTGATATGATCCTGCTGGATTTAATGATGCCGGGCATGAGCGGGCAGGATGTAGCCGCCCGCCTGAAGGGTGACCCTCAGACTGCCACCATCCCCATCATCATGCTGACCGCACGCGGCGACGAGACGGACATTATCGTAGGCCTTTCGCTTGGGGCCGATGATTATGTCACCAAACCATTTAACATGCGGGTACTCATGGCCCGGGTCAATGCCGTCATGCGGCGGAAAAGTAACGCCGATGCTCCGCCACAACACATCAATGCCGGCCCCATGCTCATCGATCAAGCCCGCCACGAGATTACCATAGCCGGCAAGCCTGTCAGTGTAACGCCCACCGAATTTAAGCTGCTGATGACCCTGGCCATGGCCCGGGGTCGCGTGCTGTCCCGCGACCAGCTGACCGCCCGCGTGATGGGAAGCGAGGTTTATGTGACCGATCGGGCCATCGATGTGCATGTGACTGCGGTGCGAAGAAAGCTGGGGGATTATCAGTGGATGGTGCACACCGTACGGGGCGTCGGTTACCGCCTGCTCGAAAGCCGGGAAGATGAAACCGCTTAGCTCCTCCCGCTAAAATAACCCTCGCCATGATCCACTTTTATGAGATACTCTTGGTGTTATGATGCACGGGTGCGCATCGGGCCGCCCGATGCGCGGACCGCTGGTCAGGAGAACCATCATGAGTCAATCGCCTAAACCCCAAGCCGACCTCGAATTTGCCAGGGTGGCCGCTCAACTTGCCGTCCATACCCGCTGCACCGATGTTGTGCTGCTGGATGTATCTGAACGGTCGCAGGTAACTCATTATTTTCTTATTGCTACCGGCACCTCTTCGCGGCAGATGACAACCGTTGCCGAGCAGATCGCGGAGTTGGGCGAAAAGATGGGCTTTAAACCGTGGCGCACCAGCGGTGCCGAAAACGCCAAATGGATACTCATTGACTGTGTTGATGTGGTAGTGCATCTCTTTGACGCCCCCAGCCGTACCTTTTACGACCTTGAAATGCTCTGGGGTGATTGCCCACGAGTGGAATTGAATCTGCCCGAGGGTATCGCACCTCAGACCGCCCAGACCGACGCTGCGCTTGAGGCCATTCAGGAAGTGATCGAAGCGGTCACCGACAGCGATGACGAATTACTCATGATGGAAATGACAGATACCGGTTCCGAGCAGGAAAACCCGGATCCGCTGCCGTTGGAAACTGACACGGACCAGGGCATTGCCGCGCCACCGGATGACCACGCCATACGGTATCAATCGATTTCGATCGAGGTTAGTTCTGATGATGCGGCACCGCCGCCCGGCCCAAAATCAAGGGCCACACCGCCCGCAACATCGCGCCGCCGGGCAACCAAACCCAAAGCCTCCAGTACAGTAAAAAGAGTGGCGGCCAAGGGAAACACCAGGGCAAAGCGCAGTCAAAAAACTGCCTCCGGTACCAGAGCGGCGGCCAAGACCAAGCCGGTCAAAGCCACCGCTAAAAAGAAAACCGCCACTACCCACCGCGGCAAGCTGCAGGCCAAAGGAAGCAAAATTAGTAAACCGGTGGCCACGGCCAGAGGCGCTGGCAAAAGGCCAGCCCGTGCGAAAGCCGCCAAGAGCGCAGCGTCCAAGCCGAAGGCATCGGCTAAAAAGGCGTCCAGCGCCAAAGCAGCCGGTAAAGCTAAGTCCGCGAAAATATCTTCCAAGGTCAGGCTCTTGAGCGGTACAGGAAAAAAGAGAACATCCCCGAAAACGAGGAAATAAGTGATATCCATTGAAGCAGAATTACGCCAGCGATGCGCGCTGGCGATTGGAAAAGCATTTGGTGCTGAACATGCCCCAGCGGCGGTTGTAAAAGCAGGCGACCCCAAATTTGGCGATTATCAATGCAATTCCGCCATGGGTCTGGCAAAGGTCCTGGGCCTTCCCCCGCGGCAGGTGGCAACCGGCATTGTGGAACATCTGTCCGTAGCCGACCTCTGCGAGCCGCCCGTCATTGCCGGTCCAGGATTTATTAATTTAAAATTGCTGGTCGGTTTTATCAACCGCCGCATCGAAACCATTGCCACTAACCCCGCCGCTCTGACCCGGGCTGGCGTGCCGGAAAGCAGCCATCGGCAGACGGTTGTGGTTGATTATGCCGGCCCCAACATCGCCAAGGAGATGCACGTTGGCCACCTGCGTAGCTGTATCATCGGTGACGCCATCAGCCGCATTTTGGAATTGCAGGGCCATCAAGTGGTGCGGCAAAACCACGTCGGAGATTTCGGCACGCAATTCGGGATGCTCATACGCTTCGCGCAGGAAGTGCAGATGCAAACCGGCACGTTACCACCCATTGAAGACTTGGACGCCTACTACAAACAGGCCGCCCAGCGCGACCGCGATGACCCTCAATTTGCTGCCGAAGCCCGTCAAGCGGTTGTCGCCTTGCAGGCCGGAGAACCTCATGCCGTAAGCCTCTGGCAGCGGATACACAAAGAGAGTCAGCGGCATACCTCGGAGATATTCCAACTGCTGGGTCTCAAGCTGACCGCCCAGGACGAACGGGGTGAAAGTTTCTACGCACCCCGGCTCGCATCGATTGTCGAACAGATCACCGAGGCTCTGGAAGTTGGCGGTACCGGCGGCGACACAGCCCTCGACGGAGTGGACGATAAATCCGCCCCCAGGGAATTGACCACCTGTCCGCCGGAAGACCGCACCGAGGCGACCGGAGCCCTTGAAAGCCCGCAGGCCATCGAGCGACTCTCCGACGCCCAATTGCCCCCACTGGTGCAAAGGCCGTTTGCCGCCACCTCGGATGGTGCCACATGCGTATTTTTGCCCGGCTATGTGGACAAAGACAAAAAGCCGCTGCCGCTCATTATTCAAAAGGCCGATGGTGCGTACCTATACGCCACCACCGATCTGGCAGCACTGTATTTCAGAATTATTCAAGACAAATTATCCCCCGACGAACAGAAGCCGCTGCACGATAATTGGCATGCCGAACGCGTGATCTACACCACCGACGCCCGGCAATCGCAGCACTTCGCCATGGTTTTTGATACGGTGCGGGCCATGCGATGGCACATCCATCCGCTTACGGGGCAGATGGTCGATCTGCACCATGCGGCATTCGGGTCCATTTTGGGTTCCGACGGAAAACCATTCAAAACACGGACGGGAGAAAGTATTAAATTACGGGCACTCCTCACGGAAGCCATTGATCGAGCTCAAAAAGTGGTAGCCCTGAAAAACCCATCGCTAAGCCCGGAAAAGCAGCAACACATCGCCGCCGCTGTAGGTATTGGGGCCGTCAAATATGCCGACCTGAAACAGGACCGCGTGGGCGATTATGAATTTGTATGGGAGCGGGTTTTATCATTTGAAGGCAATACAGGTCCGTATCTGCAATATGCGTACACGCGCATCTGCAGCATTTTTCGCAAGGCCGGCGCGGTTGACATTGCCACCGCTAAACTGGAATTGGTTGAAAGTGCCGAGTTGGCCTTAGCCCGCCACCTGCTGAAATTTCCCGATGCCGTGGAAATTGCCGCCCGCGACCTTAAGCCACACTACATATGCACCTATCTGTATGAACTCAGCGGCCTGTTTTCCGCATTTTATGAAAGCTGCCCGGTGCTCAAAGCCGCCGACGACACGACCATCAAAAGCCGTCTGACCTTGTGCCGGGTAACGCAGTCGGTATTAAAAGTTGGCCTCAACGACTTACTGGGCATGCCTGTTTTGGAAGAAATGTAATTGCGATATAACAGGGCCGGCCCCATGGCGCACGCCAACACAAACCTGTCCGAAATCAATCGGCCGGACATTGGATTTGATACCCCCCTCCTTGGAACATGGCGTCTCCGCATGCCAACCGGTTGGCAGCCAGCCGACACGATGAAGGATGCCTTTCGTAAAATTGGCTCAAAGGCATTTATTCGCACACGATTTATACGCCTTTGTAAATCGACGGAATTCCGCTGGATTTTAATTTTTTGTGTGCTAAACTCCGCGCAGTGTTCCCGGTTTATAGGACGTGCCATTACTTTGTGGGAGATACTTCTATGAAATGCGACTGCATCTCCACGGCTATCCGCCCCTCACTGGACTTGGTCAAAGCTGCAATTTGCGCGGCGACTGTCATCGGGTTCTCGGGGCTACTGGCTAATGCCATGACCGTCACGCCGACTTTTAATTCGTCCATTACCGGCAGCAGCGACGCCGCGGCTATTGAGGGCGACATCAATAGCGCCCTGACTTTTTATGACCAAAACTTCACCAACCCTATTACTGTTAAGATCGCGTTCTCGGTTACGCCGACCAATTCGTCGGCAAGCTACCTGGGCCACAGTATCTCCACGCTTTACACGCCTGATTACGCAACCTATACCGCTGCCATGCTGGCCAACGCCACCAAGTACAGCAATTCCATCGAGCAAACAGCCTACGCCAATCTGCAATATGGCAACGACAGCAGCGGCAGTAATTCACTTTTGGTGACCAGCGCCAACATGCGGGCCATCACCGGCAATTCGGCCTACGCCGGTGGTGTTAACGCCAGCGGGCAGGTTGTATCCGCCGGAACAACCACCGGAACCTACGATGGTGTCATCACCCTTAATGCTGCCGACATATCCGGCTTCGGTGGCTCCGGAACAACAAGCCCGGGGCGTGTGATTCAGCATGAAGTGGATGAAGTTTTGGGCATTGGTGGCAGCGGATCTACACTGGGCAGTTCACAACAAGCAACAACAACGGGCGGCAATTACGGTGTGACCGATCTATTTCGCTATTCCGTAAATCACACGCCAAGTTACACCACAAGTTCCAACGCCACGTCCTACTTTTCAATTAATGGCGGCCAAACAAATATTGTCAATTTCAACCAAAACCCGGGCGGCCAACAGACGGGCGGCGACTTTGGCGATTGGAGCAGCGAAGGCAATACCGGAAACTATGTGCAACTGGCATTTACCTCTGCTTCTGACGGTGCGGCCAGCGTCAGCCTCACCTCTCCCGAGGGCATCGCCTTGCAAGCCGTTGGTTACGACGCCGCAACCCCCGAACCCGCACCACTGGCCTTGATGGCGACGGCCCTCGGAGCCATAGCCGTCTTCCGCTTGCGTCGGCGGCCAAACGCCCCCGGTTTCACAGGCCGCGCTTGATCCTCATTCAAATAGGCACGCCAGAAGTTACCCGATGATTAAATCCCCGCCAGGGAATGACGGGCGGACGGTTAACCACAACGACACAACGGCCACAACGCAAAAACCGGCCCGTCACCGCGGCCACCCGCTCTGTCCGGTGGATTCATCCGCCGCGCGATGGCCAATAAATCAGTAAACATTTATCTAACCATAAATAGCCCCGGGCTTGCCCGGGGTCGCCACGAACTGGGGAACAGGGCCACGATGGAGAGAGGTGCAAGATGGCCAATTTTTAGCCGCACCGCGCGCACGACCCGCCGCCGGGCAACATGGCGATCTGGCGAGGCTTCACTCGTCTAATGGATATTAATTTGGGTTACTGTATCGCAGCCAAACTTGTGGGTAATTGAAAGGTCGGGTGGACGTTTACGCCGAGCCAGCCCCCGTACCAGGCGGCCGAGCACAAACCCAGGCTGGGGCGGGTGCTTACCTACGGTACACGGCAGCCAAGGGGACTGCCCGTGAAGATGCTGCTCCACGCGGATTTCTCCTTGAAAACCTTTGCGGGCGATACGACGTGTATGTGCCAGCGTCGCTCATCGTGCCTGGCCAGAGGTTTTGGAAGAGGCCCGGTGACGAGCCCCGATTGCAGATCGAGCAGGTACCAGCCATTCGGATCACACGACGCCAGCCTCACCACCCGCGCCACCACCCATTTGTCGTTCCAACCGATCGCGTGCACGGTGCCGTCGAAGATACCCCCGCCATCCAGCGGATGGGATGGCGCGTGTAGGTAGTATGCGTAATTAGCAGTCCCGCCCACCATACGAAATAGTATCCCCCAACCAACGGGCGGCGATCAGCACTGAAACCACACACCTTCAGCCCGGCCAGCAGGAGAACGGCCGCGAACAGCACGCTAGCCGGGACGGCAGCAACTGCACCTAAAAATCTTTTTCCATTCATAATATTGTGTCCAGTTGGCGAAAGGCCCACCGTTGGCCGGCACGTTCGCTACACCCCAGGCATGGTAAAGGAACGATTGCAGGCTCGTCACGTTCTTCAGGGTAAACTCAACTGTAACCGCTCCCCTGCCGCCACGGCAATTGCGGCCCACCACGACGGCCGATCCCGTGGCACTGCCTACGAACTCCGCCGTGCCGTTGTCGAGGTTGAAGATCAAGTCTTCCACGCCAAACCTGCCGGCGTAGTTGGTGACCTGATTCCATTCGCTGCACGGCTTGCCCTTAAACTTGTTGGCGAAAAATTTGACCAGCCGCCTACCAATTGTGGACTGGCTCATCTGCCGTGAATCGGGCGATCCCGGCGGGTAATAGGTGGTGCCGGTGTGACCACCGGCCCAGGTTAAAAAATTGTCGATAGCTCCAAGCCAGCCCGATTGCGGTGTCGGCGCTGGCAGCGGGTTTCGCCTAACGGTACCCCCCATCCCCATATAGCCCCATGATGTGCCTGGCGGAAATAGCCAGTGCCACCATGAAGAGAGCCCCGCCGGATCTGCTTTCCCCGCCGGATTGCTTGCGACGTAGGCGTAAAGATTGATGCCACCTTGGGTGCCAATCGGATCGCGAGTGATCCAGCGGCCCAACGCCGGCGCGTAATATCTATTACGGACGTAATAATTTTCGGATTCGGGATCATAGCGGTAGCCACAATAAATGATCTCATTTGCACCGTAGCTGGATTGCACATCATCATCCGTGAACCACGTGCCATCGGCACCAGGACCGGTGAAGATCAGCGTATTGCCGTAGGCATCGGTGTCGTACGCTTCCACCACGCTGCCGCTGGAATTGGTTAATGCCATGGCACGGTACAGCGTGTCCTGCAGAAGGTAATACGCTCCCGCAGGCAGGGATTGTGGCCCCAGCGTGGCCAGCGTCGTAATCTGAACCAGTTCGTCAATATACGTGCCCCAGACATATTGCCTGATCGGCGTATCCGTGCTGCCCGTGCCGCCAAATGGATTGCGTTCCTCCATCGCCTGCCAGCCGAACCAGATGCAGTCGGTGGTGCCGTTGGGCACATTGCCCGGCAGGCCGCCATTGCTGATGGTTTTACGCAACCGCCGATTGACGGCATCCACCACATCGGCAGGCGAGATTTTATCTTCAGCTAAAGCGACCATTGCCAGCCTCAATAAACTTTGATTGCGCGCCTATTTTACCGCGTTCCACCCGCTTCGACAAATTGGCGATCGGTCGGTGAAATTACTTGGTTCCGATCCATCGGCGACTCTTCTTCAAAATCGACAGGCCAGAAACTGCCCGATGCCGTTGCGAGGGCGCCTGTGGTCGCGCTGGCGTAGGCAAGACTGCAAATACTAGCTGCGTCCCCGTTACGCTCTCCGCCTGATAAGCTTCATCCACAACATTTGACAGTAGCCCTCGACTGCGCGACGATGGATGAGTTGGGGTAACTGTTTACCGCTCTGCGACATGGGCGGGGAAGCTCAGGACGAATCGACCAGAATGTCTGTCAGCAAGCCGGGATTTTTCCCGGCCCATGCATTGATGAGAAGCGTCTTGATCGTTTCAAAGAGCGGGCGGTTCTGCTGATGGGCGGTGCGTAACACTGACATCAGCACAGCCGTGGCTCTGGCTCCCCGTTCGCTGCGGCTTCCGCCGGTGATCT
>Ga0080006_1147211_pt1 | contig 96231 bp, 95 predicted proteins | sample RS3BMetagenome_FD_69209 | JGI IMG/M metagenome (GOLD analysis project Ga0080006, IMG submission 69209) | Ferric oxide microbial mat and aquatic microbial communities from Rainbow Spring, Yellowstone National Park, USA - RS3B (SPADES... ... | reverse complement strand
TACCTCCCGTGCATGACATGAATAGCGCAGATCCTGATTGAGCACAGAAGCGCGACCTGGACGCTGCAATCAACGTGCTTGGACTGCTCGCCACGGCGCTCTTAGTCCATGATTTTTGAGCGTATTTCATATCGAGGGTAACAGAGAGGAAAAGGAAGCAGTTGCAGAAAATACCAGCAAGAACTGGTGCTTGTGACGGTGGAAACAGACGCAAACGTTCGTGCGTATGCCCGTTCTAAACGAGCAACCTCGTACCATTCTGGTCGGACACGAGTATATCCAAGACGACGTTGCCATGAGTACACTGAGGCATCGAGCAGCACCGAACGCGGGCACCCATTCGACTCGATCCGAAAGCATCTTCGGATTACGTCGATGGCTCGCTGGCGGGCTCGAGGCCCGAAGTGCGAGACCCTGGCAACGCTTTTCCAGTGTCGGATTGGGTAACCAGGCCCGAGAAAAACATTTGGCAGGCACATCGATGACTGAACCTTCGAAATGCAATGGAACGCTCTGCATGGTCCGTCGTATTTTACCGAGATTTGAAGAACGTTCCTACCGCCGTCCAGATACTGATCGTGATCTCCATCGCTCAAGCGGCGTCGACTTTTGCCATATGCGTGATCAAGTCTACCACTCGATTGCTGTATCCCCATTCATTATCGTACCAGCTCACGAGCTTCACAAAGGTCGGTGACAACATGATGCCTGCTTGAGCGTCGAACACGGACGAGTACGAACTATGCGCCAGGTCGGCTGAGACGATGGGGTCTTCGGTGTACCCGAAGATCCCCTTGAACTCGGGATTCTCGGCCGCCGCCTTCATGACGTGTTTGATTTCTTCGTAGGTCGTGGGCGTTTTCAGATTCGCTGTCAAGTCAACAACTGATACAAGGGCCACCGGTATCCGGAAAGCCATGCCCGTCAATTTACCGTCAAGCTTCGGGTAGACTTTGCCGACTGCTTTCGCTGCACCGGTGCTACTCGGTATAATAGACAGCATGGCGCTGCGCCCGCGGCGCCAGTCTTTGTTGCTCGGGCCGTCCACGGTTCTCTGAGTCGCTGTCACAGCGTGTATCGTGCTCATGAGCCCGTTTTCGATACCAAAGGCTTCATCTAGGATTTTGACGAGTGGCGCTAGGCAGTTCGTTGTGCAAGAGGCATTGGATACCACTTGGAGGTCCTTGGTGTAGGAGTCGTGGTTGACGCCCATGACGAACATGGGCACGTCCTTGGCAGGTGCGGAAACGACCACCTTTTTCGCGCCGCCTTTCAGGTGTAGAGACGCCTTCTCGGCAGTTGTAAATGCGCCACTGGACTCGACGACGTACTCGGCGCCAGTCGACGCCCATGGGATATCGGCTGGATCCCGGATGGCAAAGCACGTTATCTTCTTCCCGTTGATGACCAAATGTTCGCCATCTGTTCCGATCTCGCCCGGAAAAGCGCCGTGCGTGGAGTCGTACTTGAGGCTGTACGCTGCGTAACTGACGTCGGAGAAAATAAACGGATCGTTCACTGCGACGATTTCGACTGTGCCTTTCTCTACTGCCGCGCGAAGGACGAGGCGGCCGATCCGGCCTAATCCGTTGATACCAACTTTAGGAACTGCCATTGCATACACACCAGTAGCCTACTAAACGAACGTTTCTACCGATGGGCGCAAAACGTGCAAGAAAGCACTGATTTCGCTCGTGAGCAACAACAATGCAATTGACGGAGTTGTATCGGCGGCTCGCTGTGAGCAGGGTGCGTCGTCCGCATCACCAACGCGGGCCGTATCAGCTGTGGAGGTACTGCATCACCTCGTGGGCGCATCGGGCAGCGCACTGCCAAGGCGCCTCCTCGATACGCGAAAGCGATGAACGTACACGTTGCACGGAGGCGCGCGATCCGCATGCACATCGGCTGTACGCGCATCTGTGGTGGTGTCATGGAATCGCGCTCCGGGCGCTGCTGCAATGCTGCTGCACAGAGGCGCGCGATCCGCATGCACATCGCATGTGCGCGCGCTGCCAGATATACCACTGGATCACGCTCTGACCGCTGCTGCAATGCTGCTGCCCAGAGGCGCGCGATCCGCATGCACATCGTATGTGCGCGCGGACCTATGGTGTGCGTCTCAGAATCACGTTCCGGGCGCTGTTGCAATGCAGGGGCGCTATACGATGGACGCGGCTGCCACGGAGCGCACACTTGCACGAACCTGACGGGAGCGCCGAGCCGGCGAGCTGGCTTCGGGTTGCCGAGTTCCTCCAGCGGGTCGTTCCGCACCGTCGGCAGGCTTGGCTACGCAAGCTGGTGTTAGAGCCGGGACCCAAGAGCGTTCCTTGCTTCGTGCCAGGCATTGTTGCGCTTCAAGCCGACGTGCGCGGGGCGTCGCAAGGCCGCTGTCTCTCAGAACGTCGACCACGACCACGACCATTGCGGCAGCGGCAGCGGCAGCGGCAGCGGCAGTGGCGGGCATCCAGCGTCTCAGGAAGCGTCTGCTGTATACTCGGCCCATAGAGGACGACTCATGGCGCTCGATCGACCAGACTCCTTACCTCGATGAGGTCGTTGGCCGAGGGCTCGTGGAAAGTGGAATCGCCTCCGGAGGATCCTGATTGGCTGCTTTGGACTGACACGAAGCATTACGGTCGGATCGGCACCCGGAGATTCGCTGGATAAAGCCTCGACTGTTGCAGCAGTGCCATTTTTGGATTAGTCGAAACTGGTAGCACCTCTTGAGCGGACGAGATCCCTCACTTGTTTTCGGGTAGCGCTCGCTTTTCCACGAGGCCCTGATACAGTGAATCGATCCGGCGTCATCAACGCGCGTGCCGCTGGGTGCGCACGAGGCTCCATGGTCGAAAGGAAAACAAAGATTAAAACGGAACACTGAACGACTCGCTCTGTATCTGCATCGCGATTTCTTTTCCGCAAGTTTTCATAAATATACAGCCTCGATGTCCAAAATGGATGCAATAAGGGCTCACGGATCCATGTGCAGTTCCAGGATTCCGGATTGTGGTTTCGGAGTGACGCAATCGACGCTTTGCCGCTGGAATTCGTTACGTCAACAGCGTCAGTGTGATTCGCGACGCCCTCGAACGATGGTTCCAAAAACAACTGGTATCATTATTCAGTTCGTAGAAAAGAGTCTCGAGGCTTTTCCTCTGCCTCGTGTGTGGCATGGTCGAATCACGCATGCTTCTTGTTTTCTGTATCGCTGTTTCTGTGCAACTCGTGCGCGCCGTCCATCGGGCACGACATCGCCTTTTGTGAGGCGCTCTCGAATGCGACGGCGTACGCCTACACGTCCAGCGGACGGCGTACTCGCCGAGCGGATCGCCCCAGACAAGCGCTTGATGGAGGCGTGCGACACCGGCCGCAAGGAACGCACGAGGAGGCATCAACCGGAGCCTTCGGTACCCGTCAGAGGCGTTTGCGGAGCGATGCAGCACGCGTTTTCGCGCCAAAGGCTGGCGGTCGAAGTCGGGGGATCTCTGATGTATATACATATGAATATAGGCATATCCGACCGCGCGCAGGTGTCATCGTCGTAAGCAGCATACAGAATCTGTGGAGAAAGAAGCTGAAACCTGCAAGTGAGGTGGCGATCGCACGTACCTCCCGTGGATGACATGAATAGCGCTGATCCTGATTGAGCACAGAAGCGCGACCTGGACGCTGCAATCAACATGCTTGGACTGCTCGCCACGGAGCTCTTAGTCCATGATTTTTTAGCGTATTTCATATCGAGGGTAGCAGAGAGGAAAAGGAAGCAGTTGCAGAGCAACCTATGTCGTTCGGTTCTAATGGCAGGTGGAGGAGTCCCAAGCATTGCTGTGTGCATGTCCGAGCTCCCTATCGATCGTCAGTGAAACGGAAAACGTTCTACGACCATGGAGGGTAAATATACGCTCACGAATTGGCGCCTTCCGGCCTGTTGCGACCAGCCGACTCCTATCGGTTTCAGTTCAGATCCAGGCACACTTCGAGCCTGAAAGGCTGCCCCAGAAACATGGATGCCATCAGCAATTCGGGTCTCGTCTTTCGCACCGCATTTCGTCTGATACGGATGGCGGCGTTGGAGTTTCGGTTCACGAACTCGATGCGTTTATTGCCTCTGCTTGCACGAACTCTTCCAAGGATTCCTAGAACTCGTGCGCTTAGTGCGACTAGAGTCTCGCCAACGTACTGCCGGGCGAAAACACCTTTTCTTGGCTATCTCCACTCTACTTCTCTCTCGTCTTCGTCACTGCTCTATGTCGCTGGACAGTCACCGAGACGACGGCTTTATTCGTTTTTTTCGAGCAGTCGGCTATGACGTCCATCCAGGATCCTCGACTTGTATGTCCATGTCTTCCCCGTGGATTTTTGATACCTTCAAATGAATGCGCTTCGTACGCATCTGCTGAAAACAGTGAAAACGCATTTGATGACACGCAACCGTGGCGGCACTGTTGCGCTGAAAGCCTACATGTGGAATCGTTCGATTTTCTCTAATTTGGGTACACCATGCCCACAACATTTCCTATAGAGACAAAGCAGACACAGATCTGGCGTCTGCATGGCGGGAACCCATGCGTGCACGGCGGCGGCGTGCGTGCCGCATTTGCCGCGCGTGGCGGGAATGATGTCGTTTGGTGTTCGCACGCAACCGCCATGACAGAAGTGCTGTATTCCGAGGGCAACGCCATATACACACAACCACGGCAACCTACTCTGCCAGCTGGTGCAGACCTAGAGATTCGTGGGCTAGCCGGGGCTAGAGGAAGCGCGGTCGCACCAGAGGGAGACCAAGTTGCCGAGGAACTCGCTCGCCTGCTGCTCGAGTTTCTCGAGGAGTTTCGCCTGCCAGATGCGTCTGGTTCCTGGGGCAGCTCGCCCGCGCAACTTCCTCCAGTTAGGACTGAATCTCCAAACAGAGGACGCGTTGTGTACGTGGAAGCGCTGGAGAGACTGCGGCAAACCGAGGAAACTACTTTTGTGATCGACTATCGACATCTTCTAAGCTACAACGCTGAGCTTGCGGACGCACTCGTCGACTCCTTCTATCGCTTTGAGCCATACGTTCGGCGAGCGCTTTTCGAGTTCGTTCGTAAGTATGCACCGGGCCTCGAAGTCGACCAGGCTGGTCGACCACGCATGTTCTGGGTGTCCGTGTGCGGTTTACCACATGTGCGCCGCCTGCGCGAGCTACGCTCCGACCGCATCGGGTCACTGGTGGCGTTCTCAGCCACCGTGACACGCACCAGTGAGATTCGGCCGGAGCTGCTCGTCGGGACATTCCAGTGTGGCGAATGTGGCCATGTTGTTGTGGGTATTGAACAACAGAATCGGTACGCGGAACCCCCAGTCTGCCCGTCGGCGGATTGTGGCAATCGAACGAATTGGAAGCTCATCGTAGAGCGTAGCAAGTTTGTCGACTGGCAGCGTATTCGCGTCCAAGAGCATTCGACAGAAATTCCGCCGGGCGCCATGCCGCGAACCTTGGATGTCATTGTTCGCCACGAGAACGTTGAACGAGCCAAGGCTGGCGACCGCTGCATCTTTACTGGAACCTTAGTGGTCGTACCCGAGGCAACAATGCTAGCGGTACCGGGGGAACGCGTTGAGGCCTCGTTGACACGAACCTCGGCTGCGAGGTCCCGGCCAGACGGGGCTCCCTACGGAGCTCGCCAATTCGGCCAGAGGGAGTTGAATTACCGGCTTTGCTTTGTTGCCTGCCACGTGCTTCCGCAGAACGATCTTTTTTCGTCTCGCAACCAATCGGAATGGGAGGCATTACTAGAACGCGACCCTTTTGGTGTCGGCGGCGTCGAGGCCGACTCGGCCACGCTGCTCGAGCGCATGACGCCGGAAGAGCGGAACGAAATGATGCGCATGAAGCACCAGCCACGGCTGTATCAACGACTTGCCAATTCGATTGCACCTACTGTCTTTGGCCATGATGATGTGAAACGGGCGGTTCTGCTCATGCTCTTTGGTGGAGTTCACAAAAAAACAAACGAGCAAATTCGTCTTCGTGGCGATATCAATGTCTGCATTGTTGGTGATCCCTCAACCGCAAAGTCGCAGTTCCTCAAATTTGTCTGCAATCTCATGCCACGAGCGCTGTATACCTCTGGCAGAGCCTCGTCTGCAGCGGGTCTTACCGCCTCCGTTGTGAAGGATCCCGAAACGAATGAATTCTGTATCGAGGCAGGGGCGCTCATGCTTGCCGACAATGGAATCTGCTGCATCGATGAGTTCGACAAGATGGATCTCCGCGACCAGGTTGCCATTCATGAAGCCATGGAGCAGCAGACCATATCCATCGCCAAGGCCGGCATCCAGGCGACTTTGAACGCTCGTGCGGCAGTACTCGCCGCCGCAAACCCGGTTGGAGGACGGTACGATCGGACAAGGCCGTTGCGCAGCAATATCCAGATGTCGCCCGCTATCATGTCTCGTTTCGACTTATTTTTTGTGATTTTGGACGAATGTGACGAAGCCAGTGATTACAACGTAACGCGCTACATCGTGGGTCTCCATCAACACCAGCAGCATGCGATTCGGCCTGAATTCACCCCGGAGCAGCTTCAAAGATATATTCGGTTCGCTCGCACCGTGCACCCGCAGATTCCCGAAGAGTCCCGCGCTCTGCTCGTAGAGAGTTACAAACAGCTCCGAGCAAACGACGTGTTCGGTGGCGGCGCCGGTGGTGCGTATCGGATCACGGTGCGCCAGTTGGAGTCGTTGATTCGTCTGTCCGAAGCGCTGGCCCGCATGCATTTGGATCCCATTGTTCGGCCCAAGTACGTGCGAGAGGCAACCCGCTTGCTACGCAAGTCCATCATCCACATCGAGACGGAGGACGTGGTCCTGGACGATCCCGTTGCTGAGACGATGACCGAAGCGCCGGCATCGCCGGAGCGCCTGCCCAGCACAAGTGCATCGCACGGGGCGCCGACCACACCAGCGGCGAGCTCCGCGCTCCGTCTCCCGTTCCAGATGTACCGCTTGCTTGCGAACAGGGTAGTTCTCTTTCTACGCAGTCGTGAGGCAGCGGGGCAAATCGGTGTCCCCGAAAACGAAATCATCCAACACATGCTCCGATTTCGCGACGAAACCGATGAAATCCAATCCGAGGACGAGCTCCGCCTGGAAGCGCAACGGATGCGTGCGGTGCTGCATCACATGCTCAACCGCGATCACATTCTCATCCAGATTCAAGACCAGGGGTCAGTCGCGCTCAGCCAGGAGTCGCAAGCATCATCAGGAATGAATCGACTCTTGACGGTGCACCCGAACTACGTTCTCGATGACTGAAGATAACCGGCGAGACAGGTGGCCACCGGCCCCCGTCGAGTCTTTCTCGGTCGCATCCGCGCGCGACGCACGTTCCCTACTGCCTCATGGCGCCCGGGGTCGCAAAAGCTCGCCCAGGGCTCCGTTGCCAATGGCGTACTGTTCGCTGTAACGAACATCCGTTGTTATTTCGTAAATACCCACTGCGATACTCGGTTCCCAGCACGACATCCAGAGCGTTCGCACTGACAATCGCAGCGAAGAGGACGCTCGCCTCCGCAATAGAGGCGACTTGGAAAACGCGATTTTGATCCGGTTGTATGCAGGTCCCGCACCGTGGCGACTATGGCACGTCTCGCGCCCTGACGCCTTGACTGGATCCGCACCAGCGCCGATGACAGGGCCCCACGCAAGCGCAGCCTCTTCGACGCCTATCCATGTTCGGGAATCGTGGCGTGCTTCGCACAGGTGTGCGTTGCTGGGCTATGTGCTCAGGTCCTGCATAAGGCACCGCAATCTATCGTCTATTGAATACGTGAATAGATGCAGCAACAGGCCCGGGAGCACCGCGCGGGATATCAGGAACAGATGCATGCATGGAGACACGTATGCATGCGTGCATGCGTGTACGACATCCGTGTCGATTCCTGGGTATCAAACGGGGGCATCGGAAATGCGCGGATGCTCGGGCGTGTCGCCCGCAGCGCTTCGATCGACGTGCCGTGCGGCATGCGTATCGGCAGGCGCGCATCATCAGCCAGGAAACATGATCCCTCTACTGGATACATGACGCACAGTCAGGATTACTTATTGAACACGAGAGCAAGCAGTTTGCTTTGCAGCATGATAACAATGCACAGGCGATAGAAAAAGCGAGATCTGCGTTCCGGTTCAACAGAGTTGACGACGATATCCGCGTCGATGGTGAAGCGCTCGCACTGACCTGTGCACAGAGCCGGTGACTACGAGCCTGCCACCATCGAGCCGTCACAAGACTTGGAGAAGAGCAATGGCCCCTTTGCTACCTGATAACACGAACAACATATTCGAGGGATTCCGGTTAGGTTCAAGAACGACCTTGCAGCGTCGTAAATTCCAGCGAGGCACCAGCGCTCGGGTGCGTACGCACTCATGGGGCGCAGCGTTTCCGGAGCCCGCGACGCGTCGCGCCATTGCCCGCTGGCACCCGAACGGGTTGCAGCTTCGTTGCGAGAGGTGTCGTCGATCTCGTTCCACGCGGACGGAAACACGAGTCGTCGTGCTTCGAATCCTGGGGAAGGTACGTTACGCAAACAATACAAAGAATGGGCGTTCCGCAAATCACAAGCAACACCGTGGCACCCGTCGAACGCAAGGTGGAGCGCGGAAGCTACGGTGCAACTGCGCCAGCAGCGCCGGCAGCTGCGTTCGCCTCCACCGAGTCCGAGCTGATCAGGGATAGTGACCCTTCGCTCTCAACGATGTGGTTGCCGGTGGATCTGAGTGTCCAACTCACTCCGAAGGAGCGTCTGCAGCTGGCGTGGTCGGCGGCACGGCCGTGGCGAGAGTGGGCTGCACTGCACGCACTAGCGCCGCCGCCACCCTCGTCGTGGCTGGACTGGAGCGCTCGTGTGCGCACGAATTTGGAGCTCTACGCATGGAACTACCTCTTTGTAGCCCTTGTGATGTTCAGTGTGACGGGTTTGTTCTATCCGTGGAGTGCGCTGCTCCTAATATCCTGGCTCCTGCTCGCGCTGTACATGGGTGTACGCACGGCTGATGCCGTCGGGGGCGAGGACGCTTCGCTGGGCGCGCGCATGTTCCAGAACTGGCCTGGCTATATCCGATACATTTTGCTGGGTGGCTTGCTCACGCTCATGTTGTTTCTGACAGATGTTGTCGCCTTGGCGCTCACCAGCGCATCGTTGGCCGCAGCTGTGACGCTCGCGCACGCAGCGCTCCACGATCCCGTTGCCGTGCTCTCCGCGCGGAATGCCGAATATACCGTGGCACCGTAAGCATCCATAAAGCTCTCGTTTGGATTACGATTGATATTCCTTGGGGTTTTATTCTGCGGAGACGTGCGTACTTCGGGGACTTGCGCTCGGATGCCAGTACGTCGAGAATTCGCGGAAACGTTTCGAGAGGCACCCGACTGATTCGGAAGGTTTCCTTGTTCGAGGGCACCGCACATGGGCACTTTTTTCCAGCAGCTAAACTAGGCACGAAAGCGCTCGGCTCTGATCTGAGATGAGCATGCCGTCGGGACATATTCCCGAAAGCAGAGCAACGCGAACGATAACGGCTGTACCCAGCGCACAGAGCAAACACCGGGCAAATTGTCGCGGGTACACCTCTCTGTCGAAGCTGTGCGGCCGCAAGCAGACAACCCAGACACCGGTCGTCAGCGCATCTGCAACCCGCCCTGCACCGCGTGCGCACTCGAAAGGGCAGTATGCCCGACCGGGCCCAAACGGGATGCGAACGTTTCGCAGGTCAGCCGCCGCTCCTGGATGCATCGCCGAATCAGGTCGGCTGTATCGCTGCCGCAAGGGCCTGGTCGCACGCGAGCGTGGCGGGTCGTCTGCATCATGAGCGCACTGTCCCGCGTTTACTGGATGCTGCAGACACCACCACAGTTCGCGAATCGATGAGGCGCGAAGACGAAGCGAGCGTATGATTTAGCAATGCTGGTGTGGAGACTCGTCAAGGTGCCTGCACCTGTTGGACTCCTCCGATGGATCAGTACACGTCCTATGGACATCAACCACGTTCCAATGCACTGGTTTTCCCCAACAGCGGGCTTTGGGTATCCCCGATAGGTTGAAGCTACCAACCAGGTCGCGCTTCGCTCCGGTGCGCAGCATCAGAGCCGCCCTCGAAATCAACCTCAACAACGTGCACCTCCGCCGACAGCGGAGCAAACGCGCGTATCCGTGCCGACAGCAACGACTTCCCCGCAGCGCAGCGTCGAGAAATCTGCAACACAACAAACACTCGTTACGCTCCGAATGGTGCACAGGTATATATCATTCCGAGCAGTCGAGCATACATGCAACACCATCAACCTCTGACAGGCATATGCCCTGGTTTGCGTTCAGCGCTTGGCGCGTGCCGGGGCGCGTTTCGACCGAAGGCCATAGTCTCGGAGCGATACGTGCAGGGTGCCTTCGGGATTGACGCCTGTACGTGTGAGCGCCCATACGCGACCTAAACGCAAGTACTGCTCGATGCCAAGTTGACTAGTAACGGTGAACTCCGGCTCCGAGGCCTTTTTCATATATTTCACGTTGACGAAGCCTCGCGTATCATGCCAGTTTGATAGCGCAATACGGCGATCCGCCTCGACACCGTAGTGCCAAACGCACTTGTCCGTATCGATCCTAGCGCGGAACCAGAGTGCCCCGCGCGATCGCATCTCACCGCCGCCAATATCACTGAGACGCGTTCGAATAGTCAGCGAGCCTACCGGGGGCCGATACCAACGCACCCGCGGTTCACCTTCACTATCGTCGTAAAAGTCTTCACGGGCGCGTGACGGTAACAGTTGCACGGTGCCAAACTGAGCGCCGAGGCGCAGCTCGGTTGCCAGGTCTGCACCGGTGAGGTCGCTCAGCACGTCAGTGCGGAATGTTTTAAAAACAACCAGATTCAACCCAAGCCGTTCCGGTTCTTTAACATCCCAACGCAGGATATCTCCTATGCGAATCGGATCGAACGCAAGGGAGTTCCGGGAGCTCCAGCCTGCGCTCATAACGTTCGATAGCAGTCCCGCTGCTTGCTTATAATCCCAGAGAGAGACAGAGAGAACGCGACAAGCGCCCGCACGCATACACCCGACGATTTCGCCGTGCGACGGACGCGCGCATCGCGGAGGCGTCATCATCGGGCGCACGTCGACGCAGCGGAGGCATTGCGTATCCGCGGGATACCCGCTGCTGCTATCGTGCGTACGTTGATGCAGATAGAGGTCCCAGGTGACCTCTTGGCGCTGGTTTGTTAGGGGAACACGTTTCGGGCAGTGAACAGGGCCGGAGATCTCGGTATCGGATGCAGGGTTCCTCGACGAATTCGATGGTATCAGCGTCGCTATGCAAACGCACGTTTGGCGACGCTTCTGCACCGATACCTGCATCGCAAACGCTTCGCTGCATACCGAAATGCTGGTTCTAAATGAGTCTGGTGTCTATATCGCCTCCGACACGCGGACAGTGTCTGCAACAGCTGCCCCTCGCAGAAACAAAACTAGTGCAGTCCTAGCCCTGCGTAATGTCCATGCGGGCCTCGTAGAAGGCGTTCCGGGATCGCGAACCGTCCCACGACTACTGTTTTCCAAAATAGGCAGATGGATCACCCGACAGACTTTATGATGCACTCCAGTGACCCTGTGACGTGACAAGGTGTCACGCCAACAGCACACGGCACCGATGCGTGTCCATGCGGGCGTAGGCATCCGTGCATCACCAGTCGCTGCGTGCATCCTTCGGATCGGATGCGTATTGCGGACTGTGTTGTTGTTGGCGTTGGCGTTGGTGGTGGTGGCGGAGTCTTCTCAGGTCGTTTCAGAGTACGTCGCATGCAGACGCATGTTCAATGCTATCGTGAACATTGCATTTACAGTTCCTAGCTCCCGGATTAATCGAAAAAGTATGGCGACAGCAGGACCTGGTTCAGGTCCAGTGTACCCTTCGGAGGTACCGGTGGGAGTTCAACGTCCGGAAAACGAAGCTGAAATTGTTCGCGAAGCTCCTGCAGAAGATCGCGGGCATGAAGCCTAACGAAGCATTCGCGAAGCAGGCGGTTCATCTCATCGACCGTGGCTGCATGTGTCCAAAACGAATCGTGCACTGCCGCAAACTGCAGACCAGCGCGTCGGCAGGCCAGCGCCGTCATCAGCATGTGCGTCGAGTCCAGTGAGTGGATATAATTCGGAGGGAACGCGCTTCGCTGTCGAGCGCGACTCACCGGTAAGTGGTCATTCTGCGCCTCGAGCAGCACGTGCTGGACAACAGTGTTCACGAGACGCGCTTCCCGTCTTCGGTAAGGCTGGATGACCGGCAGCCCGAGTGGCGTTATCCAACGGACAGCGTTGGTTCGCTCCTTAGAGGTCGCCACACGGAGCGCACACTCCGCGAGCCATTCCATGGTATCCGTCGCGCCGCGAAAGATATCGCCCAGAGAGCCAAGCGTTTGCTTAGCCAGGTAGAAGCTGGCCTCCCAGGTTTTCTCCTCCGGGAAATCCGGTAGCTCTCGGAGACGATTCTGGATCTGCTCGCGTGCTCCAATGAGCGTTACTCCGTAAACAGAGGTCATCACGGTTTGTTTCACGATTTTGCGGCTGATTCTTCCCTGAAGCAGTTGAGCGATCGGGACGCCTTCGCGTGCGTCATGCGCCACCCGCTCACGTACGAGCTCAGCGACTCCAGAATAGACATCCTGTGGGCGCTCGCTGGGCAGCAGATTCACCTGATAGCCGCCGCTCTCGTCGCGTCCCAATGCAGCATAGTGTTGTAGGCCATTACAAGAGCCATCCTGCTGAATCGGCAACGTGCTGTGATAGTCGGGGTCCAGCCCGCCCTTTGCAGCTGCAAGCTCAAAACATGCCGCCAGCAGCTGAAACGGATCTTCTTGTTGCGCCCACCATTCTAGGTTGGAATCCGCAGTCGGCGCAGCGGCAACCGCCAGTACCTTGGGCATGACGGATTCGGCGAAAGCGACCCGCTCGTCGAAAGGCAACTTGTCCATACCACAGAGGTTTGCCAGGTGCACCTTCATCCAAAAAAGTCCCCGCTCACCAACCCGGAGACCGGGTCCAGCAAACGTCAAGAGACCGCGGCATACGTCGCTACTCATGTGGTGTAGATGGGACGGCATCGGGTACGCGCGCCCACGAAAATCAAGATTATGCGGCAAGTAGAAGCGGGAAACGTCGGCGAACTCTCGGGCAGTCTCTAGGCGATAGTGCAGCTCACAACGAAGCGCGTGTCGCTCGCGGTTTGTCTTCCGTATTCGCCAAATGGCTCGCCGTTGTTCCCGCGAAAGTGATTCTGTCGAAGCGGCAGACTCCTTGCCATCTGGAGCAGGGTCCACGACGGACTCCGCAAGCGCCGGCAGCTGCAGGTCTGCACGAGCGACAAGACCTGCAATATCACCGCCAGCGCGCCACAGTTTCTCGACGACGTCCAGGACCGGGCGATTTATCCGCCACGGAGTTGCACCCAGTGCGTTCAGGCCGGCGAAGACCTCGGACAGATCGCCTTTCTTCAAGGCCTCCAGCTGGAGTCTGGAACCTCGTACACGCATCACGAGGCCACGAGGGCGCAAATATCCGCCACTGTTGTATGCGGTCCAAGGTCGCGGGGGCACAAGCATCGGCTGGAAACGTGGTAGAATCGTCTCTCGCAAGTCGCTCTCGTTGGCGAGGAGCAGGTTCAACACGGACTTGTGCAACTCAATCACGCCAACCTTGCGTGGCTCTCGTTGCAGCGGGCGGTAACCGTGCCGAAACGCTTGGACTGCCTGCTTCCCTGCTGGCGTATCGATATGAATGAGCGCGTGCTTCATGACGAATGATATGAGCACCGAGCCAACTTTGATCGTGACGGAATCATCCCAAGTGGCGGTGTCCAGCTCCATGCGCTTCGCAGCGAGGTTGATGGCAGCGACAGCGCGTGAGCCACCACTTCCCGTTGAGGCTAGCGCAAGCGTGCGTCGCAGCGCCCGGTCTTGTGGAAGCTGACGATGCCGCTGTTCAGAGTGAAGCTCCCGCAATCGCTGCAAGTTGATTTCCGCTTGAACCGAGCGGCCAACAGCAGATGCAACCCGGATAAAGGCGACGCCAGCACGATCCTGCAGAACTCTCCCCAGCGTCTCGTGAAGTGCAATCACCGCCAGCACTTCGGGCTTCAGCCGGAGCAAATGCGGGCCGCAGACGTTACCGTCGTAGGAGAGCTCGCCTCGTCGAATACGTTCCTGCTCCTGATGGATCGCCATCGTCACGGGAAAGAACCAGCTCAGAAGCAATCGCTGGCTAGGTTGCAGCGAGTTGATGTCACCGCGCTCTAGAGCACTTTGCGTGAAGGAACGATAACGGGCAACGGCCGCTTCTACTGCGCGTTCCTCCAGATTGAATTCACGCAAATAGTCCATCTCGTCATGAAGGTACCCATCAGAGGATCTCATCGTGCCTGGTAAACCGAGACGGGTGGCCTCGGCTAATTCTGCTGCGTTCAGATAGCGCTCTAGTCCTAGGGCATGGCGGTTGCCATAGAGGCCGCTATCGCTGGCAATACGCTGCTGGAGTTCAACCCAGTCCAGCTTCTCATCGTTGGCAACCTCTTTCGCCGACTGCGTGGATAACGGCTCCCCGGTTGTCTTGATGAGCGCCGGCTCTCGACTCGAGCGCATCGGACGACCGTCCGCAACCGGAAACAAACTCTCTTGGGCGATCGGCTTGGACGGGGTCGATCGCTTGGAAGCGTTGCCACCGAGGGAGTATACAGCGGGGCCATGCGCCTCGTTATGCCCACGCAGGCCTAGTTCTGGCGATGCTGGCTCACTTATCCGCTCAGGGGCTCGCGAACACGCCGAGGCTTCATGCACATTTTCCGAGGAGAGGCGCTCGCCCTGCGGAGCGAGGGGTGCAGCGGAGGTCGGCGAAGCCAAATGCTTTGCTTCTCGGTCCGGTCCTCGCTGCTGCGCCTCTTCCGCACAAGCTGGTGTTTCCGGACAACGCAAATTACAGGAAGAGTCATCAGCTTGAGAGACTCGGCGGCCAGTGCCTGGCAGCGTCTCCTCCGCCGCTGAACCCGCCTCGCTCGCGAGAGACGCCGCACCTCCGTCCACGGATAAAACGCGACACCGCGCAACCGTTGGGTTCAGGTAAAGCAGACCAGTTGATTCCGCCTGCCTCGCCAGAAGAGAGCACCGGCCACCAACTTGAGCGTTGCGCCGGTTTCGTGCGACGTACGTTGAAGCCACTCGCACCTGCGACGTCGGTGTACGCTCAAGTCGTGCAAGCCGGCTCCCAGTCAGGGCCGTGCCTCGGTTCGCTGCGGTTCCGGATGCTGCGAACTTTGAGTTCTGAATCAGCCGTAAGCGTGCGTGCTCAGCATATATCGTTTCCGTAGTACTTGTGGAGCCCTGTGAGGGCCACACCCGTGGTGCAGCGCAGCCGTCCTGCGCTGGATCACGAAGCGACTCCGACAATCGCAACCAGCGCTTTGTTCGAGCTACCTGATCTCCAATGTACTCTAAAGCCAAAGTTCCCAGAGGCGCCACTTTCCTACGTACAGTGTTAATCGCAGCTGGTGGTACTCTCCCTCGTGACGTGAACTGTACAAGAACATCCATAAGCGTGACTCGCCGTCCCAAGAGCCGCAGGCGTTCACTCATAGCCACTCATGGCCAGTCGTGTGCTGTGATATGTAGCCCCAACTTCAAATTACTCAATTCGCGACACAAGCACCGACGATACCAGTGAGACGAAAGCCCGACAACGCCAGTGACGTATGTGCTCTCGCGAGTCTCGTTGTTGCCCAGCGCACACGCTCCGGATGCGTGCACGATTCGTAAAACGAAAAACGCTCCACAACTGTTCAGGCTGGATAGATGTCTGAAAACGCGCAGATGCCTCCCAGCGTCGTTGGACCAGCCGACTCCTATCGGTTTCGGTTTTGATCCAGGCTCACGTCGAGTCTGGGACGCTGCCCCAGAACAGAATCGGGCAGCGTCAGCGGCTCGTGTCTCGTCTCTCGCACCGCATATCCTCTGATATGGATGGCGGCGTGAAGGTGCCGGTTCAAGAGCTCTGTGCGTTTCTTGACGCTCTTTGAACGCTCCAGTGCAGGGAGTACTGGATCCCGTGCCCTCTGCGCCATTAGCTGCGCTGTCAGCTTGCCGCACTTTTCTATCACCCAAGCGCTCCGCTGGCACTTTTCCATGTCGATCTTCTGAAGAGTGCATCCCAGTTCATCACGTGGATTTTTTATCGCTTGGAAATGAATGTGCTTGATTACCCTTTAGGTGAGGACCTTCGCGGAATGAGACGGACTTGCGGGGAGAAGCCGTCATGTGCTCCTGGTGTCACCATGTGCTGGACGCTTCAGTCATTCGCCCAGTGGAACGATCATTAACGTACCACGATCGAAAGCACTCCTTCGAAGGGGTTGAACCTCTGGGTGCACGTCGGAATGAAAAGCAGCTGTACCCGTATACAATCGGCAAAAGCCCGAACGCAAGCAGAACGGTGACATACCGGGTTGTCTAGTGGAAGAAAGTCCCCAAAAGTCAGCGAATAGTCTTCAATGGTTCGACGAAGTGCTTGACGCTCTTGTGTGTGCCTTCTCCAGGAGCGAGACTGCGGCCGTCAAATGAATCCCCTCGAGCTTGGACAGAGGATGATGTCGTCGTTCGCTCCGAGTTCGATTTTACATACAATGGGCGCCCTTCTCCGCAAGTACCCATACACGCGCCTACCGAATTTTCCGAAGCGACTGTATCCCAGAGATTTCAAGACCACACGAACAAGCTGTTGGGAAACAGCGACACCCGTGGCGACTCCAATCGTCTTTTTTGCTTTCCATAAGGCGATCGATGGGTCGGTTTCTACCACTGACCGCAAGCAGTGTTGAAAAATATCGGTTTTTTACGCGGAATGCATCTCCTTGTTTCTTTGATTGTTCCTCAGGCATCTGAGCACTGTTGTACGACTGACCTGAAGGAGGAATGCAGTCCTTCTTGCACTGTTCAGTAAAGAACGCATCCTGCAGGCAATGCTTCTCCGATCTATAAAGTACTTGGCATGGTGATTTCGAGTTCCAGCTATACACTTCGAACAATCGTTCGATTACTCTCTGCGAGGTGGAACAAAACTGAGCAGAAAGACTTTATGGGCATCGACGTCGACGAGGTATGGCTTGCAATAAGCCGGCGTGCAAACAGGAAGACATACAGGACGACATCCACACAGGTAGTCATAAAGTCATGCTGGCATTCATACAAGCATACATGCTGGAATACATCAACACAGGAATATAGAGGTATCTAGAGCCATATATACAGGAATGCATACCAAAACGCTCGCAAGCAGGGCTTTTTTCGCAGACGTCTCTGCATACGAACTCGGCGATCCCACGAGCGACGATCGTTGTAGCCGCGGACTTCGGCGTGCTGCACCTCATACTTGCTACCAGAGCGTCCTCCTGCACTGCACTAGACACCGTGGTAGAAGCAGTGCGCATCTCATGTGCTAACCAGAAGAGAAAGTGCATGGTTTGTGATCGCTGTCGGGGTGGCAAGGCTCAAATCCAGCGGCTGCGAGACCGTCACCGTTTGTGCAAGGCGTGCTTCTTCGCGGAGTTCGAACGAGAGGTACACGAGACCATTGTGCACCACGATCTCTTTCAGGTTGGTGAACGTATTGCGATCGCTATCTCTGGAGGGAAGGACTCAGTCGTACTTGCGCATGTCTTAAAAGAGCTCAACGAGCGTCACCAGTACGGTCTAGAGCTCGTGCTGCTCGCCATCGATGAGGGTATTCACGGGTATCGTGACGCTTCTCTCGCAGCTGTGAAACGTAACAGTTCAGCCTTGGGACTTCCCCTCGTATCACTTTCCTACGACGAGCTGTACGATGGTTGGACCATGGACCGTGTTGTTTCGCAGATAGGTCGAACGAACAACTGCACGTTTTGCGGCGTTTTCCGTCGTCAGGCGCTGGAACGCGGAGCGCGACACATTCGAGCGAACAAACTCGCAACCGGCCACAACGCGGACGATATGGCGGAGACGGTATTTCTGAACCTCGTTCGAGGCGATTCAGCGCGTTTGCGCCACAGCGCGGACGTCATGACGGGTGCGCTAGCGAACGGCGGCACGTCGCCCGACGAGACGGTGCACTGGCTGCCCCGGGTGAAGCCACTCCTGTATATGTATGAGAAGGAGATTGTTATGTATGCGTATTGGAAACGGCTGGACTACTTCGCCACGGAGTGTGTTTACGCTCCAAACGCATTCCGGGCGTTCGCACGCGACCTTGTGAAGGAACTCGAAGCGCTTCGCCCACGGGCAATCATAGACACGCTGACAGCGGCTCAGGCGCTCAGCAGACATGCGGATGGTGTTTCTGCTGTAGGTACTGTAACCGCTGTGAAACAATGCGCGCGTTGTGGCTATGTGAGCAGTCAAGTAATCTGCAAGGCATGTATCTTGCTGGAACACCTTCGTCGAGGCACTGGAAAGGAAGCTACACATCGTCATGCGACGCGAAGCGTTTTCAGTGCAAGCGATCAGACGAGTTGCACTGAGTCTTGTGCGGCCGACCAATGCAAGTGTCCGTGAGCGCCGTGCAGAGCGACGACCACGATGACGCTGCGAGACGTGATATCCTGGTGGGTCGCCTCGCGAACACCCTCGCGTTGCGCACTGGGCACCCTGCTAGGTGTTGATACGCGCGAGATCAAGATTCGGTACCTCCAACTGTAGTACAGCAAAACGCAAGCATAGAAGCGTTGAGGAAAGGGATGGCGTATCGGTATGGTGGTTGTGGAGCCTCACGCGTCACAACCCTGGCGTTGTGTTCATCTGCTCTTGGTCAGACGAGCGGTAGTGTCTGGTTGGATGTGGAGGTAGGTCGCTTTGACCAAGCGACTCAGAGGATCCTGGTGAGCGAAATTGACATCAGTTGTTGACGACTCTCTGGTATCGACGAGACCAATCGTGTGCCGTGTGTATTGCGCTACGCTGGGTGACGTGCATGCGCTGTGGGCTCGACACACCGCACGCCCTGTATGGACGTTGGGATGTCGCGCGTCGGAAGGATTCAGATTAGATGCATCGACCGCACAGTGGTACATAGGCGGTATGTGGCCAGTCACTGCTACCTGCAGGTCGCAGCTTTGCAAGCTCCAAGTCACGCTGCATATGTCTGCGGATCATCGCATGCTCGCTTTCAAGCGCGATGCGGCCGGCCTACACCAGTGTCAGACCAAAAATCGAACACTGAAGTGTTCGCCCTGATCCTGCTTTTGGATTCTTTTCCCGAACTTTTTATCGACGTAGCGCCTCGACATGCTAAATTCGGCAATATGGGCTTGTGGATTTATGCATCGTTCTAGGATTCACAGTCGTCAGTGCGGAATGGCTCCGTCGTCACTTGGCCGAGGAGAATCGTTCGCTCACTGTCATCAAGATGATTCGAGACGCGATCGAACAAGAATCCGTAAAAAATAACCGATACAATGATCATATCCATACGTACTAGCATCCAATGCTTTTTCGTTTTCTCCATCAAGCTCAAATCACGCATTCTCCCACATTCAGATCTTTCTGTTTCAGGGCAACTCGTTGCACAGAAAAACGCACCGCTGGATTGACGAGGAGATCAGAAATCGATATGTCGTCCCATAGTGATGATGATTCGTGCACATGCTCATGCCGAACGCTTATTAAATTTGTCATGTCAAACAATCGATTCGGTTCGAAACATAAACCGTCCTCTCTTTATGGTTATTGACGAAATGGCATTCCACAGCTGCATGACACCTCTGACAGGATACGGCCCCAGAAGCTTCCATTTCTTCTTCCTGTAAAAAAAAGGGGTCTGGGGCTCGGACTTTAGCAATCGTAACGATTCCTTCCAGGGTAGAGTCCGTCACATGATGCACACAGGGAGCATAGACGGACCGAAATCTCTCGACTAGATGTCTGGCCCGGAATATGCTTTCTGTACTTGTTGCATCATGAACAACCTCGCATTTCACGAATCATCCATCGAAGGGAACAGCGCGCACTCGCACCTGCACTGAACAGCGTACGCACACAGTGGATCGCCTGGAAGATCCCCGTGGTCGTAGGATACGGCGCCGAGTGCGTAAGCAGACGAGGGCATCAAAGCGAGCCTTCTGTAGTCGTGAAGCGCATCTACCGAGCGATCAAGCGCCACAGTGTAGCCCGCTGAGGACGAAGCTGTATCGTGGACATCATGAAGCACCTGATTGTAGCCAGGCCATTGCTGCGAATTGCACCATGCGGTTGTGCACACCAAAGATGAAAAAAATGGCAAGCGCAGCACCGATTGCGACTTTAGCCTGAGCACGAAGTGCGTCGCCAACAGCCAAAAGCAGCGAAATCCAGACCATAGCGCTGCTTTTCGTATCCTTCCGCGGCTAGTAACGGGGCTGGTACCAAAAAAATTTAGACTGGCGCATTTCAAACCTGGGACATGGTAGAAGATAAGCAGTGGCGAAAGGGGCCCACAAATGCTAGGGTCGAGGATCACGGGAAGCGACCCAAACTCGCGTATTTACGTCCGAGTTACCGGACCTCTACCTATCTGTCGGCAATACGGGTACGGGGCCACCGTAGAATACATGCCCAAAGCGGACGCCCGCTTGGAGGACTCGATTCGATTCAAATTCCCAGGGGATCGCATTGCCGCCGATGAGTTTCCGCGCGCAGGCAAGCCAGGCAGGCAGCCAAGCAAGCAAACTCATATTCACCCGCCCGAACGCTTTCGCTATCGCACCTCAAAGGTGACGCTCTTGCCGACGGGTATGACGTGCGCGGAGACGAGGCAGTCAACAGCGGCGTTGCCCCTAGTCTCTGATGAACTGTGCTTTAAAATCCAAAAAGTACTTCGTTCAGGTAACGAGATTCGCGGTGAGAAACTGGCAGGCAGTGCTGCAGATGCACGAAGCACCGTCAGGTTTAAAGTGAACGCGACGCAGCAGTCGCTCAGACCGGCAGGTGCCGTTCCTGCGTCCCAGACTATACCACGCAAGTCAGCGACTGCGCACAGCGAAACTGATACTGAGGGCTATGCTCGGCCTGTGTGCGGCGGGCGACAGGCACCGGCCGCCCAGGACGACGCCGAACTTGGGCGCTTCCTGGCGTTAACAGGTCGCGGGCCACAGTTGCGGACGTGGCAGCGCTGGCGACGGTTCCGTCAGCAGCTGATCTCGCTTGAACCTTCGTGGCGGATCGACCGCCCGTATGTCGACGGCTCGTTTCGGATGCTACTCGCTGATCCGGCGAGCGTGCTCCAGCCAGATACGCACCATTCAGCGAATCCCTGCTGGATGCAAGTGGAACGCCAGCTTCTGCGGGACCTCCAGTTCGCTTTGCTCGGGTACCCGCCGAGTACCAAGGAAGTTGCCACGGTGTCCTTGGTGGGACACGGCCAGTCCTGTGGCGTTCGCTTCCATCTTCGGCGCGTGGTATACGGCGTGCCGCTGCCCACAGCCACGCATGCGCTCGTTCAAAGCATTCTTGATATCGCCGGAGCGCTTTGTATTGTACGCGATTTTGCCGAAACATGCTCGTTTTATAACCAAGGAATGGTGCGCCAAGCGCTGGGAGCGGCGCTCAAGCGACTCCTCCGCCGATACGACGCCCTGTTTCTGGACCACTGGGGATGGACAGGGTCAACGAGCCCAAGCGCCGAAGTGCCCGAGCAGCTCAAACAGGAACCACCGCTGACTATTCAGAGACTCTGGATCCAGCTTCAACCGATTCAGGGTGCAGTTCTTGCGATTTCCTCGATGTGCCTTGCCGAACGGGTTCGCAAACAAGGCGGCGGGGCACTACTCTGCGCGTTGTATGACCTCATTGATCCAGCGCAAGTGCGATGGGGCGTTCATAATGCTGTGGAAGCTTCGCTTGATGACCCAAAAGCTCTGAAGGAGGAGCTGTTCTGGGCAGCATTCCAGCCATTTTGGGCAATGCTAGAGCAGTGGCTCGATCATGGAGTCTTATCGGATCCGTTCGACGAATTCTGCGTGCAACGAGATACGACGCAAATTGGAGAGCGCCTCGCAGATGACTTCAATGCTGCCTTCTGGGAGAGTGGATACACCCTCCGAGCCTCGCACCTGCCGAATATGTTGCAACAAGTCGGGACTCCGATCCTGCTCGCTGGCAAGTATCAATTCGCCTCCCAAAGCTTGGAGGTGATGCAGCAGGCCGTCCCTGGGGAACGCCCTCCGGTGGCGATTCCCATGCAAGTAGCACCTGAGGCGGGGTCATGTCGGGACGCCAGCGGCACCACGGGGCCGCAATCACTACAGTGCATGACGCTTCGCATCACGAATGCGCTCGCGACTGCCTCGAAATCTCTGGTCAGGGCCCTGATTCTCGATGGAAACCTCATGGCGACTTTAACGCAGTTCAAAAACTGCTTCCTTTTGGGTCGAGTAGATTTTCTAGATGACGTTCTCAGTGGCGTGCCCGGCGAAATCCTAGCCGGACAGGGAGCCGTAGCAGAGGTCCTCGCATCCACGCCTTCCGCTGAATCCGTTCGAACGGCATTCGACCGTGCCCTCGGCGCTGGCTTCAGGTTACAAAATACGGAGCCAAAATCGCTCGTAGGGCATTTTTCCATATCTTTCTTGCCGTATTCGCTATCGAGTCAGCTGCTGCGTGTCCTTGCGGTGAGTAGTGCCGCAGCACCGTGGTCGTCTGCCGAGGCCGCTGAACTTGCGAGCCTCGCGCATCCCACGCGAACGCGGGATGCTCAGCTTTGCATCATAGACGCTGTGTCACTCGACTATCACGCGAATTGGCCGTACAGCGTGATTCTCAACCGCCGAGTCATAACCAAATTCCAGCTGCTCTTTCGCCAGCTATCCAGCTTACATCTCTGTTTACGACGCCTGGGCAGCATTCGATTACAGCTACAGCGCGCCAGAACCGTATGCCACAAGTTCACGGGCGAAACACGGCACGCCGCAATCCTCTCTCCTCTGTACTGCTCGCTGCTACAGCAAACGATCCATGCGCTGCTCTATGCGATGACCTGGACTACCATCGAAACCCAGTGGATGCGCTGGCAGCAGACGCTCGACGAACTGGGGAACTCATTTCGACACGCCGCGAAGAACTCGCACGAGCAATCACCGAGAGAAAATCGAACCAGCTCTGTCGATGAGCTCATCCGTGCGCTGAACGAGTTCCTCGATGCCTCTCTGTACGGGTGCTTCCTCATGAAGGCGCGCTCGTTCCGCTGCGTGCGCCAAATCGTGCTGCACGTGCACCACTACATCGCTGCTGTGGAGCGCTGCGCAGGCAGACTCGATCCGGCGTTCGTTGTCGCCGAGATACGCACCCTGCGCGCGGTGGTGCGCACACTGGTCGGCTCGGTAGCGCCCACGCATCCGCTGCGCGCCTGGTACGACAGCGTCGCATGGCCTTGTGTGGAACCCTCGATGGACAGTTATGTCCATCAATGAAACTAAAAGTTAAGCATCTACATCCTGACCCCATGCTGCGCGCCATGGCACGACAGCGTCGCGTGACCTTGGTGCGAACCTGTGATGAACTGCTATGTCCATCAATATCCCTAATAGTCCAGCGGCTACTGCTTCGCTTCCAGCGCGACTCATCGGACGCGCCGCATGCGGCTGCCAGGCGATGAAGCGGCGCGCGCACCTCGGCGTGCGCACGCACGATGTCGCGAGCGCGCGCATCGCCGTTCTTCGAGCATCGCGTTGTTGGACTGCGCGTACGGTGCATTGTGCCTCGTTGGCAACAGGACGAACACGCTTCACTTGTCGCTCGCTTTATCACTGGATAGCCTATACTTAGTGTAGATTCCATGAAACCGCCACGTGTTCCTACAGTTCGGGTAAACACCGCGCGCGAGATCGGCATTGGGTTGCTGCTCGGCACCATCGCTGGTCTCGGGTGGCGCGCTTACCACGAAGCCTGGCGAGAGACGATCGATAACTATTACAAGGGGCTCGAGGCTGCGCGCAAAGCGTCGACGTCGTCTTAGGTCAGGGCGCGTTTATATGGTTGCGTGTGCCCCACGAACGACCATCTCCATGAGACGCCACGTCGGGGTGAATGTCGTGTCTTCAGCGGCGGCGGCGGCGGCGGCAGAGGCGGCGGGCTCTCCCGCGAACGCCGGGCACAGTGCCCACACGTAGTACACGGCGCGGATGTTATCGGGCGCACCCTCAATAACCTCACCGTGGAGGTCCCGGAGGCAATGGATTTGCTGCGTGGTGAACTGTACGATAAGCACGGGTTCTTCGTCGAGGAACCTACCGGTTACCAGCTCGACGTGGTCCAGGTCCAGAATGCGCGTGTCCATGACGATGCCGCTGAGGCGCCGTTCGTGGATGCTTGCAGCCATCATAGCGAACGCCTCTTCAGTGCAGTGCTCTTGCAATGTCTCCAGGTCACCGGCAAGATACGCTCCAAGAACGGTTGGAATCAGACGACTCTCGATATCTACAAGGAAACGAGATATGGTAAACTTGGGATCAAGGGTCCGAATCGCTCCAATGACTTGTGCCATTTCATTCTCCGCGAAGAAGCGGTCGTGAATCGTTCGAAAGACGTTCACCACTGGATGATCACTCTCATCCAGACGCTCGCTGACGCGCTCTTTAGCCTCCAGCACTGATCGCATAAACGGTGAACCCGCAAACCGCGAAAAGATTCGGTTCAGCACGGACGCATAGCCTGTTGTTGTCGATGCATCGCCTTGAGCGTCATCGTCGTGCGACCGAACGCGCCCCTGGGGTACCAGTGCGGTGCCAGCTTCGCGGTTCGCTGCCGACGCCGTAGACGTTGCGTGAGAGGTGGCTGCTGATCGCGAGCGATGAGCACGCTGTACGCTGGCTCGCACGGGCTCTGCGTCGTTGAGTTGGCCGCGCCTCCGAGCTTCCGCTGCGAGCGTATCCTCGATCGCCGCCTGGGTGCCGCCAAAGAGGCCTCGGAAGAACCCGGCCCAGCCGGGTCGGCGATCCCCCGGACGGTACGCCTGGACCGCCTCGGGTGCTGCCTCTGCTACCGACGACGACGAGGTGTGCTGGTCGACCTCGGCTGTTGACGCGGACTCGGTGGTACGCGGCTCGGGCGCTGCGCTTGTGCGCGCAGTGGCTGAAACCGGCTTGGCGCTTGTTGAAGTTTCCGAGGTGCACGGTCTTCGCAACAAGGGGCGCAACTCATTGGGTCTTCGTCGCCCGGCGTTGACACGAGCGGCTGACGTTCGCGTCAACGCCGTGCTGCCGAGTCGCCAGCAGAGCACGCTGAGCTGCCTGCTGGTGATCGGTCTCCACATTCCGTGCTCACTATTTCCTACAGCCGGTAAAGATATTTCCCCGTAACAATTACTCCCCTGAATCAAATGAGATCGTGCGATTCTTGTCGCGTCACGTCCTCCATAGGTGACCGAGGCAGGGCTCTTACGTGCGCTTCAGCAAGTCGCAGATGTAGAATAATTGGAGCCGACTGGTGCGCCGCGTTGCGGCGGCGCGCTGCTCTGCATTGCTCTGCTCTGCATTGCGCTGCTCTGCATTGCTCTGCTCTGCATTGCTCTGCTCTGCATTGCGCTGCTCTGCATTGCTCTGCTCTGTATTGCTCTGCTCTGCATTGCTTTGCTCTGCATTGCTTTGCTCTGTATTGCTCTGCTCTGTATTGCTTTGCTCTGCATTGCTTTGCTCTGCATTGCTCTGCTCTGCATTGGTTTGCTCTGCATTGCATTGCTCTGCATTGCTCTGCTCTGCATTGCTCTGCTCTGCATTGCTCTGCTCTGCATTGCTCTGCTCTGCATTGCTCTGCTCTGCATCGGGGGCGGTGTCCGTGCGACTGCCTGATGCTCGGCTAATGATATTTTGACCAGCGTGAGCGCATTGCGTCTGATAGAGTGTTTATGCGGACTCGAGATGCTCATTGGCGTGCTTGATATCCGCACCGGGGAATGTGTCCATTGCTCTATCTTCAGTCAAGGCGCGTAACCCATACGTTCCCTCGGAGATTCTGATCATGTCGTTCGTTCCAACAGGCATCGAGTAGCTATGAGCGTCCGCTATAGCGCCTGTAGCGCCAGAGCGGATGCAGCCCGGAGATAGCAACGCTTCGCGGTCGCATCGTGAGCTTCTCTTCGACGCGTCATTGAACCGACGCGTAAGATTGGGACTCGGTATCGTCGCGTTGTGTACGGAGAGTCTGCGATTGCCGGCATGCTTTCGCGGCACGATGCCTTCGACCAGCTCAGTAGCTAGAACGAATGCTAAGCACCGGGTCTTCGCTTGGTGATGGTGCATGGGCCCTATCGTCGGTTTCCAACGCGCAGATTTACTCGGAATATACGAATGACGGCTGGGCGCAAAAGAGCTGGACTCGAATACGCATCAGGTTTGCGGGATGTTGTGCAGGGAAGTTCAGCGCCTGTGCCAGCGCGCCTACCATCCGTGCAACAGCACACGGGAGAGAGGTTTACGGGTACCTGTAGGCGGCTTCGAAGCCGGTAATTTGCGCAGCGCACCGCCTTTCATGCTGCTGGCGCTGACCTGGTGCGCCGTGCATCACAGCGCGCGCGCACACACACACACGGAAACGCTGGGCGCTGTCAACGCTCCGTGGACAAGATACAGAGTCTGGAAGCCTGCTGTGTCGCATTAGCGGCGCGCTTTGCGTCGTCCACGCAGGTCGGCCTTGAGTCGACGGTCAACGAGTTTGTATCGGACGCGCCCCCGTGACTTGGGTTTCTGATGGCCGCCAGCTAGCGGCACCGCGCGATTGCCCTGCAGAACCGCAAGCACTGGCCGCTGTCGTCTCTGAGCGCGTGCTCGACGCATCACACGTGCAACTTGCTGTATTTTGCTCGCCGTATTCATCTCCGGCGCACGAGCGATGGCCTCGGCACGCTCTCGAGCGGCCTCAAGTCGCCGCTGGAGGCGTGCCTGCCGTCGCTGCCGGGCTTCCCGAACGCGCTTTGGTAGGTGTTCAAAGGGCGCCCCCAGCTGCGCAATTGCAGCGTCGACCTCGGCGGGGTCGACAATTTGCGGTGCTTTTCGTGCACGTTGCTCATCCGCAAGAAACCATTGCGGGAGACTCACGGGATCGTCAAACGCATGACGATGGTAGGTAGAATCGATGAGCGCCTCGCGACCCGAACGTCGAAGCATGTAGTGACGCGCGATCGTGCGCAGCTCTGCTCGTGTGCGCTCGTCCATGGTACCCAGCAGCTGTCGAATCTTGTTTGTATTGGTACCTGCATCGGCACTGATGGCATCTTCCCGGGTTACTGTCGATTGGTGCTGGTCGTGCGTGGCGGCGGGTGTGTTCCCCAGGTAACCATGCCCTTCTGCCGGCTCGCTCGACGATGTCGACGACGACGACGATGACGACGAGTCCGACAAGTGCGCGTCAGTGAGCATGCTCGCATTGTCTGCTTCCAGAACTGATGCCTGGAGGAGATCTGCGGCATCAGGAATCTGCAACGCGTCCAGTGAGCGAATGCCGAGCCTATGGAGCCAGCGCTGGGCTCCAGCTTTGAGCTGCGGCGGAATATCGGGGTCGTCCTCTAAAACCAGCTGCTGTGCGTTTTGGATTTCATTGTCCAGGTCGACATCACTGTCACTCTGGATTGGCTCATCTGCGGACATATTCAGATTCACGGACGCATCCTGATCATGACCATCGTCATCACTGGACATCGTCTGATCGTCTACAAAGCTTTCGCTATGTGCACCGGCAGCGTCAGAGCCACTTTCTTCGCTCGCGTCTGCTCCATCTTGTTCTGAATCCAGTGCGCTGGATTCCAATGCACTCGTTTCAGCTTCCTCAAAATACCCCGTTTGCATTGCAGCACGCGCTTCACGCAACGAAAACAGATTCGAGAAACCTGTGTCCTCATCGACGTTGGCGTTCGCATCGAGATGAGCCCCGCGTTGCCTCTGGCGCTCGAGCTTTCGAGCACGCTCTCGAGCGGCCTTGGCCTCCAAACGCTTCTCTCGCCCCGTAGTGGATGCCATCGTAGACGATGCCGCGGACCGATCCACCATCGGCTCTTCCGAAACGCCAGATTCGGGGACAGTACTACCTGCTTGCTTCTGGCTCTTTTCCGCACAAAACAGGACGCGGCGGGAAGTTTCCCAGAACTTGAAGAGGCGGCGAAAATCTTTCGGTCCACAGACTCCGAGATCTTTGCAAAGCGCTCTGATTTCAGCGTTGACTAGAAGGCGAACAGGTTCAGGCAGCGCGTCTTCTTCAATAATTTCAATCGAATTATGGGTACTTAGTACTATCCCCGGAAATGACGACTCTAAAAATGTTCTCAGCGAACAGCGCCTATACTTGGTTGTGCCGTTGATGGCCTCGACATCGTCGGGCACGGCCGATCGGCGTCCAGAGAGGAGCTGGCGGCGAAACTTTCTGTCCTTGCTTTGCAACTGCTGCCGTTGACGAGCATCATCCGGGGAAGCTACGTCAGCCACTGCATTCGCATGAGACGTCGACTCCCGAAAAACCTGCCGAGGATCGAATAGGTTCGCCTCGAGCCGCGCTGGAGCCAAATAGCTCTTACAGACGACGTAGATCTCCGCAGACTGTTGCCTGCTAGCCGGTGGCTTGGTAACGTATACTCGCTGAAAGAGACGACGCGCAACGAGCAGAAAGGCTTCCGAGTCAGCGCTACGGAAGAGTTTGCTCACAAACCAGCCGCCTCTCTGGAGAAGCGTGCTCGCAATCCGCAAGGCGTGGAGCGTCAGTTCCACCTGGTTATAGGCGTCTTGTAGCCAAGCGGTGCCCATATTTGGAGAGGCGTCGCTGAGCACTACGTCCACACCGAGATCACCAGTTGCCACGCGGCCGCTTGGATCAAGCACCTCGCCAAAGGAAGTGAGTGCATTTCTTATCAACCGCACACACTTTTCGGAAGTGATGTCAGCGACAATAGTCGTGCAGTTGCGAATAGGAGCGATCGGAACGAGATCAACACCAATACACGGCGCCGCAACGGGCATGTGCTGACGACACACCTGCATCCAACCGCCAGGAGCCGCACACAGGTCCACGACACCACGGGAAGCGCGGCCAAGAAAACCATGCCGTCGGTTCAGCTGAAGAAGTTTTAAGGCTGCTCGGGAGCGGTAGCCGTGCTCCTTCGCCAGGTGGTAGTACCTGTCCAGTCGGTGTTTTCCAACCTTGTGCTTACGCGCCATGAGAACCTCCAGGGACCAGTAAACTCCGTCCTCGAGCGCCCAACCCAGGTCAGCGTTGTTATCGCTCCGTTGGCGACCGCCTCGACACGTCAGTGCCTTTCTGTGCAGTGCTGCGAGGTCAAGAAGGGCGTCGCTGCTGCTGCCGCCGCCGTCGCCGCTGCCACTGGGCTACCGAGGCACGCGCTGCTGATACGACATTGATGGACGCGCCCGGAAACGTCCTGTTCTGCTGCTGGTATTCAGTGCGTGCTGCCGAGAGCATCCTTCGCGGCTCTTGTCAACAACAGGTCGATAAGAAAGGACCCATCGAACGCGCTTCAACGCTAGCGATCGTAGACGCTAGACCTCACAGCATCGCGTGCTGCAAGAGCGAGCGATTTCGAGACAGGCACGGTTGTACTCGTTATTGCGTGGTGGCGTCGGTGCAGTAGCACCGATTGCACGGACACTTGGTGAGCTTGCGCACTGCTCGACGCACCAAAGTGGCCGTGTCCAGGCGCACGCAAACATCGAATGCTTCGTCGTCGCGAACTGGGCACGGGAAAATGGAAACGTTGCGGACGGAAACGCGCAGGGGAAGCAGTGTCCAGCGCCGAGGACCTCTGCGCACCCCAGACTCTGTCTGCGTCCAGCGTTGACGTTCACGCGTCGGGCACGTGCTGCTGCCCCGTCCGGGAGCTGTGAAGGCTGGGGCTCTTCGAGAACCAGCCTGAAACGTCTTCTGTAGTACCACTGGGTCCGAGGGTTCGCACCTTTGGTGCAGCGCGGTAGGCACGCGGGTTGTCCGGTTCACCGTCCAGCACGGAAGCGCGGTCGCCAGCACCGCGAGCCTTTCGAATACGTGTATCGAATGCAGGGAGGTATTGGCGCGAGGGCTGCAACTCGAGCATGTCCTGAGAAGCAAATATGCTCCAAAATGATAACGAATGCGGGCTCTGGCGAACACCCGTGCACACAACGCATAGAGCAAACAACTGGGAATGCCGCTAGAAGAAAACCAGGAGGTTCGCGACTGCTAGTACCAGGACAACGTTATTCTAGCGCTGAACAAAGTCGTCTGGTTTCTGATGGCTTGTGGCGAATCCGTCAGTGAGCCTCCGCGAGCAGAGACATCGATTGAACCTGCAGGGCTTGAGTCGCTTCATATGAAGATGGAGCACCGAATTGCTTACTCGCATCTTGCTTTTCGATTAGTTTCCCGAACGCTCTTTAGATGTACAGATCAATGTCCAAATGCATGCAATAAGGGCTCACGGATCCGTGTGCAGTTCCAGGATTCCGGATTGTAGTTTCGGAGTGACGCAATCGACGCTTTGCCGCTGGAATTCGTACCGTCAACAGCGTCAGGGTGATTCGTGACGCCCTCGAACGATGGTTCCAAAAACAACTGGTATCATTATTCAGTTCGTAGAAAAGAGTCTCGAGGCTTTTCCTCTGCCTCGTGTGTGGCATGGTCGAATCACGCATGCTTCTTGTTTTCTGTATCGCTGTTTCTGTGCAACTCGTGCGCGCCGTCCATCGGGCACGACATCGCCTTTTGTGAGGCGCTCTCGAATGCGACGGCGTACGCCTACACGTCCAGCGGACGGCGTACTCGCCGAGCGGATCGCCCCAGACAAGCGCTTGATGGAGGCGTGCGACACCGGCCGCAAGGAACGCACGAGGAGGCATCAACCGGAGCCTTCGGTACCCGTCAGAGGCGTTTGCGGAGCGATGCAGCACGCGTTTTCGCGCCAAAGGCTGGCGGTCGAAGTCGGGGGATCTCTGATGTATATACATATGAATATAGGCATATCCGACCGCGCGCAGGTGTCATCGTCGTAAGCAGCATACAGAATCTGTGGAGAAAGAAGCTGAAACCTGCAAGTGAGGTGGCGATCGCACGTACCTCCCGTGGATGACATGAATAGCGCTGATCCTGATTGAGCACAGAAGCGCGACCTGGACGCTGCAATCAACATGCTTGGACTGCTCGCCACGGAGCTCTTAGTCCATGATTTTTTAGCGTATTTCATATCGAGGGTAGCAGAGAGGAAAAGGAAGCAGTTGCAGAGCAACCTATGTCGTTCGGTTCTAATGGCAGGTGGAGGAGTCCCAAGCATTGCTGTGTGCATGTCCGAGCTCCCTATCGATCGTCAGTGAAACGGAAAACGTTCTACGACCATGGAGGGTAAATATACGCTCACGAATTGGCGCCTTCCGGCCTGTTGCGACCAGCCGACTCCTATCGGTTTCAGTTCAGATCCAGGCACACTTCGAGCCTGAGAGGCTGCCCCAGAAACATGGATGCCATCAGCAATTCGGATCTCGTCTTTCGCACCGCATTTCGTCTGATACGGATGGCGGCGTTGGAGTTTCGGTTCACGAACTCGATGCGTTTATTGCCTCTACTTGCACGAACCGTTCCAAGGATTCCTAGAACTCGTGCGCTTAGTGCGACTAGAGTCTCGCCAACGTACTGCCGGGCGAAAGCACCTTTTCTTGGCTATCCCCAATCGTTATCTTCGTGGTTAACTTCTCTTCTTCCCTCGATGGGAGGCGAGAAGGGAATTTTGTCGCTTTTCCCAGTAGGCGGCGACACATCGAGCCTCCAGGATCTCCAACTTGCACGTCCATACCTATCCCTTGGATTTTTTGCTTCAAAAATGAATGCGCATCTTAATGTCGTTTTATGAGTACCTTCCCGAAGCGAGCAGGACTTGTGGAAGGAAATCAATATGTGCTCATGTACCTTACGTTTACTGAATGTTTCAGCAATTCGCACAGTGGAGCTATCATTACGTTTCACGATCGAAAAGGCTCCTTCGACGGGGTTGAACCGCGGCGCGTAGCGCGGAATGAAAAGCAGCTGCACCCTTAAACAATCGGGAAAAAGATTGAACGCAAGGGGAATGGTGCAATGCCACGTTGTCCAATAGACGGACGCCGCCAGATTTCGGGGAAAAGTCTTCAATGATTCGACAATGTAGTCGGTGCTGTTATATGAGCCCTCTCTACAAGCGAATCTGAGACCGCGAAATGCATCCAATCAATCTAGAACAGATGCTGATGTCTTACTTCTCTTCGAGTTCGATCGTACGTACGGCAGGCTTCCTGCTGCGCGAAGACCCACGTACGCCCCGATCGATTTCGTCCGAAGCGAGCCTCATCGACTGGCAAAAACTAACAGACGTCCACGTGCTTCATATCGATCGTGACGTTCCAGGAACGCTATAGTTGCGATTTCGGTGCAAGATGACTGTGCGTAAACTAGGACTCTTCTTACGCGGCTGTATTCCAGTGTATTCAGGACCGAACCAACAAGCTGTTGGGAAACAGAGACGCCCGTGGCGACTTCCATCGTCGCTTTTGCTTTGCCGAAAGTGATCAACGGTTCGGTTTCTAACACCGACCGCAAGCAATCTCTAAGAGTTTCGGTTCTGGCGCTGCGTGCCTATGCTTCGCTCTTGCAGTGCTCCTGAATTATCTCTGTACTGAGGCATTACTGACCTGAATGAGGAATGCAGTCCACCTTGCACTGTTCAGTAAAGCATATATACTGCACATAATTCGTCTACATTCTATCCGGTGCATTGCATCGTGATTTCGATCTCATGCTATACATCGCGTCTAAGTTGAAATCGAATGGAGCTGAAACACACGGAATGAAACGTTACCGACTATCGACCGCTGCGCTTGTGATGGCAACGCACGTCACCGTCCATCGTCAGCGTTGCTTCCCTGGCACCCATGCGTTTCCCTGGGGAGCGCCATGTCTGACCCGCGGAACCCCGCGGGTACCGCAGACCAGGTCGATGAAAAAGAGATTTTGCTCAACGAAAAGGCCAAGGCGCTTTTTAGAGCAATTCGCTGCTTAGAATGCGGCAGTGGTCAAAATATTGAGTTTTCGAACGCTCCCACCGCTGTAGCGCTACGCGACCGAGTACGGAAACTGCTTCGGGACGGTCTGGATTCGGAGACGATTCGTGACTATCTCACACAGGAGTACGGCCAAAGTGTTTGGTTCCAAGAAAGTGATATCTTTTGGACTGATCCTGTGCTGCGTGGTTTGTGGCTTGGCGGCGCCCTGCTCGGCGGTCTGGTAGGCGTCACCGTCCTGAGGCGACGCGGCACGCTGTCGCTTACCTCGAAGACACTGGCGAGTCCGCGGTTGTTGACGAAGACGCAAATAAGGCAGCTGACGCAGCAAATCGTTGGGCAGCGCTGGCGCTGGAGTGCCGCCGAGGAGCGCACACTGCAGACGATTTTGTCGCCGCCTGCACAACAGTCGGGCGTCGCCCGAAAAAGCCCGTAAGTGCTCAGCGTTTATAAGCTGTGACCGAGCGGCGAACGCTGGGAACTTGGTTGTGTTGCTTGAATGCGATAAAGCATACAAAAACCGCAGTCAAAAAGCTGCATCCCTGATATGCACTCGGAAACTAGTGCCGAAACAGGATACAGCGCGGTTGGGCATGCCTCTGCAAGCTCCATTGGTCACTTCCGTGCATCGCATGGAATACGGAGCAGCTGGATATCTCGTTTCGCTGCTGCCTGTTAGGTCATGGTAACTTGCCTACGCCACGCCGCATCCTTCATTGGACACGAGTCCAGAACAGATGCAAGGATCGGTGGAACGTTGTCTACAGAGTTCGCGGTTCCGCGTTCATTCCAAGCGGGGCGCTGCCCAGCCCAGGGACCCAAAAAGTGCGTTACTCTAATCCCGCCGCCGCTCGCCAAGAGTTGCCTTGTTCAATCGATCAACAAGTGAATAACCGGCGCTCGCCATTAACACGCCCGCAGTACCTGAACGTTCGAGTGCCTCGTGTGCACATCCTGGCTATGCGCTGCGTGCGTCGACGTCATGGAAATCCTGCACATACAGTAGAAACGTGGTGCTAGGAGGGATCTCGGGGATCATTTCGCCATTTTTGTCCCTTGAAAAACCGCCATCTACCGAGGTTGCGCAGGTAGCGAGCCCACGGCGGCAGAGCACTCTGGGCACAAGTTGTGTCGGGACTCGCGTGCCCTGAGCGAACGGGCGTAACTGCTGCTGACATGGACCGTTCCTCCTCAGACCGCTTTGATTGGACGGTACCAGCTGTTAGCAGCGCCATTCGCGGTGTTCCATTCGCAACGAGGCTCTGGAGATCATCTGAAGGCACACTGGGGGCATCGCGGCGCTCATGCAATTCGCCACTAGCCTGCATAGCGTTTTTCGGACCATCAGCGCATGCAGTCGCGTCTGCAGCGCGCGCACTTCCACGTACCGGGTGCGTGCGATCACGCTCGCCAGTCATCAATGGAGAAGCGTGCGCGTCGATGGTGCTGTCTCCAGCGGGACACGTGGCATTCCTGCATGCGCCATCACCTCTATCCTGCGCATGCACCGGTAAGGGGCGCCGTTCCGAGCGAATTTTGCGGCCGCGGTGCTCTTGCCCAGCAGGCGATGCGGCTGAATCCGCGAGCTGCGGAGACTCTATGGCAATGCGCTGAGCGTCTGGCGGTACCGTACTAGAAAACGATGGTGGTGATGTTGGTGGTGGCTGCGTCGTCATTGTCGTCGTCGATGAGTCACTGGTCTGGTCGCGAGCGCAGTCAAAAGGAACTGACTCGTGCTGGTTCGAGTGTTTGCCAGCCGTTTCTAACTGACACTCCAGTTGTGTGCGCTGCAGAGCTTGCTGGGACGAGTCGCACGCTTTGCTGGGGCCGACGAACGTGCTGTTGCGCGTGCCCTGCCCGGGTGAGGAATGACCCGTCTCTTCAATAGGCTGAGGAGCGCGCCGCCGTGGCTTCTTACCTCGGCGATTTTTCGGCGGCAGTGCTGTTGCATTCAGAGAACCTGAAGTATTTTCCCCGTCTGTTACAGCGGCGTTGCGGGTTTGGCGCGACCTTTGCGACTGCCTATGCGGCAAGGTTCCGTTTGCGGTGTCTTGGAATGCAGGGGCTATTGCTACAGCCGCAGTCCCATTGCTGTCGCGCACAGTTGCCTCGTCTGCGCGATCTTGGGGAGAGATTTGTCGTTCATTACTGGCGTGAGCGGGTCCATCAGAAGGTGTCCGTGTGGCGCTGCTTGGCACAATAGCCTTGCAACGCTTTCGCGGTACCGGGCTCATATTCATGAGGTTTGCTTCGAAAGTGCTACCGCTGTTCGTAATGTTATTGTCTTGCTGAAATGTTTCTCGGGACGTACTTGTGCAGACGCTCTCGCTCTCCTGGGGTTTTTCAGGGCTTCTGCGGTCGCAGCTCAAATGTGAGATGCGCATACGTTTCTGAGAGCGTATTCGATCATCACTCGATGGTTTGCGACCGTCCGAATGATCCTGACATGCTTGAGCCGCATCATCGTTTTTGTCATCACCATCACTAGGGATGGTGTTTGCTCCTGGAGGCGCTCCTCGGCGCACGGCATCGCTTTCAACAGACTCCGTGACACATACCAGATCGCTATGTAAATTTCGCTGTGCGTTCTCAACAGCGTCGTTCGTTGGGCATGCCGTTGGCGTCCCGGGTGTGAGAGCAGTGTGCTGGCTTTGCTGGCTGCCAACCGCAGGGGCTATTTGATCATCCTCGGTAGATGCACATTGCTCAGACACGGGGCCAGAAATCGGAGCAGGCGCCGACCCGAGCGCGCCGATTTCCGTTACTGGACCCCTTGCATGCTCATCTTCTAATGCAGACAAGGAACTCGGTGGCAGGCGCATCGCTTCCAGTGCGTTATAGAGAACGCGGAGCTCTTTCCCCCGAAGTAAGGCGTTCTCGGAAGTGCCACCCACGGTGCTTTCGGGCGCTTCGGTGTTCGATTTCTCTGCGTCGCCGACATTCGCCCACGTGCTACCAGTTGGGGCCAGGTCGACTTTGGGCAAAGCCATGGCCGCGATCTGATTCTCGATATGAACCGCATGCTTTGCGCTAGCACCTGAGCCTTGATCAGTTCCTCCGCTGCTTTCTGTGGCCATAGCGTCCGGCAACGGCTCATGAGACTGACCAATTTTCGCGTTCTTCTTCAGCGGAGGCGCTTGCGCTCTAACATCACCATCGCATTTGCTGGAGTTGATCGGTGCACAGGAATCAGCGGCCTCACTTTGTGGCATCGGATCGTCTGATCCTTCGACAGGTCGCTGTTTGGCTGCAAGTCGCATACGCAGAGCCAGAGGCCGCGGTATTGGCGCGTGCTGCGCCTGTGGGACGGCTCCGGTTGTTGAGCCCGCGTCCTCGACTGGACACGCATTCCGAGGATACCCACCGGAGGTTTCATTGGATGGTACCGCATCGGAGCAAGGCAACTCGTGAAGCGCATCTGCACCGCGAACACCTGTCTTAGCCGATGCGCTCCCTGCATACGCCGGCACATTATCGCGGTATTCAATTGGTGCCAACAGATGGATCAGGCACTGCGTCAGTTTCCTTTTGACTCGCAAGCTTTGGTTCACATCCACCACATCTCCGGTCATCATTCGGTTCGGAAACGCCCATGCTGTCGTCTGTGTGTTGACCAGCTCGACTTCGACTCGAATGAAACTCTCAATGGTGACCTGTTGCAGAAAAGCAGTCCAGGGTCGGGTCCCGCCACCCCCAAGCATCGTCTTTCGAAACCACTGCCCGTACAGGCGGGCAGCGTGCTCGCGCACTGCGAGATCCCACGCGTCGGGCTCCGTAATCGTTGATTCCAGGTCACGCGCCGCACTGAGCCGAACACACCCGTTCATAAATACACATCGGTCGCGCAAAGACACCGGAAACGGCACCGTTCCGTGTACGTCCGCTTCCTGCGAGAGCCGCTCCGAACACGTCGCCAGGATGCTATTCTTGCCGTCGCTGATTCGAATAGAACGCCCGTCGCGGCTGACAGCCGTCACCAGAAGAAATCTCTCACGAAAAGGCAGCTCACCGCGCCTCACCACCGACTCAATGTCTGCGCTCGTGCGCAAACCTAGTAGTTTTCCTGGTACCGCAGCGCGCTTCCCGTGTATACCAACGTCCAGAACCGTCAGCAACGCTGCCTCAATAGGAAGCGTTGGAAGCGTGTTGCTCGCAAGTGCCATGAATCAAATCGCAGCGCGACGATCATGCGACTTCTTGAACAGCGCCTCAGGCGAAGCACCAGCGCTTGACTGCTGTCGTGCAGCAGTTCCAGGGCGCTCGCGGGACACCGCGGCGACACTGGGTACTACCCGCCAAAAACTGCACCAGCCGTCAGCGCGTCGCGCCACTTTCGACGTGCGCCGCGCACGCATGATGGATCACGAGGTACATCTTTATCCAGTAAAAGAAAGATAAAGATATTTTCGTACATTATTTATCTATTTTAAGCTGGATGGAACGGGTGCATGTTGCTCACGGAGGCGTCTTCGGCAGCCGTTCGGGCGCTTTCCAGCGTCGTGAACATCAGCAGCTGCGGGATTCCTCTGTAACTGCATCCTTTCTGCTCTCGCCCCTGTCCTGCTTTGAATGCGCCGGTCTCTCCTAATCCTTCATCTTCGTTGTCAGCAGTCCAAGGATGTTAATCGCGTCGTCCAAGTCCCGATTTCACATGTTCTGGCTGTTGTCGACGCTTGTCATGCACAGACGGTCGTTGTGATCCTGGTTTCGTTTGCTATCTTCATCCTGTTGACAGACAGCTTCGGTGGGCACTTCGCAGCGATTACATTGGACACTGAATAGGTGCGCACCCAGATGGCCTGAACATCACCTCCGCTCTGCGCCACGCTGCGAGGAGCGAACATTTGCTTCATTGCTCGATATGCACACGTGACGAGTGCAGGAAATTCCCCGCGATGCCCTCCTCCGTTTCCGTGCCAGGTGATGCACCTTGCAATGACGCGCTTCCTCTGAACGATACACTCGGAAAGTACGGTGTCCCATTCGATACGGTATTCGAGGAACGCGATGCTATCCGTCATGATGCAAGTATCGGAAGCAAAATCCATTCGAGAGATCCAGACGAGTAATTTCGATCCAACGACGCTCCCTTCGTACGAAGCAGCGACGCACACTGTAATAGAAGCGATTGCTGCGGTGAATACGGTCCGAGTCCAAGATCTCTTTTGTGAAAACAGAAGAGACTGGAGCCTCTGGGAGCATATCCCGTCCGATAGATCATGCTGTCGTGGAATGCAGTTTCGTCGATAGCAAGAAGAAGAGCGAATGATTTCTCTCTCTCGAACGGAATCGATTATTTGGCTTTTCAAGTTCAGTGAAGTTTCAGTGTGAGTTTGTCAACAAGTCCTCAAGGTGCAAAGTCGAGTTTTGTACCTCTTCAATCCAGAGGTGCGAGACGCTGCGCCCACGAATTGAATTAGAAATTTCAAAAATTCGAAGCACGCGCACATCGAGCATGCGAAACATAACAAAAGAAGAAGACTTGAAGCATGTACGTTTGCATTGGATAACGCAATCGTATAGTATACGAGCGGTTATTAAAGATCGACGCGAATCAGTTCGATTCTGGTAATGCAGCAAAATTCAGCGGCCTGGCGTCAAAAAAACGTCTCAAATCCGCGACCGAGAATCCCGAAACAACATATAAATCCCAAAGCCCCTCTTTCCATCAGTCGACCGCCATACCTGTACACCTAATCAATCTCGGATTGTCACCGAAAAGCATGAACACGGCGGCTAGTTCAGTGTCCCATCACCGAAACAACATATAAATACCAAAGCCCCTCTTTCCATCAGTCGACCGCCATACCTGTACACCTAAACAATCTCGGATTGTCACCGAAAAGCATGAACTCGGCGGCTAGTTCAGTGTCCCATTACCATCTGACACAAGTGCAGCGAAGACCCTAGACAGAGCGCCGCATCCCAATGCACTCGAATGCATGCCGCAGTTTTTGGTTTCCTTCTCAGGAACCAGTCCCCGCATTCCATACCATCCGTTAGAAAAGAAGCATCGTGCGTTGCACCAGCCAGCCTCGCAGGGAACGCAGCTTGCGCCAGTTGATCAGGTCCCTGGCAAGCAGCGCGCGAGCATCGCACGAGGTGATGCGATGGCACCGTGCGGCGGGCATCACGATACCAGCGCGAGTAGTTCGGAAAGCCTATCGCAAGGAGCAACGTAATCGAGCATGACACGGTATGAAAATGATCACCACCTCATACCGTATGCATGATGCAGCACTGGAAAGCCCTCTGTCTATCAAGAAAACGGGTACCCGCGCATCGATCAGCACGGCGAAAGCCTGGCGCATGCCACCTCTGCCCGTACGCGCCCTATACACGGGAGCATAGCAACCCAAACTCCATGGCGCTCAGCAACACGTAAATTTATGGAATACCATCAGAGAATCCAACGAAATACCTACGCCTCTTGAGCCGAACGAAGCTGAAATCCACTGAGTCATCCCGCGTAGCCGCTGAAGGCAGCGCGCACCCGCACCCGCACTACAGGGCGGCAGCGCAAGTGCCGGCCGGCCGGCCGGCCGGCTGCCGCCCTGCCCAGAGGATCGTTAACGACGACTCGGGGATCCTGTCCCGCAGTCGCAACGACGACGTGCTTTTCACCGCACCGGTGTGTAGCCGCGGAGAACTCCACTGTATGTGGTGCGGCCTGAGCCGTTTCTTCGGGCACCACCACCGCTCGTTGTACAGAAGTAGACTCTTGAGGGTGTGTGGCTTACCGGTATCTGCTTGGCATCCAGCTGGATGCACTACGCGTTCGACGCACGCTGAAACGCACCAGGCGTTTTTGTCGACACTGACACCTGCGGGTACAGAGTTGCCTGGAAGTGCGCTCCCCGATAGCGCAGCCGGTGGCCTTGCGTTTCTAAAAGATGAAGAAAATCGAAAACATCGAGCACTGAACCGCGTAGCTGAGGCGATTTCTGGATCCGCGTCTCAGAACGTCGACAGCCGGCAGCGTAGGTGGGCGAACGCAGCTCGGGTGCCGACGCAAGCCAACGGTCTACCGTGGTCGCTTGCATCGCTCGCTTCTTTACTCGAAACCCGCGTGTCCGGAGTTGCATCATCTATGGATCCGTTTCGTTTAGTCGAGCAGCACCTACAGCGGTTGGCCGCGGAGGTGCTTCAGGCGGTCGCCGTAGACCACCCGGTGCTGCAACGCGCGGCGCAGTACTTTTTCGAACTTCCCGGGAAACGTTTGCGGCCTGCTGTTGTACTGCTCATGGCCCAAGCGACATGTCTCCAGTCGCTGGGCACTGTAAGCCACGCGCAGCTTCAACTAGCGATGATTACCGAGATGATCCACACGGCGTCGCTGTTGCACGATGACGTGATTGACGAGTCGAATATGCGACGATCCGCGAGCACCGTGAATGCATTGTTCGGGAATCAATTGGCTGTTTTGGCGGGAGACTTTCTACTTGCACGAGCATCTGTCTGTCTCGCGCAGCTCCGGGACTGTGATGTCGTGGAGCTCCTCTCGCGTGTCATTGAGCATCTCGTGCAGGGGGAAGTCCTGCAACTGAACGACCCGGGCCCCGAGCATGCCCGCAATGGACGATCGCCTAACACCCCCGACGACTGGCCCACATTCCACGCATATATGCGCAAGACATGGTACAAAACGGCTTCACTCATTGCGAATTCCTGTCGCGCGGTGACCCTCCTGAATCCCGTGAGTCGAAACCAGCCTCAGATCGTTCACGCTGCTGCGCACTACGGAGATCATTTGGGATTGGCGTTTCAGCTCGTAGACGACGCGATGGATTACAGTATTTCAAGTAGCAATATGGGGAAACCAGCCAACAAAGATCTGATGCAGGGTACGATTACCGCCCCTGTGTTGCTCGCCGCTGAGGGTCCCGCGAACGTAGATGCACTGGAGCTTCATCGCGCTTGGCAGAGGCGAGATAAAGAACGAGTCGCGGAACTGGTTCGCAAGGGTCTAGGTGTTGAGAAAACTTTAGCGCTGGCGGCAGAACACGCTCGCGAGGCCCAGAACGCACTTGTTGCGCCCTCGACAGCGGCAGATGGTATCAGCAGCGCCGGCGCTTTGCCGCCCAGCCCTGCTCGTGATGCCCTTTGTCATCTATGTGAGTGCATACTAGCCCGCCAGCGCTAGGGCGTCATGACCTCAGGCGGAATCTCAGGAGCAGTGCTTCCATCGGAGCCTTTGGGTGCACTCCCTGCAGAGCCCGTTTCATGGGCATCCACCGGCGCAGTCGGCATTTGCCTGGGCAGGGGAAGCTCCTCGCCGTTAGCATGTCGACGCTGGTACTCCCGAACGACCTCGTTAAACCGCTTGATAGCCTTGCGGTGATGTAAACACTCCTCGTAATCTTGACGGTACGACGAGCACACTGATTTATCCGAGGACTCGAGCATGCAACGTTTGAATGCTAACCAGAAGCTGTAGCAGCGACTTTCGCCGCCGTGAACAGAGTAACCCGAAGCCATAAAAGTGTCCAAGCTACAGGAAAGCCGATCCAGACCCCGAAGCGTGGCGCTTGTGCGCGTTGCCACCAGTGTTGCCCGCGAGTCGATGAAAGGGAATCCAAAGTGCAGATACAGCGGTTGACAACCTAACGCTTCAACGACACGTTAAAACGGCACGATTTTCCTGTATACCTTTTGAAAAGAAACGCTCGATGTGGCCCGCAACGCACAGCCGTCCTGTGAGCGACGCCTAACGCACTTGTGAGCACCAGAGGAAGCGCTCTGGTCGCTGTGCGCCGCGCCCCCAATCGGCAACGCAATGCAATGCAGTGCAGTGCTCCGAAACCGGGGCAGGCGTGTGCTCGGTTACACTCCAGGCTTTCAAGCTAGCAGTTGCAGTTGCCGTGAACGACCAGTGCGTATGGAAACACGACCTACGGAAATCATGCCGACGTTACTCTTCATTCCATCCAACGTTTGACAGCATGCAAATCTGCGGTGCGCATGGAACCTCCCCGACACCTGGGGAGCGAATGGAGCAAACCTCAGAAACGCATGCGCTCTGCACAAGAACCTCACAAATGCGCGTTCCAAACGTACATAGAAGCACACGACACCTGTTCCGGATTCAAATGGAGTGGCGAACTGCTCGCACGGCTGCTCCCGCTCGGTTACATACAGAATGTTGTGATGGATATACAGATTTGATCGAAAAAGTACAGGAGTAGGCGTTGACGAATGCGTACGTTGTTTTCTGGATTCTGGCGCGTCGCCTCGAGTCGGCTCCGTCGAAGCGTCCCCGCTGGAATTCATGACGCTACTGGAGTGACGATGATCCGCGACGCTCTCGACGAAACGTTCATCAACAAACCGATACCATGATGCCGTCCAGACGCAAAAGCCTCCACGCTTCTTCTTTTCCTCATGTGTAGCAGGCTCAAATCACGCATGCTTCGTGTTTTTAATCTCGCTGTTTCGGTGCAACTCGTGATCGCTGCCACGCGTGACGCTAAATGAACGACGACGAAGAATCTTCAACGTCGTCGCTTGGCGACTTTTCACTAGCACACCCCGAAAGCTCACTGACGTTGTATCGAAAACAATTGATTCTGCTTAAATGGCATATCGTGATGTTAGGGACTACCGCCGATACGCGATTCCACAGCAGCGTCACATCTCTCACGGGATATGCTGCGAGAAGCTGCCGTCTCTTCTGTTTACATGGAAAGGAGTCTTGGTTTCGGACTCCAGTTATCCGGGCGATCGCTTCCAGCGAAGAGTACCTCGTCACTTTGCACGAGGCTCGCGTAGACGCATGGAAATTTCTCGACGTATTCTCTAGCCTGGATTGCCCTTCCGATTCATGTTTTATCATGGACAACATCGCGTTCAGCAAATCTCTTATCGAAAGAAACAGTGTGCGCTTCCGCATCCTACGACAGGAGTACTCGCCGAGGGAGTCGCCCAGCAGAAGCCGGTGATCTCTGGGCCGGGCATCGGGTGCCGCAACGGAGAGAGGGCATCAAAAGGCGACTTGTGTGCCGGTCAAGAATGTGCACTGGGCGCTGATGCAAACGCTTACGCACTACCTAGAGGCCCTCGGAGGCAGTGGATTCCTTGACATGTTCGAACACCGAACCACAGACTAATATTACATCTGCGAAGAGCGCACGGTGACCGTATCAAAAGAAGATCAAAATCGCAAGCGAAGTATGCATCGCAGCAATCGCCGAAAGCTGTGCAAACAGAACTTTGATGCTGCTCTCATCGTCGTTCGACTGCCGACAAAGAAGCTGGATGGACAGGAGAAATCGGCGTACTCCAGCCCCGGAGACACCAGAGAGGATACGAAGCAGTCTCAGCAAGCGTCCTGCTTAAACATGTCCCAATACGAATGAAAAGCAGTCCAAACGATTCTACGTACGCACGAGCAAGACGACTCGTTTCATTTCATGCTGAAATAGATTTAGAGAACGAGTTGCTCTAAGGGCAAGCTCTATGAAAGCAAGCAAACGCCATAGACTCTGGTAGGTTTCCGGCGAGTTGGATTCAGGAGCACGTGTACCAACTTCGGTATCTCCACTGCTTGGTACCTTGGACAAGCACCGTGAATGCCGGTGCGGTGCGGCGCAGCTTCGATGTAAAACTAGGTCCTCGTCGGCGTCTCCGTTGCAAGCTTGTTTTCGTAGCGAAACCACGCCAGACGCGATTCTGGTGCCTGTCTCGTACGCGATGGGCGCTCGCTGGCCCATAATCGTTTCGTGGGCATGGTCTGGTTTCGTTTTCGCATTGCGCTGATAATCCAGTTGTAAGATCGCAGGATCCGGCGATGCAGAGCACTCTCCCGACGCCCTCGCGTATTCAGATGCAAGAGAAACGCATCCACTTGTGATTTTGATGCGTAGTACGACCATACTGGCGGTTCATCAGCGTTCGGCTGTTTTTCAATAAACAGACGACCTTCGCCGTGGAAGAACCAATAGCGATTGAGGTCGCGGTCGAGACCCAGGGGCGTAGTCCGCACCGAGTATTCCGAGAGTGCGGCCGCCATCTGTTCACCATATGTTTCCCGCTCTCGCCGCAATTCTTTCTGCAGAGTTCGTCTGCGTGCAATGAGGCGGGCATGCTCTCGTTCAATTTCGAATTGACGACGCTCTTGAGCTCGTTTCTCTCGTTCGGCTGCGAGAGCCTCTTGGCGAGATAGGCGGACGAGGCGTTTCACATCGGGCGTTGAGAGGTACCCGTTGGCGTCTGTGTGACGCTTTCGGTCTTCGTCCAATTTTGCTTGGGACTGCTGGGCGACGCGCTGCAACGCTCCACGCTCTGTCGATGGGGTGTACTGCGACGCGTCGTCGCCACTACTCAAGTCGGGTCGATCATCCGCCGTGCAAACCAGCGACCCGTTCCATGCCGAAGTCGTCGAAATCGACCCCGATAACCGGCTCCGGTTACGCTGTGGGTGTGAGCGGACAGCGCCAGTCTGAGACTCGCTTCCCCGCTGTCCCGGCTCGAGGTCGTTGCCATCGTCATCATCGTTGTAGACACTGGCGGATTCTTCGTGCGTTCCCAGATCCATATCGTCGCCATCATCGTCGTCTTGTTCGCTTCCACTTTGTGATGCATCATCTGCATAGCTACCTTCTTCACCACTTTGCAGAGAAGCAGCTCGCTCAGTCCGCAAGGCGTCTCCGATGGAACGAGGACGAGATTTCTTTCCATTACTGTGGGGCTTTCGTTCCGAATGCTCTTCCTGCTGCTCTGCCATCGAAGCGCTCACGCATTGGGCATCGCTTTGCGTAGCAGCTCGGTGTTCGCCTCTATCCCGTCTGATACCGTGCGCCTCTTCGAAAGCGAAGAGCGCCTCTTCCGCTTCTCCAATCTGCTCTCTGATCACGCGACGCTTCTCCATGAGCTGCTGTCGTGTACTCCGCGCAACTTCCGCCCGCTCGACAAGGATCGCGTCCAGTACACGTCGAACGCGCTCCGTGGCCATGGCCTCCTCACAGAGCGCACTCAAAACAACAAGCCGCCCCGAGAGTGGCACTTGCCCATAGCCGTGCTGCATGATCGTAAGCACCACTTCGACGACTCGATTGGAAACAAGAGGAGAGCGCGGTTCGTTCCATAAGAGCATCTGATCATCTGCAGCATCGTGATTGTTTCCATCGTCGTTCTCGTCGTAATTGTTGTCGTCCTCGAGGTCTCGAGGCTCGATGCTACCATCGGAACCAGGCAAACGGTGGGGTGCAGTGCTTACCACCGCCTGTTCCGTCACCTCCGCATCCTTTGATGTCGGGCCCGCTCCATCAGACGCTATGCCGACCTGCTCAGTGCCAATGCGTTGCCGTTGTTCCGTGAAGAGACGACGCGTCTCTGGGGGTAATTTCATATTACGAACCATCTCCACCAAAACCTGTGGCCAACTCGCCGGTGACAGCGTTCGTCGAAGTAGGCCCAGAGTGCCACTCTTGCTGCTAGAGGCCACAAAGTCTCGCAGATCTCGAGAGCAGGCAGGATCGCTGCTCACAGACAGCAGCAACCGTAGCAGTGCGTAAAAAACAGCATCGATCAGTGGTGAGTGCCCAGGCGGATACGCCAGCGCACCTTCAAAATCATCCAGCGAGAACGGGCTTAGCATAAGAACTTGCTTCCCAAATTGGTTCAAAAAATTCCAGATCATCAGCACATCACCGAAGGAAACTCGGTCCACAATAAAGTCCTGTTCAGGTTCGGGGCGCGGCGGGTCCGCAGAATGGTCCACCAGCAGATCGTCTACGAGCTCTGGCTCCGTTTGTTTTCCCGGTCGCTTCTTGTTGGCTTCGGTGGTTACACCCGGTTCAGGCTCCTCGCGTGGTTTCTCAACGTCCGCTGCTTGCGCTGATGACTCCGCTGCAGGCTCTTCGAGTCGCATTCTTCGCTCCTCGTACTCCGCTTTGGCGCGCTGCATCTCGGGCGTCGGAAGTGCCTCGGGCAGCTGGAACTGCTGTACCAGCACGGGATTCTGAACCACCAGAGGCGCGCCGTGCCATGGATCCCTGGAGGAAATCTCTCGTATCTTTTGTTTCAAAAGCGTTTTGGGTACAGGCGGTGCTTTCCGATTCAATACCGCTAAGGGCGCTGGCAAGATACGTCCATCCTCAAGCTCGTAACGTATACGCGCAAACTCAAAGCGTTTCTCGAGCACCGCTCGAGCGAGCTCCGGCGAGTACCGTACAGGTTCAAGGTCGCTGGTGTCCGCATGAGCGATGAAGACTCGTCGAACGGACGCCTGCTTTCCGCCCCCATCGACGTATGTTTCACCAGGAACATAGGATTTTTGGAATATTTCCGCCACGGCGTCGACGAGATCATCCAGACGCCCGGCAAAGTGGTGAACCAGGCGACACAGAGGCTCTAGATAGAGGCTCGAGCGAAATCGCTGCTCCAGACGCTCAGCAGCAGCTCGCTCGGACAAGAGCGCCTCTCGAAAGGTGAGCCCGCCCTTTCCTGTCGTAGAACATGACCAGATGCGACTCGCGTACAACCAGTAGTGGTCTAGGTAGTCAGCGTACTCACGAAAGACTTCACCAGTGTCGGGATAATAGAAAACCAAGTCAGCAGGAGAGAGATCTGACGAAGGTTGCTGTGGACGAAACTCGCTGCGGTGCAGGAGCGGCATAACCGCAGAGGCAACACCGAGTCACTCGTTATAAGACGTCCGAGTTACCCAGCCAGAAAAGCGCAACTCTCACGAGCGTTCGGCGCAAGCAGCGCATGGGCAGCGGCCTCGGCTTTGGCCGCGACGAACGCCACGACCTCGTGGAGGCGCGACGTTGCGACGGGGGGCGGCAACGCTGCACCTGCGGTGCTTGCGTTATAGAGGCGGATGCCAGAGCATTCTCATGCAATAAGCGGCCTGGGCACGAGTTTAACAGCGAATCAAATGGATTCCAGTTGTCGGCCTTATCGTACACAGCGGAATATGCGTCGTGGCAGAGCCAGCTTCTTGCAGTCCCGGTAGATACAGGGCAGGGTAGCGGACCTCAGGAGTCTTGCTGAGAAGCATGCATTGCCTTGGCAATTTGCTGTGTTTCACAACACACTCCATAGATCTGACACGGTTGAAAATGTCGGTCTGTTGATGAGGCTGGCGTACTGCGCTGGCTGCAGGAAAACTGCGATTCCCGGTTCATGACGACACCCTTGCGGGGATACCAGTAAGCTTGTGCGACAGCAGCCAAGCGAGAAACGCCACCAAGTCGAGCACTGTGTCGCTGTCTAGGCCGCTTAGCATGTATGCAAGCTGCACACGTTCAGCCGCAGCGCTGGGGGTCAGCCGGCCGCATATGCTCGAATGCAGGCGTTCTTCGAGGTTCTTGACAAACGTACGCTTCCAGCGCATTGCACAGGCGCGCTGCTTGATGCGCTGCACAGCGGAGTGCGTCATGCCAGCGCAAAAGCGCATCATGGTACATAATGGATTGATTATGTATATTATTGTATAAATATCGAAACATTTGCACAGCACGATCGTCATCTGCTGCGTACCATTGCCGAGCGTCGGCCAAGGAGCGCTCGTCGCACGAGTCCGCTCACGGTCTGCTACTCGTCATTTTGGCCGAGGGAGAAGCGAGGCTACCCTGAACAAGTGTGGACGCGAACTGTGCAGTACGCAAGTGCCTGGTTATGGGTAAGGATATGGTGTAGTCACTGACAAACTTTGGCGCAACTGTCACGCGGAGTTCTCTAGAGAGGGCACGCCTCGTGTAAGCGCTGTAAACACTTTTGCCAGCGACGTTCCGAGAGTGCCTTGCGAGCAGTCGGAAAGTAGAGGACGGTTCGGAATTCGTTTAGAGATGGAATCGCAAGCAGATCGTTCACGTTGTCGTTTTACAAAAAGCATGGAGCTCGCAGAGGTGCCTTTGGCGATTTTCATGCCGCGGTGCGGGTGCTACAATACGCTGCAAACCACCGGTACTCCCCAGAGTCGAGAGCCACGGGCTGGGCCAGTGCGCTACCCGCGGAAGAATCTAAGTCCGTCTTGGGCAGGTTCATCGGGCAAGTGCTCGCATAATGCTGGCACGCTCGAGCGTTGAGGCCAGATGCAGCAGCAGCAGCAGCAGCAGCAGCAGCAGCACGCGCTAGGAGCGCACTCGCGGTCAAAGCACCGCGACGCTGAGGCGCTCATTTCTGGACAGTGCCGAGTTCCAACCCGGGACCTTGCTGAGAGTCTTCCTCGCTTATGGCGGGGCGTTGCATGTCCGAGCAGCAACCCGTAACGAGCTATAGCAACGCAAACACCAGCGCAGGCTCAGGCACTTCAAGCGCTTTCAGTGAAAAGAACGCATCAGCGCGACCTCTAGCACCATCTACCACCCAACTGATGCGGGCGTGGGTGGTCTGTTCCCCCGCTCCCGTCTACGAAGCGCTACCATTGCCGATATGGCCGCCACAAGCGACAGCAATGCAGAGAAGAAAACGATCGCATCAACGGCAGACAGCGCCCAATAGTATCCCTGGGTTCCACATTCGCAATACATTTCCGAGAGCGAGAATGAGCCGATACTCGAAGGGGAGCCGTCGCATCGTGCCTGTGCACTGCTTCGACTGCAGATTCGGTACGCTTCTACTGTGGAATGAAAATCGAGCCCGGCGGAAGCCGCTGCAGCACCTGTTATGCCCAACTGAGTCAGCCAGAAGAAAGCATGCCCGTGCCGAAAGTGATAAAAAAGAACGATCCATAGCAGTGCAGCCAGCACAATCATGCATCCAGTGACTAGACGGATGATGTTATTCACCAGCGGATATCCACCATTGATGGCCGCTATCAAAAAAGGTCGGTGCGTTAACGGTTCGAAGTAGCTGAGCGTGTAGATCTTGGATGCATCCAAGTAATAATACCGAGTTGCGGGAAACGAGCTGCCGCTTGTAAGATACCAGCAAGACCACACAATCAGAAAGCATCCGAAAAGAACTTGGGCAAGCAGAAATCCAGACAAGAGCCGTTCTCGTTGGATTTTATGCGTGTAACTGCGTTCAGCGACGGTGCGAGACTTGTGCCCGAGGGCGCTCGAGTCGCGCTTCGTTGCCAGCGAATACTCGTCGGACTCGATCTGCCGGTTCCCGTTACCTTGCGACTTGTGACCCATTTTACTCAAAAATAGCGCTCGATTCGTCTGAGCAGCGTAGAACAGCCGCAGAACTGAGCCCAGGAACCTGAACTTTAACCGAGTGTACAACCTGGTTTGCGATACCCCAGTTCGGTTCTGCGAACGCCAGTAAAACGGTTTCAGCGAGAGACTTTACCGAGCGCCGTATTTCTGGATACAGACAAGAGCAGCTCGCGTATCACCAACGCTTCGTTCAGGCACAGGGACACAGCGGAGGCGCTGGAGGCACGCAGGCTGTCCAGCTGCCGTACGCTGTACAGCACAACGTTGTGGCGCACGCGCCTGCAGGACACGCCACCCACTCCGAGGACACCGCCTGCTACGCATCTGGGCATCAGGCGTCAGACTGCTGTCGTCGTCGCCGTCGTCGTCGACTTGCCAGCGTGTCGACACAGCAGCCAACGGACGCTCTGCGCCAGCCAGCCAGCCAGCCAGGCGGCGTCGCCGATCAATCCCGCATCGGAGTCGGTCGTGCAGCACCGCGGATTCCCAGCACAGGGACGCTGCTGCTCGATCAGAACATGTACTCTAATGTACATAATATGAACAATCGGTCACCATTGCTGCTCGATCAGATCATGAACTCTACTGTACAGAATATGAACAATCGGTACACATACCTGCAGAGCGTCTGTGGGTGTGTCTGTACCGCGAGACAGCAGCATCGCCGCCTCTGCCGAGATAGCGCGACACCGCATTCGCCCATCAGTCCGACAGGTGAATGCTGCACGCCAGCACCCCGAGCCGCCGGACACGTGTGTTCGCACAGGGACGCAGGCGGCGCACCAGCCAACGTTTCAGGGGGCAGTCCTCCTGGTTCCGACAGCGACCTTGCTAGCTACGTGGCTGGCGTATTCCCTGGTGCACCGCTCCCGATGAGTCTCTCTCTCGTTGAAAGTGTCTGGCTAGGGACGTCAGCTGCGCAACTATCTGCGCTCGTAAACTTCTTCCACAGTGAGTACCTGCGAGTAGACTCGCGGAACACGTTTGCCCTCAGCAAGTCCTATGCCGTGGCGGTAGCGCTGAACGCACTTCCGTACGCTATCGTTGGTGTAGTGCTCTTCTTAGCCGCTCTTCTGGTTCTGACGATCCGCTCATGTTGCTGCAAGCAGTGGTGGTACAAGCGCAGTCTCAGACCGGGTTTGCGGAGGCACTTTGTGGCCTTGGGCCTCGTGGGTCTCGCTCTTATCGTTATCACGTATGGTTCGCTCGCGATCATGTTCCAGGCGGCGCGCGGTATCGACCGCTCGGTATCGGGTACCTTTAAAGCACTGATATCTGCGGGAGGCGAGCTCGACAATGGTGCAACATTCATCGCCCAGACTGTCAGTAACTTTAGTCAAGCAGTCTCCGAGTACGTTGCGGCGCATGGTAGTACGAACGGCCTCGAGTGCAAGTCAGCGCTCTCCAGTCTGAACCAAAAAGCGCAAACTCTCGAGTCAGATGCCCAGTTGGTGGCCGGGGCCGACTACAGAGCCAGCAATGAAGGCATCTATGTCGTGCAGTACATCTTTCTGGCGATTGTCATCTTGCTAGCCGTTCAAGTCGGCGTAACCTACCTGGCCTTGGTGCTCTGTCAGGGACACGTCCGCAACTGCTGTGCGGTCTTTTCTCGCATTCTTGCACTCATCTTTGCCGGACTGGTCATGGGCATCGCATGGGTTGTGGTGGGTCTCGCGGTTGCCGCAGCCCTCGCACTGAGCGATGCCTGTGTTTCCCAAAATCAACTCTTCCAGTATATGGAATCGCAGGTCAAGTCTTTTCAACAGGGTCAGCCAGCGCCACCGCCTCCCTCAGGAAACGCCTTTATCGAGGTCGGCCTACAGTGCCCTGTGTTGAATACCCTAGGCAAGTCGTACAGCCAAGCGATTTCTGAACTGAAGTCGATCATTTCGGACTGCCGATATATCATTGAGAGCGCAACCGGCCTGAGCGACTCGGATTACACCCAGGTGACCGACCAGCTGGTGACCCAGGTCGAGGACTTGACGAACTGCACCACGATGCTCCGGGCAGTGCACCGTATTGGTGCCTTATCCTGTGGTAGTCAGCGCGACTCGGATATCTCTTCCGCGTTTATCGTTTTTGTCGTCGGACTGGTCCTCGCCGCCATCTACATTATCCTCTACTTTTTGCTCGTTCTGGATGCAGACCTGCTTGTCTGGGCAAAGATGGCTCCGGGACGAACCGTTCAACCAGTCATGTACCAGATTTATCCATTGGATGCGAGTGCTACTCCCGAGAACCAAGCTGCGAGCGCTCCTTACTCCAGGTTCGGTGGCGGTGCGGATACGCTCGCCACAATACCCGACACGAGCTGGGCGGGCGCTGGCAAGTCAACAGTGACCTCGCATGGAGGGTCGGAAAACGGCGGGTCAGAGGGCGTGCCACGTCCGTCGGCTCCACCGCCGAGCTGGTGACGCACCGCGCGAACTTGGCACCTACAGGACAAAAAGAGAGCACGAGGACCTCATAGGCGACGCACTCGAACGATATGGATCAGGGCCCGTCGCTGCATATACCAGAAAAAAAAGACTCGCTTGTTTTCAACAGCTCGCCTGGCGTCCGATGCGGCGCCTAGTCATCCCGCATATGCGGCATGAAGAGCGGTATCGATATTCGCAATCCTTAACGTAAACCGTTACTTCGTTGGCGTCATGAGCTGCGGGTTATGTTTGCAATACAACCTCGGGAATGCAGGACGAGGTCTCTTCGGTTGCGAATCGCTGTGCAATTGAGCGACACCTCGAATTCCTGTCCCATGCCGAAACGCTATCCAAGTTCGGGGATCTGTATCCAAAATAGAATGATGAAGATGAGCCAGAGACCTGCACGAACAGCGACACGCAACCGTCATTGAGCAGGGTGAATTTCGCGAGTGTAGAGCTGCTTGTCTGTTGTGGCATTGGCGCTGGGCTCGGAACGTCGTCCCGAACAGCACATCGCGATCGTTTGAGAACGGGATCCCTGTTCGGTGTTCGAGCAGATGGCCGCCTTCAAGAGCAAGAATCCAGATACATCGCGATAAGCCATGGTACAAAGTGGAGACACCCTGATCAGATGAAAAATCCGGCTGGATACTCCCTGCACGTCGTTTCGCTCATTGTGTCTGCGCTGGTGCTGCCGGTCGCGCGCTTGACAGGCCCGTATTCCAGAGCGTCCTGTGCTGGCCAGCTCGTCGCCTGTTGTCACGCTGCGGCACATCGCTTTTCCTCACTTGCGCAAGTAACGGATTTTCAGAAGATCCGCAACTTGTTCAATTACATTCAGAGCGAAATCCAAATCCTCGCGACTATGGGCCGCGCTGATACAAATCCGTGAACGACTCAAAATGAGGGGCGTCGCGGGGAAACCGACCACGACCACTGCGAGGCCGCGCTTGAGGCATTCGCGGCTGAACTCGGCAATCACAGAAGGTACATAGAGCATGATCGGAATTACAGGAGACCCCGTGCTGCCGATCGTCTGCAGACCCATTTCCAAGAGACGCCGGCGGAAGTAGAGCGAATTTTCCCGCAGTTGCGTCAGCTTCCTCCGTCCAATATCCGTACCATCCTCGCCGCTGATCTGACGCATCGCAAATAGGATATGCTTCGCACAAGCAGGCGACATGGTGGACGCGTACAGGGCACCGGGCGCTGTGCGTCGCAGGTGCGCAACCAGCTCCCGCGAGGCTGCGACGTAGCCGCCTACCGCACCGAAGCTCTTGGTGAAGGTGCCCATCAGAATGTCGACATCTTGCGGGTCGACCCCGGTGAACTCACACACACCACGACCTCGCTCTCCAAGCGCACCAATACTGTGCGCCTCGTCGACAAAGAGGAATGCCTTGTATTTGCGCGTCACGCGCGCGATCTCGCGAAGGTTGCAGATCGCACCCTCCATGGAGTAGATACCCTCTACAACGACGAGAATGCGACGCCATTGGCGGTGCGATCTTGGCTGACCCTCAGCAATCGCTGATCGGAGGACGCGCTCCAGGTCTTTGGCGTCGTTGTGTCGAAAAACTCGGATACGCGCCCCTGACGAACGCGCGCCTGCCACAATGCTCGCGTGGTTCAATTCGTCGCTAATGATGAGGCCGCCTTTCCCAATGATCGCGGGAATGATCATAGAATTCGTTGCGAAGCCCATACCAATGACGATTGCATCAGGTTTGCCCACGAAACGTGCCACCGTTTGCTCGAGCTCACGAAGCACCGCCGTGCAACCGCTCTCTCTCGCAGCGCCAGTGGCAACGCCGTACCTATCCAGAGTCTCCAGCACGGATGCATCTACACCGCCCGGCACCTCGCCATATCCGAGATAATTGTAGGAGCTGAGGTTAAGGCACCGCTTGACGCGACCTGTATAGGTCAGCGCTGCTGTGAATGGTGCCTGTGGAATCCAGCCAATCACCTCGTTGGTGCCCTCCCGGATGAGCTCCACTGGCTTCAGTTGCGGCGGTTTCGTCGCCCATCTCTCAAGTATGCCCTTTTGCAGGAGAAGCTCCCGCTCCTTCGGTGTACGAAAACGCCTCTCGATGACGTCGATGTAGGCACCTGGGGCTGAGCAAATCGGTCGGGACCAGCAATCTTCGATGCGGCGGTAGAGCCGGCGTGTGTAGAAATCCTCAAAATCCGAAAGCAACGGAGCACAGCCCTGCGGCTTGATCATCGCGTATCTTCGTCGTTTCAAAATCTTCGATAAAGCGTCACGCAGATACCCCAGAACGATAACCACCGCGTACATAGCATACGTAATGAGCGCAGCAACAAGCGGCACTTCGGCGTACATCTCATCTGGAACTTCGCTGACGTACTGTGCCGCCATGGAGTATCGCTGCGGAATCCTACGCGCGGACGTTGCAAGTTTCATCCGCGCTGGTGACATCGGTGTTTTGCGCGTGGCGCTCCGCTCGGACTCCCACCGATCCGATGCATTGGATCCAACACCCGTCACGCGGTGTTTCGGCGTCTCAATTGAACCCGTTTTGGGAGTTCTGAGCGATCCAGAGCTGGCTCTCCAGCTGAGCTTCTGAACTGGCGTTGCCCCGGAAGTCACATCCAGCGCGTCGCTCCCAGGGGAGCTTGACAGCCGACCTGCTGATGAAGCAGTAACACCGGAGAAGACGTCAGCATCGTCACTGTCGAGCTCGTCGTCGTCGTTGCAAAGGTCCTCATCCTCATTTTCGTCTTCTTCAGAAGATCGGTCTCGCGCTTGGAGAGAGCTCAGATCCACTGGGGTCGGCGAGCGCTGCGATAGATATGAGACAAACCCATCACCGCGGTTGCTAACGAACAGCTGGAGCTCTTCCGCTGCCGCTACTTCCGCCTCAATGGGTTCGCGCCCGCTCACCGTGCCTGCTTCAGGTAGTTGACGTTCCCCAAGCGAGGTTTTCGTTGCCATCTGCCTTGTGGTGCGTCGAACGCTGTTTGAGTTTCACCCGTGGCTGCTGCCGCGTTCGCAGCGGAAACCTAGTGAGGCTCTGTCACCTACGCAACCTGCGTGAACTGTTGTGCGGTCGGGTGAGGCCAAAGCGCTTCTACTTGCCAGACAAGTATCTTCTCGAAGAAACAACCGCTCCTTTTTGATTGTACGGCGCAGCAGGTACTCCGCCTTCCAATGTCGCTGCTCGCTACGGGAAACAAACAACAACGTCCACGATCGTGAGCCGGCGCAGGCGTTTGCTGCGCAGGTTCAGTGACGCGGACGGGATGCTCGCCGATGCCGCAGATCTAAACCCCCACGCCAGCGACCAGATTTCGAAAAATCGCGAGTCTGGGCCATGGACGCGAGCGTCGTCGTCAGCGACGATTCTTTCTCATTTATGGTATTTTTATTCCATTTTATACAATCATATCAAGTGTTACGGCAAGCCGCTTGGAAGCGCAGTCGAGTCGCTGGGTGATCTGCGTACCAGCGTTGATGCACGCTGAGCGTGCCAGCCCGGAAAAGCAGGGACAAATGCGAGAGATTGTCGGTCGTGTCGATGGAGGCAAATAACGAGCTGGTGGCGGAAGAGCTCCAGGCGATATCGAGTTCGGCACAGATGCTGTAATGAGAGCGAGAGTCGCTTCAGTTTGTGAACTGTCGTTGGGTTACTTTCGACCTCGAAGCGGTGGACGCTGTACCCAAACGATGGTTGACGCGCGTTGCGTGCCTTCCTTGGATATCGCGACACAATATGTTTCTGAAGGGGGCGCTTCGGAGCAAATGAGGCTTGTTTTCGGAATGCGAGCGCCCTCTACTTCTCTATCGTTGGTGGGATGCGGTCCCGATCTGTGACCTCAAGGCGCATACAATGACCGTAGACACTTGTATACTGTACTGTATGGCGTTGTCAATGAGCTAAGGCTATAGTTTCTGGCAGCTAGTGTGAAGCATTCAACCCATTTCGCAGAGAGCATCGGCGAGGCTCGTTCAACGAATCTCGTTGACGGGCAGGCGATGGAAATAGGTTTATGCGGGCGACGAGGAGCAACAGATCACCCGTCTACCTGCACTTTGCGGACTAACGGCATGAAAAGAGCCGCGAGACTCATTTTCAACCGTACAAGGTAGGTGAACCGTAAGATTTCGTGATGGGCGTAGATCTCGGGTTGAAGTCCATCGTGGCCGTCGCCTTCGTTCCGAGTCGAAACGACGAAGTAAAAGACCTGAACGGAAAGCAGATAAAGCTGCTCGAATTGTTCTGGGCTCGGCATAATGAGGTGTCGGGCTTAATTGGCGTCATGCTGCATACCAATGAATTGAATGACAGCGTCAGGACCCAAGACGACGCTCTGAGCTCCGTATCGAGCAGACACGGTTGTTTTGTACGCTGTATTCAGAAAGAGTACGATCGTCCAAATAGCTCCCGCGGAGCATCTTCGGCTGTTGTACATAAAACCCTGCTGGGATCGCGTACGATTTCGCTTGTGTGAAGACAAGCAGCGTGCATTCGCCAACTTGTTCCATGAGCTAAACAAGGGCAGTGCTCATACAATGCGACGTTCGAGACTAGCCTATGGCGCTAGACGCCCTGTAGCGCGCATAATCTATATTTCTGCTTCGTCGACGGGTGCGCCCAACGAGAGCAGGAATCGATTTTGGACGTTTCCCATCGATGCGTTCACGGAGGAACACACGCTGCACCGGTGCAGATACACGCTGACAGTGGAACAGAAGAAGCGCATGAAATAATGACGGTTGCCCGAGATGATGTACGTTACGCAGATAGAGTGTTGTATGGCGTGGAAATCGCCGGCGAGGAGCATACGACGGTGTCATACCACGAGCTACGATGCGCACCAGCACTTTCCAAACCGAGACCTGAACGCCCGATCAACAGAAAGAAAAGTTTCATGCTTCCAGAGCTCCCAGCGGATTTGTATGGAGCGAACTCTCGGGGCAATAGTTCAGTAACCTATAGGCGCACTGTGGTAAAATGCAGCAGAATTCCAATGAAAACAAGTCCGCCGCCTGAACACAGCAGATGAGATGCTGAACCAAAACAAGGCACTGGTATGGTGCCGCTCAGCGACACACCAACGCCGGAGCGCCGTACACATACACCGGCAACGATTTGCCCCCCGCCCCCGCCCCCCGGCAACTAATGATGAACAGTACGGGCATTGCATGGTTCGAAAGTACGAATGATACCCGCGATGAACGGTCAGCGTGGACGCTCGCGAGACTGCACAAGCGATGACGCTGCGCGCGTGCTCCAAGCTCGAAACGATTGCATGCGTTCCGTAGGGCCTTGGCATCAGCATCGGTGTCGGCGCTGCGCAACGCTCGCATTCCGTGGAGCGACATCCGACTTCTCCACAGCTGCAAGTTGTGCTTGTATCATGCATGATATGCACGCGAATGGCGCGTGCAGTACGAAAAGTTGCCTACGAGGCCGTAGCCTAGGTCACAAACACCTATGTTCGGTTGCGGCTGCTCAGCGGTCTGCCGACTTGGCAGCGTGCGCGGAAGCTGCGAAAGCCTCCATCGTTCAAGTGCATGTCGGGAAACGCGGGCTGTGGATTCTAGGCGCATGCGTCGCAGGCTTGCAGCGGAGGCTAAATGCTCACTTGCTGGCCTATGGAATGCGAATGCGTGAATTGACGCTGTTTTCGTCGGGCACGCTCACTGCCAACAGCGACGGCAAACACATTCATCCGGATCCGCCGTCGGCTCTAATGATGATACCCCAGCCAGAGACCTCATCGACGTAAATATTGTCCGGAGCATTCAGCAAGCCGACCTGAGCTGCCCATGGAAGCGTTTTCCCGTAGAAATTGCCCAAAAACACTGGAGCAATACCATCGATGCGTCTGTGGCTTGTTCCTTCACGCTGCCAGCAACGACAAAGCTCGGGGCACGGCCCCAGCGCTACAAAACTCGCTTTGGCGGAGCAGTCACCCAGAAATCACGCGCTGGACGTCGTCCTCCGCCTCGAGCGCCTGAATGAGTTCATCCAACTCTGGCGGCCGCTCTGAACCTTCGCTCGTTCCAGCTTCGGATTTTCGTTTCCAAGCCAACTCCGCCGGGACGATTTCCATGCTGAACGTCGATTCGTGACGAATTTGATCTGCAAGCTGGCGGACGTGCTCCTCCAGAGCCGAGAGTAGCTCCGGGGCGGTCTCAAGCTCAACGTATTCCTCGTTCTCGTTTGTTTTGTCGCCGTTCGGTTGTGCATCTGCTCGATAGTGCTCCAGGTTCTCGACGAGACCAGTGTCAATAATCGCGTCAAGCCAGGCTTGTTCAAAGCGCGGGCAGCACCGAATCAGCACTCGTCCAACTCGGTTGAACTGCCAGAGCACAGCTCCGTCCGGTGCAAGTGTTCCGCCGTGCTCGTTCAACAAGTGTCGAAGACGTGGGGCCGTTCGGCGTCGATTGTCCGTTAAGCATTCAATAAGCAGGGGCTCCGTCCCCAGGTATGCTTCATAAACGACGAGCTCTAGATCCGACACGGGTCCGGTTGCCCGAGCTCCGGAGCCTTTCGCAGACTCCAGGGCTAAAGCGATCTTCTCTTTTGGCATACGCACACCGCGCGCCATTTCAAGTGCGGTTGCTAGCCTTGGATTGCTTTCAGGGTTAGCGTCTCCGCCTTGTGCACGCACAGCTGCACCAATGGCGTTGAAAACACGTTGGAAAGCCTTACATCGTCGAGCGTCCTCGCGAGCCTTTTTGTGCTTGATGTTCGCGAACTGAGAGTGACCTGCGAACCGGCGCGCGAAAACTCTCGCCGTCTGCAGCAAGCGACTCCGCGTCATGAAGCGAGTATATAAACATTCCCGATTCCGGAGAACCGTCGAAACCCTGACGTCGTTCCTGTGCCACGCACGTTCACGCCCATACACACAAACCGCAACAAGCGGCCGTCGCGTTGTATCCGAACGGAGCACTGAACCGCTCGCTCTGTTCATGCCATGAGATTTTTTCATACCTTTTTCAGTTGTATAGTGCTGAAACTCAAAGAGTAGCAATAGAGGCTTAAAGATTCATGTATAGTGTCCGGATTCCGGATTTTGTTTTCGGAGTGGCTTCGATGAAGCTTTGCTTCTGGAATTGTTTACGTGAACGGAATCAAGATGATTTGCAACGCTTTCGAACAAGGTTTGGTAACATAATCAATCGCATGATCCAGTTCATATGGGCAAGACCCCGCGGTTCCTCGTTCCTTACGTCTAGCGTGATCAACGCGTGCATTCTTCGAGTTTCGATGTATCTTTTTCAAGGCAGCTCGAGCGCACAGCTGAATCGAAAATGAAAAATACTCGTTGTCGTTTCTTGACGATCTCTGAATATCCTCTTGCACAAGGTTAACTGAACTAGCCCAGAGCATTCATCGAACCCGTTCGAAAGATGGATCCTCGTCTCCTTGCGAGTATCTATGAACCGGCATGCAACAGCAGCTTGATAGCTCTCATGGGTTATACTCCAAGGGACCCGAGTCTCTTCTGATTGCATGGTAAAGTATGTCGTACTCGGGCGTGCGTCATCGCAGGAATCGGTTCCAGAGGGCATCGCGTCAGCGCCGTGCATGATGAAAGCGAAGATAGATTCAAATTTCTCGACCACCTTTTCAAACCTGGAGTATCCTTACAGCACTTGTTTCATCATCGGCGACATCGCATTCCATGAATCCTGTCTCGAATGGAGCAGCGTGCGATTGTACATATAGCTGGCGAAATGAGATGCCGAAAGACCGCCCAAAACAAGCCCGTTTTTGGGCGGATACGGCACCGGGGCCCGGCAACCGAAACGACCATCGCGGATAGACCTCTATACGCGTCAAGTGCCCGTACAGAGCGAAGAAGCCAGCGTTCACATCCGACAAGTCGACTCTCGGAGGAGAAGGAGGCCGTGGTGGTGTTTCGCGAAAATCCGGGAACACTTGTGCAAAATTCCAAGAGTCATCGCTGCGATGTATGTACCCGGCTCTATACAACGAAGATGATCATGGCAAACGAAGCGTCGCACGCAACGTTTGCCTGCGCAATTTTTTGCGTCGATAATGGCCGGAAACTGCGAAATCCGGGCTTGAACGCTGCCAGCAACATGCTGCGACTGTTGAGAATCGAGCCGGAATTACAGGAGAGACCAGCGTTCTTAAAGCCGGAGATCCGAGAGAGTTAAAGCCCGGAAAAGCTGTCGTCGCTGGCACTGGAAGGAGACGAAACCTATAGTGAGCACGTTCAAGTTATGTTGCAGGAATTGTTCCATTTGATTCTGTAATGCGTGCGACCGGTACCGCCTCTGGTGTTTCGCTGGCGAGCAGCGCATCCGCAGAATGCAGCCCTCTCCGCCAAACGATTCAAAAGAATGCTGCGGTTGTTGGGGTGCCTCAGGCCTAGGTATTGCGAACTGGTCCAAAAACGCGAGCCATTCCTGCAATGCACAGCTTGCACATGACGCTTTTGGCCTAAAACGCGCGCCAAGCGAAACGCTTAACAAAGACCGCTCATGTGGAAGCTGCGTTCTCCGAAAGTCGGAGCTCGCGAACTCGTTCTACGATTCGAGCGCGCAACCTCACAAGGTCCGGCCCCAGCATATCTCGTTCGTGGGTAAGAATGAGGTATTCGTCGATGCCACCAACTTTTTCGATCGTTCGCAACGCCCTTGTGGTCACCGTGAAACGCAGCGGCTCCTGAAGAACTCGGCTGTAGAACTCTTTCCGGTGGACGTTCGGTCGCCAAGCTCGACGTGTTTTGTTCTCTGCGTGACTTATCTGGTTTCCAAAACGAATGTGTCGACCTTGGTACAGACCCCGGAATCGTCGCAACATAGTCAACGCCGCTGAGGGTTTTGTCATGAATGAGCTTGAACAAGCTGCTGAACACAAGCGAAGTCGTACGCGCAGCGGTACACCAGCTGCGTATACTGCAGTGTACGCCTGCAGTGCAGCACCACGAGCTCGTACAGTCTCGAACAAAACCGTACCTGCAAACTATACGCACTCCAACACCGATGCTATCCGGTTCTACCAACGAGTCCAGGCACAGACGCCCTGCGGGACCTGCAAACTATACGCACTCCAACACCAATCCTATCCGGTTCTACCAACGAGTCCAGGCACAGACGTCCGGCGGAGGCGTCAAGGCAGGCGGCGATCCGTAGCCCGGCTCCTGGGCAATGATCCTGGTGATGGTGATGCCCCTGCATCGCACGCACGCACGCACGCACGCACACGCACACACACACACACAGAAACACATGCGCACGTGCGCACGCACTGCCCGGCACGCCACTGCATCGCATCTCATCCATTCGAGTCGCCAGCAGCAGCAGCAGCATCGCCGTCGCCGCCGCCGCCGCCGTCGTCGTCGGCGATCTTTACCGTCCGTCCGTCCGTCTGTCCATCAGGGCGCCGGGCTCGCTGTCGTGTACGCCGAGCCATTCGAGGCCGCCACAGGGCCTGGAGCTCTCCTCGGACACTGCGAATACCGGACGGACAGAAGCGGTGGGAAACGCTGCAACCTATCGGAGAAGGTCGGTACTAGTCGCCAGTTGGTGTTGTGTGTTGCAGCTCGAAACCGTGTGAGCTCCTCAAGCGCGTCAATTGGAACGGTGGTAACAGCGCTTCAGGAACAGGTCAACCGCAACGCGCAGGTGTTCACGTCAGTATGAGTGGCACTGGGAACTACTACAACGTCGGTGCGCGAGCAGTCAAGCCGCAGCGGGCAAGTCGCGGGTCAGGAGCGATGCGTGCTTTCAATGAAATGGGGGACCAGGCTCCACGACAAGTTCCAGGTGCTGTTTATGTTGAGGAGGACTTTCCGGCTCTGACGCGGTCGAACGGCTCGAGCGTCCGAGGCAAAAGCAACATCAATGCGAACGCGGGCGGCAAGCCTGATGCGACGATGACACCAGAACAATCAGATAGCACCGGTGGTGCGACTTCCGCATCGCCTGAAAAAGAGCGGCGACGAGCAGACGCACCGAGCACGGACGCCACCTCAGTGTCCACGGGAAACAGCCAGGAGGCGTCCACCTCGGGGCACGCTCGCCTGCGGTCCACGTTTTCCCAGTCGGCACCGCATATGAATGCTTTCTATGCACCCGGGTCCTACATGACCATGATGAGCGATATGACAGCGGGAATGGGTTCGCATCATGAATCCGCCGCGCTGCCGTACGGTGTCCGTATGGGCGAACAGTTCTCGCAAACAATGAACGCAATGCCGCTGTTGAACGGTATGGGTCCCGGTGCACATCGGACTCGTCAGATGCGCAATGGACCTCGCTCCGGTATGAATGCTGTTGCACATCACGTCGGTGAGGAGCTGGCCACCTGCACCCTCCAGATTGAGCTGAAGCGCTTCTATTTTGACTTGCGCGCTAACGAGCGCGGCGCCTTCCTGAAAATTGCCGAAGCGGAAGCGAAAGGCTCTCGCAGCAAAATCATCATCCCTGCGTACGGTCTGGGCCAGTTCAAGACCATCCTAGATAACATGGTTGCTGAATCCAGGAAGGAATATCAAAGCGAGCAGCGCGCAGAAGCGCCGAACACGCCAGCGACAGCCGCACCCGAGAGCAGCGAGCCGCCCGCCCTGCCCAGCTCGGACGCACCCTCCGAGGCCGATGGTGATGGACAACGTGGATCTGAGGGCTCTTCCGACGAGGTCGACGGCCAGACGAGCACTCCTCAGAAAGAGCGCGAAGCAGTCCTCGCAGCACTCGGGGCAGAGGCGGTTGCCTCGGGTACCCCGCAAAGCGCCGTTATCGAAGGACAACTCGTCGAGATTCCCGCCACGGGCCTGCCGACAACCCTGGCCTCGGCGACGATGCGCGTCGAAACCAAGAAATACTACTTTGATCTGCTAAGCAATGCAAAAGGGAAATATCTGAAAATATCCCAGAGCGCCGGCAGCAACAAACGCAGTAGCATTGTTGTACCGGCAACTGGCCTGGCAGCGTTTCGAGACTCTGTTCACGAGATGTGTCGGTATGCGGAGATGACGCTGCATTTGGCTGCGAACCCGAATATCATGGCGTTCGCGCCAGGCGCTGCCCCCGCGATCGCGTACCCGATGTTTCCTCCGGGTGCTGGACCACCAGGCATGCCGTCTGCGCTCTACACGTCCATGGGACCACCGCCGCCTCCGCCCGCAGCGCCTGGCACCGCAGGAGCTGCACCTACAGTGCCAGCGGCGCCCGTGGCCACCAGCGTGCCGGCAGCGTCGCTGGCCGAAGCGGCCGCGTCGGCGCCAACACCGCCGGCGGAGTTGGCACCCGGTGCGCCGCACCCCAGCACGGCTGCAGCGACTGCGGCACCGACCAGCGGCCTTGCCCCTGTAGATATAAATCTGGCATTGGGGAACACATCGGCGTCGCTTGTGCACGGACCGGTTCAAATTCCGGTTGATGAAACCTCCAGCGTCAAAGTGGAGTTGGTCGCTAACCAGGTCGGCGACACCCAACAGTCGACCGGCACACGAGCACCGACGCATCTCGAAATTACCGATCCGAAAAACCAGCGTATTCGCGTACCTCTGGGTAGCCTCGCTGCTCTGCATTCTGTTCTGGGAGAGTGGTTGCAGGTAGCGGCAGCGCATCCTCTGTAAACGTCCGCTTCCATGTGCTTCTGGAATACGCTGCATCGTTCATGGTATACGTTGTCATCGGGTATCATGGAAGACCATGACTGGATGTCAGTTGTCCCGGAAACCTGTTCCGAATGCGAATGTACAATGGGCGCTGAAGCCGTGCGGCATTGCTGCACCACCGTACCATAGCAGGGCGATCATGAAGGGCGAATTCGACGCCTTGGCTCGTGGACGCTGAGTTTATGTGAATCGCGAGTCTAGGGCGTTTCAGAAGCCTGTTTCCCTGAAATACCAAGCGATTCCAGCGAAAGACCGCTTGACCCAAAGCCGCTGGGTGCTGCGGCACTGCGATACATGTCCGAACGTCGTTCGCGGCGTTCGAGTCTCGTTGCAGTACGTGCTTGCACGCCTGCTTGCCGGTGGAAGCATGCAATGGTAGGCTATTCACTTTCGATTGCCTTGCCGACTGACATTCGAATCGCTTCTCGAGCACGATTTCTTCCATTAGTCTCTGGTTCACGCGATTGTTGTCTACCGGGTTCAGGAGGCACCCGTGCTTGCGATGCACATATGAAACCTTGAACGCCTGGACGGAAATCATATAGAATCGATTCCTCCATTCAGTGTATGGGCTCGTCGACGGAGCGGGCGTGCGCGCTACGCAACCTCAAGCGCCATGGGGTATCACTGCCATCGCCACAACCGCCACGACCGAACAATGCGACTGTTCCGCCATATCCTTTTCGAACACATGAACATGTTGGAAAGAGCACGGTTCCTGCTTCGGCACTGCCGAGGCTGTTGGCGATCCCAGGGCGGTTTGGCGTACGCCTGCTGCAGCTGACCGGCATGACCCATGTGGACGGCGACGAACGTTTTGAATGGGGTCCATCAAGCATGTCGCTCTGCTCGAGGCGGTGCACAGAGCGTCGACACGGGGATTCTGGCGCAGTCATTCCGATCTGGTGGTATACCTCCTGGCGTCTGTCATACCCGAATCTCGATAATACGGTGCTCCGGGAAAATGGAGCAGTTTCCTATGCTTCCCATTCGTGTTGTTACCGCGACGGTCCTCCGTAATTCGATGTAGGGCGACGGGTATGATGTTCTTCAACGCGCGGTCCACGACCACCTCAAAGTCTTGCTCGTCGTCTACCTTGAACGGTCAAAAGGGAGTCTCGCTGACGGACTCAGGCCTAGGTTTCATGATGTGCATTCAGGTGCATACTCCGTAGGTAATCGTTGTCCCTGTAGAATTCTTTCGGTTTCCTCACATTAAACGGGAAACCTTGAACGTCCTCTGCCAATGCTTCACGCGGATCTGTTCGCAGGGACTAGTCAAAGCTCAGTGAGGATACCAAAATAGTACACAAAAGATTCATGTGGTGTAATGCGCCTTGATCGGACAAATGGGGAACACATGCATTAGGGGCATGAGCAGCCAAGGCCGCTCGGATACAGGGAAGAACGCTGCCCTGCTCTGGACGGCTCCACCCAGGATCATATTGTTGCACAGCTTGGAATCGAGCCAGGCATCTCGCTCCAAGCATTTTCGGGATTCGGTTTTTGTCGATTCGATGCCCAGAGCAACAGGAAACGTTTACAGGCTCTCGAGCGACTCCCGCTCTCGTTGGGATATCTCTTTCGGACGCGCTCGCTAGCACCTCGGTCTCTTGGGTCACCAGCGGCTCGTCATTTGCCCCCATGCAGATCTGAAGAATCCATTCGATTTGGCCTCACTTTTCGGAGCCGGTACCGCCGTGGTCGTGAGCGTGCACCGCCTGCGGGGTGCGCTTCCTGAACCGCTGAATACGCACCCGCAAATGGTTTTCGAGGGTGGTTTCATGCTTTTGACACCTCTGCTGGAGATGTATCCATCGACGACGTTGCACAGCGACACGTCGTGGTATTCGGGAGCGCGCATTTGCAAAGCCCTCACTCCACGAGCTGGCAGTCTTGCATCCTATGGCGCGTGCACTCGTTGCACTTTCTCATGAAGGTTTGATCGCAGGATTCCAGAGGAATGTGAAATAGTAGCATCCCGGTGTCGGGAATTTGTACGAGCAGTTACTTGTGGAGATATGTCAAGGCGACGGACGCGACGCGCGCCTCACTCGAGCACAAAGCCGCACGATACCTGGTGGCGTCCTGCATCTCTCGTTTCGGAAGATGCTCTCCGTTGGTGTTTGTTTAATAGCGAGGCCTTGGTAATGGCTCCAGACAAATGTTTTCGTTCCGAAAGTGTATGTTGCTTGCCACTCCTTATCCTCGTTTCCGTCATGTGTTTCTCTTCATTGTCCGGTGCATTCGTCTCTATTGCTTTTACTTGATGGGGCAGCATGGATATGGACCAGGTACTTCAAATCAGGTTCTTCTCGGGTGCGGCGAGCTCTCGGAGGAAGACTGCGGCTGAATCCCGCCAATTGTCTCTGCGTATCGAAATATCCCCAAATACCTGTTGCTCACTTGCTCCATCGGGAGTACGTCCTGTGGTGAAGGCACGGCTGTCCGCTCCGTCTCGCCCTCAAGCACAGAAGCGATGGAACACTTCAGGACTGGTGAAACCACAGAACGACTTGTCTTCGAATGGTGTCAAGGATGCGAACCACGCTTCGACTGATCCGTGAGCATCAACATGGCGCTGAACAACGCCAAAGCTACCTTCGATCGGATTCGAGCAGGGAGATCAGGCTGGTACGAGGAGCAGCTCAACACCAATCTCAGCTGCGTACTCGTCGACGGCATCTGGTTCATGTAAAGCAACGTTGTTCAAGAGATGGACTTTGGAATGTGGAAGAATATGACCACGAATTGCGCTTTATCGAATGATTCTGTCCATTCGGCGCTCTGCAAGTGACGAAATCACTGCGTCGCCATCGGGGCTGGTGCCGTAGGACAGCACGCTTGCCTCTACTTTGCAGACAGCGGTGTGCCGCCTGTTGAGTGCCCATCAACATATCTATGATTGCTTGTGAGTGCGTTTTCATCGAGTGCGACGAGCACCTGTCCCTTGTTGCATAAGCGTCTGCATTTCCGTCCATAAATCGATGACGTATGATGCAAGAGGCGACGATGTCCTGTAGAGGCGCACTCTGTTCGATGTCCATCCGTTTCGCTTTATCGCTGTTCGTGCCAGTGGTACGTAATTTTTACATCTTACAGCCTTTCATTCCGTAATTCTTGGAAAACATACGGAATGAAATGAAGAGGAGACACTTGTCTAGACAGGATTTGAAAAGTTCTTTCCTGCGTTCACGAGGTTCTGAATATAAACCATGCGAAAGAAGGTTCATCCATTCGCTTACCGTAGAATGACCGACTCGTACAACTGAGGCTTTCTTTCGCGAGCCCCCAGCGACAACATGCAGTCTTTTTGCGGTACCTCTCCCCGATACAAAACACACGCACCTTGCGATGAATACCTGTAAGAAAAACAAACCAAATCAAGAAAGGCGTGCTGAGACAGGATCTCCAGCATTCGCCGCCCTGCGAAGTCTCATCGAATTCAGGCGTCCGTTGCACGGAAATGTTCAGGTCTCGAAAACGTCGAATGTGTGAGCGACGCGCAGTTGTCTATAATTGGACAAAACGATCGCAGAGTCCAGCGTTCCCGGACTTTGCGCTCGATACGGGCGCGCGGTGAAGCATCCGTCGTTGCCCGGGCCCAACATCCAACTTCCCTGACCCATACATATCCAAGGATATACTGGTCGTTTCGTATGTTCTATCCTGTGCGCCGAGTACCTGTCCTGATCGTTCAAGATAGCGCCTAGAGCACCAGCGCGGTCGTACCGTGGCTAAAGAACGGTTCTGCCGGGCCCCCGAGAGCGTCAGCTCGTAAGCTTCCATATATCTGGCCGCTCACAGACGCTTGCCAGCCTTTGTTCACTGGCCGCCTGCTTTCGGTTGCAGTTCATCAAGGAAAGCTTCGAGCATCGAAGGCCAGCCAAAGAGGTTGGATCGCGTCAGCTCCTCGTGTGTTTCCTTCAGCACCGCATATCTCGTGATATCGGTGGCGGCATTGAAGTGCCGGCTCACGAACTGCTCGCGTGAATGGATGCTGGTGAGAATCATCAATGCAAGGATTGCTGGAACTTGAGCCCTCTGTGCCACTAAAGTCTCGTCATCGTCCTGCCGGGCAAAAACCTTTTCTCGCCCGTATCCCCTCTGCTACGACTTCTTCTTCGTCACTTGCTCTGCTTCGCTCAGTGGTCGGCGAGAAGAGGATTTTGTTTCGTATTTTTGTCCGGCAGCCGGCGACACCGGTCCACCAGGATCCTCGATTTGTTCGTCCATACCGTTCCATTTGGTTTTTTATTTCTTCAAAATGAACGCGCCGCAAACACATTTTCAATAAACCATAAAGAAGCAGCAGGTTCCACACACTGACGGGTAGAACACCATCGTTTCGAAACACGATAAGAGGCTCTGGACAGTCGCCATCGCTCCAGCGCTAGACAAAGAAACAGTGCAGGCGGTGACGACTCGAACCCGCAACCTTTCGCTTAGGAGGCGAACGCGCTATCCATCGGGCGACAAAACGCTTCAGTCTTGTTTGCGCCAAAGGTGTTCGCCGCTGGGCAGCGGCACCTGCACACCTCACGGGATGCCCGGCACTGAATGCGAAAGCGTCGCGGAAAATGGTATATAAAGCGTTGTGGTGCATGCAATGGCGCTTCGCGCAGCTTGTCGATTGCATGCCAGCGTCGCAGTGCGCGCGCTGTTCTGCACGAACGGAACCCCAGCAAGCAACGTGCCCTGCATGGGCATTCTATACCGCACTCTTTTGCGAAGCCAACTTCGTGGCGTTTTCGCACAACATCGCACCTCTTTTCATCCAGAGTGCAGAGAGTTGAAATGCCCGCACCCAGGGCTGCGGACGCTGAGCTCCGCACACGCACACCGAACAGCGCTGGCGGACACCTATGAAGAGCCGCGTAACTTGCGGGATGCGATCGACGCTTGTCTGGTAAATGCGCGGAAGCGTTTTGACGAGACCGTAGACCTCTGCGTCCAGCTGAATCTTGACGTGCGCAAACCTGAACACAACCTGCGCGGACTGGTTCGCTTGCCGGCCGGGGTGCCGAAAGTGCCCCGCGTCGCGGTCTTTACGACGCTTCCGTCCGAGGCCGAGGAGGCGCGTGCTCACGGTGCAGCGCTGGTCGGGGCAGCGGAACTGGTCAGCCATATTCAAACCAACGGGATAACCTTTGAGCGCTGTTTGGCAACGCCAGAGGCACTGTCCTATGTGGCGCGCGTCGCACGTCAGCTGGGTCCCCGTGGTCTGGTTCCCAGCGAAAAACTGGGCACTGTCGGCGTCGAAATAGGAGACCTGGTCGATATGGCGCTATCCTCAGTGCAGTTCCGAACAGACGCCTACGGGCAGGTCCACGTTCCTGTAGGTAAGGTATCCTTTGGCCCGGAGCGCATCCAGGACAATGTCATGGCCGTCGTGCAGCATCTGCTACGCGTGAAGCCTGACACTGTTCGCCGCCGTTATTTGCTAGGGGCAACCCTGAGTCGCACACAGGGTCCCGGGATCGAAGTAGCTGTTGCATCAATGATGGACCGCTGAATACCGGCTGGCGGCTGGCGGTGAAGCGCAGATGCGCCCCCGCTCACCCGCCATGTGACATCGGTGGCGTGCAGGGCGGCAGTCCAACCGCCATCCGCTGGGAACATGGCGTACCTTCATGGTCTACGATCGCTGAGTCGAACCAGAATCTTTTGAATGCGCTCATGCTTCGGGTGACGAGACAACAACATCGCTGTTCCTCTGTAGATGCGTGAGCGTTTCGCAAACCTCGCAGTAGGAACGCCCGTCGGAATCGAGGCCAGCTCGATGCTTTACTGACGTCCGCGACGCTGTGCCTGCGTTAGACGGACGTTGTAACATGACTGTATACGCCGCCGTCGCCGTCGCCGCAAAAAGCGATCACGACGCTACACCAAGCGTCGGTGTCGATGCCATGCAGCGCGATCGCCGGACACGAGCAGTCCGCTGGTACTCGGCGTCTTCGTCGTGAACGCGTTGACCAGGCACCCATGGGCACTGGAGCGACGTGCGCTTTCGAGCTCCGAGCCTGTGGGCTTGTTTAGCCCCCGAGGGCGTGGGACACACTTTTGTTCATGCTGGTGCTGGGCGTACACTAGCTGTTTCGAAACCTTTAAACCTGCCTCGATCGACACATTTCACGATATCCGATGCGTCGACGTGCAAGCCGAGCCTCCGATCATGCCGCTCCACTGCTGGCGTCGCTCGAAGGCGGGCCTCTCCAAGCACATACGCTTCCGTCTCAGAGCGGATACCAAGGATCGCTGCGCGTGGCAGTCCTTGTGCGGGCACTGTGGCAGCGTTGCACGGAAAACCGCCACTCGACTTTGACACATGTGCCTCAGAATCCCTGAGCTCCTCACGAACAAAACCGAAACGATTTCTATGCGAAAACCTGAACCGCAGCACTTGATGGCAAGTCAGGCAGCATGCCGGCTTCGAGAAGCGCCACCGTCAGCACCGACACGGCTTTGGGCGCGGCGGCAACGATGGTTCCCGTCTCTGAGCGAGCGCTGATATCCTGCATGCTCGACAAGATGCAACAAAACGAGACGCTGGAGCAATGCAGGGATGCCGTATGTGCGTCTGTATAAAAGTCCATAGCTGATCGGTTAATTTTAAACCATGTCCATGCCGTGCTAACTCTGTCTATTTCCTATACGCCGATGCCACGGTCTGCATGGCGGCGTGCTGGCCTGCCGCACCGTGTCCTGCGCCTGACGGAGAAGCAGGCTCATTCGCGTTGCGGTCTTTGCTACTCTTTCCCATATTCGGCGCGCATAGCCTTGGCCACTGCGACCATGTTTGCGAGCGACTCCATGACTTCGGGCCAGCCACGCGTTTTCAAACCGCAGTCAGGGTTCACCCAGAGCCGCGACACGGGGATGTATCGCGCCGCTGCGTGAAGGAGCTCGCTGATTTCCTCCTTGCTCGGAACACGAGGTGAGTGAATGTCGTATACGCCGGGTCCGATCTCATTCGGGTATTCGAAGCGCTGGAATACTTCCAGCAGCTCCATGCGCGAGCGAGATGACTCGATGGAGATCACATCCGCGTCCAGCGCAGCGATCGATTCAATGATTTCATTGAATTCCGCGTAGCACATGTGAGTGTGAATTTGCGTGCTCGGGGCTGCGCCACCAGAGGAGAGGCGGAATGCATCGACGGCCCATTTGAGATACGCGTCACGCTGAGAGGCCTTCAGAGGTAGACCTTCCCGCAGCGCCGGTTCATCGATTTGAATCACGTTAATACCCGCAGCCTCCAGATCGCTCACTTCGTTCCGAAGCGCCAGTGCGATTTGGAACGCGGTGTCCGAGCGCGGCTGATCATCACGCACAAACGACCACTGCAGGATGGTAACGGGTCCTGTTAACATGCCTTTCATCGGGCGCGATGTCAGGGACTGCGCAAAACGAATCCACTCCACGGTCATCGGAGCGGGGCGCGAAACATCCCCATAGATAATCGGTGGTTTCACGCCCCGTGAGCCGTAGCTCTGCACCCATCCGTTCTGGGTAAAGGCAAACCCCTCGAGCAACTCACCAAAGTATTCAACCATGTCGTTACGCTCGGGCTCACCGTGCACCAGCACATCCAGATCAAGCTCCGTTTGTTTCTGGACAACTTGCTCGATCTCGTGACGCATCGCTTTCACATAGTCCTGCTCAGAAATTTTGCCGCTCTTATACTGTCGTCGAATAGAACGGATTTCTGCTGTTTGAGGAAACGAGCCGATCGTTGTCGTCGGAAGCAGCGGCAGCTTCAGTTTTTCCCGCTGCGCCTGCGCACGCATCGCGTACGCCTGCGATCTCCGCTTCATGGCATCCGTGATATTCGCGATGCGATTCCGCACCAGCGGATTTCGCGTGCGCGGCGAGCGGCGGCGTGACTCGATCGCATGGGCGTTCGCGTCGAGCGCTGCACGTACGGTATCGGGGCCCGATGCAAGCGCCTGCTTCAGGATGTGCGTCTCTTCTAGTTTCTGAACGGCAAAGGCGAGCCAAGACTTGAGTTCTTCATCAAGACGAGTCTCATTATTCAAGTCTACGGGTGTGTGGAGCAGGGAACAGCTTGGTGCAATCCAGAGCTGATCGCCACGCTCTTTGTAGATAGGCTGGAGCTTCTTCAGCGCCTCGTTCAAGTTCGTGCGCCAGATATTGCGTCCGTCAATCATACCGACAGAGAGAACGCGTTCGCGAGGCCATTGCTGGTGGACTTGATCCAGTTGGTCCGGTGCGCGCACTGCGTCGATATGCAGTCCATGCACTGGCAGTGCGGTGGCGATCTCGAGATTTTCCAGAATGCCTCCAAAATACGTCGCCACGAGCAGCTTGCGGTTCTGTGTTGCACGCGCCAATGCTTGGTAGGTCTGTGGGAACGCCGTCCGCCACGCTTGGGGAAGGTCCAGGGCCAGGATCGGCTCGTCCAGCTGGATCCATTCGATGCGCGCGTCCAACGATCGCAGAACCTCCTCATACACGGGCACCAGACGACTCAGAAGCGAAAGGCGATCAAATTCCTTGCCAGCGCTCTTTGAGAGCCACAGAAACGTCAATGGTCCAAGAATGACCGGCTTCGGCCTATATCCAGCAGCAAGTGCCTCTGCGCTCTCGTCGAAGAGTTTCCGCGACGAGATCGCAAAGTGCTGGTTTTCCTCTAGCTCCGGTACGATGTAGTGGTAGTTTGTATCAAACCACTTGGTCATTTCGCAAGCAGGTACGTCAGCTTTGGAAGACCCGGCTTGGCTTCGTCCACGCGCCATTCGGAAGTAAACGTCGAGGTCTGCATCAGCCGCTTTTGCGTCCCGAAAGCGAGCCGGGACGACACCCAGCATAGCGCTCGCGTCAAGAACATGATCGTAGAAGGAAAAGTCATTCACGGTGACAAAGTCAAGTCCAGCGTGCGACTCCGCTGACCACTGCGCTGCGCGGATCGCTTTTCCAGCCTCCAGTAGCTCTGCGAGCGAGCTCTTGCCACTCCAGAAGCGCTCCAGTGCCTGTTTGAGTTCGCGATGAGCGCCGAAGCGAGGAAAACCTAGAGTATGTGCGATGGACATGGAAAATGCTTTCAAATTATGCGTTACTGGAGTCGCCGGCCTCAAGCGTGGAAGTCGTACGTAGCCGAGTCGCGTGCGGTCGACGACGCGATGCACGGTCGCGCCGCGCCCCACGCGATCGTGCACCGTCGGGAATCGAGGCAGCGTGTCATCATCACGCGCCGATGTCGACGCCGACGCCGTCACCGCCGAGCAGCCAGCGCACCGACACGCGAGCGCATTCCATGGGATGCGATGCATGCGATGCATGCGTGCGATCTGCCTATAGACAGCGGCAGCATGGATAACGCAGCGCTGCATCACATCACGGGAGGCGCATCGCTAGCGGGGCAGGCGTGTTCGGCGCAGTCGCCATTCACAGAGGCGCTGCAGCGATCGTGGGGCAAAACGCGCGGAAATGGCGCCGCGCGGCACGCATCGCATGAAATGGGGCACGCATTCCGGCGAATACGGTGAATGCGTGCTTCCGTGTCGGCTGCAGTACGCTGGGAAAGCAACGTTGCACTGTAGTGTGAACGAATTGCGGAACACTTGTTTCTCCGCTGACAAAACGGCAGACGGGGTGCAGCGTCGGCGAGAGCGCTTTCCAGCCTTTGTGCCGACTGCCGGCTGGCAGACGACTCGCTCGGGCCACCGGGTCGTTGGAGGTCGTCTGCGAGGAATGACAGCCACTGCAGAGGGCAGTGTAGTGCCTTTAAACTACGGGGCGAGGATAAACCTCCGAAACTATCCGAATCAGGACTGGATCGTGTTTCTGGGTACAGCAACATCGGAGGGTGTACCCCGAGTCTCCTGTTTGACGGAGCAGCCGGTGCCTCAGTGTCACGTCTGTGTCGATGCGAGTGAAAGACTGCACTCGCCCAACCGTCGACGGAACACCTCTCTGGCGATACATAGACGACGCAGAACGCAAGCGGGGAGGGAGTTGCTCGCTGGACGCACCCACGAGACGGTGGTTATTGATGTTGGCAAGTTCTTTTACCAGTCGGCGATTGATGTCTTCCCAGCGACTGGACTGCGCCAGATCGATGCAGTAGTGCTGACGCATGAACACGCCGACGCCACCAATGGTCTCGATGATCTCCGCGACTGGACACTGAACATTGGTCGTCGACATGGCGACGGTCCGCTCTCTATACCCGTCTGGGGCGACGCCGCAACTCTGGAACGCGTTCACGGTGCGTTCCCGTACCTTGTAGAGCCATCTCGTGCCACGGGTAGTGGACTCGTTCCAAAACTAAGCTTTCATCAAATCGAAGCGTACCAGCGATTCTACCCGACGCATCCGCGATCCGTCAACGCAGCGAATAGCTTGCAGTCGGATCGGTTGACGCCGGCACCCGCACTGGCACCCGCACCTGACTGCATTAGCCTGCTTCCCGTGCCTGTTGAGCACGGCCGTGACCAGGGATGCCTAGGATTTCGATTCGGCGAAGTGGTCTACCTCAGCGATGTAAGCTATATTTCACCAAAAGCAATGGACGCAATTCGAGGCTGCCGCATCCTCATCGTTGATGCACTGCATCCTGGCACAGGATCCCATGTGTCGCATTTCTGCGAGCAGCAAGCGCTGGCACTCGTCACGCAACTGAGACCAATCTATACGTTCTTTACGGGCATGACCCATATGTGGGATCACGAACGAGACAATGCACGGCTTGCAGCCTGGTCTGCCGCCGAATCACGACGGATGGATGGTCGACCAGTCCACGTCGCGCTCGCCTATGATGGCCTCTGCGTACCTGTGGACCTCGAGGCCGACCGCTGATGCCTCGACCAGGTTGGTGCGTCCATGATCATGATGGCGCTCACGGATGTGAGGGTACCGGTAACGATGCCGTTTATTTGAGTGGGCAATTGCAAAACGGATTGCAACGCAGCGGACTAGCGTGATTGGAGACTAGTTCTGATCGCTCACGTGTCGACAATTCAGGTGACGCCTGCCCGTGCATCACGCCGGTGACCAGGACGCCAACCTATCTATGCGCTAGTCTGTGGTCCAGTCGAGAGCGTCCGCGAATTGCACTGGACGTGGAAGGTCTCGGGCGTGTCGGAGTGGGTCACCGGTGCGACACGCGGTGTCGACGCGCATGGGATTCGCGCGGCTCTTGATGGTTGAAAAAACAGGACGCTTGTGTGGTGTATCGTGCGAGAGCGGCCCTAGGATCGTTTCCCTTGTTACGCATCCGTTTCCCATGGACGAAGTGTTCGTCACAAGAGGCTCTGGAGTAGCGATATGTATACGCTGATTAGATACATTACAGAGAGATCGTTGCATATGGATGTGAAGGTAGGCATTAGAATAGCGACGTTGGCACATACCGGACGCACCACAGGGCAACCGCGGGTGCCTCGTTACCGGCCGCGACCGGCCCAAGTGCTGACTCTTGTGACTCGTAGAGAGAGCATTCCTGGACCTCTATTACGAGCAGTATCCCGGTTGTAATTGGCAACAGCTCTGCATTCGCTGAATAAATCTCGGAAGCACAGCGAAGCATCGTGGTCGGCTAAAAATGCGATAATATGGCTCGCATGCGCCGAACGTGTTTGCAGCCGAGGCCCGTCCAGTATCGTCATTCAGCATCAGGAAACGGATATTTTCATGACCGTAAGACTTGTGCCCCAGTTGTCTGACTAGACGAACAGTAGACACACTAGGCGTACAGGTTTTAAGCACCTGTTGAGAGGCTCCACGCCCGCCGTTCCCGGACCAAACGACAAAAAGAGTAAATTGTGCAGCCAGCGTTCTAGATCAAACTCTGCACAAAAGGCGGCAGGTAGCCTTTCCCGCTTATGAGCCGCAAGTTTTGCAAACTATGCGTCGACCCCATCGTTAGACGCGATGCATCGATGGAACCAGTGACGGTTTTGCGGCATCCATGAATGGAATGCAGCATCCACTGCGCATGAACGCTGCGTGTATGGCGAGTTTTCCTCCTGGAACGAGCGAGCGAACGAGTGAATGTCCGAAGGTACCTTCGATGACCAACGTGCAGCACCGAGTTGCCATGCGGGCCGCTCTGGAGGCCACGGGAGCATGCGCACACCAACAACATCCTCCGGGCGCGTGCATCACCTGCAGCAGCATTGCATCCATTTCGGAACAAGAGAGAGAGAGACAGGCTCCTGAACATCGATATGCTTCGCGAGGGCACCCGTTGAAGAGCAATGCACGCAGCTGCGCTGAGCTCAGCTGGTGCGCCTCTCTTGCATACGTCAACGACTTGTCGTATAGAGATGTGCCAAATCGGGTACTCCAATCAGTGTATACGGCCCTGTTACCTCCACGTTCGCTTCTAAACGACCAGCGTGTTCCGTATCCACCTCACCGGCTTCAATGAGATGTTGTTGTGGTGCTTGCCCTTCCGAATTCCCGTCCTCTGCAGGTTTCTTGTTTCGTTCTCGGACCAGTTTCCACCAGCGCTGTGGGTGCGCAATCAACTTGCCGAGCTCTAGCCAGTAAAAAGCGGAACTCGTTGCATCATTACCACCACCACCACCACCACTAGTACGATCATGATCGTTCTCGTCGTCGTCATTCACTTTGTCGTCGGGGCCAAAGACCAAACGATAACGCCCAGAAGCTAGCTTTTCCACCCGGCCCAGTTTCGCCGTACCGTGCAGCGGCAGATACTGACAACTGAGGGGAAGCGTTGGCCCCAGCGTAAGCCGAATCCAGCCGCTTTCATGTTCAAGCAGTTTCCGCACAAGTTCTTGTGATGTTGCACCACTCGAGGCGGCGTTTGCGGCTGAGGCAGCGTCTGGACTCGTCGTCGGTGCGGCTTTCTCGAGTGACGGCATGTTCCACTGACGTCCAGGCCCAGAGGGCAGCCTCTGCGGATGCAGGTCGACACGAGTTACGCCACGCGTACCCGGGACGTGCATACCGTCATCAGTCGTAACCTGGCTGAGGATATCATCGGTTTGTCTGGTATCTCGATTCGATCGCTTCGGTGAAATCTCCTCACTTTGTCTCGCTCGGTCCATGGACAGGGTGTCCGTCCGCTCTGACTGCGTTTGCGCGGAGTCCAGTTCGTCCACGGCTCGCTTCAGACGGCGTCTAGGTTGAGGCTTTCGGTCCAAACATACGCTCGCCACAGTCGCGCTGGGAAGCTGCCCCCTTGGATCCGCTGCCGTTGGCGGTCGGGTTGCCCCCGTTGACACCGGCAGCATGCCGGCGCTAGCTTCTTTGGTAGATTCCTGTAAACGGTGGCAGATCGTTCGGCGGTTTCTCGGTCCCTGAAACGCCTCTGGTTTGTCGCCAGGGGCCGGGGTCACCCTCGGTGACGTTCCCGCAGCTTCCAGCGCCGTTCGCAACGGAGACGTTGCCCCAGAGGTGGAGACGACACCTCTCTTGGTACGCGTGACCGATCGTCGCATAGATTCGGTCTGCTTCGCTCAATGAAGCGGTGCCGAGGCACGTCCACGAAGCCAGCAGGCGTTGCAGGGAAACGCAGCCCCGCGTTACCCCTATGGAGACACGGGCTTGAAAGGCTGCCCGTGCTGCTCCTGCGTTGGGCGCAGCGTGGGCTCCCCGGCGTTAGCGATGACCGGTCTCGAAACCAGAGCAGCAGACACTGCAAGAGCGTCTGCAAGCGCTTTCGTGACGTACAAGTGATGCGCTCGTGCCGGTATCCCGGTCAACAACGGTCACTCGTTTGCGTCCAATGAAATAGAAGCCGACTACGGTCAGCGGCATACGGAGACCGAACAACTACACCGGAGCGTTTGACGGGCGTCTGCTCGGGGCACTGTGAGAACTTTCAATCGTTCGTATTGCATATCAGTCAGCAAGTCCTAGTTGCTGGCTATCGTGACCAGCAAAACATACAGCGAGCGATACACCGGATGGTGCCGCAAACGCTCGCAGGGAAGCTGGGTTGCCGCCAATGCATCGGGAATACCCAGGAAGTGTGCACGTATTTGAAAAACCTGTAGCGATCGTAAACAATTTAAGAGGATATGGCCGCTTTGATCGAGATCAGCTTGACAGAATCGTTCTCCCCAAGGTCCACGTAATTTTCCATTCAAGTTTCCTTTCCTGGCGACCACGCATAGATCGCAGTTCATCTACAAGCGCATATCCACGTCGCTCCGAAACAAGCACCTTGTTCGAGTTTCACCCATAGAACCCATTCGTCTTGCCGTTACCCGTCACATCAATACCTAGCTGAGCTGGGACCGATGGACGGTTGCGCTATCTCCCGCGAGCAGCTTCTCCCGCACATAGCGATCCATGATGCTCGCGACTTGCTCGGGTCGTTCCAAGTGAGGTAGGTGACCACACTCAGGGATAACGTCCACTTGTACGAGATCCGCACAGCTTTGGTCTCGATAAAAGCCCCGCAGCCGCTCTACCGTACTGAGCGGGACGATGCGATCCTCCGCTCCCCAGATAGCCAGCACCGGTAGGCGAAAGCACGCCAACTGTGCAACCTCTTCGGAGATCGTGTACCCATTCGCGCGCAGGAAGCTTCGAGACGCTTCCATCCAACCCGCCATGAGGCAAGGAAGACGGCTGATACGCAGTGCATCTTCCGTCGCATGTTCCGAAGGTCGATAAAACGCTAGTTTATTCGCGTACTGGCGAAGTGCCGCCGATCGGAGGATCCACAACCCTACATAGTCCAACGGGGGTACCAGGAAACGAAACCCCTTCCCATCTACGAAGAGCTGCGCGTCAATGAAGATAGCAGCTCGAATGCGTTCCCGCTCCGCAGCATCCGCATGTAGAACGTAGTCCGTCAGCACTGCACCGCCGAGTGATGCCCCTGCTAGCACCAGCGGCGTCTGCAGGTTCTCGACACCGCCGTCGACAACATGCAGCAAAAAGCGCTTCAAGTGAGCTCGTTTTCCTGCAGGACCGTAGTCTAACCCAGAAGGCCGAGCGCCGAAGCCCCAGCCGAACACATCTACAGCAAAGAGACGAACCCAGGGTGCCAACAGCCGCTCGAGTTCCGGGAGCAATGCTCTAAACTCCAAACAAGATGAGTCGAAACCGTGAATCAACACCAAAGCCGGCTTTTTCGTGTCCTCAAGGTTCGCCGGCTCGTTCGTGTAAAAGCAGATAGTCTCGTCGGCAGCGACGCGCTGCAGCCGCTGTATGAGCCGCTGCGCTCGTTCGTCACGAATGGCAGCTACCTCTGCTGCCGGTAGAAAGCACTGACTCGGTATGCACTCAAGTTTGGGGCGAAACGAAGCAGACGCTTTGGCGTCGTGCCTGTCGGACGCGTGAAGGCGACGCTCGTCCATGCTGAGTGGGCATCGTGCGGCACTGACGCCCCGAGGCGGCACTGGAGCCAACCGACGCTGCCCGTCTCGTCTCTGCTGGGTGAACGTTCGTGTATGCACTCTGGCTTGTCCGTTGAGCGCTGGCAAAGTCTTTGCAGGACCTGCGAGAGCAATCCACATGACGCGTCGACGGACTGCACAGCGTACGCATTCCCTGCTCGCAGACCGCTGTACTGCGGTAGCCAGCTGCGGCTCTACGAAAGAGATGTGATTGATGTGTTCAGTCAGCGTCTTTCGGATGCAACGATGCGCTGGGTACCAAGGAAACAACCTCCCCCGAATACCGCTATGCAGGGGCTTTAGGGCTTCGGGAACGCTAGGCGAGAATCATCAGATGCAGCGTCATCGACGCTTGGCTTTGCGTCAGCGGCTGTGCTGTGCTTTTACGATAGCGTCCGCCGCTTCCCAGGGCGACTCTGTGAACGCTACCCTTGAGGCGCTAGTTTGTTGAGCTGTAAACAGGTACAGCGGAGCACGTAGACATGGAGTCCGCACAACCTCTACCTCTGGCGGAGAGTAGGGCGCTTTTGACTCGGCTGCGAGCGAGACCGGAGAACAGGTTCTGCTTCGACTGTGAGGCACACAACCCGACTTGGGCGTCAACCTCGTATGGCATATTTCTCTGCATAGACTGTGCCGGACTCCATAGAAACCTCGGGACGCACCTGAGCTTTGTTCGATCGACGCTTATGGACTCGTGGACGCCTGAACAGCTGTGGCGCATGACTGCAGGCGGTAACGAACGAGCGCGCAGCTTTTTCAAGGCGCACCAAGCGCCAATGAGTGGTTCGCTCTCGCAAAAATACTCATCAAGAGCAGCGTACCTGTATAGAGAGCGGCTCAGCCGCGAAGCAGAGCAGGTTCGTTTGGCACACCAGGACACCCTGGGGTGCGTCGGTGTCGCTCCGGAACCCGCACCGTCAACGCCCAGCGTACCGGAGCAGCCGCTGCAATCAAAGCGCTCAGGCCAACGAGAGGCTGCAGTTGCCAGGCAGGTAGTCCCTGAAACAGTGGATGCAACCCAGACGGAGCTGAGAACGGCGACTACCAACGGTGCGGGAAGCGGAGATCGCGACGCCGTGCCATTGCAGCCGTCGAGTAGCACATCTGTTGGGGCAAGAACTGAAGAGCGTTTGTCGCAGTCGACTGCAAGCACTTTGTCCGATGATGCCACGAGGTTCGTCACAGCGTCAGTGGCAGGGAATTTGTCGCAAACGAGAACAGGTGCGTCCATGAATGGGGCACCAAACTGGACAAGTAGGTCCGCAGCGCCCCGACGATCCGGGTCTCATGGGTTGGGTGCTCGACGACTCGGGCCAAGTTTCAGTGCTGGCTGCAAAAATACGAGTACGAGCATGAGTAATGCCGTTCAGATAGAGCGTCCATCCGGTGGATCAGTCAGCGCTGGTACCGCCATGGCGTGCTCTGCGAGCGGAAGCGCTGCGCTGCCCCAAGGAAGCAGCAGAGATGCCTCTACGCCAGTGTTTGAAGCACAGCGCACTGGGACGACGCCGCCAAGGGCATCGCTTTTGACAGGAACGGTTGTCACTGAGACTGCTGTTTCCGGGTTTGTATCTGCAACACGACAAGGTGCTGGCATAGGTGATCCGCCTCAAAGACAGCTGGATATCGAAGCCAAGGGGCCTCCTCTTGCAGTTCAGCCGACTCGCGATTCCGCACAGATCGCCAAGCAGAGTGTCGAACGAGCCGCTTGTGAGTCGCCGCAAACATCCATGGCGTCAAGCGCTGACTGGAGAGACAAGCTTCGTCACGCGAAAGCAGTCTCAGCGGCAGACGTTCGTGGTCAAAGCGATCGAATGATGGTCTTACAGCTTGCTGACGATACTTCCGCTTCCGCAGCTGGGGCAGGGCCAGCTCGAATCTCCGGCAACAACGCTGCTTGGGCGGTGTCTTCACAGGCGCATGCAACGCCGAGTCGTTCACCAAGGACCCCGACCCTTGAGACGGTAGGCAGCGTTGTGCGAAACGTCAGCAAGCGTCTCAGTTCAACGGTAACGGAGCTCTTCGAGGACCTGGACCGTAGCGCTTGACGCGCTGAGCTTCACCGCGACTCGTGCAGCGTCTTTGAGGATTTTCTGATCACTGCAGTGCATCCTGGATCGAACGCGTCTCCGTTGGGACGTGGCATCCAGCGTGGTTGTTGTTCTATCGATCAGAGGGATACGCTGTGGGGGCTTCCTCGAAACCGCCCTCTCTCTCTCGTCAAGGCGTTATGTCCTCGCCTTCCGAGACAATGAAGCCGATGGCGAGATCCGACGGCTCTGGATTCAGGCACGCTGCGGTGGTGCACATACGGCTACTGCGATGCATTGCTGCATCTGGTGCTGGCACTCAACGAAGCAGAGACAGCTGGTGATCTGGTGTCTGCGGAGGTCATGTAGAACAATTTTTGTCTTTTTCAGGTATGCCACCAAGGAGATCCGGGTCGAAAGTGCTGTGGACTGTTTCGCAGCGTGTCCTTGCATGCATGCGGATGGGCACGGAAACACTGCGCGTGGGGACAAGGCTCTCTGCAGACGTCCACGGCGAGCGTATGCACTTTTCTATGTGCTGCTCCTGCAGTTGCTGCTGGTGTAGGTGCAGCACGCCATGAGCCCTCCTGGCTCCGGCAAGATCAGAGCATTGAAATAGAGACACCGCTCCGGATACTTGAATGCTATAGGGAGTCAATAGGGAGAGGGCTTCGGGCGCGCACTCCGGATACCGCTGTGCGTCGCTGACCCGAATCGTAACCTTCTCGTCGTCGAGGATAGAGATTCGATCGATTCAGGGATGACGATCCTGGATGGCTTGTCAAGCCAAACTGTACTGTTTGCTGGCGCTACCGCTGGTGCTATTAGCGCCACTACAATCACCAGAAGGAGACAGGATGGCTGTGCGGTGCGTTGGCGGGCGCCGGCCCGAAGCGCCCTCTGCCGCGCTGTCACCACGGACCCAAGACACGAATCGCTCAGTGCGTCGCCTAGTGAAGCGATGTATTGTTCGACACGGTCGCCATTGGCCTCAAGCGGGTGATGCGGGTACCCCGAGGGCAATGACGCTGTGGGGCAGGGCGGGGGGCGAGGGACTAATCAACGAAGCTCGTTCAGCCTCCAGAGAAGACAAACCCTGCGCAAACGATGGGAATCTGTTACACCCTTACCATTCAAGGCGGATGCGCTCGAGCGGGGTCGTTCACTTGAGCTTTGAGTTTGGGGTCGGGTTACTCGAATTAAGTTTCTCGTTCCTCGACATGAACTGAAGGGAGTCCTTGAGCCAACTTGAAACTGCTGATTCCCTGCGCCAGCTCATCTCAGAATCAGGGACGCGTTTGTTCGACGATGTCGTGCAGGTGTAAAGCGTAACGAAACTGATGGCGACAAATGCACGGGTGCAGGCATCAGCTTGTTTTCCTCAAGGCAGCAAATTCTGGAATACCTGCACAGGCACATCGTTTTCTTCCGCTTGTCGTGAAGGTGTTGAATAGAAGGTATGTATTTTGTAGATTCAAGGAAGGCAACGGAAACGCTCTATGCTATCGCTGCTAGGTTTCTTGCTCGCCAGTGGTACAAGCCCGTCATTCGACGGTCACGAGTGGATGAATCGATCTTCTCAAAGCCCCCATCCTGATCGTCATGCACACAAACTCGAAAGTACCAATATACTCAATAGTCTCCTCATCAATGCATTCCGCTGCATAAATTCTGATAAACACTCTCGAAGAACCTCCTGGATATAAAGTGCCCGTCCAGTTCATTTGAACGGTGATGTGTAGATACGGATGGACAGAAAAAAGCACGCTCGTATTGTAGAGTGCTGCGCATAGAAAGATGCACGATCGATTCCGTTCTGATACGCGAATATTCATCAAAGGACGGACACTTGTTCAGCTCAGTCGATGAGAATCCGTGCATGTAGAAGTTTCAACTTGTGTATGGGTTCTCAAAGACGCGCTAGTTGCTGTTCGTAGAGAAGAAAAAAGCGCTCATAACGAAAACATCAGCCGCAACGGTGATGCTATCGAATGGTCGCCTACACATCGCCGAGCGGACAACATCGTTTAAAACACCATCCTGCGTTGAAGGACGCCTGGTGGCTAGTGCGTCCCGCATCCCACTGTCATGATCTCAGACAGTGTCGCTTTCCTGCACTCAAAAGTGGTCAAGGAATACGCAGATGAAATTGACGTTGAACTGCACATCATGCCAGCAGATCTTTCTCGGTTCAATCCTGTCGGAAGTGTCTCGTGTGTTATCGACTGTCGTGTCGACGCGAACGGATTCGTAGACGCGTCGTTCGCATCTGTGACTCCGTTCGTCGCCAAGGCATTCTGTAACCCAGCCTCGACACAAATCGTCAAGTAACCGTTCGTCCGAGTTTCGGACGCAGACCTGCTAGCTGTCCATATTTCTCTGGAGGTTTTCGATCAAAGCCTCGGGCGACAGCACAAATGATGCTCGCAACAGATGTTGCTGAACGGCCTTGTTATCGGATCCAAGAGTTTCGCACATGCTTCCAGAATGCCTTGACACATCGTCGTGCCGCCAAGGCGATTGGAAATGATCTGAAGCGCGGGTACCAAAAAAGTATCAAACGCACCTCAGAAACCAAATGCATATACGGATCAGTGTCGGACGCTTCTCGAGGCGTTCCCGGTGAGCGTTACGCGCTCATCTTACCGGTCTCAAACCGCCGGGACTGATGGAAGAATCTTCTGGGATGTCGATGGCAGAAAATGACGAGCTGGTGGCGAAAGACCTCATGGTGGTCACGCGTTCGGAAGCGATGTTGCATTGTAAGCGAGAGCAGCTTCAGGTTGTGCGCGCTGATCGTTTTCGTGCAAGCCTTGGACCTACCGAGGCCTTAAGCCAAAAATAATTGAATCGTGACGCATGTCTTCCTTCCATCTTGTGGTGCAAAGCGTTCCAGAACAGAACCCACAAGAGTGAAGCATACTACACATCTGCCGGCGAGCACTGGATCCTCCCCACTCGTCTATACGACGTAGTGCTCATAGCACGCGTCATGTGCGGGTACATCACAGAGACTCTCATGCATCGTTCTGTACTGAATTGCCTCCACAGTGGGCTACAGCTGGTCTCCGCGAGCAGGTACGAAACATTCGAGGAAATCAGAGACAAGTGCATTCGCAGACGATATACAAGGCTTCTCGCTTCCAGGGACCGACTGGAACGAATCATACCTGGGCGATCGGGACCTACGAAACATGCATCAGCTTGCACTTTTGTGAAACCTGGGCCAAAGTCGAGCAGCGAGACTCATTTTCAACCGTTCAATGTGAATAATCAGAAACACTTGGTGGTGCGCGCAGTTACCGAGTCTACGACCACGATGGCCATCGCCGTTCCCGTCAATCAAGACGACCGAGCCGGATGTCTAAAAGGAAAGCAGATGAAGCTGCTCATGTTTGCTAGTGCTCGGTTTCATCGAGATTCAGGCATGCTTGACTCCCCCAGAACGCATACCAACCGGTGGAATGGTGGCATCAGGAACGACCTCGAGGTGATGCGCTCCGCAACCAGCGGATCGTAATGACTTTTATGCTTCATACAGGGAGCATGTGCGTCTCCAATTTCCATAAACGAATGATGTCTCCCGGAGTCTGCGAGACCGTACCTGGGTTGGCAACGGATCCGGTAGTACGGAACCAGGTAGCATGCCTTTGCCATTCTGTTCTATGAGCTGGAGTAGGAAATGACTGGTGATTCGCGGCGTTCGGGGGATCGCCTGTGGCGCTGGACGCTCTACAGCGCGCCATGAGAGCACTCCTGCGCAGTCGACAAGAACGTACAGCGAGTCTAGCGATCGATTCTGGACGATTCCAGTCGAACAGTTCAAGATAACATAAACAGATCAGGAGCGCGCATGCACGCTGAAACTGGTAGGCAACCAGAGCGTAAACTTGAAGCAAGTACCTTCAATGACGTTCGTCGAGCTGATCGAAGGCCAGATAGCGACACGAACCCTGATGAGAGGCTTCCGCTGGTATCACTTCACCAGTAACCGTGCATACAAGAACGTTCCGCAACGAGCCTTGGACACCGCGGTCAAGAACAACCGGAAATGTCTCGGGCTTGGGGAGCTTCCAGCGGGTTTGAGTCGAACGAACTCTCGCGCGAATCGTCTGGTATGCAGTGTGTGCATTGTGCTGAAACCCTGAAGACTTTCAAAGAGTCGAAGTCAGTGGTTGGGATAGAGGGCGTCGGATGCCCCTGCTGGAGCCATGTACTGGTATGATACCCCGTTCAGCAATCCGGAAAGGCTGCAGCACCGGACAGACACTCTAAGAAGGATGCTTTCGGGCACTTGTTGAGCGATCATGGTATTCCGTTATTCGATGTTTCTGCGTATTTCGAGTGCTGCACTATGCGATAATGCTGACGAAACGAAACATGCTCGTTGTCTAGATAGATGCAGTGAACCGCACCCTAACACCCATACGTCTTTGCTTCGCAGGTCTTTGTGCCAACCGTGACGCCCCCCATCTCCAGACTAGTATATGTTCACGGCATTTTTACTGGTTCCTATGAACGAGAAGCTGGTTTTCATCTAGTGCACAGCGAGCATCCTGCTTTCAACGCCTGCCAGAGGTACCGCCAGCACCTCAGTACCGACAGGGGCGCTATCGCTGAAGAACCTTTTACCCTGATGAGCGTTTCCCCAGCGAAGGCAAACGAACGTTCTGTGCAGTGCACACGCAGCGAAACGCCCGTTTCATGCCACCGACACACCTTTTACCTATGGAGTTTTAGGGCATGTTTTCGTCGACAGCGACACGTTGCGAACCGGGAAGCTGCAAGGAAACGCCACGAGACACACTCCGAGGGTCACCGTACAGACGTCCTGGCATCGGACGCGGAAAAACGACGGGTCCAGCGTCCAAGTGCATACCAGGCACAGGTCACGACTCGCGAAGCCGGCTCGCCGTTTCTATACCGGCCGCCGTCGCTTGTCTTGGCAAAAGACCTGTCAGAACTGGCTACGGGAAGATTGCGGACGACCGCGGGACCAAACAGGATACCTGCGGTACCTGTAACCAACTCTGTGCGCCGTATACGATACGACGGAGTGCCTTTGTCGGGGTTTAGGATCGTTTAAACGAACCACCGGGTCATGTTTCTCCGTATACCCCAGCCAAGAGCGGGTGCAAACGAACGCGCTCCCGAACGTCAAGTGAACCGCTACCGTCCGAGTCGAAAGCGGCCACTTTTGCAGCTCACAGAGGAACCGCCCCAGTGGAACCTGTTGTCACGTCCACGGCACCTTGCGGGACCTGTTATACGGGGCTTTGGACGGGGTGCAAGGAAACTGGGGTTCCCGACCGCGAATCTGGACACCAGGGCTCCTCAAGTCGCAGAGGTGTTGGCAACGTTGATGCCCGGTGTCTATGCGGGGTACGCTGCAGTGTTGCGTCCAGAGGGTGCACCATGGCCTGGTGAGAACGTCACCGACTGGTATAGAGCCGCGGTGAACGTCGGGTATGTACCGAGTTTCGACAACCGAGAGCTCTCCATTGAAGCCCATCTACTACATGAGTTTTCCGAAGATTTTTACGGTGCTCAGATGCACCTCGTCCTGCTTGCCTATTTGCGACCAGAGCGCAAGTTTGTCGCCATAGATGCGTTGGTTGCCCAAATCAAACATGATATAGCGTCTACGAAACGGGTGCTTGAGGAGTTGCCCTTCGTTCCCTCAGCGTGCATGTTCGAGTGAATCGTCACCAAACTGCAGGTAAGCGTTGCTGCTGACGACCATGTTGATGCTGCTGCCGCAGTCGTCGCTATTGTTGCCGTTGTCGTCGTCGTCTTCCTGTTGAAAGCTGCAGGTGCGCGTTGCGTTTCGAGCTGCTCGCATGCGAAACGAGCAAGTCTTTGCACCGCTCGTAAGTCGTAAAGCCGATCGCACTGAACATTCCAGCCCAGACCGCTCGGGTACCGACGCCCCGAAACAGTCCGCCGAGGCCCTCTTGCCGAAGGATTTCAGCTGCTAACGACATCAGACTTCGCGACGCTACAGCCGATGAAGACGCTGTTCCAAAACGAGTCTTGAGTACATCAAACGGTGTCGTCAGTGTAGACGAAAGTGCCCCAGCCAAGGAGCCCGCCATCAACAGATCCAGTGTGGGGAACGCTTCCGTTGTTTGCGTCGTTTGGGTTCGAGAGCCACCCATGCACTGCTGCACCGCTGTCCGTAATTGACCTATTCGTAACTTGAGCTCTTCATAGAGCACAAAGTTCAACATGGCATTGGGAACGTTTCTTAGCAGGGTTGCTCGGTAGCCCCAGTAGAGACCCCGCAGGTGCTGATGCGCGAACACCTCACGGACGGTACTCTCGCGCCCAGTTTGGAGTCGCTGCTTGATCACTTCCTTGGGTACGAAAATAAACGAAGAGACAACGTTGCCGCTGGCAGCAGCAATCATATGGATGAGACCACGCTTGCTCAAGGAGCGAGCAACCAGGTGCGCATCCCTCGCCGAGTGCGTTGCTTGTGAGCCTGTTTTGGCTCGGCAGTGTCGCTGCTGTTCATACCAGACAAGCAACGCCCGCACACTCTCGTAGGTTCCGAAATACACCGCGGAACTGGTGGCAGCACCGAGAACTGCCGGGACAACTCCGCGGTACAGCGCTCCCGGTCCTGACTCGCGAACCAGCTGCCAGAACACCGACCAGGTACTTTGGCTTCGTCGCCAGGTGTCTGCCTGACGTACGCTTTTGATTGTATCGATGGGGTGCAGCACACCGTTGACGATAGCTCCAGCAAGTCCTCCAGCGAGCGCTGCACGTGGTAGTTTGCGAAAGGGTACCACCGTCGGCACCGGTGCACGCAGACCCAGACTGGAGTCGATGACGGGTGCGGCTGCTCCCTTCGACGGTCTCGTGGACGTGAACACTACGCTCATCGACACCAAACCAGTCGCTTCATAGAAGGAGCACCTTTGCAAGTTGAAGGAGTTAAGCTTGAATAGCCGGGGGTTGTGGCACCTGCAACTGCGCCAGCAACAGCAGAGGTTGTCGTACAAGGTGCAGCGTCCATCTCTCTTACACGAAGAGCATATGCGGCGACGGCGAGTTCTTCACCGACGAAAGGAACACTTTCGTGGGATGCGAGTCAGCGATCATAGAGCATGATGAGGCTCTCATGCACAGCACGCTTCTGGGCTAGGCTTCTTCGGCCAACATATGCACGTATGCATCTTCATATAAGCGAAAGAGAGAGCCGGCTTGAATGCTCATTCGAGCACGGCTCCTGCAGAGGCGCTGCATCTGGGGAAAGTATTGGACCAGCGCTTGCAATCGTGTTCTCGATAGAAAACATGCACGAATACGCATGCCAGGGTCCATCTCTGGACCTCCAGCTGGAGTTGTGTGTGGTGCGTGAACGTTCCCTTTTCTCATGATGGTGGGTACGAGGTCGTCCCGTATCGCATGACACGCGTGCGGTACGAATGTTGGCACGATCAGAACAACGCCTTTCCGTTGGAGCGTGCCGGATGCTGTCGCGCTCGTCTCGTGACGTTTCTGGACCCTGAACCCAGACGCGTAGCGAAGCTGTCCTTGAACGCATTGCGACGTAGCAGCACTTTGATCCAGAAGCGAGCCGGGCGCGGCACTGAGAGATCATGATTCCACTCGCTAGTGATGCGCGTTCTCGCCGTCGCTGCTATATCGACAACTCGAATGCCACGGATACGGATTGTCACAACGCCCATCGAACAGGGCAATAGTGTACCCTGAATGCAGGTGCAGGTGTCGCGTACGAGCCTTCTGGTCCATAGTCAAGCTGTGCTTTGAAAGTATCCGATGATGCTGAGCGCTTTATGCCGTTCTCCGACGATCGATGCTGTCTGGATAGCGTCGGACACTAGGCCAGGGCGTGAACTCCGGAATGATTATCCGAAAAAGAGGCGCTGCACGTGACGCTTGAGATGACCCGGGAACATCGGTTTCTCTTTGAAGGCTGGATCCATGTCTACGTGAGGATCCATTAGTGAAACGTTGCGTTGCTCGATCCCGATCATAGCGATCAAGCATTTTGCCATAGCCGCGGTTCGTATCAGGAACTCGGGTTCCTTGTATATGATGGAGCCTCTCTGATCATAAAGGTGATTCTCGATACGGGCAACGCCCGATGGACTCGCTTTTCACGTCTTTTGACACCACAACAAGCACCCCGGCGGAAACGGTACGGTGCGCGCACGGACGCAAACAAACTCCAATAGTTCGTTCTGCAGGATTTTGCAGGTACAATGGATAAACGATTATGCGGAACAATGTGAGTCTCAAAGGATGCAGTGTGCTCACAGCGCAACCGGGAATCAGTTCAAGTCGCTAAATAACGTCTGACGCTAACGCCAGAAGACCCCCGCAAACCTATCTGTCCCGCAAACGGGGTACATTCATTGACGCTCGCGTCGATCTGGGGTGAAAAGCGGTGCCCATCAAACGGAAAGATGTGCTTCTTTTTTTGGAAACCAAAGCCCTGCCAAGCTTGTGCTCTGTCTTTCGCTCCGTATCAACACGAAGGGGGGCGTCGCGAGCCACACCGTGCCGTTGCCGTCGCTGTTGCAGTCGCAAAACCTTCTCGTCCATGTCGTCATCATAGCGATTCATGCAGATCTGGCGTCTCGATGCCAGTCCCATTGTCGCTTTGGCAGACGCGGACCCAGTGTCATTCGCTGCGCGCATCAGCGTGTGTCTGCAGTGATACGTGGAACTGTCCCAAAGGCTTCGTCCACGATTGCCAGTAGCTGCTGCTGATCTAGTTGAAAATGCTCCAGTGGATCCCAAGCGACCTCCGTATCGGGTGCTGAACTTGTCCACCGCGTATCGCTCGAACCAACGGTTGTCGTTGTCATCGCGGTAAAAAAGGGGGCAGATGCTCCCGATATCCTGACATGCGTTTGGGCATCTGCAGCATACCCCGAGTGACCGTGCTCAGTACCGGATATCCGTGACTGTACGGGAAGAGATACCGGTGCAGGCACGGGGTCCCTAACTGACCCAGGATGTATGCACGCGGCTCTTGTAGCCAAATCACTGGATCCTGCTCCTTGTTTAACGCCATAAGTGCATCGTAGCCTTTTGCACTGTTCTCTTATCCAAGCCAGAAACGGGCGTACTGCGTGAAAGCGTGCTGGTGCAGGCCAGTCTGCTTGAAGGTCTTGTTCACTGCGGGCATGGACATGGCGTATGAGCTTTAGCAACGGAAACCAGCGGACCTCTGATACTTCCTTCCGCGCCAGAGGCTCAAACTTGGCTGACTCGGGCACCCCGACAGCGATAAACAACCGACAAGGACGACCGTGCAACTGGGCGTCGATGTAGGTATCCGCAAGCACATAGTGCGATACATCGAAGCCAGTCTCCTCAGTGAACTCACGTATTGCACACTGGAGGTGCGTTTCATCCTTGGCGATTTTGCCTTTGGGAAAGCTCCAGTGCTGCCGCTGCCAACTACGTACCAGCAACACCTTGCTTATTCGCTGGTTAAGTGCGATGACCCCAGCAGTTGGTACTTCGCGCTTGTACGCCTGAAAGTCGGCAAAGTGTTTCTCCAGGTACTGCACGTACGGTCGAAGAAAGTCAACCTGCTGAAATAGCTCAGAGGCGAACTCTGGAAGAGACAGTGCCGGAAGCTTCTTGTCGTGGTCTCGATAAAAGTCTAAGTAAAACCAGTGCGCTTCCTCCACGGTGAAGAAGAGTCGCTCGAAGGACTCGAACTCCGAAGCCGGCAGGTTCAGCAGAAACCGCGCCGCCAAGTCCACGAGGACGGTTTGAAGCTTATCGTCTTTCATGTATCATATGCGAAATTCGATATAGAGACAAGTTCCGTCACAGAAGATTAGGCTTGGGGACAGTTTGCTTTGTAGCAACGTTCAACAGAAGCGCGAATATCCGCGGTAGGCGAACTCTGGCGATCAGGTGACGATATGTGCACGACATTTTTCGAGACACCGAGTCAGAATAGCATGGAAAGGGACGTTCAACACCGGGCACTCGCTCAAGTTTTTAGATGAATTCCACTGTCGTCAAGACAAGTCATTGCGTACTTTTTCTGTGACAGCTTCGTCTCCTCTCTCTGATCTCCGAGAGAGACCAAGTCAGAATAGCATGGAAAGGGACGTTCAACCCCGGGCACTTGCTCAAGTTTTTAGATGAATTCCACTGTCGTCAAGACAAGTCATTGCGTACTTTTTCTGTGACAGCTTCGTCTCCTCTCTCTGATCTCCGAATTTAAGTATGCGGACCTGTGCTGCGCCTCCAGCTCTGCCATCACCGGACGAAGGATATTAGTGGAAGCTTTCAACTCCGGATGTCGTCGTTGCCGGCTAATGTCGACGCGTGTCGCGGACAGTCAGAAGTAGCGCTCACGCGTCGCTTACCATGATCAACTTCGTTGTATACGGTGTCTGTGCGCCCTTCGCAGCTGTGATACTTGGCTGCGTTCGCTTGTTTTCTTACGTGCTCCACGCTTCGTCATCCTCGGGCCGCCCTCTGTGCGCGACGACGCTTGCTTCATTGCCCCGTATATGGCCTCGACGGGCACAGAAGGCTCCCATCGACGTCATTCTCCGTTTCCATACCCGATACCGTACCTTTGGATCACCGGCTTCTTCGGGGCGATCCCTCGGCAAGTATTTCATCTGGTACACATGCAAACGCAAGCTGTTCCATTCGATACAGGTTTTGTGGAACGCCATGTTTCCCATAATGAAACACGTAAAGGAAGCAGAGGCCAGACTGGAGGACAAGTCGAGAACGTCGGATCTGTCTACGCTTGCATGGTGGAACACGGTGACGCACGCTTTCGTCGAAGAGTTTGCCGCAATAACTCTAGCCCGTGACCCTTGAGCATGCAAACATGAGAGACGGGTGCCTCTTGGAGCACTTTCATGAGAGGTTCTATGCTGCTGTCGCATCTCGTTTCCTGATGGCCATAGAGAAAGCGGGATTCGACGTTCAAACGGGACCGATGGTTTGACGCGAAAAGCTCAGAGTGAACTTTTGATATGAACTTGCGAGCAAGTCGTCAAGGCACGACATCGAATCGTTTTCATCACCAATCCGGTGGTGCTAGGTGCAGCGCTCACACGTTCTCTTGAGAGCTAAACATGAAAACATTGATGAAAGAGTGATTAGGTCATTCCACGGTACGCAAAGGAGAAGAGTGAAGGCTCGTGCCCATGAATTGGATAATCATATCGGTTACTTTACGAATTCTGGTTTGGTTACGTCGCGAATGTTCTTGATTCCGGTTACATACCGAATTCCAGCGGCAACGTGTCGAAGGAGCCACAGCCCAGAAACGATGGAGAATCCTAAACCTACCTATGAAGCCGGACGCCCGTGATGCGGCACTCGAAATGTCGAGGCTGGACACTTGAAAAAAATTTCGAAAAATCTTTTCTTATCAGAGAGTGCAGTTCAGTTTTCCATTTCAGCCCAGCACGAATGTAGAAAGCGTATCATGAAAGCTGGTAGAAAGGAATACCTGCTCACGGATAGATCCAAGTCCCTGAAAATTACCGACAAGAATACACTCACATGGATAGGCACTTGCTTAGAGCGTTGATCGTGCTCGCTGCTATTCGAGAGAAGGTACCAGGCACGCGACGGGTGTCCAGTGTAGTGTTCCTAAACACGAACTTTGCCCAGAGATTGAAACTTAGTTTTGGTTCATGATTCTGGTAGAGTCCAGATCACGACGCATTTGCCGAACCATGCACTACCATTGTTGCCAGTATGCAGTGAACGAGCACTTCCGCTGGAGCAGCGCTTCGTTACGGAAAGCACTGCGAGCATCGCTCCAAATTCTGCAGCACGAGCGTCGAGACGAGTTACCAACGCTTCATCCAATGTCATGAATGACAAAAGAAATAGAGGTATGCGAGTTGCTCGTTCGCCGATACCCGGGCATTCGCATCTACGAAAAAGAACGCAATCCAACAATGCTGTTGCACGAACAGGAAACGCATCCAGTTCAGGTTTTATCGAAGAGAAGGTTGGCATCAACTCAGGAAAATGCAACGCAACAGAGCAGTTGCACAAATAGGAAACGTATTAGGTGTCGCTTTCTCGACATCGGCATTCAGTCCATCGGCAAAACCTGCACCGGCAACAATAACCGTATGGAACATGTCACAAGGTCCCGGGGCCCTGGGTATCACCTTCGTGATGCGTCGGCACTGTTGGTGTGCGCGAAAGCCCCAGACCGGCATCCGCAGCGGCAGTATTGTGGGTATTCATCTCTGTCGGTATGCTCGCTGGCGACATTGACGTGTACGAGGATGCCGCTGGGGCACACCAACGCTTCAACCAGGCATCCATTTCAGCGAGTACGTGTAGAACACTCTCGCGTGCTTGGTAGGAATGCGATTCGAGCGGCAACAACACCAGCCGAGCGATTTTGCCCTGACCCTTCAGCGCTTGAAAAAAGCGCTCGCTTTGAAGTGGATACGTTCCGGGATTATCGTCATCCTCGCCATGAATCAAGAGCAACGGGGCTTGGATCTGGTTTGCATACAGGTACGGCGACATGCGCACGTAAACATCGCGTGCTTGCCAGAGCGTTCGTTGCTCATTCTGGAAGCCAAACGGGGTCAGTGTGCGGTTGTAGGCACCGCTGCGCGCGATCCCGCAACGAAATAGATCCGGGGCATGACATAACAGGTTCGCTGCCATAAACGCCCCATAGCTGTGACCACCGATAGCGATCCGTTGTGGATCAGCGTAACCGTTCGACACCAGAAATGCTACCGCGGCCCGGGCGGAAGCAACCAACTGCTCGATAAAGGTGTCGTTCGCATCCTCCCCGCTGGGGCCGATGATGGGCATGCTGGGACCCTCCAGGATCCCGAATCCCTGGGTCAACCAATACAGTGGTACCCTCGCCAGGTGTGTAAAACCGTAGGGTGAGTCTCGCAACTGTCCAGCAGAGTCCGCTGAGAGAAACTCACGCGGGTACGCCCACACAAAGAACGGCAACGGCCCATCGCGGGTTTTGTCATAGCCTGGCGGGAGATAGAGCGATGCGCTCAATCGTACCTGGTCGGTGCTGCGTTCGTAGCGTACCAGTTGTCGCTGCACCGAGGCAAGCGATGGTGCCGGGTGTGGGAACCACGTGACTTGCCGCAGCTGCCGCCAGCGTCTACGCACTGCATGGTGATGATCATGGGCCACGTCTCCGTTGCCTTGCGCTTGGTCCACTGGCGACTCCTGCTGGCCGTTATCCGAGCTGAGTGCTTGGTCCGTGTGTGCCGTCCACGCATCCATAGACACGCCAGACGGTAACGGCACAGGATCCATGCACTCAATGATGTAGCAGTTCGAGGGCTCTGTTGGGCTCTCTCGCGAGATCAGCAAGCGACGCGGGACCCGCTCCGAAGACCGTGGCTCCAAAACCTTCAGAAAGTACTCGAGGTACGGTGGTGCAGACTGCCACAAGCGCCATCGCGCTCGAGTGTCCAAGTCCAGGAGGTCGAGAAATGGCCTATTACCCTGGTCGGATGCCCCACTGCCAGTGAGCAGGACTTGACGCCGGCGGGGACCCACGAGATGTAAGACGAGTTTGCCTGAGGGCGTCGCCTTCACAACCAGATTGCCAGGGTTGCGATACGCATCTTCCCAGTCGGGTATATCGAACAAACACTGCAGCTGCGTCGGCTCGCTAATCGATGGTGCTGACTCGCCTCCCAATGACGCAGCCGGCTCGAAGAGGTATGTGCGAATCGAGCGCGACTTGTACCACGTCTCCGAGACAACCGCGGTGGTATTGTCACCCCATGTGATGCCACCAAAGCGCTTTGCTAGGGCAATAAGGGGACGCGGTCGCTCCTCTGTGTAACTAAACGGTGCCCGGAGGCAGTAGACGACGTCACGAACCGATACTTGTTGCTCTGGGTCGCCCTGATCCTGTGCCTCTACCCAGACCAGGGTTGCACGTTGGACATCGTCTTGGCGCCAGCCAAACGCTCTGGGACCGCTTACCGTCGCATCAAACGCCAGTGGTACGTGCTCCTGTGCCGGAATATGGGCAACAGTTCGTGTAAGAGCCCTGTGCACTAGGTCGTAGATCTCGACTGTCCGCGGAAAGCGCGACGCTGGTACGCTCGTACTATAGGGCCGTTCAATTCGTTCCACCAACAGGTATTTGCCATCTGGAGAAGGAGACGCGTATCGAAAGACGCCAGCGCCACCAATGCTGTGCATTCGGCCGGTACGTGTATCCAAAAGTGTCAGCTGAGTCGTGGTGTACAGCTCGAAGATCTCCATATCGAACTCGTCGCGAAGAAGGTCCGGAATGGTTCGCGCAGGTGCAGCTCGACCCGCTTCATAGACCTGAACTGTGGGTCCGAGGGGAACTGTCGGACGCTTCGCTTGCTGCCAACGTTGTGTCTTCAGCGGATCCGCCGTTTGGTCCTGTGCCTCGTCGTAGACGGCGAGGTTCACCAGGAGGTATCCGGTGTTTCCGCACCACGCAAATGGGTCGGAAACGATACCGTTCAGTCGGAGTCGCTCGGGTAAGGCCGGTTGCGTGATATCTGTTGTCTGTTGACGCTCTATTCCAAGTTCACGTGCGAGGCTGATACCACTCTGCAGCAGACAACGCGCGGAGCGCGTGGCGATGTCGGCCAACCAGAGGTCCAAGCCACGCTCTCGATCAAAGGTGCAGAACGCGACCTGTGCCCCATCTGGTGACCATTTGACGTAGCCTATATCGAGTTGTCCGGAGGCAAGTCCAGTAAATGACCATGCCGTCCGGTCGGGAGCGTCCAGCTCGCGAACACCGATTCCACAGAAGAACGTCATACTCGCAGGAGTGTAGGCTGCCGGGTAGAATCGGATGCCGGCCAGTCGCAGTTCCTCCAGGGCAAAGTTCCGAATAGGAGAGCGTGGAGGTCGCTTAAGCTCCAATATGTAGCGAATCTCTTCTCCTGGCGACAGGGCTAAGACGGGATCAAGGTCAGCGTCCACCAACGCTTGAATTTCCTTCGGCGGTTTCTGGTACGGAATGACACCGCTTTTGCTTGCATCCCAAGGCATTGGTGCTGTTTCATCTGCAGAGGCACGCAGCGCTTTCAAGCCTAGAGCGTCGTGCCGGTGTCTTCGCCACCTTTGCAGTTGCTCACTTCGGTGGTGCGACGTTGCACTTGCTGCGACCCGAGTCCAGCCGGGCGCTCTCCGAAGCCGTCCAGCAGGCGGCACGAACCAAACCATGGGCGGCTTCATGAGTGCAGCACAGAGACCATTCATATCGAGCTACCCTTCACTTCACAACGTTCTGGGTAACCAGGTCGCTGGACGCTCTCAGGGTGCGTTGCAGCAGTGAGCTTTGCGGCAGGCACTGGAAAGTCACTGTCGCCGCATTCCGCCTCCAGCCGCAGGCGTCGCGTCGCCCGGGTGTGCGTAGCGGCAGCACTAGTCACCAGACGAGTGGCGACGAACACTGCTGAATAAGACCATAGTGGAACGGATTTGCTTTAGAAAGTCGACCGATGGGTTACTGGTCTGGACTGGAGCGGGATCAACGAACGCGTTGGGCGGAACGGTTGCACGAGGCCGCAGCGGCACTGAGAGCAGCACGCAAGTGAGAGACTTGAGGGATCCTTTGTGTGTGTGTGTGTGTG